>ERZ511473.27-NODE-27-length-424209-cov-15.604104_pt1 | contig 424209 bp, 402 predicted proteins | sample MGYA00374947_ERZ511473 | MGnify/ENA primary metagenome ERZ511473 (study PRJEB26303, sample SAMN06343854) | sediment metagenome | isolation source: hot spring sediment | place: Canada: British Columbia | collected 2012-09-26 ...
CGCCGCAACGGTACCGTGGTCCGGGGGCGGGTGGCGAAACCGGCAAACGCGGCGGACTTAAAATCCGCTGGGCCACACCAGAACCCGCTTCCTGCCTGCATTTCAGCCCTCCTGACACCACATTGACACCATTTTCTGGCCCTGAGGTAGAGGTGCGGGCATGACCGTCTTTCAGCGAAGGGATGGTCGGTGGCAGGCCACGGTGTGCGTGCTGGGCCGCCGCAAGACTTTCTACGGCCGCACCGAGGCCCAGGCCAGGCGCAGGGCGGAGGAGTTCCTCCGGCGGCTGGGCACCAGGCCCCTGCCGAACCCGGGCCGGAGGACCGTTCAGGACGTCCTCAAGACCCTGCTGCGGACTGCGGACCTCAGACCCCGGACCCGGGCCGACTACGAGGACACCGCCAGGCGCTACCTAGGACCGCTCCTGAGGACGAGGCTGACGCACCTAGAGCCCCTGGCCGTCCTCGGCGTCCTGGAGGGCCTGCCCGCAAGAACCGCTCTCAAGGCCTACCGGCTCCTCCACCGGGTCCTGGGCTACGCGGTCCAACTGGGCTACCTGGCCGACAACCCGATGGACCGTATCGCACCACCGCGCTACCAACCGCACAGGAAGCAGCCCTGGACTCCAGAAGAGGCCAGCCGGTTCCTGCAAGCCGCTTCTAGCCACCCTCTGGGCCCTCTGTTTCTGCTGCTGGCCACCACCGGGCTACGGGTCAGCGAGGCCCTGGCTCTCCGGTGGTGCGCCCTGGACCTGGCCGCTGGCCTCCTGCGGGTCGAGAGGAGTGTGCACAGGGTGCGCAGGGCGTGGGTGTTCACGCCACCGAAGACCCGGGCTGGGCAGCGTACCGTAGCCCTGCCGCAGCAGGTCGTGGCAGCCCTCCGCGCCCTCCGCCGGGCGGCGGTGGAGGAGGCCCTGCGCACCGGTAGCGGGTTCTCCGAGGAGGCCCTGGTCTTCAACCAGGACGGGCAGCCCTTGCAGCACCGCAAGGTGTGGGAGGCCATGCGGCTGATCGCACGCCAGGCAGGTGTCCGGCCCAGCAGCCCTCACCAGCTCCGCCACCTGCACGCTAGCGCCCTGCTGAGCCAGGGAGTGGGCCTGGCGGAGGTAGCAAGGCGGCTGGGCCACGCAAGCCCTGCGGTCACCGCCGCGGTCTACGGCCACGCCCTGCGAGAGGACCGTGAGCTTGCGGAGACAGGTGCGAGGTTCCTCGGGTTAGGCAACTACAGCAACCCGGAGGTGAGATGATGGATCAGCAGCACCGCAAGCCCGCAACGGTAGGCTCCGACGTGGAGACGTTCACCCTGTACCAAGTGGAGTGGGAGGTCCAGGAAAGGGAGGCGGAAGGCACGCTGGACTTCCGCTGCACCGAGTGCGGAGATTGGGTGATCATCCCGGGCGAAGCCTCCTCGTCTTTACATGATCAGGACCCTGCTGAAGCATGAGGTCGAACGCCACGGCGCACCTCCTCCGCCGCCACCGTGGAACCTGCCGCCGCGGCGGCACTAAGCCGCAGGACAGGCCGTTTAGGGTAAAGCGTCCGCGGACGCTACCCAGGAACGCTGCGGTGCTGGTGCCGCTCAGTTCAAACGACCATCGCGCTAGAATGAACCGAATCCTGAATCCCGATTTCAGCTTTCAGCCAGGGTAGATTCAACCTGCTGCGGGTGTAAGGTCCAGGCCAACGTGGGTGCCCTACCACAAAGGCTTACTAGAAGGCTTACTAGGCCGCCGCACCTCCCGCTTGCGCTTCCGGCCCGAGGGCCTGGCGGCTAGCCTGCCATCCTTGGCCACCCGCTTGGTGTTCCGACCTTCCTGGGATTCCCGGTAAGGACCCACAGGACCGTCCTTGTGGTGGTACACCTAGGCCTCGGCGGCTACCTGCGACCAGCCCTCCTCCAGCAGGGCCAGCACACGCCCCCCGCAGGCGCATGGCCTGAAGGGTGCGCACTGCCGGGCCCACTGCCCGGGACCTCTATCAGCTTGGACCGGGGGTCTCTCCGCACAGCACCCGTCTAGCAGGACCACGTGCTGCGTCCGTGGAAGAACCAACCACGATTGGCCGGGACTATCTCCGATAGGACGCCGCCGCTTTTTCACCGCGTAGGGCCGCCGGGGTGGGACCAGCCAGGAGGGGGTCGAGGTGGCACGGAGACTTGCGGACCTCAGCGTTGGTGCAAGGCTCGCTGTGTTAGCGGCGATCGCCACGGTGGTGAGCGTAGTGCTGGGTGGGTTGCGCGTCGCCGGGGACCTGGCTATTGTGCGGGCGGCGCAGGGCCAAGCCCGAGCTGCCGAGTACCTGGAGGCCCTGAGCGAAGTTTTACAGCGGGTGGCGGAGCACCGGGGGCTAACTGCGCGGCTGCTGCTCGGCGAGGATACAAGGGCCAAACTGGCGGTCAAACAGCGGGAGGTGCAGGCGGCCTTCGAGGCGGCGGCAGAGGTGGATCGCCGCCACGGCGGCCTTCCGGGTAACGGCCGGGTGCTGGACGGGCTACGTGCCACGTGGGCGGGCATCGTGGCCGACCTGGGTGCGATGACGCCGGAGGAGAGCTTCCTCCGTCACACCCATCTGATCGCTGGCATTGTGGAGCTCCTGCGCCAGGTGGCAGAAGCATCGCGGATCGGCCAGGATTCCCCGTCGGAGGTGGCGTCCCTCGCAGCCGCCGCGGTCGGACCGCTGCCGCAGGCGATCGACGTCATGGGCCAGCTGCGGCTGCTGGGTGCCGTCATCCTCGGCAAGGGGTCTGCGACCGTGGAGGAGCGGGCCGAGGTGCGGGAGCGTATCGGGACGGTACGCGTGCTGCGGGCAGAGTTCCAGCGTTGGTTTCAGGCAGCGCTCAAAATAAGCCCCCGTGCGCGGGATGCGCTGGAGGGGAAGCTAGGCCGCAGCGACCAGCTGACGGAGCAGTACTTGGCTCTGGCGGAGCGAGCCATCGTTCGCGCGGAGCGGCTGGCGGTCCCCGCCTCCGAGTACTTCGAGGTGGCCACGCGGGCCATCGACGCGCACTTTGACCTGTACCGAGAAGCCATGAGGGTGTTGCGCGAGACCGCGGTCCGGCGCGCGGCGCAGGCCCGGCGGGAAAGTTGGACCGTGGCCGGGCTGCTGGCGCTGGTCGTGGCCGCGGTGGCCGTCGGGGGGCTCGTGGTGACGCGGTCGGTCACGAAGCCCGTGGGTAGGCTCGTGCGAGCGTTGGAGCGGGTGGAAAGCGGGGACCTGCAGGTGGAGGTGGGGCTCCAGGGCCGGGACGAGCTCGCCTATCTGGCCCGGACCTTCGACCGGGTAACCGCCCGTCTGCGCCTTACTACGAGGCAGCAGGAGCTCCTCCGGTCTCTGGCCAGCATCCTGAACCGGCACGTGGACCTGCAGTCCATGCTCCAGGAGGCGTGCCCCCTGGTGCAGGAGCTACTGGATGCGGAGGCCGTGTGGATTTACGTGCTGGAAGACGGCAGCTTCAGACTGGGGGCAGCCGCGGGGGCCCCTGCCGGGCTCGCGGAGGACGACTACCGGGAGCTGCGGTGGCAGCCGTGCCGCTGCCAGGAGCAAGTGCTCCTCGGTGAGCTCCGGGAAAGTAAGAACCTGGTCGAGTGCGTGCGACTGGAGAGACTGCAGCAGGCGGGGCTCAGGGCTCACGGGAGCGTGCCCCTGGAATCGTCCGGCAAAGTGATGGGTCTGATGAACTTCGCGAGGTCGGACTGGGCTGAGATTGAGGACCGGACCCTGCAGCTTGCCGGGATGGCCGCAGACAGCCTGGCAGTGGCCATTGCGCGGGCGCAGCTGTACGCTCAGGCGGAACGGGACCGGCAGCGGGAGCGGGAGGCCACCGCCACTTTGGCCCGGGCGCTACTGGGTGTGGTGGACTTGAAGCGCGTGGCGGCGGAGACGTTCGCGGTGCTGCGGGATTTTCTCAGGCCGGACGCGGTGGCGCTACTGGTCCGGGACCCTTCGGAGACTCAGCTGGAGCTGGTGTTGGGCTGGGGTTGGCCCGAGGAGTACGATCGGGTGCTCCTAGAGCCGGACACGAGCAGCCCCGTGGCGTGGGCGGTAGCTCACCGCAGATCCACGGTAGAGGATCTCGCAAGACAGGACCTGCCCTTCGAGGTGCCGGATGCCCTGCGTGCTGCGGGGACGCGGACTATCTTTGTGCTGCCTCTGCTGGCGGACCGCCAGCTTACCGGTGCCCTCGTTCTCACGTACCGGGAACCGCGACCCTTCGGGCAGGAGGAGCTCGAGTTCGCAGCTGGCGTGGCGGGCGTAGCGGGGGTGGCGGTGGAGCGGGCCCTGGAGCACCACCAGAACCGGGTCCTGTTCGAGGAGGTTCCCGTGGGCCTGTACCGGTCTACCCCGAGTGGGCGCCTTTTGGACGTGAACCGGGTGCTGGTACGGATGCTGGGGTATCCGGACCGGGAGTCGCTGCTGAGCACGCCCGCCGCCGCGCTGTACGTGAACCCGGACGACCGCACCCGGTGGCAGGAGCTGATCCACCGGCACGGAGCGGTGACGGGGTTCGAAACCCAGTGGCGGCGCTGGGACGGCGAGGTGCTGAGTGTGCGGGAGTCTGCCCGCGTGGTGCGGGACGCTGCCGGAAGGCCCGCCTACTACGAAGGGGCGGTAGAGGACATCACCGTCCGCAAGCAACTAGAGGCCAACCTGTACGAGCTGGCGAACTACGACGGGCTCACCGGCCTGTTCAACCGGAGGCGGTTCCGGGAGGAGCTGGAGCGAGCTGCCTCCCAGGCAAAGCGGACGGGCCGGTCCCTGGCAGTGCTGGTGGTAGATCTGGACCACTGCAACGAGATCAACGACCGGTTGGGACCCAGCCAGGGGGACGAGGTTCTCCGGAGGGTGGCGGAGACGCTGCGCGAGAAAGCGCCCGCGGAGTCGTGCCTGGCCCGCATCGGCGGAGACTCCTTCGGGCTGTGCTTAGTGGACGTGGAGGCCCAGGCGGCCGCGGAGCTGGCCGAAGCGCTGGTGGCCTCTGTGCGCGGCTGGGCCGCGGGAAGGGGAGGCTTGAGGCTGTTCGTAACCGTCAGCTGCGGCTTGGCCCTGTTCCCGCAGCACGCGGACAGCTCCGACGAGCTCCTGATGCTGGCGGAACAAGCCATGTACGCCGCCAAGTCCGAGGGGCGGGACCGGGTGGTGGTGGCGAGCCCGGATCCGGCATGGCGGGCCCGCTACCTCGCCCCCTTGGAGGAACTCTCCTGGCTACGGGAAGTGGTCAGCCGCGGCGAGCTCCTTGCTTTCGGTCAGCCCATCCTGGACCTGCGTTCGGGGCAGGTCAGGCGGTACGAGCTCCTGGTCCGCCTGCCACGCCCCGAAGGCGGTATTCTCGAGCCCGCGCGGTTCTTGGACCTCGCGGAACAGCACGGACTGGTCGCGGAGATCGACCTGTGGATGTGTCGGCGCGCGGTGCAGCTGCTCCGCAGCCACCCTGAGGTTTTGGTGCACGTGAACCTCTCCGCGCCCACGTTGACCGATGAGGCGGCGTTCCAGAGGTTGCTGGACGTGGTCGGGGAGCTGGGCGAGGGATCCAGCCGCCTCGTCCTAGAGATCACGGAGCGGATGGCGCTGGCCGAGCTGCCGCGAGTGATGCCTGCGGTGGAAGCCTTGCGGTCCAGGGGCGTCCAGCTGGCCCTGGATGACTTCGGGACAGGGATTTCTTCCCTCTACCTGCTGAGGCACCTGTCATCAGACTGTGTGAAGGTGGACCGGGTCTTCGTGCGCAACGTGACTTCCCACGTGGAGGACTTGGCCATTGTCCGCAGCGTGGTGGAACTGTGCCACAGCTGGGGGCGGGAGGTGGTGGCGGAGGGTGTGGAGGACGGCGAGACCCTGGAGCTGCTCCGCCAGCTGGGCGTGGAGTACGCCCAGGGCTACTTTATCGCGCGGCCCGCGCCGGACGAGGTAATCCTCAGCGGGTAAGCCGCAATGGGCCGCGGCGACCACCACGACTCCGGTCCGGGCAAGGGCTTCCACCGCCGAAGCCGTGGACGACGGACCCGAAGAGCACGGGTACGGGACTCCCTGTAAGTTGCAGCGCCAGTGCCCGCGCGCGACGCGTGAGACTTTGCACGTCGCGGCCGTAGACTCGGGTGCGGGCTTCTCCCAGTACCACGACCGGTTCGCCGTCACGCGTGCGCCCCGCGAAGAAGTCGATTTCTACCTTTCCTCGCCGGCGGTGAAACAAGCGCCGCTCAAGGGCGGTGACCCGAACGCCCTTCCGCTCCGCTAGGTAAGCGGCGCGGGGCCAGCTCCCGCGCAGCCGCTAGACCACCTGCTCCGTGCTCTCCTGAGCTTCCGCCAGACGAGCTAGGGCGCCTTCCAGGTGTCCGACGCGTTCCCAGCAGCGCTGTGTACCCGGAGACTCACTTCACCCGGAGAGGCCTGCAATCATCGCACACGCGTGCGCTCTTGCGGCTTCGGGACCACGCGGCACCAAAATAGCCTCAACGGGGCCATCCGGGGGTGGTGGCGTGCACAGGGCGGGACTTGTACTCTTTATTGCTGTGGTTTCCGTGGCGCTTGTGGCCGCCCCTCCGTCCCTGCCCTCCTGCGCCCCTACCGGCACGGCCTACGCCGGGCACGTCCCGTGTTGCAAATATTGCACGAAAGGCAAGGCTTGCGGGAACACATGCATAGCGCGGTGGAAGACCTGCCGCGTTGGACACGGTTGTGCCTGCGACGCTTGGGGATTTGAGCCGCGGGCTATCCGGGCATCCGCAAGGGAAGCCCTGGCATACTGACCTCAACGCCGCGGATCCGCGCGAACCAAGTGCTTACTGGCCCACCTTAGTGCGCGCCATGGATTCGTCGTGGAAGGCTGATCCGACATCGCGTGCGGGCGGCTGGGGGCGCGGTTCGCAGCGGCCTCGAATCGGGTGGGAACCCAGTCCCTGCTACCCCTGTGTGGGCACCAGCGGCTGCACCGGGCCCTTCCACGAGGGCACCAGCTTCGCGGCAGCGGCCCCGGCCTCTTGGGCCACGTTGGACTAGGACTTCCCGGTCGGGCCAGGTAGAGCCCACTCGTTGCTAGCGCTTGCGCCTACAGCCGCAACGGCGTCTTCGATTTCGCGCACGCGCTGCAGCAGGCGCTCAATCTGGCCGCGCAGGGAGATGAAGTCGTGCAGGACCTTGGCCATGTGCGGCGCGCCCTGCGCGCGCACGTGGTTGTCGTGCTCGCGCCGAAGGTCGAACTCAATGCGCCGCGATAGCTGCTCCACCCGCCCTGGCCAGCTCCGCCAGTTGCCGCTCAAGGACCGTTGCGCGCGCCTCCTCAGCGGCAGCCTCGTGCAGCATAGCCTGCCAGCCTTCTTTCCCGGCGGCCATGGTCTCAAGCGCCGCGGCCTGCCGCTTAGCGGCTTCTTCGCGCGCTGCGGCTACAAGGCGCGGCAGTTCCTCACGCAGCTGCGCTAGTCGCTGGAGCTCAGTCCTCGCGGCCGCGAACTCAGGGTGTGGTGCGAACCGAAGGTTGTTCATGTCTCTCACCTCCTGATGCGTTAGCTATTGCGTTTTGTGCGTACTTCTCACACCACGCCGTCAGGTGCGCCCATCGGAGCTGCTGGCCTTTTGCGCACCAGGGGCCCGCGGTGGTGCACACAGGGCACGTCTTCACGTGATTCAGGTACGCCTCGCGGGCTCCGTCAACGTCTACCGGGCTCCAGGGGTGAGCCTCCGGGGCCTCCCGCGGAGGGTCAAACAATTCCTCCGCCACGTCAGCCAGCCTCAACCGGTCCGCCGGCTCACGGGCCGGGATTCCCAGGGCCAGGTCGAGAGGCCAGGGCAGTTCCCCAGAATCGGCCCCGGTCCGGGGTGGGTCCCCGGGATCAGGGCTACTGGGGTCCTCGGGGTCTGGGTCCAGTCCGTCCAGGCACGCCCGACACATGCCCTCCCCCTCCACAACAGGGGTCCCGCCGCAGACCCAGCATGAGGGCCCGGGGTCCTGGGGCTCCTGGGCGTTGCAGGGGTGTTGCACGGGTGTTGCGCTGACCCCTGCAACGCCGAAAGCCGCATCGGAAGCGGGTTCCAGCCCACTGTTGCAGCATTGCGTCGTTTTTGGAGGGGTTGACGCACACAACCCCGAGGGGTGCGGCAGGGCCGGCACGTCCTCCGGGAGCGGCTGCCCGGGGCGGAGCTGGGCCGGGCGGCCCCGGCGGTTCTCGTCGTTCACTAGGTAGCCCCGGGCCAAGGCGACCTGAGCCCGCCGGCTGGCGGTGGCCTTGTCAACGCCCAAACGCTGGGCCAGCTCCGCCAGGGTGACAGGCCTCCCGTTGGCCTGGTGCAGCTCATTCACTGCTTCCACCACCTCGCGCACGGCGGGACTGACTGCGGCCTCTACCTGGTCGTTCACGAGGTCCGCCACAAGGTCGTACACCGCCCTGTAGTCCTCCAAAGTAGCCACCACGCGGCCCTCGGCGTCCCGGGGACGGTGGTGCTGGTGGAGCAGGGCATGGGCCTGGATGAGCCGGAGGACCTGCTCGAAGTCCCGCCGGAGCCGGACGGCCTTGGGGTTGGCCAGCTCCGCCAGGGCTGGCGCGAAGGGCACCACCACCCGGCGCTCCCCGGCCACCTCCAGCCACCTCTGGAGAGCCACCCACGGCCCCAGGTCAGGTTCAGGACCTCCAGCCCCGCTGACCCGGGCGGCCTGGGCCTGAAGGACCCGGGCCGTTTGCTCTGGCGTGTCCTTAACCGTTAGGGTCAGAAGCCTCGTCTCGTTCTCGGGGTGCAGCTGCGCCCGCGTGGTTGTCGTAATGAGGCCCGTCGGCCCGGGCTTCTCGACAACCCGCGGCCGTAGACCCTCAGCGGTCCGCTCAACCGTAATGTAGCGGAGCTGACCCTCAGAAAGGAGCGATCTCAGGCAGTACGCCAGGAAGTTCGCCTCGCCCGGAGCATCCGGCCCCAGGCCGTCTGCTTCGTAGATCACGACGTGACGATGGGAGAGGGGCCGCTCGTCATAAACGAGGGCGTGCTCCGACATGCCCGTCAGGTCGAGGTACGCGGTGTCCGGGAACAGCCGGAGCACCTGGGACACCAGGTAGCTTTTGCCCGCAGCGGACGGCCCCTTCACCACCACGCTGACGGGCCGATCCAGCAGGCGGCTCGTCAACGCCAGGTAGAGGAGCTTGGCGTTCCGGTCCTCGCCGACCACGCCCAGCCGCGGTAGCAGCCGCTCCAGCTCCGCCAGGAGGTCGGGGCAGCCTAGCAGGTCGGTAGCCTTCTCCCTAGCGGCCCGGGCCTCCGTATTCAGCTGCTCTGCCAGCAGGTCCCTGACGGGCCTGGCATCGGCGATCAGGCGCAGCACCAGCTCGGGGATGTTCTCCCCACGCAGGTGGGCTTCAGAGATGTCCTTCATGCCCTCTGGCGGCCTGATCACGAGGGCCTCCGGCAGGGTCTCGCCCACCCGCCGGACCATGGTGTCCCCGCCCTGGCCCGGTTCATGCCACACAAACACCCGCAGCCCGGCCACGTATCGTGCCCACTCGGGTTGCCACGTTGTTGCGCCCGGCAACCCCAGGGCTGGGACTCCGTGGAACCACAGGGTTTGGGCATCACTTTCCCCTTCGACCAGCAGGACCCAACCGGCCTCGCGGGCCTCCTTTAGCCGCCAAAGCCCATAAGGCACGACCCTGGAACCCCGCCGCCAGCGGAACCGGCCAGGACCCTCCAGGGCCTCCCTGTAGCGCCGCGACACCTCCACCCCCGTCTCGTCGTAGTACGGGATCGCCACCGCCACCCCGTCCCGGAGACGGACCTCCCGGAGGCCCAAGCCCCTGAGGAACTCCAGGGGCAGCCGCTTGGCGTCCGCGTAAGCCTGCAAGGTGAGTGTGCGTCTCAACCCCCCGGAATCGCCTGCAACGCTGCAACGGTTGCCTGAAACGCCGTCATTTCGCGGGTTTGGGCGTTGCAGCCCCTCCCGCAACGGTTCCGCGACGGCTTGCAACACCGCCGGGGGCCGTCCCGGGAACAGGGCCGACCAGCTGAGGCCTAGGGCCTCCAGGACGGCCTCGGGCGGGCAACCCGCAAAACAATGGATGAGCACCCGGCCATCGGGGGCCTCGGTGATTGATAGAGAAGGATTACTGTCAGCGTGCGCAGGGCATAGAGCGATCCAGCCCGACCCCTGCCGGTGGGGCCGTCGGCCCAGCCGCTCCAAGGCCTCGAAAATTTTTGCTATGGGCTTCCCATCTGAGGGGCTTCGTGCTAAATTCTGATCCGAAAAGCGCTCCATTACTTTTCCTCCTTTCTGCGACGCCCGGGTGCCGGCCGGGCGTCACGATTTTTCCCTAGTTCGTCCGCATGCGGGCTAGCCGCTGGCGCTCCCGCTCATGCTTCAGCCGCTCGACATCCTCCAGGCGGAAGAGTCTGCGGCCAGCAGAGTCCCGGATTTCGGGCAGCTTGCCTTCGCGTGCCAGTTGCTGGACGCGCGCTGTGGTTACGCCCAACATGGCTGCGGCATCCTTCGGTGCAAGCAGCTTTTCGACCACCTTGATCACCTCCGGATCGAGCGTACATTATGGGTTAGGGACGACGAACTATTGCAGAGCCTGGAGGTGCCATATGTCGGACATTCGGGATGACGACCGGGAGGGACTTGACAAGGGCGAACTAATGCGTCGGCCCGGGTCCGCTACGGCGTTCCGGGAGGCCCTAAAGCGCGGGTCACCCTCTGGGCCCACTGGGCCAGAAGCGATGCGGCAGGTCCTGGTGGAGGCGATGTCTGCGTGGAGCAGGGCACTCGAGCCCATGCGGGCCATGGTCCAGTTGGTCTGGCGAGATAACCAGCGGATGGTTCAGCAGATGCAGCAGGTGGTAGAGCAGCCTTTCAGGACCATGGAGCCGTTCCTGCGCCATTGGGCAGAGTTGGCGCGGACGTTCCGCGAGATGCAGATCGAGATGGCCCGGCGCGAGCCCAGCCTGCTGCTACCCACCTCAGAGCAGTTAATAGCGAAGCTCCCGGAAGAGTCGCCCCTGCGCAGGTGGAAACCTAAGAAGCCGGTAGCGCGTGATTTCGACCGTGCCGGTTGGCAGTTTCACCGCCTCCCAAAGCCCTGTCGCGAGTACCTCGTCTTGTTGGGCCTCGTAGGCGAGCTTGCAGAGGCCGAAACGCACAAGCCAGGCTACTACGACAGGTTGCGAGGCGGGTGGGCTGACGAGGAATCCCGGGACGCCTCCCGCGCGAGCTGGCTGGCATTGTGGGGCACTCTCGTGATTTCCGAAGCGCCCTCCCAGCAGCAGAAGCTGCTTTGGACCGAGGCCCTGTTCTTGGCACTGTTAGGGTTCCGTGCCAGGGAATGCCCGGGCGACTCGCGCTCAGGGCCTCACCGCTGGCTGGCATCGCCTATGAGCCGGGCGAAGGTGGGCTGCCCGGTGCACGGCAACGCCATCCGGACTAGGCGGTCGCGCTCCGGCCTAGCGAGGCCCAGAAAGGGGCGGCACAAGGGATGGCCCCAGGCCCCTGGCGCGAAGGAGGCCCGCTGGGTGGTGTCGAAACGCCAGAGATAGCTTGGCCAGGAGGTGGGACTCAGTTGGCACTCCTAATCTTAGGACTGCTTACTGACACCACTTTGACACCACGGAGCGGCCCCGGGGCCTGGGTGAAGGGTACCCTGGCAGGTAGGGCCCTCCGGGGTCAGTACGAGGGCGGAAACCCGCTTCTGGAGCTTGCGGCCGGCCCGCCGCAACGGTACCGTGGTCCGGGGGCGGGTGGCGAAACCGGCAAACGCGGCGGACTTAAAATCCGCTGGGCCACAGGGCCCTTGTGGGTTCGATCCCCACCCCGCCCACCAGCCCGTCAGCCGCTGGCGAAGAACACCAGATAGATCAGCAGGGCGATCAGCAACCAAAGGAGCACGTCTCCCATTTCCGCCTCCGCGATCCGGCTTCCCCTATTCTGGCACCCGGGGATGCCCCGGGGTAGGGGGCGCGCCTTGGACGCGGGGGGGGCCGCTGGTATAATCGACCCGGCCCAGGGCCCACGTAGCTCAGGAGGCAGAGCGCGTCCTTGGTAAGGACGAGGTCACCGGTTCGAGTCCGGTCGTGGGCTCCAGCCAGGATTCCACCGAGGGAGGACTGGGATGGCCAAGCCGAAGTTTGAGCGGAAGAAGCCGCACGTGAACATCGGGACGATCGGGCACGTGGACCATGGCAAGACCACCCTCACGGCCGCGATCACCCACGCGATGGCCCACTACGGTCTTGCGGAGCCGAAGGGGTACTACGACATCGACAACGCGCCCGAGGAGCGCCAGCGCGGGCTCACGATCAACATCAGCCACGTGGAGTACGAGACCGAGAAGCGGCACTACGCCCACGTGGACTGCCCTGGCCACGCGGACTACATCAAGAACATGATCACGGGTGCCGCCCAGATGGACGGCGCGATCCTTGTGGTGAGCGCCGCTGACGGGCCCATGCCCCAAACACGGGAGCACATCCTCCTCGCCCGCCAGGTGAACGTCCCTGCGATCGTCGTGTTCCTGAACAAGGTCGACATGGTAGACGACCCCGAGCTCTTGGAGCTCGTGGAGGTGGAGGTGCGGGACTTGCTGAACCGCTACGGGTTCCCGGGCGACGAGGTGCCCGTCGTGAAGGGATCGGCCCTCAAGGCTCTGGAGGCGCTGGAGAAGAACCCGAACATCCGGCGCGGGGACGACCCGTGGGTGGACAAGATCTACGAGCTCATGGACGCAGTGGACAGCTACATCCCGATCCCTGTCCGGGATGTGGACAAGCCGTTCCTCATGAGCGTGGAGGACGTATTCTCCATCACCGGCCGTGGGACCGTGGCCACCGGCCGGGTGGAGCGGGGCCGGATCAAGGTGGGCGAGGAGGTGGAGATCGTCGGGTTCCGCCCGGAGGCCCGGAAGACCGTGGTGACCGGGCTTGAGATGTTCCGGAAGGTTCTGGACGAGGCGGTGGCCGGCGACAACATCGGTGTGCTCCTGCGCGGCGTTGAGCGAGAGGACGTGGAGCGGGGCATGGTCATCGCGAAACCTGGGACGATCAAGCCCCACACGAAGTTCCAGGCCGAGGTGTACGTCCTCACGAAGGAGGAGGGTGGCCGCCACACGCCCTTTTTCAGCGGCTACCGACCCCAGTTCTACTTCCGCACGACGGACGTGACCGGCACCATCAAGCTCCCCAGCGGCGTGGAGATGGTGATGCCGGGCGACAACGTGAACTTGGAGGTCGAGCTCATCGCCCCCATCGCCCTGGAGGAGGGGCTGCGATTCGCCATCCGGGAGGGTGGGAAGACCGTGGGGGCCGGAGTCGTCACGAAGATCCTGGAGTGAGGCGGGATGGCTCGGGAGATCATCACGCTCGCCTGCACGGTCTGCAAGCGGCGGAACTACGTGACCCAGAAGAACAAGAAGAACGACCCCGACCGCCTGGAACTGCGGAAGTACTGCAAGTGGTGTCGCAAGCACACCCCGCACCGGGAGACGAGGTAGGCCATGCCGCTGCGGGAACGGGATCGGGAACTGCGCCGCCGCCGCCACCGCCGGAAGCGGATCCGCAAGCTCCTCGAGCGCTTCCAGCGGGCCAAGACCGCCGAGGAGAGGGAGCAGCTCGTGCAGAAGATGATCAGGCGAGCGCCCTGGCGGTACCCGGAATTCCTCGCGCTGCTCCGATCGTGATAGTATAGCGGTACAGGGGCGTAGCTCGAACTGGCTAGAGCGCCGGTCTCCAAAACCGGAGGTTCCGGGTTCGAGTCCCGGCGCCCCTGCCACGGTGACTGGATCATGATCCCGATGCGATTCCTCCTCCCGTGGGTCGGCCTGCTCCTGCTGGTATTGAGTGCGTTCGCCGCTGCTGAGCCCGCTCCAAAGACACTCGCCGTGGCGGAGTTCTCCACGATCGGGACCGATGCCCCTCTATGGGCCGATCGCTGGAGTGACCGGCTCGTCACCCACCTCGCCCGGCGGACCGGCCCCGGCCTCCGGATCCTCCCGATCGACGCCGTCCGCTCGGAGGCCCGTCGGCTCGGCGTGCGGCCCGAGGAGCTGTACGTGTGGACCGGCAGGGCAGCGGCTCTGGCGCGGGCGGTGGGGGCGGACTGGGTCCTCACCGGCCGGTGGACTCATCTGGATGTGGAGCAAGCCCCCCGGCCCGTTGACCCGCAGGCTCCGCCCGCGGTCGTCGCCTTCGCCCAGGCCGTCCTCCAGGTCCGCGTGGTGGAGGCGGCGACCCAACGGATCCTCGTCGAGGAGACCTTCGCGGCGACGAGGACCGGCGGGCCGAGCGTGGGACTGTTGAGCCAGGCTGTCGACAACGTGCTGATGCAGGTGGTCCGGGCGGTCCTCGGACTCCTCCGCTGAGCCCGGTTTGACGGGAGGCCACGGGAGGCCCTATAATCGGCTGGGCGCCCCAGTGGACGGGGCGCCGTCGTGTGTTTATCGCCGCGTGTTTTGGGGGATGCCCATGGCCCGTGTGACCGATGTCCACAAGCGCTCTGTGAAGGCCGTCCGGCCGGTGGTCAAGGCACCGGCCCGCAAGGGGCCCTCGCCCGTTGAGCGGGCCGTTCGCTACCTGCGGGACGTGCGGGCCGAGCTGAACCGGGTGACCTGGCCGAGCCGCCAGGAGCTCGTCAGTAGCACCCTCGTCGTGCTCGTCGTCGTGGTGGTGACTTCCCTCTACCTGGGTGCGTGGGATGCCATCTTCACGTGGCTGTTCCAGAGGGTGCTCGTACGCTGAAGGGGTAAGGCGATGGAGGAGCGGAGAAGTACAGCGCAGGAATCCGAGGGCGCCCTCACCCTCCAGCCCACGACGGATCCCCGGCGCCGGTGGTACGTGATCCATACCTACTCCGGGTATGAGAACAAGGTGAAGGCGAACTTGGAACGCAGGATCGCGTCCATGAACATGCAGGACAAGATCTTCCAGGTGCTCGTACCGACCACCGATGAGATCGAGATCAAGGAGGGGAAGCGCCGGATCACAAAGCGGAGGATCTACCCCGGATACGTCCTCGTGGAGATGATCATGGACGACGACTCCTGGTACGTCGTCCGGAATACCCCAGGCGTAACCGGGTTCGTCGGCGCCGGAGCCCGTCCAGTCCCCCTGACCGAGGAGGAGGTGCGGATGATCCTCCAGGAGACCCGGGAGGAGGCTCCCAGACTCCGAATCTCCTACCAGCGTGGGGACACCGTCCGCATCACCTCCGGTCCCTTCCAGGAGTTCACGGGCGTCGTCGAGGAGATCCTGCCCGAGCGGGAGAAGGTGCGAGTCCGCGTGTCGATCTTCGGCCGCGAGACCCCCGTGGAGCTGGACTTCACACAGGTCGAGAAGGTGTAGGCCGATGGCGAAGAAAGTCGTGGCCGTCGTCAAACTCCAGCTACCGGCCGGCAAGGCGACCCCCGCACCCCCCGTGGGGACCGCCCTGGGCCCCCACGGGATCAACATCATGGAGTTCTGCCGGGCCTACAACGAGCGGACAGCTTCTCAGGCGGGCATGATCGTTCCAGTGGAGATCACGATCTACTCCGACCGCTCCTTCACCTTCGTGACGAAGACCCCGCCCGCATCCGTCCTCCTCAAGAAGGCCGCGGGGATCGAAGTGGGGTCGCCGGAACCGAACAAGAAGAAGGTAGGCCGCGTGACCCGTCAACAGGTCGAGGAGATCGCGCGGCTCAAGATGCCGGACCTGAATGCGAAGTCCATCGAGGCGGCGGTGCGGATGATTGAAGGGACGGCCCGCAGCATGGGCATCGAGATCGTGGGGTAGGAGGCTCTGGATGGCAAAGCACGGGAAGCGCTACCTCCAGGCACTGCGGCAGATTGACCGGACACGCCTGTATGAGCCCCTCGAGGCGATCCGGCTCGTCCGGGCGACCGCCAACGCGAAGTTCGACGAGACCGTGGAGGTTGCGATCCGGCTCGGGGTGGACCCCAAGCACGCCGACCAGCAGGTGCGGGGAACGGTGGTCCTGCCTCATGGCACGGGTCGACCCGTCCGGGTGCTCGTGTTCGCCAAGGGCGATAAGGCGAAGGAGGCGGAGGCCGCCGGCGCGGACTTCGTGGGTGCGGAGGACCTCATCGAGCGGATCCAGGGCGGGTGGCTGGACTTCGACGTGGCGGTTGCGACCCCGGACATGATGCCGCTTGTGGGACGCCTGGGCCGGATCCTCGGTCCCCGGGGCCTGATGCCGAACCCCAAGGCGGGAACCGTGACCTTCGACGTGGGGAAGGCCGTCCGCGAACTCAAGGCCGGCAAGATCGAGTTCCGCGTGGACAAGTTCGGGATCATCCACGCGCCCATCGGCAAGGTCTCCTTCCCGGAGCAGGCGCTTCTGGAGAACTTCCTGACTCTGGTGGACGCCGTCCTCCGGGCGCGGCCGGCAGCCGTGAAGGGGACCTACGTTCGGAGCATCGCCCTTTCGTCCACCATGGGCCCCTCGGTCCGGGTAGACCCGGCCAAGGCGGCCCAGGCGGCCGCGGGCAGGGCCGCGTAGCGGGCCTGAGTCACCTGCTCCGTGCGTTGACGCCTCAGGGCGAACCTGGTAGGATCGGGGCCGGTCCGCAGGCCACAGGTTCCCACGAGGGGCGAGAGCGGGGACGGGCACGCCGAAAGCCACGGGCGTTCCTGCGGCGCAGCGCCCTTTCGTTCGGAGGGGAGATGCCAAGACCGGAGAAGGTGCAGGCGGTAGTAGAGCTCCAGGAGCGCCTACGTCGGGCCCGGGGGCTCATTCTCGCGGATTTTCGGGGGCTTTCCGTACCCGAGATGGAGACCCTGCGGGAGGAGCTCCGGAAGAATGGCGTGGAGTTCCGGGTCGTGAAGAACACCCTGTTCGGGATCGCCGCGCAGTCCCTCCAGCTCCAGGGCCTGGACGCGTTCCTCCAGGGTCCGACGGCCGTGGCCATCGCCTACGACGACCCCACCGTGCCCGCCCGGGTCATGGTCGAGTTCATCCGCCAGTACCGGAAGCTGGAACTGAAGGGGGGTCTTGTGGAGGGCCGCGTAGTGGATGCGGCGGGCATCCGGGCATTGGCCGAACTGCCAAGCCGCTCAGAACTCGTGGCCCGGGTCGTGGGCAGCATCCAGGCGCCCCTTGCGGGGCTCGTCGGCGTGCTCAGGGGTCTCCAACGGACGCTCGTCTACGTCCTGGACCAGATCCGCAGCAAGCGGGCCGAGACCTGAGGAGGAGGGAGGAAGAAGGATGTCCAGCAAGACCCAGGAGATCGTGGAGGCGATCAGCAACCTCACCGTGCTGGAACTGGCCGAGCTCGTGAAGGCCTTGGAGGAGAAATTCGGGGTGACGGCCGCCGCCCCGGTGGTCGCCGCCGCTCCGGCCGCCGCCGCCCCGGCCGCGGCACCGCCCGTGGAGGAGCAGACGGAGTTCGACGTGATCCTCAAGTCGGCGGGCGCCAACAAGATCCAGGTGATCAAGGTGGTCCGGGAGATCACGGGGCTGGGCCTTAAGGAGGCGAAGGACCTGGTGGACGGAGCCCCCAAGCCCGTCAAGGAAAAGGTCTCTAAGCAGGAGGCCGAGGCCATCAAGGCGAAGCTCACTGAGGTGGGGGCGGAGGTCGAAATCAAGTAGCCGGGGCCCTCTTGGCCCCGAGGGAGCGGAGGGGAGGCCTACACCCTTGACGCGGGGTACTCCCTCTGGTAGTGTTTTCTTTGTCGTCTGAAGCTGGGGTTTTGAGTCTTCCGTTGGGGTTGACCACTAGGGCCCTGCAGTCTTTCCTGAGTCCACTCGGCCTGCCGGCCAGAACCATCTGATGGGGGTGAACGCCACGAGCACCGCGATGGAGGGTCGGAAGGTGAGCGTCGTGCACCCGGACGGGGTGATTCGCGCACCGGATCTTGGGATCGGCCGTACCGTGCGCCGCGGTCGCCGGGAGCGCGTCTCGTTCGGGAAGTTGCCGGAGGTCCTGGAGTTGCCGGACCTCATCGAGGTCCAGCGCAGGTCCTTCCGCTGGTTCATCGAGGAGGGGATCCGGGAGGTCTTCGAGGAGATCTCCCCCATCTCCGACTTCACCGGGAACCTGGAGCTCCACTTCGCCGTCCCCCCGGAGGAAAAGCGCCGCCGTAAGGTCCCGGAGGCCACCGACCTCTTCCACTTCACGGAAGGCATCCTGGATTTCGGCGGCTACTACTTCGAAGCGCCCAAGTACACCCCGGAAGAGGCGAGGGAGCGGGACGCGAACTACAGCGCCGCCCTGAAGGTCCGCGTCCGGCTCATCCTCAAGGAGACCGGCGAGATCAAGGAGCAGGACGTCTTCATGGGCGACTTCCCCCTCATGACCCCCAACGGCACCTTCGTCATCAACGGGGCCGAGCGGGTGGTCGTGAGCCAGCTCGTCCGGTCGTCCGGCGTGTACTACAGCTACATCACGGACAGCACCGGCCGCTCCTGGCCTGCGGCCACCGTGATCCCCCACCGGGGCGCGTGGCTGGAGTTCGAGATCGACGCCACCGGGGGCGTGTACGTGCGGATCGACCGTACCCGGAAGCTCCCCGCCACGGTCCTCCTGCGGGCGGTCGGGTACGAGTCCGACGAGGTGATCCGTCGGCTCTACGAAGACGACCGCGTGATCCTCACCACCCTGGAGAAGGACCCAAGCCGCGACCGGAACACCGCCCTCATCGAGATCTACAAGCGGCTGCGGCCCGGGGATCCGCCTACCGTCGAGTCCGCCCAGGCCCTCGTCCACCAGCTCTTCTTCGAGCCGCGGCGCTACGACCTGGGCCGGGTAGGCCGGTACAAGCTGAACAGGAAGCTGAACCTGGATCTGCCCCTGGATGTCCGGATCCTCACCCCTGAAGACATCGCGCAGATCGTGCGGTACCTCATCGCGCTCCACAACGGTCAGGGGGAGCCCGACGACATCGACCACCTGGGCAACCGTCGCGTCCGGGCCGTCGGAGAGCTCCTCCAGAACCAGTTCCGGATCGGAATGCTCCGGATGGAGCGGGTGATCCGCGAGCGGATGACGATCCAGGAGATGGACCAGGTCACACCTCAGGTCCTCATCAACATCCGCCCGGTCACGGCGGCCATCAAGGAGTTTTTCGGGAGTAGCCAGCTCTCCCAGTTCATGGACCAGACAAACCCCCTCTCCGAGCTCCGGCACAAGCGGCGGCTCTCGGCACTGGGCCCGGGCGGGTTGAGCCGGGAGCGGGCGGGGTTCGAGGTCCGGGACGTCCACCCCTCCCACTATGGCCGCGTCTGCCCCATCGAGACCCCAGAGGGACCCAACATCGGCCTCATCTCGTCTCTGGCGACCTACGCACGCGTGAACGACCTGGGGTTCATCGAGACACCTTACCGCCGGGTCCGGGAGGGCCGTGTCACGGACGAGATCGTCTACCTCACGGCCGACGAAGAGGAGAAGTACACGATCGCCCAGGCCAACGCCGCCATCGGTCCGGACGGGATGCTCCCCGAACGGGTGGTGGCGCGCAAGGCCAAGGGGCATCCAGTCGTCGTCCCGCGGGAAGAGGTGGACTTCATCGACGTCTCGCCCAAGCAGATGGTCTCGGTGACCACGGCCCTCATTCCGTTCCTGGAGCACGATGACGGCACCCGTGCCCTCATGGGGTCCAACATGCAGACCCAGGCAGTACCGCTCATCCGGCCGGAGGCGCCCTTCGTGGGAACGGGAGTGGAGTACCGGGCGGCGCTGGATTCGGGGGCGCTCGTCGTGGCGCAGGAGGACGGCGTCGTGGAGTCCACAAGTGCCGACGAGATCGTCGTCAAAGGACAGCGCCGGATCGCCTACCGGCTCACGAAGTTCCGGCGCAGCAACCAGGGGACGTGCATCAACCAGCGGCCCATCGTCCGCTCCGGCCAAGTGGTGCGGGCGGGAGACGTCCTGGCCGACGGCCCGGCCACCGATCACGGGGAGCTCGCCCTAGGGCATAACGTCCTCGTCGCGTTCATGCCCTGGGAGGGCTACAACTACGAAGACGCCGTCGTGATCAGCGAGCGGCTCCTGAAGAAGGACTACTTCACGAGCATCCACATCGAGGAGTACGAGGTCGAGGCCCGCGACACGAAGCTCGGGCCTGAGGAGATCACCCGGGACATCCCGAACGTGGCCGAAGACGCGCTACGGGATCTCGACGAGCGCGGGATCGTGCGGATCGGCGCGGAGGTACGGGCAGGAGACATCCTCGTGGGGAAGGTGACGCCGAAGGGCGAGACCGAGCTTACGGCAGAGGAGCGCCTGCTGCGCGCCATCTTCGGCGAGAAGGCCCGCGAAGTACGGGACACCTCCCTGCGGGTGCCTCACGGGGAGAAGGGCAAGGTCGTGGGCGTGAAGGTCTTCAGCCGGGAGAACGGGGACGAGCTCCCTCCAGGTGTGAACCAGCTCGTCCGGGTCTACGTCGCCCAGAAGCGGAAGATCACCGTAGGCGACAAGATGGCAGGCCGCCACGGGAACAAGGGGGTCGTGGCGAAGATCGTGCCTGAGGAGGACATGCCCTACCTGCCGGATGGCACTCCGGTGGACATCGTGCTGAACCCGCTGGGCGTTCCAAGCCGCATGAACGTGGGGCAAGTGCTGGAGACGACCCTCGGCTGGGTCTGCAAGGAACTGGGGTTCTACGCGGAGGTTCCGGTGTTCGACGGGGCCCGCGAGGGCGAGATCGAGCAGATGCTGAAGCGGGCGGGGCTCCCGCCCACAGGCAAGGTGCAGCTCTACGACGGCCGCACGGGTGAGCCGTTCAACCAGCTCACGCCGGTGGGCTGGATCTACATGATGAAGCTCTTGCACCTCGTGGAGGACAAGATCCACGCGCGCTCAACCGGCCCCTACAGCCTCATCACTCAGCAGCCCTTGGGAGGTAAGGCCCAGTTCGGCGGCCAGCGGTTCGGGGAGATGGAGGTGTGGGCGCTCGAGGCGTACGGTGCCGCGAGCACCCTCCAGGAGCTCCTTACGGTGAAGAGCGACGACGTGACGGGACGCGTGAAGACCTATGAAGCGATCGTCAAGGGCGAGAACATCCAGGAGCCGGGTGTCCCGGAGTCCTTCAAGGTGCTCGTGAAAGAGCTCCAGGCGCTGTGCCTGGACGTCAAGGTGCTCAGCGCGGACCGGCGGGAGATCGACCTCCGGGAGATGGAGGAGGAGGTCGCCGACACCGCCCGGTCGTTGGGCATCAACCTGGAGGGGGAGGAGGCCCTCCTGGAGGAGCCGCTCTAGTCGGAGGAGACCATGCAGGACGTGAACCACTTCGACGCAGTTCAGATCCGGCTCGCCTCGCCCGAGCAGATCCGCATGTGGTCGCGGGGCGAGGTGAAGAAGCCGGAGACGATCAACTACCGGACCCTCAAGCCGGAACGGGACGGCTTGTTCTGCGAGCGCATCTTCGGACCGGTGCGCGACTGGGAGTGCCACTGCGGGAAGTACAAGCGGATCCGGTACAAGGGGATCATCTGCGACCGGTGTGGGGTGGAGGTCACGCGCTCGAAGGTGCGGCGCGAGCGGATGGGGCACATCGAGCTTGCCGCGCCCGTCGTCCACATCTGGTACCTGAAGGGGGTGCCAAGCCGCATCGGGCTGCTCCTGGACGTCTCTCCGCGGGCACTGGAGCGCGTGGTCTACTTCGCCGCGTACATCGTCATCGATCCCGGCACCGTGAAGGAACTCCAGCCCAAGCAGCTCCTTACGGAGAACGAGTACCGGGAGCTCCGGGAGAAGTACGGGAACGCCTTCCGGGCCGGGATGGGTGCGGAGGCGATCAAGGAACTGCTACTCCAGCTCGACCTGGATGCCGAGTCCAAGAAGCTGCGTCAGGAGCTCAAGGCGAGCAGCGGCCAGCGGCGGATCAAGGTGCTCAAGCGGTTGGAGGTCATCGAGGCGTTCCGGAAGAGCGGGAACCGGCCCGAGTGGATGGTCCTCGACGTGATCCCCGTGATCCCGCCGGACCTGCGGCCCATGGTGCAGCTGGACGGAGGCCGGTTCGCCACGAGCGACCTGAACGACCTCTACCGCCGCGTGATCAACCGGAACAACCGCCTGAAGCGCCTACTGGACCTCGGCGCCCCGGAGATCATCGTCCGGAACGAAAAACGGATGCTCCAGGAAGCGGTTGACGCGTTGATCGACAACGGGCGGCGGGGGCGGCCCGTCACCGGCCCGAACAACCGGCCGTTGAAGTCGCTCTCGGACCTTTTGAAGGGCAAGCAGGGCCGGTTCCGTCAGAACCTCCTCGGGAAGCGCGTGGATTACTCCGGCCGGTCCGTCATCGTGGTGGGGCCCAAGCTCAAGCTTCACCAGTGCGGGCTTCCGAAGGAGATGGCCCTCGAGCTCTTCAAGCCGTTCGTGATGAAAAAGCTCGTGGAGCGCAACCTCGCCCAGAACATCAAGAACGCCAAGCGCATGGTGGAGCGCCAGCGCCCGGAGGTCTGGGACGTCCTGGAGGATGTGGTAAAGGAGCACCCGGTGCTCCTGAACCGCGCGCCGACCCTTCACCGCCTCGGGATCCAGGCGTTCGAGCCGGTCCTCATTGAGGGGAAGGCGATCCAGATCCACCCGCTCGTGTGCACCGCCTACAACGCGGACTTCGACGGCGACCAGATGGCCGTCCACGTGCCCCTGAGCGCAGCGGCCCAGGCGGAGGCGCGGCTGTTGATGCTCTCGTCCTACAACATCCTCCTGCCGGCGTCCGGCAAGGCCGTCGCGAGCCCACAGCGCGACATCGTCTTCGGCTGCTACTACCTCACCCTGGAGCGGGAGGGGGCCAAGGGAGAGGGGAAGGTCTTCAGCACCCCGGCCGAAGTGCTTTTGGCCTACGAGCACGGCGTCGTGGACTTGCACGCCAAGATCAAGGTGCGGCTGGCCCCCGGGACAGAGCCCATCGAGACGACGGTGGGACGGGTGATCTTCAACGAGGCACTCCCGGAGGAGCTGCGGTTCGTGGACCAGGTGTGCGACCGGAAGGTCTTGAGTCAGATCGTCACCGACGCCTACTACCGGCTGGGTCCAACAAAGACCGCACAGCTCCTCGATGCCCTTAAGGACTTGGGCTTCCGCTACGCGACGCAGTCCGGGATGGGGATCGCCATGGCGGACCTCGTGATCCCGCCTGAAAAGGAGCAGATCGTCGCAGAGGCCGAGCGGAAGGTCGAGGTGATCAACCATCAGTACCGCCGGGGCCTCATCACCGACGAAGAGCGGTACCTGAGGACGATCGACGTCTGGAACGAGGCCACCGAGGCCGTCACGAACGCGATGCTCCGGCACTTCGACGCGTTCAACCCGCTCTACATGATGGCCACCTCCGGGGCCCGAGGGAACATGCAGCAGATCCGGCAGCTCGCCGGGATGCGGGGCCTATTCACGGACCCCTCGGGCCGGATCATCGAGATCCCGATCAAGTCGAACTTCCGGGAGGGCCTCACGGTCCTGGAGTACTTTATCGGGATGCACGGCCAGCGCAAGGGCCTTGCGGACACCGCGATCCGCACGTCCGAGTCCGGCTACCTCACCCGACGGCTCGTGGACGTGGCGCAGGATGTGATCGTCCGGGAGGAGGACTGCGGGACGGACCGCTTCATCTGGATGGAGCCGGCCCGCCAGGGGGACGAGATCGCGGTCCCGCTCCGCGATCGGATCCTGGGCCGTGTCGCCGCCCGGGACGTTCTGCCGCCGCGCGGGCGCACGCCACTTGCGCGAGCGGGCCAGGAGATCACCGAGGAGCTCGCCGAGGCGATCGAGGAGGCGGAGATCGAGCGCGTGCCTGTGCGGTCGGTCCTCACCTGCGAGACGCGGCACGGCGTGTGCAGCAAGTGCTACGGCCGCCACTTGGCCACCGGCAAGCTCGTCGACGTAGGGGAGGCTGTCGGCGTGATCGCGGCCCAGTCCATCGGCGAACCGGGCACCCAGCTCACGATGCGCACCTTCCACACGGGCGGTGTGGCCGGATTCGACATCACGCAGGGGCTGCCGCGCGTGGAGGAGCTCTTCGAGGCGCGGAAGCCCAAGGGGCAGGCGATCATGTCCGAGATCTCCGGTCGGGTCTCGATCGTGGAGGAGAAGCGGGCGCGCAAGGTGGTCGTTGCCGGCAAGGATGAGACCCGGGAGTACACGGTGCCGTTCGGACAGCGCCTCCTGGTCTCTAACGGGGACATCGTGGAGGCAGGCCAGCGCCTCACCGAAGGCCCCCTGAACCCCCATGACATCCTCCGCATCCAGGGTGTGGAGGCCGTCCAGCGGTACCTCGTCGAGGAGATCCAGAGCGTGTACCGGTCGCAGGGGGTGGAGATCAACGACAAGCATATCGAGATCATCGTCCGCCAGATGCTCCGGCGCGTGAAGATCCGGGACGAAGGCGATACCGAGTTCCTGCCGGGCGAGATCGTGGATGTGTTCACGCTCCGAGAGGAGAACCGTAAGGTCCAGGCCCGAGGCGGTCGTCCGGCGGAGGCCGACCCGGTCCTCATGGGGATCACGAAGGCCTCCCTGGCGACGGAGTCGTGGCTGTCGGCGGCCTCCTTCCAGGAGACCGCGCGGGTCCTGACGGACGCGGCCACCAAGGGGAAGGTGGATCCGCTGTTGGGTCTCAAGGAGAACGTGATCATCGGCAAGCTGATCCCAGCCGGGACCGGGATGCCGCGCTACCGACAGATCAAGGTGGCCGCCGAGCTCTAGCGGCCGACCTCGAGTCCGTCGGGGCCGGGGCGAACCCGGCCGCCGGCCCCGGAGTTCGATGCCGTCTTTTTTTGCCCACGCGCCCGTAGGCGGGGCCGCGACCCTTGGCTGGCATGACTGGACCCTCGATCCGGTCGTGCTCGCAGGACTTGTGGCCCTCGTGATCCTGTACCATACACTTCCGAGGATCCAGCCCACTCCGCGACAGGTGGCGTGCTTCTGGGTCGGGGTCGCGGCCCTCGTGGCCGCCCTCCTCTCTCCCCTGGATTTCGGTGCAGCCTACCTCTTCTGGCTGCACATGGTCCAGCACCTCCTCCTCATGCTCATCGCGGCCCCCCTCCTCGCGTTGGCCCTGCCAGCTCCGTTCCTGGGGTGGCTCAGACATCGGGCAATCCTTGGACCGGTGGTACGGGCGCTCCAGAACCCCTGGCTCGCCTTCTCCCTCTACAACGCCGCGGTCGTCCTCTGGCACCTCCCACCATGCTATGAGGCGACCCTGCGCCGCCAGGCGGTCCACGCGGCAGAGCACCTCACGTTCCTCCTCACGGCCATGGCCTTCTGGGGCGTTATCCTGAGTCATGGCGGAGTCCCCCCGTATGGCCTACGGGTCGCCCTGCTGCTTGGGAGTGCGGTCGTGCAGTTCGTACCGGCCTTCGTGATCGCCCTCGCAGACCGCATGCTCTACCCGACCTACGCTGCCGCTCCCCGCCTGTGGGGCTGGTCGGCTCTAGACGATCAGCGGTTCGGGGGTGCCCTCATGTGGGTGACGATGAACTTGGCCTACGTGGTCGCGATCCTTCGCTTCGTGGGGCCGCTGCTCCGGCAGCGGGAGCGGCCACAGCCCTCCGTGCGGGAGGACACGCCCGAGTTCCGGTAGGGTTGCCTCTAGAACAGGCGGGAGTCCATTCCCACCGCCGCGAACAGAGCGATGAGGAGCAGGGCGATGGGGATGCTGAAGATCGCCGCCACGATCGGCCGCTCGTACTTGAGGTGCATAAAGTAGGCCATGATCAGGGCGGCCTTCAGCACGGCCAAGGCGACGAGGCCACCGATCAGGAGAAGCCGCGGAAGGTGGATGAGGGTGATCCAGATCTCGACAACGGTGATCACAAGGAGCCAGAACCAGGTGATCCCGTAGATCGCGTACCCGTGGGCGCGGTGCTCCTCCTGCATCGGCTTCCTCCTAGTGAGCGGGAATGGGGACTGCCGGTGGGATCAAGTACATCAGGGTGAACACGAAGACCCACACGAGATCCACGAAGTGCCAGTACAGCCCCGCGTTCTCCACGCGCTCGGCGTGCGCCGCTAGGTCCACGGGAGGAGGTGGAGTCGGTGCCTCCTCCACTACCTCCACGGCGTCCACTGGCAGCATCGCCGCGGTGTTGGGTGCCTTCCCGGGCACGAGGACCACAAGCTCCCCCCAGCGGGGGTGCACCCGCTCCACCACGGTCTCCGGCTGGTTCGGAAGGTGCCGGAGCCGCACACGGGCCCCCGGGTCGATCCGGCGGCCAGCACGGTCTCGGAGCGGCCGCTCCCAGTCCTCCAGGATCCTCCGCTCCCGGCGCGTCTTGAGGAGCACATAGGAGAGGTAGATGACCCCGCTCGTCACGTGTCCTCCGTGGAACCCGGTGACGATGAAGAAGGAGGCGCTGAAGGCCGGCACGCCCCAGGGATTGCTCCCAAGCCGCGCTCCCTCCCCGATGAAGTGGGTCCACTCCATCGCCTGCATCCCGAGGAACGTCAGGCCGCCCAGGATCGTGAGGAGGAGGAACGTCTCCACGAGGCGGTGCTCGCGCCTTCTGGCGGCGTTCACGGCTACCGCCATGGTGGCGCTGGAGCAGATCAGGATGAAGGTCATCGTCCCCACGAACCCGATCCGGAAGATCTCAGTGGCCACAGGCCACGCCCCTGCGGCCATCCGCACTGCTCCGTAGGCCGTCAACAGACCCCCGAACGTGAAGGCGTCCGAGAGGAGGAAGATCCACATCATGAACTTCCCCCAGCTCATGCCGAAGGGCGAGACCCCGCCTGCCCACACGTCGGTGGGGGCCCTTGTCTCAAGCGGCTCCAGGACGTGCACGGCCTCTGCCACGATCACCCCTCCGATGCGCCTTCTACGCGAACAGTACTGCGAACAGGTACACCCAAAGGAGCGCGAGGAAGTGCCAGTACAGGGCGAAGTCGTCCACCCGGTCAACGAGCCGCCGGATCCGCTGGGCGGCTCCGAGGAGAACCCCAAACCAGATGAGCCCTCCCAGGAGGTGTGCCGCATGGGCAGCCGTGAGCAAGTAGAAGTACGAGGCGTGGGGGTTCGTGGAGAGGTACACCCCCTGGGAGACGAGAGCCCGCCAGGCGAGCAGTTGACAGGTGAGGAACGTGCCACCCAGCAACGCCGAGATCCGGAAAGCGCGCCTGAAGGTCGCAAATCGACCCTGCCGCAGGCTGCGGCGGGCACCCTCCAGGAAGAGGCTACTGCCGAGGATCGCCACGGTGCTGGCCCACAGGACGCGCGGAGCGGCGATACCGCCCCAGTCCGCTCCGGCCCTTCGGGCCAAGAGGGCACTCGTGAGGGCCACGAAGAACATGGCGATGGCGCTCACGAGTAGCCAGATCCCCAGTCGCACCGCCGACCGCGGCGTCCAGGGACGGTCCTCAGGCCCGTGATCCCGGCGGGGAGGCTCTTCGGGCGTCCGCGGAGGAGGGGCGACCTCCCGGACGGCCGTGGCCATCAGTGGCGCACCTCCACCCCGACTTCCGCCGGGGTGAGCCACTGGGGCAGGTAGTCCTCCTCTGCGCCCGGCACGCTGTACTCGTAGGGACCCCGGTACACCCGCGGTGCCTCCCCGCGCCAGTTCCCGTGGGGCGGGGGGCTTTCGGCGAACCACTCCAGCGTGGTGCCCCGCCAGGGGTTCCGGTCAGCCCGCGGGCCGTTGGCGAGACTCGAGATCAGGTTGTACGCGAACACAAGCCCCCCCACGAAGATCAAGAATGCGCTGAGGGTGATGAACACCTGGATCGGCTGCAACTTAGCGAGGTAGGGGAAGGCCTGGTAGTTGTAGATCCGCCGGTGCATCCCCGCAAGGCCCAGGTAGTACATGGGGAAGAAGGTGCCGTAGACCCCGAGGATGCTGAGCCAGAAGTGCACCCGCCCCAGCCGCTCGTCCATCATCCGGCCGAACATCTTGGGGAACCAGAAGTACGTCCCCGCGAAGATCCCAAACAGCGAGGCCACGCCCATCACGAGGTGGAAGTGGCCGACCACGAAGAAGGTATCGTGGAGGGGGATATGGACCGGGGCGTTCCCTAAGAAGATCCCGGTGAGGCCTCCGGCCACGAACGTGGAGATGAACCCGATGGCGAACAGCATCGCGGTGGAGAAGTAGAGCTTGCCCCGCCACAGGGTGGCAAGCCAGTTGAACGTCTTCACGGCAGAGGGCACGGCGATGAGCAGGGTCGTGACCGCGAACCCCGTGCCCAAAAGCGGGTGCATCCCGCTCACGAACATGTGGTGCCCCCACACGAGGAAGCTGAGCAGGGAGATCGCCACCATGGAGGCCACCATCGCCGGATACCCGAAGATCGGTTTGCGGGCGAAGTTCGCGATCACGTCCGAGACGATCCCCATGGGCGGAAGGATCACGATGTAGACCTCCGGGTGGCCGAAGAACCAGAAGAGGTGCTGCCAGAGGAGCGGGTTGCCGCCGCTGTGACGGATCACCTCCCCGCCCACCACGAGCCCGGCCGGGACGAAGAAGCTCGTGCCTGCGATCCGGTCGAAGAGGAGCAGGATCCCCGCGGCCATGAGGACCGGAAAGGTGAGGAGTGCGAGGATCGCGGCGAGGAAAATTCCCCACACGGTGAGGGGGAGGCGGCCTAGACTCATGCCGTGGGTGCGCATCAGGAGGATCGTCGTGATGTAGTTCAGCGATCCGAGGAGGGAGGAGACGCAGAAGATCGCGATGGAGATCGCCCACAGGGTCTGGCCAAGACCGGATCCTGGGGCGGCCTGCGGGAGAGCGCTGAGCGGCGGGTAGGAAGTCCAGCCGGCGTTAAGAGGCCCGCCTGGGACGAAGAAGCTCGCGATCAAGGGGATGATGGAGAGGAAGAAGACCCAGTAGGAGAGCATGTTGATGAAGGGGAACGCCATATCCCGCGCCCCGATCTTGAGGGGGACGAGGAAGTTCGCGAACCCGCCCAGCAGCGCCGGGGTGAGCACGAAAAAGATCATGATCGTCCCGTGCATGCTCACTGCTGCCAGGTACTGGTCAGCCCGCAGGATGTTGCTCTGGGGCCAGGCGAGGTTCGTGCGCATCGCCATCGCCAAGGCCCCACCGATGAACGTCATGACGAACGACGTCATGAGGTACTGGATCCCGATCACCTTGTGGTCCTGGCTGAACACGTACCGGGTCCAGAAGCTCTCCCGGTGGACTTCATGGACGTGGGCCTCGGCGACCGCTGCCATACCCTATGCCTCCCTACCGCTTCCTTTGCTGTTCTAGCCAGCGATCGAACTCCTCCTGCGTGACGACCCGGAGCTGGCCGTGCATCGTGTAGTGGCCCACCCCGCATAGCTCCGCACAGGCGATGTCGAAGGTGCCGGTCCGGGTGGGCGTCAACCAGAGCTCCGTCGTGCGGCCTGGAACCAGGTCCTGCTTGAGCCGGAACGCCGGCACCCAGAAGCTGTGCTGGACGTCGCGGGTCCGCAGGAGGATGTGCGCGGGCCGGTTCACCACGAGGTAGATCTCGCTGCTCACCACGTCGTCTTTTCCGGCCGGGTCCGTGGGGTCCACGTTGAAGGGTTGGGGGACGCGGTTGTCCACACGGCCGAGCCGGCCGTCCGGGCCGGGATAACGGGCCGACCAGCTGAACTGCTGGCCACGAATCTCGATGAGGAACGCATTCGGTGGGGGCGGTGCGTGGATCCGCGTCCACAGCACCAACCCGGCGACGCTGAGCGCCACCATCACGACGGCCGGGACCGCCGTGTAGGTGACCTCCAGCGGCGTGCTGTGGGGGAAGTAGTAGGCCTTGGGCTGGCCCCGGGTCCGGTAGCGGATGACGAAGTAGCCGAGCAGCGCGTGTACGAGGAGGAAGGCCGCCCCCGTGACCCACAGGGTGATCTCGATCAAGCGGTCGATCGCCGCAGGCTCCCGGGCCGCAAGCGGCGGGAGCCACCAGGCCCGCCGGGCGTAGAGGGTCGCGGCCACGGCGGCCGCCATGAACGACCAGAACAGAAGACCCAGGCTCAGGCCCGAGCGCGCGCTCTGCTCGAGTGGGGTCTGTGGCTTCGCCGAGGGGTCCGCCGCCATGGCACCTACCCGAGGTAGAGACAAAAGGGCTTTCGGCCCCCCGCCGTCACGAAGGCCGCAAAGCCCCCGCTGCCACTATAGTCCAACCGGGGGACGCAAGACAAGCGTTGACCCCGGCCGGGTTCGGAGCGTAGCATGGTCGTGCAGTTCAGAATCTCCACAAGAAGGAGGGGGACCGATGGCTAAGACGTACGCCCAGGTCGTGGGAGTCGTCCTCATCATCGTGGGCCTCGTCGGCTTCATCATCCCGAGTCTGTACTCGGCCCTCACGGGAGGGGCTCCCGCGACCGTCGTGCACAACCTGATCCACCTGATCTCCGGGGTGATCGGCGCCTACGTGGGGTTCCGGGCGGTGACAGGAGCCCGCACGTTCGCCCAGGTGTTCGGCGTGATCTACACCCTCGTAGCGATCCTCGGGTTCGTCTCGGCCGCCACGTTGGAGGCGCTGGGCGTCCCGGTGAGTGTCGTGCTGAACGTGATCCACCTCGTGATCGGACTCTGGGGGTTGTGGGCCGGGTTCAGCCGTCAGGCGGCAGTCGCCTGAAGGGGATCTGTTCGGGCGAATCAGGCGAACACGACAGCCGGCGAGCTGCCACGAGAGAGGGGTCAGTAGGCGCTCCAGCGGGCCTTCCGGGCCTCCCACAGGTCCTCGTTGGCCTTCAGGGCGCAGTAGAGCCACACGAGGGGGAGGAGCAGTCCGCCCGAGAGGAGCAGGATGGCGATGAGGGCGCAGAAGTGCGCCCACAGGCCCATGGCCAGGTACCAGAAAGGACCGAAGAACGCTGCCGCCCAGTTCCACGAGAGCCGCGGCGGGGGGATCCGGTCCTGGACGTCGGCGAGGAGGTCGGCCCGCGGGAACGGCATCGGCACCTGAAGGGCCCGCATCGCCTCGGCGGTGGCCGCCTGCCAGCTGGGTGCCAGCAACCGCCAGCCCAGGATCACCGCGCTCGCCATGACCGCGAGTGCGAGCAGGACACCGAACGCAGCTTCTGCCATCGGACGCTCCTGGGTGTCTGGGCGTTCTCCTCGTATTGTGTCGAGGAAGACTGTTCTCGTCCAGATGGGAGGTCCAGGTGCGCCCACGAGAACCCGGCCATCACATGGAGCGGGAGATCCGGGAGCAGCCGCACGCCCTCGCCCGGCTGCTGGAGAGAGAAGGGAGGCGGGTTCGCTCTATCGCCCATCGCCTGCGCCAGGACCCGCCTCCTGCCATCGTCCTCGTGGCGCGCGGGTCGTCGGACAACGCCGCTACCTACGGACGCTACCTCCTGGAGACCCTCCTCCGGATCCCCACCGCCCTCGCCGCCCCCTCGGTCGTAACCCTTTACGGCGCCCGGCTGCGCCTTCAGAGGATGCTCGTGATCGGGCTCTCCCAGTCTGGCCGGTCCCCCGACGTCGTGCGGTTCGTGCGGGCCGCCCGTGCCCAGGGGGCTCGGACCTTGGCCCTCACGAACGACCCCGAAAGCCCCCTTGCCGCTGCGGCCGAGCAGACCCTTTGCCTCCAGGCGGGTCCGGAGCACAGCATCGCCGCCACGAAGACGTACACGGCACAGCTCACCCTGCTGAGCCTCCTCGGTGCAGAGGTCGCGCAAGATGCCGAGCTCCTTCGGGCCCACACCGCGCTCCCCGGGTGGGTGGACAGGGCTCTCGACACGGAGGGGGAGGTGCGGGAGCTCGCACTACGGTACCGGTACCTGGAGGAGTGCATCGTGACCTCCAGAGGCTACCCCTATGCCACGGCCCGGGAGGCCGCCCTGAAGCTCCAGGAGACCTGCGGGCTCGTGGCAGAAGCTCTTCCTTCGTCCGATCTCCTGCACGGCCCCATCGCCGTGGTCGAACGCGGCTTCCCCGTCCTCCTCATCAGCCCGCCCGGACGGACCCTCCGCCACCTGCGGGATGTCCTGGACCGGCTCCACAGGCGGAATGCGGAGACCGCGGTGGTCTCCTCGGAGGCGGATGTGCTCCAGAGAGCGACCGTGCCGGTCCCCGTCCCCGTGCGTGTCCCCGAAGTCCTGAGCCCACACGTGTACGTCGTGCCCATGCAGTGGCTGAGTCTTCACCTCGCACGCCTCCGTGGCCGGGATCCCGACCGGCCACCGGGCCTCCGGAAGGTCACGCGCGTTCTCTGACAGGATGCCGCCTTGACCCCCGAGGGCGGCCTGGTATACTCACGGGTGGGCTGGGCGGGTGCCCGAGTGGACAAAGGGGGCTGACTGTAGATCAGCTGGCTTGAACGCCTTCGGAGGTTCGAATCCTTCCCCGCCCACCAGGGTGTCGTGCGGGAGTAGCTCAATGGTAGAGCCCCAGCCTTCCAAGCTGGTGGTGCGGGTTCGATTCCCGTCTCCCGCTCCAGCTCCTGCCTAGCCTGCGTTCTGAACCCTTCCGACGGTCCGAGGGGACGATGGCGCAGATCCTGGACGGGAAGAAGCTCGCATCGCGCATTGAGGAGGAGGTCCGGAAGGAAGTCTTTGCGTTCGTCCAAGCGCACGGGATGAGCCCCTGCCTTGCGGCGATCCTCGTGGGTGATGACCCCCGTAGCGCCCTCTATGTCCGGAACAAGGCGCGCGCCGCAGGCCGTGTGGGGATCCGGTCGGAGACCTTTCACCTGCCCGCACAGACGACGCAGGCCGAACTCCTGGACGTCGTGGAGACCCTGAGCGGGCGGGAGGACGTGCACGGGATCCTGCCGCAGATGCCGTTACCGCCCCACATCGATCCGGCGGCCGTGTTCGAACGCATCGACCCCCGCAAGGACGTGGACGGACTCAGCCCCTACAACGCCGGACGGCTCGCACTGGGACGAGCGCAGCTTGTGCCCTGCACACCCCAAGGGATCCTCGCGCTGATCCACGAGACCGGCATCGACCTCCGCGGGGCGCACGCGGTCGTCGTGGGCCGCAGCAACCTCGTCGGCAAACCCGCCGCCCAGCTGCTCCTCATGGCCGACGCGACCGTCACGGTGTGCCATTCCCGTACGAAGGACCTGCCGGAGCACACCCGCCTGGCCGACGTGCTGGTCGTGGCCGCAGGGCGGCCGCGCCTGGTGACTGCCGAGATGGTGAAACCGGGGGCGGTGGTGATCGACGTGGGCATCCACCGGGAGGGGGATCGCTGGGTGGGTGACGTGGACTTTGAGGGCGTGCGGGAGGTGGCAGGCTGGATCACGCCCGTGCCCGGCGGCGTGGGGCCTATGACGATCGCGATGCTCCTTAAGAACACCCTCCAGGCGGCCCGGCTTCAGATCACACGGACGGTCTCGGTGCGATGACCTACGACGAAGCCCTTGCATGGCTCGATGGCCTCCTGAACTACGAGCGGACGGCCATCCCCTACGCGGAGATCAAGCTCGCCCGCATCCAGACGCTCCTTGAGCGTCTCGGGGACCCCCACCGCCATCTGCGGACCGTCCTCGTGGCGGGCACCAAGGGGAAGGGATCCACGGCCGCGATCCTCTGCGCGATCCTTCGGGCCGCGGGCGAGCGGGTGGGGCTCTACTCCAAGCCGCACCTCGTGGACTACCGTGAGCGCATCCGGGTCGACGGGGCTTTTATCCCGGCGGAAGCCCTCACGGAGTTGATCGCCGCGGTCCGGCCCACCGTCGAGGCAGGGGCACAAGATCCGTGGGGCCCGCCGACCTACTTCGAGGTATCGGTGGCCCTCGCCCTCCTCTACTTCCTCCACGAGGGCGTGGACCGGGCGGTCCTCGAGGTGGGGATCGGGGGGCGGTTGGACGCCACGAACGTGTGCGATCCCGAGCTCTCCATCATCACCCCCATCTCCTACGACCACACCGATGTCCTCGGCCACACGCTGACGCAGATCGCCACGGAGAAGGCGGGGATCATCCGTCCGGGCCGCCCCGTGGTGAGTGCCCCACAGCCTGAGGAAGCGCGCGCGGTGATCGTGGAGGTGTGCGAGCGGCTCGGCGCGCAGTGGGTGGAGGTCGGCCGTGAGACGTCCTACGCGGTCGAGCAAATGGGGCTTGGGGGTGTGGAGTTCACGGTGACGACGCCTAGCAGGCGCTACCAGGGCCTACACCTCCCGCTGCTCGGGCGCCACCAGGCGCTAAACGCCGCCGTAGCCCTAACTGCGGCCGAGATCCTCCTCGGCCGTCGGAGGCTCGACGCGGACGCAGTGCAAAAGGAGCTCGCACACCTGGAGTGGCCGGCGCGGGAGGAGCTTCTGAGCCGACGTCCTGCAGTCCTCGTAGACGTGGCCCACAACCCGGCCTCCATTGCTGCCCTTCGGGCCACGCTGGAGGAACTCTTCGCGGGCCGGAGGGTGGTCCTGCTCTTGGGAATGATCGCCACGCATGATCCGGATCCCGTGGCGGCGATCATCGCGCCGGTGGCCGACGAGGTGATCACCACGACTCCCCTGCACCTGCGGCCTCTTGTGGCCTACGAGCTGGCCGAGGTCGTTCGGCGCTACCACCACCGCGTCGAGGCCGTCCCTGAACTCGACGAAGCGCTCGGTGCAGCCCTAGGTCGCACCAGCCCCGAGGACGTGCTCGTGGTGGCTGGGTCGTTCTTCCTCGCGGGTCCGGCCCGCGAGCGCCTGTTGCGGCGCCTTCTCCCGAACACCCCTCGGGCGGTATGATGGGGTGCGATGTGGGTGGATGCCCTCGTGGACGCCATTCTGGCCGAACGGACGGGTCCGTTCATCGTGAACGATTCCTGGACTCCCTCCGGCCTCGTTCACGTGGGCTCGCTGCGCGGGGTCATCCTCCACGACGCCGTCACGCGGGGACTCCGGGAACGGGGGCAGGAAACCCGGTTCCTCTACGGATTCGACGACTACGATCCCTTCGACGCGGTCCCTGCGGGTTTGGCGGAGTCGTTTTTCGCCCCGCACCTCGGAAAACCCCTCTGTGACGTGCCGTGGGTGGACGGCACAAGTCCGAGCTTTGCCGACCGGTATACCTCAGAGTTCCAGGAGATGATCCACAAGACCGGGTGTCGGCCGGAGTTCTATCGGACAAGTGACCTGTACCGCGCGGGTACGTTCGATCAGGCGATCCGCCTCGTGCTGGACCACGCGGAGGAGATCGTCCGGATCGAGCGCGCCATCACGGGGAGCACGCGGGCCGAGCGCCACCCGATCCAGGTCGTGTGCGAGCGGTGCGGCCGGATCGCCACCACGGTGGTTCTGGGGTGGGACGGTGAGGGCGTTAGCTATGAGTGCCGGCCAGACAAGGTCGCGTGGGCCCGGGGCTGCGGCCACGTGGGCCGCAGGTCCCCGTTCCGTGGTGGGGCCAAGATGACCTTCCGGACGGAGTGGGCCGCCAAGTGGTGGCTGTTCGGGGTAAAGGTGGAAGGAGCCGGGAAGGACCACATGACCCGGGGCGGAACCTACGACACCGCCTCCGCGGTCGCCCGGCAGATCTTCGGGATCACCCCGCCCTATCCGATCCCCTACGAGTGGATCTACCTCGGCGGGAAGAAGATGTCGGGGAGTGCCGGCCGCGGGGTGCCGGCCAGGGAGCTTTTGGACGTGCTGCGACCGGAACTCGTGCGGTTCCTCATCGTGCGCACCCACCACCGGTCGGCCATCGACTTCCACCCAGGCGGGGAGACAATCCCGCGCCTGTACGACGAGTACGACCGGGCAGCTGCCGCCTACTTCGGAGAACTCCACCCGCGCACGCCGGGGGAGGCGGACGACGTGCGGGACCTTGCGCGCACGTTCCACTATGCGTGGCTGCTCGATGCGCCTCCACAGCCCTTCTACCGCCCGCGGTTCGTTCGGGTCGCCTACCTGGTGCAGATGCCGCACGTGGACATCGAGGCGGTGGTCGAGCGGGAGAAAGGCGCTCCGCTCACCGAACAGGATCGGACGGAACTCCTCGCCCGCATCCGTGACGCACAGAGGTGGCTTGCTCGCTGGGCTCCGGATCGGTACCGGTTCACAGTACAGCCCCACCTCCCGGAGGCTGCCCAACGCCTCTCGCCGGCGCAGCGGGCGCTTCTGGCCCGCTTGGCGGACTTCCTGGAGGCGACCCAGCCCAGCGGGGAGGCGATCCAGGCGCGCATCCACCAGCTCAAGACAGAACTCGGACTTTCGCCCGAGGAGGCCTTCGGGGCCGTCTACCTTGCGTTCCTGGGGCGGGGGAGCGGACCGCAGGCCGGGTGGTTCCTCGCGGCCCTCGACCGGACGTTCGTCATCGGGCGGCTTCGGGAGGCGGCGGGTGCGGTCCCAGCGGAGGCGGCGTCCCCCGAAGCTTGATGGGGGAGTCCCGTTGTTCCGGAGAACCGGTGGCGCTACCTTCGAGGAGAGACCCGATGACCCGGGTGCAAAGCGGAACGGAGCAGCAGGTGGAGGAGGCGGAGGATGAGGACGTACGGCACCGAGCAGATCCGGAACGTGGCGGTCGTCGGCCACGGCGGCGTGGGCAAGACCACGCTCGTGGAGGCCCTCCTGTTCTGCTCGGGTGCGATTGACCGGATGGGGAGGGTGGACGAGGGGACGGCCACCACGGACTACGACCCGGAGGAGATCCGGCGCAAGATGACGATCCACCTCGCGCTGGCCCCGCTCCCGTGGCGGGATCACAAGGTGAACCTCCTGGACACTCCAGGCTACCCGGACTTCCTGGGCGAGTGCTATGCGGCACTGCACGTGGCCGATGCAGCACTCTTCGTGATTGACGCGCTGGGCGGGATCCAGGTGCAGACCGACAAGCTCTGGAAGGTGGCGGACCAGTACGGCCTTCCGCGCCTTGTGTTCGTGAACCGGCTCGACCGGGAGAACGCGCAGTTCGGTCGCGTCCTCGAACAACTCCAGGGACGGTTCGGCGGTGTCGTTCCTCTCACGCTCCCCATCGGGCAGGAGGCGGCCCTCTTGGGGGTGGTGGACCTCCTGGCGATGCGGGCGTATGTCACAAAGGACGGGAAGGCAACCCCGACCGACGTGCCCGCCGAGGTGTCGGAGGAGGCCCGGCGCTGGCGGGAGCGGATCGTGGAGGCCGCGGCCGAGGGCGAGGACGAGTTGGTGGAGAAGTACCTGGAGGCGGGTGAACTCACCGAGGCGGAGATCGTACGGGGGCTCCGGGCCGGGGTCCGGTCAGGCCGCGTCATCCCCGTCCTGGGCGGGACGGCCCTTGCGGGGATCGGCCTCCCGCAGCTGTTGGACACCCTCGTGGCCCTGCTGCCGAACCCGGCCGAACGCGGCCCGGTCCAGACGGAGTCCGGGGAGTCCCTTCCGGTAGACCCCTCAGGGCCGCTTGCGGCCCTTGTGTTCAAGACGTTGAGCGACCCGTACGTCGGCCGGCTCTCGTACTTCCGCGTGTACTCGGGCACGATGCGCTCGGACACCCAGGTGTACAACGTGACGAAGGAGAAGCCCGAACGCATCGGGCAGCTGTACGTGATGCGCGGCAAGCACCAGATCCCGGTTCCTGAGCTTCCCGCAGGAGACATCGGGTCGGTCGCCAAGCTCGCGGAGACGCAGACGAACGACACGCTGGGACAGCGGGACCGGCCCGTGCGGCTGAGGGCGATCCCGTTCCCCAGGCCTGTCATCTCCATGACCATCGAGGCGAAGACGAGGGCCGATGAGGACAAGCTTGCCAGTGTGCTCCAGCGGATCTCTGAAGAAGACCCGACGATCCACGTGGAGCACGATCCTGAAGCGAAGAAGACCGTGATCTCGGGGATGGGGGAGTCGCACCTGGAGATCGTCGCCGACCGACTCAAGCGGAAGTTCAACGTCGAGGTGCGGCTGGGACAACCCTACGTCCCCTACCGGGAGACGATCCGCAAGAAGGCCACGGCGGAGGGGCGCTACGTGAAGCAGACGGGAGGGCGGGGTCAGTACGGCGTGTGCACCCTCGAGATCGAGCCCCTGCCCCGAGGGGCGGGCTACGAGTTCGTGGACCGGATCTTCGGTGGCGTGATCCCCCAGCAGTTCCGCCCCTCGGTCGATAAGGGTGTGCGCAAGGCGATGGAGGAGGGAATCCTCGCCGGCTACCCGGTGGTGGACGTCCGGGTCAGCCTCGTGGACGGGAAGACGCATCCGGTGGACTCTTCGGACATCGCCTTCCAGATCGCGGGGTCGCTGGCGTTCAAGAAGGCGGCCGAGCAGGCGGGGGTCGTGCTCCTGGAGCCCATCCTGAACGTGGAGGTCACGGTCCCGGACGAACTCGTGGGTGACGTGATGGGCGACCTCAACGCGAAGCGCGCCCGCATCCAGGGGATCGAGCCGAAGGGCGACGGAACGACAGCGATCCGGGCCCAGGTCCCCATGGCGGAGATGCTGCGGTACGCGAGCGATCTCCGATCTATTACCGGAGGGCGGGGCACCTTCGAGATGAGCTTCTCCCACTACGAGGAAGCCCCGCCTCACATCACCCAGAAGGTTGTGGAGGAAGCTCAGCGACAGCGGCAGGAGGCGGAGGCGCGGTAGCCCCTAAGGCGGGTCCGGTAGGACCTTCACGAGGACAGTGCGGGTGCGGGGACCGTCGAACTCCGCGAGGAAAATGGCCTGCCACCGCCCCAGCACGAGTTCTCCATCCTGCACGAACACGAAGGTCGCGTGTCCTGTGAGGCTCGACTGGAGGTGGGCCGGTGTGTTCTCCTCCACGTGCCGGTAGGCCGGATCGCCCCGGGGTGCGATCCGGCGCAGCAGGAGGAGGATGTCGTGCCCGACCCCGGGGTCGGCGTTCTCCTGAATCACAAGACCGCAGGTGGTGTGTGGGACGTAGAGGAGGGCGACCCCGGATCGGACGCCACTGGACCGCACCGCCTGTGCGACCCTGGGTGTGACCTCTACCAGGCACTCGCGCTCAGGAGTGCGGACCGTGAACTCATGGAGCCGCCGCGTCATGCCCTCACGTTGAGTATAGCCACCGGATGCTCCCACACAACTGCCACAGAATTCGAACGTATGTTTCCTTGACAGGTCATCTTGTGCAACATATGCTGCTTTATGCAACATACCGCCGTCTATGAGAGACCTCCATGAGTACCTCACCGTTGCTGAGGTCGCAACGCTCCTGCGGGTTCACCGGACCACGGTCTGGCGCTGGATTGCCTGCGGGGAGCTTCCCGCCTACCGCGTGGGAAGACGTGCCCTCCGGATCCGGCGCGCCGACCTGGAGGCCTTCCTCAAGAGGGTGCCCGTCCAAGTCAGACCTGAGCAGTGGCCCAGGAAACTCTCGCCACTGCCTTGGCCCGTTGTCGGCCGGTCGGTGGTGGGGATTACAGGGGGGAGGGGAACCGGGATGTATCCTGCGAGGTTCGCGTACGATGTCCCCGGGTCCGTGCAGGAGGCAGTGGACCTGCTCGGCCGCTACAGGGAGGAAGCGAAGGTCTTAGCCGGCGGCCAGAGTCTCATCCCCCTGATGAAGTTCCGCCTTGCAAAACCCGCGCGTCTGGTGGACATCAACCGTATCCCCGGCCTCAACGTCCTTGAAGAGGAATCTGGCGTCCTCCGGATCGGCGCCCTCGTCCGCCACCGGGACGTGGAGCGGTCCGCGTTCCTTCGTGATCGCTACCCCCTCCTGGCCTCCGCAGCGCCCCAGATCGCCGATCCCCTCGTGCGGAACCTGGGGACCGTCGTGGGGAGCGTCTGTCACGCCGATCCGCAGGGGGATTGGGGCTCGGTCATGCTCGCGCTGGACGCCGAGGTGGTCGCACAGAGCACGCGGGGGGAGCGCCGCATCCCGGTCTCCCGGTTCTTCGCAGGACCCCTTACGACCGTGCTGGAGCCCGATGAGCTCGTGACCGAGCTCCGGGTGCCGCAGCCGCTCGCCCGCCCCTTCGGCACTTACCTGAAGCTCGAGCGGAAGGTCGGGGACTACGCCACGGTCGGCGTTGCGGTGCACCTGGAGCTAGAGGACGGGGTCGTAAGGCGCGCTGGGATCGGTCTCACCTCAGTGGGTCCCACGAACCTGAAGGCCCAGGATGCGGAGGCGGTGCTGATCGGGAAAGCACTCGACGACGACGTCATCCTTGAGGCGGCACGCCGGGCGGCCAGCGCCGCGGATCCCACGAGCGACGTCCGCGGGAGTGCCCAGTACAAGCGGGAAGTGGTGCGGGTCTTCGTGACCCGGGCCCTGCGGCAGGCCAGGGCCGCCCGAGCAGCCTGAGGGGCGCTCAGGAGGGGGAAGATGGAGCGGACGATTACGGTGACCGTGAACGGAAAGACCCACACGGCCTCGGTGGAGCCGAGGCTCCTGCTCGTGCACTTCCTGCGGGAGGTCCTAAACCTCACCGGCACCCATATCGGGTGCGACACCACCTCGTGCGGCGCGTGTACGGTCCTGCTCGACGGCGTCCCCATCAAGTCGTGCACCTTCTTCGCCGTGCAGGCTGACGGTCGCCGCATCACGACGGTTGAGGGGCTCGCGCGCGACGGCGAGCTGCACCCGATCCAGCAGGGCTTCAAGGAGGAGCACGGGCTCCAGTGTGGGTTCTGCACGCCTGGGATGATGCTGGTGGCGAAGGCTCTGTTGGACGAGAACCCGAATCCCACCGAAGAGGAGATCCGCTGGGCGATCTCGGGGAACCTGTGTCGGTGCACCGGCTACCAGAACATCGTGAAGTCGATCCAGTGGGCGGCCCGCCGGATGCGCGAGGCACCGGCCGCCGGGAGGTGAGGCGATGGCGACGAAGATCGAGGAACTCGGAGGGGTCGGCGTCTGTCTTCACCGGAAGGAGGACGAGCGGTTCATCCGCGGCAAGGGCCAGTACCTCGACGACATCAAGCTGCCCGGCATGCTCCACATGGAGATCCTACGCAGCCCCTACGCCCATGCCTGGATCCGGTCGATTGACGTGTCCAAGGCGAAGGCACTTCCGGGCGTGGTGGCGGTGATCACCGGCCAGGACCTCGCGGCCCACAACCTTGCCTGGATGCCCACGATGTCCGGGGATACCCAGGCGGTGCTCGCTACCGACAAGGTGCGCTTCCAGGGGCAAGAGGTGGCGGCAGTCATCGCCGAAACCCCCTACATCGCAAAGGACGCGCTGGAGCTCATCGAGGTGGACTACGAGCCCCTCCCGGCGGTGGTGGATCCCAAGAAGGCCCTGGAGCCCGGAGCACCCCTCATCCGTGACGACAAGCCGGGCCAGACCACGAACCACATCTACCACTGGGAGGTCGGCGACCGGGAGGCGACCGAGAGAGCGTTCCGCGAGGCGGATCGGGTTGTGGCGTTAGAGACCCACTATCAGCGTTGCCACCCTGCGCCGCTGGAGTGTTGCGGGTGCATCGCGGACGTGAACCCGGCGACCGGCAAGGCCACGATCTACATGACGACCCAGGCTCCTCACGCGGTGCGCACGGTGTTCGCGATGGTGACGGGATACCCCGAGCACCAGATCCGGATCATCTCACCGGACATAGGCGGAGGGTTCGGCAACAAGGTGCCCGTCTACCCGGGGTATGTGGTGGCGACGGCCGCGTCGTTGCTTTTAGGGCGTCCGGTGAAGTGGGTGGAGGATCGCACAGGGAACCTCATCTCCACCGGCTATGCCCGGGACTTCCACATGCGCGGGGAGCTTGCGCTGAAGGGCGACCGGATCATCGGGCTCCGGGTGAAGGTCCTCGGCGACCACGGCGCCTTCTACGCCGACGCCCAGCCTTCGAAGTTCAAGATTGGGCTCTTCCACATCTGCACAGGTTCCTACGACATCCCGGCCGCCTTCGTGGAGGCTGACGGCGCCTACACGAACAAGGCGCCGGGTGGGGTGGCCTACCGGTGTTCGTTCCGGGTCACCGAGGCATCGTTTTTGATCGAGCGGCTCGTGCAGACCGCGGCGTACGAGCTCGGGATGGACCCCGCGGAGTTCCGTCGGCGGAACTTCGTCCGGAAGGACCAGTTCCCGTACCGGTCTGCCCTGGGTTGGGTGTACGACTCCGGGGACTACCACCGGGCACTGGACCTCGCGCTGGAGAAACTCGACTATGCCCGGTGGCGCCGGGAGCAGGAGGAGGCGCGCAAACAGGGAAGGCTCATCGGGATCGGGATTGCCTCGTTCACCGAGATCGTGGGCGCAGGGCCCTCCCACACGTTTGACATCCTGGGCCTCAAGATGTTCGACTCTGCAGAACTGCGCGTGCATCCCACGGGGAAGGCCGTCCTCAAGCTCGGCACCCGGACCCAGGGCCAGGGGCATGAGACGACCTACGCCCAGATCATCGCGAGCGAGCTCGGCATCCCGGCCCGGGACGTGGAGGTGCAGGAGGGCGACACGGACCATACCCCCTACGGCCTCGGCACGTACGCGAGCCGCAGCACGCCCACGAGCGGTGCGGCCGCGGCGGTGGTGGCCCGGCGCGTCCGCGAGAAGGCCCGCAAGATCGCGGCCCACCTCCTGGAGGTGAGCGAGGACGATCTCGAGTGGGAGCCAGGTCGGTTCTACGTGCGCGGCGCTCCGGAGAAGGGCAAGACGATCCAGGAAGTGGCCCTCGCGGCCTACACGAATTTCCCTCAGGGGCTCGAGCCGGGCCTTGAGGACGTCTGCTACTACGACCCGCCCAACCTCACCTTCCCGTTCGGGACCTACGCCGTTGTGGTGGAGGTGGACCGCGGGACCGGACAGTGGAAGCCGCTGCGGGTCGTGGCCGTCGACGACTGCGGGGTCCGCATCAACCCGATGATCGTCGAAGGACAGATCATGGGCGGGCTGTGCGAGGGGTTCGGGATCGCTGCGATGCAGCAGATCACCTTCGACGAGCAGGGCAACTGCATCGGATCCAACTTCATGGACTACCTCCTTCCCACCGCCTGGGAGACGCCCCGGTTCGAGCTCTATGAGACCATCACCCCCTCCCCGCACCACCCGCTGGGCGCAAAGGGGGTCGGTGAGTCGGCAACCGTCGGGTCCCCTGCGGCCTACGTGAACGCGGTGATCGACGCGATGGCCCACGCGGGTGTGCGTAACATCGACATGCCCCTCACGCCGGACAAGGTACGGGCGGCCCTCGAAGAGGTGGGGCTTGCGGAGTAGATGCGCTGGGATGTGAACGAGTACGCAGAGCAGCTGCGCAGAGCGGGCCAGCCATTCGTGCTCGCCACCGTGATCCGGGTTGTAAAGCCCGTCTCCGCGCATCCCGGGGACCGCGCGATCGTGACGCCTGATGGGACGCTGGAGGGCTGGATCGGTGGTGCGTGTTCTGAGCCAGTGGTCGTCCGGGAGGCGCTGCGGGCGCTTGGGGAGGGGACGCCGCGCGTCGTGCGCATCGGGCCGCCGGAGATGAAGCCCGTAGAGGGCACGGTGACGGCGGTCACCACGTGCCCGTCTGGGGGCATGATCGAGGTGTTCCTGGAGCCTGTTCCCCCGGACCCCCACGTGGTCGTGTTCGGGGAAGGACTCGTGGCCCGCACGCTTACCCGGCTCGCCCGAACCATCGGCTACCGGGTGACCGCCGTGGTGGCGGAGCAGGGGCGGATGCCGGAGGCAGACGTCGTGCACCTCCACCACCTGCCTCCCCAGAGCGTGGGACCCCAGGATGGCGTCGTCGTGGCCACCCTGGGACACTGGGACGAGGAGGCGCTTGGCGAAGCGCTCAGGACGCCCGCCGAGTACGTGGCCCTGGTGGCGAGCCGGCGCCGGGCCGAGCACCTGTTCCAGGCGCTCCGGAGCCGTGGCGTGGCGGAGGAAGCCCTCCATCGGGTGCGGGCTCCCGCCGGGCTGAATCTCGGCCCGGCGACCCAGGAGGAGATCGCGCTGGCCGTGCTGGCGGAATACGCGGCGTGGCGGGCCCGCAGGCCCTCCTGGAAAAAGTCAGAACCGGAGGAGGCCATAGACCCGGTGTGCGGGATGACCGTGGCCGTCCGGGGTGCGGCGTGCACGGCGGAGTACGCCGGGCGAACCTACTATTTCTGTCATCCGAGCTGCAAGGAGCGGTTCCTCAAAGACCCCCTCGCATACGTGGCCTGAGGCGGCCCTTTGCCCTAGAATGGGACCCAGCGCCGGCTTCCGATAGCCGGCGCTTGCGTGCAGCGGAGGCTTCCGTGCGGATCCACCCCGAAGTCCAGCACGCCCTCAACACCCACCGTCCCGTGGTCGCCCTGGAGTCCACGGTCTTCGTCCACGGGCTCCCCTTGGAGGTGGCCCGACGCACTTGGGACGAAGTTTCTGAGGCGATCCGGTCGGAGGGGGCCATCCCGGCCCCCATCGCCGTCGTACGGGGGGAGGTGCGGGTAGGACTCGACGAGCACGCGTGGGCCGACCTGTGGACCGGAGCGGTGGAGAAGGCAGGCATACCGGACCTCGCGCGTCTCGTGTCCAGCGGGCAAAGCGGAGCCACCACCGTGGCGTCCACCGCCTTCCTGGCCCACAGGGCGGGCATCCGGGTCTTTGCCACCGGTGGGATCGGGGGTGTGCACCGGGATGCCGAGCGGACGTGGGATGTCTCGGGTGATCTCTACGTCCTCGCCCGCACGCCCCTCGTCGTGGTCTGCGCCGGCCCCAAGTCCATCCTGGACGTCCCGGCGACGGCGGAGGTCCTGGAGACCCTAGGGATCGTGGTGCTGGGGTTCCGGACCGACCGGATGCCCGCGTTCTACGTCGAAGACGCCGGGGTGGAGGTGCCCCGGGTCGAGGATGAAGAGGAGGTGGCCCGGGTCGTGGGGTCGCGGGATCGCCTAGGGCTTGAGGCGGCCGTCGTGGTGGTCCAGCAGCCTCCCGTGACAATGGACCTGGCCCTGCACGATCGCGTGCTCGCACAAGCCCTCGCCGCCTCACAGGAGGTGGGGATCCGGGGCAAGGCCCTCACCCCGTTTTTGCTCCGGCGGCTGCACGAGGCCACGGGTGGGGCCACGGTGGAAGCGAACCGGAAGCTCCTGGTCGCCAATGCCCGTCTGGCGGCGCGGATCGCGTGCTCCTTGACCGATCGTTGATCTGATTCCGGAGGTGAGTGCATGCGACGCCTGTTGATCGATAGCGACGGAACCGCCGACGACCTCCTCGCCCTCCTGCTTGCAAGCCACACTCCTGATGTGGACGTGGTGGCCATCACGTCGGTGGCAGGAGCGGTCCGCACGACCCAGGCGACGGAGAACCTGCTCTACGGGCTCGAACTGGCAGGTCTTGAGCGGGTGGCGGTCTACACAGGCTGTGAGCGGCCGATCATCCGGCCGCCGGTGCCGTTCGAAGCGATGTACGGCCGCACGGGCTTGGGGACCCTGACCCCGCCCAGGGCGAAGTCCCGTCCGGAGTCGGCCCACGCCGTGGACGCGATCCTGTCGCTGGTGCGCCACTACCGGAAGGAGATGGACATCGTCTGCCTGGGGCCCTTAACGAACCTCGCCGCTGCCCTGATCCAGTCGCCCAAACTCGCAGAACTCCCAGGCCACGTGTACGTGTACGGCGGAGCGATCCAATCCGGCAATCTCACGCCCGCCGCCGAGTACCACTTCTACGCGGACCCCGAAGCGGCCGCCCTCGTGCTCCACAGCGGCCTTCCCCTCACCCTCGTGACGTGGGACGCCGCCCGCACGAGTCTTGCGATGCAGCCCCAGGACATCCAGCGGATCCGGGCGGGCGGGACCCGGGAGTGCAAGTTCTTCATGGACGCGACCCGTTCGATGGCGGAGTACTGCCGACGCACCTTACGCCTAGCCGGGTCCGTGCCGGGCGCCGTGGTGGCCATGGCCGTCGCCCTGGACCCCTCCGTGGTACGGCAGGAGGAGCGGGTGTGGGCGGACGTCGAGTCCCGCGGAGAGATCACCCGGGGCGCCCTCGTGGTGGATCCCATCGGGCTTGCCCGGCGTCCGGCGAACGTCCGGCTCGTGCGGGCGTGCGACGGCGAGCGGATCCGGGAGATCCTGTTCACTGCCTTGGGTGCTCCGCCCTTCGAAGCCCCACCCGAGGAGCCCGCTCCGGAAGAGGCCGATGCCGTGCCCACCGCCGAGCCGTAGCGTGCTCCTTGCGGCCGGCGACCTCGTGCTGGACGTGCTGATCCGGCCCCACGGGCCACTTCGGCGGGGAACCGACACACCCGGAACGGTGTCCGTCGCAGGGGGCGGGTCGGCGTCCAACGTGGCCTGCTGGGTCGTCTTCCTGGGTGGCGTGGCCCGGTTCGTCGGGGCCGTGGGTGATGATCCGGCCGGTGCCTGGCTTCTGGAGGACCTTCGTCGGCGCGGGGTAGATGCCCGCGTCGAGGTCCGGGCAGAGCAGCCGACCGGAGTGGTGGCGGTCTGGATCGAAGGGGACGAGCGGACGATGGTCACCTGTCAGGGCGCAAACCGCACGCTCCCCGCCTTCCTCCTCGCCCAGGAGACGTGGGAGGGCGTCGTGCACTTCCACTTCACGGGGTATGCGCTCGTCACGGACCGGTGGCGGGTGCTCGGGGCCAAGGAACTCGCCCGCACCCGGGGCTGCACGGTCTCCTTGGACCCTGCGGCCTACGCCCTCGTGCTGGAGGTCGTCGGCCACGACGGGTTCCGCTCGGCCTGCGAAGGGGTAGACGTGCTCCTGCCCAACCGGGTGGAGGCCCTGGCCCTTTCGGGCGCCACGACCCTGGAGGAGGCGGCCGAGGCGCTCGCCTCGCTCGTGCCCGTCGTGTGCATCAAGGACGGGTCAAGGGGCTGCATCGTCGCGACCCGGCGTGGCCTCCTCCGCGTTCCTCCAGAGCCCACGACGGTGGTGGATCCCACGGGTGCGGGCGATGCCTTCGCGGCAGGCTTCCTCCTCCGGTGGATCCAGGGAGCTGATCTCGAGGACGCGGCCCGGGCCGGGAACCGGGCCGGATCGGAGGCCGTAGGGAAGTTCGGTGCGCGTCCACCGCTTTCCCCAGCTCGGAGGAGGGTACCGTGATGTGGGGCGCTGTAGTGATCTCGCTCGCCTTCGGCGTCGGTGCCGCGGCGGCAGTCAACCGCAGCCGGCTTACGGATTCCCGCACCTGGCTTGCCTTCTCCGTGGGGATCGGGGTCTTCTTCCTGGTTCAGTTCACGAGTCGGCCGGTCACCGCTGTGGCCGCTTCGATCCTGAAGGAAGCGCGACGCGCTCCTGGTTGGACGTTGGTTGCCCTGAACACCGGACTCGCGGAGCTCATGAAGGTAACCGCGGCCCTCCTCGTGTGGTCGGCCCACCGCACTGGCCATCCTGCTGCGGGAATCGGGGCGGCGGTGGGTGCGGGCTTTAGCGTGTTGTCCGAGTCCAAGATCCTCGGCATGGCGTTCCAGCTGAGTCGCCTGGGGCTCCCGGGCGGTCCGTCGGTGGCTACTGCTGTGGTGGGGTCGTGCGCACGCCTCGTGGCGGGGGTGGCCACCACCGGCCTTGGTGCAGGCTTTGCGTCGCACGGCCGCCTCTTGCTCGGTGTAGGGCTGGCGCTCGGAGCACAGCTCCTCCTGGATCCGGGGCTGCGGATGCTGGAGGGGCCGGTGGCCATCGGGACGCTGGTGGGGATCGCATCGGTCCTGTACGCGTGGTTACTGGTGCGGACCCGGACACCGGACGCCTGACCGCGGTGCGGCCGTTGCACTCAGATTCGCTTCCTGGTAGGCTTTCCGGCACACGGATGCGGCAAAGGGGTACTGGCCCCCCCTGGCAGCGGATTCCGGCGGGGACGCGGGACTGGTCACCGGAGGACGTCCAGGCGCTGCGGGCGCTGGAGCGGCGCCTCGTGGACCTCTTCCGCCGGTGGGGCTACCAGGAGGTGCGCACCCCGATCCTCGAGTTTCTCAGCACGATCGAGCGAGGCGTGGGGATCGAAGGGCCTCATGGTCTATTCGTGCTCGTGGACCGCACCGGGGACCTCCTGGCGCTACGGCCCGAGATGACCGTGCCGATCGCGCGGTTCGTGGCGACCGTGGGGTTCGGGCGGGCGCGTTTTGCCTACGTCGCCCAGGTGTTCCGGAGCCGCGACACCGCCCGGGGGGAGATGCGCGAGTTCGTGCAGGCAGGGGCAGAGCGGATCGGTGATGCCGGCCCCGAGGCGGACGCCGAGGTGGTGGCGCTCGCGGCATGGGCCCTGCGGGAGGCTGGCCTTTCGGGGTTCCGGCTCGGGATAGGACACGCAGGCTTTCTCCGCAGCCTCCTCGAGGCAGCCGGCCTCGACGAGGAAGAGCAGCACGCGGCCCAACGCCTCCTGTACCGGCGGGACTTCGTCACCCTCGCCGAACTCCTTGCCGAAGCTCCCCGTGAAGTGCGCGACGCGATCCTCCAGCTTCCCGGCTGGCGCGGGCCTGACGCGCTGGAGCGCGCCGCACAACTGGGGGTTGCGCCTTGGGCCCTTGCGGAGGTCACGGCCCTCATGAGGGCGCTCGCACCCTATGGGATCCAGGCGGACGTCGAGGTGGACATGGGGATCATCCGGGACTTCGAGTACTACACGGGCGTGGTGTTCGAGGCGTACGCTCAGGGCGTGGGTCATCCGCTGCTGGGAGGTGGCCGCTATGACGGGTTGCTGGGCAGATTCGGAGTGGACCGACCGGCCATCGGGTTCGCGCTGGAGCTCGACCGGCTCCTTCCGATCGTACGGCCGCAGACCGCGACCCCCGCCCTCACCGTTCGGTACGCGCCGTCCGGGTACGACCTCGCGGTGCGGATCGTGCTCCGGGTTCGCGATGCGGGTGTTCCTGCGGTGCTGGAGTCGGCCGTCGGGGCGGCCGATCCCTGTATCATGGTGGAAGACGAACGGGTCCGGATCCGAGATCGGTCGGGGCGGGAGCGAGAGGTGGCGCCGGTGCCGGAGCTCATCGTACAGGAGGCGAAGCGGCTGTGGACGAGCTGACCGTGGCGTTGCCGTCCGGCCGCTTGCTTGCGGAAAGCTTTGCCGCGTTGCAGGCAGCCGGTCTTGCGCGGCCGGTTCCACCCCAAAATCGTAGCCTGCTGTTGGCTTGGCCGGACCTCAGGACGCGGGTCCTCATCGCGAAACCTGTGGACCTGTTGACGTACGTGGAGCGCGGCGCAGCGGACTGCGGGATCATCGGGAAGGACGTGCTCCTCGAGCAGGACCACGAGGTCTACGAGCTTCTCGACCTGGGGTTCGGCCGGTGTCGGGGGGTGGTCGCCTTCCCGATGGACCGGGCGGCGGCGTGGTCGGCGTCCGCGCGGCTAGTGCGGATCGCCACGAAGTACCCGCGGATCGCCGAGCGGTTCTTCTGGGAGCGAGGTCGGGCCGTGGACGTCATCCGGCTCTCGGGGGCCGTGGAGCTCGCCCCCCGAGTCGGACTGAGTGATGGGATCCTCGACGTGGTGATGACCGGACGGACGCTCCGGGCCAACGGCCTCGTGGAGGTGGACGAGGTGTTTACCTCTACTGCCCGCCTCGTGGTGAACCGTGTGGCGCTGCGGGCGAAGGCACAGCGCATCCAGGAAGCCATGGAGCAACTTCGCCGGGCCACGCAACTCCTCTTGGGGGAGCGCTCCTGATGCGGATCCTGCACTTGAGGGACACGCCGCCTGACGAGCTCCGCCGCATCTTAGGGCGCTCCTGGGCCCGCGTGCTGTCGGACGACGTCACGTCCGGCGTGCGGGCGCTCCTGCAAGACGTGCTGGCTCGGCGGGATGAGGCCGTGCTCGAGGCGACCTTCCAGTTCGACGGCGTGCGGCTAGATCCCAAGCGGCTCCAGGTGGACCGAGAGGACGTACGGACCGCCTACGACTGCATCGATGCGGGGCTGCGGGCGGCCTTGGAGACGGCCATCGAGCGGGTGCGGCGGTACAACGAGTGGCTGCGGCCGCCCCAACAGCAGGTGGAGGAACTGGAGCCCGGGATCACGGTCGGCGTACGGATGACCCCCATCGCCTCCGTGGGTGCCTACGTCCCCTCGGGGAAGGGGAGCTTCCCCTCCACCGTGATCACGATGCTGGTGCCCGCGGTTATGGCCGGCGTGGAGGAGATCGCCCTGCTGGTGCCCCCGCGGCCGGACGGCACCGTGGACCCGGCAACCCTGGTGGCGGCCGATCTCCTCGGCATCGAGCGGATCTTCCGGGCCAACGGGCCGGCCGGTATCGCCGCGTTGGCCGTGGGGACCTCGACCTTCCCAAAGGTGGAGGCGATCGTGGGCCCAGGCAACCCCTACGTCGTGGCGATGCAGATGCAGGTCCAGGCCCTGGGCGTGCGGATGCTGGCGGTACTGGGACCGACGGAGATCGTGGTGCTCGCCGACGAAACGGCGGACCCGGACCTCGTGGCCCTGGACCTACTGAACGAGGCAGAGCACGGGAGCGACTCCGCAGCCCTCCTCGTCACGTCCTCCGCGGAACTGGCACGGAGTGTGGCCGCGCGCCTTGCGGACCTCTTGGGACGGCTGCCTGAGCCCAGGCGCACCTATGCCCGCGACGCCCTCTCTGACCTGGGCGGGCTCATCGTGACGGGCGACTGGGAGGAGGCCATCGCCTTCGTGAACCTGTACGCCCCGGAGCACCTCGTGATCCACGCCCGCGACGGGTGGGAGGTGGCGCGGCGGATCCGGAACGCCGCGGAGGTGCTCATCGGACCCCACACGCCCCCTGCGGCGGGGAACTACGCGATCGGCGTTCCCGCTGCCCTCCCCACAGGCGGGGCGGCGCGTCGGGACTCGGCGGTCACCGTGTGGACCTACCTGAAGATCTCCTCCATCGCCCGGTTGAGCTCCGAGGGCTTGGAGCGGGTGCGCCCGGTCGTGGAGCGGCTCGGGCACTACGAAGGCTTTCCCGCCCACGTCCTGAGCGTCCAGGAGAGGAGGACCCGATGACGCACCTCATGCGACCCCCGGCCCGGCCGGAAATCGAGACCCTCCCCGAGTACCGCCTGCGGCACCCGGCCGGCGCATGCGTGAAGCTGAACCAGAACGAGTCCCCCTTCGACCTGCCTGAGGAGCTCAAGCGGGAGGTCCTGGAAGCCCTCGCGCGCACCCCCTGGAACCGCTACCCGCCGGTTCGCGCCGACGGCCTGGGAGCGCTTTTGGCCGACAGGAGCGGTGTGGCGCCCGATCAGGTCATCCTCACGAATGGGTCCAACGAGGCGATCCTGAGCCTCTTTGCGGCGTTCGGCGCACCCGGTGCGGTCGTGCTCTGCGCCCCGGGCTACTCCATGGCCAAGCCCCTGGCGGTGGTGGCGGGTGCGGAGGTCCGGGAGGTGCCCCTGCGCCCGGACCTGACGATGGACCCTGAGGCGATGCTCCAGGCCGCCCGGGGTGCCCGGGTGATCTTCTTCGCCTCCCCGAACAACCCCACCGGCAGACTCGTGCCGCGAGAGGAGATCGCCAAGATCGCCGCCCGCACGGAGGCCCTGGTGGTGGTGGACGAGGCGTACTGGGGGTTCTTCCCGAAGGACGAGCGGGTGCGTGCCCTGGCCGGGACACCGGCCTATGAGGCGTACACCGCGGTGGGACTGGTGGCGGAGTTCGGGAACCTGGCGGTGGTCCGCACGGCGTCCAAGGCGCTGGGTCTAGCGGGCGCACGGGTGGGCTGGGTCATTGCGCGGCCCGAAGTGGTGGGCGTCCTGCGCAGGACGCTTGCGCCCTACAACCTGAACGTGTTCGCGCACCTGGCAGCCGAGGCGATGGCCAGGCGGCCTGAGCTCGTACGGGCGCGGATCGCCCAGGTGGTGGCGGAGCGGGAGCGCCTATTTGGGGAACTCCGGCGGCTGGGTGTCCTCGTGTACCCGAGCGATGCGAACTTCCTCCTGTTCCGCTGCCCGGATGCGCGGTCTGCCTTCGAGGCCCTCGCCGCCCGGGGGATCCTCGTGCGGGACGTCTCCTCCTACCCGATGCTAGAGGGGTGCTTGCGGGTGACCGTCGGGACGCCGGAGGAGAACGACCGGTTCTTGAAGGCCATGGGGGAGGCGGTGGGGTGAGGGCGGCCGAAGTGGAGCGGACGACGGCCGAAACCCGGGTGCGGGTGCGGCTTGCGCTGGACGGGTCCGGTGAACACCGGGTGGCGACCGGGATCGGGTTCTTCGACCACATGCTCGCCCAGTGGGCGCACCACGGCCGGTTCGACCTGGACGTGGAGGCCACAGGAGACCTGGAGGTGGACGGTCACCACACCGTGGAGGATGTGGGGATCGTCCTCGGTCAGGCATTCCGGCAGGCGCTGGGTGCAGGTGTCGGGATCGCCCGGTTCAGTAGCCTCCACGCGGCGATGGACGAGGCCCTCGTGCTGTGCGCGGTGGACCTCGGCGGCCGGCCCTACCTGCACTTCGATGTGACCTTCCCCACCCCCCTCCTCGGCAATCTCCCAAGTGAGCTCGTCGAGGAGTTCTGGCGGGCGTTCGTCCGGGAGGCCCGGGTAACCCTCCACGTGGCCCTCGTCCACGGCCGCAACGGCCACCACATCGCGGAGGCCGTGTTCAAGGGGTGCGGAGTGGTGCTGGGACGGGCTGCACGGGTTGAGGGGAGCAGGGTGCCCTCCACCAAGGGGGTCCTGTGATGCGGGCGGTCATCGTGGACTACGGGGCGGGAAACCTGCGTAGCGTGGAGCGGGCGCTCCAGCGGGTCGGGTTTCGGGTCGAACGCGCCGACCGGCCGGAATTGCTGTCCGAGGCGGACGTGGTGGTCCTCCCGGGCGTGGGCGCCTTCGGCCCGGCCGCTGCGCGGCTGCGGGAGGACGGGTTCTTCGACGCGATCCGGGAGGCGGTCCGGGGGGGGCGGTGGCTCCTTGGGCTTTGTCTTGGGATGCAGCTCCTTTTCGAAGCGAGTGAGGAGGACGGCAACCACGAGGGGCTGGGACTGCTCCCGGGCCGAGTCATACGGCTTCCGGGGGGGCTCAAAGTCCCCCACATGGGGTGGAACACGCTCTCGTTCGCATCCGAAACACCCCTCCGGGCGTGCGTACGTGACGGTGCCCACGTGTACTTCGTCCACTCCTACTATGCCCTGGCGCAGCCCGCCGATGTCCTGGCGTGGACGGAGTACGGCGTGCGGATCCCGGCCATCGTCGGGCGGGGACGCATCCTCGGCTTCCAGTTCCACCCGGAGAAGAGTTCCCGGGTGGGACTGCAGTTGCTCACGAACGTCTACAACGTGGTGCGGACGTGATCGTGATGCCGGCCATCGATCTCTTGAGCGGCCGCGTCGTGCGGCTGCAGCAAGGAGACTTCCGCACGTCCACGGTATACGCCGAGGACCCCGTTGGATTGGCCCGGATGTGGATGCAGCAGGGTGCCCGGTGGGTGCATGTGGTGGACTTGGACGGCGCGCGGACGGGCCGACCCCGCCATCTGGACGTTGTCAAGCGGATCGCCGCAGAAGGGGTCCACGTCCAGCTGGGCGGCGGCCTGCGGGACGAGGAGACGATCGCCCGGGCGCTTTGCTGCGGCGCATCCCGCGTCGTGGTGGGTACGGTGGCGCTGCGGGACCCCGCGTTGCTGGCGCGGCTTTGTGCCCGGTTCAACGAGCGGATCGCGGTCGCCCTGGACGTGCGGGACGGTCAGGTGACGGTCGCGGGCTGGCGCGAGGCGGAGCCGGTTACCCTGGAACAGGCGGCCGAGCAGGTGCTCGAAGCCGGGGTCAGGCGGTTCGTCGTCACCGACGTGCGGGCCGACGGCATGCTCCGGGGCCCCAACCTCGACCTTTACCGCCGTGCGGTGGCGCTCGGGGTTCCGGTCATCGCATCAGGCGGGATCCGTGACCTCGCCGACATCGCGGCCCTGCGGGCGGTCGGAGTGGACGGGGTCATCGTCGGCCGCGCGCTCTACGAGGGGATCATCTCTCTTACCCAGGCCCTTGCCACGGCGGCCCGAGGAGGATAGGGTGCTCGCCAAGCGGATCATCCCGTGTCTGGATGTGGACGCCGGTCGCGTCGTGAAGGGCGTCCGGTTCGTGAACCTGCAGGACGCCGGTGACCCGGTGGAGCTTGCGGCACTCTATGACCGCGAGGGGGCCGATGAACTCGTGTTCCTGGACATCACCGCCTCGGCGGAGGGTCGTCCGATCCTAGAGGACGTGGTGCGGCGCACCGCCTCCGAGGTCTTCATTCCTCTCACGGTGGGTGGCGGGATCCGGTCAGTAGAGGACATCCGGCGCATGCTGCGCGCCGGCGCGGACAAGGTGGCCGTGAACACGGCGGCTCGGGAGCGGCCGGAACTCGTGCGGGAGGCAAGCCGGATCTTCGGGTCCCAGTGCGTCGTGGTGGCCATCGACGCGAAGCGCACGGGACCCGACCGCTGGGAGGTGTTCACCCACGGCGGCCGGGTCCCCACCGGGCTTGATGTGGTGGCGTGGGCACAGGAGGTGGAGCGGCTGGGCGCCGGCGAGATCCTCCTCACGAGCATGGACCGGGACGGAACGACCGAGGGGTATGACCTGGAGCTGACCCGGGCGGTGGCCCGAAGGGTCGGGATCCCGGTCATCGCGTCCGGGGGCGCCGGGGAGGTGGCGCACTTCGTGGAGGTGCTCACGGAAGGCCAAGCGGATGCGGCGCTTGCGGCTTCCATCTTCCACTTCGGGCAGGTGCGGATCCGGGAGGTGAAGGCGGCCCTCGCGGCCGCGGGCGTCCCGGTACGGACGGACGGGCCGTGAGTCCAGAGGAGATCGCCTTCGACGAGCGGGGACTCGTGCCGGTGGTCGTCCAGGACCGGCGCACCGGAGAGGTCCTCATGCTCGCCTACGCGAACGCCGAGGCGGTCTTGCACACGCGCACGACCGGCCTCGCCCACTTCTGGTCCCGTTCCCGGAACGCGCTGTGGCAGAAGGGGAAGACGTCCGGGGCCCGGCTGCGCGTAGCACAAATCCTCGTCGACTGCGACGCCGACGCCCTGCTCTACGTGGTCGACCCGGAAGGACCCGCCTGCCACGTGGGAGAGCGGTCCTGCTTTCACCGGGACCTAGAAGGGGTCAGGACGAGCACACCGGTCGGGATCCTCGGAGAACTCTCGGCGGTCATCGCGTCCCGAAAGGTACAGCCCATGGAGGGCTCCTACACTGCGACCCTCCTCACCGGCCCGCCCTCGCGTCTCCACGAGAAGGTCTACGAGGAGGCCGCAGAGGTGGTACGGGCAGCACGGGAGGAAGGACCACGGCGCCTCGCGGAGGAGGTGGCAGACCTCGTCTACCACCTGGTGGTCCTCCTCCAGCGGCACGAGTCCTCCTGGAGTGATGTGCTGGATGCGCTGGACCGACGCCGCATGCGGCGGCGTGAGGGATCCTTCTAGCCGGTGGCCGATGCGGTACGCGATCCTCTCGGACGTCCACGCGAACCTCGACGCCCTTGACGCCGTCCTGGAGGACGTCGCCCGCGAGGGGGTCGAGCGCATCGTGTGCCTGGGCGACTTCGTGGGGTACGGGCCGGAACCTAACGAGTGCGTGGAGCGGCTCCGACCCCTCGTCCACTTCGCCCTAGTGGGCAACCACGACCTGGCGGCTGTTGGTCGGCTGGATCCGAACCGGTTCAACCTCTACGCCCGGATCGCCATCGAGTGGACGCGCCAGCACCTGAGCCCCTCCACGCGCGCGTACCTGGAATCGCTGCCCGCTCGGACGGAGGCTGAAGGTGTACTGTTCGTGCACGCGAGCCCCCGCGACCCGGTGGAAGAGTACATCCTCGACCCGGTGACGGCCGACGACAACTTCCGGTACGAGCCCTTCCAGATCTGCTTCTTCGGTCACTCCCACTTACCTGTATGGTTCGTCCACGACGGACAACGAACCGAACTGCGCTGCCTCCCCTACAGGACCCCCGTCCGGTTGGAGGGAGAGCTACGGCACCTGGTGAACGTGGGCAGCGTGGGACAGCCCCGAGACGGCGATCCGCGGGCAGCCTACGTTGTGTACGACGCCGCGCAGCGCACGGCAGAGCTCCGGCGGGTTCCGTATCCGGTGGAGCGGGTCCAGCGGAAGATGCAGGCGGCGGAGCTGCCGAAGCCGCTGTGGCTGCGTCTTGGGGAGGGTCGGTAGGACCGATGGCCGAGGGGCAAGACGGGCGCGCCGGACGGAGCCGGTTCAGCGAGCAGATGCACCGGTTCTACCGGGGGAAAATCCAGATCCAGCCCAAGTGCGCAATCCGGGACCACACGGACTTCGCGGTGTGGTACACGCCGGGGGTGCTCGCGGCGTGTCAGGCCATCGCCCGCGACCCGGAGCAGGTCTACGAGCAGACGAACCGGTGGAACACTGTGGCCCTCGTGACGAACGGGAGCCGGATTTTAGGTCTTGGCAATCTAGGACCGGAGGCTGCCCTTCCGGCGATGGAGGGAAAGGCGCTGTTGCTCAAGTACCTGGGCGGGGTAGATGCCGTACCGGTGTGCCTCGATGCCCATGACCCCGAGGACCTGGTGCGGACCACCCGCCACCTCCAGCCGTCTTTCGGGGGGGTGAGTCTGGAGGGGATCGCATCGCCCGCATGCTTCTACGTGCTGGACCGGCTCCGGGAAGATCTGGTCGTCCCGGCAGCCACCGACCACCAGGCCACCGCGATCGTCACCCTGGCGGCGCTGCTGAACGCGCTGCGGGTCGTGGGCAAGTCCCTCTCGGAGGTGCGCATCGCCCTGGTGGGGGCAGGCGGCGCGAACCTGGCAACCGCCCAACTTCTCATCGCGGCCGGCGCTACCCCCGGACACCTCATCCTCGTGGACCGCGGCGGGATCCTGAACCGCCGGAGGGTGGAGCTCCGGGAGGCGCACCGAGAGAAGTGGACGATGTGCCTTGCGACGAATGCCGAAGGCCTGAGCGGGGGGATCCCGGAGGCGCTGCGCGGAGCGGACGTCGTGATCGCCCGGAGTACCGCAGGCCTCATCCGGCCGGAGTGGGTGCGCAGGATGGCCGAGGACGCCATCGTCTTCTCCTGCGCCCTCCCCGAGCCGGAGATCGGTCCAGAAGAGGCACAGGCGGCGGGTGCGCGGATCGTGGCCTTCGCCCGGGACGGCCTCCCCAACCCCCTCTCCGACGCCCTCGCCTTCCCGCCTCTGTTTCGGGGTGCGCTGGACGTGCGTGCCCGCTCGATCAGCGCGGAGATGTGCATCGCGGCCGCAGAAGCGCTGGCCGAGTACGCCGCCCGCAGGGGTCTTGATGAGGAGGCCATCGTTCCTCACGTGGCAGACGAGGACGTCTGCCCGGAGGTAGCCGCGGCGGTGGGTCTCCGGGCCATCACCCAAGGGGTGAGCCGACTGCGGCCGACCCGCGAGCAGCTCGTAGCGGGCGCGCGGGAGGCGATCCGGGCGGCCCGGGAGAGTACGCGCCTTTTGATGGAGCACGGCCTCATCCCGATCCTGCATCCGCCGACATGAGGATCTACACGCGCACCGGAGACCGAGGGGAGACCCACCTGTTCGGCGGCGAGCGGGTACCGAAGGACCACCCGCGCGTGGAGGCCTACGGAACGGTGGATGAGCTGAACAGCATCCTGGGACTCGTACGCGCGAAGCTTCCACCTGGAGATCTCCATACACTTGTTGGAGACGTTCAGAACACCCTCTTCCGGATCGGGGCTGAGCTCGCGACCGCGCGCCGGGACGATCCGAAGCTCACGTCCCACCTGCCCAGGGTAGAGCCCGAGCAGGTGGCAGAGCTCGAACGGTGGATCGACCGGCTGGATGCCGAGCTTGTGCCCCTGCGCGCCTTCATCCTGCCCGGCGGCTCGGAGGTGGCGGCCCTCCTGCACGTGGCCCGCGCGGTGGCCCGCAGGGCCGAGCGCCGGGTCGTGGCGGTCTCCCGCACGGAGTCCCTGAACCCCGAGATCCTGCGCTACCTGAACCGCCTGAGCGACCTCCTGTTCGTCGCCGCCCGCTGGCTGAACCGAAAGGCGGGGACCGAGGAGATCCCCTGGGAACCGGGGCGCTAAGAGCGCCCTAGACAACGCATCGCGGTGAGTAGGGCGCTCAAGGGGTGCGCAGGTTGACCCCCGCCACCATGTAGCCTAATATAAACACAAGCGTAGCCGTTCTACTACACAATGGTCGCCCGGACAATCCTGCTCGCATCCGCCCCCTCCGGGCTCCACCTGCGGGTGGAGGCGAGCCCGGTCTATGACTTCCTTGCGGCCCTGTTCGTCGTGCACCGTCACGGCTCTTCCCTCTCCTTTGACGTCCCGCGGGCCTGGGTTACGTCGGCCCGGCGAGCGCTCGGCCCCGCCATGCGTCGGTTTTTGGCCCGGGTCGTGGGCCCACGCGCGTTCGTACTCTCCTTGGTCTCGCTGCTGGACCGGCGGCCTCAAGAGACTGCGATCCCTGCGTTCATCGAGGAGGTAGGCCGACTCCCCGCCGACGAGCTCGTGCTGCTCCTTTTGGCGAGCGCCCGGGGCGCACGCCGGGCGCGGCAGGCCCTGCGGGAGGTCCTCACCGCTCGGGGGGTAGACCGGGAAGTCGCCCTCCGACGGTTCGCCGAGGCGTTCCCGGAGGAGCTGGGCCGGCCTCAGGCCCTCGCCCTCGCCCGCCTGGATCCTATGGAGCTCAAGGCGCAGCTCGTGCAGTTGTTACAGCACTTCTACGAAGCGGTCTACGCACCCGAGGAGGAGCGCGTGCGGCCGCTCCTCCTGGAGGATGCACATCGCAAGCGCCGTCGGGCGCTCAAGCTCCCGCCGGAGGCCTTCGTGGAGGAGGTCACGGGCGGGCTCGCGCTGGATCCCACGATGGCAGCCGAGGTGGTCGTCGCCCCCTCATACTTCGTGCGTCCCTACAACCTGATCGCCGACCACGGAGACGTTCGTACGTACATCACACCGATCGGGAGCGAAGCAGCGGCTGCAGATCCCGAGGAAGTTGTGCTCCGGGCCGCCAAGGCGCTTGCGGATGCAACACGCCTTCGGATCCTGCGCTTGGTGTCCGAGCAGGAGATGTACGTCCAGCAGATCGCCGAAGTGCTGGGTGCTAGCCACGTCACCGTACTCCACCACCTCGCTACCCTGCGGGCCGCCCGGCTCGTGCGCGCCGTAGAGCGCCGGAACCTGAAGTACTACGCCCTCCGCCCAGAAGGGCTCGCAGAGCTCGAGGCGGCCCTCGTCCGGGTCCTTCCGGTAGACCGGAGGCCTGAACGGTGAGCACGTTCCGGGCGTTGCGCCACCCGCCGTACAGGGCCTACTGGCTCGGGATGCTCATTTCCCTCGTCGGCACGTGGATGCAGAGCACCGCCCAGTCCTTCCTCGTCTACGAGCTCACCGGATCCGCGCTCCGAACTGGGTTCGTGATGTTCGCCTTCAGCCTTCCTTCCCTCCTGTTCGCCCTTCCGGGGGGCGCGGTGGCGGACCGGTGGGATCGGCGGAAACTCCTCATCCTGACCCAGGGTGCGTTTACTGCCTCGGCCGCTTTGCTGAGCGCCCTCACCTTCGCCCGGGCCGTGCGCTTCGAGGTCCTCCTTGCCCTCGCGTGCTGGAACGGCGTCGTGATGGCCATCGACGCACCGACCCGGCAGGCGCTCGTCCCGACGCTCGTGGAGCGGGAGGACCTCGTGAACGCCATCGCCCTGAACTCGGCGGCCTTCAACGGATCCCGCATCTTCGGGCCGGCCCTCGCAGGTCTTGTGTACCAGGCCGCAGGACCCGCCTGGTGCTTTCTGCTGAACGCCCTCTCCTACCTGGCGGTGATCGTGCCGGTGTGGCGGATGCGGATCCGCTCCGAGCCCGAAGAGGTGCAGGCGGCGCCGGTGCTGGAGGGGATCCGCGACGGGTTGCGGTACGTGCGGGCGCGGCCTGTGGTGTCCTCGCTCCTCCTGCTGCTGGCGGCGGTGGGGACGTTCGGGTACAGCTGGGCCGTGGTCATGCCGGCCTTCGCCGTCCGGGTGCTCCACGGCGGGGCGGCCACCAACGGGCTCCTCCTCACGGCGGTCGGGGTCGGGGCCACCGCCGGGGCCCTCTGGATTGCGAGTGTGCGGAGCCTGCGGCGACCTGGACGGATCGTGCTGGGGTGCGCGGCCGCCACGGGTGGTGCGCTCGTCGCCTTTTCCATGACCCGGACGCTTCCCGCTGCCTTGGTGGGGATCGGCGCGGTGGGGTTCTTCCTCATCGCCTACATGTCGGCGACGAACACGACGATCCAGTCCCTCGTGGACGACCGCTACCGGGGCCGGGTCATGAGCCTGTACACCCTGGCGCTCATCGGGAGCGGGCCGCTGGGGAGCCTGCTGGCTGGTGGACTGGCGGACGCCATCGGCGTCGGACCAAGTCTTGGGCTCCTCGGCGCCCTGGTGGTGGGGAGTGCAGGGGCGATCCTGTGGGGAGTCCCTTCCCTCCTGCGCCTCGATGGAGCTACTCTTGCCCACCTCACAGCACGTCCTGTGCGTCCCCGTGAGGCGTCCGGCGCTCCTACGACCGGCTCAGCACGATGGCCTGTTTGAGTTCCTGGATGGCCTTCGTGATCTCGATCCCCTGAGGACAGGCGTCCGTGCAGTTGAAGACGGTGCGGCACCTGAACGCACCGCTGCGATCGGCGAGGATGTCCAGCCGCTCCTTCGTGGCCCGGTCACGGCTGTCGAAGACGAACCGGTGGGCGGCCACGAGGGCCGCCGGCCCCAAAAACTCGCCGGTGCCCCAGTAGATCGGGCAGGCCGTGGTGCAGATGGCGCACAGGATGCACTTCGTCGTGTCCTCGTACCGGGCCCGCTCTTGAGGAGTCTGGAGGCGCTCGCGGGGTGGAGGGGGCTCGTCGTTGATGAGCCAGGGCATTACCGCCCGGTACTTCCGGAAGAAGGGCTCCATGTCCACGACCAGGTCCTTGATCACCGGCAGGCCCCGCAGGGGCTCCACGGTGATCCGGGGTCCCAGGTCCTTGATGAGGACCTTGCAGGCGAGGCGGTTCCGGCCGTTGATGAGCATCGCATCCGACCCGCAGATCCCGTGGGCGCACGACCGCCGGAGGGCAAGCGTCCCGTCCAGGTTCCACTTGATGTAGTGGAGGGCATCCAGGACCCGGTCGAAGGGGTCGACGGGGACCTCGTACTCCGCCCAGTAGGGGCGTCGGTCCCGCTCGGGGTTGAAGCGCTTGATGCGGATGGTGGCCTTCATGCCCGACCTCCGGTCAGTACCGCCGCTCCTGCGGGGGGAAGCGGGTGATCACGACGGGCTTGTAACGGAACTCGAAGGTGCCGTCCGGCTTCCGGTAGAGGAGGGTGTGCTTGAGCCAGTTCTCGTCGTCCCGCTTGGGGTAGTCCTCCCGCATGTGGGCCCCTCGACTCTCGGTCCGGTGGAGGGCCGAGCGGACGGTGGCCTCTGCCACGTCCAACAGACACCCCAGTTCCCACGCCTCGAGGAGGTCCTGGTTGAAGACCCGGCCGCGGTCGAAGAGCTGGATCCGGGCGTACCGCTCCCGGAGCTCGCCGAGGATCTGGAGCATCCGGCACAGATCGGCTCCGTTCCGGAAGATCCCGCAGTAGTCCATCATGGCCTGGCCCAACTCATCCCGGATCGCCGCCACCCGCTCGTTTCCTCGGGAGGCGAGCAGGCGCTCGATCTGCTCCCGGGCGTTGCTCGTGGGATTGTGGGCGACCGGAACGAGCTTGGCTTCTCGCAGGTAGCGGGCCATGTCGCGGCCGGCGCGCCGACCGAACACGAGGATGTCCACGAGCGAGTTCGTCCCGAGCCGGTTGGCTCCGTGGACCGACACGCAGGCGCACTCCCCCGCCGCATAGAGCCCAGGGAGGACGGTGTTCTTCTCGTCCACGACCACCCGGCCCCAGACGTCGGTGGGGATCCCGCCCATGGCGTAGTGGGCTGTGGGCTGGACCGGGACCGGTTCCCTCTGCGGATCGATCCCGAGGTACGTGCGGGCAAAGCTCGTGATCTCCGGGAGCTTTTCCTCCAGAACTTCCCGGGCAAGATGGGTGAAGTCCAGGTAGAGGTAGTCCTTCCCGTCGATCCCCCGCCCCTCCCGGATCTCGGTGAGCATCGCGCGGGCGATGATGTCGCGGGGTGCGAGGTCCAGGAGGGTGGGGGAGTAGCGTTCCATGAACCGCTCGCCGTACCGGTTCCGCAAAACCGCGCCCTCGCCGCGGGCCGCCTCGGACATGAGGATGCCTAGGCGATAGATCCCCGTGGGATGGAACTGGTAGAACTCCATATCTTCCAGCGGAATCCCCCGCCGCCAGCAGATGGCAGCTCCGTCCCCGGTCAGGGTGTGGGCGTTGCTCGTCACCTTGTAGATCCGGCCCCATCCGCCTGTGGCGAACATCACGGCCCGGGCGTGGAAGGTGTGGAGCTCTCCCGTCAGGATCTCCCATGCCACCACTCCGCAGGCCACCCCGTCCTCGATGAGGAGGTCGAGGACCTGGAACTCGTTGAAGAAGCGGACGTCGTGGCGCAGGCACTGCTGGTAGAGCGTCTGGAGGATCATGTGGCCGGTGCGGTCTGCCGCATGACAGGCCCGGCGCACCGGTCCCTGACCGAAGTGGTGGGTGTGGCCGCCGAACCGGCGTTGGGCGATCCGGCCGTCCGGGGTCCGGTCGAAGGGGAGCCCCATATGCTCCAGGTCGTAGATCGTCTCCACGGCCTCGCGGCAGAGGATCTCGGCGGCGTCCTGGTCGGTGAGGTAGTCGCCGCCCTTCACCGTGTCGAACATGTGCCACTCCCAGTGGTCCTCCTCCATGTTCCCGAGCGCAGCCCCGATCCCGCCCTGGGCGGCGCCGGTGTGGGAGCGGGTTGGGTACAGCTTCGAGAGGACGGCCACCCGCAGGTCAGCCGACCGACCCAGCTCCATGGCGGCGTACAGCCCAGCACCACCGGCCCCGACGATGACCGCGTCGAACTCGTGGACGGCCATCACCTTCCCCCTTACCGTCCTGCGGGCCCGCCGGGCTGGAACGTGAACAGGACGAGGGCCCCCAGGGACGTGAACACGAGCCCTACCGTCCACAGGACGACGTTCCACACGAGCCGCCAGAGAGGTGAGCGCGTGTAGTCGTAGACGATCCCCCGCAGACCCACAAGCCCGTGGGTGAGGGCGAGGAGGAGAATCAGGAGATCGTAGACCCGCCAGAACGGGGTCGCGAATCGCTGTGCGACGAAGGCGAAGTCGATGCGGTCCGTGCCCGCGAGGACGTGCATGATGTACAGGTGTCCCAGGACCAAGCCCAGTAGGAGGAGGGCCGAGACCCGCATGTAGAGCCACCCGAGCCAGGCCCACCCGTTTGGGCGCACACCCGCCATAGACCCTCCCTAGCGGAACATCGGCCGCAGCATCACCACGGCGACCGGAAGCATGACGAGGGCGTAGACCGCCGCGCCGACCCAGAACAGGCGACGGTACCAGCGCGTCGCAGCCGGGAAGAGGTCAAGGATCATGACGAGGATCCCGTTCCCCGCATGGTAGACGACGGCTGCCACGAGGAGGAACTCAAAGGGCTTGAACCAGGACTGCTTATAGAGGGCGAGGGCCTTGTCGTACGCGTCCGGCCCATAGAGGAGCATCGAGGTCTCGACAATGTGGAGGAGGAGGAAGAGGAGGACCGCGATCCCCGTGATCCGGTGCAGCGTCCACGCGAGCATCCCAATCCCACCCCGGTACATCGGTCCCTCCTACGTTCCGTGCTCGATGTCCTGGCGCATGTCGTCCATGTGCCGATCCATCGCCTCCCGGGCGCCGGCCTCGTCCCGACGGCGGAGGGCCTCGAGGATCGCCGCATGGAAGTGGTGTGCCCGGTACGGGCTTCCGGGGGCCCGGGCGAGGGATTCCCGGCTCACCAGCCACATCTCGTTCAGGCTCCGGACGAGCGAACTCAACACGGGATTCCTCGTGGCCTCCGCTAGCATCTGGTGAAAGAGAAGGTCGGTCTCCAGGTCGTGCCGACCGGAGGTGAGCTCGGCTGCGCGGCGGCTCACAAGCTCTTGGAGCTGGTCCAGGTCCTCCGGCGTGGCCCGCCGGGCCGCGAGGACGGCGACTTCCCGCTCGACGATGCGCCTCGCCTCCAGCAGGTCCAGCAGGAAGGTACGCTCCGAGAGGGAGCCCCAGACGGATGGGTCCAGGGGCGCATGGGGCTCCCGGACGAAGGTACCATCTCCGGGCCGAACCTCCACCCAGCCCATGGCCGCCAGCACCCGAAGGGCCTCCCGGACGGAAGCCCGGCTCACGTTGAGAACCTCGGCGAGCTCCCGCTCGCTGGGAAGCCGGTCACCCGGCTGCAGATGACGGTCGGCGATGAGGTCTCGGATCTGACCGACGATCGCCTCGTACAGCCTGCGCGGCCGGACCGGCTGGAAGAGGGAGGCGTGTCCCATGGTCTGGTGGCCTAGTGGCCTGACCAACTCCACCCTACCTCCTCTTGGGGGCCGGCGTCAACGCGTTTGATCGACCCCGTGGGTTGCGCTACACTGACCTTCGCTGGTTTACTCCGGTCTCACAGTCCAGGAGACGAGGCGTCCGATGGTGCAGCTGGAGCAGCTCTCCCCGCCCCGGGAGGGGCAGCGGATCGAGGTGCGGGACGGCCGACTCCTGGTGCCCGACGAGCCCATCATCCCGTTCATCGAGGGTGATGGGATCGGCCCCGATGTATGGCGGGCGACGCGTCGGATCGTGGAGGCGGCCGTGGAGCGGGCCTACGGCGGAAGCCGGCGGATCGTGTGGTTCGAGGTCTACGCGGGTGAGAAGGCCCACCGCTTGTTCGGGGACTGGCTCCCGTCCGATACCCTGCGGGCCTTTCAGTACTACCTTGTCGGGATCAAGGGCCCGCTCACGACGCCGGTGGGTGGGGGGTTTCGATCCCTGAACGTGGCGTTGCGCCAGCTCCTGGACTTGTACGCCTGCATCCGGCCGGTGCGCTGGTTCGAGGGCGTGCCGGCTCCGGTCCGCCATCCCGAGCGGGTGAACATGGTGATCTTCCGGGAGAACACCGAGGACCTCTACGCGGGGATCGAGTGGCCCGCAGGATCCCCGGAGGCGAACCGAGTCATCGCGTGGCTGCGCAGTGAGTTCGGCGTCGAGATCCGGCCGGGATCCAGCATCGGGATCAAGCCGATGAGCGAGTTCGGCACCAAGCGGCTCGTGCGGAAGGCGATCCGCTACGCCCTGGAGCGCCGCCGTCGGAGTGTGACGCTCGTCCACAAGGGGAACATCATGAAGTACACGGAGGGGGCCTTCCGCGACTGGGGCTATGAAGTGGCCCGGGAGGAGTTCCCGGACGTGACCATTACGTGGGAGGAGGTCCAGAAGGACCACGGTGGCGTCGTCCCTCCGGGCAAGCTCCTGATCCAGGACTTCATGGCCGATGTGACCTTCCAGCACATCCTCACCCGGCCGCAGGACATCGACGTGATCGCCACCGGCAACCTGAACGGCGACTACCTCTCCGACGCCGTCGCCGCCCAGGTGGGTGGGATCGGCATGGCACCGGGGGCCAACGTGGGCGACGTGCACGCGGTCTTCGAGGCCACCCACGGGACCGCTCCCAAGTACGCCGGCCAGGACAAGGTGAACCCCTGCTCACTCACCCTCTCGGCGGTCATGATGCTGGAGCACCTGGGCTGGCAAGAGGCGGCGGACCGCATCGTCCGGGCCCTGGAGGCGACCTTCCGGAAGAAGGTGGTGACTTACGACCTGGCGCGCCTGATGGACGGCGCCCGGGAGGTCCGCACGAGCGAGTTTGCGACCGAAGTGATCGAGAACCTGTAGGGCACGGGATGGCGCGGGGACGACCCAAGATCTCCATCGTCGGGGCGGGAACGGTCGGGACCGCGGCCGCCCACTGGATCGCCGCCCGACAGCTGGGCGACGTCGTGCTCGTGGACATCATCGAGGGGCTACCGCAGGGCAAGGCGCTGGACCTGCGGCAGGCGGGTCCTGTCATGGGGTTTGACGTGCGGATCACCGGGACCAACGACTACGCCGAGACGGCGGGGTCCGACCTCGTGGTCGTCACGGCCGGTGTGCCCCGCAAGCCGGGGATGACCCGAGAGCAGCTCGTGGAGACGAACGCCGGGATCGTCCGGCTCGTCATGGAGCAGGTGGTGCCCCGCTCGCCAGACGCGGTCTTCGTCATCGTGACGAATCCGCTGGATGCGATGACGTACGTCGCCTACAAGACCTCCGGCCTTCCTCGCGAGCGGGTGATCGGACAGAGCGGGGCCCTGGATACCGCGCGCTTCCGGGCGTTCCTGGCGGAAGAACTGGGGATCTCGGCCCAGGACGTCCAGGCGATGGTGATCGGCGCCCACACCGACCGGGATATGGTCCCGCTCGCCTCCTCCGCCCACGTGCGCGGGATCCCTGTGATGCGGTTGCTCCCGCGGGAGCGGCTGGAGGCGGTGGTGGCGCGCACGCGGCGGGCCGGTGCGGAGATCACAGAGCTCATGAAGCAAAGTGCCTTCACCGCGCCCGGTGCGGCCGTGGCCGAACTGTGCGAGGCGATCCTCCGGGACCACAAGCGCCTGGTGCCCTGCTCGGTCTACCTCGAGGGAGAGTACGGGGAACGGGATCTATGCATCGGGGTCCCCGTGATCCTCGGTGCCCGGGGGGTGGAGCGCATCGTGGAGGTCCCCCTCTCGGACGAAGAGCAGCAGATGTTCCGGGCCTCCTGCGCGGCGGTCCGAGAACTCCTCCGCACGGTGGCCGCGTGAAGCTCCACGAGTACCAGGCGAAGGAGTACTTCCGGGCCTACGGCATCCCCGTGCAGCGGGGCGTGGTGATCGAGCGGCCCGAAGAGATCCTGGAGGTTGACCTGCGCTACCCGCTGGTCCTGAAGGCCCAGGTCCTGGTGGGCGGACGCGGGAAGGCCGGCGGGGTGAAGCTCGCCGCCACACCGGAGGAGGCCCTGGAGCGGGCGCGGGCGATCCTCGGGATGGAGATCCGCGGGGAGCGCGTCCGCAAGCTCCTGGTCCACGAAGCCGTCGAGATCGAGCGGGAGGCCTACCTCGCGTTCACGGTGGACCGGTCCAGCCGGCGTCTTGCGCTCGTGGCCTCCGCCATGGGCGGTGTGGACATCGAGGAGGTCGCGCGGACGCATCCGGAGGAGATCTACCAACTCCCCATCGATCCCCTCGAGGGCTTCCACCCCTACCAGGCGCGGCAGGTGGGCCGGCGGTTGGGACTTGGGGGGGAGGTGCTCGTCCAGTTCGCGGCGATCGCCCACGCCCTCTACCGGCTGTGCGTGGCGCTGGACGCTGAGCTCGCGGAGATCAACCCGCTTGCGATCACGGATGAAAGGCTCGTCGCGGTGGATGCAAAGCTCATCGTGGACGACAACGCCCGTTCGCGCCACCCGGAACTCCCTGAAGACGAGGAGGCCACCGAACTGGAGCGGCTCGCTCGACAGTACGGCCTCTCGTACGTGGAGCTCGAGGGCGACATCGCGGTCATTGGCAACGGTGCGGGGCTGGTCATGGCCACCCTGGACATGCTCGCCCACTTCGGCGGACGCCCCGCCAACTTCCTGGACGTCGGCGGCGGTGCCTCTGCGGAGGCGGTGCGGCACGCCATCGAGATCGTCCTACGAAAGCCAGGCGTCCGGGCCCTCCTCATCAACATCTTCGGCGGGATCACCCGGTGCGACGACGTCGCCCGTGGGATCACTGCCGCACGACCCACCGTTCCGACGAGCATCCGCCTCGTGGGCACGAACGAGGAGGAGGGCCACCGCCTCCTCCGGGCGGCGGGGCTTGCGGCGTTCGTGGACCCGGAAGAGGCGGCCCGACACGCCGTCGCCCTCGCGCGGGGGTCATAGATGGCGGTCCTCGTGGACGAGCGGACGCAGGTCCTGGTACAGGGGATCACCGGCTACCAGGGGCAGTTCCACACCGCCCGGATGCTGGAGTTCGGCACACAGGTGGTGGCAGGGGTGACGCCCGGCAAGGGCGGAGTGCGCGTCCACGGGGTCCCGGTCTTCGACACCGTCGAGGAGGCTGTCCAACGGACCGGGGCCACGGCGAGCTGTGTGTTTGTCCCGGCTCCCTTCGCCCCGGACGCGGTGCTGGAAGCGGTGGCCTCAGGGCTGGATCCGATCGTGGTGATCACCGAGCACATCCCGGTTCACGACACGATCCGGATGGTGGAGGCGGCGCGGCGGCGGGGCGTGCGGATCATCGGCCCAAACGGCCCCGGCGTGACCTCTGCGGGGAAGTGCAAGATCGGGATCATGCCCAACCCCCTGTTCCGGCCGGGACCCGTGGGTCTTGTGTCTAGGTCCGGCACCCTCACCTACGAGATCGTGGCCTCCCTGACCCTGGCGGGGATCGGGCAATCGACCGCGGTCGGGCTTGGGGGCGATCCCGTGACGGGGACCACCTTTGTGGAGGTCCTGGAGGCGTTTGAAGAAGATCCCAAGACCGAGGCGATCGTGCTGGTGGGCGAGATCGGCGGCTCGGCCGAGGAGGAAGCTGCGCGGTACATCCGGGCCCGCGTGCGCAAACCCGTCGTCGCCTACATCGCCGGCCGCACCGCACCCCCGGGCAAGCGCATGGGCCACGCGGGCGCGGTCATCTCCGGCACGGAAGGGACCGCCCACAGCAAGATCGAAGCCCTCCAAGGAGCCGGAGCCGTGGTGGCCGATCTCCCCACCCAGGTGGCCCCGCTCGTGGCCCGCGCCCTTGGATGGCGTTCCAGGGCGTAGATGGGCTTCTTGGTCCGGTTCCTGATCAACGCGATCGCCATCGCGCTCGCGACCCAGATCTACCCAGCGGCGTTCACGGTACGGGACCTCCGCACGACGCTGCTTGCCGCCCTCGTGCTCGCCCTCGTGAACGCCTTCGTGCGCCCGGTCGTCCTCGTCCTCACCCTTCCCTTGAACCTCCTTACGCTGGGACTGTTCACGCTCGTCGTGAACACGTTCATGGTCTACCTCGTCGTCTGGATCCTCGGGATCCCCCACGGCGGGTTCGGTGCGATGTTCGTCGCCTCCCTCCTGATCACCCTCCTGAGCGTCGTTCTGAGCTCGCTCGTCCGGTGATCCGATGCAGTTCGTGATCGTCACGGGACTTTCGGGTGCAGGGAAGTCCACGGCGGTCCACGTGCTGGAGGACATGGGCTTCTTCTGCGTCGACAACCTCCCACCAGCCCTCGTGCCCCGGTTCGCGGAGCTCGTGAGTCGGTCCCACGGCCGGGTGGACCGCGTGGCGGTCGTGATGGACATCCGGAGCCGGGAGTTCTTCGAGGAGATCGACGAGGCCCTGCGGGCGCTCGATGAGCGCAAGCTCCCCTACCACGTACTGTTCCTGGACGCCTCCGATGAGGTCCTGGTCCGGCGGTTCAAGGAGACGCGGCGCAAGCACCCGCTGGCCCCGGGCGGGTCGGTCCTCGAGGGGATCCGGGCCGAGCGCGAGCGCCTGGAGGGGATCCGGGAGCGGGCGCACTTGATCGTGGACACAAGCGCCCTCACGCCCCAGGGGTTGCGGGACGAGCTCCAGGCCGCCTTCGGCCCCGCCTCCGGCCGCGCCCCGACGATCACCGTCCTCTCCTTCGGCTACAAGTACGGGCTCCCGATGGATGCAGACCTCGTGTTCGACGTGCGGTTCCTCCCGAATCCCCACTACGTGCCCGAGCTCCGGCCTCACCCCGGCACCCATCCCTCCGTCCGCGCGTACGTGCTCGCGCTGGAGGCCGCCCAGACTTTCCTTGGCCACCTCCGGGAGATGGTCGCGTTCTTGCTCCCCAACTTCGTCCGGGAGGGGAAGTCGCACCTCGTGATCGCCATCGGCTGCACGGGCGGAAGGCACCGGTCGGTGGTCTTCGCCGAAGAGCTCGCCGCCTACCTCCGGGAGCTGGGGTATGAGGTGCGCACCCGCCACCGGGACCTCGAGCGGGAGTGAGGATGCGGTTCCGTCCTGGGATCGAGCATCGGCTCAGGCAGTTCGCAAAGTGGCTCGCGCCGGGCATCCGGGTGAAGCGCTACCTGGCCCTCCTCCTGGCGGGCGTCCTCCTGGTTGCGGCGGGCGCAGTCCTCCTCCTGCTGGCGCACCCTCCGCTGGGCGGCCTTCTCGGGAGGTGGGTCGCGTCCCTGGGGACGAGAGCGTGGCTGTTCGGGGTTGGGGCCCTGGGTCTGGGGCTATATGGCGTGTTCCTGGGGGTCCGCGCCACGATCCGGTCCGTGGCCGGGATCTTCCTCCCGAGGGGGGACCACCGGCTTGCGGAACTCATGGTCCAGCGTCGGGCCCTGGGGCGGGGCCCCCGGATCGTCGCCCTTGGGGGCGGGACGGGCCTTTCGACCCTCCTTCGGGGTCTTAAGGCCTACGCGACCCACCTCACGGCGGTCGTGACCGTGACGGACGATGGCGGGAGTTCCGGCCGCCTGCGGCGGGAGCTCGGGATCCTCCCTCCGGGGGACATCAACGACTGTCTTGTGGCGCTGGCGGAGGCAGAACCCCTCATGACTCGCCTGTTCCAGTACCGGTTCGATCGGGGCGAGCTCGCAGGCCACTCCTTCGGCAACCTGTTCATCGCGAGCATGGTGGGGGTGGGAGGGGACCTTGTGTCGGCGGTCCGCCTGGCGAGCCGGGTGCTGGCGATCCGGGGACAGGTGCTGCCCGCTACTGTGGACGACGTGGTCCTGTGCGCCGAGTTCCTGGACGGTACCGTCGTGGAGGGGGAGTCGGCGATCCCCAAGGCGCGGAAGGCGATCCGCCGGGTCTTCCTGAAGCCGTCTGAGGCCCGGCCGGTCCCGGAGGTTCTCGAGGCCATCGCGCACGCCGACCTGATCCTCCTCGGGCCCGGTAGCCTCTTCACCTCCGTCCTCCCGAACCTCCTCGTCCGGGGGATCGCCGACGCCCTCCGCCGTGCGACGGCACCGGTGGTCTACGTGACGAACGTGATGACCCAGCCCGGCGAGACGGACGGGTACCGGGCCTCCGACCACGTCCGCGCCCTCATCGAGCACGCGGGCCCCGGACTCGTGGACATCGCGCTGGTGAACACCCAGATGCCGCAGAACGAGGTCCTCCTCCAGCGCTACCGGAAGGAGGGGGCCGTACCCGTGGAGCCGGACCTGGACCGGATCCGGGCGATGGGGATCGAAGCGGTCGGCGTCGATCTCGTGAGCGAGACCGACCTCCTCCGGCACGATCCGGCACGGCTTGCGGAGGCGGTGCTCGCACTCTTGGACCGGTGGCACCTCCGGCGGCCCGCACGGGTGAGCGTGATCAACCCCTAGCGCGTTGCTTGACAGTCTAAGAAGGGTAAGCCTATGATGCGCCTGGATTGCGCGCCGGATCGTACGTGAGACCGTGCGTCCGGCGTCCGCCCTGGCGGCTTGCGGTGTTCCACCTCAGATCGCCATCCACGGTGCCGGCACCGTGGCGGGCCAAGTGTCTGGGCCGCACAACCAAGAACGGGTGAGGTGAAGGGGAGTGCCGCTGGACTGGGCGTACGTGGCCGGCTTCGCCCTGGTGGGGGGGATCCTGGCCGCCCTGCCGTTGGGGATTGTGTGGCTCCTGGCGCCCCGGAGCCAGTACCCGCAGAAGCTCCTCGCGTACGAGTCCGGGGTGATCCCTTTCGGATCGGCGTGGGCCCAGTTCCACGTCCGCTACTACCTGTTTAGCCTCGCGTTCCTCCTGTTCGACGTTGAGGTAATCTACATCTACCCGTGGGCGGTTGTCCTGCGCGCCCTCGGACCTGTTGCCTTCGTGGAGATGCTGATCTTCCTCGCCGTGCTCGGCGTGGGGCTTGCCTACGCCTGGAAGAAAGGCGCCCTGGAGTGGGTGTGATGGTCGAAGTCGTTCGGATCGTCCTCTCGGTCCTCCTCGTGTTCACCTTCGCGGCCGTGGGTGTTGGGCTCTTTTTGGTGCTCATGGAACGGAAGATCAGTGCGTGGGTCCAGGCCCGGATCGGTCCGCGCCACGTGGGTCCGTACGGCACCCTTCAGACCCTTGCGGATCTCCTGAAGATGCTCCAGAAGGAGCACATCCTGCCAGCCGGCGCGGACCGGGTGATGTTCGAGCTGAGCCCCATCGTCGTGGCGGTCGCGGCCCTCATGAGCTACGTCGTCCTCCCGTGGGGGCCGGGACTGATCGTGCGGGACCTCGGGGTGGGCGTGCTGTACTTCGCCGCGGTCCTCTCCCTGGAGGTGATCGGGATCCTCACCGGCGGGTGGGCGTCCAACAACAAGTACGCGCTTCTGGGAGGGCTCCGCTCCGCCGCCCAGATGGTCTCCTACGAGCTGCCCCTGGGGTTTTCGATCCTTACAGTCGCCACGGTCGTGGGGACGCTCTCCACGGTGCGGATCGTCGAGTCACAGCCGTACCCCTGGCACACCTACCCCTCGGTCATCGTCGCAGGAGCCGTGTTCCTCGTGGCGGCCACGGCGGAATCGAACCGCATCCCCTTCGACCTCCCGGAGGCCGAGTCCGAGCTCGTGGCGGGCTACTTCTCGGAGTACTCGCCCCTGCGGTTTGCCCTGTTCCAGCTGGGGGAGTACGGATCGCTCTTTGCCACCTCCGCCCTGTTCGTCACGATGTTCCTCGGCGGCTGGCGCGGACCCTTTGAACTCCCAGTTGTGGGTTCGGTCCTGAGCGGGATCTTCTGGTTCCTCCTGAAGACGTATGCGGTCGTGTTCTTCTTCATGTGGGTTCGCTGGACCTATCCGCGCTTTCGGATCGACCAGCTGCTGAACGTCTCTTGGAAGATCCTCTTGCCCGTGAGCCTTGCCAACCTCCTCCTCGCGGGGCTCCTGGTGGCGTGGGGAGGGTGAGGTGACGGAGGCGGCGGCCTTCTATATTCTCACGGGCACGGTGCTGGGCGCAGCCCTTGTGGTCGTCCTCTCCCGGAACATCGTGCACGCGGCGGTCTCGCTCATCCCCGTGTTGCTCGGCGTGGCAGGGTACTACGTGCTCCTGGGCGCCGAATTCGTCGCCGCGATCCAGATCCTCATCTACGCGGGGGCCATCACCGTCCTCATCCTTTTCGTCATCCTCCTCACGGAGGGGGCAACCGGACTGCGGGTCCGGCAGCGGAATGAGCAGGTGCCGCTGGGGATCATCGGCAGCGGAGCGCTCGTTTTCCTGCTCATCACCCTACTGACCCGGGCACCGTGGCCGCCTGCGGCCACGCCTCTGCCGACCTACAACCCGGGTGCTGTGGGGCAGAGCTTCCTCACTGCCTACGTCCTGGCCTTCGAGGTTACCTCCCTCGTGATCGTCGCCTGCCTCGTAGGCGCCATCGTGATTGCGCGGAGGGAGGAATGATTGGGCTTGCACACTACCTCGTCGCAAGTGCCCTGCTCTTTGCCATCGGGCTTTTCGGCGTGCTCACCCGGCGGAACGCTGTTGCGATCCTCATGGGGATTGAGCTCATGCTGAACGCTGCGAACGTGAACTTCGTCGCGTTCACGAAGTACGTCTCCCCAGAGCTCGTCCGGGGGCACGTCGCCGCGCTCGTGATCATCACGCTGGCGGCGTGTGAGGCGGCAGTCGGGCTTGCGCTCGTGATCAGTGCGTACCGCCACCTGGAGACCGTACACGTGGACGAGATCAATCTCATGCGGTGGTAGAAAGCGGCGATGGCATCGCTCGCGTGGCTTGAGGTGCTGTTCCCGCTTGCGGCCTACGGGGTCCTGATCCTGCGGGGCCGGGCGCTCGGTGAGCGCGCGCCTTTGTTCGCGATCGGGGCGATGGTCCTCTCGACGGCGGTGGCCGTCGGCGTGCTCGCTGAACAGATCGCAGGCGCCCGGCCCTTCAGCTGGCGCACGATCTGGGCCGTCGGGGGCGACCGGGTCATCACCGCAGGCTTCACCGTGGACCCCCTTTCGGCCACGATGGCGGCGATGGTCACAGTCGTCGCGACCTCGATCTTCGTGTACTCGGTGGGCTACATGCGGGGGGATCCCTACTACGCGCGGTTCTTTGCGTTCCTCTCGCTGTTCTGTGCTGGGATGCTCACGACCGTGCTGGCGAACAGCTTTCTCGTACTTCTCGTGGGCTGGGAGATCATCGGGCTGTGCTCGTACCTCCTCATCGGCTTCTACTTCCGGCGCCGCTCTGCGAACATGGCCCAGATGAAGGCGTTCCTCACCACGCGGGTGGGGGATACCCTGATGCTCATCGGGATCATGGCGCTGTTCTCGAAGTTCGGCACCGTCGACTACCACGCGATCTTCGAGGCCCTCGCCCACAGCGATACGATCGAACCCGCGTCGGTGGTGCTCGCGGGCCTACCCGTGCCGCTCGCAACCCTCGTCGCCCTGCTCATCTTTGGGGGCGCGGTAGGGAAGAGCGGACAGGTTCCGCTCCACGTGTGGCTTCCGGATGCCATGGAGGGACCCACGCCGGTCTCCGCCCTCATCCACGCCGCAACGATGGTGGCGGCGGGTGTGTACCTGGTGGCCCGGACTTACCCGCTCTTCTTCTACACGGCGGACCGCGCGGCCCTCGGCGTCGTCGCGTGGATCGGAGGGATCACGGCACTCCTTGCGGCTCTCATGGCCCTTGCCCAGGACGACATCAAGCGGATCCTCGCTTACTCCACGATCAGCCAGCTGGGGTTTATGATGGCGGGTCTTGGGGTTCTGGGGTATACGGCGGGGTTCTTCCACCTTTTGACCCATGCCTTCTTCAAAGCGCTTCTGTTCCTGGGTGCGGGGAGCGTGATCCACGCGGTCCGCACGAACAACATCAAGGAGATGGGCGGGTTGCGCACCCGGATGCCCGTCACGTTCTGGACGTTCCTTGTGGGGATGCTGGCCCTCGCCGGGATCTTCCCCTTCGCCGGCTTCTGGAGCAAGGACGAGATCCTCCTGGAGGCGATGGCCCACAACCCGCCCCTGTACTGGCTCCTTATGGCCGTCTCGTTCCTGACGGCCTTCTACATGACGCGGCTTGTGGCCTACACCTTCTTCGGGTCCTACCGGGGACCCGCCCATCCTGAGCCGGACCCCTGGCTCCCGGAGGATTACCGGCGGGCCGGGATCCCGCACCAGGTTCACGGCACGCACCCGCACGTTCCCCATGAGAGCCCGCCGATCATGACAGTTCCGCTCGTGTTCCTCGCGGCAGGCTCGCTCCTCGTCGGCTTCATCGGGGCCCCCGGCACCGGCCCTGGGGGTGGGTCGTGGCTCCACCACTTCGTGGAGTTCGAAGCCTTCCGGGAGGCTGGGATCGAACCCGCGCCCTTCTCCTGGGCTGGTGCCCTCCCGGGCCTGGGGGTGGCGGTGGCAGGGGTGCTCGCCGCTTGGCTCATCTACGGGGTCAAGGTCGTCCACAGCACGCAGCTACGGGCATTTGCCCCTTGGTTCGATGCGTTCTTGCGCAACCGCATGTACATCGACGCCCTCTACGGATGGGTGTTCGTCCGGGGAGGACTCATGTTCGCTCAGCTCCTCCGGGCGTTCGACACGTACGTGGTGGACGGGATCGTGAACGCAGTAGGCTACCTCCTCGTGCTCATCGCCCGGCTGGACCGTCTCGTGGACACGTACGTGGTGGACGGGATCGTGAACCTGGTGGGACTTTTCACCCGGTGGCTCGGCTCGGTCCTCCGGTATGTCCAGACGGGCCGGGCGTACAACTATATCCTCGTGGCGGCCGTTGGGGTGGTGCTCATCGTGGTCTGGACGCTGTGGAGGTTGTGACGATGTCGATCCTGACGATCACCCTCTTCCTGCCGCTGGCGGGTGCCCTTGTCGTGCTGTTCTTGCCGCAGGACGACCACGACCGGATCCGGCGGGTGTCGCTGGCGGCGACCGGTCTTGCGTTCCTCGCCTCCCTTGCGGCCCTCGCCTTCTTCGACTTCGGGCGGCGCGAGATCCAGCTCATCGAGCAGGCTCCCTGGATCCCGGCCATCGGCGTCCAGTACAAGGTGGGCGTGGACAGCATGAGCCTGGCCCTGGCGATCCTCACCACCCTGTTGACCCTGATCTCGATCATCTATTCGCTGCGGGTCTCCGAGCGGGTGAAGGAGTACCACCTCCTGTTCCTGATCCTCGAAACCGGGATGCTGGGCGTGTTTTTCGCCCTTGACTTCTTCCTGTTCTACGTGTTCTGGGAGCTCACGCTCGTCCCGATGTACTTCCTCATCGGGATCTGGGGCGGGCCGCGGCGGGAGTATGCTGCGATCAAGTTCTTCCTGTACACCCTCGTGGGCTCCCTCGCCATGCTGCTCGGGATCCTGCTCCTGTACTTCAACATGCCGCCCGGAGAGCGGACCTTCGACGTCCTGCGGATCATCGAGGCCAGGCCGCTCAGCGGGGCAGGACTTTTGAGCCAGCTGGCGTTCTGGGGCTTTTACCTCTCGTTTGCGATCAAGGTCCCAATGTGGCCGTTCCACACGTGGTTGCCCGACGCCCACGTAGAGGCTCCGACCGCGGGGTCCGTGATCCTGGCGGCGATCCTCCTGAAGCTCGGCACCTACGGCTTCGTGCGGTTCAGCCTCCCGCTGTTCCCTGAGGTCTTCCAGCAGCACGCCCAGTTCATCGCCGTCCTCGCGGTGGTCGGCGTGATCTACGGGGCCCTCGTGGCGATGGCCCAGACCGACCTCAAGAAGCTCGTGGCGTACTCTTCGGTGAACCACATGGGCTACGTGATGCTGGGCGTTGCCGCGGCCGCCGCCGCCCGCGGGCGTGCGGATCTCGCAGGTCCTGCGGCGACTGCCCTCAACGGCGCAGTCTTGGAGATGCTCGCCCACGGTGTGATCACCGGGGCGTTGTTCTTGATCGTGGGCGTGATCTACGACTACCGGGCCCACACTCGCGGGGTGGACGAGTTCGGGGGGCTGTGGGGAGTCTTGCCGAAGTACGGGGCGGTGGCGATCACGGCGATGTTCGCCTCACTGGGGCTGCCGGGCCTCATGGGGTTCGTGGCGGAGTTCCTGATCTTCGTGGGGTCCTTCTCCGTCCTACCGGTCCACACGGCCCTCGCTGCCCTGGGGATCGTGATCACCGCCGCCTTCTTCCTCTGGACGATCCAGCGCATCTTCCTTGGACCCACGAACCCCAAGTGGATGAACCTGCCGGATCTTGACCGGCGGGAGGCGTGGTCGCTCGTTCCCCTCGTGGTCCTCATGGTCGTCTTCGGGGTCTACCCGAGGCCGCTCGTGGAGTTCCTGAACTTGAGCGCGACTCAGGTGATCCAGCTCGTGGGGATGGTCCGGTGAACCTCACCGATCTGCGCTGGCTGATCCCGGAGTTCATCGTCGCGGCCCTCGCAGTCACGCTCCTCATCGTGGACCTGTTGACCTCCGAAGAGCGCAAGGACTTGGTCGGCTGGGTCGGGATCTTGGGGCTTGCCGTCGCCGCGGTCGCGGTGGTCCGGACCTTACTGGATCTTGGGACACTCGGCACAGAGGGAGTCCGGATCCTCGCGGACACATACACCGTGGACGAGTTCGCCTCCTACTTCAAGCTCGTCGCACTCCTCACAACGGGGCTTGTGATCCTCGTGGGGATGGACTTCTTCCCGCGCTTCACCCGGTATCCGGCCGAGTCCTACACGATGCTCGTCTTCACGTGTCTGGGGCTTTTGCTCATGGCCTCAGCCTCCGAGCTCGTTCTGTTGCTCCTGTCCATCGAGTTCGTCTCCCTCACTTCCTACCTCCTGGCCGGCTACCTGAAGGGGAGCCCCAAGAGCAACGAGGCGGGCGTGAAGTACTTCCTGTTCGGGGCGGCGACGACCGGGGTGATGGCCTACGGGTTCTCGCTCCTCTACGGGGCAACGGGGTCCACGAGCCTCTACGAGATCGCGCCCAAACTTGCCCGGATCGGCCCCGTCGGTGTCCTGGGGGTGGGGATGGCGCTGGCCGGGTTCGGGTTCAAGGTCTCGATGGTCCCCTTCCACCAGTGGACGCCCGACGTGTACGAGGGGGCGCCGACCCCGATCACCGCGTACCTCTCGGTGGGCCCCAAGGCCGCGGGGTTCGCGGCCCTCGTGCGGACGCTGTTCGTCGCGATCCCTGCCGAGGCGGTGGACTGGTCGTTCCTCGTGGCCGTTCTCAGCGCGCTGTCCATGACGATCGGAAACCTGCTCGCCCTGCCGCAGCGGAACATTAAGCGGATGCTGGCGTACTCCAGCATCTCCCACGCCGGGTTCATGCTCATCGCCGTGGCCTCGGCCCACTCGGCCTGGGCCCGACCGGCCCTCCTCGTGTACGTCGGGGCCTACCTGTTCACGAACCTGGGTGCTTTCTTCGCGGCGATCCTGGTCTCCCTCGCGGTGGGGTCGGACGAGATCCCCGACTACGCTGGGTTGAGCCAGCGGGCACCTGGTGTCGCGCTGGCGATGGCGCTGTTCATGCTCTCCCTCGTGGGGATCCCCCCCACCGCCGGGTTCTTCGGCAAGTACTACCTCTTCTCGGCGGCCATCGACGCCGGGTTCCTCTGGCTCGCGGCCCTCGGGGTTGTGAACAGCGTCATCTCCCTGTACTACTACGTGGGAGTCATCCGGGCGATGTACCTGATGCCGGCGGCTCGGCCCACGCCGATCCCCCAGCCCGCCGGACTGCGATTCGCCCTCGCGGTGGCGGCCCTCGGGACCGTGGCCCTCGGGGTCTTCCCGCAGCCCTTCGTGACCCTCGTACAGTCGGCCCAGCGCCTGTTGGCAGGGTTCTAGACCCTACGAGGGGAAATTATGGTTGGTCCAGACGGAGACCGGTGTGCTAGCATGGGGAGGGTGAAGCGGTGGCTCGCCCGCCGGGAAGGCGGGTGGGCGCCGCTTCTCGTCTAGGGAGGGACGCTCTCGGACCGTGGCACACGAGCACGACACGAAACGGGACAACGTGCTCCTGCTGATCGCCCAGAAGGAGCAGGAACTGGAGCGGCTCCTACTGGAGGCCCGCGCCGAGGCGGAGCGGATCGTGGCCGAGGCCCAGCAGGAGGCTGCACGGATCCGGGAACGGGCCCAGGACGAGGTAGCCCGGCTGGAGCGAGAAGCGCGGGAGCGGATCGAGGCCGAGGCGCGCGCCCTGGAGGAACAGGTCCTGCGGCGAGCCCGGGAGGAGGCCGATCGGATCCGCGCCCAGGCCCAACAGCGCATGGATCTCGCCGTCCGGCGGGTGGTGGAGACCGTGCTCCGGGGGGTAGGGGCATGATCCTCGAGATGAGCCGCGTGATCGTGCTGGGGCCCAAGCGCCGACTGGGAGAGGTGATGGACGCGATCCAGCGCCTAGGGGTCATGCACGTGGACCGCGTGGAGGCCGAGGCGGTGCCGCAGGTGCGCCCGGTCGAACCCGGCAGTGAGGAGGAGGCCCTCCAGCGCCGCCTGGAAGGACTCCTTGCCAGAACCACGGGCCTCCTCAACCTGCTCCCCCGCGTGGGCCCGGTGGAGATCCCGGCCCTGTCGGACCGGTCCCTGGACGAGATCGAAGCCCTGCTTGAGCCCGTCGAACGGGAGGTGCGGGAGATCGTCCGCGCGCGCTTGGAGGCCGAGGAGGAGCTTGAGCTCATCCAGGCCTATGAGAACGCCCTGCGGGTCCTTTCTCCCCTCCTCAGTGCGCTGGAGAGGAGCCGGCACTTCGAGACCTACGGGTTCGTCCTGCGAGGGAAGGGGATGGCGGCGGTGGCAGGACTCCACCAGGAGCTCCGGCGGCTCACCGACGGCCGCGTGGAGGTGGTGGCCCGGCAGATCGACGAGAAGACGACGGGTGTGGTGGTGGCCTTCCACCGGCGGGATGCGGATGCCGTGCGGTCCTTCCTCCAGCGAGCGGGGATCACCGAGCTCCGTCTCCCGGCGCGGTTCGCGGACCGACCTACGGTGGACGCTATCCAGGAGATGGAGCGGCGGCGGGAAGAGCTACCTCGGGAGATCGCGGAGTACAACCGTCGGCTTGAGGCCCTGAGCCGCGAACGGCGGGGTATGTTGCAGGCGATCGAGGCCTACCTGAAGGACGAGCTCGCCAAGCTCCAGGTCCTCCCATCCCTCGCCCAGTCCCGCTACACGTTCATCGTCCACGGGTGGGTGCCGACCCGAGAGGTGCCGAAGCTGCGCGCGAGCCTCCGGCGCCAGTTCGGCAACGAGGTGGTGGTCTACGATACGCCCGTAGACCCCCACGACCATGAGGAGGCTGCCCACGTGCCCGTGGCGCTGGAGAACCCGCCCCCGGTGCGTCCGTTCCAGCTCCTCCTGACGATCTTCCGGCCGCCCCGGTACGGGACGTGGGATCCCAGTCCCCTCCTGGCGGTCACGTTCCCGCTGTTCGTGGGCCTCGTGATCGGGGATGTGGGCTACGGGGTGCTCTTCTTCCTCCTCGGGTGGTGGATGCGCAACCGGGCCCAGCGGCATCAAGCCCTGGAGATCGCGCTTCTCAACGTCCGCCTGGATCCAGAGACGCTGGGGTCTGTCTCCTGGGTCGTGCGGGTGATCTCCCTCTGGGTCATCGGGTTCGGCGTTGTCTACGCAGAGGTCTTCGGCAACCTCCCTGAGCTCCTCTTCCACGTGCGCCCGATCTTTGACCGCGTGCACGCCCACCGAGACCTCTACTTCCAGCTCATCGTGCTCCTCGGCATGGTCATGATCTATGGGGGGCTTGTTGGACACCTGTGGATGTCCGTGCGGCAACGCCACCTGCGAGGGATCTTCGAGAGCACCGTGATGGTCCTCGTGCTCACCTGGGTCCTGCTCTTGCTCGGTGGGCTTGCGGGGATGCTGCCCTCTCAGGCGGCCTCCACAAGCTGGTACTTCCTGTGGGCGGGGCTTGGGGCTTTCGCCATCGGCCTCGCCTTCCGGGCCGCAAGCCCCATGTGGTTCCTGGAGTCGGCGACGGCCTTCGGCCACGTGCTCTCCCACGCTCGACTCATGGCCTTCGGGTTGGCGGCGGCGGCCCTCGCCACCGCGGCCAACGAGCTGGGCCCCAGTATGGCCGAGACCTTCGGCCTGAGCGGTCTTGTGGGCACGATCGTCGCCTCGGTCGTCTCGGCCCTCGCCCAGTTCCTGTTCTTCGTGTTCACGATCGTGGGACACGTGATCCAGCCGGCGCGTCTGCACTGGGTCGAGTTCTTCACGAAGGTCAAGTATCACGAGGAAGCCGGGGAACCCTACCGGCCATTCCAACGAACGGGGAGGTGAACGTACAGATGCGGAGTGCACGATGGATTCTACCGGTTCTGGTGCTCGTCGGGGTGCTGGCCCTTCCGGTGCTCGCCGCCGAGGCTCCGGAGGCCACGCGGGCGCCCAGCGACGGACTGCGGGCGGGGCTGTTGGGGATCGCCGCCGCCTTGTCGGTGGCCTTCGGAGCTTTGGGGACCGCCTGGGCGCAGTCGCGGATCGGCGCGGCGGCGGCAGGGGCCATGGCCGAACGCCCGGAGATCAGCGGCCTCATGCTCGTCTTTCTGGCCCTGCCGGAGACGATGATCATCCTCGGGTTCCTGGTGGCGTTCTTCCTGATCGGTCGCATCTAGTCGATGGCGTCCGAGCTCATCCAGCTGCTCGAGCGGGAGGCGGAGGCCGAGCGCGAGCGGATCCTCGCGGAGGCGAGGGAGCGGGCAGATCGCATCCGGAACGAAGCGGAGGCGCAGGCCACTGCCCTCGTGGAAGCCCAGCGGCGGCGGATCGCCTCGGAAGTGGAAGCCGCCCGGGTCCGCGCGCAATCAGCCGCAACCCTCCGGGCGACCTCGCTCATCCTGGAGGCCAAGGACGAGCAGATCGACCGTGTCTTCGAATTGGCCCAGACAGAGCTGGAGCGGATCTCCCACGACCCGACCCGGTACCCTGCGATCCTCCGCCGCCTCCTCCAAGAAGCCGTAGAGGGCTTCGAGGGGCGCGTGGTGGTGGAATGTGCGGAGTCGGACGTCGCGGCCGTGGAGGCCATCGCGCGGGAGTTGGGTATCGAGGCGGACGTCCGGCCGAGCCCGGACGTGTGGGGCGGGGTGCGGGTCCGCAGTGAGGACGGCCGGTTCGTCGTGGAGAATACGCTCACATCACGCCTTGCGCGGGCGCGACAGGCGCTCCTGTCGGAGGTGGCGGAGATCCTCTGGGGGTAGGGCCGTGCCAGCCGACTTCGCCTACATCAACGCACGGGTCAAGGGGATGCGGGCCCGGCTGCTCTCGCCGGGCCGGTTGGAGGAGCTGTTGGCCACACCGGACCTTACAAGCTTTCTTCAGGCGCTCGTGAACACCCCGTACGGTCAAGAGCTCCAGGAGGCACTCACCCGCTACCACGGCCTGCGGGCGGTGGACGAGGCGCTCATGCAGCACTTCCAGAAGACCGTGCGGAAGATCCTTTCCTTCGCAGAGGGGAAGCCGCGGACGCTCATCGAGGTGTTCCTGACCCAGTGGGACCTCCACAACCTTCGCACGATCATTCGGGCAAAGCACGCTGGACACCCCCCCGAGGCGGCGGAGCAGAACCTCGTCCCGGCCGGACAGCTCACCGAGGTCCGCCTCCGAGAGCTGTTGCGCCAGCCAGACCTCCCCTCCGTCGCGGACACCCTGGCCACGTGGGAGCATCCCCTTGCCGAGGCCCTCGTGGAGGCGGTCCGCGCCTACGGAACGTCCCAGGATCTCCTGGAGCTGGAACTGAGGCTCGATCGAGCATACTATGAGTGGGCACTCCGGGCGGCCCGGGGAATGGGACACGACGAGACCCTCGTGCGGGACGTGGTGCGGATGCAGATCGACTTCACGAACGTGAAGACCGCCTTCAAGCTCCAGAGCCTGGACCTTGCCCGGGAGGAGCGGGAGCGCTTCTACCTTCCGGGAGGGGCCGTGGTGTCGCGGGAGGTGTTCCTGAACTTGGCGGATCCCAAGACCGCGGAGTTCGGGATGCGGGAGCTGCGGGCGCGCGGGATCCACCCGGAGGGGACGACGCCCGCCGAGGTGGAGCGCTCCCTGGACGAGGAGGCCACGCGCCGGCTCGCAGAGCTGTACCTGGGAGATCCGCTCGGGATCGACGTGGTGATCGGGTTCCTCACGATGCTCGCAGCCGAGGTCCGTAACCTGCGGCTCGTGGCCCGCAGCAAGGCGCTCGGGATCCCGCGGGATCTCGTGCGCCGGGAGATGGCGCTCGTGTGAGGGGATGGCCCACCGGGTTGCCGTCATCACAGACCCGGAGACCGCGACGGGGTTCCGGCTGGCTGGTGCTGAGGTGTTCGAAGCCGACAGCCCGGCCCAGGCCGTGGAGATCCTGCGGCAGCTCGTGCGCGGGGACTACGGTCTTGTGGCGGTGAACGAGGCGCTCCTGGAGGGGACAGAGGAGGCGGTGGCCCGCCTGATGCGGGGACTGGACTTGCCGGTTCTTGTCCCCTTCCCGGCCCCCAGGGCCAAGCTTGAGTCCGGCGAGGAGTACATCGCGCGGCTGGTGAAGGAACACATCGGCTTCTACGTGAAGCTGCGGTGAGGAGGGACACGTGATTCAGGGCGAGATCATCAAGATCGCAGGCCCCGCGGTCGTCGCCCGGGGGATGCGGGGGGCCCGGATGTACGACATCGTCCGGGTCGGGCACGAGCGGCTCGTGGGCGAGATCATCCGCCTGAGCGGGGACACGGCCTTCATCCAGGTCTACGAGGACACCTCCGGCCTCTTCGTGGGCGAGCCCGTGGAGAGCACGGAGCTGCCGCTTGCGGTGGAACTCGGCCCTGGCCTTCTCAGCAACATCTTCGACGGGATCCAGCGGCCGCTCCCAAGCGTCCGCCAACAGCAGGGAGACTTCATCCGGCGCGGGGCCGTAGCTCCGGCCTTGGATCGGGACCGCCGCTGGGCCTTCCGCCCGACGGTCGCAGTAGGGGACGAGGTAGGCCCGGGGGACGTGATCGGCGAGGTCCAGGAGTTCGGATTCGCCCATCGGATCCTCGTGCCCCCGGACGCGAAGCCCTCACGGGTCGCGGAGATCCACCAGGGTGAGTTCACGGTCACCGACGTCGTCGCGCGGTTGGAGAACGGGCAAGAGGTGCGGCTGATGCACACGTGGCCCGTGCGCTCGGCCCGCCCGGTTGCCCGGCGGCTCGATCCACGGGAGCCGCTCGTGACGGGGCAGCGGATCATCGATGTCCTTTTCCCCGTGGCCATGGGGGGAACTGCGGCGATCCCGGGGCCGTTTGGGAGCGGCAAGACCGTGATGCAGCAGACCCTCGCCAAGTGGGCGGACGCCGACGTGATCATCTACGTGGGGTGCGGTGAACGCGGGAACGAGATGACCCACGTGCTGGACGAGTTCCCCGAGCTGGAAGACCCCCGCACCGGTCGGCCCCTCATGGAGCGGACGATCATCATCGCGAACACGAGCAACATGCCCGTCGCCGCACGGGAGGCGAGCGTCTATACCGGCATCACGATGGCCGAGTACTGGCGGGACCAGGGGTACAAGGTCGCGCTCATGGCCGACTCGACGAGCCGGTGGGCGGAGGCGATGCGGGAGATCTCGAGCCGCCTCGAGGAGATGCCGGCTGAGGAGGGCTACCCGCCCTACCTCAGCAGCCGGCTTGCGGCCTTCTACGAGCGGGCGGGCCGTGTGGTGTGTCTGGGTCGGCCGGAGCGGCGGGGGGCGATCACCGTGGTTGGAGCCGTCTCCCCGCCGGGCGGGGACCTCTCGGAGCCCGTCACCCAGGCGACCCTCCGGATCGTGGGGACCTTCTGGTCTCTAGACGCCAGCCTTGCGAACCGCCGGCACTTCCCCTCCATCCACTGGCTGCGGTCCTACAGCCTGTACACCCCCATGTTCGGTGAGTGGTACCGGCAGAACCTTCCGGAGGACTTTGAGAAGCTGAGGGAACGGGCCTCGGCCCTCCTGCAGCAGGAGGCCGAGCTGCAGGAGATCGTCCAGCTGGTGGGCCCGGACGCGCTCCAGGACGACCAGCGCCTGGTCATCGAGGCCGGGAAGATGTTGCGGGAGGACTTCCTCCAGCAGTCGGCGTTCTCGGACGTGGACGCCTACTGCCCCTTGATCAAGTCCTACGGGATCCTGAAGGCGATTTTGAGTTTCTACGATGAGGCAAGGGCAGCCCTGCACCGCGGGATGCCGATGGACGACATCCTGAACCTCCCGCAGATCCAGGAGATCGCGCGGATGAAAGAGGTACCCGCCGACCGGTTCCCGGCTTACACGGAGGAGTTCTTGCGGCGCCTTGCGGAGGCGTTCCGGGCGCCGGCTCAGGTGAGGTGAGGGAGACACCATGGAGCTTGCAACGAAGCGGTACCAGTCCATCTCGTACATCTCGGGTCCGCTCCTCTTCGTCGAGGGTGCCCGAGACCTAGCGTATGGCGCCATCGTGAATATCCACCTGCCTGATGGGAGCGTGCGCGGCGGGCAGGTCATCGAGGTGAGCGAGCAGCATGCGGTAATCCAGGTCTTCGAGGAGACCACCGGGCTTGACGTGGCCCGGACGTCGGTGAGCCTGCGGGAGGACGTGGCCCGCTTCGGGGTGAGCCCGGAGATCATCGGCCGCCGGTTCAACGGCCGCGGCGAGCCCATCGACGGACTCCCGCCTCTCATCCCGGAAAAGCGCCTCCCGATCATCGGCTCTCCCATCAACCCCGTGGCGCGGCAGCGGCCGCAGGAGTTCATCCAGACGGGGATCAGCAGCATCGACGGCCTGAACACCCTGGTGCGGGGCCAGAAGCTTCCGATCTTCTCGGGTGCCGGGCTTCCCCACAACGAGATCGCCGCCCAGATCGCCCGGCAGGCGAAGGTGCTGGGCGAGGCGGAGGAGTTCGCGGTGGTCTTTGCGGCCATGGGGATCACCCAGCGGGAGGCGGCGTTCTTCATCGAGCAGTTCGAGTCCACCGGTGCCCTCGCCCGCAGCGTCGTGTTCCTGAACCTGGCGGACGACCCGACGATCGAGCGGCTCATGACGCCCCGCTTGGCCCTCACGACCGCGGAGTACATGGCGTTCGAGCTCGATAAGCAGGTCCTCGTGATCCTCACGGATATGACAAACTACTGCGAAGCCCTGCGTCAGATCGGGGCAGCACGGGAGGAGATCCCGGGCCGGCGAGGGTACCCGGGCTACATGTACACCGACCTCGCGACGATTTACGAGCGGGCGGGCCGGATCCACGGGCGGAAGGGATCGGTGACGCAGCTGCCGATCCTCACGATGCCCGACGACGACATCACGCACCCCATCCCCGACCTCACCGGCTACATCACCGAGGGCCAGATCGTGCTGAGTCGGGCGCTGCACCGCCAGGGGATCTACCCGCCGATCAACCCGCTTCCGAGCCTCTCGCGCCTGATGAACGACGGGATCGGCCCCGGCCGCACGCGAGAGGACCACTCGGGCTTGAAGGATCAGCTCTTCTCCGCGTACGCGAACGGCGTCGACCTCCGCCGGCTGGTGGCCATCATCGGGGAGGAGGCCCTCACCGAGCGAGACCGGCTGTACCTGCGCTTCGCAGAGGCCTTCGAGCGGGAGTTCCTGAACCAGGGGCAGACCGAGCGCTCCATCACCGAGACCCTGAACCTCGGGTGGAAGCTCCTTTCCATGTTCCCGAAGGAGGAGCTCAAGCGGGTCAAGCAGGACCACGTGGAGAGGTACTACTTCGGGGAGGCAGTACGGCAGCTGTGGGAGGAGGAAGAACGGCTCGCAGGACGCGCCCGCTAGGAGCGTAGGGGATGCCCGAACTCATAAGCCCCACCCGGATGAACCTGCTGCAGCGGAAGAACCAGCTGCGGGTCGCGCAGCAGGGAGTAGACCTTCTCAAGCGCAAGCGGGACGCCCTCGTCAGCGAGTTCTTTCAGGTCGTGCGCCAGGCCCTTGTGGCGCGCGACCGCCTGAACGCCATCGCGGAGAAGGCCTACGTGGTCCTGAGCCTCGCCAAGGCGGTGGAGGGCCGCCAGGCTCTGGAGGCGGCGGCTTTGGCCGACCGCAGACCGGTGCTCGTGGACGTGGAGATCCGGAACATCTGGGGGATCAAGGTGCCGGAGGTGCGGGTCCAGAGGATCCGCAGAACGTTCCTGGAGAGGGGTCTGAGCCCCACAGCCGTGAGCGTGCGGACGTTGGAGAGCGCTGAGGCCTTCGAGGAGGTGCTCGATGCGATCCTCGAGGTGGCGAGCACCGAGCTGCGGCTTCGCAAGATCGGGGAGGAGATCAAGAAGACAACCCGGCGGGTGAACGCCCTGGAGCAGATCGTGATCCCCCGCATCCGGGCCGAGATCCGGTACATCAACGACGTGCTGGAGCAGCGTGCCCGCGAGGATATCTTCCGCCTCAAGCGGATCAAGAAGAAACTGGAGGCCAAAGGCCACTGACCCGGATTACCGATCGGGTGACCTTGCGGTACTCTATGGGTGTGCGGCCCCTACGAAGACTACAGGTCGTCTTGGGCCTCGTGCTCTTCGTGGCCGGGTTCTTGGTCACCTGGCAGCTGCGGGCCGAGTACGCGATCCGCCAGCAGCTCCGGATCCCCTCCCAGAGGCTGGAAGAACTCGCCTTCCTCCTCCAGGCCCAGGCGCAGCACCGGGAGCAGCTGGAGGCGGAGATCGTCAAGCTCCGCCGTCAGTTGGCCGCCTACGCGGACGCCGCGGGACGGGAGCAGGCGGTGCTCGAGGCGATGCGCCGCTCCCTGGACGAACTCCAGGCCCTCTCTGGCCTTCGGCCCGTGCGGGGGCCCGGCGTCGTCGTGGAGATCCGGGACAGTCCCAGGCCCCTGCGGCCCGGAGACGACCCAAACCTGACCCTCGTCCACTACACCGACCTCCAGGCCATCGTGGCCACGCTGTGGGCGGGGGGTGCGGAGGCGATCGCCCTGAACGACGAGCGGATCGTGCCCACCACGGGGCTCAGCTGCGTAGGCACGACGATCCTGTGCAACACGAAGCGGCTGTCCCCGCCCTACGTGATCGCTGCCATCGGGGACCCCGGACGCCTCCTGGCGGCGCTTGGTTCACCCGATAGCCCGCTTGGGCTCCTTCAGGCCTTCGAGTTCCCCGTGCGGGTGGCCCGCCAGGAGGACCTGGTCCTACCGGCCTACCGGGGGAGCTTCCAGTTCCGGTTCGCCGAGCCGGACCGGGCTCGGTGAGGAGGGGCTACGGTGTGGATCCCGCTCCTGGGGTTGCTGCTAGGGGTTCTGCTCGGGCTGTTGCTCCGCGTCGAGATTCCGCTGGGGTTCGTGAAGTACACGGCGGTCGCGGTCCTCGCCGCGCTCGACACGATCCTGGGAGGGATCCGCGCCCAGCTCCAGCGGCAGTTCGACCTCCTCGTGTTCACGAGCGGCTTCCTCGTGAACGCCCTCGCCGCCGCCCTGCTTGCGGCCATCGGAGACCTGTTGGGCGTGGACATCTACCTTGGGGCGGTGATCGCGTTCAGCATGCGGATCCTGCAGAACGTGAGCCTGATCCGGCGGGTGTTGCTCCGGCCGCTTGTGCGAGAGGAGGTGGAAGCCCCACCCGCGGCGCAGGCGGCCGTCGAGCCGGGTCATGCCTCGAATTCCTGAAGGAGGTGCGGCATGGTTCGTGTGGGGATCAATGGGTTCGGGCGGATCGGTCGGCAGGCGCTGAAGGCGATGCTCCAACGCGCCCGAGATGTCCTGGAAGTCGTGGCGGTCAACGACCTCGCCGACGCCGAGATGAACGCGTACCTCTTCAAGCACGACTCCAACTACGGGACGTATCCGGGCACCGTGGAGGTCCGGAACGGGAACCTCGTGATCGACGGACACGAGATCCGGGTGTTCAGCGAACGCGACCCGGGTGCGATCCCCTGGAAGGACGTCGGGGTCGAGCTCGTCCTGGAGAGCACGGGTCTGTTTACTGACGCGAACAGGGCCGCAGCGCACCTGGAGGCGGGGGCCAAGCGGGTGATCATCTCGGCCCCGGCCAAGAACGAGGACATCACGATTGTGCTCGGCGTGAACGAGGACCGCTACGACCCCGCGCGGCATCGGATCGTCTCCAACGCCTCGTGCACCACGAACGGCCTTGCCCCGGTCGCCCGCGTACTCCACGAGGAGTTCGGGATCGAGAAGGGAATCCTCACCACGGTGCACGCCTACACGAACACCCAGCGGCTGCTGGACGTCGTGGCCAAGGAGATGCGGGACGCACGGGCGGCAGCCCTGAACATCGTGCCGAGCGAGACCGGCGCCGCGCGGGCCGTGGGAGTTGTGATCCCCGAACTTCAGGGGAAGTTCACGGGGATGGCCTTCCGCGTGCCCGTCTCCACGGTCTCGGTGATCGACTTCACCGTCGTCCTCCAGCGGGATGTGACGCGCGAAGGGATCAACGACGCGATGCGGCGGTGGGCACAGGAGCGCATCCCGGAGATCCTCGGGTATACCGAGGAGCCACTCGTAAGCAGCGACTTCAAGGGCGACAGCCGCTCTTCGATCTTCAGCGCGCCCGACACGCTCGTCGTGGGCGGGAACCTGGCAAAGGTCGTGTCGTGGTACGACAACGAGTGGGGGTACGCCTGCCGGTGCGCGGACCTGGCGAAGTTCATGGCGGAGCGGGGAATCTGAGCACACCCGACAGGACGCGAAGCGGTTCCTGGAGACTCCGCGGTGAGGGAAGCGGGTGAATAAGAAGACCGTACGGGACATTGATGTGCGCGGCAAGCGGGTGCTCGTGCGGGTGGACTTCAACGTACCCCTTGACGAGCAGGGCCGGATCACGGACGACCGCCGGATCCGGGAGGCGTTGCCGACGATCCGCTACCTATTGGACCAGGGGGCGGTGGTGATCCTCGCCTCCCACCTGGGCCGACCGGGAGGCAAGGTGGTGGAGGCCCTGCGGATGCGGACGTGCGGCGAGCGCCTCCAGGAGCTGCTGGGGCGCGAGATCCTCGTCCTGGACGACTGTATCGGGCCGTCGGTTGCGGCCGCGGTCCGCCGGGCCCCGGCAGGGAGCGTGATCCTCCTGGAGAACCTGCGGTTCCATCCCGAGGAGGAGGCGAACGATCCGGAGTTCGCCCGTGCGCTGGCGGAGCTCGCCGAGGTGTTCGTGAACGACGCCTTCGGCACCGCCCACCGGGCCCACGCTTCCACGGTGGGTGTTGCCCGATACCTCCCGGCGGTGGCCGGGTTCCTCATGGAGAAGGAGATCCGCTACCTGGGCCGGGCGCTGGAGGACCCCGAGCGCCCCTTCGTGGCGGTGCTGGGCGGGAAGAAGGTCTCCGACAAGATCGGCGTCATCCGCAACCTCCTGGGACGCGTGGATCGCCTCCTGGTCGGCGGGGCCATGGCCTACACGTTTCTCCGCGCCCAGGGCATCCGTACCGGCGCCTCCTTCGTGGAGGAGGATAAGCTGGATCTAGCGCGCTCGCTCCTGGAAGAGGCCCGGGCGAAGGGTGTGGCGCTGGAACTCCCCACCGACGTGGTGGTCGCCGACCGTCTTGAGGAGGACGCGGAGGTCCGGGTTGTCCCAGCCCGAAAGATCCCCGATGGCTGGATCGGCGTGGACATCGGGCCCCAAACCGCCGAGCACTACGCCGACGGGATCCGGCGAGCGCGGACGGTCCTGTGGAACGGCCCCATGGGGGTCTTCGAGATCCCGAGCTTCGCATCTGGCACGCGGGCCGTCGCCGAGGCGGTGGCAGCATGCCCCGGGACCACCATCGTCGGCGGGGGAGAGACGGCGGCCGCGCTGGACCAGTTTGGACTCGCAGACCGCGTCGACCACGTGAGCACCGGCGGGGGCGCCTCGTTGGAGTTCCTGGAGGGAAAGGAGCTACCGGGGATCGCGGTCCTCATCGACCCATGAGCCGCACGCCGCTTGTAGCCGCCAACTGGAAGATGTACAAGACGCGGGGGGAAGCTAGGGCGTTCCTGGAGGCGGCGCTGGGTGACCTTGCCCGGGTGGAGGGTGTGGAGGTCGTGATCTGCCCGCCCTTCACGGCCCTTGAAACCGTGGGGCGTCTAATCGCGGGCTCGCCGGTCCGGTTAGGTGCCCAGAACGTGCACTGGGAGCGTCAAGGGGCCTTCACGGGCGAGATCTCGCCGGGGATGCTCGTCGATCTGAACTGCACGTACGTGATCGTGGGGCACTCGGAGCGCCGGCAGCTGTTCGGGGAGACCGACGAATGGGTGCGGCGCAAGGTGCGCGCGGCCTTCGACGCAGGCCTCATCCCCATCCTCTGCGTGGGCGAGACGATCGAGGAGCGGCAGGCGGGTCAGACCGAGGCGCGGGTCACCTCCCAGGTGGCGGAGGGGACCGCCGATCTTCGGGCCGAGGAGGTAGCGCGGCTCGTGATCGCCTACGAGCCGGTGTGGGCCATCGGGACCGGACACGCCGCCACCGGTGAGGAGGCGAACCGGGTGAGTGGCCTTATCCGGGGCTACCTCCACAGGCGGTTCGGGACCGCCGCGGAAGCCACGCGGATCCAGTACGGTGGGAGCGTGCGGGCCATCAATGCCGCCCAGTTCCTCCAGCAGCCTGAAGTGGACGGCGCGCTCGTAGGCGGTGCAAGCCTCGATCCGGTGGAGTTCGTGGGGATCGTCCGGGCGGCCCGGCGCGGTTCCCCGGTTGTCGAAGGTCCGCAGAGCGGGTAGGATGGCAGGGGAGGTCAAGATGCACACGGCGGTGCTGGTCCTGCACTTCCTCCTGGCGGCGACGGTGATCGGGCTCGTGCTTCTCCAGGGACCGAAGGGCGAAGGGCTCGGCGCCATCGGGGGATCGGCGCGGCTCTTTCACGGACCGCGGCCCCGGGAGACGTTCTTCACCCGGGCGACCGCCATCACATCGGTCCTCTTCGGCCTCACGTCCATCTACCTGGCCTTTGTCCGGTAGGCTATACTCTCAGGTGGGCCCGGATGGCGGAACTGGCAGACGCGCACGTTTGAGGGGCGTGTGGGGAAACCCGTGGGGGTTCGAATCCCCCTCCGGGCACCAGTCCTTGACCCTCCTGTAGCATCTACAGCCGTGTTCTGTACCTTTGCGGCAGCCTGGGACGGGCAGGACGTGGTATCCTCCTGCCCAGGTGCGATGCATGCGTCGCACACGGCGGAGGTTAAGATGGACCGCTGGTTTGTGATCTGGGTGCACCTGGTGGGTGCCGCAGTGCTCGTGGGTGGTGCGGTGCTGCTCGCCTTCGCAGTGATCCCCTTCGCGCGCCGGCTCCCGGATCTGGACCGCGCGGCCGTGGTGGAGGGGGTGGGCCGGCGCTTCCGGGCCTTGGCCTGGCTGGCTCTCCTCCTGCTCTTCGCCACCGGGCTCGTCCAGCTCTCCCTGCGCGGGTTCCCTCCTGCGGTCATCTTCCGGCCTGAAACCCTGCCGGGCCGGTTCGGACAGGTGCTCGCCTGGAAGCTCGGCCTGTTCGTTGTCCTGGTGCTCCTGAGCTTGGTGCACGACCTCTACGTGGGTCCGCGGGCGTTGCGGCTCGTGCGGGAGGCGCAGATGCGGCAGGCCGCAGACCGCGCGACCCTTCTGGCGAGGGCCGAGCGGCTCCGGCGCATTTCGGTTTGGGTGGGCCGGGTGAACCTGCTCGTTCTCCTCGCGCTCCTCTACCTCGGTGTTGTGCTCTCCAGGTCCTGAGGGCCCCAGTCTCCGGGGTCAGGGGGACGTGAGGACGACGGTGGAGGTAGTGTCATTTCGGCCCCGTCGTCCGCGGGCGATCTCCTTACCCCCCAGCGTGTAGAGGACGTGGAGAACCTCCAGGCGTCGGAGCCCCTCGTGCACGAAGAACGGGAAGAACACCCGGCTGGCGCAGATGTCCGTCACGTCCCGAAACCACCACGGCCAGTCCCTCCGGTCGACGGGCATGGCCCGCACGCCGTCCATGGCCAGATGGACGTAGGCGAAGCGGAACTCCACGATCCGCACCGACTTCACCGTGTGCTCGCCGACGAAGTTCTCGATCAGGTTCCGCACGACGGTCTCGGTCGGAGGCCCCTGAGGGAGAGCCACCGAGGCGACGAAGAGCCCCAGGAGTACTGCACCGCACACCCCAGCCCATCTAGCACGCCGCCCGAGCACGGGCGCACCTCCACGCGTGTCTTGGTCTGTCGTTCGCCGCGGGCGCAGGGACCTCCTCCATCCGGTACACTGAGAACGCCCTACCGGTGAAGCCACGGCGGTGGGGCCAGGACGAGGGGAGCAGGATGTGGGAGGAGTTCTCCGGCCTCAACGCCGGCTACGTCGCCGAACTCTACGAACGGTACCGTCAGGACCCGGATGCGGTGGACGCCGCCACCCGGGCGTTCTTCCAGCACCTCGGCCCGATGCCGGACGGCACGCTGGTGGGAGCCCGGATCCAGGCGGTCGTCGGTACCGTGAACTTGGCCCAGGCCATCCGAACGTACGGGCACCTGGCGGCTCGCCTCGACCCTCTCGGCACACCCCCGCCCGGGGATCCGTCCTTGGATCCCGGCTTCCACGGGATCACCGAGGACGACCTCCGGGCTCTCCCGGCGACGCTCGTGGGGGGGCCGGCCGCGCAGCAATCCCGCACCGCCCTGGAGGCCATCGAGCGCCTCCGGGCGGTCTATTCGGGTACGGCGGGGTACGAGTTCGAGCACCTGCGGTCCCCGGAGGAGCGGGCGTGGCTCCGGGACGCCGTGGAGTCCGGTCGCTTCCTTCCCCCGCACGATCCCATCGACGAGGCGGCCCTCCTCCGGCGCCTGACGGAGGTAGAAGCCTTCGAGCGCTTCCTGCACCGGACGTTCCCCGGAAGGACGCGCTTCTCCATCGAGGGGCTGGACATGCTGGTGCCGATGCTGGACGAGGTCATCGCCCATGCAGCCGATTCCGGGGTGCGGTGGGTCCTCATCGGGATGGCACACCGGGGCCGTCTGAACGTCCTCGCCCACGTGCTCCAGAAGCCCTACCGGCAGATCCTCGCGGAGTTCAAGGACCCTCTGCGGGGCCGGACGTTCCGCGACGATTTGGGTTGGACCGGAGACGTCACCTACCACAAGGGTGCCCAGCGCGTCGCGTCCGGCATCACGGTCACGCTGGCCCCCAACCCGAGCCACCTGGAGGCGGTGGACCCGGTGATCGAGGGGATGGCCCGGGCGGCTGGCACGCGGGCCGACCGGGCGGGCGCGCCGACCTTCGATCCCGGGGTGACGCTCCCGATCCTGATCCACGGGGACGCCGCCTTCTGCGGACAGGGGATCGTGGCCGAGACGTTGAACCTGAGCCGGGTCCCGGGCTATGGGACCGGCGGCACCCTCCACATCCTCGCCAACAACCAGCTCGGGTATACGACGGACCCTGTAGAGGGCCGCAGTACGGCCTACGCGAGCGACCTCGCGAAGGGGTTTGAGATCCCAATCGTCCACGTGAACGCCGACGATCCCGTCGCGTGCCTGGGGGCGGTGCGGCTTGCGGCCGCCTACCGGCAGCGGTTCGGGAAGGACTTCGTAGTTGACCTCGTGGGCTACCGGCGGTGGGGCCATAACGAGGGTGACGAGCCCAGCTTCACCCAGCCCCTCCTGTACCGCCGGATCGAGCAGCACCCCACCGTGCGGGCCCAGTGGGCGAAGCGGCTGGTGGAGCGCGGCGTCGTTGAGCCCGAACTCCCGGACCGGCTCGTGCAGGAACAGATGCGGCACCTCCAGGAGGTGCTGAGCTCGCTCGTGCCCGAGCGTGACCTCGTGGAGGAACTGCCGACGCCTCCGCCTCCCGGTGCGGCCCGCCGGGTCCAAACCGCAGTTCCGCTCAAGCGGCTGCGGCAGTTGCACGAGGCATTGCGGCGCATCCCGGACGGCTTCCACCTGCACCCGAAGATCGCGCGCGCGATGGAGCGCAGGCTCGGAATGCTGGACGATCCCGACCGACCCACGGTGGACTGGGCGGGTGCGGAGGAACTGGCAGTGGCCTCCATCTTGGAGGATGGGATCCCGGTGCGCCTCACCGGGCAGGACACCGAGCGAGGTACGTTCAGCCAGCGGCACGCGGTCCTGCACGACGTGCAGACCGGTGCGGAGTATGTGCCGCTCCAGGCCTTGCCGCAGGCCCGGGCCGCCTTCGAGGTACACAACACGCCCCTCTCGGAGGCGGCGGTCCTCGCCTTCGAGTATGGGTACAACGTGCAGGCACCGGACCGGCTCGTGATCTGGGAGGCCCAGTACGGGGACTTCATCAACAACGCCCAGGTCGTCGTGGACGAGTTCATCACCTCGGCCCGTGCGAAGTGGGGCCACACGCCCTCCCTCGTCCTCCTCCTGCCCCACGGGTACGAGGGGCAGGGGCCAGACCACAGCAGCGCTCGGCCCGAGCGGTTCCTGCAACTTGCGGCGGAGATGAACCTGCGGCTTGCATACCCCACCACGGCCGCCCAGTACTTCCACCTCCTCCGTCGTCAGGCGCTCTTACTCCGGACCGATCCGCTGCCCCTGGTGGTGCTCACGCCGAAGGGATTGCTCCGTCATCCCGCCACCTTCTCCAAGCCCAGGGAGCTCAGTGAGGGCTTTTGGCAGCCGGTCATGGACGACGCGGTGGATGCGGACCGGGTGCGTCGGCTCGTCCTGTGCAGCGGCAAGATCTTCGTCGACCTCGTCATGAGCGGACGCCGGACGGAAGAGGTGGCAATCGTGCGGATCGAGCAGCTCTACCCGTTCCCGGAGGCGGAGCTTTCGGCCGTCCTCGAACGCTACCGCCAGGTGGAAGAGGTCTGCTGGGTGCAGGAGGAACCGCAGAACATGGGGAGTTGGAGCTTCGTGCGGCCGATCCTCCAGGCGATGCTGGGAGGTCGACCCCTGGAGTACGTGGGCCGGCCTCCGAACGCGAGCCCGGCAGAAGGATCCGCCGCCCGGCACGCCGCAACCCAGGCCCGCCTCATCGAGCAGGCCCTCCGGGTGCGACCCTCCTCTGCCGTCGGGAGGTGACGAATGGCGGACATCGTGGTGCCTGCGATGGGAGAGTCCGTGGTGGAGGCCAGAGTGGCCCGGTGGCTCAAGCGGGAAGGGGACCGGGTGGACGTCGGGGAAGCCGTGGTGGAGCTGGAGACCGAGAAGGTGAACGTGGAGGTGGGGTCCGAGCAGCCCGGGATCCTCGTCCGGATCGAGCGCCGGGAGGGCGAGACCGTGCGGCCCGGAGATGTGCTGGGCGTCGTGGAGCCCGCACCGACTGAGCCCGTAGTAGAGCGGCCGGGCGTGCCGCCGGTCGAGGCCCGCCCTGCAGCAGAGCCGGCCAAAGAACCCGTACGGGCCACGCCGCTTGCCCACAAGCTCGCCGCCGAGCACGGGCTGGATCTTGGGGCTGTCCGGGGGACGGGTCCGGGCGGTCGGATCACGCGGGAAGATGTAGAAGCCATCCTCTCGGCCCCTCGGCCGACAAAGCGACGCGAGGAGCGGGTACCGATGTCCGCCCGCCGCCGCACGATTGCCCGCCGTCTCGTGGAGGCCCAGCGCGAGGCCGCGATGCTCACGACCTTCAACGAGATCGACATGTCCGAGCTCCTCCGCCTGCGGAGACGTCTCAATGAGCGGCTCGCTGCGCAAGGTGTACGGCTTGGGATCACGGCGTTCTTCGTGAAGGCCGTGGTGCCCGCGCTGCGGGAGTTCCCGCGTCTCAATGCCGAGGTCCGGGATGAGGAGATGGTGCTGAAGTACTACTACGACATCGGGGTCGCCGTAGGCGACCCGGAAGGACTCGTCGTGCCGGTCGTGCGGGACGCGGACCGCAAGAGCCTTCTGGAGGTCGAGCGGGAGATCCGCGCGTTCGCGGAGAAGGCTGAACAGCGGAAGCTCACGCTGGAAGACCTCCGGGGCGGCACCTTCACGATCACGAACGGCGGTGTGTTCGGATCTCTCCTCAGCACGCCGATCCTGAACCCACCTCAGGTCGGCATTCTGGGGTTGCACCGGATCGAGGATCGGCCGGTCGTGCGCGAAGGACAGATCGTCGTGCGGTCGATGATGTACGTCGCCCTCACCTACGACCACCGAATCGTAGATGGCCGCGAGGCCGTCCAGTTCCTCGTCCGCGTGAAGGAGCTCATCGAGGACCCCGACCTCCTCCTCGCCTCCCTATAGACCCCGTCGATGGGACGGATAGCGGGGTTCGATTTCCCCAAAGGAAACGAGGGGTGCTAGGGTGGGTTTGGAGTGCGGCACTGCGCTCCGAATGAGGCGGGCCGATATGGGGCCTTTCGCGAGGAAGCAGACGTGCAGGCGAGCCGGCTGAAGCTGCTGGTGGGAGGCGTCCAGCTCCGAGATGGGGTCAGCACCCTCACGGACATCTTGGGCCGGATCTTCACCCGGGCAGGACTCCACGTGATCGCCATGGAGAAGGGGTACGCGTCCACCATCTACGGCGCTCACCAGTACGACCCGATGCTCGTGAGCGCCGAGCCGCCGCTCTCGTACGGAGACCCGGTGTACGACATCCTGGTGGCTCTGGAGTACGACAGCAACCCCGATGCGCCTGAACAGCCGAACCGCGACACGGTCCTCCGGCACGGCCACCACCTCCGGGACGGGGGGATCTTGCTGTATGACGCCTCCACGGGCGAGATCCCAACCCAGGCCCTGGAGGCGCGCGGTGTGCGGGTGTTCCCGCTTCCGGCCCGGAAGATCGCCCAAGGGGAGCTCCGACGGGAGATCGTGAAGAACGTCGTGATGGCGGGTGCGCTGTTCCGACTCATGGAGTTCGACCCGGAGCTTGTGTACCTGCGGGCGCTCGTGGAGGAGCGGTTCGCCCGAAAGGGGCGAGACGTCGTCGAGCTGAACATGCGGGCCGCCCAGCGGGGCCGAGAGGGGATCGAAGAGATCCTCCGGGAGAAGGGGTACACCCTGGACCTGCGCCTTGAGCCCCAGCCGCGCGAGAAGCGCGCGGTGTACATCTCCGGGAACGAGTGTCTTGGGATCGGTGCGATCCAGGGAGGCGTGCGGTTCTATGCCGGGTACCCGATCACGCCCGCCAGCAGCATCTTGGAGTTTATGGACCAGTGGCTGCCGCGGTACGGCGGCCGCGCGCTCCAGGGCCAGAACGAGCGGGAGAGCATCCGCGCGGCCATCGGCGCCTCACTGGCCGGGGTCCGGGCCATGGTTGGAAGCTCCGGCCCGGGGATCTCCCTGAAGGTCGAAGAGTTCGGCGTGATCGGCGCCACGGAGACGCCGGTGGTCGTTGTAGATGCCCAGCGAGCCGGCCCCTCCACCGGGATGCCCACCCGGCCCGAGCAGGGGGACCTGAACCTCCTGATCGGCGGGACCCACGGGGACATCCCCCGGATCGTGCTGGCGCCTAGCACCATCGAGGAGTGCTACACGCTCATGCTGGAGGCGTGCGAACTGGCTGACAAGTACCAGTGCCCGGTCTTCTTCCTCACCGACCTGAGCCTGTCGGAGGGGAAGAAAACGGTCCTTGAAGATCTCTTTCGCCGGCGTGTGGAGGTTCGGCGGCACGGCGTCCTGCGGGAGGCGGAGGTGCGCGGGCGGACCTACCGCCGCTACGAGATCACGCCATCCGGGATCTCCCCGCGCGTCTTCCCGGGAACCCCGGGTGCGATCTTCAAGGCCTCCGGTGCGGAGCACGACGAGTTCGGGTTTGTCACCATCGAGCCACGCAAGCGCACCGCCATGATGGACAAGCGGATGCGCAAGCTGGAGACCTACCTGCGGGAGGACGCCAAGGGCCCGTACGTGTTCGGTGAGACGAGGGGTCAGCCGGTCCTTGTGGGCTGGGGGAGCACCCGGCCGATCCTCCAGGAGGCCCGGGAGATCCTCCTCCGCCGCGGGATCCCCGCAGCACTCGTGCACTTCACCTACGTCTACCCCCTGCCCCGCCACCTCGTGGAGCCGCTCTTTGCAGACGCGGGCCCCGTCGTGGTGGTGGAGCAGAACTATACTGGTCAGTTCGCCGATCTGCTGCAGCGGGAGCTCGTGATCCGGACGCGCCGCGTGCTAAAGTACGACGGCGTGCCGATGCACCCCACGGAGGTGGCCGACGCCGTCCAGGTGGCGTTGGAGCGCGGAGAAGAGGCGGTGGTACGGATCACGAGCGCCGTACCGGTGAAGGTGGAGGTTGGGCGGAATGGACACGAAGGCGGCTAAGATCTGGGAGGAGAACGCGGTTCCCCGGCACCGGATCCAGTGGTGCCCGGGGTGCGGGGACTTCGGGGTGCTTGCCGCCCTCAAGCAGGCGCTTGCGGAGCTGGAGATCGTTCCGCACGAGCTCCTGCTGGTGGGTGGGATCGGCTGCAGCGGGCAGATCCGAAACTACCTGAACGGGAACGCCTTCCACGGCACCCACGGAGGCGCACTCGCCTACGCCCTCGGCGCGAAGATGGCCAACCCCCACCTGAAGGTGATCTGCCTTGCCGGGGACGGGGATACCTTCGCGATCGGGATCGAGAACTTCGTGCACGTCTGCCGCCGGGACCCCGACATCGTGCTCTTGGTGATGAACAACGGGGTCTATGGCCTCACAAAGGGCCAGGACTCTCCGACGGCCGGCCTCGGCCGCGAGGTCGAGGTGTGGAGCGAGGAGCATCCGCCGGCGGTCGATCCCGTGTTGCTCGCGCTTGCGAGCGAGGCAACCTTCGTAGCTCAGTCCTTCAGCGGGGACGTGAAGCACACCGCGCGGATGATCGCCGAGGCCATTCAGCACCCAGGGTTCGCCTTCGTGAACGACTTCTCCCCCTGCGTCACGTACAACAAGTTCAACACGTACGAGTGGTTCCGGGAGCACGTAGCCTACGTGCCCCCCGACCACGATCCCACGGACAAGGACGCGGCCTACCGGCTCGTGCGGGAGTTCGCCCGGGAGGGCAAAGTCCCCCTCGGCGTCATCTACCGTAACCCCCGCCGGCATGCAGCGGCTCACCGCCTCCCCATGTGGGAGGAGGAGCTGGCGGAGGTGAACCTGGAGCCGATCCTCCAGACTTTCCGGTAGGCCACGCGCGGGACGCCCTGCTCGGGGTCAGAGGTCGCCCTACGCTCCCAGGACCTGAGCCGCCCGCTCGTAGTCCTCCGGCTTGACCCAAAGGATCATCCCGTATCGGCCGGCACCCCCTGAGACGGCGGCGGCGGCGGTGATGTTGATCCCGGCATCGGCAAGCTTCTTCGTGTGCTCCGCGGCGGCACCCACCCGGTCCTCCCCCTGGATGAGGAACGCGTGCTTGACGGGGCTCAGTTGCAGCCCGGCCTGGGCCGCCGCCCGCCGAAGCGCCTCGGGATCCTCGGCCACAAGATCCAGCTGGGCGTTCCCTCCTTCGACCGGGAAGCCGAGGTAGGCGAGCAGGTTCACGCCCGCCTGCTGGAGCGCCGTGAGGACCCGGAGCCCTTCCCCGGGGCGGTCGGGAACCACCACGTACTGGTACTCCACCCGCCGGACGACGTCTGCCATGGGACACCTCCGTTGTGCTGGGCTGTTCACCCCTATTCTCCTGCAGCTCAACCGAGGGTGGAATCCCGCTTGCCCCCTTTCTGCTCGGCGCCCCAGAATGGCGGAGGGGGGATCGAGATGCTGCTTGTCCGTCATGAGATCCCGCGGGAAGTCCACGGGGACGGACGGTTCGTCCTGCGGGAGTTCACGCCGGCCTACCTGAGGACCTACGAGGAGGGGCGGCTCCGGGAGAAGGTGGAGGAGGCGCTGGAGGCGCTGCGGGACTGCACCCTCTGCCCGCGGGACTGCCACGCAAACCGTCTGGAGAACCGGTTCGCCGTCTGCAAGGTGGGCCGCTATGCCCGCGTCTCCGCCTTCTTCCCGCACTTCGGGGAGGAGGACGTCCTGCGCGGCTGGCGGGGTTCTGGCACGATCTTCTTCTCCTGGTGCAACCTGAGGTGCGTCTTTTGCCAAAATTTTGAAACAAGCCAGGTGGGGGAGGGAGTGGATGTCACGCCTCGGGAGCTCGCGGCGATGATGTTGCGGCTGCAGGAGTTGGGTTGCCACAACATCAACTTCGTCACACCCGAGCACGTGGTGCCCCAGATCCTCGAGGCGCTCCCGTATGCGATCGAAGGAGGGCTCAGGCTCCCCTTGGTGTACAACACGAGCGCCTACGACAGCCTGCACAGCATCCAGCTCATGGACGGGGTCGTGGACATCTACATGCCGGACTTCAAGGTCTGGGACCGGGAGCGGGCGCGCCGTTACCTCCTGGCCCCCGACTACCCGGAAGCGGCCCGTCGGGTGATCTCCGCGATGTACACGCAGGTGGGTGACCTCGTCGTAAACGAAGAAGGTTTGGCGCTACGGGGTCTCATCGTGCGGCACCTCGTGATGCCGGGGATGCTGGACGACACCCGGGAGATCCTCCACTGGCTGGGCCAGCTCTCCTGCGACACCTACGTGAACGTCATGGACCAGTACTACCCGGCTTGGAAGGCGAAGACCGAGCCCAAGTACAGCGACATCAACCGCCGGATCCTCCCCGAAGAGCTGGAGCAGGCGTACCGGTACGCGCGGGAAGCGGGGTTGTGGCGCCTGGATCGTCGCTGGCGCCGGATCCCGGGGCTCCTGTGGCTGTAGGGAGAGGGGTGATGCGGATCCGCCTATTTATCCTCCTCGTGGGTCTTGCCGTCCTAGCCGGAATTCCCGGATTCGTGCCGGGCGAGGTCCCGAGCCGTGCGATCATCCTGTCCTGGGACGGCGTGGTCCCCGCCTTCGTGAACGAGCTCATGAGGGAGGGAGCCCTCCCCAACCTCCGGCGCCTCATCGCGGAGGGCGCATACGCCGACGAGGTGGTGACGGTCTTCCCGTCCAAGACGGCCCCCGGGCACGCCTCGCTGTGGACCGGTGCCCCACCGCGGATCAACGGCGTGCACGGGAACGCGACCCCGCGCACGCCGCGCGGGGCGTTCACGATCCTGGAGGCCCAGTCTGGCTTCGCCTCGACGGCGCTTCGGGCCGAGCCCCTATGGATGGCCGCCGCCCGCTCGGCCCGAAGGGTCGTGATCGTCCAAGCGACGCAGGGCTGGCCCTTCGAGCCGTACCTCCGGGACGGCCCCTTCGGGCCAGGGCAGCCGACGCGGCTCGTGCTGTTGGAGGGGTACGCGGGGATCCTGGGGCGCGAGATGGTCCTGAACGGACACACCGCGCCGCCACGGCCGGCCGAAGGGTGGGCGACCCTCCCCCCGAGCAACGCGCCCCCTCGCGAGATCACCCTCTCCATCGGTTCCGCGCGGATGTTCGGCCTTTTGATCGACGACCCGACCGACCCGGCGAGAGGCTACGACACCCTCGTCGTGACTGCCACGAAGGATGTCGCATCTCCACAAGCCCGCCTCAAGCCCGGGGGACTTGAGGACCTCGACCGGTGGAGCGGAACGATAGAGCTCGGCTCCGGGGACCCGGTCGCGCCTGCCGTCCGCATGCGCCTGTTTGACCTGCGGCCTGATGGAAGCGACTACCTGCTGTACGTGACGAGGCCGGTCCGCGAGCTGGCTTCCCTCCCCGCGCTCCTCCCCGGGATCCGCAGGTCGGCGGGTGTGTTCATCGGAAACGGTGCCAGCGGGCCTTACACCCTGGGCCTATTGGGTCGGCCGATCCCTCAGGGCGGGGACGGAACCGCCGAGCGCCGCTACCTGGAAACAGTCCTCCTCGTCCAGCGCCAGCTCATGGGCGCCACCCGCTGGGCCATGGAGCACCTGCCGTGGGACCTCCTGTGGACGTACACGCCCTACCCTGACGAGGCGGAGCACGTGTGGTGGGGGTACCTGGAGTCCACGCTCCCCGGCTACCGGCCGGAGGTTGCAGCCCGCATCCGGCCGCTCCTCGCGCGCGTGTACGAGACCTGCGACGAGTTCCTGGGGATGCTCCTGGAGCGACGACCACCGAACACGATCGTGGCACTGGTGTCCGACCATGGCATGGAGGGACTGAACCGGGTGGTGTACGTGAACACGGTCCTCCGACGCGCGGGGTTGCTGGCAACAGACGCTCAGGGCCGCGTCGACCTAGCACGGACGAAGGCGCTGTACCCGTCCATCAACAACGCCTACATCCTCCTCAACACCACAGACCGGAAGAGTGGGATCGTACGTCCGGAGGAGCGGGCTCAGGTGGTAACCCAGATCCGCCGCGCGCTCGCCGAGGTCCGGGACGGCGGTCGACCGGTCGTGACCGGGGTGTGGGACGCGCAGTCGGAGGGCGCGAGGATGGGGATCGGGGGAGAGGGAGGCGGAGACATTTACCTCGACTTGGCGCCCGGCTACGGGTTCGACGCGCGCCTGGACGTGGACGAGGTGGTCGGGTCCCGGGAGCCGTTCGGCGACCACCTCTTCCATCCCAACCGGGCCTCCATGCGGACCATCCTGGTCTTCAGCGGCCCCGGTGTGGCGCGGGGTGTGCGAATCCACAACGCGCGCACGATCGACTTCGCGCCGACGCTGGCGGAACTCCTGGGCATCGCCCGGCCGCGGAACGCAACGGGCCGCGTTCTGCGGGAGGCGCTCGCGCGCTGAGATCGGGCGAGGCGCTCCTAGAGAAGACCCGGCAGGAACCGGCGGGTCGTGCGTGCGTACTCCTCGTACGCCGCCCCGAGGACGGACCCCATCATCCGCTCCTCCCGGAGGGTCTGGGCGAGCACACCGATAACCCCTACCGGCAGGCTCAAGGTGGTGAGCAAGCTCGGGCCGGCAAGCCAGGCGCCGAGGAAGTAGCCGAAAAACGACGCGTAGATCGGGTGGCGCACCCACCGGTACGGTCCCCGCCGCACGAGGGGACCCGGTGCAGGGTCGATCCCCACCCGGAAGGCCCCACCGAGCGTGCACACCGCAAGCCCGTGCAGGACGAGGGAGGAGACCAGGACCACCCAGGCCGCGGGGAGGCGGGGTCTTCCGAGCGGCCGGAACAGAGGTGCGTGCGGCCGGCGGGAGGATGCGGCGCAGGCAGCAGGGTACAGCGCCATCCCGACCGCCTCCAGCCGCTCGACCCACGACCCCTGCTGGAGCATGGGAAGGGGAGGTCGTCCGGTCTTGCGCCACGCCCGTAGCACGCCGGACACCGTGACGGCGTAGAACCCGGCCGCAAAGACGTCCAGGATCCACAGCCCCCGCCGGTCGCCCTTGCGCATCTCCGTGTGCCTTCCCTTCGACTTCCAGAAGAGGACTCCTCCCCGGACTTGACGGGGTGGGCGGAGCCAGCTAGATTTAACCCAGGCTAAATTTACCTGGGCAAAATCTCAAGAGGGCAATTTGACGAGCGCGGCGGTTGAGGACTACCTGAAGGTGATCTACAAGCTGTCGCAGGCCGGAGGCCGGGTGAGCACGAACGCGATCGCCAGCCGGCTCCGGGTGGCCCCGGCCTCCGTCACGAAGATGATCAAGCGGATGGATGCCCAGGGGCTTGTGGAGCACCGCCCGTACACCGGTGTCCGGCTGACGCCCAAAGGGGAGCGGGCTGCGCTTGAGGTGATCCGACACCACCGTCTGCTGGAGCTGTACCTGACGAGCAAGCTGGGAGTACCCATCGAGCAGGCTCACGCCGAGGCGGAGCAGCTTGAGCACGTGCTCTCGGAGGTGGTGGAGGAGCGCATCGCCGCCTCCCTGGGGGATCCCACCACCGACCCCCACGGGGACCCGATCCCGACCCGCGAGGGCCGGATCCGCGAGCGGCGCTTCCCGCGCCTGAGCGAGGTCACTAGCGGACAAGCCTGTACGGTCACCCGCGTCCGCGACAGCGACACCCGGGTGCTGGAACGGATCGTTCGCCTGGGGCTTTTGCCCGGAACCGAAGTGGACGTCTTGGGCCGAGAATCGGGCGGCCGGATCCGCGTGCGTCTGCCCTCCGGGGACGTGGCACGGCTTGCGCGACGCATCGCCGAGAGCATCTTCGTGGAGGTCGCCCGGTGAGGTGGCTACGACCCCTCGGACTCCTCCTCCTGGGGCTCCTGGCGGCCTGCGGCCCTCAGGCGGCGGCCCCCGCGCCGGGGAAGCCCAAGGCGGTCGCCACGATCAGCATCATCGCCGACTTCGCCCGCCAGGTGGCCCAGGACCGGGTGGACGTCTCAAGCCTCCTGCCCGTGGGGACGGATCCGCACACCTACGAGCCCGTGCCGCGGGATGTGCAGAAGATCGCGGAGGCCCGGATCCTCTTCTACAACGGCCTCAAGCTGGAGAAGTGGCTGGAGAAGCTGATCGAGAACGCAGGCGGCACCCCGATCATGGTGGAGGTCACCCGGGGCCTTCGTCCCGCGATTCAGGAGAGCGGACGCTACCGGGGCGATCCGGACCCGCACCTGTGGATGGATCCGGTGTTCGCGAAGCGCTACGTGGAGAACATCCGGGACGCGCTGATTGCCTTCGACCCCGCGGGCCGCGCCACCTACGAGGCGAACGCCGCCCGGTACCTGCGGGAACTTGAGACCCTCCACCGGTGGATCCAACAGCAGGTGGCACAGATTCCGCCCGAACGGCGCAAGCTCGTGACGACCCATGACGCCTTCCGGTACTTCGGCCACCGGTACGGATTCAAGGTGGTGGGCACGATCTGGGGGATCAGCACGGAGGACGAGCCATCTGCCCAGGAGATCGCGCGCCTCGTGGAGGCGATCCGGCGGGAGCGGGTGCCGGCCGTGTTCGTGGAGACGACGATCAACCCCAAGCTCATGGAGCGCGTGGCCCGGGAGGCCGGGGTCCGCATCGGTCCGAAACTCTACGGCGACTCCCTCGGTCCACCGGGGAGCGGGGCAGATACGTACGTGGGGATGATGCGCCACAACGTCCGTGCGATCGTGGAGGCGCTGCGATGAAGGAAGTCCCGGCGATCGAAGTACGGAACCTCACCGTCTCGTACCGGAGCCGCCCGGCGATCCGCAACGTGACGGTGCAGATCGATCCGGGCCTCCTGGTGGGTCTTGTGGGTCCGAACGGGGCCGGAAAGTCGACGCTTCTTAAGGCGGTGGTGGGGCTTGTCCTCCCTGACAGCGGCACCGTCCGGATCTTCGGTCAACCCATCGAGGCGGTGCGGCCGCAGGTGGCCTACGTGCCGCAGCGGAGCGAGGTGGACTGGGACTACCCCATCGTCGTCGAAGAGGTCGTCCTCATGGGGCGCTACCCGCACCTCGGCCTCCTCCGGCGGCCTGGGCCCGAGGACCGGCAGATCGTCCGGGCGGCGCTCCGGCAGGTGGGGATGGAGGCGTTCGCGGACCGGCAGATCGGGCAACTCTCAGGAGGGCAACAGCAACGGGTCTTCCTGGCCCGGGCGTTGGCTCAGGAGGCGTCGATCCTGCTCCTCGACGAGCCCTTCGTGGGGGTGGACGCCGCCACCGAGGAGACGATCTACGCCCTTTTGCGCCGCATGCGGGAGGAGGGGAGGACGGTTGTCGTGGCGACCCACGACCTGAGCCGGGCCCAGACGAGCTTTGACCGGCTTTTGCTCCTCAACCAGGTGCTCGTCGCCTACGGGCCTCCCAAGGAAGTCTTCACGCCCGCCCTCCTGCAGCGCACGTACGGCGGTCGCCTCACGTTGCTGGAAGTGGCAGACCAGAAGAGGGTGGGGATGCGGCCATGACCCTGTATGACCTCTTCGTCACCCCGATGCAGTACGCGTTCATGCAGCGGGCCCTCGTGGCCGCCTTGCTGGTCGGGACGATCTGCGCGGTGCTGAGCTGCTTTCTGCTCGTCAAGCGGTGGGCGCTTCTGGGAGATGCCATCTCCCACGCCGTGCTCCCTGGAGTGGCCTTCGCCTACCTCCTGAACCTTCCCTTCTTCTTCGGCGCCGTGGTGACCGGCGTGCTCACGGCCCTTGGGATCTCGGCGGTGGAGCGGCACACGCGGATCAAGGAGGACTCCGCCATGGGGATCCTCTTCACGGGCGCCTTCGCCCTCGGCTTCGTCCTCATCAGCCGGATCCGCAGCCGCGCCGTGGACCTCTTCCACATCCTGTTCGGGAACGTGCTGGGGGTTTCGGATGCCGACCTCCTGCTCACCGCGATCACCGGGGCGGCCGTGCTCGCGGTGGTCCTCCTCCTCTACAAGGAGCTCGTCCTGTGGACGTTTGACCCCATGGCCGCGGCGGCCATGGGCCTGCCGGTGGGAGGCCTCCACTATACGCTCATGTTGCTCCTCTCGGTGGCGATCGTGGCATCCCTCCAGACGGTGGGGATCGTCCTCGTCGTCGCGATGCTCATCACGCCCGGAGCCGTGGCCTACCTCCTGGTGGACCGGATGTCCCGGATGATCCCTCTTGCGGTCGGCGTGGGGATCATCTCGGCGCTGTCCGGGTTGTACCTCTCCTACCACCTGAACGTGGCGAGCGGTCCTACGATGGTCTTGGTGGCCACGGCCCTCTTCCTCCTCACGATGCTCTTAGGCCCCCGGGAGGGTGTGGTGTGGTCGGCGATCCGGCGTCGGCGGGCAGCTCAACAGGTGCTCCTGGAAGACTTCCTCAAGCAGGCCTACCTTGCGGACACGCAGGGCGAGGCGTCGGTGGAGCGCCTCTCCGAGCGGCTCGGGGTGCCCGTGCGGACCGTCACTGCCCTCGCCGCGCGCCTCGCACGGGCCGGACTTGTCGAAGTGCGCGACAGTGCGGTCGTGCTAAGCGCACAGGGCCGGCAGCGGGCCATCGAACTCATCCGGTCCCACCGCCTGTGGGAGCGCTACCTCGTGGACCGGGGTGGCGTCCCGTGGACGGACGTGCACGCCGAGGCCGAGCGGCTGGAGCACTTGGCCACCGCAGAGCTCGCGGCGCAGTTGGACGAGGCGCTGGGCCGACCCATGCGCGACCCCCACGGTTCCCCGATCCCGCGCGGGGCCGAGGGAGCACGGGAGGGGACCCGTAGGCTCACCGAGTGTCGGGACGGCGAGACGGTGGACGTCGTGGAGGTGGAGGACGAGGACCCTGAGGTCCTGCGGCGGCTCGCGGCGAAGGGGATCCTGCCGGGGGTCCGGCTCGTAGTGGTACGGGTGGAACCGGAGGGGGTACGCGTCCTTGCGGATGGCCAGGAAACGGTCCTGGAGCCCGCCCTGGCCAGCGCCGTCCTGACGACGGACGGTCGATGAGCGCACGCCACCACCCGGCGGCCTACGGGGACTCGGAGACCAGGCGCCGCTCCAGCCGCCGGGCCAGGACCGACAGCGGGTAGCACACGAGGAAGTACATCCCGGCCACGACGAGCCAGACCTCGAAGGACGCCAGGGTGCGCTCGACTACCTGGCGGGCCGCCGTGGTGAGCTCGAAGACGTTCACGATGGCCGCGAGGGACGTATCCTTGATCAACGTGGTAAACAGACCCACCATCGGCGGGATCATGCGCCGGATCGCCTGCGGGAAGACCACGTAGCGCATCGCCTGCACGTACGACAGACCCAACGACCGCGCCGCTTCCATCTGCCCGCGCGGAATGGACTGAATCGCGCCGCGCACGATCTCCGCCGCGTTCGCAGCCGCAAAGGACGTCATCGCCATCGAGGCGGCCACGAAGGCCGAAAGGCGGATCCCGAGGGCCGGAAGTCCAAAGAAGACGAAGAAGATCTGCATGAGCAGCGGCGTATCCCGGAACAGCTCGACGAAGGCCGTCGCGGCCGTGTAGGGGAGACCACGGCTCAGGCGCAATAACCCCACGACGATCCCGAGGATGGTGCCGAGAGCCATCACGAGGAGTCCCAGCCGCACCGTGCCCTCCAGCCCCCGCACGAGGTAGGGAAGGCTCTGGAAGGCGACCTCCCATCGCACGGCTCACCGAGCCTCCGGGGGGCGGAGGAAGCGCAGTGCCCGTGCCTCCACGCGCCGCAAAGCCCCCGAGAGTGCGAGCACGAGGCCCAGGTAGACGAGTGTTGCCATCCCGTAGACCTCGAAGCTCCGGAAGGTCCACGCCTCCAGGTCCCGGGCGACGAACGTGAGCTCCACCATGCCGATCGTGGAGACGAGGGACGAGTTCTTCACGAGCGCCACGAAGTTGTTCCCGAGGGCCGGTAGCGCGATGCGGGCCGCCAGGGGGAGCTCTACGAAGCGGAACTGCTGCCAGCGTGACAGCCCAAGCGCCATCGCCGCCTCCCGCAGCCCGCGCGGCACCGCCTCCAGCCCCGCCCGGAACACCTCGGTGTTGTACGCGCCCGTGTACAGGACGAGGGCCAAAAGCCCGGACTGGAATGCCGAAAGTCGAACGCCTACGCGCGGCAGCCCAAAGAAGATGAAGAAGATCTGCACGAGGAGTGGTGTGTTCCGGAACAGCTCCACGTAGGCGCTTGCGAGCCACCGCACGGGCCGAATTCGCGATCCCCGCGCAGCGGCCCCGCAGATCCCCACCCCGGTGGCGAGCCCGATGGCCCAGATGGAGACCTCCACCGTGAGGGCCGCCCCACGGACGAGCGGGGGGAGCACCCGGAGGGCGAAGGCCGGGTCGATGGACATTCCGCCTTAGGGGCTAGTCGGCCGCGGGTCCTCCACCCAGCGGGTGGTGCGGGACCGGACTACAGGCGCAGCTCGGGCGGACACTTCGCAGGCGGGAGCAACTCCTTGGCGAACTCCCCGAACCACTTGGCCGTGAGCTTCCCGTAGACCCCCCGGGACCGGATCCGCGCAAGGGCCACGTTGATGGCGCCCAGGAGGTCGGTCTCCCCCTTGCGGACGCCGATCCCATAGGGACCCGGCATCTGGGGCGGCCAGCCAACCACCTTGAGGCTCGGGTCCTGCTTGGCGAACGCGAGGAGGAGCACATCGTCCTGCACGAAAGCCTCGGCGCGGCCGTCCTTGAGGGCCAAGAGGGCCTCCGAGTTCTGGCCGAAGGTGATACGCTGGGCCTGTGGGGCGAGCGTCGCGACCACTCGGTCTCCCGTGGACCCCTGGACCGTGGCCACCCGCTTCCCGTTCAGGTCGGAGAACCTGCTGATCGTCGTGTTGTCCCGCCGCACGAGGATGAGGTGGCCCGAGCAGAAGTAGGGGACGCTGAAGTCGATCACCTGCTTGCGGGCGCTTGTGATCGTCATCGTGGCGATGACCACGTCGATCTGCGCGGTCTGGAGCATCGGGATGCGGTTCGCGGAGGTCACGGTCACGAGCTGTACCTTGTCCGGGCTGCCGAGGAGGATCCGCGCGATCTCCCGGGCGAGATCGATGTCGAAGCCCGCGAGCTGGCCGCGCTCGTCCACGAACCCAAACGGCGGGAAATCGCCCTTGACGCCGACGATGAGGATTCCTCGCTGCTTGATCGTGTCCAGCGCACCGCCGAAGGCCGGCAAGACGGCCAATACGAGGGCGAGCACGAGCACCAAGATCCGCTTCATGGCTCCGCCTCCTCCCAGTCGTTGCCGCCTGTAGGATTCTCGCCCGTACGCGCCGATCCCTCTGGACCCCGGGGAACCCTTCGGCCGAAGAGTTCGTACATTCACCGGTGAGGAGGTGAGGGAACGTGACGAGCATCCGGATGGGTCTACTCGCCCTCGGGTTGGTCCTCATCCTGGGGGTCGGTGGGGACGCCCGGCCCAAGTGGAAGGAACCCAAGGTCCGGCTCCTGGCGCCGGGAGAAACCTTCTGCGTCTCGGACCGGTTGGTGGCCCCAAACGGCCGCATCGTGATCCAGGAGGGTCGGTGCTACCGGCTCGCGATCCTCCGGAACCGGGAAGGCACGTTCCTCGCGTTCCTGGACCCAACGGTGCGGATCCCGCCCGGTCAGCTCGTGCGGCTGTCCACACCGGCAGGCCCCAAGCTGCGCGGTCGGATCTTCTACCTGGTACCGGTCCAAGCGGTTACGGTGATCCCCGTGGACACGATCGTGCTCGTGCCGGTGCGGGTCGAGGATCTGGGCCCAAGCCTCATCGTGATCGTGACGAACTCCTCCCTGCCGCGGATCACGGTGCGGTTCGAGGTACGACTCTAACAGCGCCCAACAAGACGTAGAGTGTTTCTGTGGGGACCCAGCTCGGCACCACAGATGCTGGCTTCTGGTCTGGAGCGGGCGACGGGATTCGAACCCGCGGCCTTCGGCTTGGGGGGCCGACGCTCTACCCCTGAGCTACACCCGCCCGCTCCGGGTCTATTCTAGCAGGCCGACGCAACCTTGACCCGGGCGGAGTCGGGGGAGAGGGCGTCGAACTCCTCCTGCGTGGAGATCCTGCTCCTGCACTACACAGCCCCGCCCGTGGTGGGCGGAGTGGAGTCGGTCTTGGGGGCCCACGTGCGCCTGTTGCGGAGGGCCGGCCACGAGGCGCACATCGTGGCAGGCCGGGGCCGCAGCACACGCGAGGTCCCGGTCACCGTCCTGCCCCTCCTGTACGGCCGCCATCCCGAAGTGCAGGCGGCGCACCGGGCCCTTCGTGGGGGAGACCTGCGGCCCTTCAAGGTCCTGCGGGACCGGATCGCAGAAGAGTTGACCCCCTTCTTCCGGGAGCGGATCGTCCTCGTCCACAACGTCTTCACCCTGGACCGAAACCTCCCCCTCACCGCGGCCCTCCACCGGCTGCTGGACCACCAGCGGAACGTCCGGGTCGTGGCATGGACTCATGACCTGAGCTGGACGAACCCCCTGGACCGGCCGCGCCTCCGACCGGAAGAGCCCTGGACGCTGCTATGCACGCCCAGGCCAGAGGTGACGTACGTCGCGATCAGCGAGGCGGTACAGACAAAGCTGGTGGAGCTCTTCGGCCTCCGGCGTGCAGACGTGCCCGTCGTGCCCACCGGCACCTCCCTCGACCCGTTCCATCCCGTGCAGCGGACAACGCGGAGGATCCTCGATCTCGTTGGGTGGGACGCACATTTCCCGGTCCTCCTCGTGCCGGTCAGGATCACGCGGCGCAAGAACTTAGAGCTCGCTGTGCGGATCGGTGCAGCCCTCCGGGCACGGGGGACCGATCCCCTCGTCGTGGTCACCGGACCTCCCGGTGCCCACACGGCGGCCAACCGCGAGTACCTCGCCGAGCTACAGCGGCTGCGGGAGGCCCTCGGCCTCCGAGATGGGTGCGTGTTCCTGGCCGAGCGCGGGATCCGGTGCACGGCCCGGGTGCTCGGCGATCTGTACCTCATGGCCGATGGAGTGCTCCTCACGAGCACCTGGGAAGGGTTCGGGATGCCCGTGGCCGAAGCAGGGCTGTTGCGGGTCCCGGTGTTCTGTCCGCGGATCCCCGCCACCGAGGAAGTGGCAGGTGCTCATGCCCACTTCTTCAACCCGGAGGATCCGCCCAAACGGATCGCAGACCGGATCCTCGCCGCCCTGGCTGAAGGGGCGCCGGCCCTGCGGCGGAGGGTCCTGGAGCGCTTCACCTGGCCTCGAATCCTGCACCGGGAGATCCTGCCCCTCTTGGCGCGCTTGGCGTATGCGGACGTGAGGAGGTGAGGGATGCGGGTGTGCGTGCTCGCAAGCGGCAGTGCCGCGAACGCGCTCCTCATCGAGCGTGGCGCCACGCGGATCCTCGTCGATGCGGGGCTTGCGGCCTCCACGACCCTCCGGTGGCTTGAGGCGTTTGGGGTTTGGCCGACCACCCTCCAGGCCATTCTCCTCACCCACGAGCACGACGACCACGCCCGGGGTGCGGCCGCGGTGGCCCGGCTCACCGGTGCCGTGGTGCTGGGGAACGAGCGCACGCTGCGCGTCCTGGACCTCGCCGGTGCCCCGCACGACCGGTTTGAGAAATTACAGCCGTTCGCCGTGGGGGACCTCGAGATCGAGGCCGTCCCGGTCGCCCACGACGCGGCGGACCCCGTAGCCTTTGTGATCACGGGAGGCAGGACGCGGATCGCGGTGGCCACGGACCTGGGCGGAGCAGGGGAAGCCTTCGTGGAGCGGGCCCGAGGAGCAGATCTCGTGCTCCTGGAGGCGAACTACGACCTCCGCCTCCTCTCCGTGAGCCCCTACCCGCGCTCCGTCAAGAACCGGCTGTTGAGCCCGCGGGGGCACCTGAGCAACGACGCCGCCGCCCGCATGGCCGTGCGACTGCACGCAGGGAGCACCCAGCGCATCGTCCTCCTGCACCTCAGCGAGGTGAACAACCTCCCACCCCTCGCCCGGGACATCGTGGCCGGTGCCCTCGGGCGGGAAGGGATCGACGGCGTGACGGTGGAGACGGTTCGGCCCAACACGGGCGGCGTCTTTTGGACGCTCTGAGGGAGACGATGGATGCCCTTCCCCGCACGGCGCGCGAGGCCCTTGAGGCGATGGGAGGTGCTGACGTCCTGATCGGGATCCCGAGCTTCCACAACGCACGGACGATCGGGCACGTGGTGGAGATCGCCGGCCGGGGTGCCTTCGAGGCGTTCCCGGGGCTTCGGACCGTGATCCTGAACGCCGACGGCGGGTCCACGGACGGAACCCGGGAGGCGGCTACCTCAGCCCGCCTCCCGGAAGGGATCACTGTGGTGACCACCCTCTACCGGGCCGGTACGCAGACCGGTGGCTCGGGGTGCGCACGACACGCCCCACGCCGGTTGTCGGCGATCCGGTCGCCAAAGACCTTCACCGGGTCAGCCTTCCTCATCAGGTTCCGCCTCGCCGATGCGCTCGGCGGCCCACGCGACGGTCCGCTCGGCGAGCACGACCGCCTGTTCGTACTCCTCTTCGGTGATCGCTCTGAGGGGGCCCGGGTACCGCCCGATCACGGCGAACGGTGTCAGCTCAACGGCTGCCTTCACGTCGGCGGGCACGGCCTCGCCGCTCTCCTCGAGAGCACTGAGGAGTCTTCCCAGGTCGTGGGTGCGTGGAGGCTCGATCCCTCGGTGGAGCAGCACCGCCTTCACGGCCTTTTCGGCCGCCTGCTGGGCCTCGAAGCAGAGGTCCTCGAGGTAGACATCAGCCTGGCGCGATCTGGCCAGAGCCAGGTTGCTGCGGGCCCGGCGAATCCACTCCCGCGGGTCATCCGGCGGCAGCCGCTCGCCTGGCTTCATACAGGGTCCTTCCCTCTGTGAGTGCGGTCTTCAACACCAGCCCCGGACTCGCGCCGTAGCGCGTGAGGTCTTCAGGGTTCACCACGATGACGTCCACCGAGGCCCCGACCCCGTACAGATGTCGGTAGATCCGCCGTGCCGCCTCCAGCGGGTCAGTCCCCGCCTTGACGATCAGGAGATCGAGGTCGCTTTCGGCACCTGCCTCCCCGCGCGCGGCGGAGCCGAAGAGGATGATCCGCTCCGGGTCCACCGCCTCCACCACCCGGCGGACCACCTCCTTGATCACCGCAGTCTGGAAGGCCCCCGCGCTCACCGTTCACCTCCTGCCGTGCGGGCCCCCGGAGGTACCCTCGAAAGGTGTGGAAACAGCGAGGGCGGTGTACCCTCCTGGTGAGACCAAAACCACGAGCTATGCGGCCCGGGGAGGGAGGACACCGCTCAACGACGAGCGCACCACATCGCAGGGTACGGCGTCAACCCCCACGTGGGAGACGCTCCACACCTGGCTCCGGGGGCAGGTGCAGGGGCTGATCCAGCGGGTGCTGGAGGAGGAGGTGCGGGAGTTTTTTGGGACGGGAGCGGTACCAGCGGCGGGCTGAGGTGGGTGGAGTGCAGGGGTATCGGAATGGAGTCGAGCAAGCCCCGGAAGCTGAGCACCCCGGTAGGGGTGGAGGTGCGGCGGCCCCGGGTGCGGGGCTTGGAGGAGCGTTTTGTGAGCCGGATCCTGCCCCTGTTTGCCCGGAGGACCAAGGAGGTGGGGGAGCTGTGCTCGCGGCTGTACCTGCACGGGCTCGCCGAGGGGGACTTCGCGTTGAGCCTACGGGGGTTGCTGGGGGAAGAGGCCCCTCTTTCGGCTCAAATCGGTGGCTCGGCTAGCCGGAGCCCTGAGCAGGCGCGCTGAGGAGGCCTGAGCGGAAGCGGCGGCGGGGGTTGACGGTGCGGGACCCGCGGGCGGTGCCGGCGCCGGACCTGGTGACCCGAGCAGTTCCGGGCCTCCGAGCCGGACCGGCTGTGGGTGGCGGACGTGAAGCAGATTGCCACGGGGGAGGGGTGGCTGTATCTGGGGTGGTGCTGGACGTGTGGAGTCGGGCGGTGGTGGGCTGGTCCATGCGGCCCGACGCCCGGGCGGAGCTGGTGGTGGACGTCCTGGCTTGAGCGCTGCTGCACTCTCCACGAAAGCGGGGTAGGTCCACTCGTACCACTCTACTTCGGCCGTGTCGCGGCCTTCATCCAGGAGACCCAGCGGATGACGGCACAGGAGGTCGAGGCGGTGATCGAGCGGCAGGCGGAGGCGTTCGAGGGGCTGAAGGGGCGCTTGGTGACCGCCTGGGAGCGGAGGTGGGCGTGTGGCGGGACGACCGGTGGCTGAGGTCCGGTGAGAATCCGACCCTGCGGCAGGACGCGGCGCTGATCTTAGAAACTGCCCTCCGCGCCGTGGAGGCGCGTGCTGCCATCGGGCGGTTTGTGCGCCGGGCAGACCACACCCTGTGGGTCGGCAAGACCGCGTACGATCTCGAGACGTTCAGCCGGATCTGGGTCGTGGGCTTCGGGAAGGCCAGTGCCGCCATGGCCCAGGCCGTGGAGGAGATCCTCCAGGACCGGATCCAGGGTGGCCTCGTGATCACCCCGGACGGCTACGGGGTGCCCCTTCAGCGGATCCAGGTGGCGGAAGCCGCCCACCCCCTCCCGGATCGTCGAGGGGAGGAGGCGGCACGACGGCTCGTCGGGCTCCTCCGGGGCGCGACCGAGCGCGACCTTGTGGTCTGTCTCGTCTCCGGAGGTGGATCGGCCCTCCTGCCCCTCGTGGCTGAAGGACTCACGCTGGAGGACGAGGTTCGGACCACTGAGCTCCTCCTGCGTAGCGGTGCGACGATCGTGGAGGTGAACGCGGTCCGTAAGCACCTCTCGGCCGTGAAGGGCGGGTGGCTGGCGCGGATCGCCTGCCCGGCCACGATGGTCGTGCTGGTCCTGAGCGACGTGCCGGGAGGGCAGCTCGATGCCGTCGCCTCCGGTCCCCTCCTGCCCGACCCCACGACGTACCAGGACGCGCTGGAGGTCCTGGGTCGGTACGGGCTCGTGGAGCAGGTCCCGGAGAGGGTGCGGCGGCACCTGGAGCTGGGTGCGGCCGGTGAGATCCCGGAGACGCCGAAGCCTGGGGATCCTGCCTTCCGACGGGTGCAGACCGTGGTCGTGGGAAGCGTCGCCCAGGCCGCGGATGCGGCGGCCGGGCGAGCCCGGGCCCTCGGCTACCACGCTCTTGTGCTCACGACCGACCTGGAGGGCGAGGCCCGGGAGGTGGGCCGGGTCGTCGCAGCCCTGGCCCGGGAGGAGGCGCGCTGCGGCCGGCCAATCCCGCGCCCTGCGTGCCTCGTGCTGGGCGGGGAGACCACGGTGAGGGTTCGGGGTCCAGGGCGGGGCGGCCGAAACCAGGAGCTCGCGCTCAGCGCAGCCCTCGGGCTCGTGGGTATGCGGGACGTCTTAGTGCTGAGCTTCGCCACCGACGGCACCGATGGCCCCACCGACGCAGCCGGAGGGGTGGCCGATGGCACCACGGCCGAGCGCGCCCGCGCGCGGGGCTATGACCCGCGGCGCGCCCTCGAGGAGAACGACGCGTACCCCTGCCTGGACGCGGCGGGGGATCTCCTGCGCACCGGGCCTACCCGGACGAACGTCAACGACCTGGTGCTGGTCCTGGCGCGCTGACGGTCCGGACGAAGGCCCGGTACCCGCTCTGCGCAAGGACCGCCGCCAGCCGGTGCGCGGCCTCCTCGGTCTCGAACTCCCCCACGAACACCCGGTGAAGCCGACCGGAGACCACCTGCCCGCTATAGCCGTCCTTGGCGAGCCGCTTCACCAGGGCCACGGCGTTTGTCCGGTTCCGGAAGGCGCCCACCTGCACGACGTACCATCGTCGGACCTCCGGTGCCGGACGCGGCGGGAGGGGCAGGGTAGGAGTGGGTTCGGTCGTTGGGAGGGCGGGGGCGACGGAGGCGGGTTGGGCGACGGCCGGGTGTAGCGTCTTCGCCGGATGCGCGGCTGGGGCGCGCACGCTCCCCACCAGGTACCCGATGAGGAACCCGGCCGCCACTCCGGCTGCGAGGCGGTGTTCGGATCGGAGGGGTCGGGCACCCATGAGGGCCGGGACGAGCATGAGGATCCCGAGTCCCAGGAGCACGTCCCCGATGCTGAACACGTTGGCGAACGGGAGGCCGGCCGGGATCGCGAAGATGTCTCCGAGCCACCACAGGCGCGTGTGGGGACCCATGACCGACGAGTTGTTCACCGTGCCGGCCTCGCGGGCAGGCGTCCACCGGCCCGCGGTGCGCAGTGCCTCCTCGGAGGCGGGCATGAAGCCGCCGTTTGCGAGGATTGCGAGGGCGTTGGAGGCGAGTCCGGCGGCCACAAGGGCCATCTCGGGCAGGCGGCGGTTCGCCCACACGAAGGCGGCCACAAGACCGTAGGAGAGGAGGTGGAGGAGGGCGACCGGCAGCCGGAGGGGCAGGAGGTGGGAGAACGGGTCGAAGATGAGGAGCTGAACCAGGATCCCGAGGAGCGGAAGCCAGGGAAGACGGAACGAGGCGGTCGCCAGGTTACGGAGGCTTCCGCCCCGGATCCACCCGACGCAGAGGGACAACGCGAGCGGAAGCAGGAGGAGCATCGGCCTGCTGGACTCCTTCGGCGGGCTCGGAGGCAGCCAGCACCGGTTCCTTGAGGATCCGGCGCTCCAGGAGCTCATCCTCGAGCGCCCGCACCACCGCGAGATCGTACTGCTTGCCGGCCAGCCGGTACAACTCCCGCACGGCCTCGTCCGGCGTTTTGGCGGGCCGGTAGGGCCGTTCGGTGGTCATCGCGTCGAAGGCGTCGGCGACCGCGAGGATGCGGGCCGGGAAGATGATCTCCTCACCCACAAGGCCCTGAGGGTAACCCGAGCCGTCCAGCCGCTCGTGGTGCTGGTACAGGATGTCCAGGGCGTTCCGGTACAGGCTGATGTGCCCGAGGATGCGGGCACCGGCCTCCACGTGTTCTTTCATCTCGTCGAACTCATCCCGGCTCAGGCGGCTCGGCTTGAGGAGGACCGCGTCCCGGACGGCGATCTTCCCCACGTCGTGGACGCGGGCGATCGCCTCCAGTTGCGCGACCTCCGGGGGCGCAAGCCCGAGCCGCTCGCCCAGCGCCCGGGCGAGCTCGGCGACGCGCTTGGAGTGCTCGGCGGTGTAGGGGTCGCGCAGGTCGATGGCGTCCGCGAGGCTGCGCAGGAAGTTATCGGTCTCCGTCCGGAGCTGGATGTAGTTCGCGTAGGACAGCTTCGTGGCCACCATGGCCGGGACCAGGAGCAGGACCGCGAGAGGGTGGAGGGTCCACAGGACCGCCGCGATCACCGCGAGGCCCACCATGGCCACGAACACCGGCGCCACCAGCCGACCGTTCTTCAGTACGGTCTGACGGATCGGGGACCCCGTCGCCACCGAGAGCACAAGACCGACTAGGGTCGTGTTGACGGCAAAGAGGCTGATGCCGGCAAGGACGCCGCCGAGCATGCCTAGAGGCAACGTCTCGGCCAACTGTCTTCCCCCCACCACGAGCTCGTAGACCTCGCCGGCAAGCCAGGTGGCGAGAACATGGACGCCTCCGTTGAAGGCCGTCTTGTACCACTGCTTGCCCGCGTAGAGGTCGGTGGCGGCCGAGGCGAGGAGGGCCACGACCACGGCGAAGGGCCACCCGTACAGCATGAGGGTGGGGACGAGCACCACGATCCCGAGGGTGACCTCCGAGCCGGTGTCCGGGCCGAAGGGGAACCGGACGGGCTTGAGCTCGCTCAGGATTCCGAGGAACGTGAGGACCATGAGGCTTGCGGCGTCGGTGGAGCGGGGCCCTTGCGGGGCTGAGGAGAGGATGTAGGCAAGGCGCGCGAGGACCGCGGACGCGGCGAGGATGCAGATCCCCACGTAGAGGCGTAACGACGGCTTCATCGTCTCAGACGGAAAGCCCGCACGTCGGCTTCCGACCGAGATGACGGGCAACTTTCGTGCCATCTCAGGTTTTCAGGGAAGGAACTGGGGATCGAGTGTCAGGAGACTCGAACTCCTGCACTTGACACCACGGGTGTCGGGTCCAGTAGGGCAATCAGACTAGTACCACTTCTCCATTGCGCCGCTCGCCACAAGGAGCGAAGCGAGGGTCGAGATCGCCAGCGCGAACCGGATCACGAGCGCTCCCCACTTGTTCATCGCGTCCCTCCTCCTTAAGTTTGTTTTTTAGGTTAGTTTCGCCCTGCCTTCTAATCACTCATTCACATATTCCGAACATTAACCCCACTTGTTCATATCGACACCCTCCTTTGTTCGATCCCTACTTTTCCGTCGAACACCGACCGTTCTCTACAGTGGCACGCGTCTTGCTCTACATTCCGGCGGGAACCTGCAGGTGAGCGGTTCCCAAAACTTAGACCCCACCGGTGGACCGCGATCAACGCCCCGGTCCCTGAGATACTCTTGTGTTTTTCAAGGGTACAAATCCAGCCGTCCCGCCGCGCGAAGCGCTCAGGGCTTCCCTTCACATCCTGTGGTACATCCGAGGCGTCTGTCAAGCAAAAATTGCGCAATACCGCAGAATTTCTCGACCGTCTCCTGAACTCCACAGTCCGGCCGGCGTTGCAGGAAAGCCCCCGGCCGTGGCATGATCGCTGGCAGCATGCCCTTACGAGTCCTCTTCGTCGCCGCCGAAGTCGCTCCATTCGCCAAGACCGGGGGTCTTGCAGACGTGGCATCCGCCCTGCCTCAGGTCCTCCATGACCTCGGGGTCGAGGTCCGCATCCTCCTGCCCCGGTACGGCCTGATCGACCCGGCGCGCTACGGACTCGAGCGGGTGGGGGAGGTCAAGGCGGCCGTGGCCGGCCGTCTTGAGACGGGCGCGATCCTGGAAGGCCGACTCGGGGGCCGGGTCCCGGTCTGGTTCGTGGACCATCCGGGGTTCTACGACCGGCCGGGGCTTTATGGCGAGGGGGGACGGGACTACGAGGACAACCTGAGCCGGTTCACCTTCCTGTGCCGCGCCGTGTTGGCCTGGGTCCGCTTGGGCGGCTGGGTACCCCACATCTGCCACTGCAACGACTGGCATACGGCCCTGATCCCCGTGTATCTCAAGACGACCGAACGGGCCGATCCCGTCCTGGGAGGCATCTCAACCCTCCTCACGATCCACAACCTGGCCTACCAGGGCATCTTCCCCGCCCACGAGCTTCCGGTCACAGGGCTCCCGGAGGACGTCTACTGGTCGTACCTGGAGTTCTACGGCCGCATGAACCTCCTCAAAGGAGGGCTCCTCACCGCCGACCTCCTGAACACGGTGAGCGAGACGTACGCCCGGGAGATCCAGACCCCGGAGTTCGGTTGTGGGCTGGAGGGCGTGCTCCGCGCGCGGAGCAGGGACCTCTACGGCGTCCTGAACGGCGTGGACTACTCGGTGTGGGACCCCAGGGTGGATCCCCTCATCCCCGCCCGCTACGGTCCTGATGACCTTTCGGGGAAGGCCGTCTGCAAGCGGGCGCTGCAGGCGGAGTTCGGCCTGCGGCCGGTGCCGGAGGCTCCCCTCATCGGGATGGTCACGCGCCTCGTGGACCAGAAGGGCCTGGACTTGGTCGCCGCCTGCCTGGACCGGATCGTGGCCGCCGGGGCCCAGTTCGTCCTGCTCGGCACCGGAGACCCGACCTACGAGAGGTCCTTCACCGAGGCTGCCGTGCGCCACGCGGGGTCTGTCGGCGTACGGATCGGGTTCGACGAGAGGCTGGCGCATTGGATCGAGGCCGGAAGCGACATGTTCCTCATGCCCTCCCGCTACGAACCCTCCGGCCTGAACCAGCTCTACAGCCTGCGCTACGGAACCGTGCCGATCGTCCGGCGCACAGGCGGGCTGGCGGACAGCATCGTGGACGCCACCCCGGAGGCCATCGCCCGGGGGGAGGCGAACGGGTTCGTCTTCGAGGCGTACACGCCCCAGGCCCTGTGGGAGGCGATCGCGCGCGCGCTGGACGCGTTCCGGAACCCCACCCTGTGGCGTACACTGGTGCAGGTCGGCATGCGGGCCGACTTCTCCTGGCAGCGGTCCGCGCGCCGGTACATCGAGCTCTACGAGAAGGCCGTCCAGAGGTGATGGAGGTGCCCGAGCTGCGCCGCGACGCCGTCTCGGGCCGGTGGGTGATCATCGCCACCGACCGGGCCGCGCGTCCCACGGACTTCATCAAGCCCAAGGACGTCCCCCAGGATCGGGACCGGTGTCCCTTCTGTGCGGGTCGGGAGCACGAGACACCGCCCGAGATCCTCGCCCTGCGGCCCGCGGGGGGAGGCGCGAACACGCCGGGCTGGGAGGTGCGCGTCGTGCCGAACAAGTACCCGGCCCTGCGGATCGAGGGGAACCTGGGAATCGTGGGAGGGCCGCTCTTCGAGCACATGGACGGGGTCGGCGCCCACGAGGTGATCATCGAGACACCCGAGCACGACACGCACCTGGGCTTGCTCCCCACCCCGCACGTGGAGAAGGTCCTGTGGGCCTACCGGGAACGGTACCTCGACCTGGATCGAGACCCCCGCTTCCGGTACGCGTTGCTCTTCCGGAACCACGGCCGCAGCGCCGGCGCAAGCCTCGCCCATCCCCACTCCCAGCTCATCGCGCTCCCGGTTCTCCCGCGCCGGGCCGAGGAGGAGCTGGAGGTGGCGCGGGCGTACTTCGCCGAGCACGCGCGCTGTCTTTACTGCGACGTCTTAGAGGCGGAGCTGGAGGCCGGCCAGCGGATCGTGTACGAGAACGAGGGGTTCGTGGCCTACGAGCCCTACGCCTCGCGGTTCCCCTTCGAGACGTGGATCGTTCCCCGCCGGCACACGGCCTCCTTCGGAGACCTCCCGGACGAGGACCTGCCCGATGCCGCGGACGCGCTGGGTCAGACCCTCTACCGGCTGCACGCGGTCCTCGACAACCCGCCCTACAACTTCATCCTCCACACGGCCCCCTACGACCCGATCCCCGGCCACTTCTACCACTGGCACATCGAGATCATGCCGCGCCTGACCCAGGTGGCCGGGTTTGAGTGGGGGACCGGGTTCTACATCAACGTGACCCCACCGGAGGAGGCGGCCCGGTTCCTCCGGGCGATCGAGCCGGGGCCGCGCGTGGCCCTCACCGGAGCTCCCGAGGAGCTGCACGGGGAAGTGGGGGGCCGGTGACGCTTCATCCATGGGACCGGCCTGGTGGATCTCCGTAGGGGTCCTGTGCCTTGTGGGGTTCCTGGACGCCCTCTTCTTCACCCTCGTCCAGTACCGGGTGGTCCCTCCGGATCCCCGGTGGCTCCCGCGCGTCTGCCGGATGGAGGAGGGGCGGTGCGCTACGATCCTCCAAACCCGGGAGGCGCGCCTTCTGTGGATCCCGAACAGCGTCCTTGGCCTACTCTTCTACCCGCTCGTGTTCGCGTCGGCGCTGTGGGGTCTGTGGGGCCACCGGGCGTGGCTGTGGGTGGCCGTGGGGTCGGCTACCGGTGCAACGCTCGTGAGCGCCTACCTGGCCTGGGCGCTCCTCGTTCGGCTGCGCACCCCCTGCGCCCTGTGCTATCTTGCCCATACCGTGAACCTCCTGCTCCTCGTGCTCCTCGTCGCGGCGACATGACGGTACGGAGGGTGACCATGGAGATCACCGAACTGCGACCACCCGAGCGACTCCTGCTGGGCCCAGGACCCGCCAACGTCCACCCACGGGTCCTGCGGGCGATGTCCACTCCAGTGCTTGGGCACCTGGATCCTCAGTTCCTGGCATTCCTCGGGGAGGTGGCTGAACTCCTCCGGGGCGCGTACGCGACCCGGAACGAGTGGACGATGGCGGTCTCGGGGAGCGGGAGCGCGGGCATGGAGGCGGTGGCCGCAAGCCTGGTTGAACCGGGCGACCGAGTGCTCGTCTGCGTCGCGGGCTACTTCGGGCACCGCATGGAGGAGGTGTTCCGGCGGTGCGGGGCAGACGTCACGACCGTGGAGGTCCCCTGGGGGGAGGCCGTCGATCCCCAGGACGTGCGCCGGGCCGCGGACGAAGCCCGGCCACAGGTCGTCGCCATCGTCCACGCGGAGACGTCCACCGGCGTGCTCCAGCCTCTTGAGGAGATCGCCCGGATCGCCCACGAGCACGAGGCGTTGCTCGTAGTGGACGCGGTCACGTCGTTGGGCGGTGTGGAGCTTCGGGTGGATGCGGTGGGGCTGGATGCGGCGTACGCCTGCACCCAGAAGTGCATCGGAGGACCGCCCGGGATGAGCCCGGTGACCCTCGGCGAGGCCGCCGTTCGTAAGGTCCGGACCCGTAAGCACCCTATCCAGTCCTACTACCTGGACCTCGGCCTCCTGTACGGCTACTGGTCGGGGAACGGCTACCACCACACGGTGTCCGCGTCGATGATCTACGCCCTGAGGGAGGCACTCCGGATCGTTCATGAGGAGGGGTTGGAAGCACGCTGGGCGCGCCATGTGCGGGTGGGTCGTGCGCTCCAGGCAGGGCTTGAGGCGATGGGTCTTACGCTGTTCGCGCCGGAACCCTACCGGCTCCCGGTGCTCACGACCGTGTGCGTCCCCGAGGGGGCAGACGACGACCGGGTGCGGGCGCGGCTGCTGGAGGAGTTCGACATCGAGATCGGGGCAGGGTTTGGGCCGCTGCGCGGCCGGATCTGGCGGATCGGGACGATGGGCTACAACGCTCAACCCAGGACCATTCTGTACTTCCTCGCCGCCCTGGAGGCGGTCCTCCGGTCGGAAGGCATTCGGCTTGCAGCGGGCACCGGACTCTCCGCCGCTATCGCGGCCCTGACCGCCTGAATCCGACCGCTCGGCGTCCTCTCTTTGACGGGTTCCCTCCGCCCGCGTAGGCTAGTGCTACGAGACTCGGGAGGGAGGCCATGGGAACGGTCGCAGCAGGGGTGGAGGTCGTCGGGCACACGGTCCCAGATCAAGAACGCGTACTCACCCCGGACGCGCTGGCGTTCGTCGTGCGGCTGCACCGGACGTTCAACCCGACGCGGCGGGCCCTCCTGGAGCGGCGGGCCGCACGGCAGCGGGAGCTCCTGGCTGGCGCCCTTCCCGATTTCCTGCCTGAGACCCGGCACATCCGGGAGTCCCGGTGGACAGTGGCCCCGGCCCCGCCGGACCTCCAGGACCGGCGGGTGGAGATCACGGGTCCGGTGGACCGGAAGATGATGATCAACGCCCTGAACTCCGGGGCTCAAGTGTTCATGGCGGACTTCGAGGACGCCCTCTCGCCCACCTGGACGAACGTGATCTCCGGCCAGAAGAACCTCATGGATGCCGTGCGGCGGACGATCGAGTTTGTAAGCCCTGAAGGGAAGGTCTACCGACTCCAGGACAAGACCGCAACCCTCCTCGTTCGACCCCGGGGCTGGCACCTTGGGGAGCGGCACGTCCTCGTGGACGGGGAGCCGATCTGTGCGAGCCTGTTCGACTTCGGCCTGTACGTCTACCACAACGCCCATGAACTCCTGCGCCGCGGCACGGGCCCCTACTTCTACCTCCCGAAGCTCGAAAGCCACCTGGAGGCCCGGCTGTGGAACGACGTGTTCAACTTCGCCCAGGACGAGCTCGGGATTCCGCGCGGGACGATCCGGGCCACGGTCCTCATCGAGACGATCCTGGCGGCCTTCGAGATGGACGAGATCCTCTACGAGCTGCGGGACCACGCCTCCGGGTTGAACGCGGGGCGGTGGGACTACATCTTCAGCGTGATCAAGAAGTTCCGGAACCGGCCGGAGTTCGTGCTTCCCGACCGGGCCCAGGTGACGATGACCGTGCCCTTCATGCACGCCTACACCGAGCTCCTCGTCCGGACCTGCCACCGCCGGGGGGCGCACGCCATCGGCGGGATGGCCGCCTTCGTTCCGAGCCGCAAGGACCCTGCTGTGAACGAGCGGGCCTTCGCCAAGGTGCGGGAGGACAAGGAGCGGGAGGCCGGACAGGGCTTTGACGGAACCTGGGTCGCCCACCCCGACCTCGTGCCCGTGGCCCGGGAGCCCTTCGACCGCGTGCTGGGGGACCGGCCCCACCAGAAGCACGTGCTGCGGGAGGACGTGCGGGTGACCGCCCGGGACCTCCTGGACGTGCGCGTTCCCGGAGGCCGGATCACGGACCAGGGGGTGTGGAACAACGTGAGCGTCGCCCTCCAGTACCTGGAGTCGTGGCTCGGTGGAGTCGGAGCGGTGGCGATCTACAACCTCATGGAGGACACCGCCACCGCGGAGATCTGCCGGGCGCAGCTGTGGCAGTGGATCCGGCACGGTGCGAAGATGGAGGACGGGAGGCACGTGGACGCCGAGTGGTACCGGTCGGTGCGGGACCGGGAGGTGGCGCGGCTTGCGGACGAGCGAAAGGACCCGTCCAAGCTCTACGAGGCGGCCGAGATCCTGGACCGCCTGGTCCTGGATGAGGAGTTCGCCGAGTTCCTCACGCTCCTCGCCTACGACCGCTTGGACTGAGGAGGACGTGCGGACGGCCGACCCCATCGCCTCCCTCCGTGCGATCTACCCCCGGGAGCGCATCCTCACGCGGCCCGCAGAGCTCGCGGCCTACGAGTCCGACGCCCTCACCGCGTTCCGGGCCCGGCCGCTTGCGGTGGTGTTGCCGCAGACCCAAGAGGAGGTCATCGAGACCGTCCGGTGGTGCGCGCGGGAGCGGGTGCCGTTCGTGGCACGGGGAAGCGGCACGAGTCTGTCGGGCGGCTCCCTCCCCGTGCCCGGCGGGATCGTGATCGCCCTGAACCGGCTGAACCGGATCCTGCGAGTCGATCCCGAGGCGCGGATCGCGGTGGTGGAGCCCGGAGTCCCCAACCTGGAGGTCTCCCGCGCCGCAGCCCCCTACGGCCTGTACTACGCCCCGGACCCCAGCAGCCAGGGCGTGTGCACGATCGGCGGCAACGTGGCCTTCAACTCAGGAGGCGCCCACTGCCTGAAGTACGGGATGACCGCAAACCACGTGCTCGGCATCAAGGCCGTCCTGGCCGACGGTGAGGTCGTTCAGATGGGCGGGGAGAGTCCGGAAGGCGTGGGCCCGGACCTCGTGGGGATCTTCGTGGGCTCGGAGGGTCTGTTCGGGATCGCGCTCGAGATCACCCTGCGCCTGGTGCCCCGGCCTGAAGCGTACCGGACGGTGATGGCCGCCTACCCGAGCCTCGAGGCCGCGGGCGAGGCGGTGGCGCGGATCGTGGCCGCGGGCCTTCTGCCGGGGGCGCTTGAGATCATGGACCGCCTCGCCATCGAGGCGGCGGAGGCGGCGGTGGGGGCAGGGTACCCGCGCGACGCCGCAGCGATCCTCATCGTGGAGCTGGAGGGAGAGGCAGCGGAGGTGGAATCCGAGCTCGCCCACCTCCTGGAGGTGATCCGGGCCTCAGGGGCCACCGAGGTGCGCCTGGCTCGGGACGAATCGGAGCGCCAGAGGATCTGGAAGGGTCGCAAGGGCGCCTTCTCCGCCGTCGGTCGCCTCTCGCCCGACTACATCGTCCAGGACGGTGTGGTGCCGCGCACCAGGCTCGGAGAGGCCCTCGCGGAGATCGAGCGCCTCAGCCGCAAGTACGGATTGCGCGTCGCGAACGTGTTCCACGCGGGGGACGGGAACCTCCACCCCCTCATCCTCTACGACGGCCGCACTCCCGGAGAACTGGAGCGGGCAGAGCACCTCGCCGGCGAGATCCTCCACCTGTGCGTGCGCCTGGGCGGTTCCATCACGGGTGAGCACGGGGTTGGTATGGAGAAGCGGGCGTACCTCCCGGAGATGTTCGGCAAGACCGATCTTGAGGCGATGCGTCGGCTGCGGCGCGCGATGGATCCCCTCGAGATCGCAAACCGCGGGAAGATGTTCCCACCCGAAGAGGTGCGGCCCGAGCTCGCCGGAGTCCGTCCGTGAGCGCGTACACAGTTCGTGACGTCCTCCGACCGAAGACGATCGGTGAGGTCCAGGAGATCGTCCGCGCGCACCGCTACATCTTCCCGCGGGGCGCAGGGACCAAGACGGCGCTTGTGAGCCCACCTCCGGAGGCGACAGTGCTGGACCTCTCGGGGCTTGCGGGGATCGTGGAGTACGATCCGGCGGAGTTCACGTTCACGGCGTTGGGCGGGACTCCGGTCCGGGAGATCGAGCGGGTCCTCGCAGCCCACGGTCAGGAACTGCCCTTCGACCCACCCCTTGCTGCCGCGGGGGCCACCCTGGGCGGCGTGGTGGCCTGTGGGCTCAGCGGGCCGGGCCGCTACCGGTACGGTGGAGTGCGGGACTTCATCCTGGGCGTCCGGTTCGTGGACGGGCTCGGCGACCTGGTACGGGGTGGCGGCAGGGTCGTGAAGAACGCCGCCGGCTTCGACTTCCCCAAGCTCATGGTGGGAAGTCTGGGACGGCTCGGCGTGCTCGTGGAGCTCGCCTTCAAGGTGTTCCCAGCGCCCAAATCCCACGCCACGGTGCGGGTGGCGTTTGCCCGACTGGACGAGGCCCTCGAGGTCCTCCTGCGGTTGCTCACAAGCCCCTTCGACCTCTGCTCCCTCGACCTGGAACCGCCGAATGTCCTGTGGGTGCGGATCGGCGGTCTACCGGAGTCTCTTGACGCACGCCTCCATCGCCTCCTCGCGTTCCTCGATGGCCATGCGGAGGTCGTTCAGGGAGCGGAGGAGCGGAGTGTGTGGGAGCGGGTGCGGGAGTTCGGGTGGGTTCCGGCCGCGTGGGCGCTCGTGAAGGTTCCTATAACACCCCGACGCATCTCGGAGCTGGAGGAGCGGCTTTCGGGTCTTGGGGCGGTGCGGCGCTACAGCGCGGGCGGGGCCGTGGCGTGGGTCGCGTGCCCCGGTGACCCACAGGCGCTCGACGGGATCCTCACGGAACTCGGGCTTTCTGGTCTGCGCGTCCTCGGCCCTCCGGGCCCGCCGATTCTCGGTGCGTGGATCGGCGGTGCCTTCGGCCGGCGAGTCAAGCAGGCGCTTGACCCGGACGGTCGGTTCGGACCGCTCCCCTGGGAGCCCTGATGCAGCACACGATCCCCGTCCAGCGGTACGGTCCGGTGGGGGAGAAGATGGCGCGCGCGGTGGAGGCGTGCGTCCACTGCGGGTTCTGCCTCCTCGCGTGTCCCACCTACCGCGTCCTGGGGGAGGAGATGGACTCGCCCCGCGGCCGCATCTTCCTCATGAAGGAGGTGCTGGAAGGCAGGCTCGGGGTGGACGAGGCCGCCCCGTTCGTAGACCGATGCCTGGGGTGTTTGGGATGCGTGACCGCGTGTCCTTCGGGCGTACGCTACGAGGAACTAGTGACCCCGTTCCGGGAGTTCAGCGAGCGCACCCGGCGTCGTCCGGCCGGAGAGCGCATCCTCCGGTGGATGCTCCTTGCGACCCTGCCGTACCCCGCCCGGTTGCGGCCGCTTTTACGGATCGGATTACCCTTGCGACCGTTGCGCGGCCTAGTTCCTCCGCGCCTGCGCGCCCTCCTGGACCTGTTGCCCCCTCATCTCCCCCGTGCCCGAACGCTACCGGAGGTGATCCCGGCGGAGGGGAAGCGGCGGGCGCGGGTAGCGCTGCTTGCGGGCTGCGTGCAGCAGGTCCTGGCCCCCGAGATCAACTGGGCGACGGTCCGGGTCCTAAGCCGAAACGGTGTGGAGGTGGTGGTCCCCCGAGGACAGATCTGTTGCGGGGCCCTCGCGATGCACGCGGGGGAGGGGGGGAAGGCGAGAGACCTCGCCCGTCGCACTCTCTTCTCGTTCCCGGACGATGTGGACGGCGTGATCACGAACGCCGCGGGCTGCGGGTCTGCGATGCGAGAGTACGGGCTTCTGTTCACCGGTCACGCGGAGCGGGATCGGGCGACCGCCCTTGCCCGGAAGGTCCGGGACGTGAGCGAGTTCCTCGATGCCCTGGGACTCATCCCACCCCCGCCGCTTGCCCGGCCCGTGCGGGTGGCCTACCACGACGCCTGCCACCTGGCCCACGCTCAGGGCGTGCGGGAGGCTCCACGTCGGCTGCTCGCGTCCATCGAGGGGCTGGACCTCCTGGAACCCGGGGAGGCCGACATCTGCTGCGGGTCTGCCGGCACGTACAACCTGGAGCACCCGGAGATCGCGTCGGAGCTGGGAAGGCGGAAGGCAACTCAGCTGCTCGCGACGGGCGCGGAGGTGGTGGCCACCGGGAACATCGGCTGCATGGTCCAGATCCGAACGCACCTCACGTCGGTGGGGAGGCCCCTACCGGTGCTCCACACGATGGAGGTGCTGGACCGCGCCTACGCGGGAGAGCCGCTCACTGACCGCAGTGTGTAACCGGGAGGTGTGGCATCGTCGGACCGTGGCACGGTCGGCGGGTGTAGGGCGGGAGACTTCCCCCTCAGATCGCCCGGGTGGTGCCCCGGGGCAGGACGACGATCCCGGAGGGATCTCGGTGGTAGCGCCGCGCGTCCTCGTCCGGGTCTTCCCCGATGACGGTGTTGGGCTCGAGAAGGTTATAGCGATCGACGATCACGCGCCGGAGTCTAGATCCTCGGCGCACCACGGTGAAGTCCATCACGACGGACTCCTCGATCTCCACGTCCGGCTCCACGTACACACCCCGGCCCAGCACCGAGCGACGGATCCGGCCACCCTCGATCACGGACCCCTCGGCGATGAGGGCATCGTATACGTCGCCCTGGAGGATCCGCGCCGGAGGGCCGGGGAACGCCGCGCCGAGGATCGGCCACAACCGGTTCGAGAGGTCAAACCTGGGCTGCGGCCCCAGGAGGTCCATGTGGGCCTCCCAGTAGGCCCCGATGGTCCCGATGTCGCGCCAGTACCCGTGCTCCTCGTAGGGCCGCAGGCCCGGGATGAGGTTCGTGTGGAAGTCGTAGGCGAACACGCGGTAGTGCTCGATCATGCCCGGGATGATCGTCCGGCCGAAGTCATGGTCGGTGGACCGCTGTGCATCTTCCAGGAGCACCTGGATGAGGACGTCGGCGTTGAAGACGTAGTTCCCCATGGAGCAAAGGGCATGGGTTCCCCGACCCGGCATGGGCCGGGGGTGCTGGGGTTTTTCCTCGAACCCTCGGATCCGGCCGTCGGGCTCGGACTCGATCACCCCGAACCTGCCCGCCTGCTCCAGAGGCACCGGCAGGGCGGCCACCGTGACGTCCGCGCCCGCGTCGAGGTGGAAGTCGATCATCTGGGAGATGTCCATCCGGTAGATGTGATCCCCTCCGAAGATCGCCACTAAGGCAGGCCCGTAGTCCCGGATCAGGTGGAGGTTCTGGTAGACGGCGTCGGCGGTCCCCCGGTACCAGATCTCGCCCCAACGCATCTGGGGCGGGACGACGAGGATAAAGTGGTCCTGGTGGAGGCCGCTGGCGCGCCAGGCCTGCCGCAGGTGCTCGATGAGGGACTGCGACTTGTACTGTACCAGGATGTACAGGGAGAAGATGTCGGAGTTCACGAAGTTGCTCAGGACGAAGTCGACGATCCGGTGTCGGCCGCCGAAGGGGACCGCCGGCTTGCTCCGGTCGCGCGTGAGGGGGTGGAGCCGCTCTCCGCGACCCCCGGCCAGGACGATTCCCAGCGTCCGTAGCCGCCCGCCCGGGTACACCCGGGACCCCCTCATGCCAACGTCTCCGACGGCCCGATGAAGACCAATTCGACGCCTTCGGCCTCAAGCCTCTCTTTGACCCGAAGCCGGAGCTCCCGCTCGGCGGTCCAGTGGGCCATGGGCTGGACCGGGACCAGGAGGCGGACGATTTGCGCCTGGGGGTTCAGCTCCAGCAGGGCGTGTACTTCCGGAGGGCCCGTACAGGCTCCGGGATGGTCCCGGCACCAGTCCGACGCCGCCTCGTGGAGGAGCTCGGCCACCTGGTGGAGGTCGGCTCCCCGACCCACTCCGACGACCAAAAGGGCCCGCATGAACCCCCGGTTGTAGTTCCGGAAGCGGGCGATCTCTCCGTTGGGGATCGTGACGACCTCGCCCGTGAACCGGCGGATCTGGGTGGTGCGTAGGCCGATCTGCTCCACGACCCCGGTGTCCGGCCCCACGGTGATCACATCACCCACCTGGATGAGGCCATCCAGGAGCAGGAAGAACCCGCTGATGCTGTCCCGGATCAGGGTCTGGGCGCCGAACCCGATGGCGAGCCCCGCCACCCCCGCGCTCGCGAGGAGGGGGGCCGGGTCCACGTCAAGCTGGCGGAGGACCATGACCCCCGCGATGAAGTAGATCGTGTAGCGGATCAGGCTGTAGGCGAGAGGGAAGAGGGTGCGGGTGCGGGCGAGCCGCACCGCGTAGTTGGGCACCCCTTCAGGCGGCCGGAGGGCCCGGTCGAGGATCCGGCCGAGGAGGCTGTTCGTGAGGGAGGCCCCGAGGAGGATCAGGGCGATCGTCACGGCGGTGCGCATGGCCGAGGCGACGGCCTGAGGCGAGATCAGGTGACCGAACACCTCGCGCAGGGCCTCGATGGTCGCCTCCTAGATCTCGCCCCGCGACCGACGGATCGCGAGGTCGATGTACAGGGCCGCCGACCAGCCGTAGCCCGGTGCGGCCTGAGGCGGGGCCTCGCCGGTCTCGGGGTGGTAGTACTCCTTGATGTCGGGGTGCCGGGCCACGAGTTCCAGCGTCCGGTCGCACAGTTCCCGCGCGAGGTGCCGGTAGCCGCACCGGATGAGGGCTTCGATGAGCATGTAGTTCACGTTCACCCAGGTGGGCCCCCGCCACATCCGGTCGGGCTGGTAGCGGGGATCGCTCCGGGCCACGGTGGGGACCGGGTAGCGCGTCCAGAAGGTGCGCGGGTCGCGCAGGTACGCCACAAGCCGCTCCACGACCTCCGCAGGCAGGCGGCCGGTCCACATGGGGAGGAGGCTCAGGGGGGTGAGGACGGGCACGCGCTCGTTCCCTCCGATCCGGATCGCCCAGAACAGGCCGCGAGCGGCATCAAAGAGCCGCTCTTGCATCCGCTCGACGAGTCCAGTCGCCTCCGCCTCCCACCGGTCTGCCTCTACCTCCTCGCCCAGTAGTCTCGCCATCCGGGCGAGGGATTCGGCCTCAAGACAGAGATAGGTGGCGAGGTCGGGGGAGGCGACCGGCATCCCGAAGTCCCACAGGGGACTATCGTCCAGGCCCGAGGAGTAGGGGTGGTGGTACTCGGGGAGGCCGTCGCCATCTGAGTCGCACGTCTGCATCCACCAGCGGTGGAGGCGCGAGACGGGTTCATATAGCTCCGCCACGAAGTCACAGTCCCCTGTCACCTCGTACACCTTCCACGCCGCCCACCCCGCAATGGGCGGCTTCGTGACGAGCCCGGCCACCGGCTCCTCCAGGCTCTCCACGACCCCTTCGTCGAAGACGCAGTCGGGCAGCCGACCATCGGGCCGCTGGTGGTCGAACAGCACCCGGAACTGGTCTCCGGCCAGGACCGGATCCACGTAGCGGTAGGCGAGCGCGTGGAAGAAGGCATCCCACTGCCAAAGCCCGACGTAGTGGACCTTGGAAGGAACGAGGGCCTCGCGGGTGAAGTAGTAGCGGCTGGAGAGGAGCCCGGCCCGCATCAGGTACCAGGCGTAGTCGTAGGTGGGCCGGAACCGCGGGGCGACCCACGGGACTTGCTCCAGCCACCTCCGCCACCGCCGCTCGGCCTCCCAAACAGGGTCATAGGGTCGGATGCGCCGGTCGAACCCAAGCCGGGGCGTGATGTTCAGGGTGATCTGGGTGTCGGGCGTCGCCTCGATCAGGAGGGTCACGCGCCACCGACCCGCCTCCTCCCGATGCACCTCGTTGCGAACGACATGTCCGTTCGTCGTGTACGCGAGATGCCGCACACCCCGCGTCCAGCCGCCGCGCCGGTCCGTGGCCGCCGACTCCGCCCGGACGGCGAACCGCACGCCGCACCGTCCTGGCGGCGGTTGGATGACGAGGAGTTCGGGTCCGTCGAAGGCCATCGCGAAGGGGCCGATGCCCGTCAGGAAGCGGAGCACGTGGGGGTACGTGACGAGCTTCCAGGCGAGCGCATTCCCCTCCCCATCGAGGAGCTCGAACCCGGCCACGAAGGGCGGCCGCACGCGGTAGTGGCCCTCCACGTGGGCGAGCTTCGGCCAGCGCTCGCACACCCGGATGAAGAGGCGAGATTCTGCGGGCTCCCGGAATACGAGGATCCGACTCCCCCGCTCGGTGAACGGCACGACCGCAACGTCGATCCGGTCCCGGAGGGCCTCGATGGGGTCCGGATGCACCTCCTCAGCACCGAACGCGCCGCACCGCTCGTCCGTCACACCGGTGCCCTCCCGCGGGCGAGCTCTTCCCGGCGGGCACGGTACTCCGGCAGTGTCAGGATGGGCGGCCGCTCCCACTCGGCGATCTCCCGCTCTTCCAGGCTCAGGGTTCCTTCCTCCGACCGGATGAGCTTCATCGTGCGGGCGGTATCTGGCAGGATGGGTGCCTGGACGCGGTCCTCGACCCGCCGGAGCACGACCTGCACGATCTGGTAGGCCATCATCGAGAGGGCCGCAAGGGACTGGTTCCGGTGGATCCGCTGCTCCAGGTCCACCTGGCCGATGGCCCCGAGCCCGAACCGGTTCAGAAGATCGATGAGCATCCCGATCTCCACGCCGTAGCCCGTGAAGAAGGGGATCTGCTCCAACGCCTCCCGCCGCCCGGCGTACTCGCCCGCCAGCGGCTGGATGAGCCCCGAAAGCTCCGGGAAGAATAGGTTGAGGAGCGGCCGTGCCACGAGTTCTGTGACCCGGCCTCCGCCCGTCTCGTACAGGCGCTCTCCGACCTGCAGCGGCCTCCGGTAGTACCCCTTCACGAACAGGATGTGCTCCTCGCGCAACAGTGGCCCCACGAGCCCGTACACGAACTTGGGGTGCATGTTCTTGATGTCGGTATCCACCCAAACCACGATGTCCCCGCGCAGGACGTGGAGGCTCTTCCACAGCGCCTCGCCCTTGCCCCGGTAGCTCCCGTGCTGGGGGAGGACCTCCGCATGGCGGACCACCGGGATCCCCAGCGACGTCGCGATCTCCCGGGTGCGGTCGGTGGAGTCGCTGTCGATGAGGACGATCTCGTCCAATAGCGGGCATCGTTCCACCAACGCGTCCTTCAGGACGCGGATCACCTGGCCCACGGTCTCTTCTTCGTTAAGGGCCGGCAGCCCCAGGCTGATCGTGAGGCCTCGCTTCCGCTTGAGGGCGAGCAACCGGTCCAGGTCGGCGAACTCGCGGGCGTGGAAGGTGTTCTCGGCGAACCACTTCTGGACTTCTGAGGGGGACCAGCGGCTACGGGTCGTGCGGTAGGCAACCCAGTCCGCGACCGGCACGGAGCTGCGGACGACCACGAGGTGGGGGATGGCCTGAAGGGGCGGCTGGATCGCCGGGCGGTGCGGATCTGCGGTGGCGCCCACCACCACCGCGGTGTAGTTCGGGGATTCCCGCAGGATTACCTCGGCCGCCGGTCCGGTGGCGATCCTCCGCCTGATCCCGGAGGCGACGTCCTCTTGCATCACCGTGAGGTACGGCCGCTCCTCCTGCCAGCGCCGGGCCTCCGGGATATCCTCCCGGAACACGTGGAGTGCGGTGACCTCCCCTCCCTGGGGGAGGGCGAGGGCCCGGGCGACGCGCAGGGCCAGCTCCGCGTTCGGCCCACCCCGGACGCCCACGAGGACGTTGCGGAAGGCCGCCAGAGGCAGCGGCGGGAGGAGGACCAGGTCGGCGGGCGGATGGTGGAGGGCGAAGTCCACGCTGCGGCCCAGGAGCGTCTCCCGTGTTCCGTCCCGGACCAGGACCAGCAGCGCCGCCTTCTCCCCAAGACACGTGGCGACGACCTCCTCCCACGCATCCCGGCCCACGCACACCGCGGTGCGCACCTCCAGGGTCGTGCGGAGGTCTGCGACGGAGGTCTCCAGGATCTCCCGGAGCGCCTGGGCCTCTGCGGTGCCCCGGCTCAGGGGATCGGGAGGCGGGACGACGACCACGCCGAGGAGCAGGAGTGGTGCGTCCCAGGCGCGGGCGAGCGCGGTGCACAGGGACAGAGGCTCTCGCAGGTGCTGGACGTCGGCGACCGGGAGGACGATGGGGCGCTGCATCCGTCGGCTCACCGTGCGCGACGTCGGTGGATCTTCCCTTCGAGCACGCCTCTAGTGTACCCGAGGTCCTTCGGAGGGAAAGCGGCCCCGGGTCGAGAATCGTGCTCCCGATGGCGCGGGCGGTCCTGGACGATCCCGAACGGATGAAGGCCCTGGACCCTCGGGGAGTGCTCGACCTGGTGCTCCGATCCGGCGAGACCCTTCGGGAGGGCTACCGGCTCGGCCAGGAGGTCGATCTGGATCCCGGTCCGGGAGCCGACCACGTCCTCGTGCTGGGAATGGGCGGCTCCGGGATCGGGGGGGACCTGCTCCGAAGTCTTGCCTACGAACTGGCTCCGATCCCGGTGACGGTGGTCAAGGAGTACGCACCACCTCGGTGGGTGGGTGCCCGGACCCTGGTGTTCGCCTGCTCGTACTCTGGGAACACGGAGGAGACGATCGCGGCGTACGACGCCTGCGGCCGGGCCCGCGCCCTGAGGGTAGCGATCACGTCCGGCGGGGAACTCGCCCGCCGGGCAGAGGCTGACGGGGTGCCCCTCGTACGGATTCCGCCGGGCTTTCCTCCCCGTGCGGCCCTCGGCTACCTCTTCGGGCCGATGCTCGCGGTCCTGGAGCGGTGGGGGATCCTCCCGTCGCAGCGGGCGGAGGTGGAGGAGGCGGCGTCGGTGATGGAGGAGCTGGCGCGGGAGTGGGGACCGGACCGGCCCGAGGCCGGAAACCCGACCAAGCAACTGGCCCGCTCCCTGGCCGGCCGGTTCCCGGTGGTGTACGCCTGCTCCCCCTTCACCGCGGCGGTCGCCCAGCGATGGAAGACGCAGCTCAACGAGAACGGTAAGGTCTACGCGGTGTGGAACGTCTTCCCGGAGCTCAACCACAACGAGACGGTGGGCTGGACGCTGGCGGGTCAACCGGACGGCCTCCTCCACGTGGTGGTCCTGCGGGATGCAGCGGACCCTCCGCGGCTTGTGCAGCGGCTGCGGATCACCCGGGACGTTGCCCTGCAAAAGGCGGCCGGCTATCATGAAGTGATGAGCAGGGGGCGGGGTGGGCTGAGCCGCCTGTTCTCGCTCATCCTGTTTGGCGACCTCGTGAGCGTCTACCTCGCCTACCTGAACGGAGTCGACCCCTATCCGGTCGCGGTGATCGACGAAGTGAAGGAGCGACTGGAGCGGGAGGGCTAGGAGGGCAAGCGCATGGCGCGGGTGTTCTTGGATCGGGTCACCAAGCGGTTCGGGAACGTGGTGGCGCTCAACAACGTCACCCTGGAGATCCCCGACCGGCAGTTCACCGTGCTCGTGGGTCCTTCGGGCTGCGGGAAGACGACGGCCCTGCGCCTCATCGCCGGGCTAGAGGAGGTCACGGAGGGCGACATCTACATCGGCGACCGGCGGGTGAACGATGTTCCGCCCAAGGACCGCGACATCGCGATGGTCTTCCAGAACTACGCCCTCTACCCGCACATGACGGTCTACGACAACATGGCCTTCGGACTGCGGCTCCGGAAGTATCCCAAGCACGAGATTGACCGGAGGGTGCGGGAGGCGGCCCGGATGCTGGGGATCGAGCACCTCCTGGACCGCAAGCCCAAGCAGCTCTCCGGCGGCCAGCGCCAGCGCGTGGCCGTCGGCCGTGCGATCGTGCGCGAGCCGCAGGTGTTCCTTATGGACGAGCCGCTCAGCAACCTGGACGCGGCCTTACGGGTCCAGACCCGCGCGGAGATCAAGAAGCTCCACGCGCGGCTGCAGACGACCACGATCTACGTCACCCACGACCAGGTCGAGGCGATGACGATGGGCGACCGCATCGTCGTGCTCCGGGACGGTGTGGTCCAGCAGGTGGACACCCCCCTGAACCTCTACCAGAAGCCCGCCAACATGTTCGTGGCGGGGTTCATCGGGAGCCCGTCCATGAACTTCGTGCCCGGCCGCCTGGTACGCCAGGACGGAGCCTTCCTCTTCGACGCCGGCACCTGGCGGGTCACGATCCCCTCCGACCTCACGGAGTACGTGCAGCCGTGGGAGGGGCGGGATGTGATCCTGGGGATCCGGCCGGAGCACATCGAGGACGCGGCGTTGCGCGACGGTGCCCTTCCGCCCTCCTTTGCGGTCCTCCGGGCGAAGGTGGACGTGCACGAACCGCTGGGCTCCGACGTGATCCTCTACCTGGATGCCGGGGGCCACTCACTCGTGGCCCGGGTGGACGCCCGGAGCCCCGCGAAGATGGGAGATGAGGTGACCGTCGCCCTCGACATGAGTAAGCTCCACCTCTTCAACCCGCAGACCCACGAGGCGATCGTGTAGCGGGCCCACCTCTCCGACACGCGAGCCCGTGCCCCTCGCGGGGCACTCCTATCCTCCTTGTGGCCCCGTTGCCTTGCCCGCAAGATCGCGGAGGGGTTCTAGGAGCCTGGTGAACTCCATCGGAAAGATGAACTTCGTGGCGGGGCTCGAGCCCAGAGCCTTCAGGGCCTCCAGGTACTGGAGTGTCATCGTATTCCCGTCCACGTTGCGGGCGACACTGAAGATCTTGTCCAGGGCGATCGCGAACCCCTCCGCACGGAGGATCGCCGCCTGCCGGTCGCCTTCGGCCCGCAGGATCGCCGCCTGCTTTTCGCCCTCTGCCACTTTGATGGCCGCCTCCCGTTTCCCGTCCGCCTCGGTCACCACGGCCCGCCGGGTGCGCTCCGCGGACATCTGGCGGGTCATGGCCTCCTGGACCTCCTTGGGCGGCAGGATCTCCCGGATCTCCACGGTGGTGACCTTCACGCCCCACCGCTCGGTCACCTCGTCCAGCTTGGCCCGCAGGACCTGGTTGATCTGCTCGCGCTTGGCGAGAACGTCGTCCAGGACGATGTCCCCGATCACGGCACGCAGCGTGGTCGTCGCGATCCCCCGCGCAGCACCCGCGAAGTCCTGCACCTGGATCACGGAGGACTCAGGATCGATCACCTTCCAGTAAATCAAGAAGTCGATGTTGATGGGCGCGTTGTCCTTCGTGATGCAGGTTTGGGAGGGGATCTCCAGGAACGCCTCCCGCAGGTCCACCCACACCGCCCGGTCCACGAACGGGATGAGGAACACGATCCCCGGCCCTCGGCGGCCGATGGAGCGTCCGAGCCGGAACACCACAAGCCTCTGGTACTCCCGGACGATCTTCACCGAGCTCCAGAGGATCCAGGTCACCACCAGGAGAACAGCCACCCCGTAGATCGTGATCGTCGCCATCCTCCACCTCCACCGATATCATCGCATGCGGTGGAGCCAAGCGACGACGCAGAGGAGACGGTGCAATGAGAGCGTGGGTCTTCGCCGTGGATCTGGGAGCTACGAACGTGCGGGTCGGCCTCGTGGACCAAGAGGGCAGGGTCATTGCGAGTGTCCGGCGTCCCACCCCCCAGGAGGGGCCCGAGGCCGTCGTCTCCGCGATCGCCGAGCTCACCGGGGAACTCGCCCGGACGGTCGGAGGGCGTGCGGACCGGGTCGGAGTCGGGGTACCTGGGCCGCTAGACGTCGCCGAGGGAATCGTGGACGAGCCTCCTAACCTCGTGGGCTGGCGTCGGGTGCCTCTCCGGGCGATGCTGGAAGGCCGCCTGGGGATCCCGGTGGTCCTGGAGAACGACGCGAACGCGGCGGCCCTCGGGGAGTGGTGGAGGGGGGCCGGACAGGGCAGCCGACACCTGCTCTACATCACCTGGAGCACCGGGATCGGCGGTGGCCTCGTGTGGGAGGGACGGCTCTACCGTGGCGCCTCGGGGACTGCGGGCGAGATCGGGCACGTCGTGGTGGACCCGGACGGTCCCCTCTGTCCGTGCGGCCGCAGGGGACACCTGGAGGGGATCGCGGCCGGGCCCGCCATCGCCCGGGCGGCCCGGGAGGCCCTGGCCCGCGGGGAGCCGAGCGCGCTCCGGCACCTGGCGACGATCACGGCCGAGGACGTGGCGGAGGCGGCCCGGGCTCAGGACCCCCTGAGCCGAGGGGTGTTCGAGCACGCCGCCCGCATGGTGGGGCTCGTGGTCGGCAGCATGCTGAACCTCCTGAACCCCGAGGTGGTGGTGATCGGCGGTGGGGTTGCACGGGCCGGCGAGGTGGCCTTCGGGCCCCTCCGGGAGGCCGCCCGGTCGGTGGCCTTCGACGTGCCGTTCCGGTCTGCCCGCATCGTGCCGGCGGCTCTCGGAGATGACGCAGGACTGGTGGGCGCAGCCTACCTCGCCCTGGGCCTTGAGTAGGTAGGGAACCATGGAGGTCACGGTCGGACGCACAAAGATCGAGCTCGTGCGGGGCGACATCACCCGGCAGCAGGTGGACGCGGTGGTGAACGCCGCGAACCCCACCCTCATGGGCGGGGGTGGGGTAGACGGCGCCATCCACCGGGCGGGCGGCCCCGCGATCCTCGAGGAGTGCAAGAGAATCCGGGAAACCCTGCCGGGCCGGAGGCTGCCGCCGGGAGAGGCGGTCGTCACGACCGGCGGCAACCTGCCCGCGCGGTACGTGATCCACACGGTCGGCCCGATCTGGGAGGGTGGAGGTGCCGGCGAGGACGAGACCCTCGCCCGCGCCTACCGCAGGAGCTTAGAGCTGGCGAAGGAGCGAGGAATGCGCACGGTGGCCTTCCCCTCCATCAGCACCGGTGCCTACGGGTTCCCGGTGGAGCGCGCGGCCCGGATCGCCCTCCGCACGATCCTGGAGTTTTGCCGCCAGCACCCCGATGCCTTCGACCTGGTCCGGATGGTCCTATGGAGCGAGCAGGACCTCTGCACCTACGAGGCGGCCCTGCGGGAGCTGTGGCCTACTGGGCCAGGAGGAGAATCGGGTTCTCCAGGAGGCGCTTGACCTCCAGGAGGAACTCGGCGGCCCCGACCCCATCGGTGAGCCGGTGGTCGACGGAGACGGTCATCTGGAGGATGGGCCGTACGACCACCTGGCCCTCCCGCACGACCGGCCGGTCCTGGGCGCGGCCGATGGCCAGGATCCCGGCCTGGTTCGGTGGGATGATCGCGACGAAGTTCACCACGTCGTACATGCCGAGGTTGCTCACGGAGAACACCGCACCGGTGTACTCCTCCTGGCGGAGCCGCTTCTCCCGGGCGCCCTCGACGAGCCGGCGGGCCTCCCGGGCCAACTGGAGGAGGGGGAGCCGGTCGGCGTCCCGCAGGACGGGTGTCACGAGGCCATCTGGGGTTGCCACCATGAGGCCCAGGTGGACCCGGTGGAAGCGCCGCACCGTTTGGTCGTCGAGAACCTGGCTGCGGAGCGCCGGGTGGTTCCGGAGTGCGAGCGCCGTGGCCTTCAGCGCGAGGTCGTTGACCGTGACGCGGCCCTCTTCGCCGTAAGCCTCCTCCAGCTCCCGCCGTAGCGCAAGGGCCCGTGCCAGGTCTACCTCAACCGTCACGTAGAAGTGGGGGATCGTCTGCTTGCTCTGGACCACGGTGCGGGCGATGGCCCTCCGCATCCGCGGCATCTCCACGTCCTCGAACTCGGCTTCCACCGGAGGCGGGGCGGGAGGGGCCTCGGCGGCCCGCCGGGCCAGGTACGCCTCGATGTCGCGCTCCACGATGCGGCCACCGGGACCGGTGCCCCGGACCTGGGTGAGGTCGATCCCGTGCTGGGCGGCGAGTCGGCGCGCAAGCGGCGAGGCCTTGATCCGCTCGGCTTCCGGCGAAGGCACCTGAACCGGCTCGGCGGCCGATACTGCGGGCTCTGCGGCCGGAGGCGAGGGTGCCGCAGGAGGGACTTCCGGGCCGTCGATGTAGGCGATCACCTGGCCCACCGGGACCGTCTCCCCCTCCCGGGCCAGGATTCGGGTGAGCACCCCGCTCGCCTCGGCCTCCAGTTCCACGTTCACCTTGTCGGTCTCGATCTCCACGAGGGGCTCACCCTTCTGAACCGGCTCGCCCTCCTTCTTCCGCCAGGCCACGATCTTCCCCTGGACCATCGCATCGCCCATCTTCGGCATGATCACTTCGGCCATGGTGCTATCCCGCGACCCGTCGTACGGCGTCGATGATCCGGTCCTCGTTCGGGAACGCCCGCAGCTCCAGGTTGCGGGCGTAGGGGGCGGGCACGTCCTCGCCCGTGACCCGCTCCACCGGCGCATCCAGGTCATCAAAGCAGCGCTCGTAGATTTGGGCAGTGATCTCGGCCGCGGCCCCGAACAGGCGCCACTGTTCCTGGACGACGACGGCCCGGTGGGTCTTCCGCACGGAGGCGGCGACGGTGTCCATGTCGAGAGGCCGGAGGGTCCGCAGGTCGACCACCTCGCAGTCGATCCCGTCGTGTACGAGCCGCTCGGCGGCCGAAAGCGCCAGGTACAGCATGCGGCTGTAGGAGACGATCGTGACGTCGCGTCCTTGCCGTACCACCGAGGCTCGGCCGAAGGGGAGGGTGTGCTCCCCGTCCGGTACCTCACCCTTGATCCCGTAGAGGGCCGCGTGCTCCAGGAAGATCACCGGGTCCTCCCCCCGGATTGCCGTGCGCAGCAGGCCCTTCGCGTCGGCGGGCATGGCGGGGGCGGCCACCAGGAGTCCGGGGAAGTGACCGTAGAAGGACTCGAAGGACTGGGAGTGTTGGGCCGACAGCTGCACACCCGCGCCGTTGGGGCCGCGGATGACCATCGGCACGTGCACCTGTCCACCGGAGAAGTACCGGACCTTGGCGGCATTCTGGAGGATCTGGTCGGCGGCCGGGAGCGAGAAGTTCCAGGTCATCACCTCCACCACCGGCCGCAGTCCCAGCATCGCCATCCCGATCCCCGCCCCGATGAACCCCAGCTCGGAGATGGGGGTATCGATCACCCGGCGGGGGCCGTAGCGGGTCAGCAGCCCCTCCGTGATCCGGAAGGTGCCGCCGTACACCCCGATGTCCTCCCCCAACAGCACGACCCGGGGATCCCGGTCCATCTCCTCGATGAGGGTGGACCGGATCGCCTCGCGGTAGGTCATCTCCGTCATCGACCGAGCGCTCCGTAGACGTCGGTGTACAGCTCCTCCGGCGGGGGCTCGGGGCTGTGCTCCGCGAACTCCACCGCGTCCAGGACGACGCCCTCGGCCCACGCGCGGACCTCTGCGGCCTTCGCGTCGTCCAGCACGCCGGCCTCGCGGAGCCGCGCCTCCAGCAGGAGGATGGGATCGCGTTTGCGCCAGCGCTCCACCTCCTCCTTCGTGCGGTAGGCCTGGAAGAGGTCGGCGGCGCCGTGGCCGCTGAACCGGTAGGTAATGGCCTCCACCGCGTACGGCCGGCCGGTTCGGCGCACTTCCTCCACGACCCGGCAGGCGACCTCGTACACCGTGAGGACGTCCATTCCGTCGCACTGCTCATTGGGAATCGCGTAGGCGTCGAACCGCCGGGCGAGGTTCGTCACGGCGGAGGCCCGCTCCACCGAGGTCCCCATCCCGTACTGGTTGTTCTCCACCACGAACACGACCGGGCACAGTCCCGCCTTCCCCCACAGCCCCGCCAGGTTCGCGGCCTCATGGAGGGCTCCGCAGTTCATCGCCCCGTCGCCGAAGAAGCACAGGCACACCCGGTCTGTTCCCTCGTACCGCAGGGTGTAGGCGGCGCCCACCGCGAGGGGGATGTGTCCGCCGACGATCCCGTACCCGCCGTAGAAGCCTCGGGCCACGTCGAAGAGGTGCATCGAGCCACCCTTGCCCTTGCACACTCCGGTCACCTTGCCGTAGAGCTCGGCCATCACGGCCCGGGGGTCTGTTCCCCGCAGGAGGGCGTGGGCGTGGTCGCGGTAGCTCGTGAAGAAGATGTCGTCCTCCCGGATGGCGTCCAGGAAGCCCGTGGCCACTGCCTCCTGACCGATGTAGACGTGGAGGTAGCCGCCGATCTTGCCGCGCCGGAAGCTGCGCTCGGTCTCACTCTCGAAGAGCCGCACGAGGACCATGCGCCGGTACCAGTCCAGCATCTTCTGGACGTCGACCCGCTCCTCCAGACGCTTCATCGGCCGCCTCCTCGCACCCTTGCGATCACCGGGGGAGGGCGCTCAGGTCGATCCGGCGCTGGACGAAGTTCGTGTAGACCTCGCCCCGGCGGAAGAACGCGTTCTCCAGCACGAGCCGGTGGAAGGGGATCGTGGTCCGGATCCCGACGACCTCGAACTCCCGCAGGGCCCGATCCATCCGGGCGATCGCCTCGGCGCGGTCGCGGCCCCACGCGATCACCTTCGCCACCAGGGAATCATAATACGGCGGGATCGTATACCCCGCATAGACGTGGGTGTCTACCCGGATGCCCGGTCCGCCCGGCAGGACGAGCCCCCGGACCGTGCCGGGGGAGGGCCGGAAGTCGTTGGCGGGGTCTTCGGCGTTGATCCGGCACTCGATGGCATGTCCCCGGAACTCGATCTCGCGCTGGGACCAACTCAGCCGCTCGCCAGCGGCGATCCGGATTTGCTCCCGCACGAGGTCCAGCCCGGTGATCATCTCGGTGACGGGGTGCTCCACCTGGATCCGGGTGTTCATCTCCAAGAAGTAGAAGTTCTCGTCGCGGTCCACGAGGAACTCGATCGTGCCCGCGCTCGTGTAGTGGATCGCCTGGGCCAGCCGCACGGCCGCCCGGTGGAGGTTCGTGCGCAGCCGAGGCGAGATCCCGGGGGCGGGGGCTTCCTCCAGAAGCTTCTGGTGCCGACGCTGGATCGAGCACTCCCGTTCGCCGAGGTGTACTACGTTCCCCTTCCCGTCGGCCAGGATCTGCACCTCGATGTGGCGGGGCTCCTCTAGGTACTTCTCCACGTACAGCTCGCCGGAGCCGAACGCCGCCTCCGCCTCGCGACTGGCCGCCTGGATCGCCCGGGTCAGGTCCTGAGGAGAGTGCACGAGCCGCATTCCCCGGCCCCCGCCGCCCGCCGATGCCTTGAGGACGAGGGGGTAGCCGATGCGTTGGCCGATTGTAGCGGCCTCCTCTGCGGTGTGCACCGGGCCGTTGCTGCCGGGGACGACGGGGATCCCGGCCTTCTGGGCCACCTCGCGGGCGCGGGCCTTATTGCCCATGGCCTCGATCGCCTCCGGGGTCGGGCCGATGAACACGATGCCCGCGTCCCGGCAGATCTCCGCGAAACGCGGGTTTTCGGCCAAAAACCCATAGCCCGGGTGGATCGCCTCGGCGCCCGTGAGCTCCGCTGTGCTGAGGATGTTGGGGATGTTCAGGTAGCTGTCGGTCGCAGGGGGCGGGCCGATGCAGAAAGCCTCGTCCGCAAGGCGCACGTGGAGGCTTGAGCGGTCGGCCTCGGAGTAGACGGCCACCGTCCGGATGCCGAGCTCCCGACACGCCCGGATCACCCGCACCGCGATCTCCCCGCGGTTGGCCACCAGGACCTTCCGGAACACGTGCTCAGTCCTCGGGGTCGATGAGCATGAGGGGCTGGCCGTACTCCACCGGGGCGCCGTTCTCCACGAGGATGCGCACCACGCGACCGCCCACTTCAGTCTGGATCTCGTTGAACATCTTCATCGCCTCGATGATGCACACCGTCTGCCCGGAACTCACCCGGTCTCCCTCGGCCACAAAGGGGGGAGCGTCGGGGGAGGGAGCCCGGTAGAATGTCCCCACCATGGGCGCGGTGATGGGGACCCAGCGGGAGGGTGGGGCTTCCGGAGGCCGTTCCACCGGCGCGGCGGGAGGGGCAGGTGAAAGAGCTTGGGGAGTCGGGGCGGAAGCGTTCGTCCGCGCCTTGCGGATCGCTACCCGCAGGTTCCCTGTCTCCACCTCCAACTCCACGATCTCCGACTCGCTCACAATCCGGACGAGCTCCCGGATCTCCTCGACGTTGAAGGCGCGCTCACCGCTCATGGGCGGACCTCCACGAACTGCCCCATGCCCCGGTACTTCGCGTACCGCCGCGCCACGAGTTCGTCAACCGGCTCCCGCCGCAGGGTGTCTAGAGTGCGGGCCAACGCCTGGGCCACGGCCTCCAGTGCCCGCACGGGGTCCTCGTGGGCCCCTCCGGGTGGCTCCGGGATGATCTCGTCCACCACGCCCAGGGCGAGGAGATCTCGGGCCGTGAGCTTGAGGGCGGCGGCGGCTTCCTCCCGGCGCTCGGCGTCCCGCCAGAGGATCGCCGCACACCCCTCCGGTGGAATCACGGAGTAGATCGCGTACTCCATCATGAGAACCCGGTCGCCGACGGCGATCCCCAGCGCCCCGCCGCTTCCCCCTTCCCCCGTGACCGCGACGACGATGGGCGTTCGCAGCCGCGACATAACGAGGATCGAGCGGGCGATGGCCTCCGCCTGTCCCCGCTCCTCGGCCTCGATGCCGGGGTAGGCGGCTGGCGTATCCACCAGGGAGACCACGGGGAGGCCGCGCTTTTCGGCCAGGTGCATCACCCGCACGGCCTTCCGGTAGCCCTCAGGGTTCGGCATGCCCCAACGCCGCTCCACGTTCTCCCGCGTCTCCCGGCCCTTGCGGTGTCCCACCACCACCACGGGTTCGCCCCGGAAGCGGGCAAGCCCGCAGAAGAGCGCCGGGTCATCACCGAACAGCCGGTCGCCGTGCAACTCGACCACCTCGGTGAACAGGCCCGCAAGGTAGTCGTCCAGCTTTGGCCGCTGGGGGTGTCGGGCCAGCTGCACAATCTCCCAGGGCGAGGGGGCCCGCTCACCGGGCGACGGCGTGCTCATCGGCCGACGTCCGTTCTTCCACCGGACAGCCCAAAAGGCGCAGGATCCGGGCCACCGTGTCCTTCAAGGCGCTCCGGGGTACGATGAGGTCCACCATCCCGTGGCGGAGGAGGAACTCCGCGGTCTGGAACCCCTCTGGCAGCTTCTGGTGCATCGTCTGCTCGATCACCCGTGGCCCCGCGAACCCGATGAGGGCGCCGGGCTCGGCGATGTGGACATCCCCCAGCATCGCGAAGGAGGCCGCCACCCCGCCGGTTGTGGGGTCGCAGAGGACCGAGAGATACGGAAGGCCGGCTTCGTGGAGCCGGGCCACCGCGGCACAGGTCTTCGCCATCTGCATGAGGCTCAAGGCCCCCTCCTGCATCCGGGCGCCGCCGCTTGCGCTGCAGGCCACCACCGGAAGCCCCCGCTCGCTCGCCCGCTCGAACGTGCGCGCCACCTTCTCGCCGACCACAGACCCCATACTCCCACCCAGGAACGCGAAGTCCAGCACCGCGAGGGCCGCCCGCACGCCGTGGATCGTACCCTCTCCGCAGATGGCGGCATCATACCTGCCGGTGCGCTCGACGGCCTCCTCATACCGCGCCGCGTACTCGGGGAACCCGAGGGGGTCGAGGGAGCGCAGCTCGGCGTCCCACTCCACGAAGGATCCCTCGTCCACGAGGAGCGCCAGCCGCTCCGGGCCGCTCAGCCGGTGGTGGTGGTGGCAGTGGGGGCAGACCTTCAGGTTGCGCTCCAGTTCCTTGCGGTAGACGGGCCGGCCGCACTTGGGGCACTTCACCCACAGGCCCGCCGGGATATCGCGGCGCTCGGTGGACGCGTACTTGGGTCTCCGGATCCAGTCCCACACGCGTGCGATCCCCGGTGGGCTTCGGTTCTCCCCTCCGGTTCTCCTGCCCGTGTCTTCTACATCTAGGGGTTGGCCGGGACGGGTGCGGGCACCCAGCCTTCGGGAGAGCGGTGGATCAAGGAACAGGCGGAGAGACGAGCTCTCCTCTGGGCGTGAACAGCCCCACCCCACTTCGGGCAGCCGCCTCCTCGGCGCCGGTGTAGACGAGCATCCCGAACACCGCTGGGACCACCGGCGCGGGGAACCCCTGCCGCCGGAGGGCCTCGAGGAAGGCGGGGTCGCTCAGCTTTCTCCGCACCTCCTCACCCGGGGTCCGACTCCACACGCGGCCTTTCACCTCCGCGGCCAGCGTGAACACCCGGCCTTGGACCTCTACGGCCACCACAAGGTCGACCTCCCCGTCGAACTCGAGACGGCCAACCCTGTGGACCTGCCAGCCCTTCCGGCGGAGGATCTCGGGCAAGAGGTCCTCCGCGATCTGTTCGTGGGAAAGGCCCCAGCGCTCCTCCATGCGGCCGATCGTTCGGACGAGCTGCCGTACCTCCTCGGAGAGGCCCCGAAGAGTCTCTTCCAGTCTTGCGAGGCGGTCTTCTGCGCGGATCTGGGCCTCTTCCAGTCTTGCGAGGCGGTCTTCTGCGCGGATCTGGGCGTGCACGAGAGCCTCCAGCTGCTGCTCGGTGCGGGCCTGAGCTTCCGCGAGGCGGCGCACCTCCCGTGTCAGGGCCTGCACGGTCCTGGGAAGGCGCAGCAGCTCGTCGGTGAGCAGCAGTCGCCGGAGCTCTGCGCGCCACTCGGGTCTGCGCTCGAGCGCCCGGACCAGAGTCTGGAAGTCACTCACCCGGAACGGCATCCCGGATCTCCTGGGGGATTGTACCACGCGGATCTCCTGCTGGAGCCCGATGCGGCCCGGCGTTCGACATGGCCGTGGGACGGCCTGTTGCCAGCGTAGTATCCTGTCGCTGCGTCGCGATGTGGGCGCTACGATGTCGAATCCGGCGGCTCCGTGCGCTGCCCGGGATGACCGCTGCCATCGCGTTCCTGGCCCTCCCGTGCTTGCTCCTTCCCCTCGCGGGCCTCCTGGTCTTCCGGATCGCTCCCCTCCTCGCCGCTGGGGACCACCGGACCTACGCCGTCCTCCTCGTAAACCACCTCCTCACCCTGGACTGGGGGGATGATGGTGGCCATGGGCGCCCTGCACCAGATGTTCCCCGCCATCCTGGGGGCGTCCCGGAGGCTCGGACCTGTCGTACCGGTCCAGTTCGGTATCACGACCCTCGGCATCGCGCTGCTTCTGGGTGGGTTCGCCCGGGCGCACCTCCTCGGGATCGCCGGCGGGGCAGTGCTTGTGCTCGTGGGGGTGGTGCTCTTCGTGGGCTTGCTCTTGCGGGCAGTGCCGCAAGGCCGGCCGTGGTCGCCTGCGGCCACCGGGATCCTCCTGAGCCTTGCTTGTCTGCTCCTCACCGTCCTGTGGGGGACGCTCATGGCCCTGAACTGGATCCTGCGGTTCTCGGCGAGCCTCTACACCGCAGCGGGGATCGGCGTGCACGCGGCCCTGGGTCTTGGGGGTTGGTTCGTGCAGTTGATCATGAGCGTCTCCTACGTCCTGCTCCCCAGGTTCACGGGCGTGCGGGCGATGGGGGAGGAGCGCCTCGGGATCCTCCTCCTGGGATTGAACGGAGCCGTGGGGCTGCTCGTGTGGGCGGCCCTCCGGCGTGAGGAAGGCCCGGCGAGGGCGGGAGTCATGCTTTTGAGCCTTGTGGGCCTCTGGTACGCGGCCGACCTCGTGCGCCTTTTGCGCGGCGCGCGGCAACGGGCGCCGGATCTTGGGAACTGGCACTGGTGGGCCATAGCAGGGGAGGTCGTGACCGCAGCCATGATCGGTCTTGCTTGGGCTATGGGGCTCCTGCCGGTGGAGGGTCGGCGCCTTGCGGTGGCCTGCGGGACGTTCGTCCTGTGCGGCTGGGTCACCCTCGCGATCATGGGACAGCTCTACAAGGTCACGCCCTTCCTCATGTGGCACTACCGGTACGCCAGGGGGCTTGAGGCCACCGAAATCCCGCGCCTAGCAGCACCTTACTTCCCAGGTTGGGGGGTAGTAGCCTTCGGGCTCACCGCGGCGGGGAGTGCCCTCCTTCCGGCGGCGGTCCTCGTGGGGGCAGAGCACCTCGCGCGGGTGGCAGGAGCAGGGTGGGCTCTGGGTGCCGGGATCTACTCCTGGTGGAGGGCTCGTAGGCTCAACCGGTGCGGCCTGCGGATCGCCTCCCGCACGACCTCCGATGGCTCCACGACGGCCACCGCGGCAACCGCATCGCGCCACCCCCAAGAGAGGATCACTTCACGACCAGCGTGCCCTTCATGCCGGCCTCCTTGTGGCCGGGCACGCTGCAGTAAAATGGGAAGGAGCCCTTGGCCTTGGGCACGAAGGTCACCGTGGCCTTCTTACCGGGTCTCACTAGCCCCACCTTGACCTTGAACGCGTCGATCACGAAGTCGTGCTCTATGACCCCCTGGTTCTGGAGCTCCAACTGGACCGGACGGCCGGCCACCACCGTGAGGGTAGGCGGCGTATAGGCGAACTCCTTGGCCACGACGGTGACCCTCTGGGGCGGTGCTCCGGCGTGCAGGGTCCCTAGCCCACCCAGGAGCAGCACCCCCACGGCCACGATCACCCCCCGCCGCACGGAGAAGGTCCCCATGTGCATCACCTCCTGGCAACATCTCAGCCGCCAGCGGCTCGGTCGGCAATCGGGTGCGGACCTGATTTTCGAAATCGGGCGGGCATCGGACAACCCCTTCATCCGGTGGGCGGGATCCAGACTGGCGAGCAGAGCGGGTGTCCTCCCCAGACCCGGATCCAGTCGGTGGGAACGATCTGGGCCAGGTGTGGCCCCCGTAGGGCGTGTCGCGGAGCAGCTCCATCTCCGGGCCACCCCGCCAAGGTAGACGAGGCTGTACTGGACGTGGAGCTTCTCGACGAGTTTTTAGGCCCGGTCCGGCGGGTCGGAGGGTGACCTGAGGCCTCCCGACAGCACGGTGGTTGCTGACCGTGTTGGGGTTTTGCACGATCTGCTTGCAGGCGAAGTCCCGGAGGTCGATGAGGGCGATGCGGCTTCCGGCCTTGTCGTTGGTGAACAGCCACTGCCCGTCGTACTCGCCGTTCGTCTCGCTCAGGGCGGGGTGGTGCGTATCCCCCCAGGTGAGGCGCGGGTCGTTGCTCCGCCGTAGGTCTGGATGGCGGCCGGTAGGATCGCCGGTCGCAGCGCCTGACTTGCGAGGGCCAAGATGAGCAGGGCTACGACCGCCACCCCAAGGATCCCCGCATCCGCCATCGGGCGCGGAGCGGGTTCTCGGACCCTGCGGGTCGGGACCTCGCTCGATCCCGGTGGCCGAACGGTCTGAGGCGTTCGGGGCGAGTTCTCTTTGGGCCTCCTACGGGTAGATCCCCAGGGTGAGGAGGGCGTCGGCGACGCGCTGGATGGCCCGGATGAGGGCCGCGGTACGCAGGTCCACCTCGTGCACCTTCGCGACCTCCGTGACCTGGCGGAAGCTCCGGACCAGCATCCGCTCCAGGCGGCGATGGATCTCCTCCTCGTCCCAGAAGAAGGACTGCAGGTCCTGTACCCACTCGAAGTAGGACACGATCACCCCGCCCGCGTTGGCCACGATGTCCGGGACGACCAGCACGCCGCGCTCGTGGAGGATGTCGTCGGCCTCGGGAGTGGTGGGACCGTTGGCTCCCTCCACGATGACCCGTGCCCGGATGCGCGGAGCGTTCTCCCGGTGGATCTGGCCCTCAAGGGCCGCGGGGATCAGGATGTCACAGGGGAGTTCCAGGAGTTCTGCGTTGGTGACGGACTGGGTACCGGGGAACCCCACCACGCTGCGGGCCTGTCGCTTGTGCCGCAGCACGGCCTCAGGATCCAGACCCTCCGGCCGGTAGATCCCGCCCTGAGAGTCGCTGAGCGCCACCACACGGGCTCCCATCTCGTGCAGGAGCTTTGCCGCGTAGGAGCCCACGTTCCCGAAGCCCTGGACCACGACCCGGGCACCCTCCAAAGAGAGTCCCGTCATCGTCGCGGCCTCTCGGGCCACGATGGCGCATCCTCGGCCTGTCGCCTCCTCCCGACCCACGGTTCCCCCGACGGATACCGGTTTCCCGGTTACCACTGCCGGCACGGAGTACCCCCGGTGCATGCTGTAGGTGTCCATGATCCACGCCATGACTTGAGGGTTCGTGCCCACATCCGGGGCCGGGATGTCGCTCTCCGGACCCATCAGCACGCTGATCTCCGTGGCGTACCGGCGGGTGAGCCGCTCGAGCTCACCCGCAGACAGCTGCTTGGGGTCGCACACCACCCCGCCCTTCGCACCGCCGTACGGGAGACCCGCCACCGCACACTTCCAGGTCATCCACATGGCGAGCGCCCGCACCTCGTTCAGGGTGACGTTCGGATGGTAGCGGATGCCCCCTTTTGTGGGGCCCAGGACCGTGCTGTGGTGCACCCGGTAGCCGGTGAAGATCCGCACCGATCCATCGTCCATTTTCACGGGGAAGTGCACCGTGAGTTCGCGTCGGGGGTACATGAGGAACTCCCGGACGCCCCGCTTGAGGGGAACGTAGCGGGTTGCCCGCTGGAACTGCTCGAGCGCCATCTCCCACGGATCCTGCTGCATGCCTCCTCCCAGACGGCGTGATTCGGCGGGACGGGACGCGTTGGACGTGCCTGACGCAGACCGCACGCCATCGAGATTCTACTCCGCGTCGCAGCGTCGCGCACCGCGTCTTTCCGTGGCCCTGTGCTAGTACCGCGGGAGGCCGCGGTACTAGCACAGGGCCACCCGGATCACAGGCCCCTGCCAGGCACCTGCCCTGAGGCCCCAGGTGGGAGTCGTAGACGGCGCTCGGGAGCGGGCGGTTGCCGAAGATCCAACCCCCGCCGCCCCCGCACTAGCCGTACATCTGCCGGCGGCAGTACGTGCGCAGCCCGCAGGCCATGATGGCCGGCACGAGGACTCAATCCACAGGCCGGCAACACACACGACGCCGTCCACCAGGGCCGCGTAGCGTATGGATGAGCTCCACGTCGCTCGCTCGATCTACTTCTCCCCGAATGCGGACGGTGCCGTGCTCCGAATCCCGCGTCATCACCTCCCGCACCACCCGTCCCCGGTACCTGCGCAGGTGCTCCCACACCTCTGGGGGTTGCCTCCCGTCCCAGGAGGGCCGTGAGGGGGAGCCCCGCAGGCCCTGCCTCCTGGGGGAGGAGGTCGGCCTCGATGATAATCCCCACGAGCCTACCGTCGGCGTCGACCACCTGTGCACCGTGGATCCGGTACCGGATGAGGATCTCCGCGGCCTCGTCGACTCCCATGTCCGGGCTGAGGGCCACAACATCCCGCGCCATGATGTCCCGCGCTTCCATCCGTTCCCCTCCTGTGAGGCCTTGCCATCCTTACGGTTCCACCACGAAGACCCCGATCATCCCCGCATCCGCGTGGTTCACCACGTGACAGTGGAACAGCCACAGCCCGGGATGCCGAAACTCCAGGAGGATCGTGTCCATGGTGCCGCTTATGAGCGGGACCACGTTCCCGGGCCATGGCCGGCCCTGGAGTACGGCCAATGACACGTGCGGCACCTCGTGGGCGTGGAAGGAGTGGTCGAGGTTCCCAATGTTGTACACGTGCAGCTTGATGGCCTCCCCTGTCTTGAGCTTGAAGTACGGGATGGTCCTGCCGAGCTGAGCCACGACCCCCCGGAGCCCTTGCTTGCGATAGATCTCCTCCAGCGCGAGCTCACCCCCGGGAAGGCCCATGCCGTTCATGATGTAGAAGGGCGGGTTCGGACCGGAGCGGAGGGGGCCTACCTCCGCCATGAACACCACGCCCTCCCGCATGGGCTTCATGGCGGGATCCTCGACGATGATGGCGCCGTACAGGCCCTGCAGGATGTGCTGGTTGATCGGGAACTCCTTGTCCGCGCTGTGGCAGTGGTAGTAGGTGGCGCCAGCCTCCTCGGCGAGGAACTCGTACGTGTACTCGCCACCCGGCGGGATCATGGCACTCGGCGCCCGACCCGTGATCACGTTGGCCTGGGACCCGTCCATCTCCAACGGGTAGCGGGAGAGGTGCGCGTGGAAGCTGTGGGTTCGGTTGTGTCGGTTCACCACCCGGACCCGGAGGATCTCGCCCTTACGGACCCGGAGGGTGGGGCCGGGCACGGTGCCGTTGTAGGTCCATGCCCGCCACCGGTTGCCCCCGCCGAAATCGAACACCCTCTCCTGGATCACAAGGGTGTACTCCCGAACCGTCAGGCCATTCCGCTGGAACTCCCGCGCCTGGGGAAGCTCAGGGGGTGGTGGGAGCTCGCGGGCGATCCGGGCCGCCGCGGCGGCGGCCTCCGGACCGCCCATGAGGAGGTCCATGAACATGGGTGCCGGGTGGTGGGCGTGCATCACCTCCGGCTCTGAGACACGAGGCTGTCCAGATCCGAAAGCGAGCCATCCCACCGTCGCTGCGAAGACGAGGAGGATCATCCCGAGGCGGCGTCCCAGCATTCCTGCACCTCCTGACTTGGATTCCCTGACGATCCTTCGATGGCGCGGGATGCTGCGTCCATCGATTCAGGATCCGATTCTCGCCGCTTCGGAAATCGGGCCCCGAACCGATGGCACCGGTGATCCTGCGGGCGGACACTGGTCTAGGAGGTGATGCGGGATGACACGTTCTTGGGAGTACTTTGAGGACCCACCCTTGGCCCGGACTCTGTTCAACAGCACGCGGTTTGCGTGGTTGTGGCTTTTACTGCGCCTGTGGCTCGGCTACGAGTGGATCGAGGCCGCTGCCCACAAGGTCACGAACCCCGACTGGGTAGCCACCGGGGCGGCGGTACGCGGCTTCTGGGAGCGGGCGATCCAGATCCCGCCTCCGCCGGCCCGTCCGCCCGTGGCCTTCGACTGGTACCGGGACTTCCTCGCGTGGCTGCTCAGCATCGGCGCGGAGGGGTTCTTCGGGAAGCTCATCGCCTACGGCGAGCTCGTCGTCGGGATCGCCCTCGTCCTCGGTGCCTTCACCGGGATCGCCGCCTTCTTCGGTGCCTTCATGAACTGGAACTTCATGATGGCGGGGACGGCGAGCACGAACCCCATGATGTTCCTCGTCTCCATCCTGATCATCCTCGGGTGGAAGGTGGCCGGGTACTACGGGCTCGACCGCTGGCTCCTCCCGCTATTGGGAACCCCGTGGCGGCCCGGACGCGTGTTCCAGCCCGCAGAGCAAACTGCGTAGGAGGTGGACCATGCAACGACCACCCATCCGGCTTGCAGCAAAGCATGTGATGACTTCCCCTGTCGTCACCGTGACCCCGGATACGCCGGTGAAGGAGATCGCCCGGCTCCTCCTCACGCACCACATCAGCGGGGTACCGGTTGTGGACGAGGAGGGAAAGCTCGTGGGGATCGTCTCCGAGGCCGACCTCCTGTACAAGGAGCGCTCGCAAGACCAGGAGCCTCCAGCTCTCCTGCGCCTCCTCCGACGGGGGCAGATCGCCGAGGCCGAGCGCAGGGCCGAGGGCACCGTGGCCCGTGATGTGATGACTTCCCCTGTCGTCACCGTGGAGCCGGATACTCCCTTGCGGGAGGTCGGAGCGCTCATGACCCGCCGCCAAGTCAACCGCGTCCCCGTGGTGCAGGAGGGGAAGGTAGTCGGCATTGTGAGCCGGGCTGACGTGCTCCGGGCCCTGGTGCGGCCCGATGAGGAGCTGGCCGAGGCGATCCGCCGGGCCCTGGTGGAGGAGCTGTGGATCGATCCCACCTGCGTGCGGATCCAGGTCCAGGACGGCGTCGTCACCCTCGAGGGGGAGGTGGAGCGCCGGTCCGATAAGGAGCTGGCGGAGCGCTGGATCGCCGCCATCGACGGGGTGATCCGCCTTGAAAGCCGCCTCACCTACCGGTTCGACGATCGGCAGGTCCGGATGGAGACCTGGCCCGGGGACCCCTGGCGGACCGTGTAGCGCACCCCACAGCCTCCCCTGCTACCATGGTGGAGCAGTTACCGGGAGCGGGGGCGGCTGTGCAGGCGAACCGCACGATGTCCATCCTGCGGAGCATCGCCCAGGTCCTGAACCGTTCGTACACCCTGCGGGAGGCCCTGGACGGTGCGCTCCGGTGGATCGTCGAACTCCTGGACGTGGAGGCGGGCTGGATCTTCCTCCGGGATCCGGAGTCAGGCGAGTTCCACCTGGCGGCCGATGTCCTCCTGCCTGCGGCCCTCGCGGTGGCGGGCAAGCGGCGGATGGGAGGTGAGTGCCGTTGCCTCCAGATGCTCCGGGATGGGACCCTCACGGAGCCCGTCAACGTGATCCACTGTCTGCGGCTGGAACAGGCGCTCCCTCACGCGCCCGAGCGTCACCGCCACGCCTCCGTCCCCCTCCTCGCCCAGGACGAGATCGTGGGGATCCTGAACCTCCTCCTGCCGCCCGGCCGCAGCTTCACGGAGGAGGAGCTAGACATGCTGGAAGCCGTGGGCCACGAGCTGTCCGTCACCATCCAGCGGGCGCGGCTGTTCGAACGGGTACGGGAGCAGGAACGGGTGCGGCGGGAGCTCCTCCAGCGGCTGCTGGTGGCCTACGAGGAGGAGCGGCGACGGATTGCCCGGGACCTCCACGACCATGCGGGCCAGATGATGACGGCCCTCATCATCCAGCTCGCGCAGCTCGCAGATCAGGCTGAGGCGACCGGGAATCCCCTCGTAGAGTCCCTGCGTCAGCTGCACGGCCTTGCGCAGCAGGCCCTGGACGACCTCAGGAAACTCGTCCACGAGCTGCGGCCTGCGATCCTGGACGACTTGGGGCTTACTGCGGCGATCCGGTGGTACGTAGAGACCTACGTACGGCCCGCGGGCATCGAGACCGAGGTGGGGGTCCAGGGCCTTGGAGCGCGCTTGCCTGCGGACGTGGAGACCGTAGCCTTCCGGATCGTCCAGGAGGCCCTCACGAACGTCCTCCGCCACGCTCGCGCCCGCCACGTACAGGTGCGGCTCCTGCGCCGGGATGGGACGCTGTTCGCCCTCGTCCGGGACGACGGAGTGGGGTTCGACCCGGAGGAGGTGGGCCGCCAGACCTTCGGGATCGCGGGGATGCGGGAGCGGGCCGAACTCGTAGGTGGTAGCGTTCAGATCCTCTCGGCCCCCGGAGCAGGGACCACCGTCCTCGCCCGACTCCCGATGGATCAGGACTGACGGGGCCACCCCGAACCCCGCCTTCTCAGTTCCCCTCCGCACGCAAGGATCCCGGTCCGCCTGAGAGCGGATTCCACAGCACCAGAGGAATCGGCTCACGGCCCGATGGTGCTACTCCTCGTGTGCGGGTACGGTGAACGTGACATCCAGAAGGGAGGGATCTGCTGTGACCATCACCTGGCGAGAGCTGTGGACCGTACTCCACGGGCTCGTGTTCGGATCCGCCTTCCTCCTCGCGTTCTCGGGAGGGCTCGCTGGCCTGTACAGCTATCGGCCTGAGTGGGTTACCGTCGAGGGCCTCCATGAGCGACTGCGTCGGCTCCTCGCGGGGACCTGGTTGATGGCAATCCTGGCTTGGCTCACGGTGATCAGCGGCACGTACATCGTGTACCCGTGGTACCGCGCTAGGCCCCCTGAAGGGGCTGTGGACTTGACCGCCTACCCACGGGCCTACCTGCTCTCGCGGGAGGCCACGCGACTATGGCACACCTTCGGGATGGAGTGGAAGGAGCACGTCGGGTGGTTTTCCCCGATCCTGAGCACGGCCGTGGCGTTCATCGTGACGTACTACGGACCCCAGTTGGCACAGGAGGACCGTCTCCGGCGGACCCTGCTGGGGCTCTTCGTCGTCGCCTTCGCGTCGGCCGGGATCGCAGGGATCCTCGGTGCTTTCCTGAACAAGGTGGCACCCATTCGCTGAAGGGGGGTGAAGGACCATGGGGGTGACACGGAAACCGCTAGGGCCGGCCGCCGCGGCGTTGGTGGGGTCAGGGATCGGCGTGTTCGTCATTGGTCTTGCCACGACCCTGAACGAGGCTTTGGGCCTTGGGCCCGTCCTGAACTGGTGGAGCCCCGCAGGACCGCTCACAGGGAAGACGACTCTGGGTGTGATCGCTTGGCTCGTGTCGTGGGCGATCCTGCACCGGATTTACCGGGACCGGGACGTGGAGGTCGCCCCTGCAGCCCTGTGGACGTGGATCCTTGTGGGCGTTGGGTTCCTCCTCACGTTCCCGCCGTTCTACGAGCTCTTCGGGCACTAAGAGCGCCTACGAGGGCCCGACAGGCTATGCCGCAATTCCTGGCGCCGAGCGCATCGAGGTGCGCTCACCAGGCGGCGCATCGATCCGCCCGCTGCGGGACCTCAGGCTCGGGGTCGGTCAAGGTGGGCCGGTACACCACAGCCTCCTTGACTTCTCTCGTTGCTGTCCGCTGATGCCAGCGCACCAGGTACAGGAGGAAGACCGTCGGGGAGACCGCGCTGACCCGGATTCTGTCAGCGCTCCCCACCAGTAGGTCCCCCCGGGTGATGCGCGTCCTCTTTCCTCCGGCCTCCAACACGCCGTCTCCCTCCAGGATGTGGACGAGGACCCTCTGGCCCCGGGTCGGCACGGAAAGGGACTGGGCTCCGTCAAGCGTGAAGAGGATCACCTCCGTCAGGGGCTCCACGTGGAGGGCTCGGCTTTCCACGCCCCTCGGGCGGATCGGGAGGTGCCTCCAGCCGTCCAGTACTCGGTGCATCCCGTGTCCCATCGAACTCCCCTCTCCACGATGAGGAACAGTCGCCTTTGGGACCATCAGGCAGGGATCGGAATGCCCTCGGGTCCACACCCGATCGCTGGCCGTCCAGGGCCGGGGTACCCTCGAGTTGGAGGCGGACGAGCGTTCCAAGGAGAACGCATGTGCATCATGAGCGCAGATCCTACCCGAGGTCTCTCCAGCGAGGAAGCCCGCAGGCGTCTACGGACCTACGGGCCCAATGAAGTCACCCCGCCCCGCGCCCGTCCCCTTCGTGAGCTCCTCCGCGTCGTCTCTAACCCCCTCGTGGGGATCCTCATCCTTGCGAGCGCCACGTCGGCAGCCTTGGGTGGGTCGGCCGATGCGGTCGTGCTCCTGGTCATCGTCGCCCTGAGTCTGGCTCTCCAGTTCGTACAGACCTATCGCTCCCAGCAGGCCGTGGACCGACTGCGCGGATCCGTTGCACCCACCGCACGGGTGTTCCGGGACGGCCGGTGGACCGAGATCCCCCGGCGTGAGGTGGTACCCGGGGATGTGATCCAGCTCCAAGCAGGGGATCTCGTGCCTGCCGATGCCGAGTTGCTGGAGTCCGACCACCTGTACGTGGAGGAAGCGGCGCTGACGGGAGAGCCATTCCCCGTCCATAAGGCCGCCGCTCCTGCAGATCCCAACGAAGAACCCTCCCTCCACTCGCCGAGGTGGGTGTTCCTGGGAACAGCCGTTGTGGGAGGCCGGGCAACGGCCCTCGTGAGGGCCACGGGGACTCGGACGGTGCTGGGTCAGCTGGCCGGTCAGTTGGTCACTCGGCCTCCGGAGACGGAGTTCGAGCGGGGCCTGAGGGAGTTCGCGGGTCTAGTGAGCCGCACGGTGGTCTTCCTCGTCCTCTTCGTGTTCCTCGTTCGCGGCCTGCTCCATCGAGAGCTTTTGGACTCGTTCCTCTTCGCGGTGGCTCTGGCCGTGGGCCTCACGCCGGAGCTGCTGCCCATCGTGGTCACCGCAACCCTCGCCCAGGGCGCCATCCGCATGGCCCGGGAACGGGTCATCGTAAAGCGCCTGGAAGCCATCCAGAACTTCGGGAGCATCGACATCCTCTGCACGGACAAGACGGGGACCCTGACCCAAGGGGAGATGTCCATCGAGCTTTCGGTCGATCCCACGGGCGCCCTGAGCTCCCACCCCTTGCAGCTCGCCCGCATGAACGCCACCCTCGCCACGGGTACACCGAACCCGTTCGACCGGGCGCTTTTGTCATCCCCGTCGACGGAAGCGGAGCTTCCCCAGAAGCTGGGGGAAGTCCCCTTCGATTTCGAGCGACGCCGGGCATCGGTAGTCGTCGCTGGCCCCCGGGGCCCGCTCCTCATCACGAAGGGTGCGCCAGAGAGCGTACTCCCCCTCTGCACCCGGTACGAGGCAGGGACTGCCCTGCGGGTTCTGGACGCAGATTCCCGAGAGGCAACGACGAACGTCTTCCGCACCTTCAGCGCGCGAGGATACCGGGTCCTGGCGGTCGCCTACCGGGAGGACGCTACGCCCACACTCTCCGAGTCGGACCTCGTACTGGCCGGGTACGTGGTGTTCAGCGATCCACCCCACGAGGATGCTCGATCCGCCCTGGAGCAGTTACGGGCAGACGGGATCGAGGTGAAGGTGATTACCGGCGACCACGAGGCTGTGGCCGTCGAGATCTGCCGGCGCGTCGGGCTTCCGGTGCGGGGCGTCCTCCTCGGTGAGCAGGTCGACCGTCTCCCGGATGCAGCACTAGCTACCCTCGCCGAGAAGGTCACCGTCTTCGCGCGGGTGAGCCCGATCCAGAAGGTAAGGATCCTCGTTGCGCTGAAGGCACGGGGGCACGTGGTGGGGTTCCTCGGGGATGGAGTCAACGATGCGCCCTCCCTGCACGCGGCCGATGTGGGGATCTCGGTCGCGAACGCGACGGAAGTGGCCCGCGATGCGGCGGACATCGTTCTTTTGGAGCGCAGTCTTCATGTCCTTCACCGGGGCGTCCTGGAGGGCCGGAGGGCCTTTGGGAACGTCGTGAAGTACCTGCTCATGGCGACGAGCTCGAACTTCGGCAACGTCCTGAGTATGGCCGTGGCCTCGGCCGTCCTTCCCTTTCTTCCCCTCTTGCCGACTCAGGTCCTGTTGAACAACCTCCTCTACGACGCCTCCCAGGTCGCCGTCCCCTTCGACGAGGTCGATCCGGCGTTCGTGCGCAAACCTCATCGATGGCGCATCGGAGACATCCGCACCTTCATGGTGCTCGCCGGGCCGCTGAGCTCGGCATTTGACTTCCTCACCTTCCTGGTCCTCCTGCGGGGGTTCGGCGCGGACCCCGTGCTGTTCCGGAGCGGATGGTTTGTCGAGTCGCTGGCCACCAGGTCCTCGTCGTCTTCGTGATCCGTACCGGAGGAAGTCCCCTCCGTCCGCCGCCCGCTCCGCTCCTCGGGGTGGCCGCTGCGTGCACGGTGGGCCTTGGCCTCCTCCTCCCATTCTCCCCTTTGGCACCTTGGCTGGGGTTCCGGGCGCTCCCTCCTGCCTTCCTCCTGTTCGTGCTGGCTGCTACGGCCGCGTACCTCTCCCTCGTGCAGCTCGTCAAACGGCGGCTCGCCGCTGGGTTGCTCGGCGAGGCCAGGTGAGCCCGCCGGATCCCGATCGGGTCCGGACCCGATCGGGATCCGGCGCACGTCCGATTCTCGGCCGGGGCTTCCTGCGCCTACGGTGGCTGAGGAGGTGAGGATCATGCTGGGACGTGAGCACCGGAGAGCTCTCCAGGGGGCGCGCTCCCTCAGTTTCCTCCGCGTTCAGGTTCCCAAGACCCCTGCACCCTGCGAGCACCACGCCGCCCTCCAGGCGGAGCAAAGGAGGCTTGTAGGTGCGCTCCAGGAGCACCACAGGGTCCTGGAGCGGGTCCGGGAAGCCACAGAGCAGGATCGGACCTACTACCGGAGGGCGCTAGAGGAGAACCGGTGGCTCATTGCGCTCGCCGAGCGCATCCTGCGGCGGACGGAGACTCGGAAGGCCGCGTAGGGGAGGGTGCCATGGATGGCGGCGAGCTAGTCCGAATCGCGAATTGTCTCGAGCGAGTGTACGCCGAGGGCGGCGGGGAAACCGAAGGCCTAGCTCGCGTGCTGGAAGGGGTGACGGCAGGTGAGGCCGGCTGGCGCCCGGTCTCGGGCCAGCGCGCGATCACGGAGATCGCAGGACACCTGGGGCATCGGTGCCGGCGACTCCTGCACCTACTGGACCCCACCGTCCATCCCCATCCCGGCCCGGAACCCGGGTCAGAGGAGCCGGGTCGGCCAGAAGATTGGGAATCCACTCGGGAGCGGTTGAGAGCGGCCTTCGTGTTGCTCGTTGCCACCCTCCGGTTGATGCCACCCGATGCACTGGATCAACCCGTTCCGGATCACGCGGGGAGGACCTGGCGGGACGTACTCTGCGACCTCGTCGTGGACACGGCGCACCAAGCAGGCCAGATCGCGGTCCTGCGGCGGTGGTACGCCACCCAGGAGCTGGCGGTCTAGGTTGCCTTTGGGGCCCGTGAGATAGACTGGGGCGGAAGAGGGGGGAGAAGGACGTGTCCGGAAAAATCCGGATCCTGGTCGCGGACGACCACAGGATCGTGCGGGAGGGGATCCGTCGGATCCTGGCATCTCAGGAGGACTTCGAGGTCGTCGGGGAAGCGGAGACGGGCCGGGAGGCGGTGGAGTTCGCCCGTATGCTGAAGCCGGACGTGGTCCTTATGGACATCAGCATGCCGGACATGGACGGAATCGAAGCGACCCGGCGGATCCGAGAGCAGCTACCCAACGTCCAGGTCTTGGGCCTGACGATGCACGAGGAGGAGGCGTACGTGTTCCGGATGCTGAAGGCCGGCGGGGCAGGCTACGTGGTGAAGCGGGCGGCGGCCGAAGACTTGGTGCAGGCGATCCGGGCGGCGCACCGGGGCGAGGCCTTCCTGCACCCGGCCGTGGCGCGGATGGTTGTGCGGGACTACCTGGAGCGGGTGCAGCGGAAGGAGGACGACGCGTCGCTGGAGTCCCTCACCCCGCGCGAGCGGGAGATCCTCGCGCTGATCGCCGAAGGTCTCACGAACCAGGAGATCGCCAAGCGGCTGTACATCAGCGTGAAGACTGTCCAGACCCACCGGGCCCACATCCTGGAGAAGCTGAACCTCCACGACCGGGCGGAGCTTGTCCGCTTCGCCATCCGCAAGGGCCTCATCGAACCCTAGGAGCCTGTGGATCAGTGCCCCTTGGCGGAGGAATCCGAGTCCTTGTACGTCACGACCCGGCCCCATAGATCCGCCGTCCCCCAGATCCCGGACCGCAGCGCCTCCAGCTGGACGATCTGGCTATGGTCGACGAACAGGTTCACCTCGGGTCCGTAGTTCTTCACGTACCAGCTGAACACGGCCGGATCCGCCGCCTCGAACATCACCTTCTCTAATCCCAGGGTGCCGATGATCTTGGCAGGCACGTCCGTACGCCACGTGCGGACGCTTTCGGTGATCCCTTCGGACTCCACCATGATCATGTAGGCCCCGGCCTCCAGGAACCGGCGGGCCTGCGCGATCGCCCACTCCACATCCCGGACCCCTTCGGCCTCCAACTCCCTCACCGCACTCGCCCCACCGGCCCCGAACTGGATCCCCACTTCAGGCTTGGCCCGTAGGCCCGCCCGCTGGACCCGCTCGATGAGGCGCAGCCAGTCGTCCGTGGGCAGCGTGATGAACCCGGCCGAGAGCTCCACGATGTCGAACCCCATCTCCCGGCACTCGCGGATGTACGGGTCTACGAGTTCCGGCCCGTAGGTGAGCACCCGTTCGATGAACCCGCCTGTGGAAACGAGGACCTCGTGGCGGTGGCACAGGTCGATCAGCTCGCGGACTACCTCACGGGGCATGAGGGCGAAGGAGCCCCCTGCAAACTTGAGGCTGTCTACGTACACACCCATCGTCTCTAGGAGATCCTCGAGGTAGCGCCTGCCCATGGGCGTGTAGTAGGGTCCCCGGATCTCGGTGATCCCACGCGTCCGTGGCTTCCCCTCTCGTCGGTTCAGGGGGATGAACGGGAATGCTCGGTCTGCCATCCCTCTCCCTCCGATCGAACTCTACGCCAGCGTCTCACCGGCGGGCCGTGGGTGCAAGGACTTAGCGCCGCAACAACCGGGCGCTGTTGAGGAGGATCCCCACGTCGGGCAGGACCTGGGCCGCCGCCGCGAGGGTCGGGGGCAGGATCCCCAGCGCGGCCAGTAGCACCCCGAGGGCGTTGTAGACCGTGGCGAGGGCGAAGTTCCAGCGGATGACGCCCATCGTGTGGCGGGCGATCCGGACGGCCTCCGGCACAAGCCGCCAGTCGTCCCTCAACAGGACGATGTGCCCCGCCTCCAAGGCCACGTCCAAACCGCTCCCCATGGCGATCCCCACGTCCGCCTGGGCCAAGGCGGGAGCATCGTTCACGCCATCCCCCACCATCACCACGGTGTGCCCCTCGAGTTGGTAGCCCCGGACGACCGCGATCTTGTCCTCCGGGAGAAGCCCGGCCCGGAAGGGGATGCCAAGACGCCCGGCCACGGCCGCCGCCGCCTCCGGGCGATCCCCGGTCAGGAGTTCTATCCTCCGGAACCCGAGCTGTTGGAGGGCCGCGAGGGCGTCCGGCACCTCCGGGCGCGGGGTATCCGCCATGCTCAAAAGTCCGATCGGCTGGCCGTCAAGCCGGACAGACACGACGGTCTTCCCTCGATCCGCCATGCGTGCAGTGAGTGCTTGGGCGTGATCGTCCTCTGGGCGGCCGACCGTCACCGTGCGGCCGTGAACCCGGACTCGCACGCCCACACCGGGGAGGGCCTCGAAGGCCTCGGCCGCGGGGGCCTGGATGCTCCACTCTTGAGCGAGGGCGCGCACGGCGTGGGCCAGCGGGTGCTCGGAGTCCCGCTCCGCCGCAGCCGCAAGGTGTACTACGTCCAGCTCGCGCCACCCGTCCAGGGAGATCACCTCAGTGACCTGCGGGTGGCCGAGGGTGACCGTCCCCGTCTTGTCCACCAGGAGGACATCTGCCCGCGCGAGGAATTCGAGGAACCGTCCACCCTTGACGAGAAGTCCCAGGCGGGCAGCGGTCCCGATGGCGGCGAGCATCGCCACCGAGGTGGCGAGGGCGAAGGCACACGAGCAGGCCACGGCGAACACCGCCGCCATGGCCAGCGGATCACGCCGGATTACGAGCACCAGGAGCCCCACGGTCGCCACCACGGGGAGGTACCAGACCGCAAACCGGTCGCCGATCCGCTGAACTTCGGGCCGGCTCCGCTCCGCCTCCTCCACGAGGCGCAGGACCCGACCGAAGGTGGTGTCGGCCCCCACCGACGTCGCCCGGACGCGCAGACTCCCCAGCCGGCAGATCGATGCGGCGAGCACGCGGTCTTGGGGCCCCACCGCCACAGGCATCGCCTCCCCGGTGAGGGTGCTCGTGTCCACGGTGGCGCGCCCTTCGATGACCTCCCCGTCCACCGGGATCCGCTCGCCGGGCCGCACGACGACCACCTCGCCCGGACACACCGCCTCCACCGGGACTTCGACCTCCCCTTCGGGCCGGACGACCCGGGCCCGCTGGGGCCGGAGGGCGAGGAGCGACCGGAGGGCGGTGCGGGCCTGCTCGGTCGTGAGGCGCTCGACGGCCTCCCCGATCCGCATGAACAGCGCCAGCACGAGGGCGCTTGTCCACTCGCCCACGAGGATGGTGGCGATCACGCCTGCGGTCATCAGGGTGTGGGCGGTGATCCGGCGTCGGCGGGTGGCCCGCCAAACGTCCCGGAACGCCGGAAGGCCGGCCAGGAGCACCGCCATGACCCACAGGGGCCAGGGCAGGCGGGGCTCGAGGACATGGAGCAGGCCAAGCCGCTCGGCCGCCACCACGGTGAGGACGAGACCCAAGACCAGGGCGAACGCAGCCCGCAAGGAACGCCCGTGCCGATCGGTGCGCTCGGTCACCGGCGGGTCCTCCGACGCCCCACGGCATACCGCGTGCACTGGTACACGCCTTGCGCTACGTCCGCCAAGACCACCTCCCCGAGGTGCAGCAACTCCTCGATCCGCCGGTCACTCAACCGGTAGCGCGCAAACCGCCCCACCGACTCGCGCGTCACGAGGCCGCAGTCCCGTAGACACGCGAGGTGGTTCGAGACGTTGGACTGGGAGAGGCCCGTCCGGGCGACGAGCTCACCGACGGTGCAGGGACCGGAGCGCAACGCCTCGAGGATCGCAAGACGGGAAGGGTCTGCGAATCCCCGGAAGAGCTTGGCCTTGAGTTCTACGGCCTGCGGGTGTGCTACGAGGAGCATCCGGATCCCCTCCCGATCTGGTAAGTATAATCATATCAGCAAATCCTGATCTAAGTCGAGCAGGACGGCACGCCTCGAAGGGTGCGCGTTGGCCGAGCGGAGAACATGACAGCCGCTCGGCTGCGTGACATCATGGAGGAGCGTACCGTGTTCCGGAGGGCAAGACGATGTCGCATCCGACGGATCGGATCTACATGGCACCGGAGCCGGGCCCACTACCCCGGCCGCGCCGGGAGCTCGGCTTCAGGACGGTGGTCCTCGTCGTCATCCTGGCGTTTTTGAGCGGTGCGGCCGGCGGGTACGGCGCCTTCCGCCTCGCGGCGACCACGACACCCACCGTACAGCCGGCCACGCGGCCCACGAGTTCGGTCGTCTCGGGCACCGTGCGGGTTGAGAGCGAGGAATCGGTGGTGATCCGGGTCGTGGAGAAGGTCCAGCCCAGCGTCGTGAACATCAACACGATTGCGGTCGCCCAGGGGTTCTTCGGTCAGCTGTTCCCTCAGCGGGGTGCGGGATCGGGCGTGATCGTGAGTCCGGACGGCTACATCCTCACGAACAACCACGTGATCGCGGGCGCGACCCAGATCCGGGTGAAGCTCCTGGACGGCACGGACCTGGAAGGGCGGGTCGTGGGGACCGACCCCCTCTCGGACCTGGCGGTGATCAAGGTGAATCCGGGAACTCGGCGCCTTCCGGCGGCTGAGCTCGGCGATTCTAGCCGGCTCAAGGTCGGCCAGCTCGCCATCGCCATCGGGAACCCCTTCGGACTCGGGAGCACGGTCACGGTGGGCGTCGTGAGCGCCCTGAACCGCCAGATCAGCGACCCCGCAAGCGGTGTCCGGCTCGACAACCTGATCCAGACCGATGCCGCCATCAACCCGGGCAACAGCGGAGGCGCCCTGGTGTCCAGCGCCGGCCAGGTGATCGGGATCAACACGGCGATCATCCCGCAGGCCCAGGGGATCGGGTTCGCCATCCCCTCCTCGGTGGCCCGGACGGTCATGGAGCAGCTCATCCGGACGGGCAGCGTGGAGCGACCGTTTCTCGGCGTGGCGACCCAGGACATCACCCCGGAGATCGCATCCCAGTACGGGCTCCCGGTGGACTACGGAGCCCTCGTGGTGGAGGTCGTGCCGGGGAGCGGGGCAGAGGCCGCCGGGATCCGGCCCCTCGACATCATCGTGCAGATCGGCGCGGAACGGATCGAGAACGGGGCCGATCTCCAGGGCGAGATCCTCAAGCACAAGGTGGGCGACGAGATCACCGTCACCGTCATCCGGGGCGGCCAGCGCATCCAGCTCCGGGCCCGGCTCGGGCAGCGCCCGCCGCGCTAGGACCTACATCTCCTCCGGCGCAGGGACCCCCAGCAGGTGAAGCCCCGTGCGGAGGACCGTGCACACCTGCTCGACGAGGGCGAGGCGAACTCCTCGCAACCCCGGAGGAGCTTGGAGGACGGGTGTCGCTGGCGAGCCCTCCGGTGTACGGGCGTTGTAGTACGCGTTCCACGCGGCGCTGAGGTCCAGCAGGAACTGTGCGAGGAGATGAGGAGTGCGCTCTGTCGCCGAGTTCTGGACCGCTTCCGGGAAGTCCAGCAGGGCCTTTGCGAGCCCCACCTCGTAGGGGGTGACCTGCGCGAAGTCGGCAGGTTCGCCAGCGATCCCCAGTTCTTCCGCCTTCCGGAGGATGGACGACGCCCGGGCGTGGGCGTACTGCACGTACGGACCGGAATCCCCCTCGAAGGACAGTGCCTGCTCCCAGCGGAAGTCGATCTGGCGGCGGGGCTCGGTCTTCGCCATCGCGAACCGAACGGCGCCCACCCCCACCATCTCCGCGGCACTTTGGGGGTCCGGGTGGTCCGGGTTCTTCTCCGCGATGATCGCCCGGGCCCGCCGGACCGCCTCGTCGAGCACCTCGTCGGCCGACACCGTGTGCCCTCGGCGTCCGGAGATCGGCCGGCCCTCCAGCAGCACGGTCTCGTAGGCAAGGTGATAGGCGCGGTCGGCGAGTTCGGGGTGGCCGACCACCGACAGCGCCGTGCGCACCACGAGCTGCGGGTAGCTCTGCCGCACGTCGATCACGTTGATCGTCTCCTCAGCGCCGCCGAAGGGGAGGTCCAGGTCCCCGGCGGGGTGGGAGGTATACAGGATGCGGCCCGAGGGTTGGCGCTCGAAGGGCGCGTAGCGCAGCCCCCGCAGTAGCCCCATCTTCCAGAACTGGAGCGCGATGTCCTTCGCCGTGTACGTTGCCGTCCCGTCGGAGCGCACGAGCACGAGGTAGGGGTCCTCCAGCCCCTGGATGAAGGAGGACGTGTCCATGACGAGGGCACCCGCGTACTTCCCGTCTGAGGGCCGGAACACGTAAGGGCTCTGCTCGAGGAGCTGGATCGCCCGGCGGAGCAGGCTCTCGCGCACGAGGTCGGACTCCCACACGAGGACGTCGTACTCGGCCCCCAGCCGAAGCATCGTCTGGAGCTGTGCCCGCAGGATCCGTTCCACCTCTGCCCGGAGCTCGCCCGCTTCCAGACGGTGCAGGACCGCGCGGAGGTGGGGCTCGCACCGGGCCTGGAAGGTCTTGTCCTCTAGGTCCCGGTGCAACCGCACGTACGCCTCTCCGACCCAGTGGTCGTACTTCTTCGAGCCGTCGTACCGGAGCCCGTAGTGGGCAAGGGCGAACAGGGTCTCCGCCACCTGTCGGCCGGTGTCGTCGATGTAGTTCACCACCTCTACCTGGCGCCCGGTGTACGTCAGGATGCGGGCAATGGAGTCCCCAAGACAGATGTTCCGGATGTGCCCGACGTGGAGCTCCTTGTTGGGGTTGACCGCCGTGTGCTCGACGAGGACCTTGCCCGGTCTTCTCGGGAACGGGTGGAGCGGCTCGGTGGCCGCGCGGACGAGGTAGGCCGGGTCGAGGAGGAAGTTCACGTACCCCCTGACCGCCAGGACCTCGCGGACGCCGTGAGGGAGGACGATCCGCCGGACGAGTTCCTCGGCGATCTCCTGCGGCGGCCTGCGGACGAGCCGGGCCAGCTGGAAGGCAACCGGCGTGCCGTAGTCCCCGGGAGCGTCCGGAGGGGCCGGTTGCACGACGACCTCGGGCAGGGTCACCCCCAACCCGGATACTGCCTCCTCTACGGCCCGTGCCAGTTCAGCCCGAACGTCGACCATCGGCCGCCATGGTAGCAGACCCTGTCGTCGGCCACAAAGGGTTCGACCGTACGTGGTATAATCCGGCCGTGGCGATGGCACGCGAGTTCCTGGATCGGGTCGTCCGCTCTGTGAAGGAGGGCGCTACGACGGTCGCCCGGGAGTCGGAGCGGCTCGCGCGGCTGGCGCGGGTGCGCCTGGAGATCGGTAGCCTACAGGCGCGGCTGGATGACCACCTCGAGGAGATCGGGCGTCAGGTCCTCCTGCGGCACCGCGCGGGAACCCTCCCAGACCCCGAACTCGGCCTGCTCTGTCAGCGGGCGGAGGAAATCGAAGCTCAGATCCGCCGGTTGGAGCAGGAGCTCGTCGAGCTCCGGGCACAGGAATCGAAGGACACGTAATCCGTCGAACGCAGGAGGCCCCACGGACCGCTCTGTGGGGAGCTGGAAAACCCCCGGGAGGCTCCATGCGACATCTTACAGCCTTGACGCTGTGGATCAGTCTGGTAGTCATGCTGACGGCGACCGCAGCTGCACAGATCTACGTGGACATGGCCGGAAAGCCCGAGCAGCGGATGCTCGACCGGCTCGCGGCGAAGGGTGTGTTCGAGGTCCCGCCCGACCGGCGCTTCCGGCCGGACGAGCGGATCACGCGGTTGGAGTTCGCCCTCGCTCTGGCGCGGGCGGTCGGCCTCAAGGAAGCCGACCGGGAGCTATTGCCCACGTTCCGGGATTTGGGCGAGATCCCCCGGGAGGCCCGGGGGCTGTTGAGCGCCCTCGTGAACTCCGGGACCGTTGACCAGCGCCGGGCGGTGCGCCGGTACCAGACCCTCGAGGTGATCCTGGAGGCGAACAAGGGGACCTACGGTCCCACCGAGCCGGTGGGTCTTCGGCTCTCGGTCCGGAACACCTCCGCGCGCGCGGCGGAGCTGGAGTTCGCCACCTCCCAGACCTATGACTTCGTCGTGCGCCGACCCGACGGGTCGGAGGTGGCCCGGTGGTCCCTGGGCCGGCAGTTCACGACCCAGGGAATGAAGCTCACCGTGGGCCCCAACCAGCAGGTCGTCATTGGGGAGACGTCCGGCTGGAACCAGGTGGACCAGAACGACCGGCCGGTACCACCCGGCCGCTATGAGCTCGTCGGGATCGTCACGACCCGCACGAACCCCATGTCCGTCACGATCTTCTTCACCAAGGGGTTCATCGCCAGTTACCCCGACAACACGTTCCGGCCGCGCTCACCCATCCCGCGCGCGGAGATCGCCGAACTCGCGTGCCGGGCCGCGGGATTGGAGCAGGAGGCCCTCGCAAAGCGCGGGAGCTCCATCCCGACGCAGGACGCGTCGGACGTGAAGCCGGAGCACCGGGGGTACGTGGCGGTGGCCCTGGACCGGAAGATCCTGTTGAACCGGGACGGGCGGGTGCGGCCCAATGATGCGGCGACCCGGCTGGATGCGGCGGTCGCCCTGGACTCCATCATGACCCTCCTGGGACGGTATAATTACGTACGGGGGAAGTTGCGCAGCATCCAGGCAGGTACCCCCACGATCCTGCAGATTGCCGACGGCCCGCTACACCGCAACTTTCGGGTTGCTCCCTACGTTGCGGTGTACCGGAACGACCAATCCGTCGAGCTTCGCGACCTCAAGGCCGGCGACGATCTCGCGATGCTGCTCCAAGGAGAAGTAGGCGATGTGGCGTACATCGAGGCGAAAGGACCGTGAACTCCGTCCGACCCCGACGAACTCGGAGGAGGCCGTGGAGGAGCGTCAAGTCCAGAGCGAGGGGATCGACCAAGGCCGCGCGGCGCCCACCGGCGCGGCGAACGGAGGTGGAGTGCAGTTGGCCCTCTCGTTGGCCGAACTGGAGCACAAGAACCTGACGGAACTCCAGGAGATCGCCCGGGAGCTCAGCATCCCGAACTACCGGAGGTACCGAAAGCAGGAACTCATCATGCGGATCCTCCAGGCCCAGACCGAGCAGCAGGGGCTCATGTTCCGGTCGGGGATCCTGGAGATCATGGCCGAGGGGTATGGCTTTTTGCGCACGAACGGCTACCTCCCCAGCGGCGAGGACATCTACGTCTCGCCTTCCCAGATCAAGCGGTTCGGGCTCCGGGTAGGCGACGAAGTCCTAGGCCAGGTGCGTCCGCCCAAGGACAACGAGAAGTACTACGCGCTGCTCCGGGTCGAGGCCGTGAACGGTCTAGATCCCGAACGGGCCCGCAGCCGGCCCCACTTCGACCAGCTCACCCCCGTCTTCCCCTACGAGCGGTTCAAGCTGGAGTACCAGGGAGACCTCACGACCCGGGTCGTGGACCTCTTCGCGCCCATCGGGAAGGGCCAGCGGGCGATGATCGTCTCGCCCCCCAAGGCCGGCAAGACGACCTTCCTGAAGAAGATCGGGCAGGCCATCGTCGCGAACCACCCTGAGGTCTACCTCATGGTCCTGCTCCTGGATGAGCGGCCGGAGGAGGTCACGGACATGCGGCGGTCCGTGGAGGCCGAGGTGATCAGTAGCACCTTCGATCGTCCTCCGGAGGAGCACATCCAGGTCGCGGACCTCGTGCTGGAGCGGGCCAAGCGCCTGGTGGAGGGTAAGCGCGATGTCGTGATCCTCCTCGATAGCCTCACCCGGTTCACGCGGGCCAACAACCTGGTGATCCCGCCCTCCGGCCGGACCCTCACGGGAGGGTTGGATCCCGCGGCCCTGCACCGGCCTAAGCGGTTCTTCGGGGCCGCCCGGAAGATCGAGGAGGGGGGGAGCCTCACCATCGTGGCCACCGCCCTCGTGGACACCGGAAGCCGCATGGACGACGTGATCTACGAGGAGTTCAAGGGGACCGGGAACATGGAGCTCCACCTAAGCCGCAAACTCCAGGAGCGCCGGACCTTCCCGGCCATCGACATCAAGGCATCGGGGACCCGGCGGGAAGAGCTCCTCCTGACCGAAGAGGAGTTGCGGAAGGTGTGGGTCCTCCGAAAGTCGTTAGAACAGTTGGACACTGTGGCGATGACCGAGCTCATCCTGGACCGGATGCGCAAGACCCCCAACAACGCCGCCTTCCTGCGGTCCATCGTGAAGTCCTCCGAGGAGGACGTCGGCTAAGAGGACCCCAGACTTTGCGCTCTCCGGGGACCCCAGCAGGGCGAACCCCCGGGCCCTTCGGTGCGTATCCATTGGTGCGTTCTTGTATGGATTCAGCTTGTTTGATCTAATTTTGGATGGGATCCATGGGCAAGCGGGGCAGCGAGAACCCGGACCTCCTCACCGTGGCGCAGGTCGCCCACTACCTGCAGCTCAACCGGATGACGGTCTACAAGTACATCCGGGAGGGTCGGATCCCGGCGAGCCGAATCGGGAAGTCCTACCGGGTCCGCCGCGAGGACTTGGAGGCGTTCCTGGAGGCCTCCCGGCTCTCCCCCCAGAAGGCTGCCCGGCAGACCCCCCGGCCCTACCCCGAGAGGGGGTCGGAGGGGACGGTCCGTGTCCAGCCCCCTCCTGGGATGCCGCTTCAGGAGGAGGCACCGCGTGAGAGGGCCGAGCCGTTGCCTGATCGACCGACACCGGAGGAGATCACCGGCCACCCGCTGGAGCGGATCCTCCGCGGGCTGCACTGAGGGGGTGAGAACCGGTTGAGACATACGCGTCGCACCTTAGGTCTTAGGTCCGTCCTCAGAAAAGATCTCTAGGTGAGGAGGGAAGTTCGGATGCGGAACCGATGGCGCTTGTTCGGGATGGTCGTGCTGGTGGTCTTGAGCCTACCGACCCTTGGCCTGAGCGCACCGGCCGTGCGGCCGGCCGTAGGCCCCGACACGATCGTCGTGGGGACCCAGCAGGAGCCGGCGAACATCGGGATCCTGTTCTGCGACGGCTGCACGATGTTCGTCGGCACGATGATCAACGCTCCTCTGTTCGTCTCGACCGTCGAACTCACGAACGAGTGGAAGTACCAGCCGGTGGCGGTGGAGAAACTTCCGAGCCTGAAGGACGGCGACTGGAAGCTCCTGCCGAACAACAAGATGCAGGTCACCTGGCGGCTCCGCCGGGGGATCCGGTGGCAGGACGGTCGCCCCCTCACCGCGGAGGACTTCATCTTCGCATGGCGCGTGAACATGAACCCCCGCTTCCCCTCTGCAGGCCGGGACGTCTCGGAGCGGGTGGAGAACATCCTCGCGCCCAACCCCTACACGATGGTCGTCCAGTGGAAGAAAAAGTACGCGTTCGCGAACCTGACCGTGAACGGGGCGGGCTACCTCCCCCGCCACATCCTCAACTCGGCCTACCAGCGCGACCCCTCGAAGCTGCCGGAGAACGAGTGGGGGACCTCGGAACGGACGATCGGCACCGGCCCCTACCGGATCGTCCAGTGGCAGAAGGGCTCGTCCATCACCCTGGAGCGTTGGGACCAGTTCCCCTACAGCGCAGTAGGTGGGTCCGTGCGGACGCAGGCCCGGGTGCGCCGGATCGTGTTCCGGTTCGTGCCGGATACGAACACCCAGATCGCGAACGTGCTCGCGGGCTCGATCGACGTCTTCGACGAGACGGCGATCCCCTTCGTCCAGGGACTGGAGCTCGAGAAGCGGCTGCAGCGGGAGGGAAGGCTGAACACCGAGTGGGTCCTGCGGGCGGAGCCCGGACTCGTCTGGGAGCACATCGACCTGAACCTAGATAACGTGCACCTGCGGGACAAGCGGGTCCGGCAGGCGCTCCTGTACGGGATCAACCGGGACCTCATCGTCCAGCAGCTGTTCGAGGGCAAGCAGCCCGTCGCCCACCAGGTGTTCCCGCCCAAGCACTACGGGTATAACCCGAACGTCCGGAAGTACACCTACGATCCGGCCCGCGCCCGCCAGCTCCTCCAGGAGGCAGGCTACACACCGGGACCCGATGGAATCCTGCAGAAGGGCGGGCAGAGGCTTTCGCTCACCCTCATGACCACGGCTGGGAACCGCACCCGCGAGGCCGTCCAGCAGATCATCCAGCAGCAGCTCCGGGAGATCGGGATCGAGATCCGGATCCAGAACCAGCCGGCCCGGGTGTACTTCGGTGAAACGCTCCCCAGCCGGAAGTTCGAGATGGCGATGTACGCGTGGGTGTTCGGTCCTACAGCGGACTGCGAGGGCCTGTACACAGGAGACACCCTGCCGCCGAACGGGCAGAACTACCCGGGTTGGAAGAACGACGAGGTGACCCGGATCTGCCACGCCGTCCCCGAGGAGCTCGATGAGGGACGACGGGCCCAGATGCTGCGGCGGTTTGCGGAGATCTTCGTCGACGAGGTTCCCGTGATCCCGCTGTACTACCGCGCGGACTACGTCGGCTGGAAGGCGCGGGTCCAGAACCTGAAGCCCACGGGTGCGGACTCGCCGATCACCTGGAACGTCACCCAGTGGGCGTGGTCTTTGTAGCGTCGCGCACACGGTCCGGCGGGGAGGGCTTGAGGGCCCTCCCCGCCTAGTCGCCCATGGGTCGGTACCTCAGCCGCCGGCTCCTCCAGATGATCCCGCTCGTCTTCGGGATCTCGGTGATCATCTTCCTCGTGCTGGTGATGGCGCCCGGAGACCCCACAGACCTCCTCCTGGCGGGGAACCCGAAGGTGCGGGCCGAGGACATCAAGCTCCTGCGCAGGATCTACGGCCTCGATGACCCTCTCCACATCCGGTACCTGAAGTGGCTGCGGGCCGCAGTTCGCGGGGACTTCGGGTACTCGCGCACGTACAAAGTGCCCGTCATCGAGCTCGTGGCGGACCGGATCGAGAACTCCCTGTGGCTCACGATCCCGTCCTTCGTCGTAGCGGTGGCGGTGGCCGTCCCGATCGGCGTGTACTCCGCGCTGCACCAGTACTCGAAGGTGGACTACGCTGCGACCTTCTTCGCCTTCTTCGGGATCTCGATCCCCGCCTTCTGGTTCGGGATCATGATGATCTACGTGTTCGCGGTGAAGCTCCACTGGCTCCCGCCCGGAGGCTTCGCGACGCCGGGGATCGCGGGGGGATGGCCGGCCGTCGTGGACCGGCTGCGCTACTCGATCCTCCCGGTCACCGTCCTCTCCCTGCTCTCCATGGCGGCCCTTACCCGGTACACGCGGGCGAGCATGCTGGAGGTTATCCGCCAGGACTACGTCCGCACCGCCCGGGCGAAGGGGCTGCGGGAGCAGGTCGTGATCACAAAGCACGCCCTCCGGAACGCCCTCATCCCCATCGTGACCGTGCTCGCGCTTTTGGTGCCCGGGCTCTTCGCAGGGGCTCCGCTCACCGAGACCGTGTTCGCATGGCCCGGGATCGGGAGGTTGCTCGTGGAGTCCGTTCTCGGGGGAGACTACGCAGTCTCCCAGGCCGCGCTCCTGTTCCTGTCCGTCCTCGTCCTCGTGTTCAACCTCGTGGCCGACGTGGCCTACGCGGCCTTGGACCCGAGGATCCGGTACGACTGAGGGAAGCCGTGGCCCGTCCCGCCACCGCCCTCCGCCGAGCCCCACTCCTCGTCCGGCCCGCCCTCGAGGGTCAGGGCTACTGGGAGATCGCCTTCCGCCGCCTGCGCCGTCACCGGGTGGCGATGGCGGGCGGCGCGGTGATCGCGCTTCTCGTCCTCGTATCGGCCGCAGCACCCTGGCTTGCGCCCTACCGGTTCGACCAGATCGACCTACTGAACCGCTTGAGCCCCCCGAGCCCACGGCACCCGCTTGGGACGGACGAGCTGGGGCACGACGTGCTGACCCGGCTCCTCTACGCCGGACGGGTCTCCCTCACGGTGGGCTTCAGCGCCGCCTTGGCCTCGGCCCTCGTCGGCACCGTGGTGGGATTGTTCTCCGGGTTCTACGGCGGCCGGCTGGATAGCGTCCTGATGCGGTTCGTGGACATCATGCTCTCGATCCCGGACCTTCCGATCCTCATCGTGCTCTCCCGGTACTTCGGCGGGAGTTTGTTGGGGATCATCCTGGTGATCACGGCGTTCGGCTGGATGGGGACCGCGCGCTTGGTGCGGGGGGAGATCCTCAAGCTCCGGACTTGCGAGTTCGTGGATGCCGCCCGGGCCCTTGGGGCCTCCAACGCGCGGATCATGTTCCGGCACCTCGTGCCGAACGCGCTCGCACCGGTGATCGTCTCGGCCACGCTCGCTGTCGGGGGGGCGATCCTCACCGAGGCGGCGCTGTCGTTCCTCGGGATCGGGATCCAGCCGCCCACCCCCTCCTGGGGGAACATGCTCCAGAACGCCCAGGACTTCATCTGGCGCACGCCCTTGCTGGCCTTCTGGCCGGGCCTCATGATCTTCCTCACGGTACTATGCTTCAACTTCTTCGGGGACGGACTGCGCGATGCGCTGGACCCCCGGCTGCGGGCGTGAAGGAGTCGTCGGAGGGGATACCGAAATCGATCGGACGGCGTGATGGGGCGCGACGGAGGGAGGACGATGAGGGAGCCACTGCTTTCGGTTCGGGATCTCCGGACGTACTTCTACACCGATGAGGGAGTTGTGAAGGCAGTCGACGGCCTCAGCTACGACCTCCACGAGGGAGAGACGCTTGGGATCGTGGGAGAGAGCGGCAGCGGCAAGAGCGTGCACGCTCTCTCGATCCTCCGCCTCATCCCCTCCCCGCCGGGCAAGATCGTCTCGGGCCAGATCCTGTTCCGGGGGCAGGATCTACTGCGCCTGAGTGAGGAGCAGATGCGGCAGATCCGGGGCAACCGGATCGCCATGATCTTCCAGGAGCCCATGACCTCCCTGAACCCGGTCCTCACGGTAGGCGAGCAGATCGCCGAGGCGGTCATGCTCCACCAGAAGCTCGATCGGCGGGCGGCGTGGGACCGGGCGGTGGAGATGCTGGAGAAGGTGAAAATCCCCTCGGCCCGGGAGCGGGCGCGCGACTACCCCCACCAGTTCAGCGGCGGGATGCGCCAGCGCGTCATGATCGCCATGGCGCTGTCGTGCAACCCGGACATCCTCATTGCGGACGAGCCCACGACGGCCCTCGATGTGACGATCCAGGCCCAGATCCTGGACCTCATGCGGGAGCTCCAGCGGGAGTTCGGAATGGCCATCATCCTGATCACCCACAACCTGGGGGTGGTGGCGGAGATGTGCGACAACGTGGTGGTGATGTACGCGGGCCGGGCGGTGGAGCACGCCGACGTGTACCGGACGTTCAAGGAGCCCAAGCACCCCTACACCTGGGGGCTACTCCACTCGATCCCAAAGCTCTCGGAGCGGGCAGAACGTCTCATCCCCATCGAGGGCCAGCCTCCGAGTCTCATTGACCTGCCGCCGGGGTGCGCCTTTGCACCGAGGTGCCCGTTTGCCATGGAGATCTGCACGCAGGCGGATCCGCCGGAGTATCCCGTGGGTCCGAACCACACGGCGCGGTGCTACCTCTACAGCGAGCACGCCACCGAGGAGGACAAGCGGGCCGCAGAGCAGGCAGGGCTCCTGGCGAGCACGCGGGGGATCTAGGAGGCGAGAGGATGGCTGGAGACGTGATCCTGGAAGTCCGCAACCTCGTCAAGCACTTCCCCATCACGAAGGGGTTCATCTTCCAACGGCAGGTGGGCGTGGTGCGGGCGGTGGACGGCGTGTCGTTCACGATCCAGGAGGGGGAGACGCTTGGGCTCGTGGGCGAGAGCGGGTGTGGGAAGACGACGCTGGGCCGGGTGATCCTGCGGCTCATGGAGCCCACGTCTGGAGAAGTGATCTTCATGGGCCGGAACATCTTCCAGCTGAGCCGGGAGGAGCTGCGACGGCTGCGGCGGGACATGCAGATCATCTTCCAGGATCCGTACTCCTCCCTCAACCCCCGGATGACGGTGGGCGACATCGTCGGGGAGCCGCTGGAGATCCACCGGCTGGCGCGGGGCCGGGAGAAGGTGCGACGGGTGCAGGAGCTGTTGGAGATCGTGGGGCTCTCTCCCTACCACATAAACCGCTACCCGCATGAGTTCAGCGGCGGGCAGCGCCAGCGGATCGGGATCGCCCGGGCCCTTGCGGTGAACCCCAAGCTCATCATCTGCGACGAGCCCGTTTCAGCCTTGGACGTTTCGATCCAAGCCCAGGTGATCAACCTGTTGGAGGAGCTGCAGCGAGAGTTCAAGCTCACGTACCTGTTCATCGCCCACGACCTCTCGGTCGTCAAGCACATCTCGGACCGGATCGCGGTGATGTATCTGGGGAAGATCGTGGAGCTGGCACCTGCCGACGAGCTCTTCGAGAACCCCCAGCACCCGTACACCGAGGCGCTGCTCTCGGCAGTGCCGATTCCGGACCCCGAGATCCGGCGGGCGCGGATCATCCTGCCGGGGGATGTGCCGAGCCCGGTGAACCCGCCGTCAGGGTGCCGGTTCCACACGCGGTGCATGTACGCGGTGGAGCGTTGCTCGAAGGAGGAGCCACCCTTTGAGGAGGTCTCGCCCGGCCACTGGGTGGCCTGCCCCGTCCGCCCGTTCCGCTTCCAGCGAAGCCGGGCCGCCGTGATCCCCAAGCAGACCGCGTCGATCGTTGACTCGCAGATGCACGGAAACTCCTGAGGAAGGGGGGATGGTGGAGATGCAATCGTTCCGTGTGATCCTGTTGGTCGGGGTGCTCGTGGTCTCCCTCGCGTTGGGCCTTGGGATCTCGAGCGCCCAGCAGGTCAAGAATCCGGACACGCTCATCATCGCGCACTCCGGGGACGTGGATTCTCTGGACCCCGCCTGGCAGTACGACACCCTCAGCAGCGGGATCACGCTGTGGAACGTGTACGAGACGTTGATCTTTTTCCGGGGCGGGTCGGTGGGGGACTACGTCCCGATGCTCGCCACGCAGGTCCCTAGCCTACGCAACGGCCTCATCTCTCGGGACGCGCGCACGTTCACCTTCCCCATTAACCCACAGGCGCGCTTCTCGGACGGCACCCCGGTCACGGCCGAGGACGTGAAGTACAGCCTCATGCGGTTCATGATGATCGACCGTGACGGAGGGCCCTCATGGGTCCTCCTCCAGCCGATCACCGGGGAAGACACAACCCGCGACAAGGACGGCAAGTTCCGAATGGAGATCTTTGATCGCGCGGATCGGGCGATCCAGGTGCGGGGCAACAGCGTCGTCATCACGCTGGCTCGGCCCTACGCGCCGTTTTTGAACATCATGGCCTCCTGGTCCATGGTGATCAGCAAGCGTGCGGCGATCGCGAAGGGCGACTGGGACGGACGGCGGGAGACGGTGGCCCGGTTCAACAACCCCCAGCGGAACGCCGACACGAAGCTCTTCGAAGGAGCCGTGGGCACCGGGCCGTTCGTGATCGAACGGTGGGACCGGGGAACGAAGACCGTCATCCTCCGCCGGAATGAGCGATACTGGCGGGGCCAGCGAGCGGCACTCCAACGCGTGGTGTTCCGAACCGTGGAGGAATTCGCCACCCGGCGCCTCATGCTTCAGCAGGGGGACGCGGACTTCATCACGGTGGGCCGACCGGAGCAGTCCCAGGTGGAGGGGCTACCGGGAGTGCGGATCGTAGATGACCTTTCCCAGTTCGTGACCCAGGCGTTGTTCCTGAACCTGAACGTGAAGGGCGCCGGGAATCCCTATCTAGGGAGCGGACGGCTGGACGGGAACGGGATCCCGGCGAACTTCTTCTCGGACGTGCAGGTCCGCAGGGCGATCGCTCAGTCCATCGACTACGGGGCGATCCGGCGAGACTGCTTCCGGAACAAGATCACCCTCGGGAACGGTCCCATCCCGCGGGGGATGTTCGGGTATAACGAGCGGGGTCGGTGGTATACCTACGACCGGGACCGGGCGATCGCGGCCTGGCGGGAAGTCCAGGGCGGCCGGGTGTGGGAGACTGGGTTCAAACTCACGGTCCTCTACAACACCGGCAACGCCGCCCGCCGGTGCGCCTCAGAGATCCTCAAGCGCAGCATCGAGTCCCTGAACCCGAAGTTCCAGGTGGAGGTCACAAGCCTCGCGTGGTCCACGTACCTCGCGCAGGAGAACGAGGGGAGGCTTCCGATCTACTTCCTCGGGTGGGCCGCCGACTACGCGGACCCTGACAACTTCGTCTACCCGTTCATGCACAGCAACGGCACGTTCACCAAGGCCCAGTCCTACAGCAACCCTGAAGTGGATCGGCTCATCGAGGAGGCCCAGCGCACCGCGGACCCTGCGCGTCGCCGACAGATCTACTTCCGGCTTCAGGAGATCGCCTACACGGACGTGCCGACGGTCTACCTGGGATACCCCACCGGGTTCGTCGTCATGCGGTCGTGGGTGCGGGGCTGGTACTGGAACCCGATGTTCTTCGGGCTCGGGTACCTCTACGCACTGAGTAAGCAGTAGCACCGAGCGTGCGGGGGCGGCGGGAAGCCGCCCCCGCAACACCGCCCATGACCGCCTTCATCGCCCGCCGCCTCGTTCTCCTGCCGATCGTCGTGATCGGCACGACCCTCCTCATCTTCGCCCTGACCCAGCTCCTCTCGCCCGCGATGCGGGCGAGCCTGTTCGTCCAGGATCCCAACCAGATGCGGGACCTTGAGGCGATCATCCGGAAGTACGGGCTGGACCGGCCCTTCTATGTCCAGTACTGGGAGTGGCTGAAGAACGTCGTTCGGGGAGATCTCGGGTACTCCTTCGTCGCGCGCCAGACGGTGGCGGAGGCGATCCGGAGCTTCTTCCCCACCACCCTGGAACTCTCCCTGTTCTCCTTCGGACTCCTGCTTATGGTGGGGATCTGGCTCGGGACGCTCTCGGCGGTGCACAAGGACCGGTGGATCGACCACCTCTCCCGCACGGTGTCCATCGTGGGGACGGGGCTTCCGACGTTCGTGTGGGGGTTGGTGCTCCTCCTGCTCTTCTACGGGATGCACCCGTGGTTCCCGCCGGGCCGGCTGTCGCTGGAGGCGTACCTATACGTGACCTCAGACAGGTTCCGCTCCTACACGGGTCTTCTGACCCTCGATGCCCTCCTGAACGGACAGCTGTGGATCTTCTGGGACGCCCTGCGGCACCTCGTGCTCCCGGTCCTCACCTTGTCCTACTTCACCGCCGCAGTCCTCGTGCGCGTGATGCGCTCTGCGATGCTGGAGACCCTGCGGCAGGACTACGTGCGGACCGCCCGCGCCAAGGGTCTCCCGGAGCCCGTCGTGATCCGCCGCCACGCGCGCCGGAACGCCCTCATCCCTGTGATCACGCTCGCAAGCCTGATCCTCGCAGGGCTCCTCACGGGGGCGGTGATCACGGAGACGATCTACGACCTGCCGGGGATCGGAAGGTGGGGCGCCCAGGCGGCCCAGCAGCTTGACATCCCCGGTGTGGCAGGGTTCGCCCTCTTCTCGGCCGTCCTCGTGGTGCTCGGGAACTTGGCGGCCGACATCCTGTACGCGTTCGTGGATCCGCGGATCCGCTACTGAGGGTTTGCCGTGAACGAGGCGCCCACCGTCCCTCAAGTCCTGCCGAAGCTCAGGATCTCCCGGCTTACCCCTGAGCGCAGTGGCGTCGGGGAGTTCCTGCGTCGGCTGCGGCGCAACCCGCTCTCGGTGACAGGGCTTGCGATCATCGTGTTCTTCGTCATGGTGGCCGTGCTCGCACCCGTGCTGGCACCCCCTCCGCGGGGCTGGCGGGACCCCTACAAGATTCCCAACGAGTCCTTCGCCCCCGACCCGCGGCCGCCGCGGCCCGGCCACCCCTTCGGCACGACGAGCGAGCAGTACGACCTGTACTACGGGGTCGTGTGGGGAACCCGCACGGCGTTCCGGGTCTCCCTCACCGTGATCGCCATCTCCGTCGCCGTCGGGCTCGTGATCGGGGGCTTTGCCGGCTACCGGGGCGGAGGGGCCGACGAGGTCTTCATGCGGGTCACGGACGTGTTCCTGGCGTTCCCCGGCCTCATCCTCGCGGTCGTCATCGTCGCGGTTCTGGGCAAGGGGCTTGATAAGGTCCTCATCGCCCTCTCCCTCGTCTCCTGGCCCACGTACGCGCGACTCCTGCGGGGCGAGATCCTCTCGGTGCGGCAACGGGACTTCGTGGAAGCGGCCCGGGCGCTTGGGGCATCAGACGTCCGCATCTTCGTGCGGCACGTGCTCCCGAACACGATCTACCCGGTCCTCATCTACGGGTCGCTCGATATGGCGAGCGTCGTGATCTCCGCGGCGGCCCTCTCGTTCCTTGGGCTCGGCGCGGAGGTGGGGTACGCCGACTGGGGACAACTCATCAACTTGGCCCGGCCGTGGATCATCGGAGCGCCGGGCAACGCCTTCCAGTACTGGTACACCCTCGTCTACCCGGGCCTGGCCATCTCACTGTTCGTGCTGGGCTGGAACCTCCTTGGGGACGCCTTCCGGGACATCATGGACCCGAAGCTGCGGGGCCAAGCATAGCGCGCCCGGAAAACCCCACACACCGCACGAAGACGAACGTACGGACAACCCGCCCTCCCACCCGGACATGGAGCGGCGCAAGCGGGGTGGCCCTGTGGCACCACGTGGCGAGCGATTCCCGGGGTGGCGTGCGGCGGTCGTAGACGAAGAGCGCCTCCTCACCGCGCCAGCGTTCCAGCGGGCTCCACTCGGCGAAGGCGTGGTCTCCCGGGAGGACGGTGACAGGGTAGCGGTTCCGGGTGGCATAGGCGAGCTGTGCACCCTGCTGATAGGTGGGGGTGACCAACACCGCGCGACGGTGCCCGAGGATCTCTCGGACGCGTGCGGCGACCTCCGGCCAGCCGTGGAGGTCCGGTACGAACGCAGGGCGGAGGAGCGCGAGGACGGTCACAAGGGCAGAGAGCCCCAGCCCCGTCCAGATCCCGATGCGGCAAAGTCGCGCCACGTGCGGGGAGGACCATTGACAGAGGGCCGCAATCCCCAGGAGGACGGCCGGAAGGACGTAGTGGGGTTTTGCCTTCCCCACGAGGGCAGCCCCCAAGAGGAGGAAGAGGGTCGGGGCCGCACCCCACCAGAGGAACCGTCCGGCCTCGGTGCGGCGCACGGTCCAGGGCGAGATAAGGAGGAGTCCACCCAGTACCGGCGAGAGGTAGAACAACACGGCGGCGGCGTAGGCGCCGAGGTTCCACAGCGGATCGCGCGGCGCGATCCAGGGAGCGCGGGCCAGCGCATAGCGAAACGCTATCCACCCGTGCGTCGCGTTCCACAAGAAGTTCGGGATGAACAGCCCCAGCGCGAGTGCGGCCGTCGCGACAGGAGCCGGCCGCCTGGAGGCGTTCTCTAGGCCCAGCACAAGGAGGCCGGGGAGGAGGAGGGCCATGGTGTACTTGCTCTCCACTCCCAGTCCGACGGCGATGCCTGCAAGCCACCAGAACCGCCCATCGCCCCGCGCCGCGCGCCACGCGGCCCACGCCGCAAGGGTCCAGAAGAAGCCGAGGAGGGCATCCGGGGCCGCCAGGAAAGCGCCCACGCCGCAGATCGGCACCGCGTGGAAGATCACGAGGGCCCGCAGGCCAGCCCGGAGGTCACCGGTGAGATCTGCGGTGAAGTGCGCGAGGAGGAGGGCAGTCCCGAGGGCACAGAGGATGGAGGGGAGCCGGATGGCCCATGGCGCGTCTCCAAAGAGAGTGGTGGAGGCGGCGAGCGCAAGCGCGATCCCGGGCGGATGGTCCAGGTAGCCCCAGGCGAGGTGCTTCGACCACACCCAGTAGTACGCCTCATCGTCCAGGATCGGGATCGCGGCGGCGAGGAGGAGGCGGGCGGCGGTCGCCAGGAAGATCCCGGTCGTCCACGCGGGAACGTGGTGGGGTGCGGTGCGCGCAGCGTCGGGCATGAACCAGCGTCCTCACGGATTGTGGATCCGCCGCCCCTGCGAGTATAATGCAGCCAGCCGCGTGGGTGCGGAGGCGGACCGATGGGGGATGGACCAGTCAATCCCGCGATCGCAGCGCTGCCGAAGGTCGAGCTGCACGTGCACCTGGAGACCTCCCTGCGATTGCGGCGCCTCGCCGAACGCGCCCACTTGGATCCGGTCTGTGAGCCGTACCTCATAAGCGACCCGAAGTTCCACCATGGGTATGACCGACTCCGTCGGCTCCGGTACGCGGGTCGGGCGGGCAAAGTCCCCGACCACCTGTACACCCGAGAGAACATCGCGACGATCACCTACGAGCTCCTGCGGGAAGCTGCCCAGCAGAACGTCCGGTACCTGGAGGTGCGGGTCGGCGGACGGCGGGGGTTCATGCTCCTTGGGATTCGGGGGATGCTCGAGGCCGTGGCGGAGGGCCGCGCGCGAGGACTGCGGGAGTTCGGGATCCGCTCGGGCACGATCGTCACGATCGTCCGGGAGCGAGGACCGGAGGCCGCCATCGAGGTCGCGGAGGTGGCGGCCGAGTGCGCGGAGGAGTGCGGGGTGGTCGGGTTGGACGTGGCCGGCGACGAGGAGAACTTCCCGCCGGTCCTCTTCAAGCGGGCATGTGAGATCGCTCGAGAGGCGGGGCTTGGGATCACGGTGCACGCCGGCGAGTTCTCCGGCCCGGCCTCCATCTGGATGGCGATCTACCAGCTGGGCGCCCGGCGGATCGGGCACGGGTGCCGGGCCATCGAGGATCCGGCGCTCGTCGCGTACCTGCGCGACCACCGGATCCCCCTCGAAGTGTGCCCCACCAGCAACCTGCGCCTCCGGTTGGTCCAAAGCCTCAGGGACCATCCGATGCGGCCGTTGTACGAGGCGGGGGTACCCGTGACGGTGAACAGCGACGACCCCGTGCTGTTAGGCACTTCCCTTAGCGCCGAACTCATGCGCATCCACCGTGAGCTCGCCTTCACCCCAGAAGACCTCCTGCGGATGATGCGCTACGCCGCCGAAGCGGCCTTTGACCGTAAAGCGGCACTGGAGGCACTCGGCGCAGCAGTCAAGTAGCTGTCAACTCCTCTTGCTGAACCCCCGCGCGGCCCCCTTGATCCTCCGCGGGACCCGCGCTAGCATGTGAATCGACCGACCGGTCGGTCGGACTTCGTCTTGCGAGGCTTCCGTGGGGGACGAACGACGCGCGCAGGCTACCCTCCAGAAGGACCGAACCCGAGCCCGGATCCTCGAGGCCGCGCAGCGCGTGTTCGCCTCCAAGGGGTACCACCGGGCCCTGATGGACGACGTCGCCCGGGAGGCGGGCCTTTCCAAGGGAGCTCTGTACTTCCACTTCCCCAGCAAGGAAGACCTGTTCCTTTCCCTGGTGGAGGACGCGGCCGACCAACTCGCCCAGCGAGTGCTTCAGGCCATCGAGGGCGCGCGGGGAGGCGAGGCGAAGGTGCGTGCAGCACTCCGGGCGGCCATCGAAGCCTTCTCGGAGAACGAGGCCCTCACGCGCCTCGTCCTCGTGGAGTGGGTGGGCCTTGGGCCGGATTTCCAGTCTAAGCGGTTCGCCCTCCAGAGTGCCCTCGCCGACCTCATCCGGGAGCAGCTGGACCGGGCCATGGCCGAAGGCGACATCCCGCCCCAGGACACGGAACTCGCATCCTTCGCCTGGATCGGGGCCATCCAAGAACTGGTGGTCCGGTGGCTCCACGTCCGCCAACCGGCCCAACTCACAGACCTCGTCCCGGATCTCTCCACGCTCTTGCTCCGTTCGGTGGGGTTCCCTCCGGAGGGATCCCGGTGAGACCGGCGCTCGGTGTCCCGGACCTGCAGGCGGTGATGCGCGAGGCCGCATCCCGGCTCTCTGAAGCGGTGTCGCGGGTGGACGGGGAATACCTCGTCTCCGTCCGGGCGGAGGGCCCAGAATTCGACCTCCTGGATGTCCTCGCCACCCCATCCCCGACCGGGATCGACCTCTGGTACTGGCGATCCCCCGACGGCCTTGAGATGGCCGCCCTGGGGCACGCATGGGAGCAACAGAGTAGGGGGCACGGCCGGGTGCAGGCTCTCCAGCAGGCGTGGGCGCAGGTCGCCGCGAGCGCGTCCATCGCCCTCTGTGGCCTTGCCTTCGATCCTCAAGGCCCGCACGACCCCGCCTGGGGTGGTTTCCCCTCGGCGGTCCTCCTCGTCCCCCGGATTCTCCTCCGACGGTCCGGCCGCAAGACGCAGCTCGTGCTCACGGTGAGACGCAACGAAGACCCGCGTGCGGTGATGCAGGTTCCTGTGGCGATCCTCGGGGAAAGGTCGCAGGATGGCGCCGTGCTGGCGGAAGCCGCATCGTCCCCACGGCTCGTACCCACCCCGCCCGTGGATCGCTGGAAGGCGCTCGTGGGAGCGGCGGCCCGTGCCGTCCGCGGCGGTGCGCTGCGCAAGGTCGTGCTCGCTCGGGGCATCCAGGTGGCGGGCGGCACGATGGATCCCGTAGCCGCCCTCCGGCGCTTGCGGGATCGGTACCCCGCGTGCACCGTGTTCGGGGTGCGGCGAAAGGGACGGTGGTTCATCGGAGCCACTCCCGAGCGGCTCGTGCGGGTCCGTGGCCGAACGGTCGAGGTTGCGGTCCTCGCCGGCACTGCCCCCCGCGCCCTGGATCCCGAGGAGGACGCAGCCCTCGGCGTTGCGCTCTTCCGCAGCACGAAGGAGCGCATCGAGCACCGGATCGCCTCAGAGTTCGTGGCGGGCGCGTTGCATCCGATGTGCGACGCCTTCCAGGTGGAAGGACCGTTCGTGGTGCGGATACGGAACGTCCAGCACCTGGAGACCCGCGTTCGGGGGATCCTCCGAGAGCCGGTCACGGTGTTGGACCTCGTCGATCGTCTTCACCCCACACCGGCCGTAGCCGGACTCCCGCTTCCCGAGGCCCTTCGGTGGATCGGGCAGGAGGGGATCGATCGCGGCTGGTACGCCGGACTCCTGGGGTGGCTTGGGGGCCTGGAGGAAGGCGAGTTCGTGGTGGGGATCCGGTCGGCGGTCATCGGTCCTCACGGCGCCGTTGCCTTCGCCGGCTGCGGCATCGTGGCGGACTCCGATCCCGAGCAGGAGCTCGCCGAGTCGCATCTCAAGCTGCGACCGATCCTCGACGCTCTGGGTCTTGACCCGGAGGTGTGGGAGGCATGAAGCCTGCGGAGAACGCCACGTACGCTTTCGTGCGGGCCTTGGTAGACGAACTCGTGCGAAGCGGGATCGCCCACCTGTGTCTGTGTCCGGGATCGCGCTCCACACCGGTCGCCCTGGAGGCTGCCCGACACCCTGCCCTCCGTGTGTGGGTCCATTTGGATGAGCGGAGCTGCGGCTACTTCGCAGTAGGGCTCGGGAAGACGTCCCGCGCACCCGTGGCCCTCCTCTCCACTTCCGGGACCGCTGCGGCGAACTTCTTCCCGGCGGTGGTGGAGGCCCGGTACAGTGCAACGCCCCTCGTGGTCCTCACCGCGGACCGGCCCCACGAGCTGAGGGACTGCGGGGCGAACCAGACGATCGACCAGCTCCACCTGTACGGCCGCCACGTGAAGTGGTTTGCCGAACTCCTGATCCCCGAGGCCACCGAACCCTCTCTCCGGTACGCGCGGTCGGTGGCCTGCCGGGCGGTGGCTGAGGCCACCGCCCCTCCACCCGGTCCCGTCCACCTGAACCTGCCGCTCCGGGAGCCGCTGGAACCCGCTCCGGCCCCACTTTCGCCCCTGGACCCGTCTTACTGTGCCCGCGACGGGAAGCCTTACACCGCCGCATGGCAAGCGCAGCTGATGCCGGATCCTGAGTCCGTGGCAGAGCTGGCCCGGTGGCTTGTCCTGCGACCGCGGGGGATCGTCGTGTGTGGTCCGCAGGATGACCCCCGTGCGCCGGTCATGATCGTGCGTCTTGCCGCACGTCTTGGCTATCCCGTGCTGGCGGATGCGCTCTCCCAGGTGCGGTGTGGGCCTCACGACAGGAGCCTCGTGGTGGACGCCTATGATGCCTTCCTTCGGTGGGAGGGTCTGTGGCCGTTGCTCCGTCCGGAGGTCGTGTTGCGCTTTGGCGCTCCCCCAACGTCCAAGGTCCTCCTGGCGTACCTGAACGCCTGCCCTGATGCCCGACAGGTCTACGTGGGCCCAGCCGGACCCCTGGATCCCGGACGGGTGGTCTCCGACCATGTGGCCGCAGATCCGGTGGCGTTCTGTGCAGCGCTCTATGAGGCGTGCGGCGACGCTGAACGGGCAGGCAAGTGGAGCCGCATCTGGCAGGACGTCAATCGCACAGCCCAGGAGGCGATCGACCGGGTGTTGGACGCCATCGAGGAGCCCTTCGAGGCGAGGTTCCTTCGGGAGCTCGTCCTGCAGGTCCCGGACGGCGCGCTTGTCTACGTGGGGAACAGCATGCCGGTGCGGGACCTGGATGGGTTCTGCCCGAGTCTGCCTCGGCGCATCCGGTTCCTCGGAAACCGGGGCACCAGCGGGATCGACGGGGTTGTGAGTAGCGCCCTGGGTGCTGCGGCCGTTCACCCCGGTCCCGTCGTCTTGGTCCTGGGAGACCTTTCCTTCTACCACGACCTGAACGGCCTGCTCGCAGCCAAGCGCTACGGGCTGGATCTCCTCGTCGTGCTCGTGCACAACGACGGCGGGGGCATCTTCTCGTTCCTCCCTCAGGCTCGGTACGAGCACTTCGAGGAGCTGTTCGGAACCCCGCACGGGCTCGAGTTCCGGCCCGCGGTGGAGATGTACGGCGGCACCTACATCCGCGTCGGGGACGGTCCGTCCTTCCGAGACCATCTCCGGGCAGCCTTGGCGCAGCGCGGCCTTCGGGTGCTGGAAGTGCGCACGGACCGAATGCGGAACGTCGACCTCCACCGCCAGGTCTGGGAAGGCGTGGAGGCCGCCGTAAGGGACTGTATGCAGATCCGGAGGTGAGGAGGGTGCGGATCGCCTGGAGGAAGGTGCGTGACTACACGGACATCCTCTACGAGCACGGCCTGGAGGATGCGGCGGGGATCGCGAAGATCACGATCAACCGGCCGGAGGTGCGAAACGCCTTCCGGCCGGAGACGGTGATGGAGATGATCGACGCCCTGAGCCACGCCCGCGACGACAGGTCCATCGGCGTGATCCTGCTGACCGGCGCGGGCCATGAGGCGTTCTGCTCGGGCGGGGACCAACGGGTGCGGGGACGGGGCGGATACGTGGGAGCGGACAACATCCCCCGGCTGAACGTGCTGGACCTGCAGCGACTCATCCGGATCATCCCCAAGCCCGTGATCGCCCTCGTGGCGGGCTATGCCATCGGTGGGGGGAACGTGCTGGCCACGGTGTGCGACCTCACGATCGCCGCACAGAACGCCATCTTCGGCCAGACCGGGCCCAAGGTCGGGAGCTTCGACGCGGGCTACGGATCCACGTACCTCGCCCGGATCGTGGGTCACAAGAAGGCGCGGGAGATCTGGTACCTCTGCCGGCAGTACACCGCCCAGCAGGCCCTGGAGATGGGCCTCGTGAACGCCGTCGTCCCCCTCGAACAACTGGAGGAGGAGGGCGTCCGGTGGGCCCGGGAGATCCTGGAGAAAAGCCCCCTTGCGATCCGGCTCCTCAAGGCCGCGTTCAACGCGGACACCGACGGGCTCGCCGGCCTCCAGCAGCTGGGCGGGGACGCCACGCTCCTCTACTACCTCACGGACGAGGCGCAGGAGGGGTACCGGGCCTTCCTGGAGAAGCGCAAGCCGGACTTCTCCAAGTTTCCCCGCTTCCCGTAGACGTGCGTCCGCAAGGCCGCTTTGGGCCCTGGCTCCTGGCGGTGCGGCCGGCCACCCTGACGGCCGCCGTGGCCCCGGTGATCGTCGGGAGTGCCACCGCCGCCCGCGCAGGGTCGTTCCACCTCCTACCGGCATTGAGCGCGCTGTGTGTGGCGCTGTGCGTGCAGATCGGCACGAACCTCACGAACGACGCCTTCGACTTCCTCCACGGCGCCGACCCGCCCTCCCGCCGGGGGCCGCCCCGGGTGACCGCCACGGGCCTGCTTCCCGCGGATCGGGTCCTACGGGGTGCCTACGTGTCGTTCCTGTTGGCCGGGCTCGCCGGACTCTACGTGGTAGCCCTGCGGGGGTACCTCGCCCTCCTCGTGGGCGCGGCCTGCATCCTGGCCGGGTGGGCGTACACCGCTGGCCCCCTGCGGCTCGGCTACCGCGGACTGGGTGAGGTATTGGTGTTCGTCTTCTTCGGTCTCGTGGCGGTAGCGGGGACGGACGCCGTGCAGACGGGTGCAGTGCGACCGGAGGCCCTCGCAGCTGCCGTTCCGGTAGGGTTCGTGTGTACGGCGATCCTCGTGGTGAACAACCTGCGCGACGTGGATACCGACCGGGCGACGGGGAAGCGGACGCTCGCCGTTCGACTGGGGCCCCAAGCCGCCCGGGTCGAGTACCTCCTCTTGATCGTCGGCGCCCTCGCCGGCCCGGTCGGGATGCGCTGGGCGGGGTGGGCGGGCGAGTGGTTCTGGACTCCCTGGCTCCTCCTCCCGTGGGCGGTGCGGCTCGTGCGCACCGTGTGGACCCGGGAGGATGGACCCGCCCTGAATGGGGCCCTCCGGAGCACGGCACAGTTCCACTTCGCCTATGCCGTGCTCCTCGCCCTCGCGATCCTGGCATGACCGTCGCCGACTGTCTTTGGGAGCGCGCCCGATCCGTACCGGACCGGATCGCCCTGGTCTGCGGAAGGGAATCGGTCTCCTACCGGGAGCTGGATGCGCGGGCGGACCGGGTGGCCTGCCGGCTCGCCGGGCTCGGGATCGGTCCGGGTGACCGGGTTGCGGTGCTCGCACCCAACGGCATCCCCTTCGCCGTGCTCGTCCATGCCGCCGCCCGGCTGAGGGCCGTCCTCGTCCCTCTCCCCACGCGCCTTGTGCCCGCAGAGCTCGCCCTCTACCTTCAGGACGCAGATCCCGCCGTGCTCCTCGCGGACCCTCATTTCAGGGAAGCCGTGCTCGCCTCTGGATGGACCAACGTGGTGTGGATCACGCCGGACCATCCCGAGCTTTTGCCCCAGGTTCCATCCCGTCCCCGTGAGCCCGCTAGCCGGGTCGACCTCGACGCCGTGCAGGGGGTGGTGTACACGTCGGGCTCCACCGGACACCCCAAGGGGGTCATCCTCACCTACGGGAACCACTGGTGGAACGCATGGGGATGGGCGCTCCGCCTGGGGGTGCGGGAGGGCGACAGTTGGCTGGCGGTCCTCCCCTTCTTTCACGTAGGTGGCCTTGCGATCCTCTGGCGGGCGGTGGTGTTCGGAGCCACCGTGGTCGTGCACGAAACCTTTGAGCCGGATGCCGTGTGGGACGTCCTCCGGCGCGGCGGCGTCACCCTGGTGTCCTTTGTGAGCACGATGCTCAGGCGGGTCCTGGACCACGGAGGCGATCGGCCCTTCGCGCCCTCGGTGCGGGCGGTGCTCCTGGGTGGCGGACCGATCCCGCCGGACCTGGTAGAGCGGAGTCTGCGGGCACAGATCCCCCTGAGTCCCACCTACGGGCTCACGGAGGCGACTTCCCAGGTGGCGACCCTGCGGCCGGAGGAACTGCCGCACCACCCGAGGTCGTGCGGCCGGCCGCTTGTGCCGGTGGAGGTGCGGATCGCCGAGGACGGCGAGATCCTCGTGCGGGGCCCGACGGTCATGCGGGGGTACTGGAGACGACCCGCGGAGACCCAAGACGCGCTGCGGGACGGGTGGCTCCACACGGGCGACTTCGGATTCCTGGATCCTGAGGGCTACCTCCACGTGCTGGACCGGCGTGAGGACCGGATCACGACAGGGGGAGAAAACGTCGCCCCCGAAGAGGTGGAGGCGGTGCTGCGGGCTCATCCGGCGGTGGAGGACGTGGGCGTGGTGGGTGTCCCGGATCCCGAGTGGGGGCAGATCGTGGTGGCCGTCGTTCGGCTGCGCCCTGATGGATCCGCGACCGAAGAGGAGCTCCGGGCGTTCTGCCGCGGGTCCCTCGCGCCCTTCAAGGTGCCCAAGCGGATCCTGTTCTCCAACACTCTCCCGCACACGGGACCACAGAAGCTCGATCGACCGGCGCTGCGGATGTGGGTCGAGCGGGCCATGGCGCGGTAGGCGTGTGCTACACTGGGGCCGTAGAACGGAGAGGAGGGTAGAGGATGGCCGAGATCGTGCGCACGGCAACGGCCTCGTGGGCCGGAGACCTGCGGAGTGGAACCGGCAAGGCGAGCACGCCCAGTGGCGCCCTGCAGGAGGCGACGATCACATTCCCCTCGCGGTTCGAGCACGCAGCGGGAGCTAACCCCGAAGAACTCATCGCGGCGGCCCATGCGGCCTGCTTCAGCATGGCGCTCTCGGCCGAGCTCACGCGGCGTGGCACCCCGCCGCAGGAGATCCGGACGAAGGCCACCCTCACGTTGGAGACCGGTGAAGGAGGCGCCCGGATCACGAAGATCCACCTCGAGACCGAGGGTCACGTGCCGGGGGCGGATGAACGGACGTTCCGCGAGGCAGCAGAACAGGCCAAGGAGAGCTGCCCGGTCTCCAAGCTCCTCAAACCCGGGCTCCAGTCCCTCACGCTCGAGGCCCGCCTCGTTCCCTGAACGCGTTCCTTGACCTAGCTTCCCTCCGCCCCTACAATGGAGCGGGATGTTCTTGAGTAATTTCATCAAGAATTTTTGAGGTGGGACCAGTGGCTGACCGTGCACCCGAGCTCGTGATCCGCAACCTCCGCGCGAAGGTGGAGGAGCTGGACCGGGAGATCCTGAAGGGGGTGAACCTAGAGGTCCGGAAGGGCGAGATCCATGCGATCATGGGCCCCAACGGCTCCGGGAAGTCCACCCTGGCGAACGTCCTGATGGGCAACCCCTTCTACGTGGTCACCGGAGGGGAGGTCCTGTACAAGGGTCGGGACTTGCTGGAGATGACCCCGGACGAGCGGGCCCGGGAGGGCCTGTTCATCGCCTTCCAGTACCCGGTGGCGATCCCCGGCGTAAACTTCGCGTCGTTCCTGCGGACAGCCCTTTCGGCCAGGCGGGGCTATGAGCACGAGCTGATCCCGGTTTCGGAGTTCCAGAAGATCCTGCGGGAGAAGCTGGAACTCCTCCGGCTGGATCCGAGCATCGTCACCCGGTACGTGAACGAGGGCTTCAGCGGGGGAGAGAAGAAGCGGGCCGAGATCCTTCAGATGGCGATCCTGGAGCCCGAGATGGCGATCATGGACGAGACCGACTCCGGCCTGGACATCGACGCGGTGAAGGTCGTGGCGGAGAACGTGAACCGGCTGTTCGAGCAGGCCCAGGGGAACATGGGGATCGTGCTCATCACGCACTACTCCCGCATCCTGCACTACATCCGGCCCCACTACGTGCACGTGATGCTGGACGGCCGCATCGTGATCTCTGGCGGGCCGGAGCTCGCGGACGAGCTGGAGCAGACTGGGTACGAGGGGCTGCAGGCGCAGTTCGCGGAGGTGGCCGCCGAGACCACGACGAGCCAGCCCGTGCGCCGGGCCGGGAAGATCTTCTGGGTAGCGCACTGATGACTCTGGACGGAGACCCAAGGAGGGATGGGGATGGCGACGAGCCCGCTCGGGATTGACCTCGACCACTACAAGTGGGGCTTCCGCAAGCCGGAGAACTACGTCTACAAGGCGCGTAAGGGCCTAGACCGCGAGATCGTGGAGGAGATCTCCTACATCAAGGGGGAGCCCGACTGGATGCGGGCGTTCCGCCTCCACAGCCTCGAGGTCTTCTGGAGCAAGCCGATGCCGAAGTGGGGCCCGGATCTGTCGGCCCTGAACTTCGACGACATCTACTACTACATCCGTCCCACCGACCGACAGGCCCGGAGCTGGGAGGAGCTCCCCCCCGAGATCAAGGACACCTACGAGCGCCTGGGGATCCCTGAGGCCGAGCGGAAGTTCCTGGCGGGGGTGGGTGCGCAGTACGAGAGCGAGGTCGTCTACCACAACCTGAAGGAGGAGTGGGAACGGCTGGGTGTCATCTTCTGTGATACTGACACCGCGGTCCGCGAGTACCCCGACCTCGTGCAGGAGTACTTCGGCACCGTGGTCCCGCCGGAGGACAACAAGTTCGCCGCGCTGAACTCCGCCGTGTGGTCCGGAGGCTCGTTCATCTACGTGCCGGAAGGGGTCCGGGTGGACATTCCCCTGCAGGCCTACTTCCGGATCAACGCGGAGAACGTGGGCCAGTTCGAGCGGACCTTGATCATCGTGGAACGAGGAGCCTACGTGCACTACGTGGAGGGGTGTACTGCGCCAATTTACACTACGGATTCGCTCCACAGCGCCGTCGTGGAGATCATCGTGGAGGAAGGTGCCCGCTGCCGCTACACGACGATCCAGAACTGGTCCAAGAACGTCTACAACCTCGTCACGAAGCGCGCCATCGCCTACCGGGATGCCACCATGGAGTGGGTCGACGGGAATCTGGGCTGTTTAACCTCTGACACCCTCGTGTTGCTGAACAACGACCTGAAGCCCATCGCGGAGGTGGAGCCGGGGGACACCGTCTACACTGTAGACACCGAACTCAACCTGGTCCGCCGAAAGGTCGTGGGCAAGCGCTTCAGCGGCCGGCAGCCGGTGTTCCGGTTGCGGGCGGCCAACCATCGGGAGATCCGGGCCACCGCGAACCACCCCTTCCTCACCCTCCGCAGGCACGGCACGCATGTGTTCCTCACCTGGGCGCGGCTGGACGAGCTGCGCCCCGGAGACCTCGTGGCCATCGCGGGGAACGTGCCGGACAGCGGCAGGCCGGCAGCTCTCACGCCGGTGGACATCCGCGGAACGAAGTCCGTGCGGCTCCCCGAGGAGAGCACGGAGGCGCTCATGTGGCTACTAGGCCTGTACATGGCCGACGGATACCTTGACGGCTCGCGGGTCTACTTCGCGGTACCCGAGGGCGACCGGGCCCACAACCGGCTGGTGGAGCTCCTGCGCACGCTCTTTGGTGTGGAAGCGCAGGTCAGGGGAAATGCCCTGCGCGTCAACTCGGTGGATCTCGCCGCTTGGTTCCGGACACAGGGGTTTGCGGGCCGTGCGAGGGAGAAGCGGGTGCCCCGGTGGATCTATCGGCTGCCGAAGGCGCAGCGGCTGGCGTTCCTTGAGGGCTACATCGCTGGCGACGGGTACCGGCGCCGCGGGCACAAGAACCTCTCCGTCACGAGTGTCAACCGGCTGCTCCTCGAGGACATCAAGGCGTTGGCCATCTCCTGTGGCTTAGACGCCCGGAAGATCTCCAGGTGGAGCCGTGTGGAGAAAAAGCCTCTGGGTAAGGAGGTCAAGGAGTACACCCATTACTTCCTGTACTTCGGGGAGCAGGCCTACACGCACCCGGTGCACTTCTCCCGCGTGGTGGCCATCGAACCCGAGGGCGTAGAGGACACCTGGGACATCGAAATCGAGGGCACCCATAACTTCGTCGCGAACGGGTTTGTCGTCCACAACAGCAAGGTCACGATGAAGTACCCCTCCGTCTACATGGTCGAGCCCGGGGCCAAGGCGGAGATCCTTTCGGTGGCCTTTGCCGGAGCCGGCCAGCACCAGGACCCGGGCGGGAAGGTGATCCACGCGGCACCCTATACCCAGTCCTCCATTGTGAGCAAGTCCATCAGCAAGGACGGGGGTCGCGCGGGCTACCGGGGGCTCGTGAAGGTCTACAAGGGAGCGCGCGGGAGTAAGTGCGCGGTGCGCTGCGACGCCCTCATCCTGGACGACCGGTCCCGGTCGGACACGTATCCGACGATGGAGATCGATGAGGAGGATGTGCAGGTCACCCACGAGGCCACCGTCTCCAAGGTCAGCGACGAGCAGCTGTTCTACCTCATGAGTCGGGGGATCCGGGAGGATGAGGCGATGAACATGATCGTCCGCGGATTCATCGAGCCCATCGCGAAGGAGCTGCCCCTGGAGTACGCGGTGGAGCTGAATCGGCTCATCGCTCTTGAGATGGAGGGATCTGTCGGCTAGCAGGACCCATGGCCCTTCGGGGTCCGGGGCAGGGCCGAGGGGTCCTGCCCCGTTCGTTCGACGTGAAGGGAGGTCAGGCGTTGAGCGACGCAGTTGAACTCACAACGCAGACCGCGTTCGATCAGGCGGCCCTGCGGGCGATCGCCCGCGCGTGGGGGGAACCGGGTTGGCTCAGTCAGTTCCGCGCGCAGGCCTGGGAGGCGTTCGTTGGTCTGCCCCTTCCTGAACCCACCGAGGAGGTCTGGCGCCGCACACCGCCGGAGTGGTTCACCTGGGAGGGGCTCGTGCCGGCGGCCGACCCGTCTGGGGCCGGACCTCTGCCGGCGGAGGTCCTGGATACGCTGGCCACTGAGCCCGACCGGGCGGGGGCCGTGGTGAACCGCAACGGCGCGCCGGTCCTCGTCGAGCTGGACCCGGCACTCCGGGCGAAGGGCGTGGTCTTCACCGATCTTCGGACGGCGGCCCGAGAGCACCCGGAGCTCGTACGGCACTTCCTCGCCTCGGTGGTGCGGCCTGGTGAGAGCACGTTCACGGCTCAGCACGCGGCCTTCCTCTCAGGCGGCGTGTTCCTCTACGTTCCCCGGGCCGTGGAGGTCCACCGGCCCTTTGTGTCCGTGGAGTACCTGGACCAAAGCGGCGTTGCCCTCTTCCCGCACGTGCTCGTGGTCCTGGAGGAAGGTGCACAGGCGACCCTCGTGCAGCTCTCCCGGGCTCCGGAGGGCACAGACGCCCTCGTGAACTCCGTCGCCGAGCTGGCGGTCGGCACCTCCGCCCAGCTCCGGTACGTCGGCCTCCAGACCTGGAGCCTCCAGGTGCGGGAGGTGGGCATCGTCCGGGCGGAGGTGGACCGGGACGCGTCGCTGTTTAGCCTCATCAGCGGGTTTGGGGGGAAGGTCGTGAAGGCCTTCGTTCAGTCGTACCTACGCGGGGTGGGCGGGTCTTCCGAGATGCTCGGCGCCTTCTTCGTCGCCGACCACCAGCACTACGACTACCACACCCTCCAGGAGCACTTCGCCCCGCACACGACGAGCGACCTCCTTTACAAGGACGCGGTGATGGACGCCGCCCGGTCGATCTTCGCAGGGCTGATCCGGGTTCACCCGGGGGCCCAGCGGACGAACGCCTTCCAGTCCAACCGGAACCTCATCCTCTCGCCGGACGCGAAGGCCGACAGCAAGCCGGAGCTGGAGATCATGGCGAACGACCTCCGGTGCACCCACGGCTCGGCCGTGAGCCGGATCGACGAGCAGCACGTGTTCTACCTCCAGACGCGCGGGCTCACCCGCCGGCAGGCGGTCCACATGATCGTGGAGGGCTTCTTCAGCGAGGTAGTGGACCGAGTGCCGTTGGAGAACGTGCGGCTCTTCTTAGAGAAGCAGGTGGCGGACAAGATGGGGGCCCAAGCACCGCTCGGCCACCTGACGGCCCTGCGGGCGCTCCTGGAGGAGGTGGCGACCCGGCGATGAGCCAGGACCGCCCGGCGTTCGTGCGGGTCGCCAGGACCACCGACATCCCGCTTGGCCGGGGTCGGGCGTTCGAGGTGGCGGGCCGGAGGATCGCGATCTACAATCTCGGTGGACGGTTCTACGCCATCGACGACGTGTGCACGCACGAGGACGCCTCGCTCTCGGCCGGCCCGGTGATGGGGGAGATGGCGGTCTGCCCGCGGCACGGTTCCCGCTTCCACATCCCCACCGGACAGGTGAAGTCGCTGCCGGCAGTCCGGAACGTGGCGACCTACGAGGTGCGGGTGGAGGGGGACGAGATCTTCGTGAACCCGACCCCTCACGTGCGGACCGGCCGGATCCACGGCTAGGAGGGCGTATGGCGCTGCGCGCGAACGTCCGGGATGACTTCCCTCTCTTGAAGGGACTCCAGGACGGAAAGCCCCTCGTCTACCTCGACAGCGCCGCCACCTCCCAGAAGCCTCAGGTGGTCCTCGATGCCCTGGCGGAGTACTACCGGACCTACAACGCGAACGTCCACCGGGGCCTCTACCGGATCGCCGAGCGCGCCACGTTGGCCTATGAAGAGGCCCGCAGGAAGCTCGCCGCGTTCATCCGAGCCCGGCCGGAGGAGGTTGTCTTCGTGCGGGGCACCACCGAGGGCCTGAACCTCGTGGCGTACGCGTACGGGCGCGCCCGCGTCCGAGCGGGCGATGAAATCCTCCTCACCGAGATGGAGCACCACAGCAACCTCGTGCCCTGGCAGATCCTGGCTCAGGAGCGGGGTGCGCGTCTGCGGTTCCTCCCGATCCGGGAGGACGGCACCTTGGACCTGGACCGACTGGACCACCTCCTCACGGAGCGCACCCGCATCGTGGCGGTCACCCACCAGTCCAACGTGCTCGGGACGATCAACCCGATCCGGACGATCGCCGACCGCGCCCACGCGGTGGGGGCAGTGGTCGTCGTGGACGGTGCCCAGAGCGTCCCCCACATGCCCGTGGACGTCGGGGCGCTGGGCTGCGACTTCCTCGCCTTCTCCGGCCACAAGATGTGCGGACCCACCGGGATCGGCGTCCTGTGGGGTCGGCTGGAGCTTTTGGAGAGGATGCCGCCGTTCCACGGGGGCGGGGAGATGATCGAGCGGGTGGAGCTGGAGCGCTCGACGTACAAATCACCCCCGCACAAGTTCGAGGCCGGCACCCCGAACATCGCAGACGCCATCGCCCTGGGGGTGGCGGTGGACTACCTGCAGGGGATCGGGATGGACGCGATCCGCGCCCACGAGAAGCAGCTTGTGCGCTACGCGCTCTCCCAACTCTCGGAGGTATCCGGGGTGCGGGTCTACGGACCGCGGGATCCGGAGATCCGCGGCGGGGCAGTGGCGTTCACACTGGACGGCGTCCATCCCCACGACGTGGCCCAAGTCCTCGATAGCGAGGGGGTGTGCGTGCGGGCAGGTCACCACTGTGCCCAGCCCCTGCACCGGAGGCTCGGGGTGCAGAGCACGACGCGGGCGAGCCTGTACCTGTACAACACACCTGAAGACATCGACGCGCTCGTCCGTGGACTGGAGAAGGTCAAGGTGTTCTTCGGCATGGTCCGGGCGTAGGGATGCTGGATCAGCTGTACCAGGAGCTCCTCCTCGACCACTACGCGCACCCGCGGAACCGAGGCCGACTGGAGCCGGCGGACATCGTCGTAGAGGGCGCCAACCCCTCCTGCGGGGACGAGGTGAGTATTTACGCCCGGGTGGACGACGGTGTGATCCGGGAGATCCGGTTCGAAGGGCGCGGGTGCACGATCAGCCAGGCCTCGGCCTCCATGATGACCGAGCAGGTCAAGGGGAAGACGCTCGAAGAGGCGAAGGCGCTCATCGAGCGCTTCAAGGGGATGATGCAGGGAGATCCCGTCGACGAACCTGCCCTCGGCGACCTCGTGGCCCTCCAGGGCGTGCGGAAGTTCCCCGTCCGGGTGAAGTGCGCCACGTTGGCCTGGGTGGCCCTCCAGCATGGCGTGCAGGAGTACGAGGCAGGCCGCCGCGCGGTCACCTTGGCCTCTACCGAGGACCCACTGTAGTGTCCCCTTCCTGCCAGGCACTCGGGATGGATTCCCAGCGGGCATTTGAGCAAAGGCGAGCCCAGGCCGTCCGGGCCATCACGTTCGTGAGCCTGCTCATGATGGGCCTCCTGGGGGTGAGCCAGCTCCGCGCTGGCCGCAGGTTCGCGGAGGCGCCGGAGGTGCGCACCCGCAACCTCTATGCGCTGGCAACCATGCTGCGGCAGGAGCGGGAGGCCCGTCAGCAGCTCGAGCGTCAGCTCGCCGACCTCCGCGCGCGCCTGGAGCAACGGGAGCGGACGCAGGTAGAAGGGCAGAGTGCCACCGCCTCGCTGCGCGCCGAGCTCGAGCACCTCCGCCTCGCCCTGGGCCTCGTGGGCGTCGTGGGTCCGGGTGTCGTGGTCCGGGTCTTGGAACCCACGGAGCAGCCCAAACACAGGCCGGTGGTGGTCCAGTACGTGGACCTCGTGGGCATCACGAACGAACTGTGGGCCGCCGGTGCTGAGGCCATCGCGGTGAACGGAGAGCGGATCACCGTGACGAGCGGGTTCTCCCAGGTAGGCGGCGTCATCCTCGTGAACCTCCACCGTCTCGCACCACCCTACACGATCGTCGCCATCGGCGACCCCGCCACGCTGGAAGGTGCCCTCAACATCCGGGGCGGGCTCGTCGAGGGGCTGCGGGGGCTGGGGCTGGAGATCCGGATCGAGCGGAAGGACCGCCTCAGCGTGCCCGCCTATCGGGGGTCCTTCCAGTTCCGGTACGCGAAGCCCGCACCATGACCTATGACGTCCTCGTCGCCGGCGCCTCCTTCGCCGGGCTCGCGTTGGCCTCGCGGCTGCGGGGCCGGGTGCTCGTGGTGGATCAGCACCCGCCCGGGGCTCATCAGACGTCCGCGTGTGGGGCTCCCCTGCAACTCCTCCGGGCGATGGGGGCCGAGGAGGCCGTCCAGCAGGTGCACGACCGGATCGTGATCCACACGGTGTACCGCACCTACCGGTGGGATCTCGGGCGCGTCCCCTTCTGCACCTTCGACTACCGGGCCTTCTGCGAGAGCGCGCTCGCCCGGACCGATGTGGAGTTCGTGCAGGCGGTGGTATCCGGGCTGGATGGGGAGGGGGTCCAGACCTCCCGGGGAAGCTACCGCGCGCGCCTGGTGGCGGACTGTACCGGCTGGCGCGCAGCCCTTGCCTCCTCCGTTGTCCCCTCCTGGCCCATGAGGCCGTGGCGCGCCTTCGGGATCGAGACCGAAGTTCAATCCGGATTTGAGAGTGGTCTTCACTTCTACTTCTGGCCTGAAGTCGCACCGGACGGGTACGCCTGGGTGTTCCCGTGCGGAGATCGGGTGCGACTCGGTGTGCTCTCCTACCGGGGGAGGACGAAGATCCGCCGGGAAGTGAATCGTTTCGCAGAACGCCTCGGGCTACGGCCAGCCGCATACCACGGCGGGTATCTCGGGATCGGGCTCGGGGATCCGGTGGTGGGGGACGTGTTCGTCGTGGGAGATGCGGCCGGGCACTGCCTCCCGCTCACCGGAGAGGGGATCCGGTCGGCGGTGCACGCGGGGTGGCTCGTGGGCGACCTCTTCCGTGGGGTGCTGGAGGGTCGGTGGACGCTGGGGTGGGCGAAGCATGTGTACCGCACCTACGTGGCCCGCCAGAGGTGGAGCGTGAAGTTCCTCATGATGGCCACGCGCGCGGCGCTGCGGCTTCCGCCAGTGTGGCTGGATCGGGTGGTGGGCACGTTCTTGGCACCGCGCGGACAGCGCGCATTCCTCAGGCGGTACCTCGCCACGTTCCCGCCAATCAGGGCGGGGTTAGGGGATTGGTATACTGGAGCCTGAGCCGGGGTGGCGGAAACGGCAGACGCGGCGGACTCAAACTCCGCTGGCCCTCAAGGCCGTGCGGGTTCGACTCCCGCCCCCGGCACCAGGGCGGATAGCTCAGTGGAAGAGCACGTCCCTTACAAGGACGGGGTCGCAGGTTCGAGTCCTGCTCCGCCCACCATGTCAAGACCCTACGGGCCGGTCGCTAGGGATCCACGGGTGTGCGGGGCACAGGGGCTAAGACGTGGGTGCAGTCCTTGCCCGCGCGCTTCGCCCGGTACAGGGCCTCGTCGGCCCGGCGCAGGAGCTCGACCGGGTCCTCGCCGTGGTCGGGATAGCTGGCCACGCCCAGGCTCACCGTGGTCGAGATCGGCACCGACCCAACCCAGATCAGCGGACGCGCACGGGAAGCGGTCCGGATCCGCTCGGCCACCCGGACCGCCTCCTCGGCGCCCAGTCCCGGAAGGACGATCGCGAACTCCTCTCCGCCGTAGCGGGCGGCGATGTCGGAAGACCGGATGTGTCGACGCAAAAGGTCTGCGAACGCCCGCAGCAGCCGATCCCCCTCCAGGTGGCCGTAGGTGTCGTTGATCGCCTTGAAGTCGTCGAGGTCGCTCAAGATGAGCGTCAGGGGCTGGTGCGCGCGGCGGGCCCGGGCCACCTCCTCCTGGAGGCGCTCGTGGAAGGCGGCGTGGTTCAGTAGGCCCGTAAGACCATCGCGGAGCGCCTGCTCCCGGGCCTCCACGTAGCGCATGGCGTTCCGTAGGGCAACCCGCAGCTGGATCGCGATGCTCTCCACGAGCTCCAGGTCATCCCTCGCAAGGCGCCGAACGCGCGGGGTCTCCACGTGCAGGGCCCCCACGAGGCGGCCGTCGACGACGATCGGACAACGCACCTTCCAGGTACCCCGGACGGTGGGCACGAACGCCGCGCCCTCGACTCCGCTTCCCTCGCTCAGCGGGTTGGATGCGCTACCCTCTCGCACGGCCAGCTCTGGCGGCTGGCCGTGGGTTCCGGACCACGCCACCGGGACCAGCCGCTCACCCTGTGCCAGCATCACCACCACCTGTCGGTACCCCAGGTGCTCCCGCATCGCGTCCACGGAGCGGCTCAACACCTCCTGCGGCTCAAGGCTCGAGGAGACGATGTGGGCGAGGGTGTAAAGCCCGTGCAGCCTTCGGTGGGCCTCCCGCAGGGCCAAGAGTCGTCTGTGCAGCAGTCCCCCCAAGCTCAGAGCAGTTGCGAACGCGGCAAGCGCGAACGCATCCAGGTAGTTCTCGTGCGACCGGCCGATCCAGGAGAGGACCACGTCGCGCGGCCTGCCTGTGAGGCCGACGAGGACGGCGACGAACACGCAAAACCCGAACAGGACGACCTCCCCCATCTCAAGGGGCAACGCCGATCGCCATCGGGCCGCGCGGCCCGATCCCTCCCCGGGTGCGTCCGCTACGGCCTTGCGCTGGGTACGCACGTGCGCTCCTCCTCCAGGAGTGCGCAGAACGCGTCCACGATCCGCGGGTCGAACTGGGTCCCGGCGCACCGCCGGAGTTCTGTCACCGCCTCCTCGGGACTCCGGGCGGAGCGGTACGGCCGTCCATCCGTTTGCGCCACGTAGGCGTCCACCACTGCAATGATCCGGCTCGCGAGCGGGATCTCTTCCCCGACGAGGCCATCCGGATACCCGGTACCGTCCCAGCGCTCGTGGTGGGACCGAACGATCCGTGCCACGGTCCGGAAACGGGGGATCGCGGCGAGGATCTGCTCGCCGATGAGGGGGTGCTGGCGCATGAGGTGCCACTCCTCAGCAGAAAGAGGCCCGGGCTTCCGGAGGATGCTGTCCGGGATCCCGATCTTGCCGACGTCATGGAGGAGGGCCGCCCACCGCACGACTTGCGCCTCCTGTTCTGAGGACCCTAAGCGCCGGGCCAGGGCCTCAGCCCAGCAACTCAGGCGTTCGCTGTGTCCGGCAGTATCGTGGTCCCTGGCGTCGATCGCGCGGCCCAGGGCCACGACGAGCTCGATGTACGCATGCTCCAGCCTGGCTACGGCTCCGGCCCGCCGGATCGCGTTCCCCGCCATCTCCGCGAGGGCCACCAAAAACCGCACCTCCTCGTCGGAGTAGGGCGGGGCACCCACGCGGCGGGCGAACGTGAGGGTGCCGAGCACTTCCTCCTCGGACCGGACGGGCACGATCACCGCCGACCCCAGACCCTGGGGGTAGCCCGGCAACGCCTCGGTCCGCAGAGGTGCACCGGAGCACACCACCTGCCCGAAGAGGCTGTCGGAGGGGAGCACGCTCCCCTCCATCTCCTGGAGGACTCCCCGGACGCACACGAGGGTGAAAGCCTGTGAGGCAGGGTCGAGCAGGGCGAGCGCTCCGTGGTCGGAGGACAAGACGGTGATCCCGTGCTCCACGACGATCGGGTACATGTCTTCCGGGGCTGCGGCCGCGCGAAGTCTTGTACTGAGCTCGAAGAGAGCCTCGAGCTCTGCGGTCCGCTGCCGCAACCGCCGCTCGGCCCTCCGCCGCTCGGCCCTCCGCCGCTCCGTCACGTCCCGGGCGTTCACCACGACGGCCCCGACCACCGGGTCATCCACGAGGTTCCGGGCGACCCCTTCCAAGAGGCGCCAGGAGCCGTCCCGGTGCCGGACGCGCACGGAAAACGTCCGCTCGGCTCCTGGAGTTGCGAGGAACCCGGGGAGTTCGGCAGCGGCCTGCTGTGCGTGGTCGGGCCGCAGGACTTCCAGCACACTGCGTCCGACCGCTTCTTCGGGGGAGTACCCGAGCACGGCCTTTACCGATGGGCTCGCGTAGTGCACCACGCCGTCCGGGTCCACGAGGACCACGGCATCGCTGCTCTTCTCGAAGAGGGTGCGGTACCACGCCTCCCGTCGCGCGAGTTCGGCGGCCGTGGCCTGGGCGTGCTCGAGCGCCTGGACGAGGTGGAGCGCGAGGGCGGCGAGGTCACCGAACCGGCTGAGGAGGTCAGCCGTCTGCTCGTCGAACCGGAGTGCCGGATCGGTGTGCGCGAGTCCTAAGACCCCGACCACACGGCCGCCGGCCCGCAATGGCACACCGCAGACCGAACGGAAGGGGCTGGCCCCCGACGTCCGGGGCCGGCCGGGCCAGGCTTCGTCGTCATCCACGACGACCGCCGCATCCTGCGCCCACACCTTCCCGGGGAGGCCTTCCCCCTGTCTGAGCCGCACGCCCACAGATCCCGCGAAGGCCCCGGTTCCAACGCGGAGGACGAGCTCCTCGCCCTCTACGAGGGCGGCGAACCCGTGGGCTGCACCGCACAGGCGGCCAGCCCGCTCCACGAGGGTCCGGAGCACCTCCTCGGTTCCGGTCTCCCGCAACAGCGCCACCGACGCTTCGTCTAGGGCCGCCAGGGAGGCCTGTCGCCTGCGGAGGCGCTCCTCGATGCGCTCCATCTCCGTCCCGTCCGGGTCTACGCCGAGTAGGGAGGTGACCGTCCCGTCCGGTGCCCCTTCCTTCGGGGTGAGCGTCCGCCTCCGGCTCTCCATCTCCTGGGTAAGCTCACAAGCAAACTCCGTGCCAAGCCGCGTTGACGACGGGGCAAGAGAGCCCTCCGGCTCAGAACGGCCCGGCGCAGACGGAGGACGCCGCCGCGAAGATGCCAGGGTCTCTCTCGGCGCTCGCTGCCGAGCCGGCGAATCTGCCCGGGAGGCTGCGGTGACGCGACCGATTCCGTGGCGAACGGGCGGCCTCCCTCGCGCCGGAATGGTCCGTGGGCTTGGGCTCGGCGCGCGGTGGACCACGGCGCATGGACGCGCCGTGCGGCGGGTGTCGCGTCTCGGACGGGTCGGCCGAATGTGCGGTGTCTGACGAGGTGGTGAGATGGCGGAAGGCCTCGGCCTGCGGCCCCTGATCCCGGCGCTACTTCTCTGCGGCCTTGTTCTTCTGGGCTGCGCGGGGCCGTCCCGGGCCGGGGCGACCGCGCCGGGAAGACCGCCGCCGTCCGGGGCAGGCCTGGTGTCCGCGCTCCCGTCCACGCCGACCCCGACCCCGCCGGTCTTCACGCCGGCGCCGCCGCCGTCTCCTCCGGCCACGCCATCCCCGGCGCCGCGGATCCGTGCCTCAACGCCGACACCGCCTCTGCTCTCCCCGGCACGCACGCCCACACGCCCTGCGCCGTCCCCCACGCCCACCCGACCTCCGGTTGCGCGCGGGGAGCCGGCGGTGATGACGGGCGTGGTGGACGGCGACACGCTGGACGCGCGGTGGGGCGAGCGGGTGGTCCGGGTGCGCCTCATCGGCATCGACGCGCCGGAGGTCACGACCACTGTCGAGTGCTTCGGCCGCGAGGCCACGGCCCGCGCCCGGGCCCTGGTCCCGCCGGGGACCGTCGTCGGTCTGGAGAAGGACGTGTCGGAGACCGACCGGTATGGGCGGCTGCTCCGCTACGTCTGGCTGGCCGACGGTCGGATGCTGAACGAGGTCCTGGTCCGCGAGGGCTACGCCCAGGCGGTGACCTACCCACCGGATGTGCGCTATCAGGACCGGCTGCTTCTGGCCCAGCGGCAGGCGCGGGAGGCCGGGGCGGGTCTCTGGTCGGCCTGCGTGGCGTCTTCTCCCCCGCCGACGCCGCGCGCGGGGGCGACGCCGGTGGCGGGGAAAGCGCCGGCAGGGTGCCACCCGGCCTATCCGACGGTGTGCATTCCACCGCCCCCGCCGGACCTGGACTGCCGGGACATTCCCTACCGGCGCTTTCCGGTGGACCGTCGATATGGTGACCCGCATCGGTTTGACGCCGACCGTGATGGGATCGGGTGCGAGTAGCCGCCCCGTGTCGCCGAGGGCCGAGAAGCGAGGAATACGTTCGTGAGCGCAGTACTTTTCCGCACAGGAGGCCAGTGCCACAGTCGAAAGAATCTGACGGAGCGCCGGGACCACTGCCCCGGCTTCCGCCAACGGCCTCCCATTGCCGATTTCTCTGAAAGGGGGAGTCAGGGTGCGATGCTGACCCACGAGGATATTGCCTTCATCCGCGAGCGAGTTCAGGAGCTGGCTGGGAGAGACGATGAGCAGCTGGAACAGCTGCGCGCCGAGATCCGCGGACTGAAAGATCAGGTGCGTTCCATTCATCCGCGGACGACCACCACAATCGCTCTCGTCGCTACCGATGCAGGGGAACATCTCCTCACTTTCGACCCCCATCTTTTTTACGTCCTTCGGGTGGTGGATTCCTCTGGCCAGGTGCCCTTTTGAGATGTTCTTACCCACTGGATGGATGTGGAAGTTCTCAACCAGCGGCACTTCGCCGGCAGTGGTGAACCCCAGACGCCCATCGGCCGTCTGATGGTTGATCTGGGGATTTCCGCCCTGTGGGATCTCTCCCCAATGATCCCGGACCCCCATACACCACCTGACCGCCGCAATCGGCGCTGGCTTCAGGATTATCGCGATCTGGGGGAGTGGGCGGTTCTCTACGATTTTCTGACGGATACTCGGCGGACGTTCGCCACCCACACCCTGGTGGTACGGGATGGCTTTCTGCGCAGCAAGCTCTTCGCCCAGGACCCCCGGAACGGTTATCTTTTTGCCCAGATGTGGGAACGCATCCGTCAGTCCCTGGAGCGCCATCGGGCGACCGGACGACGCATCTACGTGGTCGGTATTGCCAAGCGGAGCCGGGTGCTGGATCGCTACCGTATCGCGATGCTCCTGGAGGGTGTCATGATGCAGCCCAGCCCCTGTTACATGCGGATCCCGGCGGAGCTGGAGCGCCGCGTGTATCGCTGGGAAGAGTTCGCCCCCGGGGAAGAGGGCGGGGAATCTCAGAAATTCGTGGCCGGGGCCTTGTTTCTCGCCCGGTTCGGATCCAGCCCCTACGACCCCATCTGGGCCGTGGACATCTGGGAGGAGCACGTGAATCGCCGGGAGGTGGATGAGATCTTCGGCTTTCTGTTGGGGGACGCGCAGGCCGGCTTCCCCCGGCCCTTCTACCCTCTCTGTCTCCAGCAGGCCCACGAGCAGGCCCATCTGGCAGGATTGGATGTCGAGCTGTTGCAGGATCTGATCCTGGAGGGTATCCAGCAGCCGCTTCGGCCAGAGCAGCGGCAGGTCCTGGAGGCTTTCCGGATCCTGGCCGGCAGTGGGAAGGAGAGAGGGTATGGTGCCGGATAAACTCATTACCAAGGACAAAATCGTGGGCGTCTTTCAGGGCTTTGTGGAGGGGGATCTGGAGTTCCATGCCGATTTGATTCTCCCCTACAGCCCGGATTATCTGGATCAGCCCATGCATGGCCATTTCCTGCTCGTCCAGCTGGCCCACGAGAACGAAGCCATTCTGGGGCGGATCACCGCCCTGCGGTCAGAGGGGCGCCTGGTTTCTCCAGAAGGGGAGGATTACAGCCTCCGCATGCTGCGAGAGGGCTGGGGGTTGCGGGAAGACCTTCGCGAGCGCTACCTGAAGTATCGGGTCAACGTTCGGGTGCTGGGAGTGATCCGACAGGAGTCCGGGAGAATCATCATCACACCTTCCCACCGCCGACTGCCCCATGTGGGGAGCCCGGTGGTCTTCCCGGACCCCGTGGTTCTGCGTCGGCTGGCCGGCCACAACGGCGATGGGGCGATCCTGGGTTTCCTGGCCATGGGAGAGTTCATCTGGGGCAGGGAGAACGGAACGGGGGACCCCCAACTGCATAAGGAAGACTGGATGCGGCTCCTGGAGCCCACGGTGTATGTCCGCTTCCCGGTTGAGGATCTGGTGGCCCGGCGGACTTTCGTCTTCGCCCGGGCAGGCTACGGGAAGTCAAACCTCATTAAGTTCCTGTTCTCCGAGCTCTATCGGGAGACACCGACCATTCCCAAGCGGGGGAACCAGCGCGTTTCGGTGGGGACACTCATCTTCGACAGGGACGCGGAGTACTTCTGGCCAGACGACAAGGGCCGTCCGGGCCTGTGCGATGTGGAACACCTCCGGGAGCGGTTGGTGGTCTTCACGGACCGGGAGCCGCCCAACGATTACTATGCCTCCTTCGTCGCCGACCGGGTGCGCCTGGACCTGCGGCGGCTCTCTCCAGGCACGGTGGTAGGCATCGCCCTCTCCCCTGAGCGCCAGGATCAGCAGAACGTTCGCAAGCTCAAAGCGATGTCTCCGGACAAGTGGCGGCAGCTGGTGAACCTGATCGACCGGGAGGGCCACGGGGCGGATCTGGGGCAGGTGACGGCACTGCTGGGCCTGGAGGACTCCCGGTCGAGTGAGGTGGAAGCCACAGCGGCGCGGAGCAACATGACGACCATTGTCCGCATGCTGCACGACCCGAACAGCCGGTTCCTGGACCTTCTGAAGGAGGCCCTGCGGCAAGGGAAGCTGTGTGTGGTGGACCTTTCCCGGATGTCGGGGGAGGCGGCCCTGGCCTTCTCGGGTATCGTGCTGCAATACCTTTTCGACCACAATCAGGAGGAGTTCGTGAAGCGGGATGCCACGACCATCCCGGTGATCGCTGTCCTGGAGGAGGCCCAGAGCGTCCTGGGGCAGGGGAGCGCCTCCGCCTCCCCCTATGTGCGCTGGGTGAAGGAGGGACGGAAATATGACCTGGGTGCCGTGATGGTCACCCAGCAGCCCGGGAGCATTCCGGAGGAGCTCCTCAGTCAGGGAGACAACTGGTTCGTCTTTCACGTCCTTTCCGCCGGGGATCTCAAGGCCGTGGGACGGGCCAACGCGCACTTCAGCGCCGATCTTCTGGCTTCCCTGCTTAACGAGCCGATTGCCGGTCACTGCGTCTTCTGGTCCGGGGTCTCCGGACGCCCCTATCCCATCCCGGTCCGGGTGGTCTCTTTTGAGAAGATGTATCCTCCGGCTCAAATGACGGAGAAGGTGAAGACCTGCATTCCGGCGCTGCGGGAGGCCGTCGGCGCGGTCACGGAGACTGGGGAGGTCCCGGAAGGAGAGGAGATTCCCACGGAGGAGGATTACCTGAGCCGGATCCATGCGGAAACCAGGAAGAACTTATTAAAAGACCCGCGCTTGCTGGAGGGGGTTCGAAGAGGGCGATTCCAATGGCGTCAGCTTGTGGGCTGGACCATGGAGGCGATGCGGAAAACCGGCTTGCTGGTGGACAAAGAGGAGATTCATAAAGAGGCCTCCGCGATGTCCCCCGAGCTCCTGAACGAGTGGTTCGGGAAGGAGGGCAATGGCTGGCACACGGAGCTTATGGAGGATAGGAGAAAGGAGATCGTGCTGCACCCAGAGGCACAGGAGCACTTCCTGAGGAAGTATGGAGGGGGATGATCCTTCAGGCCTGCCCGTATTACACGATGTTCCCCCTGGAGTTTCCGCTGACCTGGCTACGGCGGGCCCGGTCGGGGGAGTGGGTACTGGATCCTTTTTGCGGGCGGGGTACCACTCTGTATGCTGCCCGTCTGATAGGCCTGCCGGCCGTCGGCGTGGATATCAGCCCGGTAGCAGCCGCCATCGCCGATGGGGTGCTGGGGTGGGACGGGCCGGAGGCGGTGGTGACACACGCCCGCCGGCTGCTCCGGGACGGGACAGCCGATCTCCCGGCGGGCGAGTTCTGGGAGCTGGCCTACCACCGACACACCCTGGAGGGAATCTGCCGGCTGCGGGAAGGCCTTCTACAAGTCGCAGATGGGGAGGCGACGCGGCTGTTGCGGCTGATCCTCATGGGACGCCTCCATGGTCCCTTGCGGAAGGGGCTGCCGGCGTATCTTTCTAATCAGATGCCCCGGACCTACGCCCCCAAGCCTGATTACGCGGTGCGCTTCTGGAAAGCCCGGGGGCTGCGTCCGCCGGCGGTGGATCCGCTGGCGCTGCTGGCCCGCAAAGCCCGGGAGATCCTCGGGGATCTCCCACCCCCAATCCCCGGCTGTGTCCTCGTCGGAGATGCCCGGACGGTGGATTTCCTGGCACTGGGAGGACCGTATACCTGGGTGATCACCTCCCCCCCTTATTACGGGATGCGGACCTACGTCCCGGACCAGTGGCTGCGCTACTGGTTCGTGGGAGGTCCTCCCCAGGTGGCCTACCGGTATGAGGGGCAGATCGGGAGAGGCCCGGCCGAGACCTACGTAGCCGCCCTGCGGGCGGCCTGGGAGAACGTCGCCCGGGCCTGTCGCCCGGGGGCCAGGCTGGTGGTGCGTTTTGGGGCCCTCCCGTCCAGGGGAGGCCCGGACCCGCTGAGGATTCTCGAGCAATCCCTGCGGGGCACACCGTGGCGGATCCGTTGGCTCCGGAGAGCTGGCAGCCCGGAACGGGGCCGGCGGCAGGCCAGAGCCTTCCAGTCCCGGCCGCTTCCGGCGGTGGAAGAGGTCGATGTCCTGGCCATACTGGAGTAAGGAGCGGAAGCCATGGAACGGCGGGGAAACAACCACGTAAAGGACTTCCAGCACCGGGAGGCCCGGCGGAAGAACAATCCGCCGGCCGGCATTGCCCCGACCTACGAAGCACGGGAGCGCCGGACCAGATCGTACGCCTACGACCCGTACCTGGACCCGCAGCTTGTGTGGGCCGGGAAGGCCGAGCACAGGTCATTCGAGGTGGATGTGGTCTCGCTCCACATCCACGAGCGCATCTCCACCAGGGCCATCCTGAACGCGGTCCGCAGGCCGGAGCCTTTGCAGATGGATCTTTTCGGCGAGACGCCGCTTCCGGCCGACCAGCAGGTGGAGTTCTACCAGCACGAAGTCGGCTGGACGAACCGGCTGATCCTGGGCGATTCCCTGCTGGTGATGAACTCCCTCCTGGTCAAGGAGGGGATGGCGGGCAAGGTGCAGATGGTCTACATCGACCCGCCCTACGGCATCAAGTACGCCAGCAACTTCCAGCCCCGCATCGACCGCCGCGATGTGAAGGACAAGGACGAGGACCTCACCCACGAGCCGGAGCAAATCAAGGCCTACCGGGACACCTGGAAGCTCGGCATCCACTCTTACCTCACCTACCTGCGGGACCGGCTGCTTTTGTGCCGGGAACTCCTCCACGAGTCCGGCTCCATCTTTGTGCAGATCAACGACGAGAACCTGCATCTGGTGCGGTGCCTCTTGGATGAGGTGTTTGGGAGGGAGAATTTCGTGGCGGTCGTCACTTTCATGAAGACCAGCGGCAAGGGCGGCGCCACCCTGGACACGGTGAACGACTTTCTGCTCTGGTACGCGAAAGACCGCTCCCAGCTCAAGTATCGCCAACTGTACCTGGAAAAGGAGCTCGGCGAGGAGGGGACCAAGGGCTATCAGCATGCGGAGCTTCCCGACGGCACCCGCCGGCGGCTCACCGGCGATGAGCTGCGCAACCCCGAGGCCGTGCCGGAGGGCGCGCGGGTGTTCAAGGCGGACAATATGACGTCGCAGGAGGCAGGGGCTACCACGTTTGACTATCCCTTTGAAGGGCGGACTTTCCACTGCGGGAAGAACAGCCACTGGAAAACCGGATGGGACGGGATGGAGCGGCTGGGGCAGGCCGGGCGGCTCTTTGTGGTCGGGAAGTCCCTGAGCTACGTTCGCTTCTTGGACGAGGTGCCGGCCCGTCCCCTCACTAACGTCTGGACGGACACGGGCATTGCCGGCTACGGCGACCCGAAGCTTTACGCCGTTCAGACCAACACGAAGGTCATCGAGCGCTGCATCCTGATGACCACCGACCCGGGCGACCTGGTCTTCGACCCCACCTGCGGCTCGGGCACGACGGCGTACTGCGCGGAGAAGTGGGGCCGGCGCTGGATCACTTGCGACACCTCGCGCGTGGCGCTCGCCATCGCCCGCCAGCGGCTCATGACCGCCAAGTTCGATTACTACGAGCTGAAAGACCCCGAGCGCGGCCCGGCCGGGGGCTTCAACTACGAGACCGTGCCCCACATCACCCTGGAGAGCATCGCCAGGAACACCGAGATTGACGATATCGCCGCCAAATACCAGCCGCAGATTGATCAGGCGCTGGCAGGTCTCAATGCGGCGCTCAAAGGCAAGCCCATAAAAATCCCCGTCTCAGAAGGTGGCAGGGCCGGGCGGGTCGTGGATTTCTCGGCTCTCGACACCGAGACGGTGACCCTGCCCACCGGGCAGGTCGTGAAGGTAAATGAGCTCCTGGAATGGGAGGTGCCCCGGGAGGTGCCGCATCCGGTATGGCCCGAGGAGGCGCAGCAGGGTTACCAGAAGCTTCTGGAGCTGAAGCGCTCCGGGAGGCTGGGCGCTGAAAACGAGGCGGAGCCGCTTCTGGAGACGATCTGTCGCCTCACGGGGCACCGCTGGAAGAGCCTGGGTGAAGTGCCCGACCCGATGCCGCCGGAGGACTGGCCCGAGGAGGCCAAGGAAGCCCTGCGCCGCTTCTGGGAACTCAAACGGGCCAAGCGCAAGGAGATCGACGAGAGCATTCGGCGCAGCGCCCCGCAGGAGACCCTCTACGACCGTCCGAAGGTGAGGCGGGGTGTGGTCCGGGTCTCCGGTCCCTTCACGGTGGAGGCCATCCCCGTCCCGGCGGTAGAAGACCCGACCGGGGTGCCCATCCCGCAGTTCGAGGCGGAGGAAGCCCAGGCCCGCGTGAGCGACCGCGGAGGGGACTACCTGACCACGATGATCAACCTCCTCAAACAGCAGGGCGGCGTCCTGTTTCCCGGCGGTAAAAAGCTCGAGCTTGAGAACCTCCGCCCGCTCAATTTGGGCTACGTGCACGCCGAGGCGGAGGCCCAGCAGAACGGCAAGGCGGTGCGAGTGGCGGTCAGCTTCGGTCCGCAGCATGGGCCGGTGATCGCACACCAGGTGCAGGAGGCGATCCCGACCGCCAAGATGAACGGGTACCAGGTGCTGCTTTTCGCCGGCTTCGCCTTCGACCCGGAGGCGCAGGCGCTCATCCAGAAGGCCCCCGTCGCGGGACTCCAGGTGCACTTCGCCAACGTCGCCCCGGACGTGCTCGTAGGGGATCTCCTCAAGACCACGCGGGCAAGCCAGATCTTCACCGCGTTCGGCCAGCCCGACGTGCGCATTCAAAAGCAGAAGGACGGTACCTTTGTGGTGGAGCTGCGGGGGGTGGACATCTACGACCCGCTGAGCGGTGAGGTCCACTCCACCCGGGGCGAGGACGTGGCGGCCTGGTTCCTGGACACCGATTACGACGGCCGGACCTTCCACATTTGCCAGGCCTTCTTCCCGGGCGCCCCCGACGCCTGGGAGAAGCTCCAGCGTGCCCTAAAGGCCCAGATTGACCCTGAAGCCTTCGAGCGCATGCGGGGCACCGTCTCTTTTCCCTTCCAGCCCGGTGAGCACCAGCGCATTGCCGTGAAGGTGATTGATTTTCGGGGGAACGAGGCGGTGAGGGTGGTGCCTTGTACCTAAGGAGCGTGCGTTATGGATCGTAACGAGGTGCACATCGCCTTTGAAATCCTGCTAGAGGAGATCGAGCAGGTTGCCAATGGCATCAACGACGCCGGTTCCAAAGCCTTTCAAAAAGGGTCTTACGATGAAGCCCGCCGGATGATTGAAATTGCGACGCGGCTGGCCGAGTTTCGCGAAAGGGTCAAGGCACTTCAAAACGAGTGGAGAAATGTCTTCGCCGGTTATGCTCTGGAAAGAAAAATGAGGCGCAGGGGGCGTCTGGAGAGACTTAAACAAGGATTGAGAACGAGCGAAGATGCCTTTAAAAGGCCGATCCTGGAAGCTCTGGTGGAATTGGGAGGGCGAGCGGAGACGTCTAAGGTGTTGGATCTTGTGGAGAAAAAGATGCAGGGAATCTTGAACGATTATGACCGTCGGCCTTTACCTTCGGATCCTACGACCATCCGTTGGCGCAATACGGCGCAGTGGTGTCGGAATACGATGGTTCAAGAAGGGCTGTTGAAGAGCGACTCGCCTCGGGGCATCTGGGAGATCTCAGAACGAGGACGGCAGGCTCTTCAGGAGGGCAAGGAGTAAAGATGTCCCTGCTCGTTGACAACCCCATCCTCAACTCTCCCTTTGGTGAGGCCACCCGCTACTGGGCCTATGAGGACGGGCAGCCGGTTCTTAAAGAGGGGCGGCGCCCGGCGGGCTATTACCTTAAGGCCCGCACCCGCGGCCCCCAGCCGGCCCTCCTTGAGGAGGAGTTTGTCCCCCTCGAGCTGGTGAACACCATCCGGGAGCGGGTCAAAGCGTGGCGGGAGCGGGGTTACCCCGGCGTGACGCCCATCACCCGGCAGTTGCTCAATCACTGGAACAACCCCGAGCGGGAGCGCAAGCTCTTCTTCTGCCAGCGGGAGGCGGCCGAGACCCTCATCTGGCTGGTGGAGGCCTCCCCGGCAGAAAAGCAGGGGATTGTGATCCCCAGGGACAACGGCCTGGTCCGGTACGCCTGCAAGATGGCCACGGGCTCCGGAAAGACCGTGGTCATGGGCATGGTCATCGCCTGGCAGGTGCTCAATAAACTTGCCAACCCGCAGGACAAACGCTTTTCCGATGCTGTGCTTCTGGTCTGTCCCAACCTCACCATCCGGGAGCGTCTGCAGGTGCTGCTACCCTGGAAGCCCGGCAACTACTACGAGAAGTTCGACCTGGTCCCGCGTGGGATGCTGGAGCGCCTCCAGCAGGGCCGCTTCCAGGTCACCAACTGGCACCTCTTCCAGCCCCGGGACGACAGCCGGTCCCGTAGCGTTGTCCGGCGGGGTCCCGAAAGCGACGCCGCCTTCTGCCGCCGGGTGCTCAAAGAGCTGGGCAGCAAGGGGAACCTTCTGGTCATCAACGACGAAGCCCATCACGCCTACCGGCCGGCGCCCCTGCCGGAGGAGGAGCGGGCGCGGCTCTCCCCGGAGGAGGTCGCCGAGCGGGAGGAGGCCACGGTCTGGGTCGGCGGCCTGGACCGAATCAACGCCGTCCGCGGCATCAATTTCTGCGTGGATTTTTCGGCGACGCCTTTCTACATCAAAGGCAGCGGCTATGAGGAGGGCGCGCCGTTCCCCTGGGTCGTCTCGGATTTCGGCCTGGTGGATGCGATTGAGTCTGGCATCGTCAAGATTCCGCGTGTGCCCGTAGACGACAACACCGGGGCGCTCATCCCCAAGTACTTCCGGCTGTGGGAGTGGGTCAACCAGCGGCTGCCCGCCTCGGAGCGCCAGACGGCCCGGCGCCGGGCCAGGCCCGAGTCGGTGCTGCGGGAGGCGGAGGACGCCCTGGCCACCCTCGCCTCGGAGTGGAAGCGGACCTTCGAGGAGTTTCAGAAGGCCGGCTCGCCTGTGCCGCCGGTCATGATCGTGGTGTGCGACAACACCGACCTGGCCAGGCTGGTCCATGAGCACATCGCCGGGGGGAACGTCCTCCGGGAGCTGGAGGGGGAAGCCACCTTCCGCATCGACACGAAGCTTCTGGCCGAGGCGGAGGCGGCCTACGAGGGCGAAACCAGGGCCGAGGCCGCCGAGCGGCTGCGCAGGGTGGTGGACACCATCGGCAAGCTGGAGTGGGAAGGGGAAGGCGACCCGCCCGGCAAGAATATTCGCTGCGTGGTCTCGGTGGGGATGCTCAACGAGGGCTGGGATGCCCAGAACGTGACGCAAATCCTGGGCCTGCGGGCGTTCACCTCCCAGCTTCTCTGTGAGCAGGTGGTGGGCCGGGGCTTAAGAAGGCTTAACTACGACGATTTTTCCGAGCCGGAGTACGTGGACGTCTACGGGGTTCCCTTCGAGGTTATCCCGGTCAAGAAAAAGCCCAGGAGCTCCGCCGAGGTCCAGCGGGTTTCCACCCTCGTCCGGGCGCTTCCCGAACGGAAGCACCTGGAGATCACCTTCCCCCGGGTCGAAGGCTACGTCTTCGACGTGCGGCAGCGGATCCGGCTCAATCTTAAAGATGTTCCCTACCTCCAGCTCGACCCCGGGCAGGCGCCCACCGAGGTGACGGTCAAGCCGGCGGTGGGGTACAGGATTGGGCGACCCGACCGGCTGGGGCCCGGCCCCGAGGCGGTCCACGACCGCAACCCCTTTCACCGGGAGAAGCGGCTGCAGGCCACGGTCTACGAGATCGCCGCCGAGCTTACCCGGCGGCTGAAAGAGAAGGGGGAGGATTGGAGCGCACGGCACATCCTGTTCCCCCAGGTGCTTGCCGCCGTCTGGCAGTACCTGGAGGAGCGGGTGGTGGTCGTCGACCCGGACACGCCGCTGGAGGAGGTCGCCCTGCTCAGGTACAGGCAGCACATCATCGAGCGGCTGATGGCGGCCATCGAGCCGGACACGGAGGCGGGGGAGCCGCCTCTCCTGCCCGTCATCGAGCGGTTCCGTCCGGTCGGCTCCACCTCGGAGGTTCTCTTTCGCACGGTGCGCCCCTGCGTGGGAACCACGAAAAGCCATATCAGCCATGTGGTGCTGGACGCCCCCAAATGGGAGCACAGCGTGGCGTATCAGCTGGAGCGCATTCCCGAAGTTGTCGCCTACGCCCGCAACGATCACCTGGACTTCACCATCCCCTATGAATGGGAAGGCGCCCGGCACGAATACCGACCGGACTATCTCATCCGCTGGCGCGGCGCGGACGGGCAGGAGGTGAGGGTCATCCTGGAGGTGAAGGGGTTCGAGACGGAGCGGGACCGCCAGAAGGAGGCCGCCGCCAGGCGCTGGGTGCGGGCGGTGAACCGCCACGGGGAGTTCGGGCGCTGGGCCTTCGTGGTCTGCAGGGATCCCGGGGAGCTGCCGACAAGCCGCGTTGACGACGGGGTCTGGGGCCGTGCTAGAATCCGCTCAAAGTGAGGAAGGGGAGGAGTAGCGCGGGCTAAAGATCCCAGCGAGGTGCGATCCGGGGGCGAAGGGGGCGAACCGACCTCGTCCCGGTCGAGCGCAGGTGCCCGGCACCTGAAGGAGGGTGGTAGTGGGGATCCATGCCCGTCCCTTGAGGACGGGCATGTTCGTTTGGGCCCCTCAATTCGCTCGGTGCTGTGAGTGGGAGGGAGCTACCATGGGGTTCAGGCCCGCTTCACCGAAGGTGAGCTTCCCGGACCTAGAGGAGCGCATCCTCCGGTTCTGGCAGGAGCACGACGTCTTCCGGCAGAGCCTCGCCCTCCGGGAGGGACGTCCGCAGTTCACGTTCTACGAAGGGCCCCCGACCGCCAACGGCGCTCCGGGCGTCCACCACGTGCTGGCACGGGCCTACAAGGACGTGATCCCTCGCTACAAGACGATGCGGGGCTTCTACGTCCCCCGCAAAGCCGGGTGGGACACCCACGGTCTTCCGGTGGAGATCGAGGTGGAAAAGGAGCTGGGGCTTTCCAGCAAGCGGGACATCGAGCGCTACGGGATCGCCGCCTTCAACGAGAGGTGCAAGGAGTCCGTGTTCCGCTACGAGCGGGAGTGGGTGCGGCTCAGCGAGCGGATCGCCTTCTGGCTCGACTACTCGAACCCCTACATCACCTTCACGGACGAGTACATCGAGTCCGTCTGGTGGATCCTCCGGCAGATCTGGGACCGCGGGCTCATGTACCAGGCGTACAAGGTGGTGCCCTACTGCCCCCGGTGCGGCACGCCTCTGAGCAGCCACGAGGTGGCCCTCGGGTACGCCGAGGCCGAGGACCCCTCCGTGTACGTGCGGTTCCGGGTGCGCGACGACCCTCAAGTTTCCCTCCTCGTGTGGACCACCACCCCCTGGACCCTCCCGGCCAACGTGGCCTGCGCCGTGCACCCGGACGTGACCTACGTGAAGGCACGCCAGGGCGAAGAGGTCCTCATCGTCGCCCGAGACCTCCTGGACCGCGTCCTCGTGGGACCGTACGAGGTGGTCGCCGAGCTCCGGGGGTCGGACCTGGTGGGAGTTGCCTACGAACCGCCCTTCCGGTTCTTCGAGCCGACCGAGCGCACGTGGACCGTGTTCCCCGGTGAGTTCGTCACGACGGAGGAGGGGACCGGGATCGTCCACATGGCGCCGGCCTACGGTGAGGAGGACATGGAGCTCAGCCGCCGTTACGGCCTCCCGGTCTTCCACCCCGTGGGGCCTGATGGCCGCTACACCGCAGAGGTCCCCCCGTGGGAGGGGCTGTTCGTGAAGGACGCCGATCCGCTCATCGTGGAGGACCTGCGCCGCCGCGGCCTCCTCTACCGGTCGGGCACCTACGTCCACACGTACCCCTTCTGCTGGCGGTGCGACACCCCGCTCCTCTACTACGCACGGACGAGCTGGCACATCGCCACGAGCCGGCTGCGGGACCGCCTCTTGCGGGCGAACGAGGAGATCCGCTGGGTCCCCGACCACATCAAGACCGGACGGTTCGGGAACTGGCTCGAGAACGTGGTGGACTGGGCCCTCTCCCGGGAGCGCTACTGGGGCACCCCGCTCCCGGTGTGGATCTGTACCTCCTGCGACCACCGGCACTGTGTGGGGAGCATCGCCGAACTCCGCGCCCTCGCCATGCACCTCCCGGACCACTTCGAGCTCCACCGGCCCTACGTGGACGAGGTCGTCCTGCGGTGTCCCCGGTGCGGTGGCGAGATGCGCCGGGTGGCGGACGTGATCGACGTCTGGTTCGACTCGGGGGCGATGCCGGTGGCCCAGTGGCACTACCCCTTCGAGAACCAGGAGACGTTCTTGCGTTCGTTCCCCGCGGACTACATCTGTGAGGGGATCGACCAGACCCGGGGGTGGTTCTACAGCCTGCACGCCATCGCCGTGATGCTCTTTGACCGGCCCGCCTTCCGGAACTGCATCTGTCTTGAGCTCGTGCTGGACGAGAAGGGCGAGAAGATGAGCAAGAGCCGGGGGAACGTGATCGATCCCTGGACGCTCATCCGCCGCTCGGGCGCAGACGCGCTGCGCTGGTTCTTCTTCTCGGTGAATCCGCCCGGTACACCGAAGCGGTTGAGTACATCCGCGGTCGAGGACGTGGTGCGCCGGTTCTTCCTCACGCTGTGGAACACGTACGTCTTCTTCACGACGTACGCGAGTCTGGATGGCTTCGACCCCAAGACGACGCCCCTTCCGCCCTACGCCGAGCGTCCGGCCCTCGACCGGTGGCTCCTCTCGCGCCTTGCGGGCCTCGTCCGCGAGGTCACGGACGACCTGGAGGCTTACAACCCCACCGACGCCGCCCGGGCCATCGAGGCCTTCGTGGAGGACCTCTCCACGTGGTACGTACGGCGGGGCCGGCGGCGGTACTGGAAGTCCGGGGACGACGCCGACAAGCAGGCCGCCTACCATACCCTCCACGAGGCGCTCGTGGTGGTGACAAAGCTCCTGAGTCCCTTTGCGCCCTTCCTCGCTGAGGAGCTCTACCAGGGACTCGTCCGGGCCGTAGACCCGGAAGCTCCTCTGAGCGTCCACCTGTGCGACTGGCCGGAACTCACGTACGTGCGGGACCGGGATCTAGAGGCCCTCATGGAGGAGGCCAGGCACCTCGTGCGGCTGGGTCGGGCGGCCAGGGCCCGGGCCGGGATCCGGGTGCGCCAGCCGCTTCCTGCGCTTTTGGCGGTGGCCCCTCGCACGCGGCTCCAGGACGCGCCGGACTTGGTTGCCCTTGTCGCGGACGAGCTGAACGTGAAGGCCGTCCAGTTCGCCCAGGAGGCGACAGAGTACGTCACCTACGAAGTGCGGCCCCGCTTCGACCGGCTGGGACCCCGGTACGGACCCAAGGTGCAGGCGATCGCCGCCCGTCTGGCCGCCCTCTCCCCGGAGGAGGCCGCGGCCGCCGCGCGCCAAGGGCAGATCACCCTCCTGGTGGAGGGGGAGTCGGTGGTTCTGGAGGGCGAGGACCTGGACATCCGGCCCCGGGAGCGGGAGGGGTTCGTGGCGGAGGCCGGTGGGGGGTACGTCGTGATCCTGGACACGCACCTGACAGCCGATCTGGTCCGAGAAGGGATCGCCCGGGAGGTCGTCCACCACGTCCAGCAGGCCCGCAAGGATGCGGAGTTGGCGGTGGACCAGCGGATCGAGCTGATCGTGGAGGCTTCCGGAGAGGTGGCCGAGGCCGTCTTGACCCATCGGGATGCCATCGCCGAGGAGGTCCTGGCCCGTCGGATCGAACTTGCCCCGGTCCAGGACGGTCTTGTCCGGGAGTTCCGGGTGAACGGGAGTTCGGTCCGGGTCGGCCTGCGGCCGGTTCCCTAAGGGCGCCTACCAAGACCGGTCAAAGCCAAAGCGCATCCCTGGTCCCAAGCGGGCCCCCACAAAAAGCGTCGCGTATCATGGGGTGCTCCAAGGGCGGGATCCCCTGCTTGCATCGCGGAGTTTCGTGCTAAAATGGGGCGCCGCTGGGTTCGCGCTGGGTCTACGCGTGCCCGGCCGGAGATCGAGTCGATGGGGAGGGAGGATGCCGCGGACGGTGGGGGTTCTTGGGGGTATGGGCCCTCGGGCAACGGTCGACTTCTTCCAAAAGCTCACAGACCTCACGCCGGCGCGGCGGGACCAGGACCACCTCCGGGTGATCATCGATAGCCGACCGCAGATCCCAGATCGGTCCGCCTTCCTCTTTGGCAATGGAGAGGATCCCACGCCCTGGCTCGTAGAGAGTGCCCGGACCCTGGAGGCCGCGGGCGCGGAGTTCCTCGTGATCCCCTGCAACACGGCCCACGCGTTCCTGGACGCGATCCGGCAGAGCGTAGGGATTCCGGTCCTGGACATCACCGAGGCGGTGGCCGAGGAGGCCTGCCGGATCGTCCCGGGTCTTCGGGTCGTGGGTCTTGTGGCCACGGGCGCCACGGTGCGGATCGGACTCTACCACCGGGCCTTCGGCCGCCGAGGGGTGCGGGTCCTCGCGCCGGAGCCGGATGATCAGGGGATCGTGGACCGGGCGATCTACGCGGTCAAGGCCGGCGATCTGGGACCTCGGGTCCGGGAGGAGGTCCTGCGGGTCGGCCACCGCCTGGTGGCAAAAGGGGTGGAGGCGGTGATCCTGGGGTGCACCGAAGTACCCCTCGTGGTAGATCCGGAAGAGTGGGCGGTGCCGGTCCTGGACTCCACCCGGATCCTCGCCCAGGCAACGATCCGGGCTGCCCTGGGAGGGGCTTGGAATTTCGAGGGAGATCCCGCACGTTCCGAAGACGGACCGATCGCGGACAGAAGCGCGGTCGCAGGCCAGGAGGCGCCATGGCGAAGAAGACAACCGTGAAGGCAAGCGCTCGCCGGGTCTCGGTGAAGCGGACGAAGAAACTGGCGGTTCGCAGGACCCCTCAGCGCGTCTCGCAGACCAAGGCGGCGCGGAAGGTCCCCCGTCCGGTCCTCCCCAGCCCTCGGATCGACCTTCCGCCGGTGGTTGCGCCGGCCTCCCCGGGATCCGAAACCCCGGCCGAGGAGAAGGCTCAGGCAATCACCGACCGGGACTACGCGGAGTTCCGCGCGCTCCTATTGGCGGAGCGGGACCGCCTCATCCATGAACTCGCCGCCATGGGCCAGCAGCTCCGCCAAGTGGAGGAGCTCGGCCTTGTCGAGCAGTCCTCGGAGGACGACTACGGGGACGTGGCGACCGAGACCTTCGAGCGGGAGAAGGGGTTCGCCCTGGAGACCTCCGTCCAGGGCATGCTCCGGATGGTCGAGGACGCCCTCAGGAAGCTGGACGCCGGGACCTACGGGATCTGCGAGCGGTGTGGACAGCCCATCGGCGTGGAGCGGCTGCGCGCGCTGCCGTTCGCGCGCCTGTGCATCCGATGCAAAACAGAGGAGGAGCGGGAGCGCCAGCAGAGCGCCTGGCGGTGAGCGACGGGCCCGTGGGCGAGGGGCGCTGGCGGGCTTTCGGAGAGCTCGCCCTCATCTCCCTCCTTGCGGCACTCGTCGACCAGCAGGCGAAAGTAGCCATCCTCTCGAGCTTGAGCTTCGGCCAGTCCGTCCCGGTGCTCCCACCCCTCCTGCGGTTCACCCTCCACCGGAACACCGGGATCGCCTTCGGCCTCCTGAGCGGCGCGAACGCCTGGGTGGGGCTGCTGAGCATGCTCGCGGCCCTATTCCTGGTCTTCTATCACCGGGGGCGGTGGGCACGAGACCGGTGGGTCCGGGTGGGGCTTGGGCTCGTGATCGGGGGGGCGCTCGGGAACCTCCTCGACCGGGCGCGGTTCGGCTACGTCGTCGACTTCATCGAGCTGCCCTACTGGCCCATCTTCAACCTGGCCGACGCGTGCATCGTGGTGGGCGGGGGGCTGCTCGCGCTGCGGGCAGCCCAGTCGCCTGGGGAGGCCGCCTGACCGTGCACCCGACGTTGTTGGAGCTCGGGCCCATCCGGATCTCGTCCTTCGGGTTCTTCTTGCTCAGCGCGTTTGCCGCAGGAATCCTCGTTCTCGTCCGGGAGGCCCGGGAGGAGGGCTGGGATCCGGGCCAGGCCGTGGACTTAGCACTTGCCAGTCTCATCGGCGGGATCCTGGGTGCCCGGGTCGGGTACGTGGTCGTCCACTGGAGCGCGTTCGCAGGGGACCCCGGGCGCCTCGTGCAGTTCTGGCAGGATGGGGGCTTGGTGTTCTACGGCGCCCTCCTGGGAGGGGTCGGCGCGTGCGCCATCGCCGCAGGGCCCGCGTTCGTGGCCCGGTTCGCCGACTTGGCCGCACGGCCCCTCTGCGTCGGGTACGCCGTCGCGATGCTCGGTGCCCTGTTGGCGGGTGTCTTCATCGGACGGCCCAGCGACGTCCCGTGGGGCGTGGAGGTGGGAGGTGCGATCCGGCACCCCACGCAGGTCTACCTGCTCGTGGGGAGCCTCGGCATCTTCGGCGTCCTCCGGTCCGTGCGGGTCCACCGGTCGTCTGCGGGACAGGTATTCCTCGCGTTCCTCGTCCTGCAGGGCATCACCCGATTTACGGTCGAGTTCTTCATGGACCCTGAAGTTGCACCTCCGGCCGTCGGCCCCCTGACCCTCGCCCAGGTGGTGAGCAGCCTGGTCGCAGGCCTCGCTCTCGTGGTCCTCCTGGTCCTCGGACGCAGGGGTCTACCCTCCGCCCACGACCTTGGCTTGGGAGAAGGGCCCTAGTCCGTCCGACCGCATTCGCCGGATCACCGTCGAGCCGGGTGCACGGGGGATGCGGCTCGATGCGTACCTGAGTCGGCACCTCCCCCTCAGCCGCTCGCGGATCCAGACCCTCATCCGCACGGGACGGGTCCGGGTGGAGGGACAACCGGCGAGGCCGAGCCATCCCGTGCGGCCGGGAGAGACCATCGAGGTCCATCTCCCGCCTCCGGAGCCCACCGCCCTCGTACCGGAGCCGATCCCGATCCGGCTCGTCTACGAGGACGAGGACGTGAGCGTGGTGGATAAACCCGCAGGGATCGCGGTGCACCCGGGAGCCGGGAGAACAAGAGGTACCCTGGTGAACGCCCTGCTGGCGCGGCTCACGCAGCTTTCGGGGATCGGCGGCGAGCTCCGGCCGGGGATCGTCCACCGCCTCGATAAGGACACCTCAGGACTCCTCGTCGTCGCCAAGACCGACGCGGCGCACGCGGCCCTCGCTGCGCAGATCGCCCGGCGCACCGTCCGCCGGACCTACCTCGCCCTCCTTCGGGGCGAGGTGCCGTGGGAGGAACGAACGGTGGAAGCCCCCATCGGGCGCCATCCAGTGCGGCGGAAGCAGATGGCCGTCATCCCAAGCGGGCGGCCGGCCGTGACCCACTTCCGGGTGATCGAGCGCCTGCCCGGATATACCCTCGTGGCGTGTGAACTTGGGACCGGCCGCACCCACCAGATCCGGGTTCACGCGCGGCACATCGGCCACCCGGTGGCCGGCGATCCGGTCTACGGGAGGGCCGGTGAGCTCGGGCTTGGGCGCCAGTTCCTGCACGCCTGGCAGTTGGCCTTCGACCACCCCCGAACGGGGGAGCGCCTTATGTTCACCTCCGACCTGCCCCCTGAGCTAGAGGAGGTGTTGCAGGCGCTTAGGGGGAAACAGAGGTAAGGGATGCGACAGAAGGCCCGGGTGATGGACGCGCAGGCCATCGCGCGGGCGATCGTGCGGATCGCCCACGAGATCCTCGAGCGGAACCGGGGCACGGAAACCCTCGCCCTCGTGGGGATCCGGACGCGCGGGGACGTCCTGGCCCGCCGACTTGCTGCGGCCATCGGTCGGATCGAGGGGGTGGAAGTCCCGGTCGGTGTGCTTGACATCACGCTGTACCGGGACGACCGGGACCGGCAGGCCGCCGCGCCCACGGTCCAGCGGACGGAGATCCCCTTCTCCGTTGTCGGGCGGGACATCGTGCTCGTGGACGACGTGCTCTACACGGGCCGGACGGTCCGGGCCGCCCTCGATGCCCTTATGGACCTGGGCCGGCCCGCTTCCATCCAGCTCGCGGTCCTCGTGGACCGGGGCCACCGGGAGCTGCCGATCCGGCCGGACTACGTGGGGAAGAACCTGCCCACCTCGTCGCGGGAGCGCGTAGCGGTGCGCCTGGTGGAGACGGACGGGGTGGACGAGGTGGTGATCGAGGAACCGGAGGGGTAGCAGGACGCGGCGATGATCTGGAGCCCCGAGTTCGAGACGATGCCCCGGAGAGAACTCCAGCGCCTCCAACTGGAGCGGTTGCAGCGGATCGTCCGGTACGTGTACGAGCGTGTAGAGCCCTACCGCAGGCGCATGGAGGAAGCGGGTGTGCGGCCGGACGACATCCGGTCCTTGGAGGACCTCGTGCGGCTGCCGTTCATGCAGAAGAGTGACTTCCGGGATCACTACCCCTTCGGCCTCTTCGCGGTTCCCCTCGATCAAGTCGTGCGGATCCATGCGTCCAGCGGGACCACCGGCAAACCCACGGTAGTGGGGTACACGCGGAACGACCTGGAGGTGTGGAGCGAGGTCTGCGCCCGCAGCCTCGCCGCCTCCGGCGGGCGGCCCGGGGACGTCGTCCAGAACGCGTACGGCTACGGCCTGTTCACCGGGGGGCTTGGGATCCACTACGGGGCCGAGCGGATGGGGATGACGGTGATCCCCGTGTCGGCCGGGAACACCGAGCGGCAGATCCTCCTCCTGCAGGACTTCGGGGCGCACATCCTCACTTGCACGCCCTCCTACGCCCTTACCCTGGCGGAGGCCCTCCATGCCCGCGGTGTGCGACCGGGGCAGTTGCGGCTCCGTTGCGGGGTGTTGGGGGCGGAGCCCTGGACCGAGCAGATGCGCCAGCAGATCGAACAGACCCTCGGGATCGACGCGGTGAACATCTACGGCCTCAGCGAAGTGATCGGGCCGGGCGTGAGCAACGAGTGCGTCGAGGCGAAGGACGGCGCCCACGTGTTCGAAGACCACTTCCTCGTGGAGGTGATCGACCCGAACACCGCCGAACCCCTCCCGTACGGGGAGGCGGGCGAGCTCGTGTTCACGACCCTCACGAAGGAGGCCGTGCCGGTCATCCGCTACCGGACGGGCGACATCGCCTCGTTGAACCCCGAGCCCTGCCGGTGCGGTCGGACCTTCGTGCGGATGTCGCGGGTTGTGGGCCGTACGGACGACATGCTCATCATCCGCGGGATCAACGTGTACCCCTCCCAGGTGGAGGCGGCGATCGTGGGGTTGCCGCAGTTGCGTCCCCACTACCAGCTCGTGGTGACCCGGGAGCGAACCCTGGACGAGCTGGAGGTGCGCATCGAGGTCGACGACCTCTACTTCCAGGCGATGGGTGGCGCGCTGGATCCGGAGGACGAACGGGTTCAAACCCTCCTCCGGCGCGTGTACGACGCCCTGTACGGCGTGCTGGGGATCACGGCACGGGTGACGCTGGTCCCGCCGGGTGCGCTTCCCCGGAGTGAGGGGGGCAAACTGCGGCGGGTCGTGGACCTGCGCTCGCTGGCATGAGGCTTCTGCCCGCACATTTCCTCCATTGCGGTGGGCGGGAGACGTCCCCGCCTCGATGACCGGTCCGCGGAGCCGACCTCGGGGCGTCGGAGCCCCACTCCGGCACCGTGACTTCCGGCTCCTCTGGATTGGGCTCGTGGTGTCCAACACCGGATCGTGGATGCAGTTCGTCGCCACCGGCTACCTCGTGGACCGGCTCACCCTCTCGCCGATCTACCTGGGGCTACTGGCCCTCGCGCAGGCGATTCCGAGACTTGCGCTCGCACCCATCGGCGGGGCGCTGGCGGATCGGCTGGACCGGCGAAGAGTACTCCTGTGGACGAACCTCCTCCTTGCCGCCAGTGCCGCCCTCCTTGCCTTCCTCACTATGACCGGACGGGTCGGCGTGGGGCACGTCATCCTACTTGGGGGCGTGAACTCGCTCCTGATGTCCTTCGACATGCCGGCCCGCCACGCGATGGTGCCGCACCTGGTGGACGAGGAGGAAATCCTGCAGGCCGTCACGTTGAACTCCGTGGCCTTCAACGGGGCGGGTGTGTTCGGGCCTTCCCTGGGCGGGGTGCTCATCGCGTGGAAGGGAGAGGCGGCCTGTTTCGCCCTGAACGCCCTCAGCTACCTGGGGGTGGTTGCAGCGGTGCTCTGCATGCGGCCGCAGCCGCACCCCGCTGCCGGGGGCTCCGTCTTCCAGGAGATCCTCGAAGCCGTGCAGACGGTCCGCTCCTCGCGCACGCTCGGCCTCGTCCTCGCCCACGTGGCGGTCCTCAACTTCTTCGGCCGTCCGTACTTCCGGCTCCTGCCGACCTTCGCCCGCGAGGTGCTGCGCACGGATGCGGCCGGCCTTGGGTTGTTGCAGGCCGCACCGGGCGTCGGCACGATCCTGTCGGCGTGGTATGTGGCGCGCGCCTCGGAGGAGCGGCCGGAGGCGTTGCTCCGGCGGGCCACCGTGCTAGAGGGCCTGTGCGTCTTCCTGTTCGCCCTTTCACCGACTCCCGGGTGGGCGGCCGCATGCCTTGTGGCCACCGGACTCTTCCAGTCCGTCGCCATGGCCGCGGCGAACGCGATGCTCCAGACCGGCGTGGACCCCGCGATGCGGGGTCGGGCCATGGGACTGTACTCGGTGACCGCCTTCGGGATGTTCACCCTGGGAACTTTCCCCACCAGCGTGGCGGGCGCGGCCTTCGGGATCGCCTTGGCCCTGGCCGCCGGAGGCGTGCTCACCGCCCTCGCAGGCTTGTGGCTCGGACGTGCGCTGCTCCGAGGAACCCACCCGGTCCCGGTCGTTCTCCCCTCCCACTCCACGAATCCAGGGGCCGAAGAGGTCGGTGACGATCTCGGTTCGACCGGCGACGCCCCGTGACCGGGCTGCCGTCGGCGAGATCCTCGCCCGAGGCTTCCCGGAGAAGTTTCGGCCCATCTTCGGACGCGACCCGCTCCGCACGGCCCGTATCCTGGCCGAATTACCCCCGGCCGGACGGGTGTACGTGGCCGAGCGGGACGGGCAAGTCGTCGGCACCCTGACCCTGGTCCTCGATAGCCGGCCCCAGGGACCCATCTGGCCCGTGCTGCGGCGACACCTCTCCTGGGGGCGGGCGCTGTGGGCCCTGCTCATGCTCCTTGTGCTGGGGAGTGGGACCCCAGAGCAGGATACGGCCCTCATCGAGGCCGTGGCGGTCCTGCCCGAGCAGCGGGGGCAGGGGATCGGTCGGGCCCTCATGGAGCGGGCGCTCGCAGAAGCCCACCGGGCGGGCAAGCGCCGGGCCGCCCTCTACGTGGTGGAGGACAACGTGCCGGCGCGAAGGCTCTACGAGTCCCTGGGGTTCCGGGTTGAGCGGAGGACGGGCCTTGCGTGGGCTCGGCCCCTGTTCGGCGCCCGGCGCGTCCTCTACATGGTCAAAGACTTAAGCCCCTGATCCGGCTTACAGCGCCTGACAAAGCCGCTCAGAGCCAGCCGGCTTTTCTAGTCCTGATCTAGGGGGTGCTCTTACTCGCCGGGAGCGAGTAGCATCCGACGCTCGATCGCCTCCAGAACCTCGCCGTTCGGGAGGGTGTGGGCGACGACCTGGAAGTCCTGGTAGATGTGGGGGGCTAAGGGTTGGGCCACCTCGCAAAAGATCTTGAGGGCCACCTCCCGGATCTCGGCGTCCGCGTGTAGGCTCCCGCGCTTTGTGAAGAACTCACGCCACGCCCGGTGGTTCCCGGTCATCACGATGTGGGTCTCCGTGCAGTTCGGGAGTACACACCGCGCAGCCTCCCTCGCCCGCTTGCGCCGCATGCGCCGGTCGGGGAGCGTGGAGAGCTTGCGCTGGGCTAACTCCACCAACCTCCGGTACGCCCGGGAGGTGACCGCCCAGACCTCCTCGAGGATCGCAAGGGCCTCGGGGTCGTCGCGCAGGAGTGGGGGGACCACCACCGCCGCCTCCTCCTCGTTCACGAACCGCTGGGAGAGCTGGGAGAAGCTCAGGTGCCGGTGGCGGACGAGCTCGTGGGTGCAGCTGCGGGAGACCCCGGTGAGAACCACCGTGAAGCCCGCGTGCTCAAGGACCGAGTAGTGCTCCTGCGCCAAGATGTTCCGAAGGTAGTCCTCGTTGGCCCGTGTCGCGGGGTTCGGCCGGTCCCAGCTCTGGTAGCACAGCCGCCCCGCGAACTCGCACAATGCCTCGGCGTCCCGCCTACTCGTGGTCTCCCAGACCCGCCATGGGGCATCGTCCGCCATATCCAGCACGAAGCGGGTCTCCGCCACCTTCCAGATCCGTAGCGTCGCGATCCTCATCGCCTAGGCGATTCCTCCTCAAGCGGCCCAGTTCCTCCTGCTGGTATAGTTGCTTTGGAGAGGAGGTGGCAAGTGTTCCTATTCTGGGTGGCGGTCGTCTTGATCCTGCTTGTCATCTACGGAATGGTCGTCGTGGCGGGCTTGTTCGACCTCACGTCCTTCCTCCCGCCGACCCATCCGCTGCGGCGCCTTACCGCCCTTGCCGCTGCGCCGTTCCGCAGGGGAAGCCCGGATGAGGATGCGGTGGACGAGATGACCCGGCGGTTGCGGACTGGGCCGGGTACGTGAGCAGCCTTGCCCAACCTGTGAGGAGGCAGCCGTGGGATCGTTCCTTCCCGGTTCCCTGACGATGGAGGGGATCCGTCGGGCCCTGGCCGCGCACCAGCCGAGCTCCGTGGACGACCCAGGGCTCCGTCGGGCCGCGGTCCTCGTGCCGCTGTACGAACAGGAAGGACAACTCTGGCTGTTGCTCACCCGGCGCACCGACCTCGTGGCCGTCCATAAAGGGCAGATCTCGTTCCCCGGCGGGGCGGTAGAGCCGGACGACTCGGACGCCTGTGAAGCGGCGTTGCGGGAGACCTGGGAGGAGCTCGGGATCCGACCCGAGGACGTGGAGATCCTCGGCCGGCTCGATGACGTGACCACGGTCGTCTCGGGGTTCGTGATCCGGCCCTACGTCGGCCGCATCCCGCACCCCTACGACCTGCATCCGGCCCGGGAGGAGATCGCCGAGGTGATCCAAGCACCCCTCGGGTTCTTCTTAGACCGACGGAACCTCCGGACCGAGTCGAGGGAGCGCGGCGGGAGGCGGGAACTCGTGTACTTCTACGACTACGGGCCACACGTCGTGTGGGGGGCTACGGCGCGGATCCTCCACCGGTTCGCCTCGATCCTGGTGGGTGAGCGGGTACCGTGAAGCTCGCTGTGATCTCCGACATCCACGGGAACCTCCCGGCCCTGGAGGCCGTGGCCCAGGAGCTCCGGGAGGTCAGGGGCCTCCAGCATGTGCTCGTCGGCGGGGACCTGTGCTTCGGCGGGCTTGAGCCTGCCCAGTGCATCGACTTCGTCCGGGAGCAGTCCTACGCCGCGATCCTCGGGAACACCGACGCGATCCTCGCAGAGGCCGCCCGGGGAGGCGAAGAGGAGGCGGATGAGTTGCTCGCGTGGACGTTGCAGCAGCTCACCGACGACCACCTCCTCTACCTGGCAGAGCTTCCCTTCCACCTGCGCATGGTACCCGAGGAAGGGCACGACCTCTACCTCGTGCACGCCACGCCGTGGAGCGTGGAAGAGCCCGTGCAGCCCGACGCCCCGGAGGAGGTCGTCCGCCGGATGTTCGAGGAGGCCCAGGCGAACCTCGTGGTCTACGGCCACGTCCACAAGCAGTTCCGGCGGCCCTGGGACGCAAAGCTCCTTGTGAACCCAGGCTCGGTGGGGTTCCCGCTGGACGGCGATCCGCGGCCGGCGTACGCCCTCTTTGTCTGGGACGGAACCTGGCACGTGGAGCTGCGCCGGGTCACCCAGGGGTACGATCCCGAGCAGGTGGCCCGGCGCTACCGCCTGGCCCACCCCCACGGCGAGCTGTGGGCGGACCGCATCCGGACGGGTCTTCCGTGATCGTCCGCCCCGACTACCACACCCACCTGGAGATGGAGGGCCTGACCTGGGAGGCCCTCCTGCGCCTCGTGGAGGCTGCCCTGAAGGTGGGGGTGACGGAGATCGGGATCACCGAGCACGCCCACAACTTCGTGCAGTGCCGGACGATCTACCCACCGGACAACGCCTGGGTCCACAACCGCGGATCTGCAGACCGCCGCGACTGGGACTTCGACGCCTACGTGCGCTTGCTGGAACGGGCCCGCAGGGAAGGGCTCCCGGTCAGGGCCGCCATGGAGTGGGACTACTGCCCGGGGTACGAGCGGGAGCTGGAGCGGTGGATCGGTGCGTTCGAGTGGGACTACACCCTGGGCGGGGTCCACTGGCTGCGGGGCCGGAACGGAGGATGGTGGGGGTTCGACATCCCCGACCAGCGGGAAGAGTGGTCGCGTAGACCCGTGGACGAGGTCTACGCGGAGTACTTCCAGCTCTTGTGCGAGGCCGCATCCACCGGTCTATTTGATGTCCTCGCCCACCCCGACGTGGTGAAGGTGTTCGGACACCGGCCTAGCAAGGACCCCTCAGCGTGGTACGAGCGGGCGGCAGAGGTGATGGCGCGGGCAGGGGTGTGCGCGGAGGTGAGCACAGCGGGCCTGCGGAAGCCGGTGGGCGAGCTCTACCCGGACCCTGCCTTCCTCACCACCCTGCACCGGCACGGCGTGCCCGTGGTGATCAGTTCCGACGCCCACCTGCCCGAGCACGTAGGTTACGCCTTCGATCGGGCGGAGGCCGCCGTCTGGGCGACTGGCTACCGGTCCAGGTGCACCTTCCACCGACGGCAGAGGACCGAAGTCCCCCTCCGCGAAGGTGCGAACAGGTGATCGCACCTCGGTCTCGAACGCACGTCGCCTGTTGACGGGGACGACCCCCTGGTATACTGGGGCCGAAACCCCGACGTTCCCCTGGAGCCGACCATGGCAAACCCCGCGGAGCTGTTCCCGATCGGCATCGTGTCCGTCCTCACCGGATTGCGGCCCACCACCCTGCGGAGGTGGGAGGAGCAGGGGCTCGTGGCACCGGTCCGTAGGGGCAGGAGACGGCTCCGGATGTACTCCTGGCGGGACATCGAGCAGCTTCAGCTCCTGCGCCACCTCATGGAGACCGAGGGGCTCTCGCCCCTCCAGGCGAGGGCGGCGATCCAGGAGGGGTGGCCGCGGTTCACGGGGTGGGAGGCCGGCCTGTGGCGCCGGAAGACCCGTCCGCCCCGGCGAGGCGGGAACCGGATCGCGGTCCTTCCGATTTCCGCCTTCCGTTGGGAGGAGTTGGAGCCCTAGAGGACTAACCTTAGGGGTTGCGGGTCCCGGAGCGGCTCGGCTCGGACGCTCCGGGACCGCGGGCGGGCGACGCACGTGCGTCGCCCGCCCTTTTGCGCTCAGAGCCGGACGGAGTTCCGGGTGCCGGGTCGAACCCCGCAAACAGGAGAAGCCTGGTTTGGGGGTTCTCAGGCGGGTCCCCCTAAAAGGCTATAATGGGAACGATGCGGCGCATCTACCTGGACTACGCTGCGACCACCCCCGTGGATCCCAGGGTCGTGGAGGCGATGCGGCCGTTCTGGACCGAGCGGTTCGGGAACGCCGCGAGCATCCACGGGTTCGGGCAGGAGGCCAGGGCCGCGGTGGACCAGGCCCGCCGAACCCTGGCCCAGGCGCTGGGCGCACAGCCCGCGGAGATCGTCTTCACGAGCGGCGCCACTGAGTCGGACAACTGGGCCATCTTAGGCGTGGCCTGGGCCCACGAGGCGCGGGGCCGTCACATCATCACGACCGCGGTGGAGCACCACGCCGTCCTGGAGCCCTGCACGTTCTTGGCCGAGCGCGGATGGGAAGTCACGATCCTCCCGGTGGACCGCTACGGACGGGTGGACCCCGATGACGTGCGCCGGGCGATCCGGACTGACACGGTGCTCGTCTCGGTGATGCACGCGAACAACGAGATCGGGACCATCGAGCCCGTCGCCGAGATCGCCCGGATCTGCCACGAGCGAGGGGTGCTCATCCACACCGACGCGACCCAGTCCTTCGGAGCTCTACCCCTCCACGTGGACGAGCTCGGGGTGGACCTCCTCTCGGCCTCGGCCCACAAGCGCTACGGACCCAAGGGTGTTGGACTCCTGTACATCCGCAAGGGGACCCGGATCCTCCCGCTCCTCCGCGGCGGGAGCCACGAGCGGGGCCGGCGGGCCGGGACCGAGAACGTGCCGGGGATCGTGGGGTTCGCCCGGGCCATCGAGATCGCCCTCGCCGACCGGGAGGCCGAGCAGGCCCGCATCGCAACGCTACGGGACCGGCTCATCGAGGGTCTCCTCCGGATCGAGGGAGCGCACCTGAATGGACACCCCACCGAGCGCCTCCCGAACAACGTGAGCGTCTCCTTCGAGGGGACCGACTCTGAGACGCTCCTCGTGAACCTGGACTTGGCGGGGATTGCGGCGAGCAGCGGCTCCGCGTGCACGTCCGGCAGCCTCGAACCCTCCCACGTTCTCGTGGCCATCGGGCTTGCGCCCGAGTTGAGCGCCGGCACCCTCCGGTTCACCCTGGGCCGGTGGACCACGGAGACGGAGGTGGAGCAGACGATCCGCGCCACCGAGGAAGCGGTCACCCAGGTGCGCCGGGTCAGCGCACGAGGGAGGAGGCGACTCACCGTCGCGGGCCGTTGATTCGCGCCCTGTGTTCTGCGATCATCACAGGGGAGGCGGGCTCACGGAGGGGCCCTGAACCTGCGGCACCCCGCAGGAACCCGGACGGCCGGGTGCGGTCACGCGCCCGGTATTGTTTTCACGGAGATGGCGGATTACGTTCCCGTACTCACGCACTTCCTCATCACCGTGGCCGTGGCGGTCGTGTTGGTCGGCCTCCACGGGCTCCTCGGGGGTCGCTACCCGACCCCGGAGAAGCTGGAGGCGTACGAGTCCGGGGTCTGGCCCATCGGCTCGGCGCGGGAGCGGGTGCCGATCCGGTACTACCTTGTGGCGATGCTGTTCATCCTGTTCGATGTGGAGGCGGTGTTCCTGTACCCCTGGGCGCTCGTGCTCCGGGAGCTCGGGGCTCCCGCACTGTGGGCGGGGCTCGTGTTCATCCTCATGCTGGGGCTCGGGTACGCCTACGAGTGGGCTCGGGGAGGGCTGGAATGGCAGGAATAAGGATCGCGCCGGAAGATGAAGGCCTCAAGCGGAACGTCCTCACGACGACCGTGGACCGGATGCTGGCCTGGGCACGCAGCTCCTCGGTGTGGCCGGTGCAGTTCGGGCTCGCCTGCTGCGCGATCGAGATGATCGCCACGACCACGAGCAAGTTCGACATCGCCCGGTTCGGGATGGAGGCGTTCCGGGCCTCGCCAAGACAATCCGACCTCATGATCGTGGCGGGCCGCGTGAGCCAGAAGATGGCACCGGTCGTGCGCCACATCTACGAGCAGATGCTGGAGCCCAAGTGGGTGATCGCGATGGGCGACTGCGCCTCCTGCGGGGGCGTGTACAACAACTACGCCCTCGTCCAGGGCGTGGACAAGATCGTGCCGGTGGACGTGTACGTCGCAGGCTGTCCCCCGCGTCCGGAAGCCCTCCTGTACGGTCTCATGAAGCTCCAGGAGAAGATCCGGGAGCAGGGGAGGGCAGGAACCTTCCGGCGGGAGCCGGTCTCCGTGAGGTGACCGTGCGCGGCGCAGCCGACCTCACCCCGGTCCAGGCCTTCCTTCAGGACTGCCTGGGGGAGGCGGTGCTGGAGGTGCACCGGTTCCGCCAGGACGCCACGGTCCTCGTCTCTCCCGAGCGCATCCTGGACGCCCTCGCCGCGGTTCGGGAGGACCCGTGGCGCTTCGTGATGCTCACCGACCTCACGGCCTGGGACCGCTACCCGGCCGAACCTCGGTTCGAGGTGGTCTACCACCTCCTGTCCCTGGAGCGACGGGAGAGGCTGAGGATCAAAACCCGGGTTCCCAGTCACGATCCCGTCCTCCCCACCGCGGTGCCGCTCTTCCGCGGCGCCAACTGGTTCGAGCGGGAGCTGTGGGACCTCTTTGGGATCCGGTTCCACGGTCACCCCGACCTCACCCGGATCCTCATGCCCGACGACTGGGAGGGCCACCCCCTCCGCAAGGACTACCCCCTCACCGAGGAGCCCGTGGAGTTCAAGGGACATGTCCCCAAGGTCCCGAGCGAGATCATCCCCTACGTTCCCCCGCCGCGAAGGGATGACCCGTGATCACGCGCGAGACGATCACGATCAACATGGGTCCCCAGCACCCCAGCACCCACGGGGTCCTGCGGCTGGTGCTGGAGCTCGAGGGTGAAGTGGTGGTCTCCTGCAAGCCGGTGATCGGCTACCTCCACACCGGCATCGAGAAGGAGATGGAGTACCGCACCTACCACCAGAACATCACGCTGGTGGACCGCATCGAGTACCTCAGTAGTTACCACGAGGAGCTCGCGTACTGTTTGGCCGTGGAGAAGCTCCTCGGCATCGACGTTCCCAAGCGCGCCCAGTACATCCGGGTGATCATGGCCGAACTGAACCGGATCGCCAGTCACCTGGTGTGGCTGGGAACGTCTGCCCTGGATCTCAATGTGAGTAGCCTCCTCATGTACTGCTTCCGGGACCGAGAGGAGATCATGGAGCTCTCGGAGATCGTTTCAGGGCAGCGGATGATGCCGGGCTACTTCCGGATCGGCGGGGTGCAGCAGGACCTCCCGGAGGAGTTCTTCCCGCGGGTCCGCCGCTTCCTTGATGAGTTCCCTCGGCGGCTGGAGGAGTACGAGGCCCTCCTCACGCACAACCTCGTCTGGCGCGAGCGCAACGAGGGCGTCGCCGTCCTCCGGCCGGAGGACGCCTTGGCCTACGGAGTCACTGGACCAGTCCTCCGCGGCTCAGGGATCGCCTACGACGTCCGCAAGGCCTTCCCGTACTCCTCTTACGACGAGTTCGAGTTCGATGTCCCGCTGGGGAAGAATGGGGACGCCTACGACCGCTACCTCGTGCGGATGGAGGAGATGCGACAGTCAAGGCGGATCGTCCTCCAGGCCCTCGACCGTCTCCCTGAGGGGCCCGTGCTCATCGACGACCGGAAGGTGGCGCTTCCCCCTCGGCGGGAGCTCGTGCGGAGCATGGAGGCGGTGATCCACCAGTTCAAGCTCGTGAGCGAAGGGATCCATCCGCCCAAGGGCGAGGCGTACGCGGCGGTGGAGTCCCCGCGGGGCGAGAAGGGGTACTACATCGTCTCCGATGGCTCGAACCGCCCCGTCCGGGTTCGGGTGCGCTCGCCCTCCTTCAGCAACCTCCAGGCCCTTCCGGTCATGGTGCAGGGCGGCATGCTGGCGGACGTGGTCGTGGCGATCGCCTCCATCGACATCGTCCTGGGAGACGTGGACCGCTGATGCTTTCGGAAGCCGCCCGCCAGGACATCCTGCGGATCCGCTCGCGCTACCCGGTGGCGCAGTCGGCCCTCATCCCGGCCCTCCTGAGGGCCCAGGAGGAGCTGGGGTGGGTGCCGCCTGAGGCGATGGCCGAGGTCGCCTCCCTCCTCGGGGTACCTGTGGAGACCGTGGCGGAGGTGGCGTCCTTTTACTCCCTCATCTTCACGGAGCCCGTGGGGGAGCGGGTGATCCAGTTCTGCACGAACCTCTCGTGCATGCTGAACGGTGCGGAGGAGGTCCTGCGGCACGTGGAGGCGCGCCTTGGAATCCGGCCCGGGCAGACGACGCCCGACGGTCGGTACACGCTCAAGCTGGCCGAATGCCTTGCGGCCTGCGAGGAAGCACCCTGCATGATCGTGGGGACCGAGCGGTACGGCAACCTGACGCCCCAGAAGGTGGACCGGATCCTGCTGGACACGAACGGCGGAGTATGAGCGAGCGCGTCCTGCTCCGGTACGTGGGGCTTCCCGACCAGGACGACATCGAGAGGTACTTGCGGCGGGGAGGCTACGACGCCCTGCGCCGGGCGCTGCGGGAGCTCACGCCCGAGCAGGTCGTGGACCTCGTGGACCGCTCTCAGCTCCGCGGCCGGGGCGGGGCGGGGTTTCCCACCGGCCGGAAGTGGAAGTTCGTCCCCAAGGACGCGCCGGCGAAGTACCTCGTGGTGAACGCCGACGAGGGCGAACCGGGGACCTTCAAGGACCGGACCCTCATCGAGGGCGACCCCCACCGCCTGATCGAGGGGATGATCCTCACCTGCTACGCCGTGGGGATCCGTCACGCGTTCATCTACCTCCGGCGGGAGTTCTACCTGGGGTACCGGAAGCTGGAGCGGGCCATCGCCCAGGCGTACGCCCACGGCTTCCTCGGGGAGCAGATCCTTGGGACCGACTTCTCCTGCGACATCGTGCTGCACCCCGGGGCCGGGGCGTACATCGCCGGTGAAGAGACCGCCCTCCTGGAGTCGCTGGAGGGGAAGCGGGCGATGCCGCGCCTGAAGCCTCCCTACTTCCCGGCGGTGATGGGCCTGTACGGCCGACCCACGGTGCTGAACAACGTAGAGACGATCTGCTGCATCCCGTGGATCGTCCAGTACGGACCCGAGTGGTGGCTCGCCCAGGGCCCCCCTCAGCTCTACTCGGTGAGCGGCCACGTGGCGCGTCCGGGCGTCGTCGAGGCGCCGCTTGGGACCACCGCCCGGGAGCTCATCGAGCGGGCCGGCGGGGTGCGCGGAGGACGCCGGGTGAAGGCCTTCTACCCAGGCGGCACGAGCAGCCGGCCCCTCACCGCGGAGCACCTGGATGTCCCCCTCGCCCACGAGCCCCTCGCACAGCTCGGCTCCATGCTGGGCTCGGCAGCCGTCATCGTGATGGACGAGACCACCGACATGGTCAAGGTGATCGCCCGGGTGTGCGAGTTCTACCGGGACGAGTCCTGCGGGAAGTGCACGCCCTGCCGGGAGGGGACCGTGTGGGTCACCCAGATCCTCGACCGCATCCTCCAGGGCCGGGGTCGGATGGAGGACCTAGACCTTCTGGAGAGCATCGCGAAGAACATGACGGGCACGTGCTTCTGTCCCCTCGGGGAGAGTGTTCCGCCGAGCCTGCGGGCGGGGCTTGAGGACTTCCGGGACGAGTTCGTCGCCTACATCCGGGGTGCCCGGACACCGGTGGAGATGCCGGTACGGATCCAAGAGGGCGTACTCGCACCGGGAGGGTGAGGGTGGAGACCGTTACGTTGACGATCGACGGACGCACCGTCACCGTGCCCAAGGGGACCACGGTGCTCCATGCGGCCGAGCGCCTGGGGGTGGAGATTCCGGTCTTCTGCTACCACGAGCGGATGCCGCCCCTCGGGGCCTGCCGGATGTGTTTCGTCCGGGTCGAGAAGGTACCCCGCCTCCAGACCGCCTGCACCCTCGAGGCCCAGGACGGCATGGTCGTCTGGACCGAAACTCCAGACGTGGTCGAGGCGCGCCGGGCGATCCTGGAGTTCCTCCTGATCAACCACCCCCTCGACTGCCCGATCTGCGACAAGGGCGGAGAATGCCCCCTCCAGGACAACACGTTCAAGTACGGACCGGGCGTGAGCCGCTTCGTCGAGCCCAAGCGCCACTTCCCCAAGGCCGTGCCCCTGAGTCCGGTGCTCACCCTGGACCGCGAGCGGTGCATCCTGTGCTGGCGGTGCGTCCGGTTCGGCGAGGTCATCGCCGGCGACCATGCCCTGAAGGGCCACGAGCGCGGGTTTCTGACCCACATCGACACCCCGCCCATCTCGATGGAAAGGCCCAGCAAGTTCATCGGGAACACGATCGCCATCTGCCCGGTGGGGGCGCTCACGAGCGGGGTGTACCGGTTCCGGGCGAGGCCCTGGGACAACAGGACCGTACCGAGCGTGTGCACCCACTGCGGGCTGGGCTGCGCCACCTGGATCGACGTGCGGGGCGGGGAAGTGGTGCGGGTCCGCGCCCGGGAGCACCGGGCGATCAACGACATCTGGCTGTGCGACGTGGGCTTCTTCGGGTACGACTACGTGAACCACCCCGACCGCCTCCGCACCCCTCACGTGCGGCGGGGCGGCGAACTCGTACCCGCGGGCTGGGATGAGGCGCTGGACCTGGTGGCCGGCCGACTTCAACAAGCGCCTCCAGAAGCGATCGGCGCCCTGGGCGGGGAGAGGATCACGTTGGAGGAGGCGTACCTCCTGAGTCGGCTGTTCCGGACCCTTGGCACGAACAACCTGGAGTTCCGTACCGACACCCTCCATCCCCTCCCCACGCGGGAGTGGGCGTGGGGGATGGAACCTATGCCCGACGGAGAGATCTACGACCCCGATGCGCGCCAGCGGGGGCTCGGACCGCGGCCGATGGGCGGCGCCATCGACCAGCTGGACCGGGTACGTGCAGTCGTGCTCGTGGGCTGCGACCTCAGCGAGGAGTACCCGGTCCTGTGGCTGCGCACGAAGCGCGCGCTGGACCGCGGGGCCCAGGCGGTGGTGCTGAGCTGCAAGCGGCTCGAGATCGAGCCGTACTGCACCCACTCGGTCCTTCACCGGTACGGGCACGAGCACCGGCTCATCGCGGCCCTCGCGCGCTTGGTCCGGGACCGTCTCCCCACAACTCCTCCGGCCCCGGAGCTCGACGCCGTGGACGTGGTGCAGATCGCGCAGGATGCCGGGGTACGGCTGGAAGTCCTGGAACGGGCGGCGAGTTGCCTCCTCCTCCAGCCCGTGGCGTTCTTCGTCGGCCGCTTGACCCTGGAGAGTCCGTGGGCCGAGCCGACGCTGCGCGCGTTGAACACCCTGCGGGCCCTGTGCGGGGGGACGCTTGCGCTGCTGCGCGGCCGCGGGAGTGCGGTCGGCGCGGCGATCGCCGGGATGGCGCCGGACGTCCTACCCGGTCTTCGGCCCCTGGATGATCCGGAGGCCCGGGAGGCGCTCCGAGCGGTCTGGGGCAAGGCCCCTCCCCCGCGTCCGGGGTTCACGGCCGTGGAGATGCTCCAGGCCGCAGCCTCCGGACGCCTTGTGGTCCTCTACGTGGCGGGTGCGGACCCGGCCCGCGACTTCCCGGACCGGAGGCTGTGGGAGCGGGCACGGGAGAACCTCTTCCTCGTCGTCACGGACCTGTTCTGGTCGGATACCGCCCGGGAGGCCGACGTCGTCCTGCCGGCCCTCGCCTACGCGGAAAAGGACGGGACCGTGGGGAACATCGAGGCGCGGCCTCAGCGGATCACGCGCGCCCGGGGGGGGCCAGAAGGTGCGTGGGCTGACGGCACAATCCTCCGGGCGCTTGGGGAGCGGCTCGGGATCCCCATGGACTACGCGACCCAGGAGGCGATCTTCGAGGAGTTGCGGAGGATTGCACCGGACTTGGTGTTGGACCGGCCCTACCCGATCCCGCGTCGGGCGCCTCGCATCGAGCCCCTCACCCTCGACCTGCCGGAGGCGACGGGGGAGGGACTCGTGCTCGTACCCGTTCCGCAGCTCTTCCGGCCCGGCGAGATGACCGGGCGGTGCCGCGGACTCCCCGAGTTGGCGGGTCAACCCGTAGCCACGCTCCACCCCGAGGACGCGGTCCAGCTTGGCCTCCCCGATGGGAGCCTCGTGGAACTGGAGGTGGAGGGCGCCAGGACGCGCCTGCGGTGCCGGGTGGCCCAGGAGGCCCTGCCGGGTCACGTGCTGGTACCCATCGGGTTCCGGGAGTTGCCCCTCGGCCGGTGGGGGGTATTCCGGCGGATCGTGCGGGTGCGGGTCAGGGCGCTGGAGGCGGTACGGTGATCGGCGTCGTCCTGGAGGCGGCCCTGAAGAGTGCAGTACTCCTGTTCCTGCTCCTCACCGCGACGGCCTACGCCGTGTTCTTCGAGCGGCGGCTTCTGGGCAAGTTCCATCACCGGATCGGCCCGAACCGGGTGGGCCCCTACGGCCTCCTTCAGCCGCTGGCGGATGGGATCAAGCTCCTCACGAAGGAAGACTTCATGCCCCGCAGCGCCGACCGATGGGTGTACCTCGCCGCCCCCCTTCTTGTCATGGTGTCCGCTCTGTTCGCCTACGCCGTGATCCCATTCGGCCCACCTGTAGAGCTCTTCGGCCGGCGGGTGAACCTGTACATCGCGGACCCCGGGGTCGGCGTGCTGCTCGTGCTGGGGGCTTCCTCCATCGGGGTGTACGGCCTCATCCTCGGGGGGTGGTCCAGCAACAGCAAGTACGCGTTGCTGGGTTCACTCCGGAGTGCAGCCCAGGTCGTCTCCTACGAGCTCGCCTGGGGGTTGTCGGTGCTGAGCGTGGTCCTCTCGGGCGGGACGCTGAGTCTCCTGGGGATCGTGGAGGCCCAGCAGCGCGGGTGGTTCGTGCTCCGGCAGCCCCTCGCGTTCGTGGTCTTCTTCCTGAGTGCTCTCGCCGAGACGAACCGAGCGCCCTTTGACCTGCCGGAGGCCGAGCAGGAACTCATCGCCGGCTACCACACGGAGTACGGCGGGTTCAAGTTCGTCATGTTCTACATCGCGGAGTACGTCGCGATCATCACCCAGAGTGCACTGACGACCCTCCTCTTCTTCGGCGGGTGGCTGGGGCCGGTCCTCCCCGGCCTGGTGTGGTTCGTGCTGAAGGTCACCGTGTTCGTGGGCGTGTTCATCTGGATCCGCGCCACCGTTCCCCGGGTGCGGTACGATCAGCTGATGGGGTTGAGCTGGAAGCTCCTGATCCCGGCGGCGCTCGCAAACCTCGCGGCCACATCGCTCGCCGTCGTGTGATCCGGGCTGGGAGGAGCCGATGAGGGACACAGTTCAGCGGGCGCTCGTGGAGAGTGCGGCGATCCTGCGGGGACTCGGGGTGACGCTCCGGTACCTCTTCCGGAGGCCGGCTACGGTCCAGTACCCCGAGGAACGCCCCCGCATCCCGCCCCGGTTCAAGGGCCGCCACTGGCTCACCCTCTACGAGGACGGGGACGAGCGGTGCGTGGGCTGCGAACTGTGCGTCATCGTCTGTCCGTCCCAGGCCATCTATGTCCGGGCGGCCGAGAACACGCCCGAGAGGCGGGTGAGCAAGGGCGAGCGGTACGCCGAGGAGTTCCAGATCAACATGCTCCGGTGCATCTTCTGCGGCTTCTGCGAGGAAGCCTGCCCCACGGGCGCCATCGTGCTGGGCCACGATTTCGAGCTGGCGGACTACAGCCGCGAGGCCCTGATCTACACGAAGGAGATGCTCACCGAGCCCTATCCCGGTGCCTCGGGACGGGACCCGCGGCGGGAGGTCTAGGGTGGAGTCGGCCGTCTTCCTGATCGCGTCGGCCCTGAGCCTTGTGGGCGGGGTGGGGGTCGTGACGGCCCGGCAGCCGATCCACAGCGCGTTGAGCCTGCTCGTGGTCCTCGCCTCCCTGGCGGTCCTCTACCTCCTCCTCCTGGCCGAGTTCCTTGCCGTGCTGCAGGTCATCCTGTACGCGGGCGCGATCCTCGTCCTGTTCCTGTTCGTCATCATGCTCCTCCACGCCCACAGCCCTGAGCTCCATCCCTCGCCGAAGCTGGGCCGGTCGCACACCGCCACGGCGGTGATCTCCGCCACCCTCCTGTTCGGACTCCTGGCCGGTGCCGTCCTGCAGGCCCTCGGAGGACGGGTGGTCGCCCCCCCACCCCCAGGGTTTGGGAGCCCCGAGGCCGTGGGCCGGGCGCTGTTCACCGCCTTCCTCCTGCCCTTCGAGCTGGCAGGGCTCCTCCTCCTCGTCGGGATCGTCACTGGCGTTGTGTTGGGCAAAGCCCCGGAGCGCCGCGAAGCTGGGCGGCCGGAGGAGGGGCGGCCTGCGCGGGAGGAAGTCCTCACCCGGGGAGGGCGACGGTGACCGTTCCGCCTGCTGCCTACGTCCTCCTCAGCACCCTCCTGTTCGTGCTGGGCGCGCTCGGGGTTCTCCTGCGGCGCACCGCCCTCATCGTGTTCATGTCCATCGAGCTCATGCTGAACTCGGTGAACCTGGCGTTTTTGAGTTTTGCCCGGATGCACGCCGACCTCTCCGGGCAGCTCGTGGCCTTCTTCGTGCTCGTCGTGGCCGCCGTGGAGGTCGTGGTCGGGCTTGCGATCCTCGTGGACATCTTCCGGACCAGGGACACCGTGGACGTGGACGAAGTGGACCTGCTGCGGGGCTGAGATGGGTCTTGTTGTGCCCTGGATCATCGGATTACCGCTCGCCGGATGGATCCTAAACGGCCTGTGGGGTGGCCGCCTCGGCCACCGTCCCGTCGGGTGGATCGCCTGCTCCGCCGTGCTGGGTGCGTTCATCCTGGGAGGCTGGGAGGTTTTGGCCCTCCTCAGGGCACCGGCCGATGCGGCCGTCGTTGTGCGGCTGTGGGAGTGGATCGCTTCCGGCGACTTTCGGATCGAAGCCGCCCTGCGGCTGGATCGGCTTTCGGCCCTGATGGTGCTCGTGGTGACGGGGGTGGGCTTCCTCATCCACGTGTACTCCGTGGGGTACATGCACGGGGAGGAAGGCTACAGCCGCTACTTCGCCTACCTGAACCTGTTCGTGGCCTCCATGCTCCTCCTCGTGCTGGCCAATAACCTACTCGTCCTGTTCGTGGGCTGGGAACTGGTGGGCCTGTGCTCCTACCTCCTCATCGGGTTCTGGTTCGAGCGGGAGGAAGCCGCCCGCGCCGGCCGCAAGGCCTTCGTGGTGAACCGGATCGGGGACGCTGCGTTCGTACTGGGGGTCTGCCTCCTTTTCGTCCTGTTCGGCACTCTGAACTTCGAGGAGATGGCCCGCCGCGTCCGCGCCGTGCCCTCCGGGCAGTTGGCGATGGCGACCCTGCTCCTCTTTGTGGGTGCCACGGGGAAGTCCGCGCAGCTTCCCCTCTACGTCTGGCTCCCGGACGCCATGGAGGGCCCTACCCCGGTCTCCGCCCTCATCCATGCCGCCACGATGGTCACGGCCGGCGTGTTCCTGGTGGCGCGGCTTTGGCCGCTCTTTGCCGCTCTGGACATCCTCCCGAACATCGTGGCGGCCGTGGGGGCGATCACCGCGCTCTTTGCGGCCACTGTGGCCGTGACACAAGTTGACCTCAAGCGGATCCTGGCCTACTCCACGATCAGTCAGATCGGGTACATGTTCCTGGGACTCGGGGCAGGGTCAGCCACCTCCGGACTCTTTCACCTCACGACCCACGCCTTCTTCAAGGCGCTCCTGTTTTTGAGCGCCGGCAGCGTGATGCACGCCCTGAGCGGGGTGATCGATGTCCGACGCCTGGGAGGCCTCGGGCGCGCGATGCCCCTTACGACCGCTTCGTTCCTCGTGGGAGCTTGCGCCCTGAGCGGGATCCCGCCCTTCGCGGGGTTCTTCAGCAAGGAGCACATCCTCGAAAGTGCCTACCATGCCGGGTTGATTCACCTCTGGCTTGTGGGGGTCGTCACCGCAGGGCTGACGGCCCTGTACATCACGCGGGCGGCGATCCTCGCCTTCGGGGATCCGCCTGCCGATCCCCATGCCCACCCCCATGAGGCACCGCCCGTCATGGCGTGGCCCATGATCGTCCTCCTCATCCTCTCTGCAGCGGGTGGCTTCCTGGGGGCCCAAGCACTCGGCGACCCCTTCCACCAGTACCTCGCACCTCTCTTTGAGAAAAAGACCGTGCCACCGGCGAGAGGACTGGATGGACTCGTCCTGGGTGCCGTCTCCGTGGCCGCCGCGGCGGCCGGGATCGTGGTCGCGTGGGCCGTCTACCGGGGCCGTCGGGATCCGGACCTTGGAGCGGTCGGTGTGTTCCTGCGCCGCCAGTGGTACATCGAGGACCTCTACCGGGCCGTCGTGGTTGCACCGGCCGAGGCGGTGGCCCGGTTCTGTGCGGGGGTCGTCGATCTCCGGTGGATCGACGGTGTCCTGAACGGGCTCGCGGCGTGGATCGCGCGTATTGGGACGGGCGTGCGGCGGTGGCAGTCCGGCTACGTCCGGCAGTACGCCGCCGTGTTCCTGGTGGGGACCGTCCTCGCAGTGAGCTACTGGCTGTTCCGATGATCCTCTCGGCCATCGTCTTCCTGCCGATCCTCGGTGCTGCCGCGGTGATGTTGCTCCCGCGGCGAGATGAACTCCTGCGGTGGGCCGCGTTCGCCACGTCCCTCTTTCCCCTTGGCCTTCTCGTGCGGGCGTTCATCACCTTCCCGCCTCAGGAGGCGGGGTTCCGGTTCGTGGAGCGGTCCCCCTGGATCCCCGCCCTCGGGGTGACCTACCAGCTGGGGGCAGACGGGATCTCGCTCCTGCTGGCAGGTCTTACGGCCTTCCTGTTCCCCGTCGCCTTCCTCGGCACCTGGGAGGCGGTGCGGCACCGGGTGAAGGAGTACCTGAGCCTTATGCTCCTACTCGAGGGTGCGATCCTCGGCACGTTCCTCGCGTTGGACCTCGTGCTCTTCTACGTCTTCTGGGAGGCGGTCCTCGTTCCCATGTACTTCATCATCGGGATCTGGGGCGGGGAGCGACGGACGTACGCGGCCCTGAAGTTCTTCCTGTTCACGATGGCCGGAAGCGTCCTGATGTTGCTGGGAATCGTGACCCTGGCGCTGCGGACCGGCACGACCGACGTTCTGCGTCTGTTGCAGACACCCACCCCACACGACCTCCAGCCGTGGTTGTTCTGGGCCTTCACCATCGCGTTCGCGATCAAGATCCCCCTTATACCCCTCCACACGTGGCTCCCGGACGCCCACGTGGAGGCTCCGACGGCGGGGTCGGTGATCCTGGCAGGACTTCTGCTCAAGATGGGGGCGTATGGGCTCGTGCGCTACGCGATCCCGCTCTTCCCCGAGGCGGCTCGCTCCTTTGCGCCCCTGTTGAGCGCCCTCGGGGTCGCGGGGATCCTCTACGGCGGGGCCGTGGCCTACGCCCAGACGGACGTGAAGAAGCTCGTGGCCTACTCCTCGGTGAGCCACCTGGGGTTCGTCGTGCTCGGCACGTTCGTCGCTACCCTCCAGGGGATCCACGGGGCCCTTCTCCAGATGATCAACCACGGGCTTTCCACCGGAGGGTTGTTCCTACTGGTGGGCGTGCTGTACGAACGGGCCCACACGCGACGACTCGATGCCCTGGGCGGGGTGGCGAAGGAGATGCCGGCCTTTACGGCGCTGTCGCTGTTCATCGTCTTCTCCTCGGCGGCGCTTCCCGGGACGAACGGGTTCGTGGGGGAGTTCCTGATCCTCCTGGGAACCTTCCGGGCCGATCCCGGACGCGCCGCGCTCGCTGCAGGCGGCGTCGTCCTCTCCGCCATCTACCTCCTGTGGATGGTCCAGCGGGTGTACTTTGGCCCTGTCCGGGTAGACCCCTCCGCCTTCCGGCCGCTCACCTGGCAGGAGGCTGTGGCCCTGGGTGCTTTGGTCCTCGTGATCCTGTGGATCGGGGTACAGCCCGCACCACTCCTCGAGCGTAGTGAGGCGGCAGTGGCCGCGGTCGCAGCGCGGCTGGCTGCGGCCTCGGAGGTGGCGCGGTGAGGGAGTTCGGTGTTCTCCTCCCCGAACTCCTCCTGAGTGCGGCGGCGACGGCGGTCCTGTTTATCGACTTGGTGCTGCGCACGCCCTCCCAGCGCCGCCTGCTCCTGTGGACGAGCCTCATTGGCCTTGCGGGGGCTGCGAGTGCGATCGTACGGGGTTCTCCACCGACGGTCGCCTTCGGCGGGATGTACGTGCGCGATGGGCTCTCTGACACCCTCCAACTCCTCGCGATCGCCGTGGCCGCCGTAGGCCTACTCCTCTCCCGCGACTACCTCGTGCGCACCGACCTGGAGCGGGGGGAGTACTACGCCCTCGTGCTGTTTGCGTCGGTGGGTGCGATGCTTTTGAGTGCGGCGGGCGACCTGCTGCTGGTGTTCCTGGGGCTTGAGATCCTCTCCGTGCCCCTGTACGTTCTCGCCGCGTTTGCCCGCGGGCAGCGCCGCTCCCAGGAGGCCGGACTGAAGTACTTCCTGCTGGGGTCCTTCGCCTCCGGGGTATTCCTGTACGGCGCGGCCCTCGTCTATGGACAGGCCGCCACCACCGCTCTGGGGCGCCTTTTGGCTGCGGGCGACGGGTTGCTGCTGCGGCTCGGCGTGGGGCTCGTGATCGTGGGTCTCGGGTACAAAGTGGCGGCCGCTCCCTTCCACGCGTGGGCGCCCGACGTCTACGAAGGGGCCCCGATGCCGGCGGCGGCCTTCATGTCCGTCGTCGCGAAGCTCGGGGCGGTGGGGGCGCTCGTTCGGCTCCTGCCCCTTTCCCTCCCTGACCTCGCTGCGCTGTGGCGGCCATTCATTGCCGCGATGGCGGCCCTCACCATGGTCGTCGGGAACCTGGCGGCCCTGGGGCAGGTGAACCTGAAGCGCATGCTCGCCTACAGCAGCGTGGCCCACGCAGGCTACCTCCTCATCGGGGTCGCTTCGGGCACACCGACCGGGATCACGGCGACCGTTTACTACCTCGCGGCCTACGCGGCGATGCAACTGGGTGCCTTTGGCGTCCTCGTGTGGCTGGAGCGGCTCGGGATGGAGGCGGACGAGGTGGGAGATCTCGCAGGACTCGGAGGGCGCTCACCGGCCTTGGCGGCGGCCTTCGGGCTGTTCATGGCGTCCTTGGTGGGGATCCCACCCACGGCGGGCTTCTTCGGCAAGCTCTACCTGTTCACCGCGGCCCTGGAGGCCGGGTTGCTGTGGCTTGCCGTGGTCGGTGTCTTGACAACCGTCGTCTCGGTGGCCTACTACCTTCGGGCTGCCTACGCTGCCTACACCGACCCCGCACGCCCGGGCGTGCGCGTTGCGGGCGGGCCGTGGCTGGCGGCGGGCGTGCTCACCGCGGCCGTGGGCGTCGTGTTGCTGGGCATCCTCGTGGGCCCCGCCACCCGGTGGGCGCAGTTCGCTTCGGGGATGGGACGGTGAGCGTGGAAAAGTTCGACGCCATCGTGGTAGGCGCAGGTCCAGCCGGCGCCTCTGCGGCCCTCACCATGGCCCGGGCCGGGCTCCAGGTGGCCCTCATCGAGCGCGGGACCTATCCGGGCGCCAAGAACGTGATGGGCGGGGTGATGTACGGCCGGATGGTGGCCGACCTCTGCCCCGGGTTCTGGACCCAGGAGGCCCCCGTCGAACGGGTGGTGGTGGAGGAGCGGCTGTGGCTTGCCACCGAGTCGAGCGCGGTCATCCTGGGCCACCGGGACCCGAAGGGGGCCTACCACCCGGACGGGTGCCCGAACGCCTTCACGGTCCTCCGGGCGAAGTGGGACCGGTGGTTCGCCGCCCAGGCCGAGGCCGCCGGTGCGCTGCTTGTGACCGAGACCGTCGTGGAGGACGTGCTCTGGGACGGCGACCGGGTAGTGGGGGTCCGGACCGGCCGGGAGGAGGGAGACCTCTACGCGGACGTGGTGGTGATCGCCGACGGCGTGAACTCGTTCCTGGTCCAACGGGCACGGTTGCGGGACCGGCCCGTCGAGCCCCACGAGCTGGCGCTCGCGGTGAAGGAGGTGATCGGCCTCCCGTCGGAGGTGATCGAGAGCCGGTTCAACCTGGAGCCCGGTCAGGGTGCGACGATCGAGATCTACGGGGCCGTCACAGCCGGGTTGTCGGGGTACGGCTTCATCTACACGAACCGGGACTCCCTGTCGGTGGGTGTGGGGGTCCTCGTCTCCCACCTCATGCGGACCCGCAAGACACCCTACGAACTCCTCGAGCAGATGAAAGGGCACCCCCTGATCCGGCCACTCCTGACAGGCGGGGAGGTCCTCGAGTACGCGGCCCACGCGATCCCCGAAGGCGGCTACGGGGCGATGCCGAGGCTGTATGGGAACGGAGTCCTCGTGGCCGGGGACGCGGCGATGATGGTGAACGGGCTCCACCGGGAGGGCAGCAACCTCGCGCAGGCGGCCGGCCGGATGGCCGGAGAGACGGTCATCTTCGCCAAGGAGCGGGGGGACTTCAGCGCCCGGACCTTGAGCCTCTACGAGGCGAAGCTCCGGGACTCGTTCGTGCTCCAGGACCTCCTGAAGTACCGGAGCTTGCCGGAGCTCGTCGAGCGTCGGCCCGACCTCTTGCGGACCTACCCGGAACTCCTGAACCTGGCCGCCCACGAGATCCTCACCGTGGACGGGGTGCCCAAGCGCACGAAGCAGCGGAAGATCTGGCAGGAGGTCACTCGACGCCGCCGACCCGTTCAACTGCTCAGGGACCTTTACGAGGTCTGGAGGGCGATCCGATGAGGATCGAGGAGAAGCTCTACACGTTGCGGTGGCGGCACGACAAGCACAGCCACATCTCCATCACCGACGACCGCACGTGTCAGCAGCGGTGCGGCACGGAGTGGGGACGTCCCTGCACGACGTTCTGCCCGGCGAAGGTCTACGAGTGGGATCCCCAGCAGGGCCGGATCGTCATCTCGTACGAGAACTGCGTCGAGTGCACCACCTGCCTCACCGGGTGTCCGTACCGGGTGATCGACTGGCGGCTTCCGCGGGGCGGCTACGGGATCCAGTACCGGTACGGTTAGGGCGTCCATGTCCCGCACGGCAGACGTCGTCGTGATCGGCGGCGGGATCGTCGGGTGCACGACCGCCTTCTTCCTCGCCCGGGAGGGCCTGCGCGTCGTGCTCCTGGAGCGAGTGGACGTGGCGTCCGGCACCTCGTCGGCGTGCGGCGGGTGGATCCTCCTCCAGGATAAGAAAGACCCCCACGCCGCCCAACGGGCGCTGGAGAGCCGCCGCCTGTACGACCTCCTGGAGGAGGAAGCGCAAGTGCGGGTCCTGCGCACCGGCGGGCTCATGGTGGCGCAGGACGCCCAGGCGTGGGCACGGTTGCACGCCCATGCCGGGGCACTCCGGGCCGCAGGTATCCGCGTCCAGCTCCTCGACGGCCGGGCTGTCCGGGAGGCAGAGCCTGCCCTCGCGGATGACCTCGCCGGTGGGCTGTTCTGTCCGGACGAGGCGGTGGTGGATCCGCCGGGCGCCTGTCGGAGACTGGCTCAAGCGGCCTCGGAGGTTGGGGCCCTCGTCCTCACCGGTCATCCTGCGGTAGCCTTCGACATCGAGGCCGGCCGCATTGCGGGGGTCCGGACACCCCTGGAGCGGATCGCTGCGCCGTGGGTCGTGGTCGCCTGTGGGGTCTGGTCCTCGGAGGTCGCGGCCCTCGCGGGGGTACCGGTCTCAGTCGTGCCCCGGCGCGGTCACATCGCGGTGGTGAGGGAAGGGATCCTGCGCTGCCCGGTGCTCGAGTTGGACTACCTTGAGGCCAGGCGCGCGACCTCCCTCGGCCTTGGGTTCGTTGCCCAGCCCCATCCCGATGGACCGACCCTCGTCGGCAGCAGCCGGGAGTTCTGCGGTTTCGTCCAAACCCCGGAGCCGGCGGTCGTGTCCCGGCTCTGGGCGCGGGCGGTCCGGTTCCTACCCTCCCTCGCGTCCAGGCAAGCCGAACGGATCGTGGTGGGCCTGCGCCCCTATACGCCCCTCGGGCATCCCTTGGTGGGCCGGTGCGGACCGGAGGGCTTCCTCCTCGCGACCGGTCACGAGGGTGAAGGTGTGACCCTGGCTCCGGTCACCGCCGCTCTGGTGCGAGACCTCGTCACCGGGCGCCGGGATCGGACCGGGTGGGAGCCGGAAGGATTCCCGCAATGCTAACGGAATCTTCTCCACCGCGCCTGTTGGGCAGGTCGAGGTTGCTGTGCGTGTCCTGGCGGTGATCAACCCGGTGGCCGGACGGGGCCGGGCCCTGCGCCTGTGGCCACGGCTGCGGCCGCACTTCGTGCGGGCCGGGTGGTCCGTCTCGGAGGCGCTCTCCGAGGCACCGGGACATGCCATCGAGCTCGTGGCCCAGGCGCAAGACTACGACGGGTTCCTGGCGGTGGGCGGGGACGGCACAAGTCACGAAGTGGCCAACGGTATCCTCCGTGCTCCGGATGCCGGCATGCGCTTTCTGGCGGTTGTGCCGCTTGGGACGGCCAACGACTTCGCGGCCGGCATAGGACTCCCCCTCCATCCGGAGGAGGCGGTGCGGGCGCTCATCACCGGCCGGACCCGGCGGATCGACGTGGGGCGGGTCAGGGATCGCTTCTTCTTGGCCATCGCCGGGTGCGGGTTCGACGCGGAGGTGGCGCGCCGGGTGAACGCCTGGCCCAAGCTCTTCGGGGGGAAGGTCACCTACGTCGCCGGGATCTTCCACAAGCTCGCCATGTTCCGGCCGGTGCGCGCGGAGATCACCGCAGACGGCCGGGTCTGGGTGCAGCCCCTCTTCATGCTCGCTGCAGGCAACCTCCCGGCCTACGCCGGCGGGCTCCGGATGTGCCCGGACGCCCGACCCACGGACGGGCTGTTGGACGTGGTCCTCGTGCGGGACGTGGCGCGCTGGGAGGTCGTCCTGCTCCTCCCGCGCCTGCTGGACGGAAGCCACGTCCGGCACCCGAAGGTGGCGGTGGTTCGGGCAAAAGAGGTATCGGTGCGCGCTCACGTCCCCCTCGCCGTGCACGCCGACGGCGAGTTCCTGGGCCTGACCCCGGTCCAGTTCACCTGCCATCCTCAGGCCCTGGACGTCCTCGTACCGGTGCCGGCCGTCGAGGCGCGTCCGCTGCCTCACCGCGCCGCCGAGCCTGCCCGCCTGACGACCGGATTCACGGTTCGCTGAAGCGGAACGCGACCTTGAAGGCCCCCGTACGGGCCTTTCCCATCGCGGTCGCCAGGGCCGTGGGGAACTCCTCCAGGGGGAACGTGTGGGTGACGAGGAACCCCACGTCGACCCGTCCGGTGGTCATCCAGTCCAGCACGGTCTCCATCGTGCGCTGCCCGGTCGGGGCCTCCCGGGCGTACGCGTAGCTCCCCACAAGCCGCAGCTCCTTCAGCCAAAGCGGTGTCCAGTCCACGCCCCGCGGGACGGCCGGAAGCCCCAGGGGGACTACGGTTCCACCCGGCCGCGTGAGCCGCAGGGCATCGTCCACGGCCCTGGCAGTACCCACGCACTCGGCGGTCCAGTCCGCACCTCCCACGAGAACGCGCTTCCCGAACATCGGCCGGCAAAGCCGCGCCCTAAGCAGATCCGACAGCGCCTCGTAGTGCTCGTCTTGTCGGCCCAGCAGCACGGTGTGGTCGGCCCCGAGCCGGCGCGCCATCTCCGCCTGGAAGGCGTACTTAGTGAGCACGATGATCCTCACACGAATTTGGACTGCCCGCAGGGCTGCGACGAGGAGCTGGCCGATGATCCCGCCACCGATCACAAGCGCCGTTCCGCCCTCTGGCGGCGGATGGCGCAGGAGGGGGTGGAGGGCGGAGGCCATGGGCTCGATGAGAAGCGCGTTCTCGTCGCTCACGGAGTCCGGTATCGGGAAAACCTGGGAGCGGTGGGCGACGAAGACCTCTCCCCAGCTCCCACCGGTGTCCCGGCAGCCGCCGATGAGAAGGCCCGGCGCGATCCGGCCGTCGGTGGTCCGCTCGCACAGGTGGTAGTCCCCGGAGGCGCAGTACGTGCACGGAGCCAAGCCCCGGGTCGCGCAGGGGAGGAGGGGCTCGGCGACGACCCGCTGGCCCGGCGTCAGGTCGCCGACGGCGGGTCCCACGGCCTCGACCGTCCCCACGTTTTCGTGGCCGAGGACGAAGGGGAAGGACGAGAAGGCCGACAGGAGCGGGCTCGACTCGAGCCGGATCACGTGCAGGTCGGTTCCGCAGATCCCCCCCAGGCGCGTGCGCACCCGCACCCAGTCCGGACCCGGGAGGGCGGGTTCTGGGACCTCACGGAGCCGAAGAGGCGAGATCGGGCTATAGAGTGCAGCTCGGGCCACCGCGCCGAGCGTTCTCGTGACCACGTACCGAGGGATCGTGGGCTGGAAGACGAGGGCCCGCACGATGCCCGTTGGGTTAGGTCATGGGGACCTGCCGGATGACGTCCCGCTCGAGCCGCGTGAGGATGTCGTCCAGGGTCGGGCCGGTGATCGTAATCCCGTGGTTCTTTAGCCCCACGACCGCGCGGGCAGGGTCCGGTGCCTCCCGGATCAGATCGGCCACCGCCCGGGCCAGCTGGATCGTGCCGCAGGGGTAGTTGACCTCGGTGGATCGAATCCCCCGCATCCAAGCGTGCACGTGCACGATGGCGCCCACCGACGGGTGCTCGGTGTAGATCATCCAGTGCTCGATGGCGTCCACCGAGACCCGCCGGGGCTGCACGTGGGGCGGAACACTCAGGAGGATCCGGTTCCGCACGGGATCGTAGCCCTTCACGAGGAGGATGTCCCGGCCGATCACCCTCAACTCGGCCTTATTGACCCCGCTCGCACTCATCCAGAAGCGCTCGCGGTCCTTGCGGACGCTGAGGTTCCCGTAGCTGAGCCCGCCGATCCCGTACAGCCGCTGGACGTGTCGGAGGTCCCGCGGTGTCAAGAGCTCCTCGATGGGAAAGGGTGAAGGGAGCAGGTTCAGAGCACCGAGTCTCCGGCCGGCTTCCGCCAGTTGGCGCGTGAGCTCGTCGCCTTCCCACAGCTCCTCCGGGAGGTCTCGACAGAACTCGTTGTCGATCACGAGTTGGCTCGTCGCAAGCGGGTACAGCCGCTCGTACACCCGCTCGAAGTACGCATCACCATCCTGCACCTCGTAGCGCCCCTGCTCCAGGGTGACGAAGTACGTGCGCCAGCCCTCACCCTCCGGCACGAGGTAGATCACGAGGTTCGCCAGCGAGCGTACCAGGAGCGGGTAGGCCGCCCGCAGGACGTCCTCGGTCGGGCCGGGTGCGAGGGCGACGGACACGACGAACGTAGCCTTCGCGCGCCTCCGATAGGGGCGGGGACGCCCGGGGTCGATGAAGTTGAACACCAGCCGCAGCTCCCGCTGCCCTCCCTCGACGTACCGGTGCCCGCGGGCTTCAAAGACCTGCCGGACGCCTTCGGCGAACCTCCGGAGGATCGGATGCTCGTAGGTACCGACGAACGTGAAGTTCATACGTAACACATTCGACGCCTAGACGCGGACTTCCCCCCTGGGGGAAGTCCGCCGCAGGAGGAGCACGTACACGCCGCACGCCAGCAGCACCAGGGCCGCCAGCTGTCCCAGCGTCAGGAACCCGATCACCCGGTCCTCGGACCGGAGCAGGTCGAGGAGGAACCGGACGGTGGACATGTAGACGATCGTCTGCCAGAACACCTGTCCCGCAAAGCGCCGGCGGTCCACCCAGCGGAGGACGAGGCCGAACAGGACTGCGGAAGTGACCATCTCGTAGAGCTGCAGGGGATGGCGCGGAAGGCCCGGTGCGGTGGGGAACACAACACCCCACGGGAGGGAGGTCGGGTCTCCATAGAGCTCACCGTTCATGAAGTTCCCCCAGCGCACGAGGAGGTTCGCGAGGGGGAGCCACACGGCGCACACGTCCGTGAAGGACCACGGGTCGATCCCTTCCCGCCGACCCAGCCACCACGCGTACGCAAGGCCTGCGACGATGGCACCGTGGGACGCGAGCCCGCCGTGGTCGATCCGCACGATCTCAAGGGGGTTCGCAAGGAACGGGCCCGGATGGGAGAGCACGTACCCGAGCCGCGCACCCACGAAGAGCCACACCGTGAACGGGATCGCGTGCCGATCCACGACGCTGACCGGGACTCCCAAGCGCGGCGCGTACCGCCCCGTAAGCCACATCCCGAGGAGGATCGCAAGGGCCATCATCACACCGTACCAGCGCACGGCGATCGGCCCGATCTGCACGATCACAGGACTCATGCCGCCCCCATGATAGCAAAGCCTTGCCGTCGCCCGCCGTGCGTTCCTTGTGGTAGACTGCCGGAGGGTCCGCCGACCGGCGGTCCAGTTCCCGGACGCATCGCGATCCGTAACCCCTAAAGGGGGACGTGCGCGTGCCGGTCGGTTGACGGTGAGCGGAGTTCTTGATCCACTGGTCAGAGGAGGTGAGCAGCGTGCGGGGAGCCCTTGTCCTTCTGGTCGCAGCCGGCCTCACCCTCGCGTTGGCTTTTGGGACGCCGGGTGCCCCGGCTTTCCGGGGACTCGCACTGTACACGCCCTACCCTGATCAGACGGTTCGGGCTGGGGAGCCTGTGACCCTCAACCTCACGGTCCGCAACTTCGGACTCCCGCCTCAAGTCGTGCGCTTGGAGATGCCAACTCTGCCGGCCGGTTGGCGGGCGACGTTCCTCGCGGGCGGCCGGGTGGTGAGCGCGGTGTACGTGCTCCCGGACCAGGAGGCCACGGTGAGCCTCCGGCTGGATCCGCCCCGCACCGTCCGCTCGGGCCGCGTCCGGTTCTCGGTTGTCGCCGCAGGGCAGGACGGCCGGGCCGAGCTCCCCATCACCTTGACCCTCGGTCAAGTCCTGCCCCCTCGGCTGCGCCTGGAGGCAGAGCTCCCGGTCCTGCGCGGACCGGCCACCTCCAGCTTCCGGTATCGGGTGACGCTTCGAAACGACAGCGATCAGGACCTCCTGGTCCAGCTGGATGCCCAGACCCCGCGCCGCTTCCAGGTCTCCTTCACGCCCACGACCGGGACCCAGCAGGTGACGAGCCTTCCGGTGAAGGCAGGGGAGTCCCGGGACATGGACGTCGAGGTGAGCCTCCCGCAGGACGCGCCCGCCGGTGAGTACCGGGTCACGATCCGGGCCTCGGCCGCCGGGGCGAGCGCGACCCTCCCGCTCACCCTGGAGGTGACCGGCCGGCCCGAACTCCAGGTCACCGCCCCGGACGGGCGCCTTTCGGGCCGGGCGTACGCGGGGCAGGAGACGCCGCTGCGGATCGTGGTGAAGAACAATGGGAGCGCACCGGCCCGCAACGTGACCCTCACCTCCTCCCCACCCTCCGGATGGGACGTGAAGTTCGACCCCGAGCGGATTGAGGAGATCCCTCCCAAAGGCCAAGCGGAGGTGACCGCACGCCTTCGGCCCTCACCGCGCGCGATCGCGGGCGACTACATGGTCACGATCACCGCGAGCGCCGGAGACGTCTCCAACTCTGCCGACTTCCGCATCACGGTCCTCACCCGGACGCTGTGGGGGATCGTGGGTGTAGCACTCATCGCCGCGGCCCTCCTCGTCGTGGGGCAGGCTGTGAGCCGGTACGGACGGCGATGACGGTCGCGATCGAGACCTACGGCCTCACGAAGCACTACGGCAAGACGGTCGCGGTCGAGGACCTCAACCTCGTGGTGGAGCACGGGGAGATCTTCGGGCTACTGGGCCCTAATGGGTCCGGGAAGACGACCACGATCCTCATGCTGTTGGGGCTCACCGACCCGACGGCCGGGAGTGCTCGGGTCCTGGGGTTCGACCCGACCCGCTCGCCCCTCCAGGTGAAGCGGCGGGTCGGGTACCTGCCCGACTCTGTGGGCTTCTACGACGAGCTCACGGCCTGGGAGAACCTGCGCTACACCGCCCGCCTGAACGGCCTTGAGCCTCGCGAGGCGCGGGAGCGCATCGACGAAGTCTTACACCGCATGGGCCTTGCGGATGTGGCCGACCAGAAGGTAGGGACCTTCTCCCGGGGGATGCGCCAACGCCTGGGCCTCGCGGAGGTCCTCCTGAAGCGGCCGCAGGTGGCGATCCTGGACGAACCTACCCTCGGCCTGGACCCGGAGGCCGCCCACGAGTTCCTGGACCTCATCCGGGGTCTGCGGGCGGAGGGGATGGCCGTGCTGCTTGCCTCCCACCTCCTGCACCAGGTGCAGGTCGTCTGCGACCGGGTAGGACTCTTCCACAAGGGCCGGATGGTCCTCGTAGGCCGGGTGGACGAGCTCAGCGAGCGGGTCCTGGGGGGAGCCTACCGGATCCGCGTCGAGAGCCGCGGGGTGGACCTCCGGTCGGCCCTCTTGGACCTCCCCGAGGTTGTCCGCGTCTACCCGGACGGGGAGGGGACGTTCACCGTGGAGGCGCGTACGGACCTGCGGCCGGAAATCGCCCGCCGGGTCGTAGCGCGGGGCGAGCTCCTGGGGTTGGGACTTGAGCGGCCGGGCCTGGATGAGGTCTACGCCCGCTACTTCCAGGAGGTCGGACGAGGGGAGGGGACATGAGCACGATTGTCGAGGAGCGTCCGCGGGAACCTGTCGCGGTCCGTCGTGAGGGGTCTCCGTGGACCGGACTGTGGGCGGTGTTCCAGAAGGAGCTCGCCGACCACCTCACAAGTGTCCGGATGCAGATCCTGGAAGGGCTCATGCTGCTCACCGCCGTCGGGACGGTCTTTGCGGCAACCCAGAGCATCCGGCAGGAGATCGGTGAAGACCCCTTCGTGTTCCTGAAGCTCTTTACCACGGCACGAGAGCCCCTCCCGTCGTTCGTGGGATTCTTAAGCTTCCTCGTCCCGCTTGTCGCCATCGCGTTGGGCTTCGACGCGATCAACGGGGAGCACGCCCGCCGCACCCTCAGCCGCGTCCTCGCCCAGCCCATCTACCGGGACGCGCTGCTTTTGGGGAAGTTCCTCGCAGGCCTTGCGACAATCGGAATCGTGCTGCTCGGGCTGTGGCTTGTGACCACGGGGATGGGCCTCTTTATCCTCGGAGTGCCTCCGGGCGGGGAGGAGGTGGCAAGGGGGCTCCTGTTCCTGCTGGCGACCCTGGCGTACGCCGGCGTGTGGCTTGCCCTGTCGATGCTCTTCTCTACGATCTTCCGTCAGCCGGCCACCTCGGCCCTCACGGCGATCGCGCTGTGGCTCCTCTTCGCCGTGTTCTGGGACATCCTCGCGGCCCTCGTGGCCCAGGCGATCGTTGCCCAGCAGGTCGGAAACCCCCTCACTGAGCTCGTCCAGGCCCGCATCCAACTCTCGCTCTCGAGGGTCTCGCCGAACACCCTCTACGGGGAGGTGGTGCTGGCGCTTTTGAACCCGCAGGTGCGGGCGCTTGGGCCCGTGCTCCTCACGCAGCTCGAGGGTGCCGTGCTGGGAACGCCGCTTCCCCTCTCCCAGAGCCTGTTGCTCGTGTGGCCGCAGATCGTGGCCCTCACCGCCGGTACGATCCTCCTGTTCTGTGCCGCGTACGTCACGTTCCAGCGCCAGGAGGTGCGGGCCTAGCGGAACCCGCTGCGACTCGGAAGGGTGCGCCTCTTCCAGCGGCTGCGAGCTCAACCTTGGTCTGCTGGGTCTTTGACGCGAGTCACGGATAGGCCAAGGGAGCTTGACAACACTCCCCCTAGTTGCTAGCGTACCCTACAAGTACAACTGAATCACAGCACCTCATCCAGAGTGGGCGAGGGACGGGCCCGATGACCCCCGGCAACCTACCGGCAGCTTGTCGGCAAGGTGCCAACTCCCGCGGAGCCGAGCTCCGAGAGATGAGGGCGCACGGTTGGCCCTCCGGGACGGCTCGGAGGGCAATTTTTTTGCGCCGGAGCAGGGAATGACGAAGGTCTGCGTACGGGTGCCGGCGACCTCGGCGAACCTGGGTCCCGGGTTCGACGCGCTGGGTGTCGCCCTAGATCTCCACAACGTGGTGGAGATCGGCCTCTCGGAGGCGCCCCGCGTGGTGGTGGGGAGTGAGGGAGCGCACGAGCTTCCGTCTGACCGGACGAACCTCGTCTACCGCGCGGCCTTCGCCCTCGCGGAGGTGGCCGGCGTGCACGATGTCCACTTCTCCCTCCGCTGCGAGAACCGGATCCCCCTCGCGCGCGGACTCGGGAGCAGTGCAGCCGCCATCGTTGCCGGACTCGTCGGGGCGAACGAACTGCTTGGGCGCCCGGTGGACCTGGAGGGGCTTGTGCAACTTGCGGCGCAGCTGGAGGGCCATCCGGACAACGTTGTCCCGGCGCTCGTGGGCGGGTTCACGGTGGCTGTGGCCGAGGGCAAGCAGGTGTGGTGGACTCAGATCCCCGTCCCAGATCCCCCGCTCGTCGTGCTCGGCATCCCGGAGTTCGCGCTGCCGACCGAGGAGGCCCGCCGGCGGCTACCGGACCGGGTGGCGTTCGAGGACGCGGTCGCGAACACCGGCCGGGCCGCCCTCCTGGTGGCAGCCCTCGTAACCCGGCGCCTGGACCTCTTGGGTGTGGCGACGGAGGATCGCCTCCATCAGCCATACCGGGACCCACTCGTCCCGGGGTTTGCGGCAGTGTGCCGGGCGGCCCGGGAGGCCGGCGCCGCAGGGGTGGCGCTGAGCGGCGCGGGACCGTCCGTCGTGGCCTTCGCGGAGGCCGGCCGGGCCGGGGAGGTGGCGCAGGCGATGGAGCGGGCCTTCGACGCCTGCGGCGTGCGGGCGCGGGCGATCGTCACGCATGTGGATCCGGCAGGTGCGCAGATCGTCGAACGACCGAACAACGGGTGGAGGTGAGAGGTGGGACACGCCACGCAGTTGAGGTGTCGGGCCTGCGGAACGCTCTACGACGCCGGCCCGGAGTACGTGTGCGAGGCATGCTTCGGGCCGCTGGAGGTCGTCTATGACTACCCGCGGATCGCCGCAGAGACCACGCGACGGGAGATCGCGTCCGGTCCGACATCGATCTGGCGGTACCGCGCACTCCTTCCGACCGAGCCGCACCCGTCCGACCTCGAACCCGGCTGGACGCCGCTCGTGCGGGCGGAGCGGCTGGGACGGGCACTGGGACTACGTCACCTCTACTTGAAGAACGACACCACGAACCCTACCTGGTCCTTCAAGGACCGGGTGGTGGCGATCGCGGTGGGGGCTGCCCGGCGGTTCGGGTTTGAGGTACTCGCCTGCGCTTCCACGGGCAACCTCGCGAACGCCGTGGCCGCCCACGCGGCCCGCGCCGGGTTGCGGGCGGTGGTGTTCGTACCCGCCGAACTGGAGGCAGCCAAGCTCCTGACGAGCGCGGTCTACGGTCCCACCATCGTAGAGGTGGAGGGGACCTACGACGACGTGAACCGGCTGTGCACGGAGATCGCCGGCGAGTACCCGTGGGCGTTCGCGAACATCAACGTCCGGCCGTTCTACTCCGAGGGGTGTAAGACCATCGCGTTCGAGGTGGTCGAGCAGCTGGGCTGGCGGTTCCCCGACCACGTGGTCGTGCCGGTGGCGTCTGGGAACCTGCTCGTGAAGACGGAGAAGGCGTTCGAGGAACTGCGCATCGTGGGCTTGGTCGAAGGCGAGCTTCCACGCCTGCACGGGGCGCAGGCTGCAGGCTGCGCGCCCGTCGCGGCGGCCTTCCGGGATGGCGCAGAGCTCGTGCGGCCGGTGCGACCCCAGACGGTGGCGAAGTCCCTCGCCATCGGGAACCCGGCCGACGGGTACTATGCGCTGCGCGCCGTCCGCCGCACCGGCGGAGTCGTGGAGGAGGCCACCGACGAGGAGATCGTGGAGGGCATCGCCCTGCTCGCGCGTCTTGAGGGGATCTTCGCCGAGACCGCAGGCGGGGTCACGGTGGCGGTCCTCCGCAAGCTCGCCGAAGCCGGCGTGGTGGATCCGGACGCGACCGTGGTCGCCTTCATCACCGGATCGGGGCTCAAGACGGTCGAGGCCGTGACGGGCTGCATCGCTGCAACCGTCCGGATCCGCCCCACCCTCCGGGACTTCGAGCACAGGGTCCTCGCCCGGGTGGAGAACTCTCCGGTCGCCTTGCTCGAGGGTCTATGATCTTGACAGGTGGGCATCGAGGGCCCGCCGGGTGATCGGGATGAGTCTTGTGATCGAACCTGCTAGACCGGAGGACGAGTCCGAGATCCAGGCCCTCGTTCGGTCCGTCTTGACCGAGCTCGGGCTCCCCTACGACGAGCGCACGGCCCAAGAATTGCACGACATCGAGTCGCGCTACCCGCAACCCCGATCGGTATTCTTCGTGGCCCGTATGGACGGTCACATCATCGGAACGACTGCGGTCCAGGAGAACGGGCGGGGGAAGGCGGTCCTGAAGCACCAGTACGTGCACCCCGAGTACCGGCGTCGGGGTATCGGCGCGAAGCTACTGGACGCCGCACTCGTGTACTGCCGGGTGTGCGGCTACCGGGAAGTCGAGCTGGACACAGCACCATGGATGCAGCAGGCCCAGCGCCTGTACCGGTCGCGCGGTTTCCGGGAGACGGGGCGGGACGAGGAGCGGGTGCACTTCCGTCTGACGTTGTAGCCGTGAGCGCCACCACTTCATCTCGCGCGGAGGCGCTCGCCCAGATCGCCGAGGAGATCCGGACCTGCCGACGGTGCGGCGAGCCCTGCCGCACCCGGACGAACGCGGTCCCGGGAGAAGGTCCGCCCGATGCGCCCCTCATGTTCGTGGGCGAGGCCCCCGGAGAGCAGGAGGACAGGCAGGGCCGGCCGTTCGTCGGGCCGGCCGGCCGCCTCCTCACGAAGCTGTTGGACAGCGTGCGCATCCCCCGCGAGAAGGTCTTCATCACGAACACGATCAAGTGCCGGCCGCCCGGCAACCGCGTGCCGACTCCCGAGGAGATCGCCCGCTGCCTTCCGTACCTGATCCGCCAGATGGCGGTGATTCAGCCGCGCATCGTGTGTCTGCTGGGCGCCACCGCGGCTCAGGCACTCCTGGGCTCGGACCAGAAGATCACCCGCATCCGGGGCAAGGCGTTCCGGGAGCCTGGGCGTTGGTTCTTCGCCACCTACCATCCGGCGGCCGCGTTGCGGAACGAGAGCGTCCGGGACGCCCTGCTGGAGGACTTCCGGCGCCTGCGGCGCCTCGTGGATGTGGAGTGGGGGACGGAGACGCCGACCCGCTGGAAGGCGGGGGTCCTCCAGAAGATCTTCGCAGGGGAAGAAACGGCCGAACCCGTGGTGACCTCCCAGGACGCGACCCTGCGGGTCAGCTGGGAGATCCGTGGTGTACACACGACGTTCCGCACGGAATCCGCCCTCACCGAGCTTTTGCGCCGGTTCCTGCTCCGCCAGCACAAGTCGGGGCAGGCCGCAACGCCCATGGAGGTCCTGCACCTCGAGGGAACGGACGAGCGGGGGCATGTCGTGCCCGTCGAGAGCCCCGAGTGCGTCCAACTCCACGCCGAGGTTCGGTTTCCCGACAGAGGCTAAGAGCACCTCACAAAAAGGCAATGCCTTTTTGTGAGGTGCTCCACTCCCGAAACGGGCTCCGTGGGGTTTTTACCCTCGGGCCCGCTCTAGCGCCTTTAGGATCGCCCGCTTCGTGTACACCGTCGCCAGGTGCCGCTTGTACTCCGCAGAGGCGTACAGGGGATCGTCGGTCGCCTCAAGCCCCTCGGCGGCCCGTCTGGCGGCTTCCCCGACGGTGGGCTCGTCCAAGGTCTTCCCCACGAGCGCCTGCTCGACGTTCCCCAGGCGCACGGCCTTGGGCCCCACGCCCGTAACGGCCAGCCGTGCTTCCCGGCAGGTGCTCCCGTCGAGGGTCAGCAGGCACGCCACCCCCACCAGAGCGTAGCCGCTCGCGGGATGCGGCACCTTCAGGTACGCCCACCCTTGGCCGGGCTTGTGGACCGGCACCCGCACCTGGGTGAGGACCTCTCCGGGCTGCAGGGCCGTTGTGAGGAGGTCGACGAACCAGTCCGTGGCCTTCACGGTCCGACTTTCCCCGGGGCCCTGGCAGGTGATCTCCGCCTCGAGAGCGAGGACCGCGGCCGGGTAGTCCGCCGCCGGATCCGCGTGGGCGAGACTCCCACCGATCGTCCCCATGTTCCGGACCTGGAGGTCCCCGATCTGGGAGGCCGCCTCCGCCAGCAGCGGGCAGCGCTGTTGAACGAGGGGGCTTGCGGCCACCTCATCGTGGGTTGTCATCGCACCGATCACCAAGGAGTCGCCCTCCTCCCGGATCCCCTTCAATTCCTGGATCCGTCCCAGGTCGATGAGGACCTCCGGCTGACTCAGGCGCAGCTTCATGAGGGGGAGAAGGCTGTGCCCGCCGGCCAGGAGCTTCGCCCGGTCCCCGTACTGCTGTAACAGCCGAATCGCCTCCTCCACCGTGTGGGCCCGTACGTACTCGAAGGTCGCCGGGATCATGCGCCACCTCCTCTTGCCTGCCGGATCGCCTGCCAGACCTTTTCCGGCCATAACGGCATATCCAGGTGCCGGATGCCAAAAGGACTCAGGGCGTCCATCACCGCGTTCACCACCGCAGGGGTGGCGGCGATGGTCCCCGTTTCCCCCACACCCTTCGCACCCATGGGATTCACCGGGGTCGGGGTCTCGGTGCGGTCGGTCTCGAAGGCGGGGAACCAGCTGGCCTTGGGGAACGCGTAGTCGCTCAACGAACCGGTGAGGAGGTTGCCGTTCGGATCGTAGACCGCGCCCTCCCACAGGGCCTGGGCGATCCCCTGGACGACCCCGCCGTGGACCTGACCGTCCACGATGAGGGGGTTGATGACCCGGCCGCAGTCATCCACCGCGATGTACCGCAGGATCCGAACCTGCCCGGTCTCCGGGTCCACCTCCACGACGCAGGCGTGGGTGCCGAAGGGGAAGACGAAGTTCGTGGGGTCCCAGTTGGCCTGGGCTTCCAGACCGGGCTCCATCCCTTCCGGCAAATTCCACGCCAGGTAGGCCTGAAGGGCCGCCTGCTGGATCGTCATGCCCCGATCGGGTGCTCCGCGGACGTAGAACCGGCCGCCCTCAAAGAGGAGGTCGTCTGGCGAGACCTCCAGCTGGTGGGCGACGATCCGTTTCGCCTTCTCCACCACCCTCCGGGCCGCTAGGTACACGGCCGTTCCGCCCACGGGGGTGGTGCGGCTCCCGTAGGTCCCCCATCCCCACTGGATCGCGTCCGTGTCTCCGTGGAGGACCTCCACGTCCTCGAGGGACACCCCGAGCTCCTGGGCCACGATCTGGGCGAAGGTGGTCTCCTCCCCCTGGCCGTGGGGGCTTGTGCCGGTGAGGACCGTGACCTTGCCCGTTGGGTGCATCCGGACAAGGGCACTCTCCCACAGTCCCCCCTGGAACCCCGTAGAGCCCACGACCTTCGACGGACCGAGCCCGCAGACCTCCACGTACGTGGAGAAGCCCACGCCGAGGTACCGGCCCTGTTGACGGGCCTGCGCTTGGTCCGTCCGGAACTTCGCGTAGTCCAGGATCTCCAGCACCCGGTGCAGCGCCCGCTCATAGTCCCCGCTGTCATACACGAGCCCTGTGGCGACCGTGTAGGGGAACTCCTCCTTGCGGATCAGGTTCTTGCGCCGGACCTCCACGGGGTCCATCCCCAGCTCCCGGGCCACGAGGTCCATGGCCCGCTCCACCACGTAGCAGGCCTCCGGCCGTCCGGCTCCCCGGTAGGCGTCCACCGGCGTGGTGTTCGTGAACACCCCCACGACCTCGCACGAGATGTGGGGGATCTTGTACGCACCCGAGAGCATGAGGCCGTAGAGATAGGTGGGGACTCCGGGAGCTGCCGTGGAGAGGTAGGCACCCAGGTTCGCCAGGGTGCGCACCCGCAGGCCCACCACCGTCCCGTCGTCCCGGAAGGCCACCTCCAGGTCCGTGACGTGGTCGCGGCCGTGGGTCGTGGCCTGGTAGTTCTCCCGCCGGGTCTCCGTCCACTTCACCGGGCGCCCCAGCCGCTGAGCGAGGTGCGCCACCACCGCCTCCTCCGGGTAGTGCGGGATCTTGCTCCCGAACCCGCCGCCCACCTCCGGAGCGATGACCCGGATCCGGTGCTCCGGGATCCCGGTGGTGGCCGAGAGGAGCAGCCGCAGGATGTGGGGGTTCTGGGTCGTGCTCCAGACCACGAGGTCCGCGGCTCCCGGGTTGTACTGGGCGAGCACAGCCCTGGGCTCCATGGCCGTAGGGATCAGGCGCTGGTTCGTCATGCGCTGCTTGAGGGTCCGCACACCGGGCTCCTTGACCGCCGCCTCGTAGTCCCCGCCCTTGAGGGTCCACAGGAAGGCGCGGTTGTGCGGCACGTCGTCGTGTACCAACACCTCTCCCAGCAAGGCGTGCTCCATGTCCATGACGGCGGGCAGGACGTCGTAGTCCACTTCCACGAGGGCTGCGGCGTCGTAAGCCTCCCCCCGCGTGCGGGCGATCACGACCGCCACCGCATCCCCCACGTAGCGCACCTTGTCCTTCGCCAGGGGCGGATGGGGTGGAGTCTTCAGGTCGGCGTTGGGGATGAGCCAGGCGGTCGGGATCGAGCCCACCTTCCCTTCCAGGTCGGCGGCGGTGAGGACGTCGATCACTCCGGGGGCTGCCTTCGCCCGGCTTGTGTCAATGCGCCGGATTCGGGCATGGGCGTGGGGGCTCCGGACGAAGACCGCGTAGCACAGGTCCGGAAGGACGAGGTCATCGGTGTAGGTGGCCCGGCCGGTGATAAGGCGGGGGTCTTCCCGACGGCGAACGCGGGCTCCGAAGATCTGGGTGACGGCCATCGCCCTCACCTCCTCCCCGCGCCCACGGCCTCCCGCATGATGCGGGAGGCGGACCGGATCGCGTTCACGATGTGCTGGTAGCCGGTGCACCGGCAGAGGTTCCCTTCCAGGGCGTGGCGGATCTCCTCATCTGTCGGGTTCGGGTTGCGGCCGAGGAAGTCCACTGCGGTCATGATCATGCCTGGGGTACAGAACCCGCACTGTAGCCCGTGCTCGTCCCAGAAGGCCTGCTGGAGGGGGTGTAGCTCACCGTCCCTGGCGAGCCCCTCGATCGTCGTGATCTGGGCGCCGTCGGCCTGGACTGCCAGCACCGTGCAGGACTTCACGGCCTTTCCATTCAGGAGGACCGTGCAGGCCCCGCAACTGGAGGTATCGCACCCCACGTGGGTGCCCGTGAGGCCCAGCTGCTCCCGCAGGAAGTACACAAGCAGTGTGCGGGGCTCTACGTCCTCCTCGTAGGTCCTCCCGTTCACCGTTACCGTGACCTTCACAGGGGTCACCTCCTCCTCGTTGACTTCTCCAAAAATCTGGTGGGTTCTTCTGGGGTCCCACCTCCTCTGCAGCCGGTATTCCGTTAAGGCGGAGTGGTGGGGCGCGGGACTTCTGGAGGAGTCTTCTCCACGGTGCGCCGAAGTCCTCCCCGTGCGGTGGCTGATCTGGATCGTCCTCTTCCTCCTGGCCCTGGTCCTGTTAGGGATGTGGGTCATCCGGCCCAGGGAGGAGCCCGCCCGGATCTACTTCGTCCAGTGGGATGCCGACCGGAACACCGGTCGGCTCGTGGCGGTTCCCCGACGGGTCCGGGGCCGAACCCAGGCCGACCGGGTGGCCGACGCCGTTCGGCTGCTCCTTCAGGGTCCCAGCGAGGCAGAACGCCGTCTGGGCTACACGACCGAGATCCCCGCCGGCACCCGGCTCCGGGGTGTGCGGATCGAGGGCGATGTGGCGACCGTGGACTTGAGCCGGGACCTGGAGCGCGGGGGCGGGAGCAGCAGCATGCTCGCGCGCGTTTACCAGATCGTGTACACCGTGACCCAGTTCCAAGACATCCGGGGGGTGCAGATCCTCCTGGAGGGCAAGCGGCGCGATGCCCTGGGCGGGGAAGGCGTGTGGATCGGAGGGCCGATCCGGCGGCCGGAGGTACCCCCTGAGTTCTGATCCGGAAAGCTGGACCGGTCTGTATAGAATGGCACCGGAGGTTGTGGTGCCGCCGACTCATCCGCTCGTTCAGGCCGTCCTGTGCGGGAACCACCAGGCCGCTGCGCGGCTCATCTCGATCCTGGAAGATGGGCATCCCCAGGCCCAGGACCTCCTGCGCCAGCTCTACCCCCACACGGGGCGGGCCTTCGTCGTGGGGATCACCGGTCCGCCGGGAGCCGGTAAATCGACCCTCCTGGATGCCCTCACGCGCCTGTTGCGGACCCAAGACAAGCGGGTCGGCGTCGTCGCCGTGGACCCGACAAGCCCCTTCTCCGGCGGCGCGATCCTAGGTGACCGCATCCGCATGATGGACCATGCCTTGGATCCGGGCGTGTTCGTCCGGTCCATGGCAACGCGCGGCAGCTTAGGCGGGCTCAGCCCCGCAGCCACCGAAGCCGTGCACGTCCTGGACGCCATGGGGTGTGACGTGGTCTTCATCGAGACCGTGGGCACCGGTCAGGCCGAAGTGGACGTGGTAAGGGTCGCGGACACCGTGGTCGTGGTCCTCGTTCCCGGACTGGGGGACACGGTGCAGACCCTGAAGGCAGGCGTGATGGAGATCGCCGACGTCTTCGCCGTCAACAAGGCCGACACCAAGGATGCAGAACGCACCGTGGCTGAGGTCCGATCCATGCTCCGCCTCCTGCCCGCCGGACCGGGTTGGCAGGTCCCGGTGGTCCGAACGATCGCCACAACCGGTGAGGGGATCCCGGACCTGTGGCGGGAGATCCAGCGGCACCGCGAGTTTCTGGAGTCCACAGGACAACTCAAGCGCCGTCGGGCCGATCGCCGGAAGGCCGAGGTCCTACGCCGTGCGGAGTCCCTCCTCCGGGACCGGATCCTTCAGGCGACCGGTTCCACCCTGGAAGACCTCCTGGAGCGCGTTAGCGCCGGCCACCTGAGCCCTCAGGAGGCCGCTCAGGTCCTCGTGGACCGCCTCCTCACATCCTCCGAGCCGGTTCCTCGGGAATCGCCCTAAAAGCGCCGACCCCCTCGATAGACCCCCTTCAATCCCATGTTGCATTGATGAAGGTATATGCTTTATGCTGTTTGTGCATTCCTGAGTAAATGGACTGACGGGAGGGTAGGGGGACGAGGACGCACCGAGGGGAGGCGTACGGATGGTTCAGATACGTGGCCGGCTCGGTGCACAGCTCGTTGCGGCGGGCCTGTTGCCGGTTCTGGGTTTGGGTGCCGCCTGGGCGGAGGAGAGAGGGCAGGAGGCGCCCATTCAAGTCCACCTGATCGCGGACGGAACCGTCCGGCAAATTCGTACCGTGGGACGCACGCCCGAAGATGTTCTCAGGGCTACGGGCCTACGGCTCGGTCCCCTGGACAGGGTCTTTCCCCCTCTTGGGACCGTTCTCCGGCCCGGGGATCGGGTGCGGGTGGTGCGGGTCCGGGAGGAGAGGGTCGTGAGGCGGGAGGTCGTGCCGTTTCCGACGGAGCGGCGGGTCGTCCCATCCCTTGTAGCCCTGCCTGCAAGGGTTCTCCGACGGGGGCAGGAGGGGGTTGCAGAGTCCGTGTACCGCGTGCTCCGGGTGGACGGACGGGTCGTCCGCATAGAGCGCCTCAGCCGCCGGATCGTCCGTCCGCCACAACCGCAACTCCTTCGGGTGGGATTGGGCTACGTGCCCTCCCGGGGTGAGCTCGCGCGAAGCCCTTCGGCGTGGGTGGTCGCCAGCGCCTACGCACCATACGGCGATCGGGGTGTCGATGGGGTGACGGCGACCGGGATCCGGGCGCGGAGAGGGGTGATCGCCGTAGACCCTCGGGTCATTCCCTTGGGCACGCTCCTGTACGTAGAGGGGTACGGGATCGGAATCGCGGCCGATACCGGGAGTGCGATCCGGGGGTGGCGGCTCGACCTCTGCTTCAACACGGTCCGGGAGGCAATCCGCTGGGGCAGGCGCCGCGTCCGCATCTGGGTGTTGAGGCGCTGACCCGACAGCCTACAATGGTGCCCGGTGCGTGCCGAGATCCGCGCAATCCTCCGCCGTCACGACCTTCACCTCAAGAAGCGCCTGGGCCAGCACGTCCTCGCGAGCCCGGCGATCCTCGACCGGATCGTCGCCCGCGCGGAACTGAGCCCAAAGGACACGGTTTTGGAGGTCGGGGCCGGGCTTGGGACCCTCACGACGCGGCTCGCCGAGCGAGCCGGGCATGTCGTCGCCGTCGAGGTGGACGAGGCGCTCATCCCCGCACTCCGGGAGGCGACAGCACCCTATCCCCACGTCCGCATCGTTCAGGCGGACGTCCTACAGTTGGATCTCGCTTCCCTCTTCCCGACCGGCTTCGTCCGGAAGGTGGTGAGCAACCTCCCCTACCGGATCGCTTCAACCCTCATCGTGCGGCTCCTGGAGGATGTGGAGGGGCTGGAGCGGCTCGTGCTCACCGTACAGCGGGAAGTGGCTGACCGCCTCGTGGCCGCACCGGGTACGAAGGACTACGGCCTCCTCACGCTGCTGGTCCGGTACCGGGCCCATGTGCAGATCGCAGAACGGATCCCGCCCACCGCCTTCCTCCCCCCTCCGCGGGTGGAATCGGCCGTGGTCGTCCTTCGGCCGCATGCACCCCCTGCGGTGGCGGATGAAGCGCTCCTGTTCCGACTCCTCCGGGCGGCCTTCGCCCAGCGTCGAAAGCAGCTCCGCAACGCCCTGAGACCACTGGGTCTACCGTCCGGTGCACTGGAGGCGGCCGCCCGCAAGGCCGGTGTAGACCTGACGCAGCGCGGGGAGGCACTCCCGCTGGAAGCCTTCATCAGCCTGACAGACGTCCTCTCAGAGCACCGGCCGTACGGGCTCTGAACGGTCGCGGAGTGCGTTCAGGGAACCGTGGACCGGTGGGCCAGTAGGCTCCGGTGGGCGTAGTCGCGGCCTACCAGGACCGTGAGGTCCACGTCCCCGCGGTCGGTCCGGCGGTGGGCGAGGGAGCCCACCCCCAGCATCGCCCGCACCGCACGGGTCACCCGGCGGTCCGCCCGGTGGGAGAGGATGGCGGTCTCGTGCCGTAGTGTGGGCGCGTTCTCCACCCGGACGACGGGGAAGCCGAACCGGGCGAGGCGGTCTGCCACCTCCCGCGCCATCCCCGGCACACCGCTCGCATTCAGGACCTCGACGCGGGTGCGGGCAACCACATCGGCGGGGATTCCATAGAACCAGTCACAAACGAGCGCGCGCACCTTCTGCCAGTCCGGATCCCAAAACAGCGGCGCGAACCTACCCGGTAGGGTCGCCATCTCCACTCGGTCGCCCGGAAGACTCCGGAGGAACCAGGCAAGGGTCAGGATCTTCTGAGGGGTGAGGTTCGTCTGGGTATGGGTGCGGAGAACCTCGAGGATCTCCGGGGCCCGCAGGAGGGTCTGCGGCTCCCGCAGCCTCGCGAAGAGCGCCCGGATCACCTTCTGCTGGCGGTGGGTGCGGCCGATATCGCCTAGGGCATCCTTGCGGAACCGCGCGTAGCCCATGGCCTGGTGGCCGGAGAGGAGCTGGCGCCCCTTCTTGAGGTCGATCGTGAGGTCCCCCCACCAGTCGTGGTAGTACATGTCCTGCTCCACGTCCACCCACACCCCGCCCACCGCGTCGATGAGCCGGGCGAAGGACTGGGGTCCGAGCTTCACCACGTAGGGGATGCGAACGCCTAGGAGGTGCTCCACCGTTCGCACGGTGAGGGGGACACCGCCGAAGGCGTAGGAGGCGTTGATCTTCCACGTCCCGTGGCCCGGGATCTCGGCCCGGGTGTCTCGCGGGATCGAGAGGAAGACGGCCCGACGCCCGTGCGGGTCGAAGGACATGAGGATGAGGGTGTCGGCCCGGGCGAGGTTCGGCACGACCTGTTTGCGGTTGTTGATCGTGACGTCCACCCCGATGAGGAGTACGTTGACCCGATCCCGGAGCTCGAGGGGCCATCCGAACCGCGGGTCCTGGCCGGACGCCGTCCCGGCCAGGACCCGCAGAAGCGTCCAGGCGATGAGGCCGGCGAGGCTCACCAGGGCCACCGCCACAAAGCCCCGCACGACCACGGTCCAGCGCCGCCGCGTTCGCCCCATGCCACCTCCTGTGCGTAACCCTCGCGCAGCTCCCCAGGATACCCGAATCGGAGCCCGCCGACCACTTCCGGGTGCCCGGGGGATCCGGTAGGATTCCAGGGGGCGGCGAGCGGGCCGGTGCCTTCGGACAGTCGGGCGGGGTGGTAGCCGTGAAGGAGCTGCGTCTGAACGCGTACGCGAAGATCAACCTCACTCTCGACGTCCTCGGGAAGCGACCGGACGGGTACCACGAGATCGAAACGGTCCTCCACACCTTGGAGCTGCACGACACGGTGATCCTTCGGGAAGCTGAGCGCGGGATCACGGTGCGGTGCGATCACAAGGCTGTCCCTACCGACGTCCAGAACCTCGTGTTCCGGACGGCCCAGCTCCTCCAGGACACCTATGGTGTGGATCGTCCGGTGGAGATCGAGATCCATAAGCGCATCCCCCCGGCCTCCGGACTGGGCGGGGGATCTTCGGATGCTGCGGTGACCCTTCTGGGTCTTGCGCAGATGTGGAAGCTCAGGCTCGACGGTCGGGAGCTCATCGACCTGGCGAGTCGGATCGGATCCGATGTCCCGTTCTTCCTGGCGGGCGGTGCAGCGCGGGCGACGGGCCGCGGGGAGCGGCTGGAGTACCTTCCAAGCCTCCCGAGCACCTGGGTTGTGCTCCTCTGCCCGAACCTCCAGGTCCCCACCCGGTGGGCCTACGAGGTCCTGGACCCGGCGAGGATCCACCGTCACCCGGACACCGCGCGGCTCGTGCAGTCCCTCCGCGCGGGGGACGTGGGGGAGGTGGCGCGCCACCTCGGGAACGTGTTCGAAGCGCTCGTTGCCTCCCACTACCCGATCGTGGCCGAGCTCCGGACCCGGCTCCTCGAGCAGGGCTCGCTGGGCGCTTCGATGACCGGGACCGGGCCCGTCGTGTTCGGCCTCTTTGCGGACGAACCGACCGCGCGGAGGGCCCACGAGGCCCTTGCAGGCACGTTCGATGGGGAAGCCATCCTCACCCGCACGTTCGCGGAGCTGGAGCGATGACCGTCGATGCTTTGGTCCTCGCGGGAGGCGGTCGAGAGCACGGTCTTCCGCCCGGAGTCCCAAACAAGGCATTCCTGCCCGTCGCAGGAGTCCCGATGGTGGAGCGCGTGGTCCGGGCACTCCGCGGGGTTGCGGGGATTCGCCGGATCGCGGTCGTAGGACCTCCCTCCGTCGAGGGCCTCCAGGCCTTGGGGGATCTCGTGGTTCCCGAACGGGGCGACATCCTTGAGAACGTGCGGGCAGGCCTGGAGGCCCTCGGAACGGACGGGTGGGTCCTCGTGGCCGCTTCGGACCTGCCGCTTCTTGCGCCCGACGCGATCGTAGATTTCCTCGGGTCATGTGAGCGGGTGGAAGCGGACTTTTTCTACCCGATCGTGCGACAGGAGATCATCGAATCCCGCCTTCCCGGCATCCGGAAGACCTTCGTGCGGGTAGCCGACGGAACCTTCGCGGGCGGTGGGCTCCTGCTCCTCAAGCCCTTCGTCCTGGAGCGAGTATGGGGGCTCATAGAGGCCGCGGTCGCCGCGCGGAAGAACCCGGCGAAACTCGCCACCCTGTTCGGAGCGAAGTACGTGGTGCAGTTCGCCCTGGGGCGGCTGCGGATCGCCGACCTGGAGGAGCGGGTGCGCGAACTCACGGGTCTACGGGGGAAGGCGGTCCTCTCCCGATTTCCGGAACTCGCCATCGATGTGGACCTCGGACGGCCCGACACCCTCGGGCGGGTCGAGGAGGCGCTTCGGCGACGCGACGTCCAATAGGAGCCCAGGATGCCCCGCACGAGGGAGCCAGTTGTGAACGTCCACAATCCTCAGAGCTCTGAGGCGCGGTCGAGTGAGCGGCTGCGGCGGGGGGAGCGGATGCTGTACATCGCCCAGGTGCTGCGGAGCGAGCCGTACCGGGTGCACTCCCTGAACGCGTTCATGCAGACCTTGGGGGCGGCGAAGTCCACCATCAGCGAGGACGTGGCCGCCCTCCGGGCGGCCTTCCAGCGGTTCGGTCTCGGGCGGATCGAGACCCTGGCGGGAGCTGCGGGCGGGGTGCGGTTCGTTCCGGAGCGCGACCTGCGCACGATCCGGGTGGTGGCGGAGGAGCTTGCAGCGAAGCTGCGCTCACCGGGCCGGGTGCTGCCCGGCGGCTTCCTGTACACGACCGACCTCCTGTCGACGCCGTCCGTCGTGGAGCAGGTGGGCGAGGCGTTCGCCGCGTACTTCGCGGACCGCCGTCCGGACGCGGTGCTCGCGATGGAGGTGAAGGGGATCCCCATCGCGCTCATGACCGCTCGAGCCTTCAACGTGCCGCTCGTCACGATCCGGCGGGCCGGACGTGTAACGGAAGGTCCGGCGGTCACCGTGAGTTACCTCTCGGGGTCTTCCCGGATGGTCCAGCAGATGAGCCTGCCGTTGCGGGCCGTGCGCACCGGACAGCGGGTCCTGTTCATCGACGACTTCCTCCGGGGCGGAGGGACGGTGCGGGGGATGTACGACCTCATGCGGGAGTTCCGGGCGGAGGTCGTGGGGGTCGGCGTGCTCATCGCCTCGCGGGAACCCGTTCAGAAGCTCGTGGACGACTACTTCGCCCTGCTCGTGTTCGAGGGGATCGACGAGCGCGGGGTGCCTGTCATCCGGCCCAGCGACCAGGTCCCGGCCATCTGACTCCGTTGGGGTTGACAACCGGCATCGTGGTCAGTATTGTGAATGAGCACTCATTCACTCTGAGCATTTATTCGGTGAAACGGTGGCCCGGTTGACCCCGGCAGCGCGCACCGCGCTGGCCCAGGAGCGAAGGCAGCAGATCGCCCAAGCGGCCCTAGAGGTGTTCTCCGAACGCGGGTACGAGCAGGCGACGGTGCGGGAGATCGCGCGGCGCGCAGGGCTCGCAGAAGGGACGGTTTACCTCTACTTCCGCAGCAAGCAAGACCTGCTGGTCGCCGTGTGGGAGTCTCTCGCCCTCTCCCAGATCCGCGCCTCCCTACGGAGGGCGGAGGCGGTGCGCCCGGGGACCGAAGAGGAGGCGCTCGCCGCCATCCTCCAGGAGCAGTTCCAGACCCTTCTCCAGCACGGTGCCTTCTTCCGCCTCGTGATGCACCGCGCGGACGTCGACCCCGAGTTCCTGCGCCGGGCGCGTGTGCGCATCCAGGAGTTCCAGGAGGAGGTGGCAGGGCTGCTTTGGCGGCTCGTCCAGCGGGGGACGTTGGCGCGTCTTGACCCCGATGTCGTCGTGCGCTGCCTGGGTGCCCTGATCCGGGGGCTCGTGCTCTTCGACCGCTACGACCCCAAGCCCCTGTTCGACCGCTACCCTGTGGAGGTCGTGGCGCGGGAAGTGGCGCGCTTCGTCCTGTACGGCCTCTTGCCCAGGGAGTCGAAGTCGCTTCGGGGTAGTGATGTCCGGCGGAGGGGAGGGAGACGATGAGGCGGCTGCTCGCAGGTTCACTCGTGGCGTGGGCACTTCTCGGGCTCCCGGTGCCCGGCTGGGCGCAGCCGCGTCGGCTCTCCTTCACCGATGCGGCGACCCTCGCGCTCCAGCAGAACCTCGGCCTCCGCGCGGCGGCCCTCGACGTCGCCGTCGCCGAAGCCCAGTTGGCCCAGGCGCGCGCGGCCAAAGGTCCTCAGGTGAGCGTCCAGGCGACGTACACGTACCTCCAGCAGCCGGGCCAGACCCTCTCGTTCCCGAACCCCTTTGGTCGGACGCCACCCACCCTCACGGTGAACCTGCCCCCTCCAGATCCCAACGTCCTCGCCCTCCGGCTCCTCACCCAACTCCCCCTCTACACGGGAGGTCGGCTGGAGTCTCAGGTCGCCCTGGCGGAGGCGAACCTCAGGGGAGCCCGGGCGGCGCTGGAGCGCACGCGCCAGCAGGTCGTGGCCCAGGTCCAGCAGGCCTACCTCGCGGTGCTTTTGGCTCAGGAGACGGTGGCAGCGGCCCGGCGGGCCCTTGAGCAGGCCCGGGAGGCGCGGCGGGTCGCGGAGGCCCGGTTCCGGGCCGGGACGTCTCCGCGGTTTGACGTGTTGCAGTCCGACGTGGCGGTGGCGAACGCGGAGCAGGGTCTTCTGCGGGCCGAGGCGAGCGTCCAGAACGCGCAAGCCCAGCTCAACGCCCTTTTGAACCTGCCGCTCGATACACCTCTAGAGCTCACCGACACCCTGGAGGTTCGACCGGTGGCCGGGACACTCCCGGAGGGGATCGCCCAGGCCCTCGCGCGCCGGCCGGAACTCGTCGAGCTCCGTGCCCGGATGGATGCGGCCCGCGCGGCCATCGACCTGGCCCGAAGCGCTGCACAGCCCAACCTCGCCCTCGCCGCGAACGTGGACCTCGCGGGCCCGGTCAACACCCTGAACACCACGTGGTCTGTGACGCTCGCATTCACGCTCCAGCTCTACGATGGCGGCATCACCCGCGAGCGGATCCGGGAGGCCGAGCTGCGGTTGGAGCAGCTCGGCGTGCTGGAAGCGCAGCAGCGGACCCGGATCGAGCTGGAGGTGCGGCAGGCGTGGACTGCCCTGGCGCAATCGCAGGCCACCCTCGCCGTGGCCGAGGCCACGGTGACCCAGGCCCGCGAAGCGGCCCGGATCGCCCGGGTGCGGTTCGAGGCCGGGGTGGGGACGTCCCTGGAGCTCCTTGCGGCTCAGGCGCAGCTCGCGCAGGCGGAGTTGACGCTCGCCCAGGCGCGCTTCGAGCAGAACCGCGCGCGCCTGGAGTGGCTCGTGAGCACGGGTGCGTTGTGAGGACCGATCGAGGAGGTTGCGGATGAAGCGGTGGCTCGCCCTGCTTGCCGGTGTTCTTCTGGTTGCAGTTGCCCTCGTTGCCCTGAACCGCCGGCCCGGAGCGGTGCCCACACAGACGCCCCCATCCGATGCAGCCGTACCGGTCACCGTCGCTCGGGCCCGCACCACGACCCTCCAGGAGGAGGTCCGGGCCTCCGGATCCGTCCAGGCTGACCGCACGGTGGAGGTGTCGAGCAAACTCCCAGGCCGCGTGATCGCCGTGTTCGTGCGGGAGGGAGACCGGGTACGGCGGGGACAGGTGGTCCTGGGGCTGGATCCCGCAGACGCCGAGATCCAGCTGGAGCAAGCCAGGGCCTCTTTGCGGGCGGCCCTCGCCCGCGTACCCCAGGCCGAGGTCGCGGTAAGCCTCCAGGAGGAGGCGACCGAAGCCCAACTGCGTCAGGCTCGGGCCCAGGTGGAGGCGGCCCAAGCGCAGGTGCGGAGCGCGGATGCGAACCGTGAAGCCCTCGCCTCAAACCTTCAGGCCGTTCAGGCGAACCTCAGGGCGGCGGACTCCAACGTGCATGCGGCGGAGTCGAACCTGGAGCGCGCCCGATCGGACCTTGGGCGGCTTGAAACCCTCTACGCGGCGGGTGCCGTGGCCGCCCAGCAGGTGGAGGCCGCCCGGACCCAGGTGGCGGCGGCCGAAGCGAGCTTGGCCCAGGCCCGTGCCCAGCAGGCCGCCCTCGCCGCCCAGGTGGAGACCCTTACCCAACAGCTCGCCGCCGCAGACGCCGCCCGCAGAGGCGCCCGCGCGAACTTGAAGTCGATTAGGGCCGCCCTCCAGGCGGCGGAGGCGAACCGCCGACAGGTGGACCTCCGGCGCCAGGACGTGGCCCAGGCCAGGGCCGCGGTGGATCAGGCGCGCGCGGCCGTCTCCCTCGCCGAGCTCCAGCTTGCGAACACGGTCATCCGTGCGCCCATGGACGGTGTGGTGGTCCAACGCCGGGTCGAACCCGGGACTTGGGCCCCACCGGGTGTTCCCCTCCTCGTGCTGGCCGACCTCGACCGGGTAAAGATCGCCCTGGAGGTATCGGAGCGGGAGATCGCCCGCGTCCGTCCGGGTCAGCCCGTCGTCGTGACCGTTGACGCGCTTTTCGGCCGGGTGTTCCGCGGAAGGGTCACCCGGCGGTCCGAGGTAGCCAGCTCCCGCACCCGGACCTTCACCGTCGAGGTCGAGCTCCCGAACCCCGACGGGGCCCTGCGGCCCGGCATGTTCGGTCGGGGCACGATCGCGGTCACCACCGCTGCGGGGGCGGTTGTCGTCCCTCAGGAGGCCGTGGTGACGGAATCGGCAACCCCGTTCGTCTGGGTCGTCGAGGCGGGTCGGGCGCGGCGCCGTTCCGTGCGCCTGGGGCTCCGGCAGGGCGGGCTCGTGCAGGTCCTGGGCGTCCGGCCCGGTGAGGCCGTGGTCGTCTTCGGCTCAAGCCGGCTGCGGGACGGCGTAGCGGTCTCGGTCCAGCCCTAGCGGAGGCCGGACATGTGGCTCACGCGTCTTGCGATCCGCCGTCCGGTCCTCGTCCTGATGGCGTGGGTGGCCCTGGGTGTTGTGGGGTTGCGGCTGCTGTGGGGCATGCCCGTGGAACTGCTGCCGAACATCGAGTTCCCCGTGGTGTCCGTGGTGACGGTTTACCCCGGGGCCGGACCCGAGGAGGTGGAGAGTGCCGTCACGAAGCCCATTGAGGACGCGGTCGGCACCGTCTCCGGCGTGCGGGAGATCCAGGCCACAAGCCAAGAGGGCCTTTCGCTTGTCCTCGTGCAGTTCGTCCTCGGGACCGACCTCGCCGCCGCCACCGGTGCCGTGCGAGAGAAGCTGGAGGCCGTGCGGGCCCAACTCCCCCGCGACGTCGTCCCGCCCGTCGTGCAGCGCTTCAGCTTCTCGGCCTTCCCGATCCTCTCCCTCTCCCTGACGAGCACCGCCCGCTCCCCCCAACAGCTGCGGGATCTTGTGGATCAGCGGATCAAGCCTCGCCTGGAGCAGCTGAGCGGGGTCGCGAACGTCAGCGTGATCGGCGGGGACGTGCGGGAGGTCCAGGTGGCGGTGGACCGCGACCGGCTCCAAGCCTACGGTCTAAGCCTCCCCCAGTTCACGGCCGCCCTGGCCCAGGAGAACCTGAACGTCCCGGCCGGCGACCTCCGGGAAGGGAGCCGCCAGTACACCGTCCGCACGCTGGGCGCCTTCACGAGTCTAGAGGACCTCCGGGAGGTGCGCCTGGCCCTTCCCGGAGGCGGGTCCGTGCGGGTGGCGGACGTGGCCGAGGTCCGGGACGGCGTCGCCGAGCGCACGCAGCTCAGCCGCCTGAACGGACGGGACAGTGTGACGGTCCTCGTGCGGAAGGCGGCCGACGCGAACACGATCGCCGTGGCCGATGCGACAAAGCGCGAGCTTGACCGGATCCGTCGGCAATACCCGGACCTGCGGATCACCGTGGCGAGCGACGTCTCCACCTTCACCCGAGAGGCCGTGAACGACGTGTTCCTGGCCCTACTGCTGGGGATCGTGCTCGCCTCGGCCATCGTGTTCCTGTTCCTGCACGAGGCGGTGAATACGTTCATCGTGTTCCTCGCGATCCCCACTTCCCTCCTCGCCTCCTTCATCGTGATCGCCTCCCTCGGCTTCACCCTGAACTTCTTCACGATGCTGGGACTGTCGCTCGCCATCGGGATCCTCGTAGACGACTCCATCGTGGTCCTGGAGAACATCCACCGGCACCTGGAGGCAGGGGAACTGCCGGCGGAGGCGGCTCTGAATGGCCGTAGTGAGATCGGGCTGGCGGCGGTGGCGATCACGTTGGTGGACGTCGTCGTGTTCGTGCCGCTTGGGCTTTCGGGCGGGATCTTCGGGCAGCTCCTGCGGCCCTTCGGCCTCACGGTAGCCACGGTGACCCTCACAAGCCTGTTTGCCGCCTTCACCCTGACGCCGATGCTGGCGGCCCGGTGGCTGCGCCGCCGAACCCGATACGACGAGCCGAAGCGCGCGTGGACCGCGCGGCTCGCTGAACCGGTGGACCGGTTCTACGCGTGGCTGGACCGAGGGTACGGGCACCTCCTCCGGTGGGCCCTCGGTCACCGGGGGTGGGTCGTGCTTTTGGGCATCCTCTCTGTCGGTGTGGTCTTCCCTCTCGCTTCCCGGCTCGGCTTCGAGTTCATTCCCTCCGTGGACCAGGGAGTCCTCACGGCGGAGATCGAGATGCCTTCGGGCACGAACCTCTCCGCCACCTCCTCGGCCGCGGCCCGGGTTGAAGCCCTCCTGCGTCGGATCCCGGACGTCCAGGATGTGATCACGAACGTCGGCACCTCGGGAGGGGGGATCGGAGGAGCGGCGCGCACGGGCCCGCAGTTCGCAAGTCTCCTCGTGCGGTTGCGGGAGGACCGCCGCCGGAGCGATCGACAGATCGTGGCCTGGCTCCAGCGGAACCCGGAGGCGAACCGGATCCCCGGAGCTCGGGTCGTGTACGCGACGGCCAACGTCGCCGGGCCCACCGCGCCGGTGGAGGTGCGTCTACTCGGCGACGACCTGGCCATCCTGGCTCGGGCGGCGGATGCGGTGGCCGGGCGGCTGCGCCGGGTCCCCGGCGTACGGGACGTGGACATTAGCGTCCGGATCGGACGACCGGAGATCCAGGTGCGGGTGGATCGGACCCGTGCGGCCGAGCTGGGGCTCAGCACCGCGGGGATCACCGCCGTACTCCGGAACGCCCTGGAGGGGAACACCGACACGAAGTTCCGCACGGGCGGACAGGAGTACCCGATCCGGATCCGGATGGTGCGGGACGGCCACCCCCTGCGTCCGGAGGACCTTCCCGACGTTCTCATCGCGTCGTTCGGGAGCCAGCCCGTCTACCTCCGGGACGTGGCAGAGATCGTCCCGGGCACCGGACCCACCCGGATCGACCGCCGGAACCGGCAGCGGGTCGTCTCGGTCACGGCGAACCTCGAGCCCGGTGCCTTCGCGGGGAACGTGAACCAACTGGCGGCCCGAGCCATCGCAGACATCCGTCCACCGGGCGTGGTGGTGGAGTTCGGGGGTCAGGCACAGCAGATCGCCGAGGCGGGCGGGACTTTCGCCTTCGCCCTGGTGCTCGGCGTGGTCCTGGTCTACATCCTCCTGGCGGCCCTGTTCGAGAGCACGTTCATGCCCCTTACGATCATGCTGGCCCTGCCTCTCGCGTGGGTGGGCGGCATCCTCGGGCTGCTCGCCACGGGGAAGTCCCTCTCCATCGTGAGCGCCATCGGGTTCATCCTCCTCACGGGGCTCGTGATGAAGAACTCCATCCTGCTCGTGGACTACACGAACACCCTGCGGGCCCGGGGGCTCGATCGCACGAGCGCCATCCTCCAGGCCGGACCCACGCGGCTCCGGCCGGTGATCATGACGACCCTCACCGTGATCCTGAGTAGCCTCCCGGTGGCGCTGGAGTTCGGGAAGGGGTCGGAGTTACGATCTCCCCTCGCGTGGGCGGTGATCGGCGGCCTCACCTGGTCGACGCTCCTGACCCTCGTGGTGATCCCGGTCACCTATACGCTCCTGGATGACCTCCGGGGCTGGATCCGCAGACCTCAGGAGGTGGGCCGGGTCCTGACCGTCGCACCACGGGTAGAGGAGGCGGGGCATTGAAGCTCGCCGTGGTGATCTATGAAGCGGGGATCGACGACTCTATGATGGACCTCCTGCGCCGCCTCGGGCTTCCGGGCTGGACGAAGCTGGAGGGTGCCACGGGGTTCGGCCACAAGGGACCGCGGGAGGGTTCGCCCATCTGGCCCGGGACGAACCACGTCCTCTTTCTCGTGCTGGACGAGCCGACGCTCCTGGCCTTCCTGGATGCCCTGGAGCTCCTCAAGGGGGAGTACCTGAGGCCGCCTGCGGTCTTCGCCTTCGTCGTCCCGGTGGAGGCAGTACGGTAGGGATGCGTCGGCCCCGGATCCTCGTCGCCTTAATCCTCCTGGTCGCCGGGGGACTGTACGCGATCTGGCCGCGTTCCCAGGGTAGACAGGACCGGATCGAGGCGAGCGGGACCATCGAGGCCACCCAGGTAGACGTAGCGGCCAAGGTGGCGGGTCGCATCGCCAGGATCTTCGTCGGGGAGGGGGAGGAGGTACGGGCCGGGCAGGTCGTGGCGGAGCTGGAGGCTGAGGAGCTCGCGGCCCAGGTCGCTCAAGCCCGGGCGAACCTTCGCGCGGCGCAGGCCCGGCTGGCCCAGGCGGAGGCGGCGCTCGCGCTCCAGAGGGCCCAGTATGGGGCCACCGTGGCGCAGGCTGAGGCTGCGGTGGACGCCGCCCGGATCCGACTCCCGCAGGCTCAGGAGAGCACCGAACTCCAGCGCTCGGCGGTCGCTGCGCAGCTGAGCCAGGCCCAGGCCCAGCTGGACCAAGCCCGGGCGCAACGGCTCGCGGCGGAGGCGAACCTCCGGGCCATAACCCGCACCCTGGAGGCGAACCGGGCGACCCTTCGGGCTGCAGCGGCCGCCTTGCGCACAGCGGAGGCGAACCTGGCCTCTGCGCGGGCGCAACTGGATCGGGTCCGGGCCGACGCCGCGCGCACGGACGCCCTCTACCAGGCCGGTGCCATCGCCGCCCAGCAGCTGGACGCGGCCCGCACCCAGCTCCTTGGCGCGGAGGCCGCCCATGAGGTCGCCCGGGCCCAGGTTGAAGCCGCCCGGGCCCAGCGGGACGCGGTGGCAGCTCAGCTCTCCGCCCTTGCCGAGCAGCAGCAGGCGGCGACGCAGGCCGTAGCCCAAGCCGCGGCCCTGGAGGCTGCAGCAAAGGCCTCCCTGGAGGCCGCCCGGGCAGGAAGACGGCAACTCCATATCCGGCGGTTAGAGGAGGAGGGGGTCCGGGCCCAGGTGATTCAGGCGGAGGCCGCCCTCCGTTCGGTTCAGGCGACCGCCCACCTCGTGGCGCAGCGTGCCCGAGAGGTGGAGGCGGCCCGGGCCGCGGTGGAGCAAGCCCAAGCCGCCCTCCGTCTTGCAGAGGCGAACCGATCGGAGGCCCTGCTCAAAGCACCCATCTCCGGCATCGTCCTCGCCCGCCTCGTGGAGGTAGGAGACCTCGTGAGTCCGGGGTCTCCGGTCCTCACCGTCGCGGATCTCCGGCGGCCCTACCTTCGGGTGTTCGTGCCGGAAGCGGATCTCGGGCGGGTGAAGCTGGGGCAACGCGTGGAGGTGCGGGTGGATGCCTTCCCGCACCGGACCTTCGCCGGTCGGGTGGTGGAGATCGCGAACCGCGCGGAGTACACACCGGGAAACGTCCAGACCCGGGAGGAGCGCACGAAGCTCGTCTTCGCGGTGAAGATCGCGGTGGACAACCCAGGTGGCGTCCTCAAACCGGGGCTCCCGGCCGACGCCGTGATCCGCGTCCGGCCGTGAGCGAGGTACCCCTCATCGAGGTGAGAGGGCTCATGCGGACCTTCGGTCCCATTCGGGCCGTAGACGGCGTGGACCTGGACGTCAGGCGGGGGGAGATATTTGCCCTCGTGGGGCCCGACGGCGCAGGGAAGACGACCCTCATCCGGATCCTGGGCGGAGCGCTTGAGCCGACGGCCGGGGTGGCGCGGGTGTGCGGGTACGACGTGGTGCGGGAGTCTGAGGCGGTGAAGTCTCGGATCGGCTATATGCCCCAGCAGTTCAGCCTCTACGGCGACCTCACCGCCCTGGAGAACCTTCGCTTTTTCGCCGACCTCTACGGCGTTCCCCCCGGGCTATTCTTCGAGCGCGCACAGCGGCTGCTGGGCGCGCTCGGTCTGGCAGACGCCCGCCACCGGCCCGCCGGAGCCCTCTCGGGCGGCATGCGGCAGAAGCTCGCTCTCGCCTGTGCCCTCGTGCACGACCCCGAACTCCTCCTGCTGGACGAGCCCACCACCGGCGTGGATCCCGTGTCCCGGCGGCGGTTCTGGCGTATCCTCTACGACCTCAACCGGCATGGAATCACGGTGTTCCTGAGCACGACGTACATGGACGAGGCGGACCGGGCCTCCCGGGTGGGGCTCATTCACCGGGGCCGGCTCGTGGCCTGCGACGACCCCGCGGTCCTGCGCTCCCAGCTTCCGGGCGTCGTGGTGGAGGTCGTGGCCGCTCCCCGTCGGCGGGCGAGCGCGGTCCTGAGGGGTCATCCCCTCGCGTCAAGCGTCGACGCTTTGGGCGATCGCTTCCGCGTCCTCCTCGCCTCTTTGGAGGCTCTGGGTGCGCTCCAACAGGCGCTGGAGTCCTCCGGAGTGGAAGTCCGTGGGATGCGGATCGTGCGTCCCTCCCTGGAGGACGTGTTCGTGGCGCGGTTGCAGGCTTGACCCAGATCGCTGTGCGCGCCGAAGGGCTCACCCGTCGGTTCGACGGTCTCGTGGCCGTGGACCACATTTCCTTCGAGATCCCGCGTGGCACGGTCTGGGCTTTCTTGGGTCCGAACGGGGCTGGCAAGTCGACCACGATCCGGATGCTCTGCGGGATCCTGGACCCCACGGAGGGGACCGCCTGGGTCCTGGGCCGGGATGTCCGGCGGGAGGCTGAGGCGATCCGGGCCCGGATCGGGTACATGACCCAGCGCTTCAGCCTCTGGAGAGACCTCACCGTGCGGGAGAACCTGGAGTTCTACGGTGGGGTGTACGGACTGCGGGGTCCGGAACTCCGCACGCAGGTGGAGAGGTGGTTGGATCAGTTGGACCTCGCGCAGCGCCGGAACGACCTCGTCGCGGTCCTCCCCGGCGGGCTGCGCCAGCGGGTTGCGCTGGGCTGCGCGGTGCTGCACCAACCTGAGGTGCTGTTCCTGGACGAACCCACATCCGGCGTGGATCCGGTCTCCCGCCGGCAGTTCTGGGACCTCATCGGCCGCTTCGTCGAGGAGGGGACGACGGTCATCGTCACGACCCACTACATGGACGAGGCGGAGCACTGCGACGCCCTCGCCTTCATCTACGACGGTCGGATCGTTGCGCAGGGAAGCCCACAGGAGATCCGGCGGACCCGGATGCCGGGGGTGGTGCTGGAAGTCCGCACCAACCGGCTCATGGAGGCGCTCGCCGCCTGCGAGGCCCACCCCCTCGTCCGGGAGGCGGCCCTGTACGGGGCTGCGATCCACGCCACGGTGGACGATGCCGGAGTACTCCCTCGGCTCGTGCAGGACCTTCAGAGGTCGGGGTTCCGGGTGGAGTCCGTCGAGCCTGTGCTCCCCAGCCTCGAGGACGTCTTCGTAGCCCTCGTGGAGGCGGAGCAGAAGTGAGCGTCGGGCGTCTTGCGAGTATTGTGCGGAAGGAGACCACACAACTCCTCCGTGACCGGCGCACGCTCGGCACAATCCTCCTTTTGCCGATCATCCAGCTCGTGCTGTACGGGTACCTCACGAGTGAGGTGTTGCACCAGCCCACGGTCGTGTGGGACCAGTGCCACTGCGCGGAAAGCCGCTCGCTCGTCCGGGCCTTCGAGAACACCCGCTACTTCGCCGTCCGGTTCTGGGCGTCCAACCTCCGGGAGATCGAACGCCGACTGGACTCAGGATCGGCGAAGATCGGCATCATGATCCCGCCGGACTACGCCCGCTCGATCCGCCAAGGCAAGCCCGCCCGGGTGCTCGTGGTGGTGGATGCGTCAGACGCCACGAGCGCCCGGGTCGTGCTCTCCGTGGCTTCGGGCGTGGGGACGCGCCTCGCCCAGGACCTGACCGTCCAGACGCTCGCCCGGCGGGGAGGCCGCCCACTTTCTCCGCCCGTGGAGGTGCGCACCCGGGCCTGGTACAACCCCGACCTGCGGAGCCAGGTGTTCATCGTGCCGGGCATCCTCGGCGCGATCCTGCAGTTCACCACAACCTTCCTCACCATCGGCACCGTCGTGCGAGAGCGGGAGCTCGGGACCTTCGAGCAGCTCGTGGTGACCCCTATCCGACCCTCAGAGCTCCTCGTGGGGAAGATCATACCGCTGGTCGGGCTGGGCTACGTGAACCTGACGTTCATCCTGGTCCTCGCGTGGGTGTGGTTCGGGGTGGGGGTGAAGGGGAGTCTACTGCTCCTGTACGTCCTCACCCTGGCGTTCTTCTTCTCGTCGCTGGGGCTCGGCACCCTCATCTCCACCGTCTCCCGGACCTTCACCCAGGCGGCTCAGCTGGCTCAACTCATCCTCCTCCCGAGCATCCTGCTTTCCGGATTCCTCTTCCCCCGGGAGTCGTTGCCCCCGTTCCTGCAGGCGGTAGGGCTCCTGATCCCCCTCACGTACTACATCACCGTGATCCGGGGGATCGTGGTGAAGGGGGTGGGGATGGAAGTCCTGTGGCCATCCATCCTCGCCCTGGTGGCCCTGGGGGTTGTGGTGTTCGCGGCGGCGATTGTACGGTTCCAGAAGAAGCTGGACTGAGGAGGTGGTGCGGTGAAGGAAGTGATCCACACGGATGCAGCGCCCCGCGCCATCGGCCCGTACTCCCAGGCAGTCCGAGCCGGTGGGTTCGTCTTCGTCTCCGGGCAGATCGCCCTGGATCCCGAGACCGGCGAGCTCATCGTGGGCGACGTGCGGATGCAGACCCGCCGGGCGCTGCTGAACCTCGCGGCGATCCTGGAGGCGGCCGGCTCCTCCCTGGAGAAGGTGGTGCGGACGACCGTGTACCTGCGCGACCTGAACGACTTCGGAGCGATGAACGAAGAGTACACGAACTTCTTCCGGGACGCCCGGCCCGCCCGGGTCACGGTTCAGGTGGCGCGGCTTCCCCGGGATGCCGCCGTCGAGATCGACGCGGTCGCCCTGGCCTAGGACCATGTGGGATCGGCGGCCGCCGGAGGAGATCCGGACCGAGCGGCTCCTGCTGCGTAGCCCTCGGCCTGCGGATGCGCAGGCGATCTTCGAGGAGTACGCGAGGGACCCAGAGGTCACACGCTACCTGAGCTGGAAGCCTCACGCGAGCGTGGAGGAGACCGCCACGTTCCTAAAAGAGGCGATCGCGCGGTGGCAGACGGGGACGTCCTTCGCCTGGGTCCTCACGCGGGCCGGCGAGGACCGACCGATCGGGATGATCTCACTCCGGCCGCAGGGCCACCGCGCGGAGGTCGGGTACGTGCTGGGCCGGCGGTACTGGAACCGGGGCTACATGACCGAGGCCGTCCGGGCGGTCGTGGCCTGGGCCCTTGCGCAGCCTCACGTCTACCGGGTGTGGGCGGTTTGCGACGTGGAGAACCTGGCGTCCGCGCGGGTGCTGGAGAAGGCGGGGATGCACCGGGAGGGCATGCTCCGCCGGTGGTCGGTGCACCCGAACGTGAGTCCGGAACCCCGCGACTGCCTGTGCTACGCGATCGTGCGGTGAAGATCACGTGAGGACCCTGGGGAACAGCCGCGCGGCGAAGGCCACGAGCAAGGCGAGCGCGGCGACCTGCACCGCTAGATCCCAGCCGACCCGGAGCCGGACTCCCAGTAGAAGTGCGAGGAGGTAGACCACCGCCGCCTGAAAGAGCCCTCGGGCACCCGCGGACAGGGCCTTCCCGAGCACGAGGGCGGCGCGGGGCGCAGGGCTGATGAGGTACTTGTGGAGAACGCCGAGGTCCCGCTCCCGGATGATCGCGATCCCGGAGAAGATGGCGATAAAAAGCCCGCTCTGAGCGAGGATCCCGGGAGTGAGGAACTCCCGGTAGCCGACCGGGCTCGTGGGGATCCCCCGCACCCGGGCGAAGACCCCACCGAACATGAAGAGCCAGAGGATGGGCTGGACGGCCCGGCTCCGGAGTTCTGCGGAATCGTGCCCTCCGTGACGCGGGCCAAGACGTCGTCGAGGATCACCTCAGGCCCCACCTGCGCCTTCAGGGCGGCGGGGGGTCCGAGGGCCACGAGCCGGCCCCGGTGGAGGATCGCCACAACGTCGGCGAGCTTGTCTGCCTCCCACATGTCGTGGGTGGTGAGGACCACGGTCGCCCGACCGCGCAGCGGGCCACCGGGTCGAGTCCCACCGTGGGCTCGTCCAAAAGCAAAAGTTGAGGGTGGTGCAGCATGGCCTGGGCGATCTCCAGCCTGCGGATCATCCCGCCCGAGTGGTTCCGCACGAGCACGTGTGCCGCGCCGATGTGCCGTCGGACCTGGGAGGCCTCCCGCACGATGTCCCACCCCGCGACCCGGGCCTGCCCGGATGTCGGCGGGAGGAGCGTCGTGAGCATCTTCACGGTGGCGGACTTTCCGGCCCCGTTCAGACCGAGAAGCCCGAAGATGACCCCAGATGGGATCCGGAGGGTGAGACCGTCGACCGCTGCGAGCGGACCGAACCGTCGGGTGAGGCGATCCGTCTCGACGGCGGCCGGTCCGTCCCCGACGAGGTCGGTGAGGAAGGCGGCGTCAGTCGTCCCCAGCGCCGAAGACCTCTTTTGGGGTGAGCTCCAGGACCACCCGCCGCCGCTCCCGGGGATCCGGGGCCCGGTGGACGAGCCCCCGCCGCACGAGCCGCTCCACGAGGGCACTGGCGGTCGGCGAGCTATTGCCGAGGTGCTCGGCGAGGGCGGCGAGGGAAGCCCCGCGGTGGTGCTTGAGGTAGATCATGGTCCGAACCTGAGGCACGGAGAGGATCCGGGCCGCCGCCTTCCGCATCGTTCGGCGAAGGAAGCGCATGACGAGGGGAACCGTCTTTGCGACCTCCGCCGCGCGCCGGTCCTCGGTCGAGCCCTTCAGCGACCTGGTAGAATGGGGTGGACCGGTGGGGGGTCGTCTAACGGTAGGACTCCGGACTTTGGATCCGGCAATCCGGGTTCGAATCCCGGCCCCCCAGCCAGACAGGACCTCACATGGTGCAGGTTCTCCTCGCCCAGGCACCGACCAAGAATAGACAGGTGCCGGGTGTGATGACCGCCCCGAGGTGGACAACCCAAGGGAATTCCTACGTAGTCGTGGAAGAACGTGCCCATGGACCGGATGGTTCGCCTCCTCGTCGTAGCCGCCTGCATATCCGTGGTGGCGGGGCTGTACCTGGATGGCTGGGCCCGCAACCACCGACTCCGCCCGCACCTCCTGTTCCCCCCGACCGCCCGGCTTCCGGTGCTCCCGCCGCCGGGCTTCCCGTCCGGCCTCACACCGTGGAACCTGCCCTTCTATTCGGGTCTTGTACTCCTCTTGGGGCTCAGCGTCCTCCTCCGAGCCGGCTCGCTCGAGAAGGGTCCGTTGGATCGTCGGGCGGCGGCGGGCGTGCTTGTGGCGTGGGCCGGGAGCGTGTGGGCCATCCTCTGGCCTGGCTGGACGGCCCACACGCCGGGTGCCGTCTTCCGCGCCGAGTCCCTCACCGGCCTCATCGCCCCCCAACACCTCCTCCAGGCGGTGGGCGTGGGGCTCTTGGTCCTGCAACCGTTGCGGAGCGTCGAGTATCCGTGGGTTACCCGCGCCCTCTCCCTCGGCCTTGGGCTTTCCGTCGTCACGTTCCTGACCCAGTTCGCCCACCCGTTTGTGGACCCGTGGCCCTCCATCGGGTTTTTGCGCACGAGCCTTCAGACCTACCGGTATAACCTGTTCTACTTCGGGGAGGCGATGGGCGTGCTGAGCCTGGGACTTCAGGCGGCGCTCGCGGCCGGCTGCGTGCTCACTGGAGTTCATCTTGGGCTTCGTCGCCCCGGGAGCTTCACCATGGCCCTGGGGCTGAATGCCCTCCTCGTCTGTGTCCTGCAGGACCGATACCCGTTCGCCCTCGTGGGGCTCGGGACGGGGCTTGTGGCGGATCGGCTCGCCCTCCGGATCCGTATGCCTCCGGAAGGGCTGGAACTCAAGCTCTGCGGGGCGGCGGTCGCGGGCGTCTACTGCCTCCTGTACTTCCTCGTGGTCTCACAGATGCCGGCGGTGGACATCCTGTACGGCACCGGCGGGGGGTTTGCCACCGCACCGATCTGGGGGCTCGGCTGGTCTGTGCCTCTCTGGCTGGGCACCACGTTGCTCTCGGCAGCTGCGGGATGGGCGTTGGTAGGCATCTCGTGGCCTGCACGATGACGGTCCTTAGGGGAGGCGAACATGCGCCGACGCGATCGAATCTTCCCTTTCCTGGTCATCGCAGCCGTCGCCATCTTCGCCGCTTGTGGCGGGTCGATGGGAGGCCAGCCTACCCCAACGCCTTGTCCCGTGGTGAACGGCGTGCCCGATCCCGGTGGCGGAACGAACCTGAGGGGCTTCGTCTTCGAGGGCGAGGGGACCGACGGGAAGTTCTCGGGTCGGCCGATGGCGTGCGTCACCGTGGTCGTTGAAGCCGGAGCATCGAGGTGGGTGCTCCAGACCGACCGGTACGGATTCTTCGATGTTGGGAGCACGCCACCGGCGTTCAACCTCCACGTCCTGCCTCCACAACAGGCGGGTGCGGCGGCCGTCTCGATCTTCGACCTCAGCACGGCGTCCACCGGCCAGGTCCTCCGCATCTACATACCGTTGCGGCACAGCGTGGGAGGGCCGACTCCACGGGATCCGGGGACGAGCCTCACGCTCGCGGTGAGCGGACGGCTCCTGGACGCGGACGGGAACCCTCAAGTGGGCGCCTTCCCGCCAGGGGGGATCCCCGGTGAGCCGGGAAGCATCGGCTTCGTGTGGTGGGGTGCCTACGGAACGCGAGCGGGGAGCGATTGGGTGGATAGCGGGATCACGGACACAACAGGGCGCTTTAGCCTCTGGACGCGACTTGGGGGAGAGGTACTTGGGCGGACGCGTCCCTTCTTCGCAGGGAACTACGACGGGCGGTCCTCTACTGGCGACGTTCTGTTCTTCACGCAGTTTACAGTTCGACCGGCCGTGGACGTCCTCGCCGGACAGATCACAGACCTCGGCACGCTCCAGTTGTCCCGCGTGAATCAGCAGGTCAAGCTCCAGTACGATGCCGCAGCTCAGGCTCTGCTGGCCAGCTGGGGCCCGAACGGACTTGGGTTCACCTTCGTCAAGGCCCGTCTGAGTCCAGGGGCCCAAGACCTGGAACTGGCCCGTGCCTTTAACGGTCCGTATCAGGGCACCATCGTCGCTGAGCAGTCCGTCCCTGTCCCAGGGATCGTTACGGGAAGTGCACAAGCCCTCTACGCCCTGAGTTACGCATTCGATGCCACCGTGACGGACGGAACCGGTGAGCTCTCGATTACCCAGAGTCCACCTGGTTTCTCGCAACTCCTGGTCTCCCTTCTTACTCCTCCCCGGAACTTCATGTGGGACGGCAGCCGTCGGTTTACGTGGACGACGCTACCGGATGCGACACTCTATGAAGTAAACGTGCGCGACGACCAGAACCTCCCCGTCTGGATCGGCGTGCGCGGCGCTGGGCAGAACTGGGCGATGCTGCCCTTCGCGTTGGCGCGGGGTCGTTACTTTGCCTACGTCGTGGCCAGCGATGCCGAAACACCAGCTACCCGCGTCGCACGCATCTGGTCTGCGTCCCGCAAACTGTCCGGCTATCGCGGCCTGCACACGGGGGGAGTACGCTCGCTCGCGAACAGTCCCACAGGGGTACGCGAGTCCTTCAGCCGTACGATCCTTCTCTCGATCCCATAGTTCGAGCGCTCAGAAACAGCGGGCCTGGGTAAGCAGGACGGCGATCGGGCGGCAGGCCGAGACACGTCCGTAGCCGAACTGGGGATCGTAGCCTGGCGGCCCGAGGTCGACGGCCGTTTGTTCCAGGACCCGACGTGTCTTTAGGCCCCCTACTTGCCCGGCGACGCCCTGGAAAAGGGCTGCAGATCCGGTCACGTGGGCGGCCGCGAAGGAGGTTCCGGATACGAAGAGGTACCGTCCGCCGGGCATCGTGGTGAGGATGTCCACACCTGGAGCCACCAGAGAGAGGAAAGAACCCGAGGGAGAATACGGGGCTGGCCGGTTGCGCGCGTCGATGGAGCCCACTGCGAGGACACCCGGGATCCCCGCCGGATCCAACGGTTCATTGCCCGGACCACGGGCAGCGGCTGCCACGACGAGGATCCCGCGCTCGATCGCCCGCTGGACCACCCACCTGAGGATCGGGTCTGGAGGACCCCCGATGCTCGCGTTGATCACCTGAACGCCCAGGCGCATCGCGTGGTCGAACGCCCGAACCAGGGTGTCCGTCCGACAGCGGGCGTCCAGTCCGCCGGGGCGTACCGCCCAACAGGCCCGGATGAGAAGGACCCGGGAGTCGGGTGCGACGCCCATAAGGGCACGGGAAGCGGAGAGGACGCCGAGCACGGCAGTTCCGTGTACTTCCGGAGCAGAAACCGGTGGTGCGAAGTCTCCAGCCCGCTCCACCCGTCCGGCGAACTCCGGATGCCCGAGGTCCGCTCCGGTGTCCACCACCGCAACGGTGACGCCGCGGCCGCTCGTCCACCGACGGGCGGGCGGGAGATCGATCGCCTGTGGTGCGTACTGCAGGTCGCGCAGGCGTCCACCCGCTTGCGTCTCAAACAGCCCACTGCGCCCGACCACTTGGACCTGGGGATGCGCTCGGAGACGCATGAGCGCGTCTTCTGGGTCAAGGTCGGGAGGGGCCTGGTACGTTGCGAGGGCGCCCACTCCCGACTCCAGCGGGACGACTTGGACGAGCAGGAGGCCGGTCGCCCCCGCGACCTCCTGTGCGGTTTCGGGCCGAACGAGGAGTGCGGAGAGTTCGCGCTCTGCGAACTCCATCCGGGGTCGGCCGATCACTGTGTAGGAGGTCGCCACGCTGAGGGTTCGGTTGACCTCGGCGTCCACTACGAACCGGCCGGGCTCCTCCGTCGGAAGCGGCGGACTCATGATCGAGTGAGTCCCCCGATCCAGGAAGAGCTGGGTGGTCGCCACGGGCATCCCGTCCACCCTCCAGGTCACCCGGGTCTCCGTCGGCTCTGTGACGAAGACCTCGAGACGTCCCCGGAGGACCTGTCCGGGCTGGGCGACGGCCGTGGGTCCGGCGGACTCGAACCCCAGCCCGTCCGGGCGCACCTGAACGGCTCCCTGCGAGGTCGTACTCCCATCGGAGGGTCCGCGAAGCTGCAACGGAACGTGAATTCCCGGTGGGGGAGGGGGGTCTCCTGGAGGGGCCTTTGGCGGCTCCGGCGGTTGCGGGGGAGAGGGCTTGTCGATGGCGAAAGCAGGGCCAACCGTGAGCAGGGCACAGATGGCGAGCGTGAGCCCGCGGAGGAGATCCCTCTGGAGGCTTCGCCCGTACCTCACCGCTCCACCTCGACGAACCGCACCCGTGGATGCCTCCGAAGGCGCTCCACGGCGGCCGATGGATCCGTCCCCCAACGCACGCGGATCCGGTACAGACCCGAGGTATGTGGTCCTGCCGCGATCGTCGCTCCGACCTCCTGGAGCAGTGACCGGATCTCGCCCTCGGTCGCATTCGGATCAAACACGATCTGGACGAGGCCCTCCTCCTGCACGGATCTGCCGAGGGTCTTGTACGGGGTGGAGTGGAGCCCGATACCCACCGTAGCCGCTGCGAGGACAGCGGCAGAGGCGAGGGCCGCTCGGGCGATCCAGCCGCTTCGGCCAGCCTGCTCGCGCTCATGGCGGAGAAGCCGAGACCAGACCCGGTCGAGGACTGCAGGCGGTGGGGGTGGCATGGCACTGCGGAGATCGGCAAAAGCGTCACGAAGCCGGAGGAGGCGCTGGTACTCGCAGGCGCAGCTCGAACACGTCCGCAGGTGCTTGCGGAGCTCCTCGGTCTCCTCGGGTCCCACAAGCCCGCCGGCATACCAGGGAAGGAGCAACTCGTAGCGTCGATGCCCTTGAGCCCTCACGGGGCATCCTCCAACCCCTCGCTCTCTGCCTCCTCCGAAGGGCTAAGGGCGTGGCGCAGCTTGCGCTTGGCCCAGAACATCCGAGTCTTCACGGTGTTCACCGGGCAATCCAAGATGCGGGCGATCTCCTGGTAGGGCAGATCATGGAAGAAGGCAAGTTCGACGACTTCCCGCTGATCCGGCGGTAAGGCATGGAGCGCCTGCTCCAGCGTCACCCGCAGGTCCACCCGCTCCTGGTCCCGTTCCCACGGCCCGCACACGCCGTCGGTCAGGGGCAGCGGGTCTGCTGGTCGGCGGCGGAGGAGCTCAATGGCCTTATTCCGTGCGATCCGGTACAGCCACGTCCTCGGCTGGCAATCTCCGCGGAACCGAGCCGCTTCGAACCACACGGCAAGCATCGCCTCGCTCAGAACGTCCTCCGCCGCCTGTGGATCCCTCAAGAGCCGCAGCGCGTACGCATACAGCGACTGACTGTGCCGGTCGTACCACTCCCGGAACGCCGTCGGATCCTTCCGTGCGATGAGCCGCAGGAGCTCCTCGTCCGTCATCGCCCGGAGCCCATGCTTCGGCGCACCAGCTGGGCTCTCCTGCGGGCCCTCCCGTACTTCTCTGTCGTCTGACCCCCAGAAAGAGGTTCAATCCGGTGAACCCTCTACGCCGAAGGATCGTCAGGTAGAATAGCGGGCGGCACAACATCCTTATGCTTATGCGGCGAGCTGTGCTTCTCAGTGGCCTCCTTGTGGCCGCTCTTGTCCTGCAGGCGGCGGCCCAGGCTCGGATCCTCGTCGTGGAGGTCCGGTTCGCGGGACCTGTCCAGGACGGGCCTGAGGCGGGGAACTACTACATCGCTCTGAGCACCGCACCTGGCCTCCTCTCCGGTCCGACGCCCACCGGTGAGAACTGGACCCACTACGTCCTCTACCAGCGCGGCCGGTTCTTCTTCGCGCGGGTGCGCACCGTGGACCTCCCACGGTCGCTGTTCCGGACCACCCTGCCGCCGGAGCCCTACCCGCGGGGACGCGTCGGCCCCGACCGCCGGACCCTCGTGGTGGATCTACCGCTGATCCTCCTGGAGCCCTCCGGCCGCCTCGTGGGTCCCATCAAGCTCAACGTGGTGACGACCGATCGGTGGAACCGGCCGCTGGATGCCCTGGGCCGGGGGCCGGACGATCCCCTCGGGTTCGTGTCGTTCGATCCCGACCGAGAGCTTTTCCGGAGGGTCGAAGCCCCATCGGGGAATGCACCGCCTGGCTACGACATCGTGGGGGTGACGATCTCCCTGCACGTCCCGTAGAGGAGGTATCCGATGCGACGTGTCCTGGCCGTGCTCCTCACGACCGCACTTGCTGTGGGGTGTGCCGAGTCCAACCTATTGCGCGGAACCCCCACGGACCGCACCCCACCGACGGTCGTGGCGACCGAGCCGGCCCTCGGTGCAGAGAACGTGACGGACGCCCGGATCTCCATCACCTTCAGCGAGCCCATGGCCACGAACACGGTGGAGATCCGCAGCACCCCCAGCCTCACGTGGGGGACGGGGACGTGGTCCAACGGGGATCGGACGGTGACCTTTATCCCTTCGGACCTCCGGCCGAACACCCAGTACGCGATCACGGTGACCGGCCGGGACCGAGCGGGGAATGCAATGACGCAGCCGTTCACGCTGCGGTTCACGACGGGAGCGATCGTCCAGACCGGGGCAGTGGCCCAGAACCTCCTCCAGAACCGGGTCGCAGCCGGCATCGACGAGCGGGTGTACGCGGTGTTCCTTGCGTGGGTGGCCGGGACAAGCGAGCGCCACACTGCCCGCCTCACAGACGAACAGCGCGAGCTGCGCGTGACCCTGGAGCGAACCGCCCCTGCCGTGGTGCGGAAGATCCGGGAGTACCTCGCGTCCCACCCCGCCGGCCCGAGCGACCTCGCGGGCTTCGCACTCCGGTTGGGGCCTGACCTGCGGCTGGGGTCTACCCCACGGCCGGTGACCCCCCTCGGCGCACCTACCTCTCCGCGACCCGGATCGAGCCCCGTTCCCGGCACTCCGGCTGCCCCTGCAGCACCGTCCACTCCGGGCGGATCCCCCACGTCCACACCGTCGCCGGGCGGTGGTGGCTCGCCCCGCACGGCGGGTCCTGGTGCTCTGGCGTTCCAGGCTCCTGATGGGAGTCCTTCGCCCGTTCCTCAGCCGGCTCCGAGCCTTGCGCCGCGGCCCACGACGACTGCCCGGTTCGATCCGGCAGACCGCATGGCCTCCACCGTCGCGGCCCTGCCGCGTGCTGCCCAGGCTGCCCCATCCAGCCCCACGCCCAGAACGACCGCGACACCGGCCGCTCCTGCCTCACCTCCGCCTCCGGAGGAGGACGTCGCCCGGCGCCTGGCAGGGTTTGACGCCCTCGTCCGGGAGCTCTACCGGGAGGCCAGCGGGCAGGAGCTGTGGCGGAGCGCCCAGCCGGCCCATGAGCGAGAGGCGGCGCAGCTCCTGGACGCGAGCCAGGATCGGCTGCGGCAGGCGGCCACCTACCTGCGCCTTACGAGCGTGCCCTTCGCGAGACTCGTTCTCGTGCCCAACCTCCTCGCACCCCGTGAGGAGGTCACGGAAGCCTGGGCCGGGGATGTGCTCCACGTCCTCGTGGGGCCTTCTGCGGGTCCCAACGTGCGGGGCGTCGTCCGGTCGTTCATCCGGGTCACGGTGGCGCCGGTGGTTGAACGCTACAAGGACCTCACCGCACAGTCCAGGGAACTGTTCGACCTCGTCAAAGACGAGCTCCAAGCGCGTGGGTGGACCCGGTGGGACGATGCGGTCCGCGAGAGCCTTGTGCGGGCGGTGGAGGCGCGGTTGCTCTTGCCGAACCCGGACGAGCAGACTCAGTTCCTGGACGCGTCCTTCGCCGAGGGGCTCGTGCTCGTGCGGCACTTCGCCGAACGGCTCCCCTCCCTCGAACGGGGAGACGTGAACCTCGTCCGGTTCGTGGAGACGAGTCTTCGGGACGTGAACGTCCAGCAGATCCGGCAGCAGTGGCAGCCCAGGAGGCGGTAGGCAGAGGATGCCCAAGCTCTTGGACCGGTACGTCGTCGGCGAGCTCCTCCCGCCTTTCCTGATGGGTGTGGGCGGGTTCGTCGTGATCCTCATCGGGGACATCCTCTACGTCCTCGCCGACTACCTGGCGCGTGGGCAGGTACCGTTGTGGGCGCTTTTGCGGCTGTTCTTCTACAAGATGCCACACATCCTCGTCCTCACCTTCCCGCTCTCGGTCCTCTTCGGGACACTCCTCGGGGTCGGTCGACTCGCGAAGGACGGCGAGATCACCGCGATGCGGATGGCGGGCGTGTCGCTGGGCCGTATCTTCCTCCCCGTGCTGGCGTTTGGGCTGTTGGTGAGTGGCGTCTCGTTCGTCGTGAACGAGTACCTGACCCCCCTTGCGAACCGCCACGCGGACCGGCTCGTCCGCGAGACGATCTTCCGTGAGGTCTTCCCGAACATCAAGCAGAACATCTTCTTCCGGGGGCCGGACAACCGCTACTTCTACGTCCGGCAGGTGGACTACACAAACCGGGTGCTCCTGGGGATCATGGTGTACGAGCTCGGGGAGGAGTTCCCGCGCCTCATTACCGCAAAGCGCGGGACGTACGGCGACGGGTTCTGGCACCTGGAGGACGGGGTCGTCCGCACGTTCGATGCGGACGGCTACACGACGTACGAGGCGGGGTTCCGGCGGCTGGATATCCGGGTGGATCCCAACGAGCAGGGGTTCGTGCTGCAGCAGAAGACCCCGGACGAGATGTCCGCGACGGAGCTGCGAGCGCACCTAGAGCAGCTGCGGGCAAGCGGGGTGGACCCGCAGCCGATCGCGGTGGACTACTACTTCAAGTTCGCGGCTCCCCTCGCCGCCTTGATCTTCGCCCTGATAAGTTGCCCCCTCGCCCTCCAGTCGGCCCGGGGCGGCCGCTTCACGGGGGTCGGGACGGCGATCGTGCTCATCTTCGTGTACTACGTGATCATGTCCACCTCCCGCGCCTGGGGTAAGGCAGGTGCCCTCCCGCCCTTTCTGGGTGCGTGGATGGCGAACCTGGTGTTCTGTGCAGCCGGCCTCGCTCTGTACCTCTATGCCGAGGGGTGGAGTTGGATCCGCAGGCATCATGCACTGCCGCCTCCCGCACCGCAGCCGGTGGGGGCCGGATGAGGTGGAAACCGATCCTCGTCTTCTTCGGACTCCTCGCGGTGGGGTTCGTGTGGGCGCTCCGGCTCGAACCGGGACCGCGACCTCCTCAGCCCACCCCTCAGGTCCCCGTCCAGCTTCAGGCCGAGGAGACCCGCCTGGTGATCCGGCACAAGGGGTCTGCTCAGGTGGACCTGCGTGCCCGGCGTGTGGAGGTCACCCCGGATCAACAGCGCGCCACGCTCCAGGACGTCCAGCGGGCCACCGTCTTCCGGGAGGGCCGGGAGTTCCTCCGGGTGCGGGCGGATCGGATCGTGCTGAACCGCAAGACGAATAACTTCATGGCGACCGGTGGCGTCGAGGTCACGTCCACGGACGGCGACTGGCTGCGAGCACCCTCCCTCGTGTACCGGAACGCGGAGGGCGTCCTGGTGTTCCCGGAGGGCGTGGAGTTCCAGATCCGGGGGAACCGCGCCCGCGCCCGGACCCTCCGCTACTACGTCCAGCGGGATGTCGTCGAGATGGAGGGCAGCGTGGACGTGCAGCTGGACCTCCGGACGCTCCCGCAGCCTGCAAGGTCCCCATGAGGTGGAGCGTCTTCCTCCTGATCCTCCTCGCTCTCGTCGCACAGGCGGCCGCCCAGCAGCCCATCACGCCGCCGGAGAGCGGGGCCGCGCGGCTGCGGGCCGCGCGGATCCGCTACGACGCCCGCAACGGGGTGTTCGAGGCCCGGGGTGGGGTCCAGCTTGTCCTGCAGGACACGACGGTCACAAGCGACATCCTCGTCTACCACGAGCGCAGCCGGGTTGCGTGGGCGGAGGGCAGCGTGCGGGTCGTCCAGCGACAGACGACCCTCCAAGCGCCTCAAGTCCGGTACGAGGTGACTCCCCAGGTCGTGCACGCCTCCGGAGGCGTCGTCCTGACCCAGCCGGACCTCGTCCTCCGGGCCGAGCGCCTCACCTACCGGTCCCGCGAGCAGGTGGCCGAGGCCACGGGGCAGGTCGTCGTTGAGCAGCGGGGCGAGCGGGTGCGGGCGGAGCGGCTGAAGTACCAGGTGCGGGAGCGCATCGCGATCGCTACAGGCGGGGTCGAGCTCACTACGCAGGAAGCAACCCTGACCGGGGAGGCGCTGTGGGCCGATCTCGCCTCCAAGCGTGCCCGCGTGCGGGGGCCGGCGAGGCTCGTCCGAAGGGGCGGGCCGCCGCCTCGGGGCCGGGAGCAGGACCGGGTGCTTGTCGCCCTCGCCAAGGAGGACACCACGATCACCGCCTCCCGGGAGCTGCGCTTTGCGTGGGCCCAGGGCACCGAGGCCGAGGCCGAGGGGGACGTGCGGATCGAGCAGGTCGACAAGAGCGCGCAGGCCGACCGGGCCGCCTACTCCGAGCCCCAGGACCGGATCGAGCTCGTGGGGAACGCCCGGGTGGACCAGCGGAGCGGCTCGTGGCTCGTGCGGGAGCGCCTCGTCGTGCCACCCCGCAGTGAGGAGGAGCGCAAGGCCCTCCAGACCCCTGCGCAGATCACCGCGAGCCGGATCGTGATCACCCTCGGTGCTCGCGACGCAGTCGCGACCGGAGGCGTGAGGGTGACCCAGGGTGGGCGGGAGGCCACCGGCGAGCGGGCGGAGTACGAGGACGCGACCGGACGGATCGTCCTCTCGGGCAAGCGGGTGCGGCTCCGGCGGGAGGACGGAGCGTGGCTGGAGGCCGAGCGGGTGGTCGTCTCCCTGAAGGAGGACACGTTCGAGGCGTTCGGAGCGGTGGACACGACCTTCACGGTGAAACCCTAGAGCGTCGTGCGCGCCCTCGCCGCCTGCCTCACGCTCCTCCTCGCCGTCACCGTGCCCGCCTGGGCTCAAGAAAGCGAAGGCGTTCCCGTGCGTGTCCGCGCGAACTACCTCCGCTACGACCGGAGCCGCGGGGTCGCCTACGCCCGGGGCGAGGCGGTGGTGGAGTACCAGGACCTTGTGATCCAGGCGGAGGAGATTCTGCTCGACCTCAACGAGATGGAGCTCATCGCGCGCGGGCATGTGGTGCTCCTGGAGGGAGGTCAGCGGGTGACCGCAGACCAGCTCACGTACAACCTCCGGACGCGGTTCGGGAGCCTCAGCGCGGCGGAGACCCGGTGGCGCGACCCGCTCGTGCAGGATCCCATCCACATGAAGGCGGCCCGCATCCAGGGGAACCCTGAGCAGCGGCTGTGCCTCGTGGACGCCGAGGTCACGACCTGCGACCTCAACGACCCCGGCACACCGTACAAGCTCGCGGCCCGGGAGATCGAGTTCATCCCCCAGGACCGGGTCGTGATGCGGGACGCCTCCCTCTATTTGTTCGGCGCGAAGATCCTCACGCTCCCGTTCTTCATCCTGTTCCTGCGGGAGCCGCGGCAGACCCGGATCTTCCCGCTGGTCGGGTACAGCGAGGAGGAGGGCTTCTTCATCAAGGCGACGACGACCTACTTCGTGACCGACGAGCACCTCGGGTTCGTGTATACGGACTGGATGGAGAAGATCGGGTTCGGCGGGGGGATCGAGCACCTGTGGCGGTACGACCGCGGGCAGGGCGACTACTTGGTCTACCTTCTGCAGAACCGGCGCGTGGGCGGCACGGACCTCAGGCTGCGGCTCCAGCACCGCCACGACTTCGGGGGCGGATTTGCCGCCGGCGCGTTCTACGACCTGTTCCAGCGGCAGTTCGGGGAGGGGAGTGTGCAGAGCTCACTCTACACGAGCCTGGATGCCCTCTACCGTGGGGAGGTGGACTCCGCGAACCTATTTGCCTCCTACTCCCGGTCGGATACTCCAGGGGGAACGGGGGGTGAGTTCCTCTCAGCCCTTGTGACCTATGACCGGCGGCTGACCTCGAACCTCACCGGTCGGCTTCAGGTGCCGTACACGGCCACCGGAGGTGCGGGCTACACGGACCTGGAGGCGACCCCGCGCCTCGATCTTACATACACCGGCGGGACCTACACCCTTCAGCTCGTAGCCGAGCACCGACTCGATCTCGATGGTGACGCGTACACGGGAGATGCCATCGGGTCTCTCTCGCGCCTCCCGGAGATTCTCTACACGGGGTTCCCTCAAGCGATCCGGCTCGGCGACGTGAACCTCGCGCTGCAACTCCAGGGAGGGATCGGGTACTTCATCGAGGATCCCGGGGCAGGATTGCCCAAGACTGCGGCGGTCCGGCTGGACGCCCAGGCGATCGCCTCGGGTGCTCAGGCGCTGGACCCCCGAACGTCGGTCGACGGACAGGTGTCGGTGCGACTCTCCTCCTACACGACGGGCGAGACCCGGGCGATCCTCGCAGGGACGGTCGGCCTGTCCTACCGGTGGAGCGACGAGCTCTCAAGCCGCCTCGTCTACACGTACAAGGACAGCCTGGGCTCCACCCCCTTCCAGTTCGACCGGGACACGAGCCGCCTCCACAACGCCCGGGTGCAGCTCACGTACAGGACCGGGACCTTCGGTGCGGACCTGAGTGGGGGCTACGACTTCATCGGCGCCCGGCCGGACAACTTGACCCTGCGGGTGGACTGGTTCCCTCAACCCGGCTGGACGGTGGCGCTCGCGACCCAGTTCGACCCTACGTCCGGGTCGTTCACGACGGTGGAGGCGAACCTGCGCGTGCGCCTGTCGGACCAGTGGGAGGTCGCCTACCGGGGGAGCTACACCCCGACGACCGGCACCCTTCTCCACGACACGGTGCAGGTCACCTACTACCAGGACTGCTGGGCCGCAAGCGCCACCTACCGCGGGACAGACCAAGTCCTGTGGCTTGAGGCCTGGCTTACCGCCTTCCCTCAGGCGCGGGGTGCCATCGGGCTGGGCCAGACCGGAGTCCTCTTCCAGCAGCCCTTCCTTCCCCCGAGCCCGAGCCGGTAGGGGTCTAACACCTGGTGTCCGGCGCCTACCGGCGGAACAGGGCACCTGCCAGGAGGCCGAGTTGAGCCAGGAGGGCGGTGATGAGGATTCCGGTGAGCCAGGCGAACCACCGGCTGAACTTCTGGTCCAACGCGTCGATGCGGGCACTGAGGCGCTGGTCCAACGCGTCGATGCGTCCGGCGAGCTCCTCGCGGAACCGGTCCACCTTCTGGTCCAACGCGTCGATGCGTCCGGCGAGCTCCTCGCGGAACCGGTCCACCTTCTGGTCCAACGCGTCGATGCGGGCACTGAGGCGCTGGTCCAACGCGTCGATGCGTCCGCTGAGGTGCTGGTCGAGGTGCTGGACGGTGGCACGTAGCTGCTGGAGATCCTCCCGGATCTGGGCATAGCCCCGGGAGTGCTCCTCGACTTTGCCCTCCAGGTAGGCGACCCGCTCTTCCAGGGTGGGCACGGCTCCTCCTGTGACGATCCTATCACCCCGTGCGGTGTCTGACACCGGGTGTCATCTCGGAAAGCGCCGCGCCCGTCAACCACGTGCTCCTTTGCCCGTAGCGCCCCCGGCCGGTGCATCACCTTCTGCTCACCCACTGGCCACCCGTCCACGGCCTCCACCCGGGCTCAGGTGTAGTCCTTGTCTGGAAGATCGGGGTCCTGCTTCCCTTGATCTTCCCTACCCCTTGAGGGCGCGGCGCGTTCATACCATCGGACACCGGGAAGGAGTAGGGAGGTCCTGTCTCGAACGTCTCACTCTTCAGGAGGTATCCGATGCGCGAACTCGTGTCTCCTGCCGCGATCCTCGCCGCTATCCTTCGACCACCCCGCCCCGGCTTCCGGCTCGCTCTCCTACTGGTCCTGACGGGTGCCCTGAGCCTTGCCGCCTGTGGAGGAGGGGGAGGGGGAGTGCCGTCCGGCGGTGGGCTTTCGGGGTACGTGTTCGAGGGCGAGGGAACCGACGGCAACTTCTCGGGCCGGCCCATCGCCGGTGCCCGGGTTCGGTACGAGTCCGGTAGCGAGGTCGTCACCGTGACGACGGACGCTTCAGGGTTCTTCGCCACGGGCCGGGTGCCCTCCGGACCCTACACCCTCCACGTGATCCCTCCGGGCTCCGCGCAGGCGGCGAGCGAGTCCGTCTACGCCCTCACCCTGGCGGAGACAGGGCCGGTGGTGCGGTTCTACCTTCCCCTGCGGCGTTCTGCAGGCACCCCCTCCCGTGGGTCCGGCAACCGCCCCACGAGCAGCGTGGTCGGTCGCCTCCGCGATCAGACGGGCTCCCCTCAACCCGGCTCGGTCCCTGCAGGCGGGAGTCCCGGAGACCCGGGCACGGTGGGCTTCGTCTGGTGGGGGATCTACCGCGCGCAGTCCTCCTCCTGCCCCCGCTGCTACTCGACGATCGCTGGATCGGACGGGACGTTCGACATCCAGAGCCTGCTGGGCGGCCAGGCCTTGGGCCGCACGTTCCCCTTCTTTGCGGGGAACTACGACGGCCTCACACCCGACGGGGCGATCGCCTTTTACTCCCAGTACGCCTTCTATCCGAGGGTGGACGCCCTGAGCTCCGGCCCCACGGATCTCGGGTCCGTCGTCATGAGCCCGACGGACGGCCTGCTCCCGGTCACCTACGACAGCTCCACCGCCAGCTTGGCCAACGGCTACGGCGCTGGCGGCCTCGTGTACACCTTCGTCCAGATGTACGTGAGCATCACAAGCGAGAACCTCGAGCTCGCGGAGGCCGCGAACGGTCCGCTCGTGTACGGGAGCACGTCCCCTCTCCAGGTGATCCCGGTGCCCCGGATTCCGGAGACCGCGGAGTCCCGCTACTTCCTGGGTCGTAGCTTCGCCCTGAACGCCGCGGCTCCGCCCACCGACGAGATCGCCCTGACCACGGCCTTCCGGGTGATGGGGAGCTCTCTCCGGATTGGACACCTCACGCCGGCCCGCAACCTCCAGACCGGCAGTGGCGTGCGGCGCACCTTCACGTGGACGCCAGGTCCGGGTGCCACGGTGCAGGTCGTGGTCGTGCAGGACGCCTCCGACCTGGTGGTGTGGCAGGGGATCGTGGGCGGCGGTGCGGCAGCGGCGCCGATGCCCCTGGACCTCCCGGCGGGCTCCTACAAGGTCTTCGTCTACGCCAACGACGTGGACCGTCCCGCCGACCTCGTCACGGGACCGTCCCCGGCCGGCCGGAGACGAGGGCTTGAGGGCCTGCGCGCGGTCCTGCCTGCCTCCACCCCCAGGCATGCCCTGACGGCCCACCTCCGTCCGCTCCGCACGGCCCTCCGCCAGGTGCGGCCGCTGCTTGGCAAGACCCCGTTCGCGAACAACATGGTCCGGGAAGCCCAGAGCAGCCTGAGGTCGTTCTCGGTGCCCTGAAGGAGGAAGCCATGACCAGGTGTCTAGTACTCCTCCTCGCCCTGCTCCTCGTGGCCGGCTGTGGGACCGGGGTGGTGCAGCCGCCTGCCCCCCCGTCCGGGAACTACGTGCCGGGCGAGATCCTCGTGAAGTACCGGACCGCCGCGGCGGGAGGGCTGGTGGCCGGTGCGTCGTTGCGCCGGCTTGCGAGCTTTCGTCTGAGCACGGGTGAGTACCGCCTGGCGCTGGTGCAGGTCCCGCCGGGACAAGAGGCCCAGTACATCCAGCAGTTCCAGCAGAGGCCGGATGTGGCCTACGCCGACTACAACTTCCGGGTCCGCCGGATCCCAGACGTTCTCGGCGCCACACCCTCCGGCTCTCCCATGGGCCCCGCGGTGAGGGCGCGGGGCTTGGGAACCGTCGACTGGACGACGGTCACCGACCCCAAGCTCACCGAGTGCAACACCGCCTTCGTGGTCACCCGGCTCAACGGCCAGATGACCCAGTGCACCGACACCGACCGGAGCGCGAGCTGGCAGTGGGACCTGTGGCGGATCCGGGTCCCGGAGGCCTGGCGGTTGAGCGACGGCCAGGGCGTGATCGTGGGGATCACGGACGAGGGCGTGGACCTCTCCCATCCGGAGTTCTCCGGCCGGCTGGTCCTCCCCACCACCGGGTGCAAGACCGACACCGTGGACCAGGACTACGACCCCTCGGACAGCGGAGGTCACGGAACCCACGTGGCCGGGACCGTGGCGGCCGGGATCAACGGGCAGGGGATCGTGGGCATCGCCCCGCGGGCGCGGATCCTCCCGATCCGGGTACTCGGTCCCCTCGGCGGTACGACCTTCATGGTCGTGACCGGGATGCTGTGCGCTGTAGAGCAGGGCGCCCGGGTCTTCAACGCGTCGTGGGGAGGCTTGGCCTACTCCAAGGCCGAGGACGACGCCCTCCGCACGGTGGTGGCCTCCGGGGTCGTCCCGGTCTTCGCTGCGGGCAACAGCTACACCGAGGGGAATCCCCGCACCTACCCCGCGGCCTTCGCCGAGACGATCGACGGCGTGGTCGCGGTGGGGGCGTCTGCGCCCACGGACCGGATCGCCTCCTTCTCCTCCTCGGGTCCGTGGGTCACCGTCGCGGCGCCGGGCACGACGATCTACTCGACCTTACCGGTGGCGCAGGGGTCCTACGGGTTCTTGCAGGGCACCAGCATGGCGGCCCCGCACGTGACGGGCGTCGTGGCCCTGATGCTCTCCCGGAACCCGAACCTCTCGCCCCCTCAGGTGAAGACGATCCTGAAGCAGACCGCGTTCCTCCCGTGCGCCGGCTACCCCAAGCCCGACTACGGCGGCGGGAGCTGCGGGAGCTACAGCCCGGGGCCCGGGGCCTACGGCTACGGGATCGTAGACGCCCGCTCCGCCGTGGAAGCCGCCGGGGGACCGTAGTACGCAGAATCTTCAGGCTTGCACGCTCGATGGGGTGGGGGCAAAATAGGGAAGGCCGGAGTTTGAACCTTCCGGCTCTGTGCTGCGACAGAACGGATCGAGGAGAGCCCACTTGTGCCCGGGAGGGAGGTGATGCCGGACCGAGGGCGGAGGGCTCCGGCGGGCCGCGGAGGGAACATGGACGACTCCGCGGACGCTTCCGTTCCTGACAGACACCCCCAGGGGGGTGTGCGCGCATCATCACGCAGCGACGCAAGGACAACGGAAGGAGGGAGGAACTGAGGCATGGCACGACTCCGATCGAAGACCGTTCGGGAGTTGGCCCTTGCGGCCGTAGCCCTCTTCGTGGCCGCGGCCTGCGGCACGTCCCAGGTGGCCCAGCCCCCGAGCCCCTCACCGAGCCCCTCGCCGAGCCCCGGCGGGACGGTGACGATCGCCGGGAAGGTGGGGTTCGGGGTGGGCATCATCGGTGGAGAGCCTGTGGCGATTCTTACCCCGGCCAGGGACGGCACGGTGCTCGGCTACTGGGTGACGAGCACCCTCAGCCAGGCGGGGTCGCGTTTTGAGCGCCACCTGCAGTCCGTGGCCGCAAACCCCGCCTTCGGACCGGCGAGGGAGGCGGCCCGCCAGCTGCTGAACCGCATCGCCCAGGCCCGGGCCCGCAGCCGGGTGGTCCAGCCGCAGATCACCTTCCCCATCGCCGCGCCGCCCGTCGCCACCACGACCACGACAGGCGGCGAGTACACGTTCAACGTCCCTGCGAGTCTTGTGGGCCAGCAGATCACGATCTGCGTGCTCGGGCCCAACGTGACGGGCGCTCCCAACCCGGGTGACCCGAGCATCCCCGGCCTGTGCGGCACGATGACGGTGCAGCAAAACCAGGGCGGCAGCACCTTCGTGAACCGCATGAGCTTCCTGCTCGCCCGCCAGCAGCTGGGCCAGTACTTTGTCCTCCAGAGCGCGTCGAACATCTTCCAGCCGACTCCGCTGGGCCAGGCCACGCCGATCAACCTGGTGACGATCGCGCCCCTCACCGCCGCGGACCGCGACTTCCTCAATGCACGGCTCGTCGTGGGTGCGGTTCCCGCCACCTGGCCCAACAACAGCGTGTACGCAGGCAACAACCCGGCTACCACCGCGGCCCTGCGCGTAGTGGGCTCGGTGACGGGGTCAACCTACTCCCTCCGGGGCCGGGTGCAGTGGCGCAGTGACCGCGTGCAGAACATCGCCTACCAGCTCGACGCCCGGGCAGACGGCGTAATCGTGCCCGCCTTCATCGCCGACCGCGACGACGACGATAATCTGGATGCAAACGAGGTCGGCGAGCTCGCCTGCCAGTGGACCCGGCCGGGTCTGGGCACCTGGGGTAACGACGCTGGCCGAGGCCAGCAGATCTTCGACTCGGGAATCGTGCGGGTGAATGCCGGTGCTCCGTTCCTGTTCCTGATGACCACGGACAGCGCGATCATCACGCCCACTGCGAACTCCGGGTACTTCGTGCTGCCGGTGGTCGCGCCGCTGGGCTGTGTGCCGTTCCTTGTGGCGCAGGACACCTCGGCGCCGAAGTTCGGCGAAGCCCCCGCGAGCCTGCCGGAGTCTAGCCCGCCCGGAGACCGGAACTACAGCGTGGGCACACCGGGACCGCCGACCCCCGCGGGCTTCGGCCAGGTGGTGGTGCCGTTCCCGGAGCCGCTGCTGGCCGACCTTGCTGGTAATCCAGACGGGCTCCTGGTTGAAGACGAGTGGACCTTATTCATCCCGGCCAACGACCAGGATGACTTCATCAAGTCGGACTGCTTGCTCCCCAACCAGAACGTGTGTTTTGCGCTTAGCGGTAACCCGGTTAACCTCTGGGACGCCCACGTGGGTGCCTACCAGAACGTCCTGGCGAACCTGCATGTCGACCTGAGCGCTCGGCCGGACGCGTCCACCGGCGCGCGGCTGCGCTTCCAGAACAGCGACCCCGAGCTGACGCTGCCGCCGCCCATGCCCAGGCAGACCTTCCGGGTGGACTGGTCGGCGCAGTTCGGCGACATCTGGTGGGGCCCGAACGACCCCGTCAACGTGCAGGACTTGGCCGGGAACAGCACGGCTCCCGGTGCGAGCTTGCAGTGGACCGGGCTAGTGGTGCCGTAGCCCTGTAGCAGGCTCTGTCTGGCCGGGGGGCCGCAGCCAGGCGGCCCCCCGGCTTTTGTGGGGTGACATCTTTGGGAAGGGAGCGGGCCTGCATGAGCGTACGCGTTTGGGCCGTGGCCCTGGTGGCGGTACTTTCGGGGTGTACTGCGGCGTCGGCCCCCCGCCTGCCCTACTACCCCATGCGGAACGGCGAGCCGCTCGCCGCCCGGGTTGACGGCGAGCCCATCCCCCTTCGGTTCGTGGAGCAGGACCTCCGGCTGCAGGAGCGGATGGCCCTCCCCCCGGATCTGGACGAGGCCCGCAGGAAGGCCTGGGAGCAGGAGGCCCGCCGCCGGCTCGTCCAGAAGTGGGTGGACCTGTTCCTCGTGGAGCGGGAGGCGCTCAGGCGCGGCCTGGCCGCCACCGACGCCGAGGTCCAGGAGGAACTCGGGCGACGGGGCCGGGAGCTGGAAGACCCCGAAAAAGTGGCGGAGATGCGTAGGCGCTACGGGGTGACGATGGACGACCTACGGATCCGCGTGCGCCAGCGCCTGTTGATCCGGAAGTTCAACCGTGTCCTTGTAGAGGAGCTAATGCGCCGGACCACCGAGGCGCAGCTGCGGGCCTACTACCGGGAGAACCTGCACCTGTTCCGCCACCCGGAACAGGCCTACGTGAGGCTTGTCGCTGTCCGGGATCCCGAGCGGGCAAGTAGACTCCGGGCCCGGGCCGCAGGAGGCGAGGACTTCGCGCAGCTTGCGCGGCGGTACAGCGAGCACTTCACGAAAGACCGGGGAGGAGAGTGGGGGTGGGTATCGCGGGGCGTGCGGGAGTGGGAGCCGGTGTTCCGGCTGCGGCCCGGGGAGGTGAGTGAGCCCTTCGCGTGGAGGGGCTTGTGGTGGGTGGTGAAGGCGGAGAAGTTCCGCGGGCCGGGGGTGCAGCCCTTCGAGGAGGTGCAGGAGCAGGTGCGACAGATGTACCTCGCGGACAGGTTGCGGCAGGAACAGGCGCGCATCACCCAGGAGCTGCGGAGCCGGGCGAAGGTGGAGGTGCTGGTTCGGTGAGAGGAGTGCATTCCGTTCCCGGCCTGGTGCTGCTTGCGGCACTTCTTGTAGGTTGTACCCGCGGCCCGGCGGTGGTGGCGGAGGCGGGGAGAGAAGGGATCACGCAGCGCGAGGTGGAGCAGGAAGTGGCCGTCGCCCGGGCGACCGGGGTGCTGAGCGCCGACGCGGGGTCGGTGGAGCAGGACCGCTTCTACGACCGAACGGTGCAGGAGCTTGTGGACCGCAAGCTCCTCCGTCAGGAGGCAGAGCGGCGCGGCTTGCGGGTCCCGGACGACTACGTGGAGGCCCAGGTGGCCGAGATGCGGGCGAAGTACGGGCAGGAGGGGTTCCGGCGGCTGCTGGAGCAGTACCAGATGACCGAGGACGAGTTCCGGCGCAGGACCAGAGAGCTCGAGCTCGTCCGCTTGCTCCGGTCCGAGGTGGAGCGGGAGGTTCGGGTTTCCGAGGAGGAGGCCCGGGCCTACTACCGCTCCCACCTGAAGGAGTTCACCACGCCCCGCCGGGCCCGCATCCGGATCCTCGTGTTCGGCCGACGGGAGATGGCCGAGCGGGCCAGGTTGGACTTGGAGCAGGGCAGGCGGAGCTTCCAGGACCTGGCGAGCTTCCGGCTCGGGACGGACCCCCAGGCCCGGTACGACGTGGTTGAGGGTCAGGACCCGCAGCTAGAGCCCCTGGTATTCTCCGTCCCGGCCGGCCGCGTGCAGGGTCCCGTGAGGGTCGGAGCGCTGTGGGTGGTGTTTCGGGTGGAGGAGGTGCTCCCATCGAAGGCGCGCCCCTATGAGGCGGTGCGCCGGGAGGTAGTGGAGCGGGCCTACCGGGAAAAGGTGCAACTGACCCTGGACGCTTTGCTCCGTCGGCTGCGTCAGGAGCGCGGCTTCAGGGTCCACCGCGTCTTCTCCTCCCCGTCCCCGTGAGGGTCAGACACCTGGGGCCAGACCCCTCAGGCGAACATTTTCCGGTAGCTGCGGAAGTAGTCCACCCAGAACCGGTTCAGCTCCTGCGGCGTCATCTCGCCGGGATGCTTCCCGTACTCCCCGACCCACATCAACAACCACCGCCGGGGATCCGGGTCGGAGTAGTTCACCCGCAGGTACGGGACCGGGTCCTCGCTCTCTGCCCACACCGTCACCGTTTCGTAGGTGAACTCCCCGCGCGGGGGGACAGGGGTGGGTTTTCCGCCTGGGTGGTGCCGGTCCGCGCCGCGGGGCGTGCTTGTGCCGTCGGATTCTGGGGCACAGCCGGGTTGGGGTCTCCCCCGGGGTCGCGGGTGAGGTTGCTGACAGCAGACCGCCGGGTCGAAACCGACGGCGCGTTTTGGGGAATCGTGGGCCGGATTGTTGCGGACGGCGCGGCCCCCGGCTGTGCCCGCCGGTGCGGGTCTTCGGGGACCGCTGCGAGGAGGTCCCAAAACAGCCGGGCGGGGAAGGACCTCTGCTTTCTCGTTGCGGTCCCCGTCACCTTCGCGCCCGTGACCGACTCGGTACCGGCAAGCCCATTAAGCGTGACCATCGAACTTCCTCCCACTCCGGCGATGATCTGCTGCCTGGGCAGCCGCGCGGGTCCTGGATCCCGCTGCTGCTCGGTCTTGCACAGTCCGTGCCGCGACGGGGCAAGAGCCGGGGGTCTGACCCCTCAGGGTCAGACCCCCGCAAGCGAGAAGGCAGCCTACCGGCCGGCCCGCGAAACGGTCATGGGCATGCCCGTGTACAGCTGGGCTCGGACCTGGATACCCACCACGGGTGAGCCGGGGTTCACGACCACGCCGTCCACCCGGCCGTAGACGTCTCCCGGGTCGATGCGGCCGTTCCCGTTGAAGTCCTGCCAGGCCACCACGCTCACCGGCCCCGTGGCGGAGTCGTTGATCTGGAAGCGGCCGTCCGCCATCACCCGGGCCATGCTGCTGAGCCGCGCCACCGACCCGCCGGCCACGGTGGCCGTGAACACCCGCAGGGTCTGGGCGGTGTTCTCCACTCCCACGGCCGCCGCGGCGTTCACAAGCCCGTACCCGTAGAAGTTGTCGAAGCCGGGTGTTCCCAGATCCTCGGCGGTGTCGGCCAGACGCTGGCGGATCTGCTGGGGCGTGGTGAACCCCCGGGAGATGAGCAGAGCCGCCACCCCCGCCACGTGCGGGGTAGCCATAGAGGTTCCGATACTCGGGGCGTAGCCGTTTCCGGTGGCCAGGTTGAAACCCGTGCTCCAGACGAATCGGGTGTTGGGGTCTCCGCAGCTGACCTGGTTGTTGCCTCCGGGGGCTGCCACCCAGATCTCCGGGCCGAAGTTAGAGTACCACGTGATCCTGCCGTCACAGCCCACCGCGGAGACCGCGATCACACCCGGGTAGGCTGCGGGGTAATTCACCGGCGCGTCCTCGTTCCCCGCCGCGGCCACGAGCGTGACGCCCCGGCTGAGCGCGTAGTTCACCGCGTCCTGTTCCGCCTGGCTCGGGTTGGCGGATCCCAAGCTCAGGTTGATGACCTTGGCACCGCGGTCCGTCGCCCAGTAGATCCCCTGGATCACGGCCAACCGGTTCACAGCGGTGCAGTCGGTCGTGCCGGGGATCGTACCGACGCGGATGGGCATGATCCTCACACCGGAGGCCCCACCCCACGTGACTCCCGCCACACCCGTCCGGTTGTTTGTGAGGGCCGCGATGGTCCCCGCCACGTGCGTCCCGTGGCTGTTCTGGTTGACGTTGACGGGGCACCCGGGGTCGGTGGGGTCCGGGTCGTCGTCCAGGAAGTCGTACCCCGGGACCGTGACGCCGGCGAGGTCGGGGTGGTCGAACCGGATGCCGCTGTCGATGACCGCTACGATGACGGGAGACCCGACCGTGACCGCCCAGGCCGCGGGCAGCCCGATCAGCGGGTAGTGCCACTGAACCGGGAAGAGCTCGTCGTTGGGGGTGATCTGGGTCTGCTGGAGGTACCGATAGTAGTTTGGCTCCGCGAACCGCACGAGGGGGGAGAGGCGATAGGTCTGGATCGCGGTCTCCACCGACACGCCCGGCGGCAGCTTCACCAGAATCAGCGAGCCCTGGGGCACGGTACGGACCACACGGGCCCCCAACTGGCGGTGAAGGGGCTCAAGTTCCGCCATCCGCCCGAACTCCCGCACCTTCACGATGACCTCCCCGGGCGCGTACTGGGGACGATTCTTCCGAAGACCGGAGGTCCCCTTCGCAGGGGGTTGCTCACCCAGCAACCCGAACGTACGTGTCCCCGCGTCTACGAACACGCGTCCGCTGACCACTCCAGGGCCGCCGGGGACGCCACCGACCCCGCCTCCGCCGCCGCAGGCCGCCAGCGCCAGAGTCGCCACGATCGCCAGTGCTGCCCGACCAGACCACCCCGTCATGTCGTCCCTACCTCCTCGACTCGGGATCGCTACTTCATGAGCCGGCCGTTCCTAGCCGCCTCAGTATACTTGAGGGCCCCGCCCTTAAGGAATGCTTAAAGTAGAAGACATTCGGATTCTTTAAGAGCGGCTTAAGAGGCCTAGCGGTAGTCTCGTAGACGGGTGTTCTTGGAGCATCGGAGGCTCGCCAAATCGGAGGGCGGCGCCATGAAGCACCGGGTCACAAGACGGTGGGTGTTGATCTGGGGGCTGGTTCTGGCCCTCAGTCTTCCCGGGGGTGCGGCGGAGCGGGCGACAGACCGGCTGCACGGTTTTTCCGTTCACCTGCCCGATGGCTGGCAGGTGCGGGTAGGCCGGTACGGTGTTCTCCTCAGTGACTTCGAGAGCTTCGTCCTCGTTCGGGGTGCCCCGCGCTCGACCCCAAGTCAGGCCGTAGCTCCGTTCCTGCAGGAGATCCGGTACCTGTCCGGGGGCGGTGCCCGTGCGTATTTCAAGCAGGTTCCCGGAGGGCTACTCCTGGCGGCGCAGGGGCTCCGGTACCCGTGGGAGCTTGCTCAGGGCCTCGGCAGTTACGCCCTCGCCCTCTCCCTCCCACAGGCCCGAGCGCACCTCCAGAGTCTGTCCTACGAAGGTGCGCACCTACTCCTAGCGGGGGAGCGGGCGGTCCTCGCGGTGAGCGCGTACCTGCCCCGCGACTTGGACCGCTCCCGACGGGCCGCCGTCTTGGGGGTGCTCCGCTCCTTCGGGTTCTTGCCTGCCGCGGAGCGGCTGCCCTACACCCCACAGCCCATCTACGATCCGGTGCTGGGGCTTGTGGCTGCTCAGGTGCCCGTACCGCAGGGCTACGCGTTCGCAGCCGGGGTGGTCCCTCAGGGGAATCTCCGCCTCCCTGCATTCTCCCTCCGGCAAGGCCCGAAGATGTTGCGGCGGGACGTAGTGCACGTGTCATCCGGAGGGGTGCAGACACAGTTCGGCTCGAACGCCCAGACCCGGCTGACCTGGAACGGGAACGTTTCGACCCAGAGCGGGGCGGTCTGTCTGACCTCAGAAGGGCAGGTGCCGCAGTTCGTGCTCCAGCTTTGGCGCGCGGAGACCGGGGCAGGGTGGACCCTCGTCCAGGCGGCGCCACAGACCGAGCGGAGCCGGGTGGCGCGCTACCTCAAGAGCCTGCAGGGGGCAACGCGGCCCAAGCTCGCGCTGCCGGGCGCGCAGACCTTTGACATCTCCACTCGCCTCCTGATGTGGGCGCGGTCCGGTGGGGTCTTCCGGCGGGCGTGGGTGGATGCACGGAGCCTGGGGTATGTGAATCGGAGCTTTGCTGCGAACTCCTTCAACTGTTCGGAGGGATCGTGGGCGGGGTGGAGCGAGGGGGACGCCTGGAAGAGATGCTGCAGTCCGCGGGCTGGAGGCGGCTGGAGGAGTCCTTAAGCGGGCTTCCCGGCACCTGGCGGTAGCCAGCGAGCCCCGAGGGTCAGATCCCTTGACGGCCCGCGGGCGGGCTGACCGTTCCGTCCACCACCCGCCACACGGTAGGTGCGACCCGTTGCGTCCTGCGGTCCCTGCTCAGTTCCCTGCCGGCAACCGCGGCGAGGGTCCGGCGGTCGAGGGCTCGCTCCACGACGGACGCCCGGCGGATCGCGCGCTCCACGTCCTCGGCTCCGATCTGCCAGGAGACCTCCGCCACAAGGTACACGTCCTCCCCGTCCCTCCGCCCCTCCATCACCACGTCGGCCTCCAGGGCGTCGATGCGCTGGTCCGGGGTGATCCGGCCGGCCTCCACGGCCTCGTCCAGCAGTAGCCCAAGCCGCTGAGGGTCCAGGACCCGGATCCTCTGGAGGATCCGGCCGAAGTAGGCAGGAGCGCGGTCGCGGTAGGCCCGTTCGAGGCTCTCCCCCTTGAGATCGCCCACGTCCCGCACCAGGATGCGAACGGTCTCCTCGGTCTTGAGCTGGGCTTCCGTGAGGCGGGTGATGGCCTCCTCGAGGCGGTCCGTGCGCTCCTCCAGCCTCCCGAGGCGCTCCTCGGTCTTGAGCTGGGCTTCCGTGAGGCGGGTGATGGCCTCCTCGAGGCGGCCGATGCGCCCCTCGGCCTTGAGCTGGGCTTCTGCGAGACGGCGCACCTCCTCCGAGAGACCCCGGATGGCGTCCACGAGCCCGTCCACCAGCAGCACCTGGCGTAGCTGGTCCCGCCACTCGGGCCGCTCCCGGAGCAGCCTCAGGAGGTCCTGGAAGTCCTCGACCGTGAACGGCATCTCACCGCCATTGTAGCGGCCGGGGCCTGTTCCGACACCCGGGGTCTGACCCCATCAGTCCGACTATCCGCAGACACAGGCGGAGGCCGGCTAGGTATGGCGCGTCCTGGACGGCCGAGCGGACCCGCTCAGTCCCGGAGATCCTGGCGGGCTCTGAGCGGTTTTGGTGGGCGCTCTCGGTATCGGACAAGCGAACCGGGAGGGAGGATCCCCCGTACGGGTATTAGGTAGGTTCACGATGCGCGGCCTGGGGGTTGCCCTCCTCGTGGTAGTGGCGGGCGCGGGTCTGAGTGCGACGAAGGCACCCTTTTTGGGTCCCGCCGACCTCCCGCCCGAAACCGGAGAGTCCAGACCCCGCGTGGTGCGGGAAACAGGGCTCCCCTACCGGAAGGTGTTCGTGCCGGGACTGATCCGCGTGCGGTTCTTCCCCTGGGTGGCGCCGGATCCGGCGGAGCGACTGCTCCTCTCGCTCGGGCTCTCCGTGGTCTCCCGTGAGCCTGCACACGGCCTGTATGTCGTGCGCACGCCGGATCGCGAGAAGGTGGGCGAGGTCGTGGTGGCACTCAACCGCTCACCCCTCGTGGAGTGGGCGGTGCCTCACTACGTCCTCGTGCGGATCGTACCGCCTCCTCGGCCCATCGAGCCGCTCCGGTAGCATGAGACGCATGTCTTTTCTCGTCTGACCGGAGCGCGCCACGGGCGGCGCCGGCTGGTCCATGGCTCACGGCCATTCCGGCACGTTCGGAACAAACTTGGAGGCAGGATGACCGGGAGGGAGTGTATGAATATGAAGAGGATCCTCACGAGCTACCGCACCCTCCTCGTCTGGCTATTCGCCTTGGCGGGGATCGCCTCCTGCGGTGGGGGAGGTGGAGGCCTGATTCCTCACTCCTCCGCCGGTGCCGTCAGCGGCACCGTCACGGTGCAGGCGGGAACACTCCAGTCGCTAACGGCCGCCCTGGTGCCGCCGCACGCCTCAGGCCTGCGGCAGGTCCGCAGTCTGCCCGCCTACGTGCCCCATCGGGTTGTGGTGAGGTTCTGGCCAGGTGCGGTCACCCAGGATGCGGACGCCCTCCACCGGGCGGCCGGGGGCCATGTAATCGGGGTAATCCCGCAGCTGGGAATCCACGTGGTGCAACTCGGCCCCGGCGTGACCTCTCAAGCGGCCCTAGCGGCTTACCGGACCTCACCCCTCGTGCAGTACGCCGAGCAGGACGCTTACGCCTATGCCCTTGCGACACCCAACGACCCGTACTACCCCATCCAGTGGCACTACCCGAAGATCGGGCTACCTGCGGCCTGGGACGTGACCACCGGCGGGCCTGTGATCGTCGCGGTCGTGGATACCGGCATCCGGTTCGACCACCCGGACCTCGCGGGGGTCACAGTGCCCGGCTACGACTTCATCGACAACGACCAGGACCCCACGGATCCCGGATGTCCCACGGTGGATCCCGGTGCACCCAGCCACGGGACGCACGTGGCCGGGACCATCGCCGCGCTCACGAACAACGGAACGGGGGTGGCGGGCGTGACCTGGGGCGGAGTCGCTGCCGTGAGGATCATGCCGGTCCGGGTCCTGGGGGAGGACGTGCCCAAGAACCAGTGCGGCACCGGGTTCCTGTCGGCCGTGGCTGCCGGGATCGTCTATGCCACCGACCACGGCGCAAAGGTCATCAACCTCAGCCTGGGAGGACCTACCGGAACTCAGGCCCTGCAGGACGCGGTGAACTACGCGCTCGGGCGAGGCGTGACGCTTCTCGCGGCGGCGGGGAACGAGAACGGACCCGTTGCCTATCCGGCTGCCTACCCAGGTGTGATCGCCGTGGCGGCCACGGCCTGCGACGACCAGAGGGCGTCGTACAGCAACTTCGGGCCGCAGATCTGGGTGGCAGCACCGGGAGGGGATGCGAACGCGAACTGCCCGGCTGGCCAGCCCCAAGCGTCGATCTGGAGCACCTCGTGGAGCCCCACCAAGGGGAACGGGTACTTCGGCTTTCGGGGCACCTCCATGGCCACAGCCCACGTCTCGGGGGTTGCCGCCCTCCTGATCTTTCGGGGTGTTACGACCCCGGAGGCCATCCGCGACCGGCTTCGGAGCACGGCCGTAGACCGGGGAGCGCCCGGCTGGGACCCGTACTTCGGCTACGGCCTAGTGAACGCGGCCGCGGCGGTAGGGGCGAGCAACCCCAACAGCAGCATGCGGGCGTTTTCCGGGGTGATCAGCGGCAACACGATCACGCCCAACAGCGACTTCGCGAGCGTTGCGGCCACCGGGAGCTTCACCATCGCAAGCGCCCAGCCCGGCACCTGGAGCGTGTTTAGCTGGCAGGACTTCAACAGCAATGGCGTCGTGGACTCCGGGGACTTCTACGGCCGCGTCGACGGTGTAGCGGTCAGCCCGGGAACGGTCACCTCCGGGGTGGTCGTCCCGGTGCGGCTGTACACGGGCAGTCCCCTCTCCGTCTCTGCCGCCACCCATGGGCGCTGACGCGCTCCCTTGCCCGGTCTCCGGGGCAGGAGTTCGAGGGGCGAGGGGGAACCAGTGGGGCGGATGTCGTGGGCGTGGGAGGCGCTCGTCGTCCTCCTGCTCATACTGGCCAACGCCGCCTTCGCAGCCGGCGAGATGGCGGTCATCACGGCCCGGGTCGGGCGCCTGGAGCGCCGGAGGCGGGCGGGCGACCGTCGGGCGGCCGTGGCCCTGGGGCTCGTGGAGCACCGGGAGCGGTTGCTTGCAGCGGTCCAGATCGGGATCACGCTCATCGGCACCCTCGCCTCGGCCTACTCAGGCGCCCGGATCGCGGCGACGATCGCCGAGGGCCTGCGGACCTGGCCCCTCCTCGCTCCCTACAGCGAGACCCTGGCCTTGGGGATCGTGGTCGCGGCCTTGACCTACGTCTCCCTCGTAGTGGGCGAGCTCGTGCCCAAGCGGTTGGGCCTCGCCCGCGCCGAGGACGTGGCCGTCGCCCTTGCACCGGCCCTCGAGTCCTTCGCGCGGGCCGTGGCCCCGGCGGTGGGTCTGTTGACCCGCTCGGCGAACGCCCTCCTGTGGCTGTTGACCCAGGGTCGGGAGCCAGCCCGCCGGATGACCCGCGAGGACTTCGGCGCCCTCGTGGAGGAAACCGTGCGGGCAGGCCTGCTGGAGCCGGCGACCGCCGAGGTCCTCTCCGATGTGCTGCGTGTGACCCGCCGGAGCCTGGAGGAGATCATGACCCCGCGTACCGATCTCGTCGGCCTCCCCGTGACGGCGTCCTTCGACGACGTCCTTCAGACCGTACGCGCCTCCACCTACTCCCGCTTTCCCGTCTACGAGGGGGACCTGGACCACATCGTAGGGGTCCTCCATGCCCGTGACCTCGTGGGCCACGACCCTCGCGAGGACTGGCGGGCCCTCCTGCGGCCGGTCCTCCGCATCCCCGGCACGGTGCGGGTGCTCGACGCGCTCCGGCAGTTCCAGACCCACCGGGCCCACGCCGCGGTGGTGCTGGACGAGTACGGCGGAACCGCCGGCTGGGTGACGCTGGAGGACATCCTCGAAGAGATCGTGGGGGAGATTCCCTCGGAGTACGGGGCCGAAGAGCCGTCCATCGTGGTCCGGGAGGACGGCTCGCTCCTCGTGGACGGCCGCACGCCGCTCCACCAACTCCTTGGCCACCTCGGCCTGGAGGAGGAGGCGATCGACACGGGGGAGGCCACGACCGCCGCCGGCCTCGTGCTCCAGCTCACCGGCCACATCCCCTCGGTGGGCGAGCGTGTGGTCTTCGCCGGCTACGAGCTCGAGGTGGTGGACCTTGACGGACGGCGCGTCGACAAGCTCCTCGTGCGGCCGCTCCCGCACGAGGAGGCGTCGTCTAGCGGCGGGTCCGGGCCGTGAGCTCCTCCAGGATGCGACCGAGGGCCTCGATCTCCCGCTGGTACCCGCCTAGATCCCCCGCGCGGAGGAGCTCCTGCGCCCGCCGGTAGCGCCGCAGGGCTTCCTCTGCGAGGGCCCCAACGCGCGCGTTGGACGGCGGCCCTCCCTCCGGTGGGGTGGGAGAGGGTGCGCCGAACACGCGGGCGAGAGCTCCCTCCAGGGTTTCGGCCATGGCCACGCGGGGCCCGTGGACGGCGACCACCCGCCGGAGCTCCGGCAGCTGGCTCGTCTCAGCCCGCAGGAAGATGGGCTCCACGTACAGGAGGGAGCCATCGAGCGGGATCACGAGGAGGTTCCCGCGGATCACCCGGGAGCCCTGCTGGTTCCACAGGGTGAGCTGAGCGCTGATGTCCGGGTCCTGGTTGATCCGGGACTCCACCTGCATCGGCCCGAAGACCACCCGCTCCTTGGGGAAGGTGAACACCACGAGGTCTCCCAGGTGGGGCGGGTCGTTGCGGCCCGCGAGCCATGCGACCATGTTCTCCCGGCGCTGGGCAGTCATCGGAAGGATGAGGACGAACTCCACCCGCTCCTCGCCGGGGAGCCGCATCGTGACGTAGTAGGGCTCCATCCGTTGCTGCTCGCCTGCGAAGATCTCCGTGGGCCAGGACCACACGTCCTCCCGGTTGTAGAACACCCGCGGGTCCCGCATGTGGTAGGTGGCATAGACAATGGCCTGGAGCTCGAACAGGTCCACCGGGTAGCGCAGGTGCTGCCGGAGCTCCCGCGGGATCGCCTCCGCCGGCTTGAACAACCCAGGGAAGATCCGTGCCCACACCTGGATCAGGGGATCGGAGGGGTCCACGACGTAGAAGTCCGTCGTCCCGTGATAGGCGTCGATCACGACCTTCACGGCGTTCCGGATGTAATTGATCCCCTGGACCGGCTGGGCGTAGGGGTACCGGTCGCTCGTCGTGTACCCGTCGAGGATCCAGAACAGCCGCCCCCCGGCGATCACGACGTAGGGATCCCGGTCGTACCGCAGGAACGGGGCAAGACGGTGCACGCGCTCGGAGATGGAGCGGGCGAACAGCACGCGACTAGTCGGGGTGAGATCGGTGGAGAGGAGGATGCGCGCAGTGCCGAACCGCGTGGCGAACGCGGCCCGCCGCAGGGGGTTTGAGAGGGAGATCCCCGCCCGCCCCTCGTATTGAGTGGTGACGTTCTCCTCGCCGCGCGGGTAGTCGAACTCCGGCACTCGCGTGCGCACGATGACGTAGTTCGTCGTGCGCTCGCCGAAGTAGATCTCGGGCCGCGTGATCCGGAGTTCAGGATGCACCGCTTGAGGTGGGAGGTCGCGGACCCACAGCTCCGGCAGCCCCTCTTCCGAGACCTGGTTCACCGGGCTTGCCACGATCCCGTAGCCGTGGGTGTAGACGAGGTGCTCGTTGATCCAGGTCCGGGCTTGAGGCGGAAGCCGCGCGGTGTCGATCTCCCGGGCCGCCAGCATGAGCTGGCGGGGACGGCGGCCCACGGTGTACCGGTCGATGTCTACGTCCTGGAAGGTGTAGTAGGCCCGCAGGGCCTGGAGCTGCTGGTAGGTGTCCAGCAGCGGCCGGTAGTCCCACAACCGCACGTTCTCCAGGGTCTCCCGGTTCCGCTGGAGGACCTCCGGCCTCACCTGCTCCGTGGTCGGATACGGCATGGTGCGGACCCGGTCCAGCCCGAAGGCCGCTAGGGTGGCGCGGATGTGGTGAGCGATGTACGGGGCCTCCCGGGTGAGCTCGTTAGGGGTCACGAGGAGCTGCTGGACCACGCCCGGGAGCACGCCGACCCCCACGAACCACGCGACGAGCATCACCGCCACGATCCCCGCCGCGAACCGGAGCGTCCGAAGCCGCACGTTGGCGAACATCGCGGCTGACGCGAGGACCGAGAGGATCGCAAGGGCATTGAGGGCCGGCAGGCGCGCGTGGAGGTCGGTGTAGGTGGGTCCGAAGAAGAGGCCGCGCTGGCTCGTCATGAGTTCCAGGGCGTCGAGCCGGAACCCAGCGGCCCGCGTGAGGAGGAGAAGCCCGATGAGGAGCGACAGGTGCGCCCGCGCACCCGGCGGAAGCGTCCAGATCCCCCGCACGGCGAGGGTGGCCGTGTCCAACAGGTAGCCGACGGCCACCAGGAGGAGCGCCATCAGGAGCCACCCCCACGCGAGGTCAACGAGGAACCGCCAGAACGGGAGTCGCAGCAGGTAGACGGACAGGTCAAGCCCGAAGATGGGGTCGCGCAAGCCTACCGGACGCGCGTGGAGGAACTGCTGGAAGGCGATCCACTGCTGGGTGCTCGCAAGCCCGGCAAGGAACGCGACGAACGCGGATCCCACGGCCAGAAGGACGAGTGGCCATCCGCCAACGGACGTCCGGCGACGGAACCGCCCGCCCATGTCGCGGAGCTCGATGACCACGACGCGGCGACGCAGCAGAGGCCGCACGTTCAGGTACAGGACGAGGAAGACGAAGGCCCCGACGACCGCCGCAACGAGGATCTTGGACCAAAGCGGCACCCAGAACACCCGGGGGTATCCGAGTTCCTGGTACCACAGCCACTCGGTGTACCAGTAGGCGATCGTCGGCCAGCCGATGAACCCTGCGACGAGGAGGACGAGGACCCCAAGGCGCAGCGCGCGGCCCATCAGCGGCTTACAGCGCTCCGCCCGGCGACCGCTTCCGGCTCACGAGCCAACCCAGGGCGAGGAGGGCCGCACCGGCGAGGGCCACGAGGCCTGCGCCAGAGAGCGCGATCCGCGGCGTGGGGTACACGGTGATCCGGACCTCCGCGCCGCAGTGGGGACAGCGTGGGAAGTAGTCCAGCCCGCCCGGCCGGTCGGACGGCACCCCCTCCCGGATCCCGATGATGAACCGGACCGCCCGACCGCACTCGGGGCAGTCAAACTCGACGTCGTGGGGAAGTGAAAGGGTTCGGTCAGGCATGGCACCCCCTCAGTGACTCACGCCCCTATGGTACCGCACCGGACGAACTTTAGGGTGCAGCGTTCGTGTATCATGGGCCGGGAGACCGTCTGATGCGGAGGGTGAAGATGGCGAGTCGGGAGGAGATCGTCGAGGTCCTGAAGACCTGCTACGATCCCGAGATCCCGGTGAACATCTGGGATCTCGGGCTCATCTACGATCTGCGGCAGGAGGACGGTAAGGTCTACATCCGGATGACCCTCACCGCCCTCGGGTGCCCCATCGGCCCCATCCTGGCGGAGGAGATCCGCACGAAGCTCATGGCACTGGAGGGCGTGGAGGACGTGGAGGTGGAGATCGTGTTCTCGCCGGCGTGGACGCCGGATCGGCTCACGGAGGAAGGCCGGCTCGTCCTCCAGAGCATGGGCTACCCGGTGTGAGATGGCAAAGCCCAAGCAGGCTCCCCCAAAGCCCCTCAAGCGCCCTGCCCAACGCACCGCGTTCGACCGCCTGTGGCCGTGGCTGTTCGGCGGCGTCGTGGTGGTCGGGATCGCGGTCGTGGCCTACGCCATCCGCTCAAGGCCCAACTACCCCCGGGCCGGCGCCCACTGGCACGCGGCCTACACGGTCGAGGTCTGCGGCACCGTCCTCGCGCCGTTCCCCCCCAGTCCCGGCAACGTCCACACCCACGGAGACGGCGTGATCCACGTGCACCCGGCAACCGACGAGGAGGGCAAGCAGGCGACGATCCGGACGTTCCTCGAGTCCGTCGGCGCGCGGGTGGCAGACGGTGCGGTGACCCTGCCGAACGGCCGGACCTTCCGGAGCGGGGCGCGCTGTCCCGATGGTCGCCCCGGCACCTGGGCCGTCTACGTGAACGGGAAGGGCGTGAACGATCTCTTCGGCTATCACCCGCAGGACCGGGACCGCATCCGGATCGTGTTCGGCCCGGCACCCTGAGAGGGACCCACCGGGATCGGCCGGAACTCCTGGCGTCGCGCGGGTGCTCTAGACGGTCACACCCGCCATCTGGCGCACGAGGGCCGCGAGCTTCTGGCTGTAGCTGACCGGGTACTGCCCCCCGTCCAGCCGCTGCACTTCCTCCGGGAGGATCCCAAGACGCTCCTGGAAACGCCGGCGCGCATCGAGGAGCGTCTCGTGATGGATCCGGCGACCGCCCCGCATGACCTCCACCAGGAGCGGAGAGGCGTCGGGCGGGGGCGGTTCGTCCGCCAGCGCGATGACGTCGCCGGCCATCCGGCTCTCGCGGACGATCCGCCAGACCTGCTTGCGCCCGGGCAGGGTGACCTTCCCGGTGCTGCGCTTGATCCGGTAGCCGGATGTGTCCTCCACGAGCTTGTAGACACCACCCAAGGCGGGCGCGTCGTAGGAGACGCCCATCTCCGTCCCGACGCCGAAGGCGTCGATGGGGGCTCCGGCATCTAGGAGTTCTGCGATGCGGTCCTCATTCAGGTCCCCGCTGGCGAAGATCTGGACGTCTGGAAATCCGGCCTCGTCCAACACGGCCCGCACCTTCCGGCTGAGATCGGCGAGGTCGCCGCTGTCGATCCGGACCCCACGCAGCCGGTGCCCGCGTGCGCGGAGCTCCTGGGCCACCACGACCGCGTTCCGGGCACCCTGGACGGTGTCGTACGTGTCGATGAGGAGGATGCACCGGTCCGGGAACTGGCGGGCGTACGCCCGGAACGCTTCCAGCTCGTCGTCGAACGACATGACGTAGGAGTGGGCCATCGTCCCGTAGACCGGGATCCCGTAGACCATGCCTGCCAGCACGTTGGACGTCCCCACGCAGCCGGCCAGGTAGCTGCTCCGGGCGACCTTCATGGCCGCGTCGGTGCCGTGGTCCCGTCGGGGCGAGAAATCCACCACCGGGCGCCCCCGGGCCGCCAGCACGACGCGGGCCGCTTTGCTTGCGATCATCGTCTGGAGGTTCAGCTGGTTCAGGAGGAACGTCTCGACGATCTGCCCTTCGATACGAGGGGCGGTGATCTGGAGAAGGGGTTCGGGGGGGAAGAAGACCTCGCCTTCCGGGATCGCGCGGACGTCTCCGGTGAAGCGGAACTCACGCAGGTATGCGAGGAAGTCGTCGTCAAAGAGGCCCAGGGAGCGCAGGTAGGCGATCCCTTCTTCCGGGAAGTGTAGCCGCTCCAGGTAGTCCAGCGCGGTATCCAGGCCTGCACTCACGAGGAAGCTCCGGCGGGGCGGGAGGTGCCGGACGAAGAGGTCGAAGGTGGCGAGGTCGTTGCGGCCCTCCCGGAAGTAGCTCTGGGCCATGGTGAGCTCGTACAGGTCGGTGAGAAGACCCATCGTCTGCTCGGTCACAAAGCCCATGTCGCGGCCGCCCATAGGACCTCCCGGTGTAGGCGACGGTCTGTGGTCCGGTGCCCATCGTAGCGCAGGGCCTTTGACTTTTCGACGGGGGATCCGTAGACTACCACTCGGCGGGAGCGGGGGCGTGGTGTAGCCTGGTCAACACACCGGCCTGTCACGCCGGAGATCGCGGGTTCAAATCCCGTCGCTCCCGCCAAACCGGCCTGGGTAGCTCAGGTGGTAGAGCAGGGGACTGAAAATCCCCGTGTCGGGGGTTCGACTCCCTCCCCAGGCACCAGTGTTACCCCTCCTGGCATACTGAAGGCGGGGAAAGGCGATGGTACCAGCGTCTGAACTGCGGCCAGGGATGGTCATCCGGTGGGAGGGAGAGCTCTACAAGGTCGCGAGCGCCTCCTACCACGCCGGAAGCGGACAGATGGGCGGGGTCACCCACGCCAAGCTCCGGAACACCCGGACGGGGACGGTCCGGGAGGTGCGGTTCCGGGCCGACGAGGCCGTGGAGGACGTCCAGGTGGAGCGCCGGATGATGCAGGTCCTGTACCGGGACGGCGAGGCCACCCACTTCATGGACACCGAGACCTACGACCAGGTGTCCATCGAGAATGCCCGTCTGGGTCCAGCAGCCGCCTACTTGACGGAGGGCGCCACGGTTCCCGTGGAGTTCTCCGAGGGTGCGCCCGTAGGGATCGTCTTCCCGGATGTGGTGGAGGTTCAGGTGGTGGACACCGCACCGCCCGCCCGGGGCATCGGGACCGAGAACGTCTGGAAGGAGGCCAGGCTGGAGAACGGGATCACGATCCTCGTGCCCCCCTTCATCGCTCCCGGGGAGTGGATCCGGGTGGACGTCGAGGCGGGGACCTACGTCGAACGCGCCAAGCGAAAGGCGCGCTGACCCGGCTCCCCTCAGGTCCAGCCGACTCCGCCTCATCACGCCCAAGCGCGTGCACCACAAGGCGTGGGATGGCCCACGCCCCCAAGATTGCGAGGGCGGACCCCGCCACAAACCCCACCACTTGGTGCACGCACAAGGGATTCCCGCGATGGCCCGAGAAGGCGAGCACCCCCAAAAGCGGCAGGCTCAGCAGCAGGAGGGAAGCCGCGAACAGGCTGACCACCAGAAGACCCAGGCGCAGGGGTGAGAGGTGGCGGATCCGGTAGGGCCGCCCCCACCCGAATTCCACGAGAAGCGCCTCCGGCTCCGGTGAGGGGGGTGGAGTAAGGCACTCACAGAACTCGACGGGGTGGTCACACCGCGGGCAACGCACGGGAGCGTCCTCCCACCTCCAGGATACCGCACGGGGACCCCGACGGGGTAGCTCAGTGGATCACCTGCACCAGGTGCACGCCGTCCCAGCAACGCGGGCGCAGAGTCGCCTCCCAAAGCCGCTGCTTCACCTGGTCGGGCGGAAGACCGGTGCTCAGGAGGCGGGTCACGATCCCGGAGACCTGAGCGGCTGCAAAAGAGGTTCCGCTCCACCGCACGTACCGGCCCCGCCCGGGGAGGGAGAGCCCGCAGTCCAGGATGAGGTCCTCGCCCGGTGCGGCGAAGTGGGCTTCGTTGCTGAACCAGGCGTACTCCTGGGGCGCGGCGAAGGCCGAGGCAGCCACCGGGATGACGTGCACGCGGCATGCACGGGTGTCCCCGAAGTAGCCGTAGGCCGCGGGCTCGGTGGCGTTCTCCGGACGGCCCTCGGAGAGGTTGCCCGCAGCCGCGACGAGGACGACACCTGCCCGAGCTATGCGGTCCATCGTGTCGAGCAGCACGCACGACTGGACCGTCTCGCATGAGCTGCGCGCAAGGCCCAGACTCAGGTTGAAGACCAGGGATCCGTACACCACGGGACGCCCGCTCATGGCTACCTGCGACCTCCACAGCCGCAGGATGTAGCGCATCGCCTCGATGAGCTCGTAGCTCGTCGTGCCCAGGTGAGAGGTCATGAGCCGCACGAGGACGATGTTCGCCCCCGGCGCGATCCGACGGACGATGCCGGCGATCATCACCCCGTGGAGGGCCCGGAGCCGTTCCATCTCGCCCGGTCCGAGGACGTGGGCGCCCAACGCACGCATCCGCCGCCTCTCCCGCACCGAGCACACCTCAGGCTCGGGCTCTTCCTCCTCACGGAACGCCGGGAAGTCCTCCGGGACCACCACGGGCCAGGGGATGTAGACGTCGACGAGCTGGGGGTCGAAGGTGGGAGTGAGGCCCGGGCCCGAGTCGAAGATCACCACACTCGTCCCCTCGCCCCGGTACGCGGGCCAGCGCCGTTCGACCTCCAGTAGCCCGATCCGCCGGAAGGCCTCTTGCTCCCGGTACGTGCCCTCGTCCGCATCGGGGAGGTGGATCGCCTCAACGGGCGTGGGGCTCCCGTGGACCCCTTCCTGGTGCGCACGGACCTCGTAGTCCAGCGAGCGGTGGATCGGCTCGTCCAGGGGCGTTGAGGGGCGTCGGATGCGCCTGAGGGCGATCCGGGGCGAGGTCGGCCCTTCGATGACGAACTGCCGGACGTCCCACCCCTGCGGTCGCGGCGGAGGCGGTAGCCGGACGGGATGCCACGCCCGGGTCTTCCCGGACGGGAGGGAGACGAAGGCCTCCTGGGGGACCCTCGGGGTCACCACGCACCGGAGCTTGAGGCGGCGCTCCAGAGAAGCGAGGCGGCGATCCGGCCCGCTGAGGAGGAGATGGCCATTCAGGTACCTCCGGTGTTGCGGCATCATGCACCTCCCAGGACCACGAACCCAGCCCAGTGGAGCGGGTGCGGGTCCGTGGACCGGATCTCGAGGGCACTCGACCGGAGCGACGCGCAAACGCCCGAGCCCCGAGCCAGGTGGCGGTAGAAGGCGTCCATGAGGCGGCAGGTGGACTCGTCCGGAACCGGCCACAGGGAGAGGACCAAAGTGGCCGCCCCCGCGTGGAACCACGCCCGCGCGAACCCGTGGAGCTCGTCCCCCGGGAGGACCCCGTGCACCCCGGTGTCGCACCCGCTGAGGACGACGAGTCGGGCCTGCGTGAGACGATCCAGCAGGTCCAGGGCGAGGAGCGGCCCGTCGGCCAGGTGGATCGCGGAGAGGAGCGGGGCAAGCGGCTGGAACGTGCAGTGGGCCGCCACGTGCACGATGCCCGCTCCCTCGAGGAGGTCCAGGAACTGGGCCCGCGTCACCTCCCGCACGCATCGACCGTTCATGCACCGGGCCACCCGTTCTGCCTCCTCCACCGCGTGCACGACCCGCCCGCCCGTCGCCGCGACGGCCACCACCGGCCCCCGCCGGGTTCCCGAGCGGCGATGTAGCAACGGCAGCATGGAACCGGCCGGGACGTACGAGACTTCCATCATCTCCCACAGGGGGACGCCGCGGTCCAGGAAGGCGTGGAAGGGGAGGGCCCACAGCGCACCGCAGGGGGAGACGATGAGGTGCTCGTAGGGAATCTCGCCGGGCCACAGGGGTCGGAGGAGGGCCTCGTAGAGATCCGAGAGTACGCGGTCCGCTTGCCGGAGGGCTGCCGCCTCCGGCAACTGACCCGCCGCGTAGGCCCGGAGGCCCAGGGCCCACAGGGATGTGAGGCGCCGGATCTCGGGCAGACTCGCCACCCCCCGCACGGCGCGGATCTCGTCTTGGGTCAGGACGAAGGCGAGTACCTCCTGACCCGCGATGACGTACTCCACGAGGGCCGTACGACTTCCGAGCTTGAGGCGCTGCGGCTCTCCGGATAGGCCCAAGAGTGCGGTGTCCTCGCCGTACTCGGCGTTGCGCACGATGAGGGAGGCGAGGAGATCCGAGACGCGCGAGGAGAGGTCGTGGAGTTCGGGGTCCGGCTCAGCCCGCATCGCCTTAGCCCGCGCGCACTCCAGTAGCTCGTTCAGCTCGTCCACGAGGGGCACATCCTCCGGCGCCCGGGCGCGAAGGCGCAGCCCCTGGTGGCGTGCGATGAGCTCGGCCATGCCACGGGATTTGGCCTGCTGCGCCACCCGCCACGCCCGCTCGGGTTGGGACGCCTCGGCGAGGGCCACGATGCACTCGCTGAACAGGTCCTCCACCTCTCGGAAGAAGCTCCACCGCAGGTCTGCTGGAATCCAGCTCAGGATGCGTCCTGCGGATCGGACACCGCAGAGGAGGTGGAGCCTGCGGCGCACGGGGGATGGGGTCGAGCGGGCGAGCCTGCGGTGGGCGCTCGCCAGTAGCCACGGGAGCCCGTACCGCCGTCCGAGCCGGTGGGCGGCCCGCGCCGCGCGGGAGGCGCTGAACCGGTCCTTGCGGGCGAGGTGCAGATCGGCCTCCACAAGCCGCGCGCGACCCGCATGGGCAGGTTCCTGTGCGTACGCCTGCGCCCGAAGGAGGAGCCGCTCCGCCTCCGCGAGATCCCCCTGCCTGAGGCGGAGCGCGGCGAGTTCCTGGGCCGCTGCACTCCACCACGTGACCCGCCCTGCGGCCTCGAGGTCCCGAAGAGCCTGCTCCAGTAGTGCGGCGGCCTCCTCCAGCGGGTCCCCACGAAGTCCACAGGACTTCGTGGGGTGCCCCTCCAGCCGCCCTCGTGAGCGGAGCGCGACGGCGGTAAAGTAGCGGGCCCGCCCCACCTCGGCCAGGAATCCGCCGGCCCGCAGGCGCTCGCTGAGCACCTGCCCCTGCTGCGTCACGCGCTCGAACTGCCCGAGATAGAGCCAGCACTCCAGCGCCCGCAGCCGGTAGGCCGCGGCCGTGGATGGAGCGCCGGCCTGTTCGTAGAGGTCTGCAGTACGTTCGTAGGCCACAAGCGCCCGGGTGTACCGGCCTCCCAAGAGGTCCAGCTCGGCCGCCGCGGCGGCGATGCGGGCTTGCCACAGGGCGCTGGAGCTCCTCCGGGCCGCTTCCTCCGCCGCCTCCAGGGCCTGCTGGGCCGCCTCCCGGCGGCCGGTCCGGGACAGGAGGAGTGCCTGGTTGTGGAGGGCGATGGCGAGGTCCAGGGAAGCGTCGGAAATCTCCCGCAGGACGACGAGCGCCTCTCCGTAGGCGCGAATCGCCCCCTCCGAATCTCCGAGGTACGTGAGCGCCGTGGCGCGCTGACTTCGGACCCGCGCGACGAGGATACGATCCCCCGCGGCGGCGAGGGTGGGCTCGATGGCGTCGGCCAGCGCGAGGGCCTCCCGGGGACGCCCCAGACGCAGGAGCGTTCCCATCTTGCCGATCCCGCACCGCGCCGCCAACGTCCCCTCTCCGACCGCCTCCGCCAGCGCCTGGGCTTCGTCGTAGGCGGCAAGCGCCTCCTCCAGACGGTCCAGCCACAACAGCGCGTTCGCCCGGGCGAGGCGGGCGATCACCCGGGCTCCCGGACGCTCTGAGCGATCCGCGTAGGCCACGAGATCCTTTGCCCGCCGGAGGGCGAGGGCAGGGGCTCGGTGGCTCAGGGCATCGAGGGCGGCCTTGAGTTGTTCGACCGTCTCGGGCTCAGGTGGCCCGAAGGACGCCGCGAGGTCTACCTCCTCCCCCTCGCTCCACGCCTGCATCGGGTCCTGCGCGGTGCGCATCGGGCGCGTTGTTCGTGCCAGGGGGCCAAGCCTCCTGCTATCGTGGAACCGAAACGGGGCCGATGCGGCGCCTCGATCGGAGGACGCGATGGGGGAGGATCGCAGGCTGGACGAGCTGTGCATCAACACGATCCGGACGCTCGCGATCGACGCGATCCAGCGGGCGAACTCCGGCCATCCGGGCGCGGTGCTGGGGTTCGCGCCGGCGGCCTACGTGCTGTGGACGCGCTTCCTCAAGCACAACCCCAAAAACCCTCGATGGCCCGATCGGGATCGCTTCGTGCTGTCGGCCGGGCACGCCTCGATGCTCCTGTACGCACTGCTCCACCTCACGGGCTACGACCTGCCGCTGGAGGAGATCCAGCGCTTTCGCCAGTGGGGGAGCCGCACACCTGGCCACCCGGAGTCGCACCTCACACCCGGCGTGGAGGTCACCACAGGGCCCCTCGGTCAGGGGTTCGCCAACGGGGTTGGTCTAGCGATCGCCGAACGCCACCTGGCGGCGGTGTTCAACCGGCCCGGCTACGAGATCGTGGACCACTACACGTACGCCATGGTTTCCGACGGCGACCTCATGGAAGGGGTAGCGGCAGAGGCGGCCTCGCTGGCCGGCCATCTCCAGCTCGGCAGGCTCATCTACCTGTACGACTGCAACCGCGTGACGCTCTCCGAGAGCACCGACCTCTCCTTCACCGAGGACGTGGCAAGGCGGTTCGAGGCGTACGGCTGGCACGTCCAAACTGTCCTGGACGGGAACGACCTAGACGCCATCGAGGCGGCGATCCGGGCTGCGCGCGAAGAGGAGGATCGTCCTTCCCTCATCATCGTCCGGACCCAGATCGGGTACGGGAGTCCCAAACAGGGCTCCTACGAGGTCCACGGCGCGCCCCTCGGCGAAGAGGGGGTTCGGGCGACCAAGCGGGCACTCGGCTGGCCGTACGAGGAGCCCTTTCAGATCCCCGAGGAGGCGCTCCGGCACTTCCGCCAGGCGGTCGAGCGGGGGAAGGAGTGGGAGGCCCAGTGGCGGCAGACCTTTGCGGCGTGGGAGCGGGCCTACCCGGACCTGGCCGCCCTGTGGCACCGCGCGCACCGCCACGAGCTCCCAGAAGGGTGGGACGCGGGGATCCCATCCTTCCCGGCGGGCGAGCGCCTGGCCACCCGGGCGGCGAGCGGACGGGTCCTCAACGCCATCGCAAAGTCCTGTCCGTGGCTTGTGGGCGGGTCGGCCGACCTGAACCCCTCGACGAACACCGTCCTCCAAGGAGCCGGTGACTTCCAAAGCCCCTGGCGCCAGATCGCAGATCCTCAGGGCACGAGCGGAGGTCCGGTAGACTACAGCGGCCGCAACCTTCACTTCGGCGTGCGAGAGCACGCCATGGGCGGGATCGCGAACGGCCTGGCCGCCCACGGCGGCCTCCGTCCCTTTGCGGCCACCTTCCTCGTGTTCAGCGACTACATGCGGCCGCCGATCAGGCTCGCGGCCCTGAGCGAGCTCCCGGTGATCTACGTCTTCACCCACGACTCCATCTTCCTCGGCGAGGACGGGCCCACCCACCAGCCCGTCGAACACCTCCCCTCGCTGCGGGCGATCCCGAACCTCCTCGTGATCCGGCCGGCGGACGCGAACGAGACCGCGGAGGCTTGGCGCGTGGCGATGGCGCGCACGGAAGGCCCCACGGCCATCGTCCTCACACGCCAGCCCGTACTGACCCTGGACCGGACGCGGTACGCCCCCGCCGCGGGGCTGCGGCGGGGCGGGTACGTGCTCGCCGACCCGCCGCAAGGGCCCCCCGAGATCCTCCTTCTCGCGAGCGGCTCGGAGGTGGCGCTGTGCGTGGAGGTGTACGAGCGGCTCGTGCAGGACGGCGTTCGGGCGCGGGTGGTGAGTCTGCCCTGTTGGGAGCTGTTTGAGGCCCAGCCGAAGGCGTACCGGGACCAGGTGCTCCCGCCGGAGATCGAACGGCGGCTTGCGGTGGAGGCCGCAAGCCCCCTCGGCTGGGAGCGCTACGTCGGCTGCAAGGGACGGATCTTCGGCGTGGAGCGGTTCGGTGCTTCGGCTCCCTACCCGGTGATCGCCCAAGAGTTCGGCTTCACCGCGGATCGCATCGAGCAGATCGCCCGCGAGCTTCTTGCCGCACTCTAGGGACTCTTCGACGCCGGGCCCTTATCCGGACCCGGAGGTGGCGCGAAACCAGGTCCCGAGGAGGAGACCGTGGAGGAGGTGGGCCGCGAGGGCGAGCCAGGCGAACCCGCCCGCAGCCAGCCCGCTTCCCAGGAACCCGGCGCCCACGAGCGGCAGCGTGACGAAGAGGGTTGCAAACCAGGGGATCGGTCCGAACAGGAGCCCGCACAGCCACGGCCGCGCGGCGAACGCCTCCACACGGTAAAGGACCGGGCCGACCGCGAGGGCGTAGAGGTAGGCGTAGGCGATCCCCGTCAGGACGAACGCGACGAGGGCCCACGTGAACGTTACCCGCGTGCGATCCACGACGAGGTTGTCCCAAAGGCCCACGAACCAGCGCGTGAGGACGTCTTGCGCCTCCGGGTGGGAGACGGCTCGGCCCAGGCCCCACAGGAGGACGAGGAGGGAGGCGAGGAGGGAAGTGGCGGTGGCGGCGAACCCCACCGCGAGGATGTGACGGCTCGACCTCGGTAGTGCACTCTGGGCGGTCACGGCCACCTCCGGTACAATTGAGGACGGTCCGTGTTCAGTGTGTCCTACCGAACCCGGAACGTGCAAGATCGCACCGGCACGATGAGTTCCACACAGATCCGCTGGACGCCCTTCGGTCGGTACGTCGGAGCCACCACCGCCCTCACGTACGCCCTCATCGTGCTGGGCGGCGCGGTCCGTACCACCGGAGCGGGAGACGCGTGTCCTGACTGGCCCCTGTGCCACGGCCGCTTCATCCCACCTCTCGAGCCGCTGGTCCTCCTGGAGTACGCCCACCGGCTCGTGGCCGCCACCGTGGGCCTCCTCATCCTCGGGGCGGTCGTCTGGATACACCGGCTTCCTGCTGTCCGCGGCGGGCGACCCTGGGCCTGGTCGGCCCTCGGCCTCGTGGTCGTGCAGGGGATTCTGGGCGGGGTGACGGTGCTGAGCGGCCTTGCGACGTGGTCGGTTGTCCTGCACCTCGGCACCTCCCTCCTCGTCTTGGCCTCCCTCCTCGTCCTTGCGGTGCGGGCGCTCGACCCGGAAAGCCGTCCGGCTTCCTCCGCGTACCGGGCCCTCGTCGCCTCTTCTCTCGTCGCGCTCTACGGACTTGTGCTGTTGGGCGGATACGTCGGGGCGTCCGGGGCGGGGCTTGCGTGCCCGGATTGGCCGCTGTGCAGGGGGGCGCTGTTCCCGCGCCTTGAGCCCGGCGTCTTCCCCCACGTTGCCCACCGGGCGGCCGCGGTTGTGGTGCTCGTCCTCCTCGGCTTCCTCGTGGTCCGCACCCGACAGGAGCGGCCGGACCTCGCCGGGCTCGCGCACGCCGCGGCCGTGGCGCTGGGACTCGAGATCGCGGTGGGTGCCGCGAACAAACTCCTGCGGCTCCACCCCGCCGTCGTGACGGTACACCTGGGCCTTGCGGCGCTCGTGTGGGCGCTCCTCGTCGTCCTGTTCATGCTGGTCTCCACCCCCTCGGCCCGCCGCGTCTGACGCAGAGTGGCGGCGGCACCCCAGGTGCGTGTATGCTAAGAGCACCCTGCAAGACGCAGAGCGTTTTGCAGGGCCCCGCTCAGATTTCTTTGCTTTGCTCGGCGTTCTGGGGTTGTTGCGCGGGTGCGGGACCAAGGATTCGGCTGCGGCGTGTCGAAGCAAGGACAAGGAGCGAGAGGATGCCCGTGAAGTTGGAGCCACAGGACAAGCGCTTTCTCGCCGGGATCATCCACCAGACTTGGCGGGCCTGTCAGGGGTTCGTGTCCCTCGTGATGGAGCGGAGCCCGGAAGACGCCTACTTCGTACTGGACGAGCTCAACGAGTGGGCCACCCACCAACGCCGCCGCCTGAGTCACCGCAATCCCCGACGCCCGGCCGGCGTGAGCCCTCAAGGGTTGCGGGTGGGCCGGGAGCTCCTGGACGACATCAGCACGTTCTGCACCGCCATCGGCGACATGCTTGCCCGGCTCCAGATGAGCCCCCTCGGCCCCGACGAGATCGAGGAGGAGTGTCTGGCCATCATCGACGGGTTCGTGGCGTGGACGAACATGATGGCCTCCCAGCTTGGACTGCAGCGGAACCTCCGGCCACAGGCCATCTGGTACGAGCGGTAAGCGCACCTACAGGACACGAAGCTTACGGTGCCTTTTTGGGGTGCTCTTCAGTGGGTGCCTTGGACCGCCTGGACCGGCTGGGTTACCCGCTGGATCTGCTCATCCGCCTCGTCCAGGAACGCCCGGCACACCTGGCGGATGGGTGGGCTGGCATCGTGGGCGGCCCGCCGGACGAGCCAGGCGAGGTGGTCGTACAGGTGCCAGGCATCGTCGTCCCGCAGTCGCTTCTCTCCCAGCGCCAGCTGCAGGAACCCCCGCACCGCCGACATCACCGCCGCAGCGTACTCCTCCGGCGCCACGGTATAACGAACTCCACGCTCGGGTACCTCGAGGACGATGACATGACCCCGGTGGTAGACGCCCAGGTCGTGGTAGCCGCAGCAGTCCATTCCGCAGTCCGCCACGAACAGAGGCGCGGCATACGGCTCGTCTGGGTCCACCACCGGCCGGTGGTCGGCGAGGAGGGTGAGGATGAGCCCCTGGGTCGCCTCGAAGAGGGCGTACGTGGAGTAGGACGCATCGTAGGACGGAATCCCTTGAGGCCGCGCACACTCGCCCAGGAGCAGCACGCTCTGCCCGTCGATCTCCAACGAGAACAGGCACGGCAGGACCTCCAGGTCCTCGCCGGTGTCCACGATCTCCAGGGTCATCGAGATCCGGTTCACGATCCCATCTTAGCCGCCCGGACGCCCCTCTTCCAAGACGGCCGGATCCGAGGAGGGCGCATCGGCCGTCTCGGGCACAGGCGGTGGGATCAGGACGGAGGCGAGCACGCTTACCGCCAGGATGGCGGCCACCACGCCCAGGGAGACCCCGATGGGGATCTTGTAGAGATCCGCGATGAGCATCTTGACCCCGATGAACATGAGGATCACCGACAGGCCGTACTTCAGGTACCGGAACATGTCCATGATCCCCGCCAGAGTGAAGAAGAGGGCCCGGAGTCCCAGGATGGCGAAGATGTTGGAGGTGTAGGCGGTGAACAGGTCGCGGGTGATCGCGAGCACCGCGGGGATGGAGTCGATGGCGAACATCAGATCGGTGCTCTCCACCACGGTCACCACGAGGAACAAGGGGGTAGCCCACAACCTACCGTCCCGACGCTCGAAGAACCGGCCCCGGCCGTAGTCCTCCGTGACGGGGAAGTAGCGGCGCACGAGGTGCAGGATCCGGTTCTGGGAGGGGTCTACGGGCTCCTCCTCGGCGTGCCGGAAGAGCTTCCAGCCCGTGTAGACCAGGAGGACCCCGAAGACGTACAAGATCCAGTGGAAGAGGTGCACCAGGGTCACGCCCACGGCGATGAGGGTGGCCCGCATGACCACTGCGCCCAGCACACCCCACAGCAAGACCTTGGGCTGGAGATGGCCCGGCACGCCAAAATATGTGAAGATGACAAGGAAGACGAAGAGGTTATCGACGCTGAGGGCCTTCTCCACGAGGTAGGCGGTGAGCCACTCCATCCCGCGCTGGGGTCCCTCGAGGAGCCAGATGCCCGCGTTGAACAGGAGGGCGGCTGCGATCCACACGATGCTCCACGCGACCGCCTCCCGCATGGAGAGCTTGTGGGGGTCCCGTTGGAACACACCCAGGTCCACCGCGAGCATCCCCGCCACCACCACGTGGAACACGATCCACAGCACGAGCTCTAGGCTCATGGTCCTCCCTCGTCCTCTCCCACGCTCGGACAATACAAAAGACCTCCGGTACTTCAGCCGGAGGTCTCACCGTGAGGCAGCGTCACAGGCCCGGCCGGACGGCCTGTTGGACCATCGTCTTGACGACCGGGCCGCGGTGGACCGGGGCACAGTACCCAAGCCACCGCCGGTTACTCCCCTCAGCCCCGCGCGCGGCAAGGCCACTACCACCTTATGGGCCGCCTTCGCGTCGGTCAAGACCGGAGGAAGAACATGAAGGTGGCTGCGGTCGTCCTCGCGGCCGGCCGGGGCAAGCGGATGCGCTCTTCGGTGCCCAAGGTGCTCCACCGCCTCGCCGGCCGGCCGATGCTCATCCACGTCCTGGATGCGGTCCGGCAGGTGGCGGACGGGCCTGTTGTCGTGGTCCTGGGACCGGGGATGGAGGCCGCCCGGACCCTCCTTCCGCCGGATGTGGCCGTCGCAGTGCAGCCCGAGCCGCTCGGCACCGGCCACGCCCTCACCTGCGCCCTCCCACACCTCGAAGGATCCCAAGGCCACATCCTCGTCGTGTTCGGTGACACCCCGCTCGTCCGACCCCAAACCCTGCGGGCGCTTGTCTGGCAGCACGAGCGGGAGGGGAACGCCGCGACCCTCGTGACGGCATGGATGGAGGATCCCACCGGGTACGGCCGCGTCGTGCGGGGTCCTTGTGGGACCTTTGCGCGCATCGTGGAGGAGGCCGACGCCTCACCGGAGTTGCGGGCGATCCGGGAGGTGGCTGCGGGGCTCTGTTGCTTCGAGAGGGGTACGCTATGGAGTGTCCTCCCTGAGATCCGGCCGGACAACGTCCAGGGCGAGTACTACCTCGTGGACGCCTTCCGAATCCTCCGGGAGCGGGGGCATCGGGTCGGAATCCTGCAGGTAGAGGAGGCGATGGAAGTCATGGGGATCAACTCACGTAAGGAACTCGCAGAAGCCGAGGCGGAATTGCGGCGCCGCACCCTGGAGGACCTGATGGCCTCCGGCGTCACCGTGGTGGACCCGGCCACCACCCACGTGGACCCTCGGGCCCGGATCGGCCCGGACACGGTCCTCCTCCCGTTCACCGTGATCGAGGGGGAGACGACGGTCGGCTCCAGCTGTACCATCGGTCCGGGGGCCCACCTGATCGCCGCGCGGGTCGGGGACGGGGTCCGGATCTGGTGGTCGGTGGTGGAGCACAGCGAGATCGGGGACGGCTCCCGGGTGGGCCCGTATAGCCACCTGCGCCCCGGCTGCGTCCTCGGCCGGGGCGTCGAGGTCGGCAACTTCGCCGAGATGAAGAACGTGCGGATCGGCGACCGGACGAAGGTCCACCACGTCTCCTACTTGGGAGACGCGACCGTCGGGCAGGATGTGAACATCGGAGCTGGGACCGTCACGTGCAACCTCCGGTACGGGGTCCCCGGCAAACAACCCACCGTGATCGAGGACGGTGCCTTCATCGGGAGCGACACGATGCTGCAGGCACCGGTCCGGGTGGGCGCGGGTGCGGTGACGGGGGCCGGCGCGGTGGTCACCAAGGACCTTCCGCCGCGCGCCGTGGCCGTGGGCGTGCCAGCCCGGGTGGTGCGGACGACGGAGACGAAGCCGGAGGGATGAAGCACACCCCCCCAAAACTCTTCGCCGGGACCGCCAACGTGGAGTTGAGCCGGCGGGTGGCCGCGCACCTGGACGTGCCCCTGGCGGAGATGGTGGTGGCCCGCTTCCCGGACGGTGAGGTGCGGGTCCGCATCGACGAGAGCGTGCGCGGTGAGGACTGCTTTTTAATCCAGCCGACCTGCCCCCCAGTCCAGGAGAACCTCATGGAGGCCCTCGTGATCATCGATGCCCTCCGCCGGGCCTCTGCCCGGCGGATCACGGCGGTGGTCCCCTACTTCGGGTACGCCCGGCAGGACCGCAAGCTCGGCCCGCGGGAGCCGATCTCGGGCAAGCTCGTGGCGAACCTGTTCACCCGGGCCGGAGCCGACCACATGCTCTGCGTCGACCTGCACGCCGGGCAGGTGGCCGGGTTCTTCGACATCCCCCTCGACCACCTCACCGCCCGTCCCCTCTTCGCCGACTACTTCGCCCGGAAGGGCCTCCGGAACGTCGTCGTAGTCTCCCCGGACATCGGGGGGCTTAAGCGCGCACGGGAGCTCGCGGGGATGCTGGGCGCACCGGTGGCGGTCTGTGACAAGCGCCGCGATCGGCCGGATCAGGTGAGCGAGATCGTCCACGTGATTGGCAAGGTGTACCGGCGGACGGCCATCCTCGTGGACGACATCGTGGACACAGCCGGAAGCGTGGTGATGGCGGCGGAGGCGCTGGTGCGCCGGGGGGTCGCTGAGATCTATGCCTGCTGCACCCACGCCGTCCTCTCCGGACAGGCGACCGAGCGCCTCGAGCATGCCCCGATCCAGGAACTCGTGGTAACTGACACGATCCCGATTCCGCCCAGCAAGCGCATCAGCAAGATCCGGGTGATCTCCATCGCCCGGCTGCTTGCAGAGGCGATCCAGAGCATTCACGAGAACACCTCGGTGAGCGAGCTGTTGCGGGAACCGCATCCGGCCGAGGTGGTACTCTAGGGACCGGGATGTTCGTGCCGCCTTACCTCCTGAGTGCCCTCGTGGCATGGTTTGTCACGTACTGGACTACGCCCACGGCCCGCTCCATCGCGCGCCGCTTTGGGGCCGTGGACTACCCCGGCGGCCGGCGGATCAACCGTCGGCCGCTGCCACGGCTAGGGGGGATCGCCCTCTTCGCCGGGATCATGGCGGCGTTGCTCTTGACCCTCCCGGTCCCCCGTCCCATCGCCATCGTGCGCGAGCCGAAGTACTTCGTGCTCGCCGTCCCCTACGGCCCGGTCGATGTCCGGGTGATCGGTGTTCTGCTGGGGGCCGTTGCGATCACGGCCCTTGGGGTTACCGACGACCTGCGGCAGCTTTCGGGCCGGGTGAAGTTCCCCCTTATCTACTTGGCAGCCGGGATTCCGCTCCTGTTTGGCCTTACCACCCCGTTCCTCACGAACCCCTTCACCGGACGGCTCGTGCCGCTGGGGATCCTGGGCCAGCTGTTCACCGTCGCCTGGATCGGGTCGGCGGCAATCGCCATGAACTCCATCGACGGCGTGGATGGACTCGCGGCCGGGATCGCCGCCATCGTCGCCGCCACGTTCCTCGCAGCAGCCCTCGTGCGCGGGGACGGGCCTGCGATCCTCGCCCTGTGCGCTGCGGTGGTTGGGAGTGCTGTGGGGTTCTTGCGCTACAACTTCAACCCGGCACGGGTGATCATGGGCGACGGCGGGGCTTTGCTGCTCGGCTACCTCCTGGGTGCCGTCTCGGTCCTCGGCATGTTCAAAACACTCACGGTCCTCTCACTTGCCGTCCCGCTCCTCGTGATGGGCATCCCGATCTTCGACACGGCCTACGCCATCGTGCGCCGGGTCCGGCGGGGAGTGCCGGTGTTCCAGCCGGACCGGGGCCACCTGCACCACCGGTTGCTGGACCAGGGACTCTCCCAGCGCGAGACCGTGTTCTTGCTCTACGCGACGACGGGACTGCTGGCAGTCTTGAGCCTGTGGATCGCCGGGACCATCCATCCTCATGTCTCCCTCGGGCTCGCCCTGGCGCTGGGTGGGGTGATCCTTGCGTTCGGCCGGCGGACGGGCCTTGTGACGGGGCTGGCGCCGAGGCGGACGCCGGGAGGGTCACAGGGGTCCGGGTCAGTGGACCGGTAGCGGATGCCGGAAGGGATTCCCCTCCTCGTGGTCGTCGGAACGCGGCCGGACGCGGTGAAGATGGCGCCTGTGGTGCGGGCGCTGCGCTCGGATCCGGCGTTCGCGCCCGTCCTCGTCGCCACGGCCCAGCACCGCGAGATGCTCGACCAGGTGCTGCGACTGTTTGACCTTCAGCCCGATCTCGACCTGAACGTGATGCGGCCCCGCCAGACCCTCACCGATGTCACGGTGCGTACCCTGGAGGGGTTGGACCGAGTCGTCCGGACCGTCCAGCCGGCCATGGTCCTCGTACAGGGGGACGCGGCGCCGAGCTTCTGCGGAGCCCTCGCCGCTTTCTACCACCGCATCCCGATCGCCCACGTGGAGGCCGGCCTCCGGACGTACGAGAAGTACCGTCCCTTCCCGGAAGAGATGTACCGGCACATGACGGGGGTCCTGGCAGACCTCCACTTCGCGCCTACCCCCCGGGCCCGTCAAAACCTTCTCCGGGAGGGTGTTGCACCCGAGCGCATCCACGTGACGGGGAACACCGTGATCGACGCGCTGCTCTGGATCGCTCCGCACTGGCTTGGGGAGGACCGCGTGGTGCGGCTCCGGCCGGGCTCCCGTATGGTCCTCGTCACGGCCCACCGGCGGGAGAGCTGGGGCGAGCCGCTGCGCGGCATCTGCGAGGCGCTCAGGAGGCTCGTGGACCGGTTCCCAGACGTGGAGATCGTGTTCCCCGTGCACCGGAACCCCGTCGTCCGGGAGGTCGTGGGGGCCGTATTGGGCGGATGCGACCGGGTGCACGTGATCGAGCCGCCCGACTACGGACCCTTCGTGGCCCTCGAGCGTCGGGCGTACCTCATCCTCACGGACTCCGGCGGCGTACAGGAGGAGGCGCCCACCTTCGGGACCCCGGTCCTCGTGCTCCGGGAGACCACCGAACGGCCGGAGGGGATCGAGGCGGGGGTAGCGAAGCTCGTGGGCACGGACCCGGACCGCATCGTCACCGAGGCCGCGCGGTTACTTACGGATCCGGTAGCCCACGCCCGGATGGCCCACGCCACGAACCCGTACGGCGACGGACGTGCGGCCGAGCGGATCCGCAAGATCCTCCGGGTGTACTTCGGGCTCTCCAACAGCCTCCCGGAGCCCTTCGAGCCGGAGGCCGCACCTCAGAACTTGTTCCCATCCGGCTTCGTTGAATCAAAGGGATCGCCATGAGGTATGCCATCGGCCTGTTGCTCCTCGCCGTTGCGGTGCAGGTCGCCGCGGCCTCTTACGCCCCCTCGCCGGATCCCAACCTCGTCCATGCCACCATCGGCGGCGTCGTGGTGGAGACGGTGGCCCCGGGTGACCGCGTGGCGGAGGGGGATCCGCTCGTGTACGTGCGGACCGCGACGAAATCGCGGGAGGTTGCGGCCCGAGCCCCTCGCGACGCGGTGGTCGCGGAGGTCCTCGTGCGGGTGGGTGTCCGCATCCGGATCGGTGACCCCGTTGTACGGCTCAAACCCCCGTGAGGAGACCTTTCCTCGACCTAGCCGTTGCGGTGCCTGTGATAGGATGGAGCAGTTAGCGGGACGCTTGAAGGTGACCGCTCGGAGGGGTGTTGCATGGTGGGCGGCTTCAGACGGTGGAGCTGGATCCTCATCGCCCTGACCCTGGTCCTCCCGACCGCAGCGACCGGCCAAGCCAGTGAGGAGATCTTTCCCCTCAGCCAGATCCGGCCGGGGATGCGGGGGGTCGGCCGAACGGTCATCCGAGGAACGAGGATCGAGGAGTTCGGGTTTGAGGTACTGGGGATCACCCAGGGCCCGCCGGGTCCCCTGGTCCTGTTCCGGGCCTTCGGCCCGGTGATCGAACGGTCGGGCGGGACGGCTGCCGGGATGAGCGGGAGCCCGATGTACATCCACGGTCGCATCGCTGGAGCCCTTTCCTACGGCTACGTGTTCGCGGGCCCCGACCAGAACCTGGGTCTGTTCACGCCCATTGAGAAGATGCTGGAGGTCCTGGAGGGTGGACGGCGCGCCATGGCCCCGGAGGGCGTGGTCCAGTTGGCCCAGCCGGTGCGCATCGCGGATCGTACGGTGGACCGGATCGTCGTGGTTCCCACCGTTGGTGCGGGTCACGTCGTCGCATCCCGCACCGGACTTCCGGCCTTCGCGCCCTCGTCCACACCTCTCGTGGTGTCGGGCTTGGGTCCTCGAGGCTTCCGGCTCCTGGAGCGGGCGTTCCAGAATCTCCCGGTCGTCCCGGTCCAAGGGTATGGGGGGGTGGCGCGCTTCCCCGAAGGGCCGCTCCTGCCCGGTGCCTCGGTGGGGGTCGCCCTTGCCCGGGGAGACGTGAACCTGGTCTCCTTCGGGACCCTCACCTACCGCCGGGGCCGCCAGTTCCTCGCCTTCGGTCACCCCATGTTCGGGTGGGGCGAGAGCGACTACATGGCCACCACCGCCTACATCCACACAGTCGTGCGGGGGATCCGGATGCCCTTTAAGGAGGGAGATGTGGGCTCGGTGGTGGGGACCATCTCCCAGGACCGGGCGGCGGGGATCGGCGGGGAAGTAGGCCGGATCCCCAGGGTGTTCAACGTCGTCGTGAAGGTCCTGGACCAGGACACGACCCGCTCCCTCCAGTTCGGCACGCAGATGATCCGGCGGCCGGATCTTGCCCAGATCCTTGTTCCGCTCATTGCCATGTCGGCCATCGAGCGAGCATGGGACGCCTTCGGGGGCGGGACGGCGGAGGTCAAGACCACGGTGCGGGGGGGCGGGCTCCCGCGGGCGTTGGTGCGCACGAACCGCGTCTACAGCGCCCGGGACCTCTCCGCCGCCGCGGCCCTCGACGTCGTGGAAGCGGCCCGGATCCTGTTCCACAACGAGTTCATCGCCGTACGACCGACGGACGTGACCGTGGAGGTCGCCCTCACCCGACGGCCGGTGATCGCCTCCATCGTGGAGGTCCGGGCCGAGAGCCGAGCGGTCCCTCAGGGTGGAAAGCTCCGCGTTCGGCTGCGTCTTAGGCCCTACCAGGAGGACGAGCACCTCTCCCGCGTCGTGGAGATCGACATCCCGAAGAACTTCCCCAAGGGGCCGGCCGTCCTGGTTGTGGGGAGTGCAGGCAGTTCCCGCGACCTCGTGGATCCTGCGACCCTGCTCATGAGCCGGATCACGAGTGAACCACCGCCCACGCGCCTGGATAATCTGGACCAGGAGATCGAGTTCTTCGAGGGGTTCGGCCGCAACACCGACGTACTCCTCCAGCTCATCCCGGCCGGTGTGCCGCCCTCCGACGATCCCACCAAGCGCTTCATCTACTTCGACGAGTTCGCCGGCCGCCTCGTCCCCACGAACTGGGTGATCCGCGGGGAGGTGGTGATCCCGATCGTGGTGGAGTAGTCCGTCGGCCGGAGCCCATGCGCCAACTCGCCGTCCTCTGCGCCCTCACCCTCGCGGGGCTCCTGGCGGCGACGATCCTCGTTGTCCGTAGCGGTATGCTGGAGGAGCAACTCCGGCGCACGGTGATCTGGGGACTCGAGAGGACCCTGGGCCGGGAGGTGGCGATCCAGCGGATCCGAGGAGACCCGTGGCGAGGGGTCGTGCTCGAAGACCTCCGCATCGCCGAGGGTCGGACGTTCCGGGAGGGGACCCTGCTGCGGGTCCCGACCGTGCTCATCACCTTCGACGTCGAGGCGCTCTTCCAGGACCTGCTCTGGGGAAAGCGGGCGGTGCTTCCGGCCGTCCGCCAGATCGTGCTGAGGGAGCCCACGCTGATCCTCGTGCGGGACCGGCGGGGAAGCTGGAACGTGGAGGCGTTGTTCCGTCAGGTTCCGCAACCCGCAGGACCCGCCGGCCCCACCTTCACCGGCACCGTGGAATTCCGCGGAAGCGTCGTCCGCCTTTTGGACCTCTCCGTCATCCCTGCCTTTCGAGCTACTCTCACGCAGGTCACGGGGCATCTCGGCCTTGATGGCCTCCCCCTCATCCGCCTGACCGCTACGGGGCAGGCGATGGCGGGGAACGCCCCACGTAGTCCCGTGCGCGTGGCCGGATGGGTTCACACTGCCGAGGGTACGCTTGACCTAGAGGTGGAGGCCACGGATCTCCCCCTGGCCGCCTGGGGCCACTACCTGGCGCCCGTCCCCCGGATCCGGTGGGAGGGTGGGTGGGTGGGCGGAACCGTTCACCTCTACGGAGGGACAGGCCCGAGTGGAAGGCCTTTGGACTTCTCCGGACTCCTACGGCTGCGCCGTGCCGCCCTCACCGTGCTCCCCGAGGGCGTGCGTCTGTGGGAGATCTCGGGTCTAGTGCGGGGTAGCCGTGTGTACCTTACCACGCCGGGACTCCGCCTGCGCGTGGGCCGTTCACCGGTCACCGTTCGGGGAGAGGTGCTGCTTTCGGCAAACGGCTACCTGGACCTGGAGGTGGAGACTGCGGGCCTTGATGCTGCGCTTGTCCGGCGCTTGTTCTTCCCCGGCGCGGTGCCGATACGCGGTCCTCTTCAGGGACGCCTCCGACTCACAGGAGCCCCGCAGACGCTCCGGATCTCCGGCCGGATTCGTTCTCCAGAAGTCGTCGTTGCCCACCAACCGTTGCGGTCCCTCACGACGCAGTTGACCTTTGAGGCCGGAACCCTCGCCCTTACGGGTCTAGAAGCACAGACGGCCGGCGGCGGCGTACGGGGAGACCTCCTGCTGGATCCCGGGGGGTCGGTGTACCTCTTCGCAGGCGACGTATGGAGGGTCCCGACCACCGCACTCGAGCAGGTCTTGGGCCTAGCCCTACCGCTCCGTGCAGCGCTGAGCGGTCCGGTGGTTGCCACGGGCGGGCCGGGCTGGGCCGTCGTGCAGGGCGCGATGCGAGCGGGTCCGGGCTCCATCCTCGGCATCCCCTTCAATGCCCTTCAGGCCAGCTTCGCCTACGTGGATGGGGACCTGTGGCTGGAGGCCGCGAGCCTGGAGCGCTACCGGACGCGGGTGGATCTGTGGGGCACGATCTCGGCCGAGGGGGGGCTCGATCTGTTCGCCATTGCCCGCGACCTCCCCCTAACGATGCTGCGTCCGTACCTGCCCCCTTCAATGTCCCTCGCGGGTACATTGCAGTTCTCAGGACGCATCAGAGGACGATCGGCGGGCTCCCCACGAAACGGCCTGGCCTTCTTGTGGGGCGCTCAGGGCCAGGTCATGGTCCGGCGCGGCCGGATTGGGCCCGTCGCGTTCGACGAGGGGATCAGCGGCCTTGTGCTGGACCCCGAACACCTCGTCCTCGCCGACGCCACCGTGCGTCAGGGCAGGGATCTCTACCGTGTAGCCGGAGAGGTTCGGTGGGCCCCCCTGGCCCACCTGGATCTCACGGTGCGGACCGAGGGGGCGGACGCGTCGCGGCTCGCCTCGTGGGCGAACCTTCCAGTGGCGCTTGGCGGTGAGGCGAGTGGGGAAGTCCACCTCACGGGTACGCCGCAACGTCCTCGGGCAACGGCGGAGGTGCGCCTCCGGGGAGGCCGCGTCCTGGATCACCGGGTGGACGAAGCCCGGGCGCGCCTCGTGTGGGACCCATCAGAGCTCCAGATCTCTCAGGGATGGGCCAAGACCGACCTCGGCGCCCTACAGGTTGAGGGCCGCGTGCGGTCGGATCGCCTGGACCTCACGTTCTCCTTGGACGGCCTGCGGCTGGAGTCCGTCGCGGCGATGCAACTCCCGTCGGTGGGGGTGCGCGGTTCGGTGCGCCTTTCGGGCCGAATGGGCGGGACATCGGCGCATCCGGTCGTGGCGGCGTCCGCACAGTCCACGGACCTCACCCTGAACGGCGTCCGGTTTGACGGGGCGACGGGCTCGGTGTACTGGACTCCCGGAACTCTCGGGCTCGCACCGCTGGCTGTGACACGGGGCAGTGAGCGCTACACCCTGGAAGGCACGGTCGACCTTGAAGGGCCCACGGCATCCCTCCGCCTCTTGGTGGACGGAGGCCGGCTTAGTACGTTGCTCGCCGTCTCCCGGAGTCCCCTCGCCGCGGACGGACGGTTGTCCGGTACGCTTACCCTCACCGGACCCCTCGCGAACCCCCAGGTCCATCTCGACCTCCGTCTTGGGGATGGCCACCTCAGCGGCTATCCCATCCGGTCGGCACGAGGGGAACTCCTGCTGCGGGACCGGGAGGTCACGATCCGGTCCCTAGAGGTAACCCCTCAGCAGGGCGCGCTCCGGGCTCAGGGCACGTTCAACCTGAGGGGAGAAACGAACGTGGAGGTGAGCGGGGAAGACGTGGAGATCGATGCGTTCCGGCCGATCCTGCAGCTCCGCACACCGCCGCTCTACGGCCGTGCAGACTTCACCCTGCAGCTGAGCGGCACCCTCCGCGCCCCGGTGGCCGGACTTTCACTGGAGATGCGGGACGCGGGATCCGGTCCCGTCCAGGTGGACCGGGTCCTAGGTCAGGTGTTCTACCGGGAGGGCACGCTCGCTGTCGAGCAGCTCCTGGTGGAGGAACAGGGCTACCGGGCGCGGCTTGCGGGTCGGATCCCGGTGCGGCCCGAAACCTTCCAGCTTGATCCAGGAGGAGCCCTCAGCCTGCGCCTTGCGACAGACGACATCGAGCTCGGCGTGCTGCGTCGGCTCCTCCCGGGCCTCGTGGAGGATGCATCCGGCGTCCTCCGGCTGCAGGTGGACGTGGACGGGACTCCTGCTTCGCCCCGGATGGAGGGGTTCGGCCGGGTCCAGAACGGTCGGGTGAAGCTCGCCCCGCTGGATCCTGCCATCGAGGCGATCCGCGCCGGGATCCGGTTCGACCAGCAGTCCGCCCGGATCGAGCAGCTCGAGGCACGTCTGGGTGAGGGGTCCATCCAGATGGGCGGTGGGGTCACCTTCCGCGGGCTCAGCCTGGACCGGGTGGACCTCTCGCTTCAAGCGTCAGGCGTGCGCCTCGGAGTGCGGCCCGTCTATCAGGGAATGGGTGATGCGGACTTGCGCCTCTTGGGTCCCGCCGATGGGCCCACCCTCACCGGTCAGATCATCCTGCGGGCGGGTGAACTCCTCCTCGGACTGCCCGCAGCACCTCAGGGTAGCCGGGCCCCGGGCGGGATCCCGGTGCGGCTGGATCTCGACCTCCGCGCCGGAAGGGAGCTCGCTGTGCGGCTGGGTCCCCTCCGGCTCGGCGTGGACGGTCGCCTCAGGCTCGGGGGAACCCTGGCGCAGCCAGTCTTGGAGGGGACGGTCACCACGACCGGCGGGGAGTTCACCGCCTTTGGCCGGACGTTCCGGCTGGAATCCGGATCCGCAACGTTCCAGGCGTTCCGGGGAACCACCCCGCTCCTCTCTGCCCGGGCGAGGACGGAGGTGGGCGAGGTGACGGTGTTCGCGGTGATCCAGGGAATGCCCGGCGACCTCCAGGTGCGCCTGGAGAGCGACCCGCCACTTCCGCCTGATCGGATCGGGGCGCTGCTCCTGGGCGAGGCCGGGGTGCCGGAGGCGGTACGGGGCGAGGTGGAGCGGCTGTTGCGCCAGCAACTCAGCCGGATCGTCCTGGGCGAGGTAGCCGCGCGCCTCCGCCAGGCGCTTGGGCTTGGGGAACTCCGGCTCGAGTACGACTTCGAGAGCCCGCTTCGCCTGAGGATCGGGCGGCTGTTGGTCCAGAACCTGTACCTGACCCTCACCACGACCTTCGCCCAGACCGTCCAGTTCGTCTGGGCACTGGAGTACCGGTTCAGCCCAAGCACAGCCCTCGCTCTCACCTACGATCCTCGGGGCCCGTGGCTCGTGTTCTTGCGCACGCGTTTCGTCTGGTAAGGGGTGAACGGCAGCCGAACGAAACCCCGTAAGGAGGACATGGAGGCGGACGGGCGAAGTCCGGTGTACAGCCATCCTTAGACGCCGTGGAGGTAAGCGTGCGCATCGCACCCCACGTCCTCGCACTCCTCTGGATCGTGCTCGTCTTGAGCCCGCACCTGGCGGCGCAAACACCCGCTCCGTCCCCCACGCCGACCCCTTCCCCCTCACCGGAGGCACCGCAGCGGATCGTCGACATCGTGGTGCGGGGTCTAGAGAACCTCGCACCGGAGGTCGTCTACGGCCGGATCGGCTCCCGGGTGGGCGAGTTCCTGGATCGCGACCGGATCCGGCAAGACGTAGAACAGATCCTCGCCACCGGCTGGTTCGCCGACGTCTCCGTCCGCGTGCAGCCGGCTGCGGGCGGGGTTGTGCTCGTGTTCCTCGTGGTCGAGAACCCGGTGGTGCAGCGCGTCGAGATCGTCGGGAACACGGTCATCTCCACCGACGAACTCCGCCAGGTCCTAGGCGTGGAGGAAGGGAAGGTGCTCAACACCGTGGACCTGCGTACGGGTGCCCGCAACGTAGAGAAGCTGTACCAGGACCGCGGCTACGTCTTGGTGCGCGTCGCGGACGTAGAGTTCCGCGACGGGACGCTTCGCGTGGAGATCCGGGAGGGTCGCGTCGAGCGGGTGGAGATCCGGGGCCTGCGGCGCACCCGTCCGACTCTGGTCCGCCGCGTGCTCACGGTGCGCGAGGGCGAGGTGTTCAACGTCCAGCGGCTCCAGCGCGACCTCCAGGAAGTCTTCGCCACCGGGGTGTTCGAGAACGTGCGGGCGAACCCTCAACCGGGCTCTGATCCGGACAAGGTGGTGGTCGTGATCGAGGTAGAGGAGCGCGCGAGCCGCGAGTTCGGCGGAGGGGTCGGCTATAGCCCCCAGGCCGGCTTCCTAGGTCGGGTCCAGTTCACGGAGCGCAACCTGCACGGGATGGGCCGGACCGTCTCCCTCTCCTACGAGCGGAACATCAGCGCGCTCATAGGCGGCGGCATCACCCCGGTGTCAGGGCAGCCCACCGAGAACATCCTGATCCAGTATCGAGACCCGTGGTTCATCCATCGCGGGCAGGCCCTGAGCCTCGAACTCCACGACACCGCCCAGCTCATCGATGACCGCGCGCTCGGCGTGAGGTACCTCCAGTCGCTGGAAGGTGGCTCCGTGGGGCTAACGCGGCGGCTCACGGGTGAGCTGAGTCTTACCCTGGGGCTGCGCACGGAGCGGGGGGACTTCGTGGTCCTGGAAGGAGACCCCTCCAAGGTCCAGTTCTCAAAGGGCCTCGTGCACGCCCTGCGGGCAGAAGGCGTGTACGAGGCTCGAGACAACCCGGTTACTGCCAGCCGCGGCTGGCGGGCGGTGGCATCGGTAGACTACGGGTTCAAGCTCTTGGGCGGAGACTTCGACTTCGGCAAGCTCCAATTGGAGTACGTCCAGTACGTGCCGCTTGGGCCTGGGACCCTCGTGGGCCGGATCCGGGCCGGAGCGTCGGTGGGGGGGCTTCCCCTCCAGGAGCAGTACCCGCTCGGCGGACCCCAGAGCGTCCGCGGGCTCGGGCTGAACGCTCTGCGGGGCAGTAGCCTGGCACTCGCGAGCCTCGAGTACCGCCTGCCGCTAAAGGCCCTCTTCCCGAACCTGGAGGCGATCACCGTGATCGGGTTCGCCGATGTAGGCGGGGTTGCACCTTCAGGCTTCGGGTTCGTCCAGCAGACGCAGTTCTCGTACGGGGCTGGGCTCCTCGTGCAGTCGCCCATCGGACCGATCCGGATCGACTACGCCATCGGGCCGGGTGGCCTGACCCAGACCTGGCTCCAGTTCGGGAACCCGTTCTAGAGAGGGTCCTGGGCCGATGTGGTACCATGCGTGAGGCCGATCATTCTGCCCCATGGGGTGGAAGGTGGAGGGACGTCGGATGGACCGAAGGGTTCTGATCCTCGCAGGCGTGGCGGTCGCGGTGGTCGTGGCGGCCGGGCTCGCGTGGGGTGTCGGGGCCACCGGTTCGGTCGCGCTCGGCCAACCGGTGGTGATCGGGTACGTGGACATGCAGCAGGCCCTAAACGCCCACCCGCGCAAGGCGGCCGCCGAGGAGGCGCTCAACCAGTTCGCCCGCGCGAAGCTCACGGAGGCGCGCCGGCAGGCGGCGGGCAAGTCTGCGGCCGAACAGGAGCGAATCGTGCGGGAGGCGCAGGCGCAGATCCTCCGCAAGCAGGCGGAACTGCTGGCGGGCCTGGATCGTGACATCCGGGCAGCCGTGGAGAAGGTAGCCCGCAGCGCCGGCGTGTCCATCGTCCTGAACAAGAATGTCGTGCTGTACGGCGGAACGGACCTCACGGAGGCCGTGATCCGGGAGCTCAAGGCGAAGAAGTAGATGCAAGGGACGGGACGAACGCTCGCCCTGCTGGGCATCGTAAGCCTACTGGCGGGCGGGTGTGCAAGGTCGCCGCAACCGACGGCCTCACCCAAGGCCCGGGTACTGCCCCGCTTGGAGGCCGTGCGGATCGGAGTCGTGGACCTCGATCGCATCCTCCGGGAGCATCCACGCGGCTCCGAGCTCACCGCCCTGCGGCGGCGAATCCTGGAGGTGGAAGCTGCCCTGCGCACGCCGCTTCCGCCTCCCCGGATTACCGCGCCGACCCCCCCGGACGTCACCTCTGGGTTGCGCAAGGCCTTCGAAGAGCGTGTCCGGACGATCCACGAGCGCATCCGCGCCCACACCCGCGCGCTCCTCGAGCAGCAGGCCCTAGCGTTGCGCAGGGCCTACCAGGAGGAGCTCCGGACGCTGGAGGAGCAGGGTCGGCTGGAACTGGAGCGCTTTGCCCGTCGGGTGCAGGCCGAGCAGCAGGAGAAGTTACGGGCGCGCCAGCAGGAGATCCAGGCGGAGCTGGAGCAGACCGTGGAACAGAAGCGTCGGCAACTGGACGCGGAGGCGCGTGCCTACGAAGAGCAGGTCGCCAAGGAGTACCGGATCCCGCTCCTGAACATCCGTCTCAAGCTGGAGACCGTTCAGCTCGCGAGTCGGGAGGAGGCGAACAAGTTGGTGGCGGAGTACGAGAGGCTGCAGCGGGAGCGGGACGAGAAGATCCGCAAGTTCCAGGAGGAGCAGCGCACCGCCTTCGAGGCGTTCGTCCAGCAGGTCCGCACGAACGCGAACGAGCAGTTGCAGACCTACGCCCGGGCGCTCGAGGCCGAGGCCCGTGCGCGCGTCGCCGAGCGCAAGCGGGAGATCCGAAGGCGACTGGAGGCGGCGGCCAAGGAGCGGGAGCAACGGTTCCGCCAAGAGATGCAAGAGCGCCAGCGGGCGCTCGAGGCCCGGGCCCGGGCCCAGGCCGAGCAGGAGGTGAAGGCCGCCCTGGAGGCAACCCGGGCCGAGGCGCGCGCCCGGCAGCAGAGCGCACTCCTGCAGGCCCGGCGCACGCTCCAGCAGCTGAGCCGCCGGGCCGAGGCCCGCTACCGGGAGGAGGAACGCGCCCGGGTGGAGCGGTTAACCCAAACACTGGCCGCTCTCCGGGCGCAGCAACAGAACCTCCAAGAGACGATCCTCGCGGAGCTGCGGGTGGAGGCTACCTCCGTGGCTTTAGACCGGAACTTGGACGTAGTGCTCGTCCAGTACGTGTCGGCGCCGAGTGTGGTGGACATCACAGACGAAGTGCTCCAACGCCTGCAGCGGAGGTAGGGAGATGCGGACGGCCTGGATTCTCGCTGTCTTCCTCCTCGCCGGGTGCGCCCGGCCTGCCGTGGGCGTGGTGGACACCCAACGCATCCTGAACGAGAGCGTGCTCGCCCTCTCCTACCAGAAGCAGCTCAACGACCGGGAAAAGCTCATGGCCGCCGAGCTCGCCGCCTCGGCCCAGCGCCTGACGCCTCAAGCCCTCGAACAGCAGCGCCAGGCCTACCTCCTGGAGCTCCAGCAGCTCAAGCGGGAGCTGGAAGACCGGTTGAACCGCCGGGTCCGGGAAGTGGTGGCCGAGGTGGCCCGCCGGGAGCGCGTGCGGGTGGTGCTCGTGAAGTCCGCGCTCGCCCTCGAGCAGCGTAACGTCCGCGATCTCACCGACGCGGTGATCGAGCGCCTCAAGTAACAGACGATGCGCTTAGAAGAGCTCGCCAACCTGCTGGGCGGAGAACTCCTGGGGGACGGCTCGGTGAACGTCCACACCGTCGCCCCGCCGGAGGCCGCTGGACCCGGTGCCATCGCGGTGTGCGCGACGCCAAACGCCCTCCGGACGGCGCGGGAGCGCGGGGTCACGGCGGTGGTCGTGCGGGAAGGGGGGGAGGTAGAGGACCTGCCGGCCATCCGTGTTCCGAACCCGCGCCTTGCCCTGGCCCTCCTCATCGAGGCGCTGGGGCCCCGGCGGCGGCATCCCGCCGGGGTCCATCCCATGGCGGTCGTGGCCCCCGGTGCGGAGCTGGCTGAAGGAGTCGGGATCGGGCCGCTTGCGGTGGTGGAGGAAGGAGCCCGGATCGGACCGGGCACCGTCCTTTACGCCCACGCCTACGTGGGTCCGAACGCCGTGGTGGGCTCCGAGTGCATCGTCTACCCCCACGCCGTGGTCGGCGAGCGGTGTGTCCTCGGAGACCGGGTGATCCTCCACAGCGGGGTGGTCCTGGGGGCGGACGGGTTCGGGTTCGTGCAGGGGCCCACCGGACACCGCAAGATCCCGCACGTGGGCATCGTCGTGGTGGAGGACGATGTGGAGATCGGTGCCTGTACCACCATCGACCGGGCCACCCTCGGCGAGACCCGGATCGGGGCGGGGACGAAGATCGACAACCTCGTCCAGATCGCCCACAACGTGCGGATCGGACGGCGCTGCCTCATCGCGGCCCAGACCGGGATCGCCGGGAGTGCCGTCGTGGAGGACGACGTAGTTATCGCAGGGCAGGTGGGGGTCGGCGACCACGTGCGGATCGGACGCGGTGCGGTGGTGCTGGCGCTTTCGGGTGTGACGAAGGATGTCCCGCCCGGGCAGGTGGTCTCCGGGTTCCCTGCCCGGCCGCACCGGGAAGCCCTCCGGGAGGCCGCGATGCTCCGGGAGCTTGCGCGGCGCTCGATCCGGAGCCGATGAGGCACCGAACGATCCGCCATCCGGTGGAGCTCGCCGGTGTGGGGATCCACACGGGCGAGCGTGTGCGCGTGCGTCTTCTGCCGAGTGAGGCACCGGGTGTTTGGATCGCACCGGCGGGGGGCGCGGCGGTCCTGTGCAACCTGGATACCGTATCCGGTACGCTCCGGGGGGTGTCGGTGGCGGGGGTCTTGACGGTGGAGCACCTTCTCGCCGCGGCGTGGACCTTGGGCGTCACGGCGCTCCGCGTGGTCGTGGAGGGTCCTGAGATCCCCATCGGTGACGGGAGCGCGCTCCCCTTCGTCGAGCTCCTGCGCACCGCCGGAACGGAAGAGCTGGAGGCGGAGGTACCGGAACTGCGGCTTCCGCGTCCGGTGTGGGTGCGGGACGGTGTACGGGTCGCTGCGGCCCTTCCGGACGACCACCTGCGCGTGACCTACGTCGTCCCCCTCCGGGATCGGAATCCCTGTGCAGTGGACGTCGTCGTGACGGAGGACGTGTTCGTGGCCGAACTGGCTCCGGCCCGCACGTGGGGGTATGCGGAGGACGCGGACTCCCTGAGGGCGGAGGGCCGCGGGCGGGGAGCGAGTCTGGAGAACACGCTCGTGCTTGAGAGGGGTCGCTTCATCAACCCACCGCGCGTACCCGACGAGCCCGCCCGCCACAAGGTCGTGGACCTCCTGGGGGACCTGGCACTTTTGGGTGCGCGGGTGCACGCCCACGTCCTCTGTGTAGGGGCCGGACACGCGCTGCACGTGGCCCTCGCACGAGCCATTCGGCTGGCGGTGGCCGAGGTGCAGCGGATACCATAGGAGCGCTTGAGGGCGCGGGCAGACCGAGACGGGTCGCCGAGGACACATGGGCTTGCGGATGCGCAACGTGGCCCACAGAACCGGAGGCGCGATGGTCTTCGACATCCAGGAGATCCTGAACACCCTTCCCCACCGCTACCCGTTCCTGCTGGTGGACCGGGTCATAGAGATGGACACCGAGGCGGGGCGGATCGTCGCGTTGAAGAACGTGACGATCAACGAGGAGTACTTCAGCGGCCACCTCCCCGGCGCACCCGTGATGCCCGGCGTCCTCATCGTGGAGGCCCTCGCACAGGCGGCGGGGATCCTCGTCTTCCACAAGGTCGGCGTGCGGGGCGCCCACGCCTACTTCGCAGGGATCGACGACCTCCGCTTCCGGCGCCCGGTCCGGCCCGGGGACCAGCTCTTGCTGGAAGTCCAGATCGATTGGATCCGGGGCCGGCTCGTCCGGGTCCGCGGGACCGCCCGTGTCGGAGGGGAGGTGGCCGCCTCGGGCACCCTCACCTTCTCCCTCGCCGCCCTTATGGGGGAGGGGACCCGGTGAGGGAGGCGGCCCGGTCGGTCTCCATTCACCCGACGGCCTCCGTGGATCCCCGGGCAGACCTGGGACCCGGCGTGCAGGTGGGCCCCTATGCGGTGATCGAGGCGGACGTGGTGGTGGGGGAGGGGACCGTGATCGGCCCGCATGTGGTGCTCCACGCCGGTACCCGGATCGGGCGCCGCAACCGGATCTTTAGCGGTGCGGTGATCGGCTGCGAGCCTCAGGACCGGGCGTTCCGGGGCGAGCGGAGCTTCGCGATCCTCGGAGACGATAACGTGATTCGGGAGTACGTTCAGATCAGCCGGGCCACAGGCCCTGAAGCGGCGACCGTCCTCGGCGACCGGAACTACATCATGTCCACCGCCCACATCGCCCACAACTGCCGCCTGGGCTCGGACATCGTGGTCGTCACGGGGAGCGGGCTTGCGGGCCACGTGCAGGTCGGCGACGGGGCCCAGGTCGGTGGGATCACCGGCGTCCACCAGTTCGTGCGGATCGGACGCCTCGCCATGGTGGGAGGCAAGAGCGCGCTCCTCCAGGACCTCCCGCCCTTCCTCCTCGCAAGCGGCGTGCCCGCCCGCGTGCGAGGTCTTAACCGAGTGGGCCTGATCCGGGCGGGGGTCCCTCAGGAGGAGATCGAGCGGCTGTGGGCCGCCTTCCGGATCCTGTACGGCCGGGGCTTGACCCCAGCCCACGCCGCCGACCGCGTCGCCCGGGAGATCGGCGAGGAGGGGCTCGTGGGCGAACTCGTGGCGTTCGTGCGGGAGGGCCTGCACTCCCGACGGGGCCTGATCCGGCGGGGGAACATCCGTGGGTGAAGCGATCGGCCTTGTGGCCGGTGGAGGGCTGTTGCCTCCCATTGTGGCCCGTGCGATCCGAGGGGCGGGGCACCGCGTCGTGTGCGTGCAGCTGGATGGCGAGCCGATCGACTTGGAGGCGGTCTGCGACGTCCACGCGGTGATCCCGCCCACAGAGGCTACCCGGATCCTCCGCACGCTCCGGGACCACGGTGTCCGTCGGCTCGTCCTCCTCGGCCGGGTGCGCAAGTTGCAGGTGCTCGGGGGACGGCCGGATCCGGTGGCACAGGCGATCCTGCAGGCGGCGAAGGATCGGACGGACGGTGGCCTGTGGCGGGCCGTCGCAGGGCTTCTTGAGGCGTCCGGGTTCGAGATCCTGCCTCAAGCGCACTTCACGCCGGACCTCCTGGCTCCCGAGGGGCCGCTCAGTCGGCGGATTCCAGAGGCGCACGAGACAGAGGACCTCGCCGTTGGAGTGCGGGTCGCTCGGGCGGTGGCCGACCTCGGGATCGGGCAGGCCGTGGCGGTGCGCGAGGGTGTGGTGCTTGCCGTGGAGGCCGCAGAAGGCACGGACGAAATGATCCGCCGGCTCGCTTCTTTTGGTCCCGGCGCGGTGGTCGCCAAGGCCGGACCCACCGATCTGGACGTCCGGTTCGACCTGCCGGCCATCGGGCCGGACACGATCCGAGCGATGCAAAGCGTGGGGGCAACGGCGCTGGGCGTTGAGGCCGGTCGGGCCCTCCTGCTGGAGCGCGACACGACCGTGGCGCTCGCAGACCGGGCGGGGATCGCCCTCGTAGGACTGTGAAGGTCTTCCTCCTGGCGGGCGAGGTCTCCGGAGACGTAGCGGCCGGACACCTCGCCCGAACCCTGCGCACGCTGGACCCGGCGGTGGAGCTCGTGGGCCTTGGCGGGAGCCGGATGCGGGAGGCGGGGGTCAGGATCCTGCAGGAGACCGCGGAATGGGGCATCGTCGGGTACCTGGAGGCCTACCTCCGGGTCCCGCTCTTTGCGCTCCGACTCTTCACGGTCCTGGGGCTTATTCGGGCGGAGCGGCCCGATGTCCTCGTCCTTGTGGACTTCCCGGGCTTCAACGTCGCCGTGGCCCGCCGGGCCAGCCGATGGGTCCCCACCTGCTACTACTTCCCGCCCATGGCCTACGGCCGGCGGGGGAACCGCGCCCGGGTGCTGGCGGACGTTCCGGTGCGGGTGCTCGTGCCCTTCGAGTTCGAGGCCGAGGCGTACCGGAAGGCAGGAGCGGACGTAGTCTTCGTGGGACATCCGGCCGTCGACTGGACGAAGCCGCAACTGCCCAAGGAGGTGCTCTTCCGCGAGCTGGGCCTGAACCCTCATCTGCCCCTCGTGACGCTCCTGCCCGGCAGCCGCGTGCAGGAGGTTCGGGCGCTGCTCCCCATCATGGTCGAGGGAGTCCGCCGCGCCCGCTTTACGGTGCCGGGCCTTCAGGCTGCGGTCGCCCAGGCCGCAGAGCACCTGGGGCCGGTCATCCGGCCCCTCGCGGGCGGTCTTCCCGTGGTTCAGGGCCGCACCTACGACCTCTTGGCCGCCTCCGACGCGGCGGTCGTAGCCTCCGGGACGGCGACCCTGGAAGGGACGATCCTCGCCGTCCCCATGGTCGTCACCTACCGGGTATCCAAGGTGACCGCGTGGATTGCCCGGCGGATCGCCACATGTCCCTGGGTCTCGCTCCCGAACCTGTTGGCCGGCTCCGAAGTCGTCCCCGAGCTCCTGCAGGAGCGCGCGACCCCGCAGCTGCTGGCGACTGAACTCCTCGCGATCCTGGAGCCTGATCGGGCGGGTCGCGTCCGCTCGGCCCTCGAGGCGTTGCGGCCGCGCCTGGGTCTACCCGGTGCCCTCGAGCGCGCCGCACGGGAGATCCTCGCGTATCCCCACCGGATCGGGTAGGATCGGGGTCGTGGGCCACGGGATCTTGCGCGGCGCGGTGGCGCTCGTTGCGGTGCTCGCCGCGTCCTGTGCCGCGTACCCGACGGAGACGGTGCCCGCCGCGCGCGCAACGCCCTCGCCGCGGCCGCTGCTGGAGATCCGGGGAAGCCGCATCGTGGGAACCGATCCGGAGGGCCGGCGGGTATGGGAGGTGGAGGCGGCGTCGGTGGCCGTGGATGCAACGCAGCGACGGGCGAGGCTCGAACGGCCTCGGGGTATGTTCTTCGCGGCCGACGGTCAAACCGTGCGGTTTGCGGCTGCCTTCGGCGAGTACGGGGCCGATCGTCGGCGGATCCGGCTTTGGGGGTCGGTGGAGGTCGTGGCGGCACATGACCGATGGGTCCGGGCAGAGCAGGCGACCTATGAGGCGGATCGCCTCGTCGCCCGGTCCGTCCGGTTCCGGTGGGGGAGGCTCCTCGCTCGGGCCGATGCCCTGGAGGCCGACGTGACGCTGCGGCGGGCGCGCCTGGTGGGGAACGTCCGGCTGGAGGCCGTGGAGGGACGATGAGAGGATCGCTGCTCCTCCTACTCGTGATCATCGCCGCTCCAGCCCGGGCTGAGGGGACCGTGGAAATCCTCGACGCCCGCCGGGCGGAGTTCGACGCCGCCACGAACACCTGGGTCCTGCAGGGCGATCCGGTGCGGGTCCGGCGGGGCGATCTGGAACTCCAGGCCCGGCGCATCCTCTACCAGGCTGACCGCATGACCGTACTGGCAGAAGGGGCCGTGCGCCTTGCGCGACCCCGCGAGCGCGCGACGGCGGATCGCCTGCAGGTGGACCTAAGGCAGAACGTGGCGACGATGGAAGGGACCGTGGTGCTGGAGTACGACGCCGAGGAGGGCACCGTGGTGGTCGCAGCCCCCCGGGTGCAGACCGACCTCCGGGCCCGCAGGGCCGAGGCCACAGGCGGGGTCCACGCCCGCTACCGGACCCTCGTCCTCCGGGCGCAGGTCCTGCGTGCCGACCTGGGATCCGGCACCGTGGTCGCCACTGGAGAGCCCGAGGGGACAGCCGGCAGCATCCGGGTCAAGGCCGGTGCCTTCCAGGCCAACCTCCGTGAGCAGGTACTCTTTGGCACCGGCGGCGTGCGCGTCGCCGACGACCGCATCATGGCCGAGGCCCCGGAGTTGGAATTCCGGGAGAGGGAGCGGGTCGCCTTCCTCCGGGGCGGGGTGGAGGTCCGTCGAGGCGAGGACCGACTGTGGGCGCCTGAGGTGCGGTACGACTATGGTGAGGGAAGGCTAGAAGCGGCCGGGAGGGCACGGGTTGTCGTCCGTCCCTAGCGGGATGCATCCGGAGGATTCTTCGCTGCGGGCCGTGGGCCTCGTGAAGCGCTACGGTGCGCGCACGGTGGTGAACGGTGTGAGCCTTGTGGTGCGTCCGGGCGAGATCGTGGGGCTGTTGGGTCCCAACGGCGCCGGTAAAACCACCTGCTTTTACATGATCGTGGGGCTCGTGCGGCCCAACGGGGGCGACGTGTACCTGGGGAAGTGGCGGATCACCGGGCTCCCGGTACACCTCCGGGCGCGGGCGGGCCTGAACTACCTCGCCCAGGAGCCGTCGGTGTTCCGCCGACTCACGCCGGCCCAGAACCTCGACCTCGTCCTGGAGCAGCAGGGGATCCCGCGGGCGGAGCGACGGCGGCGGATTGAGGAGCTCTTGGAGGAACTGCGCATCGCCCACCTCCGAGACCAGCCAGCTTCAACCCTCTCGGGCGGGGAGCGGCGTCGGGTCGAGATCGCCAGGGCACTGGCCACACGTCCGCGCTTTTTGCTCTTGGATGAGCCGTTCACCGGGATCGATCCAAAGTCTATCCAGGATCTCCAGGACATCCTCGCGGCGCTGCGGGCTCAAGGGATCGGGATCCTCATCAGTGACCACAACGTGCGGGAGACACTCTCCATCACCGACCGCTCGACGATCCTGTACGAGGGGCAGGTGCTGTTCGAAGGGACGGCTGCAGAACTCCAGGACAACGAGGAAGTCCGGCGGTTCTACCTGGGCGAGCGCTTCCGGATGTGACGATGCGGGTCGTCGAGACACATCAGACCCTGCCGCGCCCAACTGTCCTGCGGACGAGCTGGATCCCCGTCACCCTACTGGACCGCTACGTAGGACAGGAGGTCCTGGCCGCCCTCACCTTCGGAACGGGCGTGTTCACGGTGCTCCTCGTGGCGAACCACTTCTTCTTCGTGACCCGGGCCGCGGTGGAGTACGGGTTCCCCTTCCTCGAGCTCGTGCGCCTTGTGGCCTATCGGGTTCCGACGCTCCTCAGCTTCGCGCTCCCCATGGCGATGTTGCTCGGTACCGTCCTGGGGTACGGACGGCTTGCCGAGGGGCGGGAGATCGAGGCGATGCAGACGAGCGGGATCCCGCTGGAGCGCATCGCGCTTCCCTCCCTCGTCGTCGCCGCGGGTGTGTGCGGTGCGGTGTTTTTCCTGAACGAGGTCGTCGTCCCTGCCACCGAGATGCGCTACCGCACAGCATGGGGAGAGGCCACCCGGGCACCGCTTGTACCCGAAGTACGGTGGAACGTCCTGTTCCGCGACCGGGCCCAAGACGGAAGCGAAGTCGTCGTCTCCGCCCGGAAACTCGACTTGAGCCGGGGTACCTTGGAGGGTGTCACGGTCCAGCAGCACGAGAACGGCCGCCTCGTGCGCCTCATCGAGGCGGAGCGGGCCGTGTGGGGCCCGTCGGGCTGGACGTTCCAGCACGGCCGTGTGGTGCTTTTGGGCGAGGGGGCGGTGCTCAGCCAGTTCGACGAACTGCACCTGCGGTTGGCTCGTGCGCCCCAGGAGGTGGCTCCACCCCTTCGGACCGCCCTCGAGATGAGCGCTGAAGAGCTGCGCCGGGAGATCGCGCGACTGCGCCGTGACGGTCAACCCACGCGGTCTTTGGAGGTGGATCTCGCGGGGAAGTACGCGCTGCTTGGGACGCCCTTCGCCTTCGCGCTGCTCGGGTTTCCCATCGCCCTCCTGCAGCCTCGCGCCGGCCGCGGGATCGCGTTTGGGCTCGTAGTGCTCGTGCTCGTGGCCTACTACGCGCTGGCCACGGCCAGCACGCTTCTGGGACAGGCCGGATTCCTCTCGCCGGCCGTGGCGGCTTGGATCCCCAACGTGGCCGCGGCCTCCTTGGGCATCACGTGGGCCCACGCCAAGCGGTGACCAGGGCCCTCGGGGTCATGACCGCCGCGGCGGTCGGCCTCCTGTTCTGGCGGCTCGGGGCCTCCCCCCTCTGGGACCAGGATGAGACGAAGTACGCGGGGATCGCCCGGGAGATCGTGCGGACCGGACAGTGGGTCACCCTGCAGTGGAACGGTGAGCCCTGGTTCGTCCACCCGCCCCTGTGGTTCTGGCTTACGGCCCTCACGGGCCGTGGGCTTGGGCTGGGGGAGTTCACCGCTCGGTTCTGGTCCGCCACCTCCGCGGCGGCTGGGGTCGCCCTCGTCTACCTCATGGGCCGGGAGCTCTTTGGACCGCGCTGCGGCCTTGTGGCCGCGTTCGTGCTTGCCACCACGGTGCAGTGGTTCGCCCAAGGGCGCCTTGCGGTCTTCGACCCGCTCCTCGTCGTCTGGATGCTCCTCACCCTGCGCTTCCTCTGGCAGGGCTACGCGCAGAGGGCACCCCGGTCCTACGCGTGGGCGTTCGCAACAGCAGGGCTTGGAACCCTCACGAAGGGGTTCGTCGCCGCCGTGCTGCCAGCTGGGACGTTTCTCCTGTTCCTCGCCTTGCGAGGGGAGCTCGGTCAGCTCCGCCAGGTGCCGTGGGCCTTGGGTCTTGGAGTGTATGCCATCCTGGGCGGAGGCTGGTACGTCGCGCAGTGGGTGCTCCACGGCGCCTCATTCGCCCGCACGGCGCTTGGCTACTACACCCTCAACCGCTACGTCGGCGTGGTGGAAGGACAGAGCGGCCCCCTCTGGTACTACGTGCCGGTGGTGATCCTGGGCGGGTTCCCCTGGAGCGTGTTGTATCCCTGGGCCTTCGCCGCAGTCCTACAGGAGCGCAAGGATCCCCGCAACCTCCTGCTCTGTAGTTGGTGCGGGTTCGTCTTCGTGTTCTTCTCCCTGGCCGGAACCAAGCTCCCGAACTACGTGCTCGGCCTGTACCCGCTCGCCTCCATCATGGTGGCGCGCGTCCTCGAGCCGGCCCTCCGCGAGGAGGACCCAGCGCTCCCCCGGGGAGTCTGGATGCTCCTCGCCGCTGTCTGTGCGGTGTTCGCCTTGGCCCTCGTGGTCTACGGCCTCGTCGTGTATCCGGCGAAGACACCCTCCGTTCTCCCCTCTCTCGTGCTCCCCCTCGCCGTCCTCCTGGGTGGTGGTGGCCTAGCCGCGGGACTAGGAGTGTGGGGAAGGCCCGGCGCGGCGGTCGTTGCCCTGGGCGTAAGCACCCTGCTCTTTTTAGTCCTCGGGATCGGCGTTGTCATCCCGCAGGTGGACCGCCACCGACATGGCGAGTCGGTCGGTCGGGCTGCCGCGAAGGTGGTCCGACCTGCAGATGCGCGGATCGGCTACCGTACCCTCAATAGCCTCGTCACCTACAGCGGGCTCTCCTGGCAGTACGCGTGGGATGCGGCCGCACTCCGGGACGCGCTCTGCCGCATCCCGTCCTCCCGGCGCGCGGTGGTCGCTGTCCCGGAGCCGTGGGAGCAGGAGGTCGCCAGCCTGTTCGGCAACTCCCTGCGTTTAGTCCGCCGGATTGGCGGCCACCACATCCTGGAGAGCCCACCCGGCCGGCGGCCCTTCTGCCCGCGGATCCGGGCGGAGTGAGGGAACGGTGGAGTATCCTGGGGAAGATGGACGTCGGCTACATCCTGGTACCGGTGCTGCTCGTCGTAAGCGGCCTCATCGCCTACGTGGGGAACGTGGTGGGCCGGCGGATCGGCAAGCAGCGCCTGAGCCTCTTCGGACTACGGCCCCGCACCACGGCCCAGATCATCACCGTCCTCACCGGTGTTCTCATCCACGTGCTCACGGTGGGCGTGATCCTGCTGGTCTTTCGGGATGTCCGGGTGGCGCTCTTTCAGCTGCGGGACACGATCGGCAAGCTCGAGGCCCGGGCGGACGCGTTGCGCCAGGAGATCGCCCACTTGGAGCAGGGCGAGATCGCGGTCTTCTCCAACCAGGAGCTCGCGCGCGACGTCCTGGACGGACGTCGCGGTCTCGATGAGATCCGGGAGGCGTTCTTCCGGCTCCGGCAGCGGGCGGTGGAGTTCGCGACCAGCCAGGGGGCCGGGCACGATCCTTCGGGGAACGTGATCGTGCCCTTCGAGCCGGGGATCTCCTGGGAGGCCATCGAGCGGCTCGTCCAGCGCCGCCGACGCGAGGTGGTCGTGCGGATCGTGAGCACGAAGAACATCTTGAAGGGTGACCCCGTCCCCGTGGACGTCCAGATCCTCAACCACGAGCTCGTGTTCCGCCGCGGAACCGTGCTCGCGGAGCAGGTCGTCCCCGCAGACGCGCGAGAGCGGGTGCGGGACGCGCTCCTCCTCCTGGCCCAGACTGCGGCCCAGCAGGTCGGGCCTCCCGGGCGATCCCGCATCCTGAGCCCGCCCTTCGCCCGGATCAACAGTCCCCCCTTCGTCGTGGTGGACGTGGAGTCCGGTCGGCGCCTGACGGACCGGATCGTGGCAGCAGGGCGGCCCGTGCGCGTCCGGGTCGTCGTCCTCCGGGACGCCTACACCGAGGGGCCGCTGTGGCTCGGGTTCGAGCCATCTTCTTGACCGGATCTTAACGCGATGCGCTATCCTGGTGGCGCGTGCGGGCGAAGGGAAGACCGGTGTAGCCGGCCTGACCCGGCGAGTCCGGCGCGGTTCCCGCCGCTGTAACCGGAGAGCCTGCTCCACGGGCGACCACCCACTGGGCCGGAAAGGTGGAAGCCGCCGGCCTGGGAAGGGGGAGCAAGGCGAGGACCCGGAGCCAGAAGACCTGCCCGCGCGACAAACCCACACCCTTCGGGGGTTAAGCGGAGGTGGGGAGATGCGCACCCGCTTCGGGGTCTTCTTCGTACTCCCCCTCGTTCTCTTGCTCGTTCCGGTTCCGGGGTTCCCTCAGGTTCCTCCGGTCTTCGAAGGTGGAGAGGTCACGGTGGCGGGCCGAAGGCCCCAGCCTGTCATGACAACACCTGCCTACGTGACGGTGATCCCCGGAGAGGAGCTGCGGCGGCTCGGGTTCCTCACGGTGGGCGATGCCCTCACCTTCCTGGCCGAAGCGTACGTGCGGACGGCCGGGAGCGGAGTCGGAGGGTTCCAGCAGATCTCCATCCGGGGAGCAACGCCTCAACAGGTGCTCGTCCTGTTAGACGGAGTTCCCCTGAACGCCACCGCGCAGTTCGGGATCAACCTCGCCACGATCTCTCTCGCGGATGTGGAACGCGTGGAGATCCTGCGGGGGCCGTACTCCGCCCTCTACGGGAGCGCGGCCCTGGGCGGCGTTGTCTCCATCGTCACCCAGAGACGACCCCAGCGCCGGTTGCTCGGCACCTACGGGAGCTTCGTTACCGCCCAGGCCGCACTCGACCTCGGAGCCGCCACCGGGGCCCTCCTTTACGGAGTGGGGGCCGAACTCCTCTCGACCGGTGGGGCGCGCCCGAACGGCGACTGGAACCGCCTCACCGCTACGGGCCGGTTCACGCTGTCCGTGGGCGAGACCGGCCAGCTCGGGTTCACGGTCCACCATACCTCAGGCCGCGGTGGACTCCCAGGACCGTCGTACGCGCCCACCCCCTCCGACCGCTTGGCGGACCGCCGGACGGTGGCGACCCTCACCTGGATCCGGGGCGATCCCGCGGCCCCGGATCCGCAGATCCGGGTCTGGTGGTACGAGGACGGCCTGGACTACACCACCACCGACTACGGCTCCAACGCCCAGGGTTTGGCGTACGGCGTGGAGTGGCAGCGGGTCCTGAGAGTGCGAGATGGGGCGATCCTCACGATCGGCGCGGAGTACCAGGGCGCCTCCTACCGGTTCGCCGACTCCTTCGGTGGCTACGCGAAGGACGCCTGGACCATGAGCGGCTACGCGCAGTACGACTTCGCGGCGACCGACCGAGCGCTCGTGGGCGTGGGGCTGCGCTACGACCTCCACTCGGTGTGGGGGGGCGTGCTGAACCCGCGTCTTGGGTTCGTGCACGTCCTCGGTCCCGAGGTGCGGGTGCGCGGCGGGGTGGGCCACACCTTCCGCGGTCCCACCTTCGGCGAACTCTTCTTCCCGGGTTGCAGCGACCCCAACCTCAAGCCGGAGAGCGCATGGTCGGCCGACCTGGGGGTGGAGGCGACGCTTCGGCCCGGGCTCGTGGCCCGTCTTGGCGGCTTCTACACCGACGCAGAGAACCTCATCGTAGGCGGGTGTCCACCCCGCAACGTCGGGTCCGCCCGGATCGTGGGGGCTTCGGCCGAGACCGTGGGCCGGATCGGCGAGCGGTGGCAGCTCCTCACGAACGTCACCTGGTCGGACGGCGTGGACCGCACGACCGGAGTGCGCCTTTTGCGCCTCCCGACGTGGACCGCGAACCTCATCCTCCGGTACAGCCTTGACCCGCAGAGCGCGCTCGCGCTCGTCGCGAACTACGTGGGAGAGCGGGACGACCTCGACTTCTCGCAGTTCCCACCGCAACGGGTGACGCTCCCGTCGTACGTCACGCTCGGGGTGCGCTACGAGGTCCGGCGCGGCGGGTGGACGATCCGGCTTGGGGTCGATAACCTCCTGGACGCCTCCTACGAGACGCTGAGGGGGTTCCCGTCCGCAGGCCGGACGTACGCTCTCCAGGTCTCTGGGAGTTTCTAGGCGCATGGCCAAGACATGTTCGCGAATTAAGGGCACCGGGGTTCCCAGACATCGCGCCAGCGATGTCTGGGGTGGTCCAGTGCGGCGCGCCGCAAGTCTCCTCCTTGTGCTCCTCACCGGGTGCGCCGGTGCGGGGACCCATCGGCCTGGGTCAGCTGCCTCTCCGCCTGCCTACCGGCCCGGCCCCACCGCCGCCGAGGAGGGGGACGTGTTGCAGACTCCGGCGCCCCAAGCGCGCTCTACGCCCCCCCGAACCACAGCGGTGGCCCGTCCAGCACTAGCCCGCCCCGCCCCGCGGGTGAGGCCGACACGCCGGACCCGGCGTCCAGCGAGCCAGGCGGCTTCGACACCCCGTCTCGCTCCACCTGTTCCCCGGAGGGTGGCCCACCCCAGCTCGCCCGCGCTCCCACCGTCGGTCGGACAAGCGGATCGGCCCCGGCCTGTTCGGCGTGGCCCAGTAGATCCCACCCGACCGGAGCGCCTCGCACGCTCACAGGCCCCTCCGGAGTCAACTCCTGCACCACCGTCTGGATCCCCGCCTTCGACTCCCGCGCCGGAGAGGGGGCCGGTGGAAGACCCAAGCCCGCAGCCGAGCCCGGATCTTCCCTCCCCGGAGCCGGTGGCAGAACCTCCGCGGCCTCCGGTGCTCACGCCACCCAGGCCCATCGCCACCATCCTCCCCGACTACCCCGGTGCGGTCGTCCTCACCGTGCGACGCTCCGCCCTGTCCCCTGAAGCGGTGGTGGGTGCGCCAGAGGGACGGGTCCGGCTGCGCCTGCTCGTGCGGGCGGACGGCACAGTGGGGTCGGTTGAAGTCCTGGTCTCCTCGGGCTTCCCGGAGCTGGATCGGGCGGCTCAAGACGCCCTGCGCCGCTGGCGGTTCGAGCCGGCAACCCGCGACGGCGTTCCCATCGACGCGTACTACCTCGTGTGGGTGACCTTTGAGCTTCGCGGCCCGTAACCGGTATCTTGAGAGGCCCGGGGATGCGGGCCTGATAGAATTGTGGGGACATGGCCCGCTTGGAGGGCAGCTACGAGCAGCTCGGTAAGCGGCTGGGGGATCTCGCGGCGGACCTCCAGGCGCTGCGTGTGGAGTTCCGCACGGAGATCCGGGGGGATGGGGACGTTTCTCACGACGTTCGAGTTGATCGGTGGGGTATCCGTCACGATCCTCGTGCGGACGCGGTGAGGGGATCCCATGGGAGAGCCTCCGCTGGTCATCCTCGCGATAGATCCGGGACGAAAGAAGTGCGGCCTCGCCGTGGTGGAGCCCGGCCGGGTACTGCACCGGGAGGTGGTCGGTCGGGCACACCTCAAGCAGCGGAGCGTGGAGTTGAGCCGTCGCTTCCCGGTGGCCGTGGTCGTCGTCGGCGACGCCACCGGGTCGGACGATGTGGTCCGAGAGCTTCAAGGGCTCGGCAGGCCCGTCCAGGTAATCCCGGAGGCCGGGACCACCCTCGTGGCCCGACGGAGGTACTTCGAGGAGCACCGGCCGAAGGGATTGCTCCGGTTCCTACCTCCCGGTCTTCGCGTACCCCCGGAGCCCTACGACGACTACGTGGCGATCCTCCTGGCGGAACGGTACCTGCAAGAGGAGCCCCCGCAGCCCTCTCATATCCCTCAAACCTCCGGTCGGGGTTTGACAGATCGAAGATTCGGACTGTAAAATCCGTAGCTGGAATCCCGCGGACAGAAGTGCCGACGTCCTCGCCTCGCTGGGCGCTGAGCGGGAGGGGAGGTGAAGGACTCCGGGAGTGGCCAGGACGCCACGGAGGCGGGGCCGAGGCAGGGCGGAGGACCGAAGGAGGCGCGACGAGAGAACCTGGACACTCGCCGCTCCCGGTCCGCCGTCCGCTATACACACCGACGAAAGGGGGTTCGGACATGGCGAGAAAGGCGCTCACGGGAGCAAGTGCGGTCGTTCTCGCGCTCGTTCTGGCCCTCGTAGTCCCGGGCTTCAGCCAGCCCTTCGCGGACGTGCCCACGAACCACTGGGCCTACGACGCGATCGCGGAGCTGGCGGCCAAGGGGCTCATCGAGGGGTACCCGGATGGCACGTTCAAGGGCAACCAGCCTCTCACGCGCTACGAGATGGCGATGGTCGTGGCGCGGCTTGTGGCGCGGATCGAGGCGATCCCGACCCCGCCCCCGCCGGAGGTGCGGCGGGCAGATCTAGATGCGGTGCGCCGGGACATTGAGAGCCTGCGCGGGAGCATCACGACGATCCAGCGCCTGGTAAACGAGTTCCGGGCGGAGCTACAGGCCCTGGGCGTACGGGTAACGGCGCTGGAGGAGGAGCTGTCGGCGCTTCGGGCGCGGCTGGATAACACGAAGATCACCGGCCAGTACCAGTTCCAGTACACGTTCTACCCAGACAAGGCACCGATCATCGAGGTGAACCGGATACGGCTCAACATCGTCGGGACGGTCGGCCCCAACGTGAGCGCGACCCTCCGGGCCCGGTGGTTCACGAACACCAGCTCCGCGAGTACGGTGGACTTCGACCGCGCCTACCTGGACTGGACGAACGCGTTTGACCTGGGGCTGAACTTCCGGCTCGGCCGGCAGGTCATCGACCTGGGTCCCGTTGGCCTCCTGCTGAACGAAACGAACTACAACGACCGGCGTGACGGTATCAAGGCGGAGTGGGCGGTCGGTCCGGTCAAGCTCATGGGCTTCGCCCAGTGGCAGACCGCCGACGACACCACGACCCGCTACCTCGCCGGAGGCCGCGCGACCTTCGAACTCATTCCGGGGTTCACAGTGGGCGTCAACGTCCGGAGCGATGTGGTCGGGTGGGCATCCGATAACAACCCGCCCCAATGCACTCAAGTGCCGGTCAGCGGAACGCAGGCGCCTAGCTGCTCCGGCTTCGGGTTCGGAGCAGACCTGAAGGGTGACCTGCTCTCCGGTCTCACCCTAACGGTGGAGTATGCGAACTACACTCCGACGGGCTTCGAGAGTCGTAGCTACTTCCAGGCGATGGCCGATTTCGACCTCGCAGCGCTCGCCGGGATCGAGATGCTCGCACCCAAGCTGAGCGTCTGGTACAAGAACTTCGATCCGTACGTGATCCCGGGAGACGTGAATCCTCCGGGCCCGCGGGGCTTGTTCGCGACGCCGGACGACTACCAGGTCATCGCGCTCAACGACAATCTTACGGCGTTTGGTGCAAAGCTCAGCCTAAAACTCCTAGAGAACCTCTCGGCGTTCGGTATTTTCGAATCGGGGAACTACAAGACTGCGATGCCGGGGGGAGAGACGAGCTATACGGTCGTCTCGGCGGGCGGTACTTGGACCGTGGCACCGAAGGTGGACGTGACGTTCTCGTACAATGCGTACACGCCGAACGTCGGCTCTGCGAGGCAGGTCTACACCGTCTACCTGACCACCACGTGGTAACCTAGCTCGCTACATGTCCTGTGGCCGCGCCCCCGGGTTTGACCCGGGGGCGCGGCTTTTTCACCTTGCCCGGATCGGCGTCGCCTCAAGCCCGGGCACCCTGCTACGATCAGGTGGGAGTGGGGCGGCTGGCGATGCCTTCGACCTGCGGGTCGCCCTCGTGACCCTCTGAGCATGAAGGTGTTCCCCTCAGGCTTCCGGTGGGGGACTGCCACGAGCAGCCACCAGGTGGAGGGTCACAACACGAACAATGACTGGTGGCTCTTCGAGCAGCAGCCCGGCCGCATCCGGTGCGGCCACCGGTCCGGCGCCGCCTGCGAGTGGTGGCGGCGGGCTGAAGAGGACTTCGACCGGATGCGCGGCCTCCACCAGAACGCCCACCGCCTCTCCCTGGAGTGGAGCCGGCTCGAGCCCGAGCCCGGACGGTACGACGGGCATGCGGTGCAACGGTACCGGGCGATGCTGAGAGGCCTACATGACCGCGGGATCGAGCCGATGGTGACCCTCCAGCACTTCACCCTGCCTCTGTGGGTGGCCCGGCAGGGCGGGTGGGAGAATCCGCGGATCGTCGGTTGGTTTGCGGCCTATGTGCGGCGGTGCGCGGAGTGGTTCGGGGACCTCGTCGGGCTTTGGGTGCCCATCAACGAGCCCAACATCGTGGTGGCCCTGGGCTATCTCGATGGCCGCCACCCACCCGGCGCCCACAACCCCGTCCGGGCCCGCCGGGCCGTCCCCAACCTCCTGCGGGCCCACGCCGCCGCCTACCACGCCCTGCACGACATCCGGCCCGATGCTCGGGTGGGCACCGCCCACAACATCCGCCCCTTTGACCCCGCCCGCCCGGACGCTCCCCAAGACCGGTGGATCGCGGGCGTGTACGCCCAGGCCTTCAACTGGATGTGGCTCGATGCCCTTCAAGACGGTCGCGCACACTCGGTGCTGGGGCACTGGCACCTTCCGGAGTGTGCGGGGACCATGGACTTCGTGGGCGTGAACTACTACACCCGTGACCGCGTCCGGTTTGTGCCCTGGCGGCTTTGGGCCGGCTTTGTCCGAAGGGTCCCCGCACCGGAGGCGGAGCTCAGCGACGGTGGCTACGGCGAGATCTACCCGGAAGGCCTCTACCGGGCGGTGCGGGAGGCCTGGAGGCGGTACCGCAGACCGGTGTTCGTCACGGAGAACGGGCTACCGGATGCGGACGACGACGTGCGGCCCCGCTTTATCCTGGAGCACCTCCGGGCGCTCCATCGGGCCATCGCAGAAGGCGTGGACGTGCGAGGCTACTACCACTGGTCGCTCGTGGACAACTTCGAGTGGGCAGAAGGATGGACGCTCCGGTTCGGGCTCATCGCCCTGGATCCGGTGACCCAGCGCCGCACGATCCGCCCGAGCGCCCTCCTGTACGCCGAGATCTGCCGCACGAACGGGCTTCCGGAGGGGATTGACAACGTCGAAGGATTGAGTAGAATGGCGACCAAGAGGCGGTGAAGTCCCGTCGCGGCGGCGGGACGAAGCCGCCTCGGTCTTTTGTGAGGGCCGGTGCCTCCCGGAAGGGGTCGGCGACCGGCCCATTTGCTTGCTCGGAGGTGCCCATGGTTCGACCGCACGAGCGCTTCCTGGTGGAGGCCCGGCACGAGGCGCTCCGGGCGCGGAGCCTCCATCGCGAGGCCATCCAGCGTTCGCGGCACCGGGCGGGACCCACGCTCCGCCCACCTGCAGAGCACCGGGCCGGGCTGGAAGAGGCCCGCCGCCTGGCCCGTGCGGGCCTTGAGGCCCACCGCCGGGCCCTCGCCGAGAACCCGTGGCTCTTCCAGCTCGTAGCCCTCTACGAGCGGATGCAGACGATGCGTCGGGCCTGGCAGAACCGTAGGGCCAACGCAGAGGCATCCGCAGGGCCTCAAGAGGGGTTGCGTACAGTGGCCGAGGTTGGTGCATAATAGTCGAGAGCTCCCCGGACCCCCTGCCGGGGAGTCACGCCCCACCCCCCAGCGACGGCCCGGCACCTGCCGGGCCGTCGCCCTTTCGGGCAGGGCCGTTGCCTCAGTCCGCTACGAGCCGGGCCGGAACCCCTGGATCCGGGGATGGCGGCGGAGGCGGTTCAAAACGGTGCGCTTGAGGGCGTAGATCGACTCCACGGAGTCAAACAGGTCCCTTCGGCGCTCGTAGATCTTCCGGGGTGGTGCGCCGTTCACGAAGGCCTCATGAACCAGGACGCGCTCCCGTTCCTCGATGAGGACGGACTGCACCGCCTCCCACAGCTCCGCCCGCTCCATCCGGAGGACCGCCTCCGTTTCAGGGTCCACCGATGCCTCATGTGTGAGCGCCTCCGTCAGTACGGCGTGATCCCGGCGCCGTGCTGAATCCACGACCGCGCTGTGGGCGCACATCTGGAGGTAGCGCAATAGACTCGCGACATCCGGAAAGCGAGCGAACTTGTCCTCATCCACCGCGACCCACATCCTCTCAAAGGCCCGGTTCACGAGCCACTCCACCGGCTCCCCGCACCGGGGGAAGGCGCTGTGACGGCGCACCCACATCCCCACGAGGTTGGCGTAGCGGGCGTACAGGGTGCGCCAGGCGTCCTCGTCCCGGAACACCAGGGCGCGCCGGAAGAGGCCGTGGGCCTCCAGGTCCTTCGATGCGTCTTCAGCCATGGGGGTAGGTGGAGTATTCTGACGAACGGCGGTCGAATCCTGCGAACGGAGCGGACGGGATGCGCGTGCTGGTGACCGGCGGGGCGGGGTTCATCGGGTCCCACGTGGTGGAGGCCCTGCTTCGGGCAGGGCACGAGGTGGTGGTCCTGGACGATCTGCGCACCGGCCGGCGCGAGAACCTGCCCCGGGGCGTGCGGCTCTACGAGCTCGATCTCCTGGATCCCCGGGTCGGGGAGGTGCTCAACGACGAACGGCCGGAGGTCGTGGACCACCACGCGGCCCAGGCCTCGGTGGTCGCATCCGTGCGGGATCCGCTCCTGGATGCCCGCACGAACGTCCTTGGAACCCTCCACCTGCTCCAGCACTGCGTGCGCACCGGAGTCGAGCACGTGGTCTTCGCGAGCACGGGAGGTGCCATCTACGGCGAGGCCCATCGGATCCCCTGCGACGAGGAGCATCCGGCCCGGCCCATCAGTCCCTACGGCGTGCACAAGCTCTGCGCCGAGCACCACCTCTATGCCTTTGGAAAGCTCTACGGGCTCCGGTGGACCTCCCTCCGCTACGCGAACGTCTACGGGCCCCGCCAGGACCCGGAGGGTGAGGCCGGGGTCGTGGCGATCTTTGCTTCGGCCATGCTTCGCGGCCACCGGCCCGTCATCTTCGGCGACGGGCTTTACACGCGCGACTACGTCTACGTGGAGGATGTGGCCGAGGCGAACCTTCTCGCCATCGAGTCCAAAGCGGAAGGCGTGTTCAACATCGGCTCGGGGATCGAAACCACGACACGGCGGATCTTCGATCTCCTCCGGGAGGCGACAGGCTATCCGGGTGAACCGGAGTACGGACCCCCTAGACCCGGCGACATCCGCCGGATCGCGCTGGACTGCCGACGGGCTCGGCGGATCCTCGGTTGGACCCCCCGGACCCCCCTCGAAGAGGGGCTTCGGAGGACCGTGGCGTGGTTCCGCGAACACCGCCACAAGGGAAGCGACGGTGCACCGGATTCCCCTCCTCCTGGCCGCCCTCCTTGTGGCCCCTCCGCCCCTTGAGGCCATCGCCCGGGACGCGCACCGGGGCGTGTGCGACCCGCACCTTAGGACCCTTGAGCGGCTCGCCCGGAAGCCCGGTCCTGCGGGCGTGCGGGCCGGGCTCCTCCTGGGCACCTGCTGGGTTAAGCTCGGGCGGATCGACCGGGCGATCGCGGCCTTCGACGCGGTGGTCAGAGCACCGGGGCCGCTTTCTGCCTACGCCGGCCTCTGGGCCGGAGAACTGGCGCTGCGGATGGGGGACCTCGCAGGAGGCGCAAGGAGGCTCCGCTGGGCCCTCCGTAAGGCGCAGTCTGAGGCGGCCCGCCTGCGGGCGCATCTTGCCTTTGCCGAACACCTCGCGCCGACCCCCCACGAGGCCGAGGGCCACGCGCGGCTTGCCCTCGCGCAGGCCACAGACGATAAGACCCGGCTCCGAGCCTGGATCGCCCTTGGCCGCACCCTCGCAGTCCAGGGGCGCATCGCTGGGGCCGTGCGGGCCTACGCCACGGCCTGGTGGGGGTTCCCCAAGGACCCCCGCTCGGAGGTTGCCCGCACGGCCCTCCAGCAGCTCACCGGCGGCCGCATACCGGCTCCGCCAGCTACGGCCCGGCTGGAGCGGGCCCATAGGCTCACCGATCCCCGCGAGGCCGCCGAGGAGCTCGTGCGGGCGATCCGGGCCGGACTTCCCCCCGCCCAGGAGGCCGAGGCGTACCTGCGAGTTGGCCTAATCCGGATGGGATCACCGGATGCAGTGGTCGCCTTGGAGCGCGCCGCCCGCTTCCCGCCCCTGGCACCGCAGGCCCTGTACTGGCTTGGCGCCGCACTCCGGGCCGCAGGACGCCCACAGCGCGGCGGGACCGTGTGGGCCGAGCTCACCCGCCGCTACCCGGAAAGCCCCTGGGCCGCCCGGGCGCTGTTGGACCTCGGGCTCGACCTAGAGGCAACGGGCGCGTTCGAGGCCGCGGATCGTCTGTACGATCGGCTCGCCCGGCTCCTGCCCCAGAGTGCCCCGGCCGACGAGGCGCGGTGGCGGCGGGGATGGCTCCGCTACCGACGGGGTCGGTATGCCGAGGCCGCGGAGCTCTTTTTTGGGGCGGCCCGGCGCTTTCCGACCACCGCGCACGCCCCGGCCGCCCTGTACTGGGCGGCCAAGAGCCGCATCCGTCGGGGACTACCGGCCCACGACCTCCTTCGAGAGGTGGTCGTGCGGTTCCCGTTCACGTTCTACGGCCAGCAAGCCCGAACCCTCCTGCGCCTCCCGGAGCCCTCACCGCCGCCACCCGCTCCAAGGCGGGGACTACCCCCTGACCGGTTCGGGCCGGCGTTCGAGGAGCTGGCGCACTTGGGATTCTGGCAGGAGGCGGTGGAGGAGGCGGAGGGTTCGGGCGGCCTTGAGGCGCTTCGGACGTTGAGCCTGGTGCGGGCGCGCTCGGGCGACGCCCACCGGTCCGTGCTCGCCGCCGAGCAGGCGCTAAAGATGAGCGATGCCCCTGATCGCGAGCTCTGGACTCTTGCCTACCCGCGCGCCTACTGGCCTATGGTGGCCAGGTGGGCCGACCGCTTCGGCGTGGACCCGTTCCTCGTGCTGGCCGTGATGCGGGAAGAGAGCCGGTTCGATCCACAGGCGGTGTCCTTGGCCGGTGCCGTCGGACTCATGCAGCTGCTGCCGGCGACGGCCCGGGCGCTTGAAGAACGGATTGACGCCCCGCAACTCCAGGACCCTGAGGTGAACGTCCGGCTGGGTGTCCAGTACCTGGCCGCGCAACTCCGGGCGTTTGGAGATCTCGTGCTGGCCCTGTGCGCCTACAACGCCGGCCCGGCTGCCGCGCGGCGGTTCGCCCGTAATCGGGGTTTGGATCTGGACGAGTTCGTCGAAGGGATCCCCTACCGCGAGACCCGCGCCTACGTCCGCCGCGTTCTGGAGTCCTACGGGATCTACCGGTGGCTGTACCGGTGAGGGTTGTCAGCGGGGATCAACGGGCCTGGGATACACACGCACCAGTCCCTGTTCCGGGACGGCCGGAACGCCTTCCACGACCCCTCGGGGCCGTACGGGCTGAGTTCCGTGTGCCTGCACTACGCGGCGCGGGGAAAGGCAACGCGGGTGGAGCTCCGGATGCCCGATCCCTCATGCAACCCCTACCTCGCCTCCGCGGCGATGATGGCTGCGGGCCTGGACGGCACCGAGCGGAGGCCGGACCCGGGCCCGCCGCTGAACCGTACCATCTACGCGGTGACGGAGGACGAGCTGGAGGCGTTCTCCTGGAGGTCACCCCTTCACGGAGCCGTCCGAAACTCCAGCCGCACTGGGTACCACGATCCAGCCTGCGGAGAGATCCAGAGGAGCACGGTGCGTCGTTCCTGAGGGGCAAGGGGGAACGTGACCACGGGGACCTCTGAGAAGGCAGAGGTAGGACCGATCTCGTAGATCTGCCCGTCAATGACCAGGACGCTCCCTGCCGGCCCCCCGTGAGGTGCAAGGATCAAGGAAACCTCCCCCCTGCGGTCCGTCGGATTGGCAAGGGTGACCTGGACTTCGTAAATCACGCCGTAGTTTCCCCGAAGGGGGCGCCCGGTGGTCGCTTCTTGGAGGAAAGGTGGCCCCCCGATCCAGAGGGTGAGGGGAGGCCCCCCGATGACATACGCTTCCTGGAGGACGATGGAAGGGTCTCTGACGACCCCTCGGAAGTGGATTCCATCCTCCTCCACGGGGACTGGATCCTCCTCCCCCGCTGCCTCCACCCAGAGTCGGACAGGATCCCCGACGATCTGTAGCTGGAGGATGCCGCTTGCCACACCTCCCGGGAGCAACCGCTGCGCAACAAGCGTGATCTCTGCACCCGGTGAAAGAGAGATCCAGTACCCCGTCCCCTGGACAGCCCTGGCGAGATAGGTGCGCATTGCCTGGTGGCCTGCCCGCAGCTCATCCTTGCCTGTCCTCCCCATCCCGACCGTGAGATGGACCCTTGAACCTCCCGGCCCCATACTCCGTGCTTTCACGAGGAGATCAAGGGGGGCTCCCATTTCGTTCTTGTGGTGGACCAGCACGCGCACCGGGCCGCTTACGGTGACTTCAGGAAAAAGCACCCCTGGGGTTCGAACCCTCTCTGGACTGTTGCTGACGACCAGCGTCCTTGCTGGCGGGAGCTCGGTTGCTTCGTTGCGCACAGATGCGCGGAGCATCACCTCACCCACACGCCGGTCCTTCTCTGCGAATCGGATCACCCCTCCAAGCTCGACCTCCTCTCCGGGAAAAAGGGGTGGAATGCTACTCAGGGCGAGGAGGCGGGGCTCAGCCACATGAGGGAGGCCAAGGGTCCGGCGAACCTCCCAGAGGAGTGCCTCCACGACGACCTCTGGGGGAGCAGGCTGGCCTGTGACAGAAACCTCAATAGAAACCTCCAAAGGTACTGAGAAGGCGTGTGCGGATTTCGGAGAGACGGAGAGGATCAACACGGAACTCACAAGCAGGAAGATTCCCCGCACTCCTTCCTGCATCGTCGGGATCAAACCATGAAGTCCCATGGAATACCATTACATACTCAGCCCTTGGGAGGAATCCTGCTGGACCTCGAGAATTTCGCCGGGAAAGCGTCGCCGGTGGCGTCCAGGGCGGAAAGCCCGTGAGCCACTCGCGGGAGGATTCCGGCTTCGGGAGGAGCCACTACAGTCCTGCCGCGCCAACTAGGGTGGCCGCCATATCCACGAGGTTGGCGAGGCTAGCACGCCACCAGGCCCGGCGGTGAGCCTCGTACAGCCTGCGCAGCGGAGGTCGGCCTCCAGGTGCTGGGTCCACTGCTCGTAGCGGACGTCGCGCCCGCTCGGTCGGGGGCGGAAGACCCGGTCCACCGAACCGGATCCTCAGGGTCTACAGTCCTCCTCGTCCACCGCGTTGGACAAGCGGTAGGGCCTGTAGCTACGCCGGCTCAGTGCCTGGGCTCACGGCTCTGCGCTCGCTCCAGCAGCACGAGCGTCTCCACGTGGTAGGTCTGGGGGAAGAGGTCGGCGGGCTGGACCACCCGCACCGCGTACCCGGAGGGCAAGAGCTCCTTGAGGTCCGGGGCCAGGGTCGTCGGGTTGCACGACACGTACAGGACGCGGCGCGGTCCGGCGGACCCGATCCGCCGCATCACTTTGCCCCCGGCCCCCGATCGGGGCGGGTCCAGCACCAACACGTCCGGCCGCCCGATTCGGTCCACAAGCCCGGGAAGCACCCGCCGCACGTCGCCGCTGATGAACTCCACGTTTTGGACTCCGTTCCGGCGGGCGTTCTCCCGGGCTGCCTCGACCGCTGCCTCCACCGCCTCGATCCCGTAGGCATGGCGAGCCCGGGCCCCAAGCGGGAGCGTGAACGTGCCCACCCCGCAGTAGAGGTCAAAGACCACCTCGGTGCCCTTGAGGTCCAGAAGGTCCAGGGCGAGCTGCACGAGCTGCTCCGCCGCTAGGGGGTTTGTCTGGAAGAAGGTCTCGATCCCGATCCGGAACCGGAACCCAAGGAGCTCTTCCTCGATGAAGGCCCGCCCGTGGAGCACCTCGAGGTGGTCCACCCGGAGCGCGTCCGAGAGGGAACCGGACTGAACCCACACGATGCTCGTGATCCCGGGGTGTCGATCGACCAACGTCCTGGCCAGTTCCGGCCCTTCGGGGAAGGGCCCCGGTGCGGTGACGATCCCCACCATCACCTGCCCGGTGCGGATCCCCTCGCGGACCACGAGGTGCCGCAGGAGCCCCTGGTGGGTCCGGTTGTCGTAGAGGGAGAGGCGGCGGGTTTGCACGAACGCCTTGACCTCCCGGAGGATCTCGGAGACGAGGGGGGAGGGGAGGAGGCACCGGTCGATCCCGAGGATCCGGTCGAACCGGCCCCGCTCGTGGAGTCCCAACACCGCCTGTGGGTGGAACGAGAACTCCATCTTGTTCCGGTAGTGGAAGGGTCGGGGTGCGGGCAGGATGGGCCGGATCGGCACCTCGCAGAGTCCTGCCAGGCGCTCCAGGCTCTCGCGGACGAACTGTTCCTTGATGCGCAGCTGCGCCTCGTAGGTGAGGTGCTGCATGCTGCAGCCACCGCAGGGCCCGAAGTAGGGGCAGGGTGGATCCGTGCGGTCCGGACCGGGCTCCACGACCTCCACAAGGCCGGCTTCGGCGAAGGTGCGCTTGGCCTTGGTGACCCGCGCGCGCACGAGGTCGCCCGGGGCGGTGAGGGGGACGAAGACCACGTAGCCATCGATCCGTCCCACTCCGCTTCCGCCGTAGGCGAGGCGGTCGATCCGCAGGGTGATCTCCTGGCCGACGCCGAGGGGCCGGTCGCCCATCACGTCCGCGGGAGGAGCTCGACGCGGGGCTGGAGGGGATCCCACGTGAGCAGGGCGCCCGCGTACCGGTCGTTCCCCATCGTGCAGTTCACGACGATCGTCTCGCCCAGATGATCGACCCCGGGGGATTCGTGGACGTGGCCGCAGAGGACAACGCGGGGCCGGAGCCGCTCCACGAGCCCCCGCACCGCCCGGGAGCCGATCGACCGCCCGGTCCACGCCCGGTCCAGGATCCCGTAGGGCGGCTCGTGGGAGACCAACACCTCGCACGGAACACCCTGCAGGCCGGCGAACCGCACGCCGTTCCACTCCACCACCTGCCGGTTCAGGTTGCGGGGGATCGCGGCGTCCACGTCGGCGGGGTCCATGTTCCCGGGGATCGCGAGGGCGTCCAGCTCCCAGAGGAGGTCCAACGCCTCGCGACCCCGCCCGCCGTGGGTGAGGTCACCCGCGATGACGACCACGTCCGGTCGCAACGACTTCGCCACCTCCCGCACCGTCCGGATGCGGTCGGCCTGCCCGTGGAGGTCTGCCAGCGCGTAGATCCGCATCCTACTGCAGACTGAACAGTTGCAGGTGCCGCCACCGCAGGTACCGGTCGCTCAGGAGCGACAGAGGCTTGCGGGCGCTCGGGAAGTGGTCGGCGAGCTTGGTGAGCACGGGCCGCAGCCCGTACGTGGCCGCGTCCTCGTGCTCGGCGGCGAGCCGGTAGAAGGTCGCCCCCTCCTGCTCGTACTCCTCGAGGCTGCGCCAGGTCCGTGCGAGGAGCCGTCCGGGAAGCGTCCGCGCCCCGTACGAGCCCCGGGAGAGGACGTAGCCGGGGAAGATCCCCGTGACGAACAGGGCGATGTCGGCGATGCGGCGCAAGAGCGGAAAGCGGTAGAGCGGGTCCACGAGGCTCGCGAGCCGGATCATGTCGTCCATGTCCATGTCGGAGAACCGTACGCGCTCGACCCGCGGGCCCCGGCGCACGTACAGGACGTAGGTTTCGGTCCGCACGAAGGACGCGAGCATCGTGCTCAGGTAGTCCAAGACCCGCTCGTCCTCCAGGAGCGCTCCCACCCGGCTCGTGTCGAAGACCGGCACGGACTCCCGGAGGCCGATCCGTTCCAGGGTGTAGCGGGATTGGCGGATGTCCCGGGCCACCCGGCGCAGGAGGATGCTGAACAGCAACCTCGGGGAGATCTTCAGCGTGATGTCCTGGTCTGTGCGGATCCGCTCCACGAGCCGGTCGTCCTCCAGCGCCACCTCCAGGAACTCGGGCCGCCTGAGCTTTTCCACGAGGTGCGGGATCTCCTCCGGCTGCTCCGCCAGGGTGGCGGCGACGAAGGTCAGGTCGCTTTCGCAGTACCCCCGGTGCATCCACATCGCCTCCCTCTATAGAGCATAGAGGGTTCTGATGGGTCTGTCCCGTGGACGGGGTGGCCCGGCATTCTCTACTATTCTTGAGGTACCTGCACGCGCCCGGCTCCTGTGGGCCGGCGGAACGGGAGGGACGGTGGCGGCCCGGCACGGACCCAGTCCTCAACCCACGTCCGAGACGATTGAGCGCCTGCTGGCCGAGACAGGGCCGGAGTTCGGGTACCGCCGACTCGCCGGGCCTGCCGCCCTTTTCGTCTCAGCCGTGGCGGTGGCCTTCTCCCTGTTCCAGCTCTACACGGCGGGCTGGGGCCAACTCCTCGCCCTCAAGCAGCGGGCCGTCCACCTGGGCTTCGTGCTCGTCCTCGTGTTCCTCCTGTACCCGATGCGACGGCGCGACGCGGACCAGCGCCGGTTCACCCTGCTGGACGTCCTGTTCGCGGCAGCCGCCCTGGGCACGATCGGCTACCTCCTGTACCACCACGACCGCCTGATGCTCCAGGCGGGTCAACTGAGTCGGCTCGACCTCCTCATGGGCGCCCTGGGGCTTGTCCTGGTCCTCGAGGCGGGCCGCCGTGTGTTGGGCGTGCTTCCGTTCATCGCCCTCGCCCTCCTTGTCTATCCGTTCGTGGGCGAGTACGTCCCCGGCATCTTCGCGGTCCGCCGGTTCCCCCTGGACCGGGTCATCGAGCACATGTGGTACACGACCGAGGGCGTGTTCGGAATCCCGCTTGGGGTGTCGGCCACCTTCGTGTTCCTGTTCGTGCTGCTGGGTGCCTTCCTGGAGCGGACCGGGCTTGGGCAACTGTTCGTGGAGATCGCCATGGGGCTCGCGGGCTGGATGCACGGAGGCCCTGTTAAGGTCTCCGTGTTCAGCAGTGCCCTGTTGGGCACGGTCTCGGGCTCCTCGGTGGCGAACGTCGTGGCCGACGGGGTGTTCAACATCCCGCTCATGATCCGGCTCGGCTACCACCCCCGCTTTGCGGCTGCAGCAGAGGCGGCCACGTCGGTGGGCGGGCAGATCATGCCGCCCGTGATGGGCGCGGCCGCCTTCATCATGGCGGAGTTCTTGGGCGTGCCCTACCTGACCATCGTGCGGGCAGCGGTCGTTCCCGCGTTGCTCTACTTCACCTCGCTGTTCTTCATGATCCACTTCGAGGCCCGAAGGCTGAACCTGCGGGGACTCCCACGGGAGGAGCTCCCCAACGTCTGGGAGGCGATCCGCCGGAAGTGGTACCTGGCGATCCCGCTCGGAGTCATGCTGGGCTACCTCCTCCAGGGGTTCTCGCCGCTCCGGGCCGCGTTCTGGGGAATCGTCCTCTCCATGTTCGTGCACCTGGTCACCTGCCTCCTGGAGGCACCTCCGGATCGGGGCCGCGTGGGTCTTTCGGCGGTCGGGTTCCTCGTGGCCGGTACTGCACTCCTCCTCTGGATCTGGCAGACCGGTCTTGCCGGCCTCCCGCCTCACTCGTCGTGGACGGGGATTGCGCTCGCCGCCTTCCTGGTGGCCGTGGCCTGGCCGGTGCGGGACCGGTACTTCCGGGACCTGCAGAACACGCTGGAGTACGGTGCTCGCAACGCCCTAAGTGTCGCCGTGGCCTGCGCCGTCGTGGGGATCATCATCGGGACGGTCACCCTCACGGGGATCGGCAACGCCTTCGTCACCCTCACGCTGACGCTGGGCCAGAAGAACCTGTTCCTGACCCTCGTGTTCGTGATGGTCGCCTGCACGATCATCGGCTCCGGGATTCCCACCACCGCCACGTACATCATCCTCGCGGCCCTCGCGGTTCCGGCCATCGAGCAGCTCTTGCCGTCGGCCAGGCCGGAGATCGCGCCCGGCCTTCCGGTCACCCGCATCGCCGCCCACATGTTCATCTTTTACTACGGCGTAATCGCCGACCTCACGCCGCCTGACGCGCTGGCGGCCTACGCCGCGGCCGGGATCGCGCGCACCGCGCCCTTCCCGGTGAGTCTAGAGGCCACGCGGCACGCGCTCGCCGCCATCGTCGTCCCCTACATGTTCATCTACTCGCCCGAGATCATGCTCCTGAGCGGGAGTCCTGCCGACCAGCTGCTGGCCGTCACGACCGCCCTCGTGGGGATCGTGTTGATGTCGGCGGGGGTGGCGGGCTACTTCTTCTGGCATGCCCACATCGTGGAGCGGATCCTGCTCGTGGCGGCCTCCGTCGCCCTGATCTTCCACCACCCGCTGTTGGACGTGGCCGGACTCGTCGCGGGGGGTCTTGTGGCAATCGCCCAGATCCTGCGGCGGCGCGAGGAGGAGCGGCGCACCGTGCCGCCCCCTCCATCCCCCGAGCCCGAACCGGTGCCACCTCCCCCTGTCGCCTCCCGACCGCAGCGCTGGACCTGGTCGGAGGAGAGGGGCTGGACTGTGGAGGAGTGAGCGTGCGGGTCGGCCTCCTGGGTGTCCCCCTGGACCTGGGCAGCAACCGCCGGGGAACCGATATGGGACCCAGCGCGATCCGCTATGCCCGGCTCCAGGAGGAACTGGAGCAGATCGGCCTCGTCGTCTCGGACGCCGGCAACGTCCCGACCCCCTTGGCGGAGTGTAGCCCTGCAGGCTCCGTCCGGGTCCGTTACGCCGACGCCATCGCCCGGGTCGCCGCGGAGGTGGACCGGGAGGTGAGTGGTCTCCTCGAGGCGGAGTGCCTGCCGGTGATCCTGGGCGGGGACCACAGCCTGAGCTTAGGGACGGTGGCCGCCGTAGCCCGCCGGTACCCTGAGGTCGGGATCCTGTGGATGGACGCCCACGCGGACTTCAACACTCCACAGACGACTCCCAGCGGCAACGTCCACGGCATGGTGCTGGCGTGCCTTGCGGGCTGCGGGGATGAGCGGCTCGTCTGGGTCGGCGGGTTCGCCCCGAAGGTACGGCCCGAGCGGATCGCCCTCGTTGCGCTGCGGGCAGTGGATCCGCCTGAAGCGGCACTCCTGCGCGAGTTCGGCGTTACGGCGTTCACGATGGCGGAGGTGGACGAGCGCGGGATCGCGGCCGTGATGCGGGAGGCGATCCGGATCGCCGCTTCAGGTGGGGCGCTCCACCTGAGCCTCGACCTCGACGCCGTAGATCCCATGTACGCGCCCGGGGTGGCGACCCCCGTGGCCGGCGGCCTCTCCTACCGGGAGGCCCACCTGGCGATGGAGCTTGTGGCCGCCTCGAAGGCCTTGGTATCCATGGAGGTCGTGGAGGTGAACCCGATCCTCGACGACCACAACCGGACCGGCCGGCTCGCCACCGAGCTCATCGCCTCCGCCCTCGGAAAGCGCATCCTGTAGGACTCACTCGTGGGCCACCCGGCCTGCAGGGGTCTTGGCGGGAAGGGCGCGGAAGTAGGTCCTCGCGAGCTCGATGAAGGCGCGGACGCTACTCGATGGCTCTCCGACCCTCCGCAGGGCGAGGAAGATCTCCCGATGGACGTCCGGCAGACCCCGCACCCGCCGCACCTGCACCATCCGACTGCGGACGAAGGGCATGACCGACCGGAGCGGCGCGAACCCGATCCCCATGTCCCGGGCGATGAGGATCACGCCGAGGGGGATGCCGTCCACCTCGATCTGTGCGCGCAAGCCCAGCTCGTCCCGCATCCACCGCTCGAACTCCTCAAACCCCTCTCCCCACTGCATGAAGATGAGGGAATAGCCCGCCACCTGCCGGATGTGGACGCGGCTGTGGCGTGCGAGCTCGTGGTTTGGTGGGATCACGAGCACGATCTCGTCCGTGAGGATGGGCTCCACCGTGACAAGCGGCTCGTGCAGGGGGCGGACCACGAACCCAACGTCTACCACGCCGTCCCGCAGCAGCTCCATGACCTCGTTGGAGTGTCCGTACCGTACGACGATCCGGGATGCGGGCCGATGGCGCCGGAAGGCCGACAAGAGGTCCGGCAGGATCGCGGTGGCGGCCGACACCGTGGCCCCGATGGAGACGGTCCCCGACCCCAGCGCTTCGCGGGCCGCCTCGATCCCCTCGTGGAGGAGGTCCAGCGCCCGCTCGGCGTAGGGGAGCAACGCCTCGCCTGCCTCGGTGAGGCGGACGGTCCGGCCCCGGCGTTCAAACAGCGGCCGTCCGATCTCCTGCTCCAGGGCCTGGATCCGGGCGGTGACGGAAGGCTGCGTGAGGAAGAGGCTGCGGGCGGCCCGGGTGAAGCTGCGCTCCCGCGCCACGGCCAGGAACGCCTCCAGGTTCTTCTCGATCCCCTCCGGAATCCGGCCCACCGCGACCTCCCCCTTATCCATAGACGGCTTCTATCGTTCGCCGCCCGTCGGCCGATCCCTCCAGAGACTCCCGGCTCGGACTTCCGGGATCCGCTATGATCAAGGAGATGAACCCGTTCGATGCGTTGCGCGAGTTCTTCGCCCGGTCCCCGGAGCTTGTGGCCGCCTACCTCTACGGCCGGTACGCCGAGCCGCCGACCTATCCGGACAGCGACATCGAGGTGGGTCTCCTGTTCCGAAAGGGAATCTCGGAGGAGGAGGTCCAGCGGTTCGTCGAGCGGCTGGGGGAGGAGAGTCCCATCGGTCCGGGAAGCGGGATCCTTCTTCCGACCCCGCTCAACGAGCACATCCTCCCGGTCCAGTACGAGCAGGTGCGGTTCGGGACGGTCTTGAGCGACAACGACCCTGCCGAGCGGGCGCGTTTTGAGGCCGAGGTCCATGCGCGGCTCCTGTCCGAGCGGCCCAAGCTCCTGGAGGAGGCCCGGGAAGCCCTCCAGCAGGCCCGCGCTCTGGGGGAGGGAATCCCCACCTTCTCGCCCCGACCCGGCCGGACCCTGAGGCTCGTGGATCCCATTCGGGCCGGGTGGCGGATCGCCCGCATCCTGAGTTCCTGTGCCGTGATCGAGGTGGCGACCCGGGAGATCGACAAGACCGCCCAGGATCCAGACCGGGTAGCGCAGCTCGTGGGATGGTTCAGCAACGCGGCCGGGGCGGCCACCGGGATCGCCAAGGCGATGCTGTCCACCTACGAACACCCGCGCCCGCCCCGACGCTGGCAGGTGTTCCTCCCGCTGGGGGATCTTGGCATCCTCCCGATGGAGCAGGCCCTGTGGATGGCGGCGATGGTGGAGACCCGCTGGACCCTCCTGACGGCGGACGGGTTCGCGCACCCCGAGCGGGTCTGCGCGATCCTCCGGGCCTACCTGCCCTACCTCCTCCACTTCGCCCGCGTGAGCGCCTGGGCCACGGAGATGCCGGAGGTCGGGGAGGCGAGCCGAGTCCACTGAGAGGCCCATGACCCAGCCCGAACGGGACCGGGGAGGGACCGAGACCCTGTCCGCAGGACTTGGTGGGCACTCCGCCGAAGGGAAGACGGGGTGGTAGCCGTGAGGCGCCGGGTTCTCGTGGTGGACGACGAGGAGAACATCCGCGCGCTCGTTCGGCAGATCCTCGAGCGGGAGGGCTTCGAAGTCGAGACGGCGAGCGACGGGCAAAGTGCCCTCGAGAAGGCCACGACGGCCGCCTACGACCTCATCCTGCTAGACGTCCGCATCCCCCAACTGGACGGGATGTCGGTCCTCCGGGAGATCCGGGCGGTGGACCCTGATGCGGTCGTGATGATCGTCACCGGGTACGGGTCCATCGAGCAGGCCCTCGAGGCAGTCCGGTTGGGTGCCTACGACTACATCCCCAAACCCTTCAAGCGCGACGAACTCCTCCTGCGGATCCGACGGGCGCTGGACTACAACGAGCTGCGGGAGCAAAACCGCAAGCTCCACGAGGAGCTGCGGCAGAGCTTCAAGTTCGAGGGAATCATCGGGACCTCTCCGAAGATGCAGGAGGCGCTGCGGATCGCCGCCGCCGTCGCTCCCACCGACGCCACGGTCCTCATCTACGGAGAGACGGGCACCGGGAAGGAGATCCTCGCCCGCTCGATCCACTACCAGAGCCATCGGGCCCAGGGCCCGTTCGTCGCGATCAACTGCGGGGCGATCCCCGAAACGCTTCTTGAGACAGAGCTCTTCGGCCACGAGAAGGGTGCCTTCACGAGTGCGGTGACCTCCCGCATCGGGAAGTTCGAGGCGGCCGACGGGGGCACGATCTTCCTCGACGAGGTGGGGGACATGAGCCCGGCGATGCAGGTGAAGCTCCTGCGGGTCCTGCAGGACCGGTCGTTCGAGCGGGTGGGTGGGGTCCGCCCCATCAAGGTGAACGTCCGGGTGATCGCCGCGACGAACCGGGATCTCCGGGCGGCGATCCGCGAGGGCTCGTTCCGGGAAGACCTCTTCTACCGGCTCAGCGTGGTGCCGATCCACCTGCCGCCGCTCCGGGAACGGCCCGAGGACATCCCGATTTTGGCCCAGCACTTCCTGGAACGGCACCGGGAGCGCTACCGGAAGAACATCCGGGCGTTCACCCCGCAGGCGATGCGGAAGCTCCGCCGCCACGTGTGGCCGGGCAACGTCCGGGAGCTGGAGTACGCGATCGAGCGCGCGGTGATCCTCGCGCAGGGCGAGGAAATCACCGCCCAGGACCTGTGGCTGGGGGAGGAGGACGCGTGAAGGTCGAGCTCCAGCAGACCCCGGTCGTCCAGCCGCTCCCGCAGCAGCGGATGATCCCCAAGCTCATGGCGGTGAACGCCGTCCTGGTCCTGCCCCTTCCGGAACTGGAAGCGCGGATCGAGGAGGAGCTCGCGCAGAACCCGGCCCTCGAGCGGGACCACACCCTCTGCCCGCGGTGCGGGACGGAGATGCACGGCCTCCTCTGCACGAGCTGCGGACACCTGCTGGGAGAACCCCTGGGCGATGATCCGGTCGTGCTTGCGCGAGGGCCCGAGGATGAGGAGTTTGACCCGATCGCGCACGTCGCCGCGGAGGTTCCGCTGCACGAGCACCTCATGCTGCAGCTCGTGGCCCGCAACCTGCGAGGGAAGCGGCAGCACATCGGCGAGTTCCTCATCGGGTGCATCGACCCGCGGGGCTACCTCGCCGTAGACCTAGACGAGGTCGCCGCCCGGTTCCGCGTCAGGCGGGCGGTCGTAGAACAGGTCCTCGGGATCATCCAGGAGTTCGATCCGCCGGGCGTGGGAGCGCGCTCCGTGGAGGAGTGCCTGCTCCTCCAGCTGCGATCTCAGGACCCCACGCCCCACAACCTCCTCGCCCGGCGGATCGTCGAGACCGGCTGCCTCCTGGACATGGGCCGGGGACGGTACGCGAAGGTGGCCGAGAGGTTGAACTCTACGCCGCAAGAGGTTCGGGAAGCGCACGCGTACATCCGCCGCACCTGCTACCCCTACCCGGCTGACCGGTACGAGGTGGAGCGAACGGGAGGCGGGGTGAGGCGGCCGGAGGAGGTCCCTCGGCCCGACGTGGTGATCGTCCGGCACCCCGGAGGGTACGCCGTGGAGGTGACCGGATCGTCGACCATGGGACTCCGGCTGTCGGAGGTGTACCGCGGGCTTTTGCGGGCGGCGCGCCGAAACCCTCAGGACTTGCCCCTGCATGCCCGGGAGCACATCCGGGAGTACGTGAACCGCGCGAAGCTCTTCATCGAGACCGTGAAGCGACGGAACTGGACGCTACGGAGGATCTTCGAGGTGATCGTCGCCGCCCAGCGGGAGTTTTTGGACCGGGGGCCACAGTACCTGAAGCCTCTCACCCTGAGCGCGGTCGCCCGCGAGCTCGGGATCAGCGAGTCCACCGTATCCCGGGCGCTGGATGGGAAGTACGTACAGCTCCCCTCCGGGCGCGTCGTCCCCTCCACCCTCTTCTTCGAGTCCGCGCTCCCGATCAAGGAACGGATCCGCACGATGGTGGCGAACGAGGATCCGGAACACCCCCTCACAGACCAGGAGATCATCGCGGCCCTCCGCCGGGAGGGGATCCGGATCGCCCGCCGGACGGCAGCCAAGTACCGGGAGGAGATGGGGATCCCGGCCAGTAGCGCCCGCCGGAGCGCGTCCAGACGCTCCATCGCGTCCATGTGAGGGATCAGCCGATGCGGATCTCGTGCCAGCCCACTCCGAATGTCCACGCCCTGAAGTTCACCCTCGACCGCAGGGTCACGGAGGGCCGGAGCAAGACGTATACGTCAGTAGAGCAGGCGAAGGACGAACCCCTCGCCCGCACGCTCCTGGAGATCCCAGGCGTGCGGATGGTCTTCCTCCTGAACGACTTCATCACCGTCACCCGTGATCCCTCGGCGGACTGGGAGGCCATCGTGCCCGAAGTGGAGCGGCGGTTGCGGGCGCACTTCGGGGAAGAGTAGGCCTAGTCCCTTGCGCGTTCGGGAGGCACCTAGTGGGGCCCCGGCGGTCGTGGTACCATACGCAGACGGGTCCTGCGGGAGGTCGGTCGTGCGGATCACCCGGGAGATCGTCGACCACGTGGCGCGCCTGAGCCGGCTCGAGCTCACGGAGGAGGAACGGGAGCGCTACCTCCATCAGCTCAACACGATCCTGGAGTACTTCGCACGTCTGGAGCAGCTTCCCACCGAAGGGGTCGAGACGACGAGCCACGCGATCCCCCTGACGAACGTCTTCCGGGACGACACCGTACGGCCCTCCCTTCCGGTGGAGGAAGTGCTCGCGATGGCTCCGCAGGCCCGGGACGGGTTCATCGTCGTGCCGCGCGTGCTGGAGCCCGAGCCGTGAGGGACGTGCTGGATCTCCCCTACCACGCCCTGCGACGGCACCTGGGACAGGACCTCTCGGTCAGCGAGCTCGTCGAGGCGTACCTCCGGGAGATCGAGCGCGTGGATGGCGTCGTCCGCGCCTACATCACCGTTACAGCGGACCTGGCGCGGGAGCTGGGCCGTCGGTGGGACGAGCGGATCGCCCGCGGGGAGGATCTCCCGCCCCTCGTGGGGTTCCCCGTTGCCTTGAAGGACAACCTGTGTACGCGGGGCGTGCGGACGACCTGCGCGTCCCGGATCCTGGAGAACTTTGTGCCCCCCTACGACGCCACCGCGGTGCGTCGCCTGGTGGAGGCGGGGGCCGTGGTGCTCGGTAAGACGAACATGGACGAGTTCGCCATGGGGTCAAGTACCGAGCACTCCGCCTTCTTTGCCACCCGCAACCCCTGGAAGCTGGACTATGTGCCCGGCGGCTCTAGCGGCGGCTCGGCCGCGGCGGTCGCATCCCGGACGGCGCTGGGTGCCCTGGGGTCCGATACCGGTGGGTCGATCCGGCTCCCGGCGGCCCTGTGCGGAGTGGTGGGCCTCAAGCCCACCTACGGCCGGGTCTCCCGCTACGGGCTTGTGGCCTACGCCTCCTCCCTGGACCAGATCGGGCCCCTCAGCCGGGACGTGACTGACTGCGCCCTGCTCCTTCGGGCCATCGCCGGAAAGGACCCCCTGGACAGCACCTCCGTGGAGCTCCCAGTACCCGACTTCGCAGCCTCCCTCCGGCCCGGCGTGCGGGGGATGCGGATCGGGCTCCCCAGGGAGGCGTTCGGTGAGGGACTCCAGCCGGAGGTCCGGGATGCGGTCCTGGCCGCCGTCCGGGTCCTCGAGGGCGAGGGTGCCCGCATCGAGGAGGTGACGCTTCCCACCCTGGAGTACGCCCTTCCATGCTACTACCTGATCGCCTGCGCGGAGGTGAGCAGCAACCTGGCGCGCTACGACGGCGTGGCGTACGGCCACCGTTCCGCCCGCGCCGCCGACCTCTACACCCTCTACGCCCGCACGCGGGCGGAGGGGTTCGGTCCGGAGGCCAAGCGCCGGATCATGCTGGGGACGTTTGCGCTCTCGGCCGGGTACTATGAAGGGTTCTACCGGAAGGCCCAGCAGGTGCGCACCCTCGTGCGGGCGGATTTCGACCGGTGCTTTGCGCGGGTGGATCTCCTCGCCACGCCGGTCTGCCCCACGGTGGGGTTCCGGCTGGGCGAGCGGATCGAGGATCCCCTTCAGATGTACCTCACGGACATCTACACACTACCCGTGAACCTGGCGGGTCTTCCGGCCATCTCCGTCCCCTGCGGGTTCGCCGAGGGGCTCCCGATCGGACTCCAGCTCGTCGGCCGTCCCTTCGACGAGGTCACCCTCCTCCGGGTGGCCTACACGTACGAGCAGGCGACCGACGGCCGGATGCGATATCCGGCCGTGGGTGGTGTGCGGGGCGGGGGGTAGGAGGGCGTGGAGTACGAGGTCGTCATCGGGCTTGAGATCCACGTGCAGCTCCGCACGGAGTCCAAGATGTTCTGCGGATGCAGCACGCGGTTTGGCGCTCCTCCGAATACCCAGACCTGCCCCGTGTGCCTGGGACTTCCCGGCGCGCTGCCGGTCACGAACCGCAGGGCCGTGGAACTCGGGCTGCGCACGGCCCTGGCGCTCGGCTGCACGATCCACACCCGGTCCCAGTTCCACCGGAAGAACTACTACTACCCAGACCTGCCGAAGAACTACCAGATCTCCCAGTACCAGTACCTAGACCACCCGCCGTTGGCGACCGACGGCGCGCTGGAGATCGAGACCGAAGGGGGCCGGCGGCGCATCGGGATCCGCCGGGTGCACTTGGAGGAAGATACCGGCCGGCTCGTGCATCCGGAGGGTGCGGACGTAAGCTACGTGGACTACAATCGGTCCGGTGTGCCCCTCATGGAGATCGTCACCTACCCCGACCTCCGCTCCCCGCAGGAGGCGCGGCTGTTCCTGCTGAAGTTGCGCCAGCTCCTCCAGTACGCGGAGGTCTCCACCGGCCGGATGGAGGAGGGCACGATGCGCTGCGATGCGAACATCTCGCTGCGCCGGCCTCAGGAAGCGCTGGGTACCCGCACCGAGGTGAAGAACCTGAACTCCCTCCGGTCGGTGGAGCGGGCGCTCCAGTACGAAGTCTCCCGGCAGCGGGCACTCCTGGAGCGGGGGGAGGCGGTAGTCCAGGAGACGCGGCACTGGGACGAGCGGGGCGGGTTCACCTTCGCCTCCCGCACGAAGGAGGAGGCGGAGGACTACCGGTACTTCCCAGAGCCCGACCTGGTTCCCATCGAGGTGACGCCCGCCTGGATCGAGGCGGTGCGGAACACTCTCCCTGAGCTCCCGGACGCCCGGCGGGATCGCCTCGTGGCGACCTACGGCCTGGGCCGGTATGAAGCGGAGCTCGTCGTCGCGACGAAGTTCCAGGCCGACTTCTTCGAGGAGGCCGTGCGGCTGTACCCGAGTCCCCGGGCCATCGCGAACTGGCTCGTGGGGGACGTGGCGGGTTACCTGAACGAGCACAACCTCGAGCTGGAAGACCTCCCCATCTCCCCCGCGCACCTGAGTGAACTCGTGCGGCTCATCGAGGACGGCGTGATCTCCGGCCGGACCGCGAAGGACATCCTCCCGGAGATCCTCAAGACCGGTGCGCGACCCAGCGAGATCGTGGAGCGGAGAGGCCTCCTGCAGATCAGCGACGAGGAGGCGCTGCGGGCGATCGTTCGTTCGGTGCTGGCCGACCACCCTGAACCCGTGCAGGACGTGCGGAAGGGTAAGGAGCGGGCCATCGGCTTCCTCGTCGGACAGGTGATGAAGCGCACCGCAGGCCGCGCGAACCCCGGACTCGTGAACCGCATCCTGCGCGAAGAGCTCGAGCGGATCACCACGGCATGACCCGACCTCTCGTCCGGACGAAGCTCCCCGGGCCCCGGAGTGCCGCGATCCTCCAGCGGGCGCACCGGTGGCTTCCCGAAGCGCTGCAGGTGACATTCCCTACGGTGATCGAGCGGGCGGAAGGAGCGCTTGTGTACGACGTGGACGGGAACCGGTTCATCGACCTGGCGGGCGGCATCGGCTGCCTCGCCGTGGGCCACGCACACCCCAAGGTCGTGCGCGCGATCCAGGAGCAGGCTGAGCATTTCACCCACACGGACTACACGGTGATCCCCTACGAGGTCTACGTCAGCCTGGCCGAGCGGCTCGCACGCACGGTGCCTGGGCCCTCGCCGAAGAAGGTCGCCCTCTTCAACTCCGGGGCGGAGGCCGTGGAGAATGCGGTGAAGATCGCCCGCGCCTCCCTCGGGCGGCCGGCCCTGGTGGCCTTCGAGGGCGGCTTCCACGGCCGCACGTACATGGCGATGACCCTCACGAGCAAGGTCGATCCGTACAAGCGCCACTTCGGACCGTTCGTGCCCGAGGTGTACAGGGTCCCCTTCCCGTACGTCTACCGGAGCCCCTTCCCCACCCCGGAGGAGACGACGGCCTACTGCCTGCGCCGACTGGAGGAGCTGTTCACGCTGCAGGTGGAGCCTGAGCGGGTGGCGGCCGTCGTCGTGGAGCCGGTACAGGGAGAAGGCGGGTTCATCGTTCCCCCACCCGAGTTCCTGCCGCGCCTGCGCGAGGTGTGCGATCGGTACGGGATCCTTCTCATCGTGGACGAGGTGCAGACCGGGTTCGGCCGCACGGGCCGCATGTGGGCCGTGGAGCACTTCGGCGTGGAGCCCGACCTCCTCGTGGCCGCCAAGTCCATCGCCGCAGGGCTCCCGCTCTCGGCGGTGATCGGCCGGGCCGAGATCATGGACCGCGTGCACCCCTCCGGCATCGGCGGGACCTATGTGGGCAACCCGCTTGCCTGCGCCGCAGCACTCGCGGTCCTGGACGTCTTCGAGGAAGAGCGCCTCGTCGAGCGCGCAGCCCGGATCGGGGAGTGCCTGACCAGGGCCTTCCTGGAGATCCAGCGCCGCAGCCCCTACGTCGGCGACGTGCGGGGTCTTGGGGCCATGGTGGCCATGGAGTTCGTGGCGAGCAGGGATACCAAGGAGCCCGCCCCGCACCTCGTGACCCGGGTCCTCCGCAGGGCCATGGAGGGTGGCGTCCTCCTCCTCCGGGCCGGGATCTACGGCAACGTGATCCGGGTCCTCACCCCCCTCGTGATCACCGACGCGCAGCTCCTGGAGGCGGTGGAGGTGATCGAACGGGCGGTCGCAGAAGCTCACCACCCCCTCCCGGAGGAGGCAAGCTGAGAATTCCGGAAACGGGCGTCCCCGGCTACAATATCCAGACGAGGACAGGCGAGGGACCCCAAGATGTCGGAGTTTGTCCACCTGCACGTCCACAGCGAGTACTCCCTCCTGGACGGCTACAGCCGGATTCCGGTGCTCGTGCGACGCGGGGCCGAGTTAGGGATGCGGGCGATGGCCCTCACGGACCACGGTGCGATGTACGGGGCCATCGAGTTCTACAAGGCCGCCCGGGAGGTAGGGATCAAGCCGATCCTGGGTGTGGAGGCGTACGTAGCCGCCCGCTCCATGACGGACCGGGACCCGAAGCTGGACGCCTCGAGCTTCCACCTTACGATCCTCGCGGCAACGAGCGAGGGGTACCGGAACCTCATCCGGCTTACCACCCGGGCCCACCTGGACGGCTTCTACTACAGGCCGAGGATCGACCGGGACGCGCTCAGCGCCCACCGGGAGGGCCTTGTGGTCCTCTCGGGGTGTCTGCAGGCAGAGATCCCCCAGCGGCTGCTCCGGGGTGACTTCGAGGGCGCGCGCGCGCTCGCGGCGACCTACCGGGACCTGTTGGGTCGGGAGAACTTCTACATCGAAGTCCAGGACCAGGGGCTTGCGGAGCAGCGGCGGATCCTGCCGGACCTCGTGCGGATCGCCCGCGAATTAGGGCTTGGGATCGTTGCGACGAACGACGTGCACTACGTGCTGCCCGAAGACGCAGAAGCCCAGGACGTCCTGATGTGCATCCAGATGAACAAGACGCTGCGGGATCCCGACCGGCCCCGGATGGGGGATACGCCGCAGTTCTACCTGAAGAGCGCGGACGAGATGGCGGAGATCTTCTGCGACCTCCCGGAGGCGGTGCGCACAACGCTTGTGATCGCCGAGCGGTGTGAGATCACAATTGAGCTGGAGCATCCCAAGCTCCCGGATTTCCCGGTCCCTGAAGGGTTCACGCCGCAGTCGTACCTGCGGTGGCTGTGCGAGCAGGGGATCGCACGACTGTACCCGCAGGTGACCCCGGAGATCCGGGAGCGGCTGGAGTACGAGCTCGGCGTGATCGAGAAGATGGGGTACGCCCCCTACTTCCTCATCGTCCAGGACTTCGTGAACTTCGCCCGGCGGCGGGGGATCCTCACCACGGTCCGGGGCTCGGCCGCGGGCTCGCTCGTGCTCTATGCGTGCGGAGTGACGGACGTGGACCCCATCGCGTACAAGCTCCCCTTCGACCGCTTCCTGAACCTAGAACGCTACACGCTACCGGACATCGACGTGGACTTCATGGACACCCGGCGCGACGAGGTGATCCGGTACGTGATGGACAAGTACGGCGTAGACCGCGTCGCGCAGATCATCACCTTCGGCACGATGAAGGCCAGGCAGGCCGTGCGCGACGTGGGCCGGGTGCTCGGGATGGCCTACGGCGAGGTGGACCGGATCGCCAAGCGCGTTCCTCCCAACGCGAGCCTGGATCAGGCCATCGAGCAGGACCCCGAGCTACGGCGCCTTGCCTCGGAGGACGAAAGGGTCCAGCGCCTCCTGCATCTGGCCCGGAAGCTGGAGGGCGTGGCCCGGAACGCGAGTACCCACGCCGCCGGGGTCATCATCTCGCGGGATCCCCTTACCGACCACGTCCCGCTCACCCGCGGCAAGGACGGCACGGTGATGACCCAGTACGACATGACGAGCGTCGCCGATATCGGCCTCGTGAAGTTCGACTTCCTGGGCCTGACGAACCTCACGATCCTGGATTCCGCGCTCCGGATCATCGAACGCACGCGTGGGGTTCGCTTGGACCTTCAGAAGATCCCGCTGGACGATGCGAAGACCTATGAGCTGCTGGGCCGGGGGGAGACGACGGGCGTGTTCCAACTAGAGTCCGCGGGGATGCGCCGGTACCTCCAGGAGCTACGGCCCACGAGCATCCAGGACATCATGGTCATGGTGGCGCTGTTCCGGCCGGGCCCGATGGCGAACATCCCCGCCTACATCCGTCGGAAGCACGGTCGGGAACCGGTGACCTACCTCCACCCGGTCCTGGAGCCGGTCCTGCGGGACACATACGGCGTGCTCGTCTTCCAGGAGGACGTGATGACGGTGGCCCAAGCCATGGCGGGCTACACCCTTGCTGAGGCAGATGTGCTGTGCTACGCGATCCGGAAGAAGATCAAGGACAAGCTGCTCGCGCAGCGGGAGAAGTTCGCGCGCGGCGCTCGGGCGCGAGGGATCCCGCAGGAGGTTGTGGACAAGGTGTTCGAGCAGTTCGAGCCGTTTGCCCGCTACGGGTTCAACCGAGCCCACGCCGCCTGCTACGGCCTGATCGCCTACTACACCGCCTACTTGAAGGCGAACTACCCCGCGGAGTACATGTGCGCGGTCCTCTCCGCCGACAGCGGTAACCTCGAGCGGATCGCCCTGGACGTCGAGGAGTGCCGGCGCATGGGGATCGCTGTCCTCCCGCCCGACATCAACGAAAGCGATGTGGACTTCGCGGTCATCAACGACCGCACGATCCGGTTCGGGCTTAGCACGATCAAGAACGTGGGGGCCAGTGCCACCGAACACATCATCCGCGCCCGCGCCGAGCGGCCCTTCCGGTCGCTGTACGATTTTTGTGCCCGGGTGGACGGTCGGGTGGTGACCCGTCGGGTCGTCGAGAGCCTCATCAAGGCCGGGGCCTTCGACTCCCTCGGGGACCGGGCGCGGCTGCTCGCAGCCCTGGACGACGCCCTGGAGTACGGGGCCCGTCGGCAGCGGGCGCACCGGAACCAGACTGGCCTCTTCGCCTTCGGCCTGGAGGACGAGCCGCCCCTCCCGGAGGTGGCGCCCTTCGACCGGCGGCAGCTGTTGAGCATGGAGCGGGAGATGCTGGGGCTGTACCTGACCGACCATCCGCTGCGGGCCTACCATCCGCTCCTGGAGCGCCACGTCGCCCAGCGCATCGCCGAACTCTCCGGCTTCCCGGAGCGGGAGGCCGTGACCGTGGGCGGGATGGTCGTGCAGGTTCGGGAGATGGTGAGCAAGGCGAGCGGGAGCCGCTGGGCGCGCGTCCTGCTGGAGGACCTCACGGGCTCGGTGGAGGTCGTGGTGTGGCCGAAGACGTACGAGCGCTGCCGCGACCTCCTCCACCCCGACGCCGTGCTGGTCGTGCGGGGCCGGGTGGAGGCCCAGGAGGCTGCTGTGCGCCTGCTCGCCGACGAGGTCCAGCCGCTGGAGCCGGACCGGATGGAGGGGAATGGAGGAGCAGGACCCCGCACGCGGCCGCTCCACATCCGCGTGACCACGGCGGAAGAGATGCTGCAGCTCGTGGACTTCCTCTCCGGTCGCAGCGGCCCCCGACCCGCCTACGCCCACGTTCTCACGGTGCAGGGCGAGAGCATCCACCGCCTTCGGCAGGGTGTCCCCGAGGACGACGGGTTCCTCCGGGAGCTGCAGGCGCTTCTCGGTGAAGGGGCGGTGTGGGAGGAGTGAGGGCGCGCGGAAGGTACAATCGGAGGCGTGGGAGAGCCAGGGGAGCGCAAGCTGGTCCTGCTGGACGCAAACGGCCTCGTATATCGGGCGTTCTACGCCCTCCCGTACTTCACCACGAGCGACGGCCGGCCCACGAACGCCGTCTACGGCTTCACGACCATGCTCCTCAAGGTCCTGGAGGAGGAGCACCCCACCCACATCGCCGCCGCCTTTGACCGGCCCGCCCCCACCTTCCGGCATGCCGCCTATAAACCGTACAAGGCTCATCGGGCCCAGATGCCCGACGACCTGCGGCCTCAAGTGCACCTCGTGCGGGAGGTTTGCCAGGCCTTCGGCGTCCCCGTCTTTGAGGTGGAGGGGTTCGAGGCCGACGATCTGATCGCCACCCTCGCGCGCCAGGCGGAGGAGGCGGGGTTTGACGTCCTCGTGGTCACGGGAGACTTGGACCTGCTCCAGATCGCCAGCGACCGGACGAAAGTGCTGGTCACAAGCCGCGGCCTCACCGACACGACCCTGTACGACGCCCAGCGCGTCCGGGAGCGGTTCGGGATCGCACCCCACCAGCTCCCCGATCTCAAGGCGTTGCGGGGCGATCCCACCGACAACCTGCCCGGTGTTCCGGGAATCGGTGAAGTGACCGCCGCCCGCCTGCTGGCGCAGTTCGGGACCGTGGAGGCCCTCCTCGCGCGGCTGGAGGAGGTCCCGCCGAACCTGCGGGAGCGGCTTGAACGCGTCCGAGACCAGATCCTCCGGGGGAAGGAACTCGCCACGCTCGTGCGGGACGTACCCATTAAGCCCGAGTGGGAATCCCTCCGGATCCGGCCCCCGGATCGGGAGCGTCTTCGGGCGCTCTTCCGCGCCCTGGAGTTCAAGAGCCTCCTGGAGCGGTTGGGGATCGAGTCGCTCCAGGAGGAAGCCGGACACTACACGCGGGCGGAGGACTGGACCCCAGGGGCTGCCAGCTGGGTCGCGGTGGCCCTGCACACCGAGGGAAAGCCGATGGAGGGAAGGACACACGGAGTGGCCCTCGCGAGCCGTCCGGGTGAGGCGACCTACGTAGCCTTCGAGCCAAGCATCCCGCCGGGCGTGGGGGCGGTGCTGACCTCAGAAGCTCCCAAGGTGAGTCAGGATGCGAAGGGTGAGCTGATCCGGCTGCGGCGGCTCGGACTCCGGCCTCAGGGGTTTGCGTTCGACGTGGGGCTCGCGTCCTACGTCCTAAACCCGGGTCGGCGCAGCCACGACCTCCGGACCGTGGCGTGGGAGCAGATCGGCTGGCGCCTGGATCACGGTGAACCGTGGCAGGCGGTTTGCCGGGAGGCGGACGCCCTCCTCCGGGTGAAAGGGCCGCTGGAGGCCGCCATGCGGGAGCGGGAGGTCGAGCGGGTCTACTGGGAGATCGAGATGCCGCTCGTAGAGGTCCTCGCCGAGATGGAGTTGAGCGGAGTGGCCATCGACGTCCCCTACCTGCAGGAGTTGTCGCGGGAGCTACGGGCACGGCTGCGTGACCTCGCCCATCAGATTTACACGCTCGCCGGAATGGAGTTCAACCTGAGTTCACCAAAGCAGCTCGCCTTCGTCCTGTTCGAGAAGCTCGGACTGCCGCCTCTGAAGAAGACGAAGACGGGCTACTCCACCGACGCCGAGGTCCTGGAGGCCCTCGCCTCCCACCACGAGATCGTGGCGAAGATCCTGGAGCACCGGGAGCTGCAGAAGCTACTCTCCACCTATGTGGACGTGCTGCCAGGACTCGTGCACCCCTCAACCGGCCGCGTCCACACCACGTTCAACCAGACCGGGACGGCCACCGGCCGGCTGAGCTCCCAGGACCCCAACCTCCAGAACATCCCGATCCGTACCGAGGAGGGCCGGAAGATCCGCAGGGCGTTCATCGCGGAGCCGGGAAACCTCCTGCTCAGCGCGGACTACAACCAGATCGAGCTGCGGATCCTTGCCCACGTCTCCGGAGACCCCGCCCTGCAGGAGGTGTTCCGCTCGGGTCGGGACATCCACGCGGAGGTCGCGAGTGAACTCTTCGGGATCCCCAAAGAGCAGCTCGGCCCCGAGCACCGGCGGGTGGCGAAGGTGATCAACTACGGCATCGTCTACGGGATCAGCCCCTACGGACTCGCCCAGCGGATCGGGACGAGCCCGGCGGAGGCGGAGCGCTACATCCAGCGGTACTTCACCACCTTCCCAGGGGTGTACGCCTACGTGCAGCGGACGATCGCCGAGGCCCGCCGCACCGGCTACGTGACGACGCTTCTGGGCCGCCGGCGGTACCTACCGGACCTCCACAGCCGCAACCGGACGGTACGGGAGGCGGCCGAGCGGGCTGCGGTGAACACGCCGATCCAGGGATCTCAGGCGGACCTTATCAAGCTGGCCATGATCCGCATCCACCGGGAGGCGATGTCGCGCATGCCCGGTGCCCGGATGATCCTGCAGGTCCACGACGAGCTCCTGTTCGAAGTTCCCACAGAGCATGTCCGGGCGCTCAGCTTGGCCGTGGCGGAGGTCATGCGGAACGCCTTCGTGCTGAGCGTCCCCATCGAGGTGGACGTCCGAGCAGGACCCAACTGGCGCGATCTCGAGCCGTTGACATGACGGTCCGCGCGGTGCTCTGCTACATCCTCCAGGAAGGCCAGGTCCTCCTCCAACGGAAGGCCGCGGGGCTGTGGGGGGCCGGCAAGTGGAACGCACCCGGCGGGAAGTGTCTACCGGGGGAGGACCCAAAGGATGCCGCGGTCCGCGAGACGTGGGAGGAGACAGGCCTTCAAGTCAGGGGTCTTGAGCACCGCGGGATGCTCCACTTCACCTTCGGAGAAGGGCAACGGCCGGACTGGGTCGTGTACGTGTTCTGGGCCACCGGGTTTGGCGGGGTCGCCCGCGCTGGGGACGAAGGGGAACTCCGCTGGCATCCAGTAAGCGCCCTTCCCCTGGACGCCATGTGGCCGGATGACCGTCTCTGGATCCCCCACCTCCTGGCCGGACACCGGTTCGTGGGCCGCTTCCGCTTCGATCGCGCCGCAGAGTGTCTCCTCGCGCACCGGATCGAGCCTTGCGACCCTCCGGGAGTGCGCGGCGTCGTGTACGGGATCCAGACCTCCTCCGGCGGGGTGCCGAAGCGACCGGTCGCGGAGGCCGTGGTCGAGCGAGAGGGGATCGTGGGGGATGGGCACCGTGACCGGTCCCACGGCGGGCCGGATCGGGCGCTGTGCCTGTTCTCCCTCGAGGTGATCGAGCGGCTGCAACAGGAGGGGCACCCCATCGCGCCGGGTACGACGGGGGAGAACATCACCGTGCTAGGCCTAGAGTGGCCCTGGGTGCGGCCCGGCGTCCACCTCCGGATCGGGGAGGTGGAGGTCGAGGTGACGCAGTACACGACACCCTGCAAGACGATCCGCACAAGCTTCCAAGACGGCGACGTCAACCGCATCCACCCGGCCCGGTTCCCCGGCAACAGCCGGGTGTACGCCCGCGTGCTCCGAACCGGACGAATCCGACCCGCCGATCCGGTAGAGATCCTGGGTGCACCGTGAAGGTGATCGCCCTTACCGGAGGGGTCGCAAGCGGCAAGAGCACGGTCGCCCGGATGCTCCGGGAGTTGGGGGCCGAAGTCCTCGACGCCGATGAGATCGCCCGGGAGGTCACAGAGCCCGGGCAACCGGCCCTGGACGAGATCGTGGCCGCCTTCGGCCCGGACGTGATCGGACCGGACGGCCGGCTGGACCGGAAGAAGCTGGCTTCGGTGGTGTTCGGGGATTCGCAGGCGAGAGCGCGCCTGAATGCCATCGTGCATCCCCGTGTGCGGGCACTTCTGGGGGAGCGCCTCGCGCGGATCGCCAAATCCCGACCGGAGACTGTCGTAGTGGTGGACATCCCGTTGCTGTTCGACGTGCCGGTCCCCGAGTACGAGCACTTGGATGCCATCGTGGTGTACGCCTCCCCCGCTACCCAGCTCCGGCGGCTCATGGTCCGAGACCACCTAGATCCGGAGGAAGCGCACTCGCGCCTCCGCGCCCAGGTACCGCTCCGGGAGAAACTCGATCGGGCCCGCTGGGTCGTAGACAACGACGGCCCTCTCACGCACACCCGCGAGCAGGTTACCCGCATCTGGGAGGAGATCCTCGCGGACCCCTAGCCCGCCTGGAACCCCTCCACGGCCCGTCGCGTATGGAACCATGGAGCCTACGAGAGGAGGAAGGATCATGCATCGTTTCCGTATCGCCCTGGCCGTGATCGCGTTGGTGGCGCTATGGGCTGGGACGTTCGCCATGGCCCAGGGGATCCGGGTGGTCCTGGACGGAGAGGTCCTCGCCTTCGATGTCCCGCCTGTCGAGATCCAGGGCCGGGTGCTGGTACCACTCCGGGGAATCTTCGAGCGAATGCAGGCGTACGTCGAGTTCGACGAAGCCACCCGCATGATCCACGCGCGACGGGGTACCGTCGTGATCCGGTTGCAACTCGGTAGCCGAACTGCCTACATCAACGACCGGCCGACGACCCTGGATGTGCCCGCCATGGCGATCCAGGGGCGCACGATGGTCCCCCTCCGGTTCGTGAGCGAGGCCCTGGGGGCGATGGTCGAGTGGGATGGCACCACCCGCACGGTGGTGATCACGACGCGGGCGGCCGCGCCTCGGCCCGCACCTCCGGGCGCAGCCCAGCCATCGGTGATCGAGGGGGTAGTCCTTGCGATCAACGTCGAGCAAAACCGGATCACCGTCGCCCGCGACAACGTCACGTACACGATCACGGTGACCCCGGACACCGCCATCACGCGGATCAACGTGGACACGAACGCAGGGGGATCGGTCTCCCTGGGGGAGCTGCGCCGAGGAGACCAAGTGCGGGTGACCGTAGATGCCCAGAGCCGGGCGATCGCGATCCGGGCCACCTACCGCGTGGTCTCCGGCCGGATCGAGGTCCTGACCGCCCGCCTCGTCGTGCTGGAGGACGGGGATACGTACCGGTTCGCACCGGCGGTGGACGTCCGGATCGATGGACGGCCCGCAGAGGTCTCCGACCTCCGGCCCGGGATGACGGTCGCCCTCCGGCTCAACCCCCAGACGAAGGAAGTGTGGGGGATCGAAGCGCGGCGGACCGCCCAACCTTCTCCCCCGCCAGCACCAGCCCAGGTCGTCGTGAGCCGGTTCGGGGTCAGCCCGCAGGAGCCGCTGCGGGCCGGCGAAACCCTCACGGTCACGCTCGTCGGTACCCCCGGCGGACGGGCGACCTTCTCCATCGCGGACACGATCCGGGATGTCCCGATGACCGAACGGCAACCCGGCGTGTACGTGGGCACCTACACGGTGAAGCCGGGCGACAACCTGACGAACGTCCCGGTGTTCGGCCGACTCGTGGTGGGCACTGCGGCGAGCCCCCTCGTGCAGTCCTCGACCCTCGTCACCCTCGATACCACCCCGCCCAGGATCCTGGAGGTCTCCCCACCGGATGGGGCCCGGGTCGTCAACAACCGGCCCAACGTTGTAGTCGTGGCCGAGGACACAGGATCTGGGATCCGCACGGTCCGGATGTTCGTCCAGGACCAAGACGTCACCCCGGACCTCGTCCGGGGTGACCGGATCTTCGCCTATACACCCCCAAGGCCGCTCCCGGACGGCCGCGTGGAGATCCGGATCCGGATCGTGGACCGGGCCGGGAACTCGGCCGAGCGGAGCTGGTCGTTCGTCGTGGACACCCGCGGTGCGGTGATCCAGTCCGTCACCTTCGGGCCCGCTCGACCTCTCGGGGCGGGAGACGTCCTGACGGTGGTCATGGTGGCCGAGCCCGGGGGGCGGGCGTCGTTCAGCGTGGAGGGGATCGCCGAGAACATCCCCATGGCCGAGCAGCAACCCGGCCGGTACGTGGGGACCTACACCGTGCGTCCGGGCGATGTAGCCCCGAAATCCCGCGTGATCGTCCAGTTCGTTCGGCCCACCGGAGAGGTGGTCCGCGCAGCTGCGACCGGCGAGGTGACGATCGCCGCAGCACGGCCCGCCAAGCTTATGATCGAGCGTCCACGGCCGGGTGAGCGCGTGCGCTCCCCACTCGTCGTGCGTGGTCAGACGACGCCGGGGTTCCGGGTTCGGGTCGTCGCGACCTTCGAGTCGGTCCTCGGGCCGGTGGTCCTCCGGGGCCGGCTCGGGGAGGCAGAGGTGACGGCCGACGCGGCAGGACGCTGGGAGGCGACCCTACGGTTCCCCCTCGTCCTGCAGGGGGCGCGGATCACGATCATCGCCGTGTCGGTGAGTCCGACCGGGCTGGAATCGGAGCCAGTGACGGTGACCGTCCTCCACGAGTAGGCGGGGAGATCCCGCACGGATCCAGGCCCTCCGTGCCGGACAGCCTCACCCCGGGGTCGAGGCGACGCGCGTCAGGCCCGGCCTGCCCCGACGAGGGCCCGGAATCGGAGGGCGTCCTCCCACATGCTCAGGTTGTTGAACAGCACGTAGGTTTCTCCCGTGCACAGCTCAAGCAGGGTGCGAAGGTCGTCGTCGGTGTACCGGTACCGGTAGCCACCCCGGCCGTGGAGGCGGAAGTAGCGGGGGGACCCATAGACCGGGGCCGTCACGAAGGGGTCCACGCAGTGGATAAGACCCAGCTCCGCGCACAGACGCCTCGTGAGTTCCCGGGGCCAGGGCCCCCGGGGCTCCCACGCGAAGAGGAAGGTCCCGCGGTCGATCCGCTGGAAGAACGCTCGGAGGTTCGCCACGTGCTGCGGGGTCGGCTTGAAGCTTGGGGGGCACTGGAACACGATGATGCGGGCCCGGAGCACCTCTGCCAGCTCCCGCGTCCGCTCCCACGCCCGCAGCACAGGTTCCGTGGGCTGGAAGAACCCGCACCCTGCCCGGTCCTCCTGGGCGAGGGGGCGGCGAAGACGCCGGTAGGTGGGGCTTGTGGGCGGATGCGTGATGAGCTGCCAGGCCTTCAGCGTGAACTCGAACACGTCTGGCACGCTCGAGCGCCACCGCGCCGCGGTCTTGGGCCGGGGCGGGTCGTAGAAGGTCTGCTGCACCTCCACGACCTCCAGGTGCCGGGCATACTCCTCCAAGCGCTTCGGGAACCCGCAGCACCCCACCCGGACGGCGTCCATCGAAGAGGACTTCGCCTCAGGTCGGTCCGACCTCCTGTTGTCGGGAAGAAAGAGGCCCCCCGATCCGTTGACAGCGTACGCGGGATTGTCTATCCTCGGGAAGGTCCGCAGGTCCCTGAGGACGGGAGGGGAGGCCTTCCGGAGGAGGCTGGGGCCGTGACGATCGACGCGCTTCGTCAGGCCGCCCATCGTGCGGTCGGGAGCAACCAGACGGTCAAGGCGATCCAGAAGGGTCGGGCCTTGGTCGTGTTCGTCGCGAGGGACGCCGACCGGAGGGTCACAGAGCCGGTCGTGCGGGCAGCGCAGGAGAGAGGCCTCCCGGTGGTGCAGGAGCACACAGGGAGGGAGCTCGGACGTGCGTGCGGGATCGCGGTGAGCGCGGCGGCCGCCGCGATCCTCCGGGAGCCCACCGGAGCGTCATAGGAAGGTTCCGCGCCGCAGGCCGCCCGGCGCCATGATCCCCGGCGCACAGCTGGGGATCCGCTGGCAGGTTCGGCCGGGCGTCCATCGGGCGCGGCGATCGGTTTCCGCGCAGCGTCCCAGAGGGGGTAGACCGGCTGCGGGGCCGGGGGTGGGTGGCCCGTGTGCGAAGCATGTGCTGATGAGGGAGGGAAGCGAGATGCCGACCATGAACCAGCTGGTCCGGTACGGGCGGCAGCCGCTGCGGCACAAGAGCAAGTCGCCGGCGCTGCAGGGGAACCCCTTTAAGCGCGGGGTCTGCATCCAGGTGAAGACGATGACCCCGAAGAAGCCGAACTCTGCGCTGCGGAAGATCGCGCGGGTGCGGCTGACGAACGGGATTGAGGTCACGGCCTACATCCCGGGGATCGGCCACAACCTCCAGGAGCACTCCGTGGTCCTCGTGCGGGGCGGCCGCGTGAAGGACCTGCCGGGCATCCGGTACCACATCGTGCGGGGCGCGCTGGATGCCGCGGGGGTGGTGGGCCGGCGCCAGGGACGCAGCAAGTACGGGGCAAAGCGCCCCAAGCAGTGAGGGGGAAAGATGCCGCGTAGAGGACCGATCCCACCCCGCCCGATCCCGCCGGACGTCGTGTACCAGAGTACGACCGTCCAGCGGCTCATCAACAAGGTCATGAAGGACGGCAAGAAGACCGTGGCGGAGTGGATCGTCTACGGCGCGCTGCGGAAGGTGGAAGAGAAGACCGGCCAGCACCCCGTGCAGGTGCTGGAGAAGGCTCTGCAGAACGTGATGCCCGTTCTCGAGGTCCGTCCGCGCCGCGTGGGCGGTGCCACCTACCAGGTCCCCATCGAGGTCCGGCCTGAGCGGCGGCTATCGCTGGGGATCCGGTGGCTCGTGGAGTACGCGCGGCAGCGCTCCGGCCGGGGGATGGTCGACAAGCTCGCGGCGGAGATCCTGGACGCCTCCCAGGGGCAGGGCGGAGCCGTGAAGCGGCGGGACGAGGTGCACCGGATGGCAGAGGCCAACAAGGCCTTCGCGCACTACCGTTGGTAGGACAGGGGAGATGACGAAGGTACCGATCGAACGCATCCGGAACATCGGGATCGTCGCCCACATCGACGCGGGCAAGACGACGACCACCGAGCGCATCCTGTTCTACACCGGTCGGGTGCACCGGCTGGGCGAGGTGGACGAAGGGTCCGCGACGATGGACTGGATGGTTCAGGAGCGGGAGCGGGGGATCACGATCACCTCCGCCGCCACCACCTGCTTCTGGCGGGACCACCGGATCAACATCATCGACACGCCGGGCCACGTGGACTTCACCGTGGAGGTGGAGCGCAGCCTCCGGGTCCTGGACGGGGCCATCGTGATCCTGAGCGCCGTGGAGGGGGTCCAGCCCCAGTCGGAGACTGTGTGGCGGCAGGCCGACCGCTATCGCGTCCCTCGGATCGTGTACGTGAACAAGATGGACCGCACGGGCGCGGACTTCCTCCGGGTCGTCCGGATGGTCCGGGATCGGCTTGGGGCCAACGCGGTCCCGATCCAGCTCCCCATCGGTGCCGAGGACACCTTCCAGGGGATCGTGGACCTCGTGCGGATGAAGTCCGTCATCTACCTGGACGACCTGGGCACCCGGTCGGACGAGACGGCGATCCCGCAGGACCTCCTGGACCTCGCGCGGGAGTACCGGGAGAGGCTCGTGGAGGCCGCGGCGGAGCTCGATGACGAGGTCCTGCAGGCCTACCTGGATGGGGCGGCCCTAGAACCTGAGGCGCTCAAGCGGGCGATCCGAAAGGGAACCCTCTCCGGGAAGCTCGTCCCGGTCCTCGCGGGTGCTTCCTTCCGGAACAAGGGGGTCCAGCCGCTCCTGGACGCGGTGGTGGACTACCTGCCCTCGCCCCTCGACATCGGGCCGGTGCGCGGCACGAACCCGAAGACCGGTGAAGTCGAGGAGCGGCCGCCGGATGAAGGAGCCCCCTTCGCCGCCCTCGCGTTCAAGATCATGACCGACCCCTACGTCGGTAAGCTCACGTACTTCCGGGTCTACTCCGGCCGGCTGGATTCGGGCTCCTACGTGTTCAACGCGACGAAGGGTGTGCGGGAGCGGGTGAGCCGCATCCTCCAGATGCACGCGAACCACCGGGAGGATATCCCGGAGGCGACCGCGGGGAACGTGGTTGCAGGGGTAGGGCTGCGGGCCACCACAACAGGGGACACCCTGTGCGACGAGGCGGCTCCGATCCTGCTGGAGGCGATCCAGTTTCCTGAACCGGTGCTGTCGGTGGCCATCGAGCCGAAGACGAAGGCGGACGCCGACAAGCTCGCCACCTCCCTGGCGAAGCTTGCCGAGGAGGATCCCACCTTCAAGGTGCGCTACGATCCGGAAACCGGGCAGACGATCGTCTCCGGGATGGGCGAGTTGCACCTGGAGATCATCACCGACCGGCTCGTGCGGGAGTTCAAGGTGGAGGCGAAGGTCGGGCGTCCGCAGGTGGCCTACAAGGAGACGATCCGGACGCGGGCTCGGGGAGAGGGGAAGTTCATCCGGCAGACCGGCGGCCGCGGGCAGTACGGGCACGTCGTGGTGGAGATCGAGCCCCTCCCGCGCGGGGCGGGGTTCGAGTTCGTCGACCGGACGACGGGAGGGGTCGTCCCCAAGGAGTTCCACAAGGCCATCGAGCAGGGGATCCGGGAGGCGATGGAGACCGGCGTGCTCGCCGGCTATCCCGTCATCGACGTCCGGGTGACGCTCGTCGACGGATCCTACCACGAGGTGGACTCCTCGGAACTCGCGTTCAAGATCGCGGGGTCGCTCGCCTTCAAGGACGCAGCCCAGCGGGCCCAGCCGGTCCTCCTGGAACCGATCATGAAGGTCGAGGTGACCACCCCGGAGGCGTACTTGGGGGACGTGCTCTCGGACCTCAACGCCCGACGGGGCCGGATCCAGGCCATGGAGGAGCGGGCGGGGATGCGCGTCGTCGTCGCCCTCGTGCCGCTCGCGGAGATGTTCGGTTACGCCACGGACCTGCGCTCCATGACCCAGGGCCGGGCGTCGTATACGATGGAGTTTTCTCACTACGAAGAAGTACCACCGCAGGTGGCTGAGGCGATCACGAAGTCCGGCCTCGTGCCGCTCAGGGCATAGCGGGGGCGGAAGATGGCGCAGCGAATCCGGATCAAGCTCCGCGCGTTCGACCACCGGCTCCTGGACCAGTCGGCGGCCACCATCGTGGAGACGGTCCGCCGCACCGGGGCGCGGGTGTCCGGGCCGGTGCCGCTCCCGACGGACCGGAACCTGTACTGCGTGATCCGGTCCCCGCACACGGACAAGGAGTCGATGGAGCACTTCCAGATCCTCACGCACAAGCGGCTCATCGACATCCTTGAGCCGACCCAGAAGACCGTGGACGCCCTCATGACGCTCGACCTTCCGGCGGGCGTCGACATCGAGATCAAGCTGTGAGGGAGACCGATGGCGGCGATCCTGGGGCGCAAGATCGGCATGACGCAGGTTTTCGACGAGCGGACCGGAGCCGTGGTCCCGGTCACGGTGGTGGAGGCGACCCCGAACGTCGTCGTGGCGCTGCGTACGCCGGAGCGGGACGGTTACCTGGCCGTGCAGCTGGGGTTCGAGGAGGTCCCCGAGCGGCGCGTGAACAAACCCATGCGGGGCGTGTTCCGCCGGGCCGGGGTGAGCCCGCGTCGAGTCCTGCGGGAGTTCCGGATCCTGAACGGCGAGGAGTACCGGGTGGGTCAGCAGATCACGGTCTCGGTCTTCACAGCCGGCGACCGCGTGGACGTGACGGGCACGAGCAAGGGCAAGGGGTTTGCGGGTGCGATGAAGCGGCACGGGTTCGGCGGACAGCGGGACTCCCACGGGGTCTCGCTCATGCACCGGGCCGTGGGGTCCATCGGGACGAGCGGGGTGGGCAGGGTCTGGAAGGGGAAGCGCATGCCCGGCCGCATGGGCGGGGAGCGCGTGACGATCCGAGGTCTCTCGGTGATCCGGGTGGATCCCGAACGCCACCTGCTCCTCATCAAGGGGGCCATCCCGGGGCCGCGGGGCGGCCTCGTGATGATCCGGAAGGCGAGGTAGGGATGCCGACCGTCATGGCCTACGACGCACAGGGCACCGTCGTCGGGGAGGTGGACCTCCCGGCAGAGGTCTTCGGGATCCCGCCCCACAAGGCCGTCGTCCACCAGGCCCTGGTGGCCCAGTGGGCGGCAGCGCGGGCCGGGACCGCCTCGACGAAGACCCGGGGCGAGGTGGCCGGGAGCACCCGCAAGATCTGGCGCCAGAAGGGCACCGGACGTGCCCGCCACGGCGACATCCGCGCCAACATCTTCGTGGGGGGCGGCGTGGCCTTCGGTCCCAAGCCGCGTGACTACACCCAGCGGCTCCCGAAGACGATGCGGCGGCTCGCGATCCGCTCGGTCCTCTCGGATGCGGTGGCCACGGGCCGGCTTCGGGTGGTGGAGGGGTTCGGGGTGGCAGAAGGCCGCACGCGGGAGGTGGTTCGGCTCCTGGAGCGGCTTAAGCTCGTTGGACGCGTGCTGCTCATCGCGCGGGAGGAGGACCGCTTGGTGCGCCGGGCTGCACGGAACCTGCCCCGGGTCCTCGTCCTGGGTCCGGGAACCCTGAACGTCGAAGACCTCCTTTGGGCCGACCACATCCTCGTGGAGCGGGCCATTATCCCCCGGATCGAGGAGGTGCTCTCGTGAGGGACCCGCGGGAGATCATCCGGCGTCCCGTGATCACGGAGAAGAGCATGCGGGGGATCGAGATGGGGAAGTACACCTTTGAGGTGGCCCAAGACGCCACGAAGCCTCAGATCCGGGAGGCGGTCGAGCGGATCTTCGGCGTCCGGGTGGCCCGGGTGAACACCCTGCGGATCCCCGGACGCGTGCGGCGGCGGGGTCAGCACACCTACCGCACGCCGGATCGGAAGAAGGCGATCGTCACGCTCCGACCGGGCGAGAAGATCGATCTGGAGCAGCTGACGTAGGAGGGATGGTGTGGGGATCAAGAAGTACGCACCCACGACCCCCGGCCGACGGGGGGCGACGGGCTACACCTTTGAGGAGATCACGAAGGAGTACCCCGAGCGGTCGCTCGTCGTTCCCCTGCACCGCCGGGCGGGTCGGAACAACCAGGGCCGCATCACGGTGCGGCACCGAGGTGGGGGGCACAAACGCCTGTACCGCCTCATCGACTTCAAGCGGGACAAGGACAACATCCCGGCCCGCGTGGCGGCCATCGAGTACGATCCGAACCGGTCGGCCCGGATCGCCCTGTTGCACTACGCCGATGGGGAGAAGCGGTACATCCTGGCGTCCGTGGGCCTCAAGGTGGGGGATGTGGTGATGAGCGGGGAGAACGTGGAGGTGAAGCCCGGGAACGCCCTGCCGCTACTGAACATCCCCACCGGCACCCTCGTCCACAACGTGGAGCTGGAGCCCGGGCGCGGCGGGCAGCTCGTGCGGGCCGCCGGAACGGCGGCCCAGGTCATGGCCAAGGAAGGGGAGTACGCCCTCCTGCGCCTGCCCTCCGGCGAGCTCCGGAAGGTCCACATCCGCTGCCGGGCCACCATCGGACAGGTGAGCAACGTGGAGCACGAGGCGATCAAGTTCGGGAAGGCCGGCCGGAGGCGGTGGCTGGGCTGGCGGCCGGCGGTCCGGGGCGTGGCGATGGATCCCCGCAGCCACCCCCACGGGGGCGGGGAGGGGCGCTCGCCCATCGGGATGCCGAGTCCGGTCTCACCCTGGGGCAAGCCGACGCTGGGGAAGAAGACGCGCAAGCCCCGTAAGCCCAGCGACCGCTTCATCGTGAAGCGGCGGAAGTAGCGGAGGGATGGGATGGGGCGCTCCAAGAAGAAAGGCCCGTTCGTAGACGCCCACCTCCTGGAGAAGATCCGCGCGCTCAACCAGCGGCGGGAGAGGCGGGTGATCCGGACGTGGTCCAGACGGAGCACGATCACCCCGGAGTTCGTGGGGCACACGATCGCGGTCTACGACGGCCGCAAGCACGTGCCGATCTACATCACCGAGCAGATGATCGGGCACAAGCTGGGCGAGTTCGCGCCAACCCGGACGTTCCGGGGCCACGGAGGGAGCGCAGAACGGACGACGGGAGTGAAGAAGTAGCAGATGGAAGCGCGGGCCAGTGCGAAGTACATCCGGATGTCGGCGAAGAAAGTCCGGCGGGTGGCGGAGGTCGTGCGCGGCCGGCCTGTGGACGAGGCCCTGGCGATCCTTCGGGTCCTGCCCCACCGTGGTGCCCGGGTGATCGAGAAGGCGATCCGCTCGGCTGTCGCGAACGCCGAGCACAACCTGGACCTGGACCGGGAGTCCCTCGTGGTGGCGAAGGTCGCGGTGGACCGGGGGCCGGGCGGGAGTCTGTGGAAGCGGCTGTGGCCCCGCGCGCGGGGCCGGGCGGACATCATCCGCAGGCACACCTGCCACGTCACCGTGGTCGTAGCAGAACGGGAAACGTAGAGGTGGACGGTGGGACAGAAGGTTCATCCGGTCGGACTCCGGTTGGGGATCATTCGGGACTGGGAGTCGCGGTGGTTTGGGACGAAGAAGAACTTCGCCGCCCAACTCCACGAGGATCTCCGCATCCGGAAGTACATCAAGGAGAAGATGTTCCGGGCGGGGATCTCCCGGATCGAGATTGAACGCCAGGGTAACCGCGTGCGCGTCACAGTCCACGCGGCCCGACCGGGCATCCTGATCGGCCGCGGGGGAGTCGGGATCGATGCGCTGCGGAACGAGCTCGCCTCCCTCACGGGGAAGGAGGTCCAGGTGAACGTGCAGGAGATCCGCCGCCCGGAGCTGGAGGCCCAGCTCGTGGCCGAGAGCGTCGCCCAGCAGCTGGAGCGACGGGTGGCCCACCGACGGGCGATGAAGCAGGCCGTCCAGCGGGCCCTCCGCGCCGGCGCCAAGGGGATCCGGATCGCCGTCTCGGGCCGCATCGCGGGTGCCGAGATCGCCCGTTACGAGTGGTACCGGGAAGGCCGCGTGCCCCTGCACACCCTGCGTGCGGACATCGACTTCGGGGTGGCGGAGGCCCTTACCACGTACGGTCGGATCGGCGTGAAGGTCTGGGTCTACCGGGGCGACGTCTTTCCCGAGTCGCGCCGGATGCCGGTGGGCGCCGCGCGGGCCAGGGCATAGGAGGAAGGTCATGCTGATGCCCAAGCGCGTGAAGTTCCGCAAGCAGCACCGAGGCCGCCGGAAGGGCCTAGCCTACAGTGGAAGCACGGTGGCCTTCGGCGAGTACGGACTCCAGGCGCTGGAGCCGGGCTGGATCACGGCCCAGCAGCTGGAGGCGGCCCGCCGGACCATCACCCGCCACGTGAAGCGAGGCGGGAAGCTGTGGATCCGGATCTTCCCAGACAAACCCGTCACGAAGAAGCCCGCCGAGACCCGGATGGGCGGGGGCAAGGGGAACCCCGAGTTCTGGGTGGCCGTTGTTCGGCCAGGCCGCATCCTGTTCGAGTTGGGAGGCGTGTCGGAGGACGTAGCCCGCGAGGCGCTGCACCTGGCAGGGTACAAGCTCCCGGTGAAGGTCCGGTTCGTCCGCCGGGAGGAGCTGGGAGGAGAGATCCATTGAAGGCCAAAGAACTCCGCGAGCTCACGACGGAGGAGCTGCGCCGCCGCCTGGAGGAGGCGCTGGAGGAGGCCTTCCGGCTGCGAATCCAGATCACCGCCGGGAAGGCCCAGAACCCCTCCCGGTTGAGGGAGGTCCGCAAGGACATCGCGCGGATGAAGACCGTACTCGCCGAGCGCGGCGTGCGCGTGTGAGGGGATCGGGATGAGCGAGCTCAAACCGGCGCGGAGACGACGGAAGACGCTTGTCGGTGAGGTCGTGAGCGACAAGATGGACAAGACCGTGGTGGTCCGGGTGGAGACCGTGACGCACCACCCGCTGTACCGGAAGGCGGTGCGCCGCCACAAGCGGCTGAAGGCCCACGACGAGCGCAACGAGTGCCGGGTGGGGGATCTCGTGCGGATCATGGAGACCCGGCCCCTGTCGAAGGAGAAGCGCTGGCGGGTCGTGGAGATCCTCCAGCGGGCGGCGGGGGCTCCAGCGCCCGTGGAGGAAGAGGGCACGTAAGGGGTGATCGGGAATGCTGCAGAACCTGTCGAGGGTGAAGGTGGCCGACAACACCGGGGTCCGGGAGATCGGCATCATCCGGGTGCTCGGGGGAAGCCGCCGGCGGTACGCCCGGGTCGGTGACATCGTGGTCGCCTCCGTGAAGCAGGCAGTGCCCAACAGCCCCATCAAGAAGGGAGAGGTGGTGCGCGCGGTGATCGTGCGCACGCGGAAGGAGACCCGCAGGCCGGACGGTTCCTACATCCGGTTCGACGACAACGCGGCCGTCCTCATTAACGAGCAGATGAACCCCCGCGGCACCCGGATCTTCGGACCGGTGGCGCGCGAGTTGCGGGAAAAGCAGTTCATGAAGATCATCTCGCTGGCGCCGGAGGTGCTCTGAGATGCCGGTCGTCGGGGCAAGCCGCGTGAGGATGCACGTGAAGAAGGGCGACCTGGTGGTCGTCATCTCGGGAAAGTACAAGGGCAAGCGCGGGAAGGTCCTGCGGGTGCTGCCGAAGACCGGGCGCGTGGTCGTAGAAGGCGTGAACGTGGTGAAGCGGCACATGAAGCCCACCCCCAAGAACCCGCAGGGCGGCATTGTGGAGAAGGAAGCGCCCATCCACGCCTCCAAGGTGATGCTCGTGGATCCAGAGACCAAGGAGAGGACGAGGGTCGGCGTGCGGGTGTTGCCCGACGGCACGCGCGTGCGGTACGCGAAGAGGTCAGGCGAGCTCATCGACCGGGTGTGAGGAGGGTCCGATGACGCCGAGACTGAAGGAACGGTACCTCAGGGAGGTGCGGCCTGCCCTCCAGCAACGGTTCGGGTACCGCAACCCCATGGAGATCCCGCGCCTGGTGAAGATCGTGCTGAACATGCGGGTCGGGGAAGGCGCCCAAGATCCGCGCCAGGCGGACCGGGCCGCAGAGCAGCTTGCGATCATCGCGGGACAGAAGCCCGTGATCACTCGGGCCCGGAAGTCCATCGCGGCCTTCAAGCTCCGCAAGGGCGCGCCGATCGGCGTGATGGTCACCCTGCGCGGGAACCGGATGTGGGAGTTCCTGGACAAACTCATCAGCGTGGCCCTGCCGCGGATCAAGGACTTCCGGGGAATCTCCGAGCGGCAACTCGACGGCCGCGGGAACCTGAACTTGGGGGTCCGCGAGCAGCTCATCTTCCCGGAGATCGAGTACGACAAGGTCGATAAGATCCGCGGTATGGACATCACGATCGTCACGACCGCCCGGACGGACGAGGAGGCGCGAGAGCTACTGCGCCTGCTGGGGATGCCGTTCCGGGAGCGCGAGGCCGTGGCGGCGGCATCTTGAGGCGGAGGAAGGACGATGGCCCGAAAGGCGTTGATCGAGAAGTGGAAGCGGCCCCCCAAGTTCCGGGTTCGGGCCTACACACGCTGCGAGCGGTGCGGCCGGCCCCGGGCCGTGTTCCGGAAGTTCCGGCTCTGCCGGATCTGCCTCCGGGAGCTCGCCTACCGGGGGGAGATCCCCGGCATGACGAAGGCCAGCTGGTAAGGATATGAGCAAGGTCACGGACCCCATCGCCGATATGCTGACCCGGATCCGCAACGCGAACGCGGCGGGCCACGAGGAGGTGACCGTCCCCGCCTCCCGGATCAAGACGGAGATCGTCCGGATCCTCAAGGAGGAGGGGTTCATCGCGGACTACCGCGTGGTCCCGGACGGCCGGCAGGGGATCCTGCACATCCGCTTGCGGTACGGCCCCAAAAAGGAGCGGGTTCTTACGGGCCTGCGGCGCGTGAGCAAGCCGGGGCTTAGGATCTACGTCCCCCGTACGAAGATTCCCCGCGTCCAGGGGGGGCTTGGGATCGCCATCCTCTCCACGTCCAAGGGGATCCTAACCGACCGGCAGGCTCGGGCCGCCGGGGTGGGAGGAGAAGTGCTCTGCTATGTCTGGTGAGGGAGGACCATGAGCCGCATCGGACGGTTGCCGATCCCCATTCCGCCGGGCGTCGAGGTTCGGATCGATGGGTCTCACGTGTGGGTGCGGGGGCCTCAAGGGGAGCTCGAGCGGACGTTCCACCCGGACATGCGGGTCGTCCAGGAGGACGGGCGCCTTGTGGTCCAGCGCCCCACTGACCTGCGCCACCACCGGGCCCTCCACGGCCTCACACGGGCGCTCGTCGCGAACATGGTCCGGGGTGTGGTGGAAGGGTACACCAAGGAGCTGGAACTCGTGGGGACCGGCTACCGGGCCACAAAGCAAGGGGAGCGGATCGTGCTCCAGGTGGGCTTCTCGCACCCCGTGGAGTTCGTCCCACCGGAGGGGATCACGCTGGAGGTCCCGGCACCCACTCGGATCGTGGTCCGGGGGATCGACAAGGAGCTCGTGGGTCAGGTGGCAGCCCGGTTGCGGGCCATCCGGCCGCCGGACCCCTATAAGGGGAAGGGGATCCGGTACGTCGGCGAGGCGATCAAGCTGAAGCCCGGAAAGGCCGGCAGAGCAGGCGGCAAGAAGTGATGATCGTCCGGGAGGATCGGAACGAGCGGAGGAAGATCCGGCACGCCCGGATCCGGAAGAAGGTGGTCGGGACCACAGACCGCCCGCGGCTGAGCGTGTTCCGGAGTCTCAAGCACATCTACGCCCAAGTGATCGACGACGAACGAGGACGGACCCTCGCGGCCGCGAGCACCCTCGATCCCGAGCTCCGCGAGCAGCTCCGTGGACTCCGGAAGGTGGAGCAGAGCCGGCTCGTGGGCCAGCTCGTGGCGCGGCGGGCCCGGGCGAAGGGGATCGTGCGGGTGGTGTTCGACCGGGGCGGATACAAGTACCACGGACGCGTCCGGGCCCTCGCCGAGGGTGCCCGGGCCGAAGGACTCGAGTTCTGAGGAGCTGGGCATGGCAGAACCGGTGAACCCGAACGAGGTGACGCTCACCTTCGAGAAGACGGTGTCCATCAACCGGGTCGCGAAGGTCACCCAGGGCGCCAAACGCTTCAACTTCAGCGTCCTTGTGGTGGTGGGAAACCAGGACGGCGTGGTGGGTGTAGGGGTCGGCAAGGCGGCCGAAGTACCCGATGCGATCCGCAAGGCCGTGGAGGACGCGAAGAAGGGCCTCGTGCGGATCCCGCGCCGGGGCACGACGATCCCCCACGAGGTGATCGCGAAGTACGGCGCGGCCCGGGTGCTCCTCAAGCCTGCCAGTGAGGGCACCGGCGTGATCGCCGCGGGCGCCGTGCGCGCGGTGATGGACGCCGCAGGGATCCGGGACGTGCTCACCAAAGCGTTGGGGAGCACGAACCCGATCAACCTCGCGCGGGCGGCCCTGCGGGGCCTTGTGAGCCTGCGGACCCCGGAGGAAGTCGCCTCCACGCGCGGTAAGCGTGTGGAGGAGCTTGTGGGGGCGCGCGGGCCGTCGCGGGCTAACACGGGGTAGGTAGATGGGGGAGTGGCTTAGGATCACGTTGAAGCGGTCCCTCATCGGGGCCACGGACCGGCAGCGGGCGTGTGTCGCGACGCTGGGCCTTCGGCGGGTGGGACAGGAGGTCGTGCGGCCCGCATCCCCCGAACTCGAGGGGGTCTTGCGGCGGATCCGCCACTTGGTGGAGGTGACGCCGGTCCGGGAAGGAGGTCGGGATGCCCCTTCGGATTGACACGCTTGCACCCCCGCGAGGATCGAAGCGCAGGCGCCGACGGGTCGGCCGGGGCCTGGGGAGCGGGCGGGGCACGTATGCGGGCCGGGGGGTCAAAGGTCAGAAGGCCCGCAGCGGCAAGGGGCCGCGTCCGGGCTTTGAGGGCGGACAGACGCCCCTGGCAAAGCGCATCCCGTTCCGGCGGGGCGTACGCGCCTATGGGTCCGCCCACACGGGAGGCGTCCTGCGGCCGCGCTACGTGGAGGTCACCCTGAAGCAGCTCGCCCGGTTCGAGCCGGGCAGTGAGGTAACGCCCGAGCGGCTGCGCAGGGCCGGGATCGTCTCCCGGGATGGCCGGATCAAGGTCCTGGGAACCGGACGCTTGGCCCATCCCCTCGTGGTGCGGGTCCACGCCTTCACCGCGTCCGCCCGGGCGGCCATCGAGGCGGCCGGAGGGCGGGCCGAGGTGATCCCGTGATCAGAGGCCTCGCCAACCCCTTCCGGATCCCGGACCTGCGCCGCCGGATGCTGTTCACGGCCCTCATGCTCACCCTCTTCCGGTTCGGCGCCCACATCCCGGTCCCCGGCGTGAACGTGGAGGCCGTGCGCCACCAGTTCCAGCAGGCGGCCCAAGGAACGGCCTTCGGGTTTCTGAACCTCCTCGTGGGCGGCGCCCTCGAGAACTTCAGCATCTTCGCCCTGGGCGTGATCCCCTACATCACCGCCTCGATCATCATGAGCCTGCTGCAGGTGGCCTTCCCCCGACTCAAGGAGATGGCGCGGGAGGAAGGGGAGGCCGGTCGGCGGAGGATCGGCTGGTACACCCTGTACCTGACGATCCCTCTCGCGGCACTCCAAGCGTGGGGCCAGACCGGGCTCATCCAGGCCTTCAGCCAGGGCCGGGCGATCACCGACTTTAGCCCGGTGAACTGGGCCCTCATCCTCACGACCCTCGTGGCCGGCTCCATGATCCTCACCTGGATGGGCGAGATCATGACCGAGTTCGGGGTGGGGAACGGGGTGTCGCTGTTGATCTTCGGGGGGATCGTGGCCCGGATCCCTCAACAGATCGCGGCGACCCTCGCCACGATCCGGGTGGGAAGCGCCTCGTTTTTCCTGTTCATCCTGGACGTGGTGCTCGTGCTCGCTAGCATCGTGGCCGTCGTGATCCTCACCCAGGCCAGCCGCCGAATCCCGGTCCAGTACGCGAAGCGGGTCGTGGGCCGGCGGGTACTGGGAGGGCAGTCGACCCACATTCCCCTGAAGATCGTCCAGGCGGGGGTCATCCCGATCATCTTCGCAATCTCCGTGCTCCAGTTCCCCAGCACGGTGGCGAGCTTCGTGCGCTGGCAGCCCCTCATCGACTGGGGTCAAGGGCTCACCCCGGGCCAGCACTGGATCGGCACGGTCCTCTACGCCGTCCTCATCATCGTGTTCACCTACTTCTACACCGCCGTCCAGTTCGATCCCGAGGAGATCGCCGACAACATCAAGAAGTACGGCGGCTTCATCCCGGGCATTCGGCCGGGCCGGCCCACGGCCGAGTACCTCATGCGGGTGACCGAGCGCCTCACCTTCGTCGGCGCCCTGTTCCTCTCGGCCATCGCGGTCCTGCCCCTACTGTTCCGCGCGGCCAGTAGCCTCACCCTCTACCTGGCCGGTACCTCCGTCCTCATCGTGGTGGGCGTGGCGCTGGAGACGATGCGCCAGATCGAGGCGTACGTCCTCATGCGTCACTACGAAGGCTTCCTCCGATGAACGTCGTCCTGCTGGGTCCCCCTGGGGCCGGCAAGGGGACGCAGGCCGCCCGGCTCAGCGCATGTCTGGGGCTTGCGCACATCTCCACCGGCGACCTCCTCCGGGCGGCGATCCAGGCCGGAACGGAGCTGGGGCAGGTCGTGCGGTCGTACGTGGAGCGCGGGGAGCTTGTCCCAGACGACGTGATGCTCCGGCTCATCCACAGGCGCCTCGGTGAACCGGACGCCCGTGCGGGGTTCATCCTGGACGGCTTCCCCCGCACGGTCCGGCAGGCGGAGGGACTCGATGCGCTGCTTGGCGAGGCGGGTCAGCACCTGGACGTGGCCGTTGCCCTGCGGGTCCCCCGGGAAGCCATCGTCCGGCGTCTTGCGGGCCGCTGGACCTGCCGGGCTGCGGGCCACGTGTACCACGAGACCGACCATCCGCCCCGGGTACCGGGCCGGTGCGACGTCGATGGGAGCGAGCTCTACCAGCGGCCGGACGACCGTCCGGAGGCCGTCGTGCGGCGGCTGGAGATCTACGAGCGCGAGACCCTTCCGGTTGAGGAATACTACCGGGCCCGCGGGCTGTTCCGAGAGGTGGACGGGGCTGCGGGGGTGGAGGAGGTCACCCGAAGGCTCTGTGCACTCCTCGAGGCGATCCGAGTAGGGACGACCCGTGCGTAGCGCGGCGACGAAGGGGATCTACATCAAGACGCCGGAGGAGATCGCCCGGATGCGGCGGGCGGGCCTCGCAGCGGCGCGCGCGCTCCGCGTCGTGGCCCGTTGTGTGCGGCCCGGCATCACGACGGCCCACCTAGACCGCATCGCGGAGGAGGCGATCCGGAAGGAGGGGGGAGTACCGTCCTTCAAGGGGTACCGGGGGTTCCCGGCGAGCATCTGTGTTTCGGTGAACGACGAGATCGTCCACGGGATCCCAGACCGCCGTGTTCTCCGGGAGGGGGACCTCGTGAAGATCGACCTCGGCGCGTACGTGGACGGGTTCCACGGGGACGTGGCCACCACCGTGCCGGTGGGACGGATCCCCCGTCACCTCGTGCGGCTCGTGCAGGTCACCGAGGAGGCTCTGTACCGGGCCATCGACCTCGTCCGGCCCGGAGTGCATCTGGGGGACATCGGGCACGCGATCCAGTCCTTCGTGGAGTCCTACGGGTTTTCCGTGGTGCGAGAGTTCGGCGGCCACGGGGTCGGCCGGTTCCTCCACGAAGAGCCACAAGTCCCCAACTTCGGGGAGCGCGGTAAGGGCCTTGTGCTCCGGCCGGGGATGGTGATCGCCATCGAGCCCATGGTGAACCTGGGGACCTGGCGCTCCGTAGTGGACGGCGACGGCTGGACCGTCCGGACGGCCGACGGCCGTCCCTCCGCCCACTTCGAGCACACGGTGGCGGTCACCCCGGACGGCTGTGAGGTCCTGACCCTGCTGGACGACGAACAAGAACACCCGCTATCATAGAAGTTCGTGTGAAGGGATGTCGACGAAGAAGGACGTGATCGAGGTCGAGGGGACGGTGGTCGAGGTCCTCCCCAACGCCATGTTCCGGGTGGAGCTCGACAGCGGCCACCGGGTGCTCGCCCACATCTCCGGGAAGATGCGGATCCACTTCATCCGAATCTCACCCGGGGACCGGGTCAAGGTGGAGCTGAGCCCCTACGATCCGACCCGCGGCCGGATCACGTACCGGTACCGGTAGGAGGGCAGGATGAAGGTTCGGGCATCGGTGCGCCGGATGTGCGAGAAGTGCAAGATCGTCCGACGGCACGGACGGGTCCGCGTGATCTGCGAGAACCCCAAGCACCGGCAGAAGCAGGGGTAGGAGGGTCCCATGGCACGGATCGCAGGGGTGGACCTCCCGCGGGAGAAGCCGGTGGAGGTCGCGTTGCGGTACATCTACGGGATCGGTCCCAGGCGGGCCTACGAGGTCCTCGTCCACACGGGCATCCGGCCCGGCGTGCGGGTGCGCGACCTCACGGAGGACGAGGTGTCGCGGCTGCGGGACGCGATCGAGCGGAACTACAAGGTCGAAGGCGACCTCCGGCGGGACGTCGCGATGAGCATCCGCCGGCTCATCGAGATCGGGTCGTACCGGGGGCTGCGCCACAAGCGGGGCCTTCCGGTCCGAGGCCAGCGGACCCGCACGAACGCCCGCACGCGGAAGGGTCCCCGGAAGACCGTGGGCACCGGCAAGCGGGCGAAGGCGAAGAAGTAGGGAGGGACCATGGCGCGGAAGGGCACGAGGGGGCGTCGGGAGCGGAAGAACGTGCCGCTCGCCCACGCCCACATCCAGTCGACGTTCAACAACACGATCGTCACGATCACCGATCCTCAAGGGAACGTGATCGCCTGGGCGAGTGCTGGGACCCAGGGGTTCAAGGGATCGCGCAAGGGGACGCCCTTCGCCGCAGGGCTTGCGGCCGAGGCCGCGGCCCGCAAGGCGATGGAGCACGGGGTGCGGACCGTGGAGGTCTACGTGAAGGGACCGGGGCCGGGCCGGGAGGCTGCCATCCGGTCCCTTCAGAGTGCCGGGTTGGACATCAGCCTGATCAAGGACGTGACCCCCGTCCCCCACGACGGGTGCCGTCCGCCCAAGCGCCGGCGCGTCTAGGACCGCGCGAGGAGGACGAGGTCGATGGGACGGTACGTGGATGCGGTGTGCCGGCTGTGCCGACGGGAGGGCCTGAAGCTCTACCTGAAGGCGGAGAAGTGCTACACGGACAAGTGTCCGGTCACGAAGCGGCCGACCCCACCGGGGATGCACCCGGCTCCGGCCCGCCGAAAGCTCTCCGAGTACGCCGTGCGCCTGCGGGAGAAGCAGAAGCTGCGCCGGATCTACGGGGTCTATGAGCGCCAGTTCCGGAGGTACTTCGAGGAGGCCGCCAAGGCCAAGGGGGTCACCGGCACGCGCCTGTTGCAGCTGTTGGAGACGCGCCTGGATAACGTCGTCTACCGGCTGGGACTTGCGGGCTCGCGCAAGGAGGCCCGCCAGATGATCGTCCACGGCCACATCGCCGTGGACGGCCGCAAGGTGACGATCCCCTCCTACCAGGTGCGACCGGGCCAGACGATCGGCCTCACCGAGCGGGGGAAGCGGAACAAGCGCATCCACACGCTCCTCGAGGTGGACGGCCGCCGGCCGCCCTCGTGGCTGGAGTTCGACCCCAACACCCTGACCGGCCGGGTGCTGGCGCTACCCAGCCGCGAGGAGATCGACGTACCGGTCCAAGAGCAGCTCGTGGTGGAGTTCTACTCGAGATAGGGAGGTGGTCGGGTGAGCATCTTCGGTCTTTGGGAGCTCACGAAGCCGAGGGTGGAGTACGTCGAGCTTTCGGACACCTACGCGAAGATGGTGGTGGAGCCGCTCGATCGGGGGTTCGGGACGACGCTGGGGAACGCACTGCGCCGGGTGCTGCTGTCGTCGATCCCGGGGGCTGCGGTGACCTCGGTGAAGATCGAGGGCGTGCTTCACGAGTTCAGCGCGATCCCGGGCGTGGTGGAGGACGTGACCCAGATCATCCTGAACCTGAAGGAGCTCACGTTGCGACTCCACACCGACAAGCCAAAGCTGCTGCGGCTGGAGGCGCGTGGGAAGCGGGAGGTGACGGCCCGGGACTTCCAGCCCGACGCGGAGGTGGAGATCCTGAACCCCGACCTCCTCATCGCCACGATCGACAAGAAGGACGCCAAGCTCGCCATGGAGGTCGTGGTGGAACGGGGGAAGGGGTACGTGCCGGCCGAGCGGCACCGCCGAAGCGAGCACGTGATCGGCGTGATCCCGGTGGATTCCGTGTTCTCGCCGGTCCAGAAGGTGAACTACGTGGTGGAGGACGCCCGCATCTCCCAGGGTGCGGAGATGGAGCGGCTCGTCCTGGAGGTGTGGACGAACGGAGCCGTGCGACCGGACGAGGCGATCGGGGAGGCCACCCGGATCCTCATCGACCACCTGCGCCTCATCGGTGGCACCCAGGAGGAGGGAGGCCCGGGCCAGGCCGGCGCGCTGGATCCGGAGCAGGCGCGCCTGTTGAACACGCCCATCGAGGAGCTAGACCTCTCCGTGCGGCCCTACAACTGCCTCAAGCGCGCGAACATCCACACGATCGGCGACCTCATCCAGCGCACCGAAGAGGAGATCATGAACGTGAAGAACTTCGGGAAGAAGTCCCTGGACGAGGTCGTCGAGAAGCTCGCGGCCATGGGGCTTTCGCTGCGGAAGAAGGGCGAGTGATCCACACATGGGAACCGGTGTGAAGGGACGGAAACTGGGTCGAGATACCGGTGAGCGGCGGGCGCTGTTCCGGGATCTTGTGACGGCCCTCTTCCGCCACGGCCGGATCCACACCACGGAGGCGAAGGCGAAGGAGGCGAAGAAGATCGCCGATAAACTCATCGCCCTCGCCCAGGAGGGGACCCTCCACGCCCGCAGACAGGCAGCCCGGCTCGTGCAGGACCCAGCGGTCCTCCGCAAGCTCTTCGGGGAGATCGCCCCCCGCTACGCGCGGGATCGCGGCGGCTACACCCGCATCGTGAAGGACCTGCCGCGCCGGGGCGACGCCGCACCGATGGCCTACCTGGAGCTTGTGGAGAAGTAGCGGGTGTGTCCGGTTCGGCCAGCCCCCTCATTGAGGTCCGGGACGTCTCCTACGTGTACCGGAGGGGGACCTCGGAGGAGGTGCGGGCCCTGGACCACGTGGACCTCCGGGTGCAGGCTGGCGAGTTCGTCGCGGTCGTCGGAGCCAACGGTTCCGGGAAGTCCACCCTCGCCAAACTCCTGAACGCGCTCCTCCTGCCCACCGAGGGCGAGGTGCGGGTGGCGGGCCTGGACACCCGTGACCCGGCGAACCTCTGGGAGATCCGGCGGCGCGTTGGGATGGTCTTCCAGAACCCCGACAACCAGATCGTGGCCACGGTGGTGGAAGAGGATGTGGCCTTCGGACCGGAGAACCTGGGCCTTCCGCCCGACGAGATCGCCCGCCGGGTGGAGTGGGCGTTGGGGGTCGTCGGGATGCTGGAGCACCGGCACCGGGAGCCGCACCTCCTCTCAGGCGGCCAGAAACAACGGGTCGCCATCGCCGGGATCCTGGCCATGCAGCCGGAGTGCATCGTGCTGGATGAGGCGACGACGATGCTGGATCCGGAAGGCCGGCGGGAAGTCCTCCAGACCGTGCACCGGCTGCGGCACGAACACGGTATTACGATCCTCCACATCACCCACAACATGGAGGAGGCGGCAGAGGCCGACCGGATCGTGGTGTTGGCCGAGGGCCGGATCGCCCTCGATGGCCCGCCCCAGGACGTGTTCGCCGACCCCACGCGGTTGCGCGCGCTGCGCTTGGACCTTCCCGAACTTGCCGCCCTGGGACACTGCCTTGTCTCCCGCGGGGTGAAGCTCCCTTCTCTCCCCCTCGATGGGGAGCAGCTGTGTCGTGCGCTCCTCCAGGTCGGGCAGAGGGTCCGATGAGTGCGCCGCTGTTGGCCTGCGAAGATCTCGCCCACACCTACCTCGCCGGCACACCGCTCGCGTCGGTGGCCCTTCGCGGCGTGACGCTTCGGATCCAGCGGGGCGAGGCCGTCGGGCTCGTGGGTCCCACGGGCTCGGGGAAATCCACCCTCGCCCAGCACTTCGCAGGACTCCTGCGCCCGACTTCCGGCCGGGTCCTCATCGAGGGGGTGGACGTCTACGGCCGGGGCGTGGACCTGCGGCGGGTGCGCAGGCGCATCGGCCTCCTGTTCCAGTACCCGGAGCACCAGCTCTTCGAAGAGACGGTGTTCGAGGACGTCGCCTTCGGCCCCCGGAACCTCGGGCTCGATCCCGACGAGGTCACAGAGCGCGTCCAGTGGGCCCTGCGCTTGGTCGGACTAGATCCCGATTGGTTTGCCCGTCGCTCTCCCTTCTCCCTCTCCGGCGGGGAGATGCGACGGGTCGCCATCGCCGGGGTCTTGGCCATGCGGCCGGAGATCCTCATCCTCGACGAGCCGACGGCCGGGCTAGATCCTCAGGGTCGGCGGGAGCTCATCGACCTCGTGCGCAGATTGCGCCGGTCGCAGGCAGACCTCACGCTCCTCCTGATCTCCCACAGCATGGAGGACGTGGCCCGGCTGTGCGAGCGCGTGGTCGTGCTGCACCGGGGTCAGGTGTTTTTGGATGCGCCGGTGCGGGTCGCCTTCTCCCAGGCCGAGCGCCTCCGGGAGATCGGCCTCGATGTCCCGCGGGTCACCGACCTCCTGATCCGGCTGCGGGCCGGTGGCCTTTCGGTGCGGACCGACCGGATCACGGTGGAGGAGGCCTGCGAGGAGATCCTCCGGGCCTTGCAGGGCTAGGGGATGGAGCTCCTGCGCACGATCTCCATCGGTCAGTACGTACCCCGGCCGTCGGTGGTCCACCGGCTCGATCCCCGCACGAAGCTTTTGAGTACGGTGGCCCTGATGGTCGTGGTCTTCCTCGTCCAGGACTTCCGGGGGCTTGGGCTTTTTGCCGCGTTCCTCACCGTTGCCATCGTCTGTAGCCAGATCCCGCTCGGCTTTGTCCTTCGAAGTCTGCGACCGGTCCTGTTCCTCCTCGTCCTCACCCTCCTCCTGCAGGTCTTCTTCGGCGCGCCCGATGGCGGCACCGTCCTCTTCCGCGTCTGGTCGTTCGTGGCGACCCGGGAGGGCCTGGTGCAGGGCCTGTTCGTCACAGCGCGCCTGGTCCTCTTGATCGTCGGAACGTCGCTGCTGACCTACACCACTTCGCCGGTGGAGATCGCCGACGGGCTGGAGCGGTTGCTGGGCCCCTTCCGGCGGTTCGGCGTACCGGCCCACGAGCTCGCGATGATGATGACGATCGCACTTCGGTTCATCCCCACCCTCGTGGAGGAGACCGAGCGGATCATGAAGGCGCAGATGAGCCGGGGCGCTGACTTCCAGACCGGCGGCCCTTTCCGGCGCGCGCGCGCCCTCATCCCCATTCTGGTTCCCTTGTTCGTGAGCGCCTTCCGCCGGGCCGACGAGCTGGCCCTGGCGATGGAGGCCCGCGGCTACCGGGGCGGGGAGGGCCGGACGCGGATGAAACAGCTCCGCTACGGCCCCCACGACGCCGTGGCCGCCCTGATGATCACCCTCGCGAGCATCGCGGTCCTCCTGCCGGGCCGCCTGTGGTGACCGGCAGGAGGCCGAAGTCGTAGAGCCGAAGGGCTTCCCGACAGAAAACTGTTGAGATGCGAACGAAAGTTCGCTATACTACCTGGCCGCGGGGTGTGCAGATGCTGGGCGGGCTCTTGATCCGGCTGGATCCCTGGGACGCCGCCTATGGACCCGAGGTGGTGGCCGAGGAGGAAGAGGCCCCGGGCGACGTGTTCCTGGACGTGGAGGTTCCACAAGACGCCTGGCGGCCAGTAGAGCCCGTGACACCGTTCCTCCCCTCCCGCCTCGTGTTCGTGGACGGGGTGAGGAGGGTGGAGGCGCGCCTTGTGGTCTCCGGACCGGAGGTGCCCCGTGCCTACGGGGCGTTGGGGAGTTGTGCGGCCGGCTGGGTAGAGGTATCCAGGGGTGCTGCCTCGTTCGGTCCGCAATACGTCCGGCGTGTGCTGATCCTCACGTCAGGGCTTGCCGCCTTCGGTCCCTTTGTGGTCCGGCCGGACGTCACGTACGAGTCCGTGAGCACGGACGACCGCGATCCCGACGCACCCGTCCACAAGCTCCAGGAGGAGATGCGCGTGCTGGAGGAGACCGTGGCCCGTCGGCTGTTCCAGGACGACCGCACCCTCGTGGTGGTCGACGGACCCCTGACGTTCGCAGGGCCCAGCCGTGGAAGTGCAGTCGGCTACATCAAGCGGATCCACCACTTCTACGTCCGCGACGCCGGGTTGCGCCTGCTGCAGGAGCTGCCGGCGGGCTCGAGGACCCCCCTCTTCGTGCTGCGGAGCCCGCGGCGGTTCGCGCGGTACAGCTGGTTCGTGCGGCTCGTGCCTCCTGGTCCCCTCGACTCCCCGTACGCAGGACTCGTGCGGCTAGAAGTCCAGGAGGCCGTAGGGCTTGAGGCGGCGCGGCGGCTCGCCGACGGGACGGCCCAGGTTCTTCCACGCTTCGTGCAACGGGCGAGCGCGGATCCCCGAATCCCTCAGAACCTGAGCCCGGTCGCGGCTCTGGAAGGCCGGCTCCGCCGGGCCCTGGGAGATCTCGCGCTCCTCCGTCGGTACATCCGGGCACGGATCGCGCAGGAGGTCGGCCATGTCTAGTGCGCACCCTCACGCAGCGATGGGAACCAGTCCACCCCGGACCGCTCCCGAAGAAGGCGGGGTCGTGCTGGGCTCTCTGGATGCGACGCCGCTGGAGTTCTGGGTGGGGGTCGCGTCCGGCTCCGTCGTCCAGCTGGATGACCTCGTCGCGGCCGAGACCGAACTCCCCGGCGGGCTCCGCGTGCGCTTCTACGGCGTCGTGGACCAGGTCAGGAAGAAGTACGAGGGAACCTTCTTCGACAACGACGCCTTCCGGGTGACGGAGGGAACGCTTCCGGCCGACGTCTCCTACGCGGCCCACGTGCAGGTTACCCGGATCGACCCCGAGGTGTTCGTCCCGCCCAGTCCGGGTGATCGGGCGTGGGTCGTGCGGGGTGAGGAGTTCCAGCGGGCGCTGTACTTCGACCGGATGCCCCGTCGCATCCCCATCGGCTATAGCCGCACGGGGCAGGTCGTGTTCGCGAACCTGGAGTTCCTGGACGGCACGCGGGGTGCCCACGTCTCCATCAGCGGCGTGTCCGGTGTCGCGACGAAGACGAGTTATGCGACCTTCCTCCTCTACGCGCTGTTCCACTCCGGCGCACTCGGGGCCGACGCGACGAACGCCAAAGCGCTCGTGTTCAACGTGAAGGGCGAGGATCTGCTGTGGCTGGACCATGTGAACACGCATCTGTCTAGTGAAGTGAGGGCGGAGTACGAGCGCCTGGGGCTTCCAGCAGGCCCGTTCCAGAGTGTTGCCTTCTACGCACCTGCAAAGCGCCACTCGCGGACTCCGATCCCGGACGTCGGCAGCCGCCAAGTCGGCGTGCGGCCGTACCTGTGGACGATCCGGGAGTTCTGCCGCGATGGACTCCTGCGCTTCTGCTTTGCGGAAGCTGAGGACGCCCGCGCGCAGCTCGGGTTCGTCGTGGCCCGTGTGGAAAGTCACCTCCGGCGCGCGGCCGAGCAGGGACACCCGAACGACCCCGGGGTCACGATCGCCGAGCAGCGCATCACGACCTTCCGGGAGCTCGTGGAGCTTCTGGACGGCCCCACCCTGGACGGCTGGGTGCACGCGGCGGCCTCCGGCACACTGGACGCCTTTCGCCGTCGGCTTCACGCCGCCTCCGACCGGATGGGGCACCTCGTGCGGGGCGACCGAGAGGCGGTGGGGTACCGGATCGACCTGAGCGGGCAGCAGGTGACGGTGGTGGACATCCACACCCTCCACGCCCAGGCCCAGATGTTCGTGGTCGGCGTGCTCCTCAAGCGCATGATGGAGGAGAAGGAGCGGCAGGGGAGCGCGCGGCCCCTTCTGTTCGTCGTGCTGGACGAGCTGAACAAGTATGCGCCCCGGGAGGGCAGTAGCCCCATCCGCGACGTGCTCCTGGACATCGCGGAGCGGGGACGGTCGCTGGGCGTTTCCCTCGTGGGCTGTCAGCAGACCGCAAGCGAAGTGGAGCGGCGGATCCTCGCCAACGCCGCGATCAAGGTCGTGGGCCGGCTGGACGCCGCGGAGGCAGAGCGGGGGGAGTACGGGTTCCTCACCCGCTCCAGCCGGTTGCGGGCCTCCATGCTCCAACCGGGGACGATGATCGTCTCCCAGCCCGACATCCCGACCCCGATCCTCCTGCATTTCCCCTATCCGGCCTGGGCCACCCGCTCCAGCGAGGCCCAGGCCTCCGAGGAGTTGGATCCCTTCGCCCGGCTGTAAAGATGCGGATCGTCCACACGAGTGACTGGCATGCGGGCCGCCTCTGGAGAGGGGTGAACCGCCTCACGGAACTCGCCGCAGCCCTGGAGGACCTGGGCGAGTTCGTGGTGCGGGAGCGGGTCGACCTCGTCCTTGTGTCCGGGGACGTCTTCGACTCGCCGGCCCCCTCTGCCGAGGCGGAGCGGGTCGTGTTCGAGTTCTTCAAGCGGGTGGGGTGTGCCGGAATCAAGACCGTCGTGATCGCCGGAAACCACGACAGCCCAAGCCGCGTCCACGCGTGGGGCACGCTCCTCGAACTCGTGAACGTCTGGGCCGTGCCAAGGCCATTGCGCGCCGAGGAGGGGGGCGTCATGGAGATCACCACGGCCCGAGGGGAACGGGCGGTGGTAGCCGCGGTGCCCTTCGCCGCACCGGGCGTCTTTGTCCGGGCCCTGGAAGTGGCAGAAGGTGATGGGATCGTCCACCAGAAGTACGCCGACACCCTGCGCCGGCTCGTCCAGCAGCTCTCCCAGCACTTCCGGGACGACGCGGTGAACCTCCTCGTGGCCCACGCGTTCTTGGAGGGCGCGGTCCTTTCGGGTTCGGAGCGGCAGGTCCACGTGGGTGAGCAGTGGGCGGCAACCCCTCAATCCCTTCCCTCCCAAGCCCACTACGTGGCCCTGGGGCACGTCCACCGACCGCAGAGGGTGGAGGGGGCACCCTCCCAAGCCCACTACGCCGGCTCGGTCCTGCAGCTGGACTTCAACGAGGCCGGTGAAGAGAAGTCGTTCGTCGTCATCGAGGCACATCCCGGCCAACCCGTCCGAATCCACCGCGTCCCGTATAAGGGCACCATCCCCCTCGTAGACGCGCATTTCCCATCGCTGGAGGATCTGGAGCGGAGGGCACCCGAGTTCCGGGAGACCGGGTGGCTCCGGGTCACGGTCGAGCTCCCCCGGCCCGATCCGGATCTGAGCGCGCGGGTGCGGCGGCTTTTGCCACAGGCCGTAGTGGTTCGCGCACAGCTCCCGGAGACCCCTCATCTAAAGCCCAAAGTGGAGCGCCGCCCGGAGAGTCCTCAAGAGCTCTACCGGCTCTACCACCGCCTTCGGTACGGGACCGACCCGAACCGCACCCTCCTAGAGGCGTTCGAACGGCTGCGGGAGCGGGCGGAGGAGCCATGAGGCCGCTCCGGCTGTGCCTGGAAGGGTTCACCTGCTTCAAGGAGCGGCAGGTCCTCGAGTTGCGTCATCTTGACCTCTTCGCGATCACCGGCCCGACCGGTGCCGGGAAGACGAGCCTCCTGGATGCGATGCTGTTCGCCCTCTACGGCCGCATCCCGAGGATGCGCCGGAGCTACGCCGAGTTCATCTCGCTGGGCCGCGACCGTATGTCCGTGATCCTGGAGTTCTCGGTGGGCCCTCGAACCTTTCGAGTCGGCCGTGCAGGACACCGCACTCGGGCACCGACGGCGGTGCTGGAGGAGGTCGTAGACGGCCGCGAGCGATCCGTCGCCACCGGCGTGCGGGAGGTGGACCGGGCCATCCAAGAGCTCCTGGGCCTTCCCTATGAGGCCTTCACGCAGGCCGTCGTCCTCCCGCAGGGCGAGTTCGCCACCTTCCTCAAGAGCCCGCCCCGGGAACGCCGGGAGATCCTGCGGAACCTCCTGCGGCTTGGCGTCTACGAGCGGATGCGGCAGCTCGCCCAGGAGGAGCGGCAGGTGCTGGAGGGCCGGCGGAGCGCCCTTTTGCACCTCTGCGGGGACTACGCCGACGCGACACCGGAGGCCGTCGAGGCGCAGGAGCGGGAGCTAGGTCGAGCGCGGCGCGAACAGGATGAGCTCCGCCGGCAGTGGCAGGGGCTCCAGGATCGCCTCCACCAGCTTACCGAGGCCCATCGCCGGACCAAAGAGCTGGAGGCGGTGCGGGAGCGGGAGCGGGCCCTCATCGCCCAGCAGCCCCAGATCGAGGCCGCAGAGAGAACGCTGGAGCGCGCCCAACGGGCCCACTCCCTCCTCCCGCTTGTGGAGTTGGCCGGGCGGGCCGAGCAAGCTGCCACAGAGCAGGAAGTCCGTGCAACCGACGCCCGCAGCAAGCTCCAGGAGGCTCAAGCTGCGCACGCCCGTGCCACCGGCCTCCTCCGGGAGGCGGAGGAAAGGGCCCGGCAGATCCCGGCGCTGCGGGAGCGGATCCGCGCTCTGGATGAACTCCGGGGCGTGGTGGAGGCAGTCCAGGCCGCGCGCGGCCGCGCGGAGGGGCTGCACACTCGTCTTGCCCAGATCACCTCCGCCCTCCGGGAGAAGGAGACCGAGCGCCTGGACCTGTCCCGAGAGGAAGCGCGGCTTGCCCGGGACGTGGAGACGGCCGAGCGGGAGCTTGAGGGGATCGGCTACGACGAGGGACTGGATGCGCGCCTTGAGGAGGTGCGGGAGCGGGCCGAGGCCCTTGCCCGCCTGCGGGAGGACCTGGCGCGCGCAGGGGAGGAGGCCGCCAGTGCGGAACGGGCCGCCTCCCAGGCTGAGGAACGGGCCGCCTTGGCAGGAGCAGCCCTCGCGCAGGCCCGGGAGCGATGGTCCGAAGCGAAGGCTCTTCTGGAGGAGGCACAGGCGGAATTAGGGGAGGCCCACCGGCGCCACGCCGCTGCCCACCTCCGGGCCTCCCTGCGTCCGGGGGAACCCTGTCCGGTGTGTGGGCAATCCGTCCGCCGCGTTCCGCCTGCTGCCGAGCTACCTGAGCTGGAACGCCTCAAGAGGGCGGCGGAGCAGGCGGCTCAGGAAGAGGAGGCCGCGCGGATCGATCTGGAGCGGGCGGCGGCCGAGCGTTCGGCCGCCGAGGCCACGAGCGATCAAGCTCGCCTCCGGCTCGAGGAGGTCCGCAACAGGACCCGGGCGCTTATGACCCGGATCGCAGAGGAGACCGAGTGCCTGGAGCGGGCGGTGGGTGAGGCGGTGGCCACGGAAGCCGGTGAGACGATCGAGGCGCGCATCCGAAGCGCCGTCCGCCGGATCGTCCAGAGGCGGCGGACGCACCTCCGCGTCCTCCGGCGCCTTGAGACGGCCCGCTCGGACCTCATAGAGGCCCACTCCCGGGCCGCCCGGGTCGAGGAGCAGATCGCATCCCTCAGGGCAGAGCAGGCCGCTGTCGCCGAGCAGCTTGCGGCTGCGGAGAGAGAGGTACGGTCCGGCGAGGCCCGCATCCGGCAGGTGACGACCCGTCCGGATGTGGAGAGGGAGCGCGAGGAGCTCGAAGAGGAGATCAGGCGGATCGAAGTACAGCTCGCGCGGGCTCAGGCGGAGGAGGTGCAGGCGGCGACCCTCGTGGCCCGGCACGAGGCCATCGCCCGGGAGGTCGAAGGGGAGGCCCGCCGGGCCCGTGAGGAGGCCGAAAGTCAACGCGCCCGGGCCCTGGAGGCCGCCCGGGGTGCAGGCTTCCCCGACCTGGAGGCCGTTCGGGCGGCGTCCCTGCCGCCAGCGGAGGTGGAGCGGCTGCGGCAGCTCGTGGAGACCTACTGGGCCGACCGCCGCAGCGTCGCGCGCGAGCTCCAGGCCCTGGAGCGGGAGGTGGGAGGTTCGCTCGTCACGGATGAGGAACTGGAGCGCGCCCGGGCCGACTGCGCGGCGGCCGAGGATGCCCATCAGGAGGCGGTTGCACGGGTGGCGGCGCTAGAGGCACGCCTTGCGGAGTTGCGCAACCGGGTCGAGCGGGCCCGGGAGCTCAGGTCGGAACTCGAGCACGTGGAGGCGCAGTACACCCTCTACCGCCAGCTCTCAGACGACCTGCGCAGCGAGAACTTCCAGGAGTTCGTGCTGGAGGAGGCGTTCCGGGAGCTCGTGGCCGGGGCCTCGGTGCGCCTCATGGAGCTCACCCAGCGGTATACCCTGGAGTATGGGGAGGACGGCCGCTTCGCCGTCGTCGACCACGACAACGCGGGCGAGCGCCGGAGTGCGGACACCCTGAGCGGAGGGGAGACCTTCCTCGCATCGCTCGCGCTCGCGCTGGAGCTGAGCGCTCAAGTGCAGCGCGCGAGCGGGGCCGTGGTGCTCGAGAGCCTGTTCATCGACGAGGGGTTCGGGACGCTGGATCCCGAGACGCTGGACGGCGTGGCGGGTGCCATCGAGTCCCTCCAGACCGGCGGACGCATGGTGGGGATCATCACGCACCTCCAGGACCTCTCGGCACGGTTGCCGTCGCGGGTTGTGGTGGAGAAGCGTCCGGAGGGCTCCCGGATCCGGGTGGAGGTGGACTGAGCCACCGCCCACAGACAACGCCTGAGGAGGGAGGAAGAGATGCTCGCGACCCAGGTCCGACAGAAGGATGGCGTGTTCTACTTCGTGGCCTATCCCGCCGAAGACCTCCTGGCGAAGGTCCGGTTCATGAGCCGGTACTACGGGGAGGGGGAGCAGATCGCCCCGGAGCCCGTGCCGGAGGGTGATGAGATCGCCCAGTTCATCGCGCGGATCGAGCGCTCCGACCGGGCCTTCCAGCGGGAGCTCTCAAGGCGGAAGGTCCGGGAGATCAAGAACTTCTACGAGACGGTCGGTGAACAGCCCCCGATCCCCGGAACGATCCTCCTGTTCACGCCGGAGACGTTACGGTTTGAGCCTCTGGATCGCTACGAGACCGTAGGCGACCTCCAGGAGCCGGCGGGCAAGTACCTGATCATCGACGGCCAGCACCGCCTTGCGGCGCTGGAGTTCTACCGGAGGGAGCGACCCGAGGAGGCACGCACCATCCACGTTCCCTGCGTGGTGTTCGACGGCCGCAGCGAGGACTTTGCCGCGGAGATGTT